>ERZ746981.3-NODE-3-length-434783-cov-34.152448_pt1 | contig 434783 bp, 398 predicted proteins | sample MGYA00374948_ERZ746981 | MGnify/ENA primary metagenome ERZ746981 (study PRJEB28757, sample SAMN06711160) | food metagenome | host: microorganism | place: China:Harbin | collected 2017-01-30 | study: EMG produced TPA metagenomics assembly of the Analysis of... | reverse complement strand
ACAGATGCCCGACCGTCTTCTTCTCAGCCATCTGTCTCGCTGAAACCGTCATGTTCTGGCCAGGAGTCCTGAGCCTAAACAAACCGGGATCAAAGGGGCTGCGCCCCTTTGCGGGTTTCAGGGCAGAGCCCCGAGCCGAAAGAAAACACCCTCTTCACAATAGCGACGATTTTTCCATCACGTGTTGAATGTTTTTGGAAATCCCTGTTTAACCTCGACAGAGTTTACTCTCTGGTTCTCCTGACCGCTCCGGACGAAACCATACCTATGCCCATCCAGCATTCCGCAACCCTCACGCCGCGCAAACGTGGTCGCCCCGCCAAAGGGTCGCCGCTCACGCGTGACGCCGTGCTGGGCGCCGCCATGGAGCATTTCGCCCGCGCCGGTTTCGAGGGAACCGCCCTGCGGGACATCGCACAGGATGCCGGCGTGGACGCCGCCCTGATCTGCCACCATTTCGGCAGCAAGCTCGATCTCTGGAAAGCCGTCGTCGATGAAATCGCAGGCCGGCTCGGCACCGCCCGTCAGGCCATCCTCAGCCTGCAGGACAGCGATCAGCCCTGTGACGCCAGAGTGCGTGCCGGCCTGTCGAATTTCATCGCGGCAAACTGCAATGTTCCGGAATTTGCCAGCTTTCTCTCCGATGGCATCAGCTCGGTCGGAGAGCGCCGGGATTACATCATGCACCGGATCTGGGACCCGTATCAGGAGGCCATGCTGCCCCTGCTCAGAGAAGCACAGACCGAAGGCTTCCTGCGTCAGGGCAACCCGGAACTGACTCTGATGATGGTCATGGGCGCCATCATGCTGCCCCTGATGATGATCCGCTCCGCCGGAACGGAAAGCCTGCAGGAACTGGCCGCCCTGAAAGTCAGACTGGTCAAAAACGTCATCCCGATGTTTCTGCACACAGCCTGATTGTTCTGATCTCAGGGCTCTGCTCTGAAACCCGCCAGAGGCCGGCAGCCTCTGGACACCGGTTTGTTTAATAAGCTGAGGTGCAGGAGGCCGCGCCTCCTGCCGGGGTGCGGGGCAGAGCCCTGCAAAAGCAGACAAACCCGGCTCTGAAAAATTCCCAGCCTTCTGCGGATCACTTTCTCAGAAACAAACCGGGATCAAAGGAACCGCGTCCCTTTGCGGGGACCCGGGGCAGCGCCCCGGAGGACCATCCCCTCAGACCGAAGCCGCGTCGATCTGCTTCGTCCAGAGCGGCAGATTGTAGTAGTTGGTCACACGCGCGATCTTCCCGTCCCGCACTTCAAAAAACGCCCCGACCGGCAGCACGTATTTCTGACCCTTCGCCGGCGGCAGACCGGTTTCCGTCTTCACATAAGCCCCGTGCACGGCAAATTCAGCCGCCGCGCGCGCGCCGTCAGGCGTGGTCATGATGACCAGTCCTTTTGACTCTTCCTTGTAATGCCCTTCCATTCTGGAAAGAAACGTCCGGAATTTGTCACGACCGACCTCCTGGCCACCCTGATTGATGTCATGCACGACATCGTCAGCAAGCAGCGCCAGAACCGCCTCGTTGTCCTCACGATTGAAGGCGTCATAATACGCCCGGATGATCTTCTGTGTTTCTTCAGCAGACATGGATTTTTCTACCTCTCAGCCTTCGACCGTAATCACACGCGGCGCAGGAACCGATTTCGGCCAGTCACGACAGTTGCGAACCGCCCCGTTTTCCTGAACCTCAGCCAGCGTCGCCGGATCGAGCGTGGCATACACCCAGCCCCCCTGGTCCAGCTTCCCTTCGGCAATCACGCCATCATCCGGGAAACCCCGGTCGACCGGCCCGTAAACCCCGGCGCAGCCATGGTTCTCGTCCAGCGTCGCCAGCCACGGCGCATCGCCAACCGTCGGTGACACCGCAACGAAACACTGGTTCTCCAGCGCCCGCGCCTCAGCCGAAATCTTCACGCGATTGAATCCGTGCATGGAATCCGTGCAGGTCGGAACCAGAATCAGCCACGCCCCGGCTTCGATCTGAGCCCGCGCCAGCATCGGAAATTCGGAATCGTAGCAGATCGACGTGCCGATCTTCCCCCACGGTGTTTCAAAAACACCCGGCGGATTGCCGGCTTTCACACCCCAGGACTCCGTCTCGAAACGGGTCATGATATGCTTGTCCTGAAAAGCGATCTTCCCGTCAGGCGCAATCAGCGGCGCCCGGTTACGCACGCCGGATGCCTCCGGGCGGGGCAGGGTGCCCGGCATCAGCCAGACCTTATGCTTCACCGCCGCATCACGCATGATCGCCAGAATCGCATCGCTCTGCGCACAGACCGCTTCCAGCTCGGCGTTCGGATCAGGCCTGTCCGTCAGCGCTCCCGCCACTTCCATGCAGGAATACTCAGGCATCAGCAGCAGATCGGCATTCGGCGCCGCCTCGGCCACCAGCGCATCGAGATGCTTCGCGTAATCCTCAACCGTCTCACAACGGGCTACCGGCCACGCAAGAACACCCAGGCGAAGAGTCTTGTTCATCAGACGGTCTCTCCGTTCAGCAGCACAGCCGGAACCGGCCTGCCGCGCAGGGATTTAATGAAAAAATCGAGCAGATGCGGCGTCTCGCCCTCATCGCCGGGCTCTTTCCAGTCGATGGAGCAGGTCACGCCCGGCAGCGGATGATAACCCCGCTTCGCCCAGAATGCATGCAGAGTCGTCGCCCCTTCCGGCTTCGACGGATGCACCTCAGGACGGCGCACCGAGCAGAAGGTCGCAAAATCCGAGCTGCTGGTCTCCAGAGCATGCTTCTCCCGCTCCTGGAAGAACCGCACACCCAGCCCGTGCCCGCGATACTCCTTCTGAAGAACGGATTCCCCGAAATAGAAGAAATCGCTGACCGGAAGACCACGTTTCTCGAACGGCTCGCGAATGGCGTCCATCTCGTCCGCCATCGGCAGACAGGTCGACGCCCCGATCACCTTTTCCCCGTCACGCGCCAGAATGACCGCCGCACCGGCGCTTTTCACGTAGAGCTGAAGATATTTCTCTTCATAAGCCACATCGCCGTCATAGAGATAAGGCCATTCACGAAACACCGTGATCCGCAGACGGGCAAGATCCGGCAGAAACGGCTCGATCGCCGTTCCCGTCATGGTTTCAACAGTAATGGACATCAGTTTTTCCCTTTAAGGACGGACTGCAGCGTCTCGCCCAGAAGCGCAGGGCTGGAAGAGATGTGAACTCCGGCCGAACGCAGCGCGTCGATCTTGGCCGCCGCCGTGTCGTCACCACCGGAAATCACCGCACCCGCATGACCCATCCGGCGCCCCGGAGGCGCCGTCTGCCCGGCAACAAATCCGACAACCGGCTTGGAAGAACGCGCCTGTTTCAGAAACTCCGCCGCATCCAGCTCAGAGCGACCGCCAATCTCACCGATCATGATGATGGAATCCGTGTCCGGATCGGCCAGGAACATCTCAAGCACGTCGATAAAATCAAGACCTTTCACCGGGTCGCCGCCAATGCCGACACTCGTGCTCTGCCCGAGCCCCAGCGCCGTCGTCTGCGCCACCGCCTCATAGGTCAGCGTGCCCGAGCGGGAAACGATCCCGACATGCCCGCGCCGGTGCGCCGGCCCCGGCATGATCCCGATCTTGCACTCGTCCGGCGTGATCACACCCGGACAGTTCGGCCCGACCAGCCTGCTGGCCGACCCGTCAAGCGCGTAACGCACCCGCACCATGTCGAGCACCGGAATGCCCTCCGTGATGCACACGATCAGCGGCATCTCCGCCGCAATCGCCTCAAGAATGGCATCCGCCGCCCCCGCAGGCGGCACATAGATGACCGAGGCATCCGCGCCCGTCGCGTCACGGGCCTCACAGACCGTGTCGAAAACCGGCAGATCGAGATGCGTCGTCCCGCCTTTGCCCGGCGTGACGCCACCAACCATCTTCGTCCCGTAAGCCAGCGCCTGCTGCGCATGGAACGTCCCCTGCGCGCCGGTAAAACCCTGCGTCAGAACTTTCGTGTCGCGACCGATCAGAATCGACATCAGGATTTCCTCCCCTCACGGACAGCCGCAACAATCTTCCGCGCAGCGTCTCCGAGATCGTTCGCCACCAGAACCGGCAGACCGGAGTCCTTCAGTTTCGTCAGACCTTCCTCAACATTCGTGCCGGCCAGACGCACCACCAGCGGCACCTTCAGCCCGACCTCGTGCGACGCGCTGATCACCGCATCCGCGATCACATCGCAGCGCATGATGCCGCCGAAAATATTGACGAGCACACCTTCAACTTTCGGATCGGCCAGCAGAATCCGGAACGCCGCCGCCACCTTCTCGCGGGACGCCCCGCCGCCCACATCCAGGAAGTTCGCCGGCTGCTCGCCCTCGGCGTTGATGATGTCCATCGTCGCCATCGCCAGACCGGCGCCATTGACCATGCAGCCGATCGTGCCATCCAGACCGATATAGGACAGACCGAACCGGGCCGCTTCCTGCTCGCGCGGATCTTCCTCGTTCTCATCACGAAGATCCTCAAGATCGCGATGACGGAAGAACGCGTTCTCGTCAAAACTCATCTTCGCGTCGAGCGCCAGAAGATCACCGTCTTTCGTGACCACCAGCGGATTGATCTCGACCAGCGACGCGTCATACGTCGTGAACGTATCGTAAGCCGCCCGCAGCACCTGAATGAACTGACGGATCTGCTTGCCACGCAGATCAAGCCGCACCGCCAGATCCCGCGCCTGCCATTCCTGAAAACCCATGCCAGGATCAACGGATGCCGTCAGAACACGCTCCGGCGTCTTCTCCGCGACCTCCTCGATATCCATGCCCCCGTCCTGCGAGGCCACAATCGTCAGACGCCGCTTTTCGCGATCCACCAGCAGCGACAGATACAGCTCCCGCCCGATCTGACAGCCCGCCTCAACATAGAGCTTGCGGACCAGACGCCCCTCCGGACCCGTCTGCTTCGTGACCAGCACCCGGTCGATCATCTCACAGGCAAAAGTCTCGACTTCCCCCGCCGACCGCGCCAGACGCACACCGCCCGTCGCCGGCTCACCGACATATTTTCCGGCGCCGCGGCCGCCAGCATGGATCTGCGCCTTGACGACAAAAACATCGCCAGGAAGCGTCCGCGCAATATCCTTCGCTTCAGCAGCGGAATGAGCCACATGCCCCTGAGGCACCGGCATCCCACAGGACTTCAGCAGCGTCTTTGCCTGATACTCGTGAATATTCATCAACAGTTCCTGAAATCTGCTGCTCAGGCCGCAGCAATGTCGGCAACGATGGCGTTCGTGACCTTCTGCGCATCGGCAGGAGACAGCTTCACGACCAGCCCGCGATCACCGGCGTTGACATAAATATAGGGCCGGTCCATCGCCTGACTGGCGATCACAACCGGCACAGGCGTCACCGATCCGAACGGACTGGTCCCGCCCGACTGATACCCGGTCAGGTTGTGCGCCTTCTCCGGATTCATCATCTTAGCGTTGCGGCCTTCAAAAAGCGCCGCCACAGCCTTGAGATTCACTTTCTGATCGACCGGAACAACGACACAGACAGGCGTCTTTTTATCGACCTCGACAATCAGCGTCTTGAGCACATTCCCCGTGTCTTCCCCGATCGAGGACGCCGCCTGCATCCCGATCAGACCGCCACCCGGCGCATACTCGTAAGTATGAACCGAAAACGGAACGTTCTGCTCTGTCAGGAATTTCGTAGCACTGGTTTCTGTCGTCACGATCCCTTGCTCCGGGCAGATTTTCCACACATCATCACTGATATGTCAGATTATAAAATCAATGACCGTTGAATAGTTGGAGCGGGCCTGCGCCGTCAATAGTCCGCATCCCTGAACCCGCGGCGATAATCAGGATCGGATCGCGTCATAAACATAATGCGCAACCCCCGCGCATTTCTGATGCTCCGGAGCCGGTCAGGCGGAAGGCCAGTAACGATACCCCAGGGTGTGGTACATCGTTATCGTTGTCAGAAGCAGGAAAACCGCGACTGCCACGGTCACAGCCCTGCGCAGGGCAGGCATATATGACCACCGGCCGGTGAAAACCGCTGCTCCCGACTGATCCGGCTGAAACGCAATGACGGGAAAAAGAGGAAGCATCATGGCGAGGGGCAGAAAATATCGCCCCTGAACCCCGTCGATAAAAGACTCCCCCACGCGGGTCCAGCTCAGAAATAATGCGACGTAAATGCCAGTGAAAGCAGCGAGAAGGGCGGCAGAAGCCGCGAAAACACGCAAAGCCCGCCTCCGCCATTCCGTCAGCACCGGCGCCTGTTGCGGCTCAGAGCGGGAGATGGCGAGCAGCCACAGCGGAATAAGAGACAGGGTCGCGGCAAGATATCCATATGCCAGCTCACGAAAGGATGCGGAAACCGGCGTATCCAGCCACCCGAGCACCCCTATGAACTGATGCAGGTTGTCTCGTCCGCCGAGAGGCAGCGTATGAAAGAAAAGCCCGCAGAACTGCAAAGGATGATGCACGAGAAACCGGGCCTGCAGCGCCACGGAGCCACCGGCCTGCTGTGGCGTCGTCGTCATGGCTGGTTTCAGCCCGCCGATAAACCAGAGCAGAAACACGCTGACGGCGATCAGAGACAATATCGCCGGACGCAGGGAAAACAGATGTTTTCGCAGCAGAAAAGGCAGCAACACCAGGGTGATATAAGGACTTTTCGCAGCGATGACACAACCGAGAGCGCTTCCCGTCAGGGCAACCAGGTGCCACGGCCAGCGCCCGGGAGGGTATTCAGACAATCGCAGCAGTCCGGCGCAGGCCAGTGCGGAGAGAGCGATAATCACGCCGTCCTGAGAGCATGTCGTCGCCAGGTGAATTGTCATCGGCAGAGACAGAACGATTACGAGAAAAGGCGCTGCGATGCCGCCGGCAGCTTTTTCCGCCAGTCTTAGAGCAGCCATGCCGAGCAGAACGCAGAGAATCAGATTGCCGGCTCTGGACAGGTAGAAGGTGCTCAGCATCCCCGATCCGGCAACGCGGGCGGCGGCAATGCCGAGCGCCGAACCGAAATAAGAGGTTGGCGGGTAGAGCGCCGTATTCGGGAGATTCTCGAAAACGACCGACGAGCCCTGCTTTAAAGCAAAAGCCTGTTCGATCATCTGCGGTGAAACTTTAAGATCCGGCGCGAATTTCAGAGGATCAAATATCTGGCTTAGCCGGGGGACGGAGGCAGGCAGATAAGCGCCCGCCTCCGTGTCGCCGCGCCGGACAGCGGTCAGTCTTCCATGGGATATCTGCAGAGCGCGGAAATAATGATTCGGTTCATCCGGAGCCTGAAACGGAGGCGTCAGAAGAATGCATAAAGGACCGGTCACCAGCATGAACAGGCCATAAAGCCGGCTGAGAGAACAGTTTGTAAAAACCCTTGCGAGAGCATAGGAAAAAAACCGCATACCAGAAAAAACAGCGGATTTTTTTTCTCTGATGCGGCTCATCGGCGTCCTGTAAGGTAAACTTTGCCCCGCTTCCTCGTCTTCACTGAAGCAGAAGGCGGCCGTTCCTGATCAGAAGCGGCCTTCTGACCGGCAGAAACAATCCGGAATCAGCCGAAACCTGTCCGGTAAACGGATCTGAGTATATATGCGAAGAAAGCCGTGGCGGGATCACTGAAGTCTCCGATCAGCCCGGATTCCGCGTCCTGATGACTTACCGGCACACCCGCCGCGTATTGTCCGACGCAATATAGGTCTGCGTCGCGGGGTCGAAACAGGCGTTCTGCGTGCAGGCATTGCCGCTCGAAAGCGGCTGCGGATACATCGCCGCCCCCATCGCATTCGCCTCGCGCGCCGCCGTGCCACAGAGCGGCGTATTTGCCGGCGCGGACGGATCGTTCACCAGAGTCACATTCTCCGGCGGCGGCGTCTCGGTCACCGTGCCCGGCGGAAATTCCTGCGGCGGAATGCGCGCCGGCGGAACGGACGCCGTCGCCTCCGGCGTCTTCTCAGCACAGCCCGTCAGCCCAACGGACCCAACCATCGCCGCCAGCAGAACAGCGCGCGACATCAGGCGAAAAGACCAGCGCCGCCCGGCGGAGCCCGCCTCTGTCACGCCGGCGCCAGAGGCCGGATTGCGGTCCGGAGAGTAAGACATGAACACAGTCCCGTCAGAGCATGTAACAGATACGCGGCCCGCAGAGGAACGGCCAGAGATGCAGCCGGAGAACCCGCCAGACCCGCGGCGAAACGCCCGGCCCGACCGTCTCCGGCCACACACCGCCTGATCGGATCAGGCGTGACCGACAGCTTCCGTCTGCGCGAACTCATTGCGGCGCGCCTGCCAAAGAGCCACGAAGTCGATCGGCTGCAGCACCACAGGCGGGAAGCCGCCATCACGGGTCACATCGCCAAGAATGTTCCGCGCATAAGGGAAGATCAGACGCGGCACTTCCACCAGCAGCAGCGGCTCAACCAGCTCCGGCGGCGGGTTGTTCAGAGACACGACGGCGGCATAGGTCAGCTCGGCGATAAAGACCTTGCGGCCGGCCGGACCACCCTCGGTCGCCGGGGCCTCGCTGGCCTCCGTTTTGATCGTCAGCGCAACCTCGAACACGGACTGGTCGTTCTGAAGACGGTTCGCCTGCACGTCGATATTGACCGAAATCTGCGGCGCGGCCTGCAGGGCCGTGAAAATCTCCGGGCCGGCCGGCACCTCGAAGGACAGATCCTTCGTGTACTGCAGATTGATGGCGAGCGGCAGGGCAGGGGGGACGCCCTGCGCACCCGTCTGGCTGGAATCGGACATGTAGCTTTGGTTCCTGTGTCTGTTTGGGCGCGTTTCAGCTACCGCGCGGTAGCATGATAGCCGGAGTTCGCCAACAGCGCATCCGCGACCACCCCGGCGCCCGGCCACCCCATCGCACCGGCCCCGCGAAGAACAGCCCGGCCCGCCATCCACAGGACTTCAGACCCCAGCGATCCACAGAACTCACCCCCGGCCGCTCATTTGCCCCGGACCCGGCAACCCGCCCGGTTCACGCCCCGCTCAGACCGCCGGCAGCGGCTTCGTCGGATCGATGCGCCGCCAGCTGCCATTCTCCATGCTGGCGGCCGTCAGTGCGATCAGAAACCCCCAGTGACTGACCACCAGCGTCTTCCGCCAGACCGGACTCGCGCTCATCTCAGTCCGGAAAATCGCCGCCCGCTCCTCCACTTCCTCCGGCGTCTCGATGCCGGTGGTCCACCACGTCTCCGCCAGCCCCGAAAAATCCAGCTCCGGCCAGGCCAGCGCCAGCCGCGCCGGCGGCGAACCCACATCGCAGGAGAACGCCGCCCGCTCGCGGATCAGCGGATGCACCACCGGCTTCACCCCCAGCGCCTGCGCGAGCGGCGCCGCCGTCTGCAGCGTCCGGGTGAACGGAGAGACGATGATGCGGTCGATCTTCTCCCCCGCCAGCGCCGGCACCAGAGCCTCAGCCTGCCGGTGGCCATGCTCCGATAAAGGCGGGTCCGGAATGCCGGGGTCCCGGCGGGTCGCGGTGAAAAGCCGGTTAAATTCGCTTTCGCAGTGTCTCAGAACGATCATGATATGTCGCATATGAGCAACGGACGGATAATGTGCAATCACCAAAGTGGCCTTGCCCCGCTCTCCCTCCCGCCAGCTACAGGACAGACACCCGGTTCCGCACCCTGTCCTGCGCCCCGTTCTGCACCCCGACCTGCGGATGAACGGAAGCGGATATGACGGATTTACCGCCCTTATCGGGGCACGGGTCATTGCGCGGCGCCGCCACGCCGCCTATTCTCTTAAGACGTAATCAGTACTTCATGAAGCGGGCCGGACTGTCCGGCCCTGTGTATCTCGGATCTGGGTGGCATCGCAGATGGACGGTTCCTTCGGCCGGTTTCCGGTCGACATTGTTATCTTCGCTCTGATCGCCGCGTTCCTCGCGCTGCGACTGCGCAGCGTGCTCGGCAAAAAAGTCGGCTTCCAGCCCATGCCGGTTCCCACGCCCGCGCCGAGAGAAGCCGAAGGACCGGTGATCGAAGGCCGGGCCGAGCCGCCCTCATCCCCGAAATTCGACATCCCCGCTCCCGGAACCCGCGTCGGCCAGCAGCTCGCCCTGCTCGCCACGAAAGAACGCGGCTTCACCCCGCAGCAGTTTCTGACCGGCGTTGACGGCGCCTTCCGCCAGGTCGTGACCGCCTATGCCGCCGGCGACCGTAACGTCCTGCGCGAGCGTCTCACCCCCGCCGCCTTCACCGCGTTCGACGCCGCGATCACCGCCCGCGATGCCGCCAGCGAGGTGCAGAAGAGCGAAATCCGCGCCATCAACAGCATCGCCATCGAGGACGTGCGGATCGAAGACGTCGCCGCGGGCACCGCCGCCGCCATCGACGCCCGGATCGTCTCCGATCAGATCAGCATGACCCTCGGCCCGGACGGAAAGCCCGTCACCGGAACGGACGCCATAACCGAGTTCTCCGATCTCTGGACGTTCGAGCGCCTCATCGGCGTCTCCGGCTCATCGTGGCGCCTCGCCGCGGCGCGGAGTGCGTGAAGCGGACAGTCTGCGTCGCAGATATCAGGCCTGTCGCGGAGACCGGGGCCGGGAATATCAGCGGGCCTGAGAATATCACGGCGTCAGAAAATATCGCCGGACAGGCGGCCCCTGCCGTCGCCCGCGCCCGTGTCAGACGCTACCGTATCGGCCGGCAGGAAATCATTCAGGGCGACTGCCTGCGCGTCCTGCGGCGGATGAAGCCGGAATCGGTGGATGTCATCGTCACATCCCCGCCGTACAATATCGGCCTCGGCTACCGCTCCTATCAGGACCGGCGATCGGAAAACGATTATCTCGACTGGATGGTCGAAATCGCAACCGCCCTGCGCCGCGTCATGCGCCCGGACGGGTCGTTTTTTCTCAATATCGCCGGAACCTCGGCCGAGCCCTGGCTGCCGTTCGAACTGGTCGTGCGGCTGCGCGCCCTCTTCGCGCTGCAGAATCATATCTCCTGGGTCAAATCGATCGCCGTCCCGGATGATTCGTTCGGCCATTTCAAGCCGGTCAACAGCGGCCGGTATCTCAACCGCAACCACGAACACCTTTTTCATCTGACCCTGAACGGCGACGTCCGTCTCGACCGTCTGGGCGCCGGCGTGCCGTTCAAGGACAAGAGCAACATCGCCCGGCGCGGTCACGCCCAGGACCGCCGCTGCCGGGGCGACACCTGGTTCGTGCCGTACGAGACCGTCCGTGACCGGGAGCAGAAATTCAATCATCCGGGAACCTTCCCCGTCCGCCTGCCGGAACTGTGCATTCAGCTCCACGGCCGCACCGGCGCCGTGGTGCTCGACCCGTTCATGGGAACCGGAACGACGCTGCTCGCCGCTCAGAAAACCGGATCGCGCGGAATCGGAATCGAAATTGATCCTGATTATGTGACGATCGCCCGGAGCAGGCTAAAAGACGCCCCGGACGTCTGATGCCAGACAGAAACGGCGGTCGCGGGCGGTCCGCGGGAAAAAATAATAACTTTGACAGAATGACCGGATGTGCTCAGGAACGGAGCATGACATCATTGACCGGAGGATATGAGTGAAGGGCGTTATTCTGGGGATCGCGGGGGCAGGGCTTATCGTCTATGGTGGTACTGTCGCGTATCTGACACGTTTTGATCATGCGGGCGGACCGAAACTCGCAGCAGAGTCTCCGACACAGAACAATGCCGCGGCAAAAGCCGCGTTCGAGGTGATCCACGAAGCCCGGTGTGACTACTGTCACACAAAAGGCGCTGATCTTCCGTTCTATTTCCATCTGCCGGTCGCTTCGCAGCTCATGCAGCGCGATCTCGACCAGGGCCTCCGCCATTTCCGCCTGGAGCCGGTGATCGCCGCCTTCCAGAAGGGCGAGGCGCCGAGCGAGGAAGAACTGTCCCGCATCGAGGAAGTCATCCGTCAGAACCGGATGCCGCCATCGATGTATCTGCTGATGCACTGGCACGCCCATCTGTCCGAAACCCAGCGCCAGACCGTGCTGAACTGGGTTAACGACGAGCGCCGCAAACATTACGCGGCCAGAGACGTCGCGCCGGAATTCACCACCGAACCCGTGCAGCCGATCCCGGAAAGCTGGCCCGTCAGCGCCGACAAGGTCGCCCTCGGCCAGAAACTGTTCTTCGACAAGCGCCTGTCCGGTGACGGCACCCTGAACTGCGCCAGCTGCCACGGCCTGGACAAGGGCGGTGTCGACAATCTGACAACAGCAACCGGAATCCACGGCCAGAAAGGCCCGATCAACGTGCCGACGGTCTATAATTCCGTCTACAACGTCGTGCAGTTCTGGAACGGCCGCGCGAAAACCCTCGCCGATCAGGCCGCCGGCCCGGTCATGAACCCCGTCGAAATGGGCTCGCATGACTGGAACGATGTCGCCGCGAAACTGACCGCCGACCCGGATTACGCCGCGGCGTTCGAGCGCATCTATCCCGGACAGCCGGTGGGCCAGAACACGATCACCGACGCCATCGCCGAATACGAAAAAACCCTGATCACGCCCGACAGCCGCTTCGATCTGTATCTGAAGGGCGACAAAACCGCCCTCAGCGACCAGGAAAAACGCGGCTACGAGCGCTTCAAAGCCATCGGCTGCTCCGGCTGCCACAGCGGCCCGGATATGGGCGGCGGCGCCATGGAGGTCATGGGGCTGGAAGGCGATTACTTCAAAGCCCGCGGCGGCAAATTCACCGACGCCGACGACGGCCGCGAAGCCATCACCCACGACCCGCTCGATCGCTCCCGCTTCCTGATCCCGACCCTGCGCAACGTCGCCCTGACCGGCCCCTGGTTCCATGACGGCAGCGCAACAACACTGGAACAGGCCGTCCGCGAGATGGCGAAATATCAGACCCCTGACGAGAATATCTCCGATCAGGACGTCAGCGACATCACCGCGTTCCTGAAAACCCTGACCGGCAAATACAAAGGCACTCCGATCGACAAACTCGACGCGTCCGCAGAATAACCCGACGCTTCACAGCACATCCCCCGAAACCGGGCCGGCAGGGAAACTCCCTCCGGTCCGTTTTTTATTCTGAAAAGAACAGGCCGCCGCTGCCCTGTTCCCGGTAGAAATCGGCACGCGAAGCTGCGCTTCGCATAATGATAACTTTATTCAGGCGTTTATGTATTTCGCAAACAGGAGACAAAGCAGGGCGCAGCCTTTCACCCATTTAATTTAACAAACCGGGATCAAAGGGACTGTGTCCCCTTTGTGGGGTTCGGGGCAAAGCCCTGAAAAGCTATTTCGTCTGTATTTGCAAGATATACAAACGCCTTTCTTTTTTGGGAGTGAGCAGGGCTCTGCTCTGCATCCGGAAGGGGGCGCGGACCCTTTCACCCCTTTTGACTTAGAGCGCCTTTCAAAACCCCATGTACTTTGGTGAAGGACAGGTGATGGGGGGCATGGCCAGCCCTCCTGTTTCCGATGTTCTGTGGGTAGTGATCGCACCGCTCCTGCCCGTCGTTCCTGTGCGCCCGAAAGGCGGACGCCCGCGAGTGCCCGACCGCGCGGCGCTTACCGGGGTCCTGTTCGTTCTTCTGACAGGCATTCCGTGGAAGATGCTGCCGCGCGGGATGGGGTGCGGGCTCGTGCGTGACCTCTGGCGCCGCCTGCGCGACTGGCAGGAGGCTGGCGTATGGGCGAAACTGCACCATGAGTTGCTGACGCGTCTGCACTGCGCAGGCCGGATCGACCGAAGCCGGGTCTGCATGGACAACTCGTCCATTCCTGCAAAAAAAAGGGGGGGAGGCGAGCAATCCAGACCCGACGGATCGTGGCAGACCGGGCTCAAAGCGTCACGTCGTCACTGACCGACAGGGTATTCCGCTGACTGTCCTGCTCTCTGGCGCCAGCGCCCATGACAGCCGGATGCCGAGCCCCTGCCCGATGCGATCCCCGCCATCCGGGGTAAGCCCGTCCGCCCGAAACATCGTCCCGCAAAGCTCCATGCCGACAAGGGATACGACTACCGGCGCTGCCGCGCCGCCGGCACGCAACGAGGCACCAGGCACCGCATCGCCCGCAGGAGTGTCGAAAGCAGCCAGAATCCCGGCAGGCAGCATTGGGGCGTCGAACGAACATCGCCCGCTTCCGTTGCCTCGCCGTCCGCTCCGAAAGACATGCCGACATTCATCTTGCCTTCACGCTCATCGCCTGCGCACTCATCTGCCTCAAAGCGCTCAGTTTACGGTTTGAAAAGCACTCTAAACCGTAATCAAAAGGACCACGTCCCTTTGCAGGGGCAGGACCCCGAAAACCCGCTCATATATGTTCGCACCACATGCAAACGATTTCACTGAAAACAGCCCTTAAAACATAAGCCTTTTCCGTTTCAGCGATATCCGTAACGCTCACGGTAAAGATACAGTCCCGAAGCCCCGACACCTCCGTCCGGAAAGAAAGAGACTGTCCTCTGCAAACAACAGAATATCCGTAATCGCCCGCAAGGATCGGCAGCAGACGAAAGGACACCCCCAAACCATTCCTTCCCCCTGATGACACAACGCCTGTTAACTACTTCCCCTCGATCCAATGGCTGACAGAGCCCCGGACACCGCCAATGTCCCTGTCCCACTACTCAACCGTAAATCCGAAGCCCGGTCCAAATCCTCAGTTCTCCCCGACGCTCCGCTCATCACCTGCCGCGTCAGAGACAGCATCATTATCGCCAATCCCCTCTGCCCACAGCGCAGAACCCACGCAAAGAAGACAGCGCAGCCACGACTCAACCTGTCAGGATTTCTGTTTCGGCAGCCCCCAGCTACTCTTTCCAGCTCCCCCAAAAACCATTCCGATATCGAACCATATTTGTCCGGAACTCTCTGGAATCCCTTCCGTCCCCGGACTGAATCAATCCCTTCCGGACAAAAAAATTGTCCATCGCCGAACCGGAGACAGGTTCACTCACCGATCAGCCACATCCGGAACCCCGTCATGCCACTCCGCAATCACCCTCAGCGCACTCCACTCATCCGTCCGGCCCTCCCGGCAACATGCCACTTCTTCAGTCCGCCAGAAACAATCTGTGATGACCGCTCAGACCACCCCGACCTGTCTGGAAAACTTTCCCTCCTGAGGCCGGTCTTAAAGGGAATCGGCGTCTCACCGAAAATCGTTTCACTTCCGTGCAAAAAGCAGTTGATATGTTATAACATATCATTGTAGAACAGCTCCGGATTACCACGACCGGAACCGCCTTCTATGCCATCGCCTCAACACCTGCGGCTCCTGACACTCCTTCTCGTCAGCTCCGCCCTGATCCCCGCCGTCCCGGCCTGCGCCGCTGCTCAGGCACCCGCTTCCGACACAGCCACGGAAGCCCCCGGCGCAGTTACGGATACGAAGACGCTGAAAAAAACTCCGGCAAAGACAAAAGAGAAAGAAACGGAAACAACCGACGCCCGTTCCTCCTTCCAGACGAACCAGGCCGGAATCGAAGACTCTCCGTCCAATGAAGAGCACATTGTCGTCAATGCACGCCTCGACCGCCAGCGCGCTGCCCTGCAGCCCGCGACGGGCGCCACGATCTATCGCTTCTCCCGCAGTGATATTGAGAAAATCCCCGGTGGCGACAACGCCCCGCTGAACGCTGTCCTGCTCCAGGCCCCCGGCGTCGCCCAGGACAGCTACGGCCAGATCCACGTGCGCGGCGATCATAATGAAGTGCAGTTCCGCCTCGACGGCGTCATGCTCCCCGAAGGCATGAGCGTGTTTGGTCAGGCCCTGATGACCCGTTTCGCTCACTCCATGTCGATGACAACCGGCGCGCTGCCGGGCGAATACGGCTTTCTCCAGGCCGCCGTGATCGATATCACCACCAAAAACGGCAGCGCCGATCCCGGCGGCGAAGCCTCCGTCTACGGCGGCGCTCGCGATTACTTTTTCCCCTCCGCCCAGTACGGCGGACATACCGGGAAATGGGACTACTTCGCCACGGCGGATTTCGTGCATGACCGCGTCGGCATCGAAAACCCGACCCCGAAATTCAACGCGCTGCATGACCTGAGTAACCAGTATCACTTCCTCGGCCATCTGCGTTACACGGCTGATGAGAATACCCGCATCAGCCTGACAGCCGGCGTCTCCAACGCCGAATATCAGCTTCCGAACAATCCCGGCCAGCAGAGACAGTTTGCTAATCCATCCTTCCTCGACAGCGCCCTCGCGCAGCAGGTCTATGGCAGTGTTGACAGCTCCAGTCTGAATGAACGCCAGAGGCAGATCACCGATTTCGGTATTCTGTCGCTTCAGAAAGAAATGGGTAAATTCAGTCTGCAAAGTTCGGCAATTGTCCGCTACAGCTCACTCGGTTACTCCCCCGATCCGCTCGGCGAACTCGTCTATAACGGCATGGCTCAGCGCGCCCAGCGTTCCGTCTTCTCATCCGGCTCGCAAAGCGACGTCACCTGGCGTGCCGATCCGCATCATACCGTCCGTTTCGGATATCAGGCTTATGTTGAACGGACGATTTCAAAATCCGACTCAACCGTCTATCAGCAGACCGGAACAGATGAAGACGGAAACGCCGTGTATGACGGCCAGACCGTCAGCATCCATGACGGCACCGGCCGCACTGGCTGGGTCTACGGCCTCTACGCACAGGACGAATGGCGTCCCGTTAAAGGACTGACCATCAATTACGGCCTGCGTTTTGACGGCGTGGATGAATACACTCATTCAAAACAGGTCAGTCCCCGCCTCAATATCGTTTATCAGCCCTGGCATGGCGGCGCTTTCCACATCGGCTATTCTCGCTATTTCACGCCGCCGCCCTTTGAGCTGATCGGATCGACCCAGCTGAACAAATTCGCCAACACTTCCGGTGCCCCCGGCACTTTTCAGAACACCACGGTCAAGGCCGAACGTGATCATTACTTCGATGCCGGTTTCTCCCAGGAACTTCTCCCCGGCTGGCACGCCTCCATCGACGGATACGTCAAGCTGGCCAAAAACCTGATCGATGAAGGCCAGTTCGGCTCCCCGATCCTCCTCTCGGTTTTCAATTATCGCCGGGGACAGGTGCACGGATACGAATTCTCTACCGATTATTCACATGGCCCCTTCAGCGTCTATGGCAACTTCGCCTGGTCTCGTGCCATCGGTAAAGACATCACCACCGCCCAGTGGAATTTCGATCCTGACGATCTCGCCTATATTCAGCATCGCTGGATTCACCTCGACCATGATCAGCGCTGGACCGCATCAGCCGGTGGCAGTTATACCGCCTTTTACAAAACAGGCCACCCGCTACGTCTGTCGGCCACTATGGTCTACGGCAGCGGGCTGCGTATGGACGGTCTCACTCCGAACGGCGCTTCCGTCCCGCAATACGCGACATTCAATCTCTCCGTCGTGCAGAGTTTCAACGATCTGTTTCACGTCTCCTTCCTCAAACGCACCCAGCTGCGCCTGGATGTGACCAATCTGTTCGACAAACGCTACGAACTGCGTGACGGCAGCGGGATCGGCGTCGGTGCACCGCAATACGGCCTGCGCCGGACAATCCTGACCGGCATTTCACAACGTTTTTAGGCACCGGCTCCAGTGAGGTGGAACCGGAGCATTGCTTCGTATTCCTCCTCACTGAACAGACTCCCTTATAAAGTCAGGATCTTTTCCAGGGCGAAGCGTTGCTTCAGTCCCCGGGCCGCAGATACGCCATGAGCCCCAGCCGCCGGCACATCTCCCGCGCCATCAGCGGCGTATCGTCCAGCGGCGTTACCGGCCAGGTTTCCGGTTCACCCTCAAACATCCTGATCCGCCCGGCCTCTTCCAGTGTTTTCAGAAACAGCCCGATCCGTCGGGACTTTCCCGGAAGCCGGTACACATAAACCGGCGCCGGACCGGCGACAGCCTCCGAAACCATCGAGACACTGTCCGCCGTCACAACAAGAAAATCGGCACAGGCAATCAGTCCGATATACGGATTATCCTCCCCGCCGCTCCACAACCGCCCGCCAACTGATTCCACGGCTTCCCGCAGAACAGAAATCGCCTCATCGCCCGTCCGGCGCGAGGTTGTTACAAACAGCGCCGCGTCAGCGCAGCGCGCCGCATGAATCAGATGCCGCGCCAGAACTGTCGCCTCCTCCCGGCCAAACCGGAACCGGCCATTCGCCCCCCCCACCAGCGCCGCCATCAGCGGCCGCCCCGGCACTCTCAGCCGTTCTGACCAGGTTTCCCGCGCCGCCCGGAGCCGGGAAGACGTCAGCCCGTGCAGCGCCGTCCGGCTCAGCAGTACATTCGGCCCCCGGATCTCATCATGATTGTTTGCAATCACAAGATCAAAACACGAGGGACTGACGCGAGGATTCTGAATCTGCACTACCGTGTGCCCCTGCCGGTGAAGTGCGCGCCCGGCAGCGCCCCCCTTACCCGCGACACTCAGAAACAGAGCATGTCGCTCCGCTCCATCCACATCCGGGACAGTCCGCAGAGGATCAGGCCAGAACCGGAACGGAATTTTCTTCAGTAGCCCGGCAGGCCTGACCGGACAAAATCGTGCAGGCAGAGAGAGATACCCGGCCAGACCGAACGCCTGGGAGCGCATCCCGGCCAGATCTTCCGCGATCACGGAGATCCGGTCATATTCTCCGTCACTCACATCAGTTTATCCGGCACAACTGAACATCCTTATCCGATGACTCTGACTTAGAAGTTGTTTCACAATAACGCATTGAGAAAAAACAATAAAATTTTTTGGCGAAGCTTTTTTTAAAAAGCTTCGGATACGCCGCCTCTCTGAAAAAAAGGCGGCACCCAGAAACTTTTGTAATTCAGCGGCTATGACCAACAGCCTCTTAACGGAGAACTCCCAGCAACGCACTGTGGAAGGCCTCCGGGTCCTGAATCTGCGGCGCGTGGCCCAGCGTCGGAAATTCAATCAGCTTCGCGCCCGGAATCGCCGCCGCCGCTGCTTTCGCCAGAACCGGATAATGTCCCAGCCGCGCCCGAACCTCCGGCGACGCGCCATCCGCCCCGATCGCCGTGATATCCTTGTCGCCAACCATCAGAACCGTCGGCACCCGGAGCGCCGGAAATTCATACAGAACCGGCTGCGTGTAGATCATGTCGTACAGCCGCGCCGAATTCCACGCCAGCGCCTCACCTCCGGAGCCGCGATACTGTCCGGCCAGCATCTGCACCCAGGGCTCATAGGCCGGCTTCCATCCCCCGGCGTAATACACCTTTTTCTCATAGGCCCGGATCGTCTCCGCCGTTTTGTGCCGCTCGGCCGCAAACCATTGATCCACGCTCCGCCAGGGCGCGCCTTTCGCCCGCCAGTCCTCCAGCCCCAGCGGATCAACCATAACAAGCTGCGTAAGTCGATCCGGGAACATCAGCGCATACCGCGCCGCCAGCATGCCACCCGTTGAGTGGCCGATCATCACAGCCTTCTCAACGCCCAGACTGTCCAGCAGAGCGCGCGTATTCAGCGCCAGCTGCTCGAATGAAAACTGATAGTTTTCCGGCGTATCTGATTTGCAGAATCCGATCTGATCCGGTGCGATTACCCGGTATCCCCGGCCCGCCAGAATCCGGATCGTCTCCGCCCACGTCCCCGCGCAGAAATTCTTCCCATGCAGCAGCACGGCAACCTGTCCGTTCGCCCGCTCCGGAAGAACATCTATATAAGCCATTCTCAGCGTCTGACGCTGCGAGGCGAAGCTGAATTCCCGCACTGGCCACGGATACGCAAACCCCTCCAGACGCGGGCCATAAACGGGCGCCGGTTCTGCCCGCGCTTCCATGGTGACAGCTCCCACGCCCATCATCAGAACAGCGGCGGCGCACAGCCACCCTGCATGCTTCCGTTTTTCCATGACTGTTCAAATCCTCTGAAAGCCATCCGGCCATCCTGCCGGGGTTTATATCGGCACTGCATAAGGAGGTTTCAGTCTCTCAGGAACTGGTTCTTCCCGTCAGCAGCGTGGCCCTCGGTTTCGATACCGAAACCGGCTCAGCGTCGCATGGTTCCGTTTCCGGGGTGCACCCGCAGCCAGGGACCGGACGAAGCCCCGTTCTGTGACCTGTCCGCCTCCGGATTGTCAGTTGACAACTTTCGCCCGAGAGGCCTTCTGACAGACAGTGATCCGGCAGCGCGCCGGACCCACGTGCCGTAATAAGAACGTAACACGCAGAGGCAGATCAATGAGTGCTATCGTCGATATCATCGCACGGGAAATTCTCGACAGCCGCGGGAACCCCACCGTCGAGGTGGACGTCGAACTCGCATCCGGCGCGAAAGGCCGTGCCGCCGTCCCCTCCGGCGCATCGACCGGCGCCCATGAGGCCGTCGAACTGCGTGACGGCGACAAATCCCGCTATGGCGGCAAAGGCGTCCTGAAAGCCTGCGAAAACGTCGAAACGGAAATCTTCCCCACTCTCCAGGGCGCGGAATCGCAGGACCAGATCGATATCGACAACGCCATGATCGATCTCGACGGCACTCCCAACAAAGGCCGTCTCGGCGCCAACGCCATCCTCGGCGTCTCGCTCGCCATTGCCAAAGCGTCCGCCGCCGAACTGCAGATCCCGCTGTATCGCTATATCGGCGGTCCGTTCGCCCACACGCTGCCCGTCCCGATGATGAACATCGTCAATGGCGGCGAACATGCCGACAACCCCATCGACATCCAGGAATTCATGATCCAGCCGGTCGGCGCGCCCACCGTCTCGGACGCCATCCGCTGGGGCTCGGAAATCTTCCAGAAGCTGAAAAAAGCCCTGTCCGAGGCTGGCCTCAGCACCAATGTCGGTGATGAAGGCGGTTTCGCACCCAATATCGGCTCCGCCGACGAGGCGCTGTCCTACATCATCCGCGCCGTTGAAGCTGCCGGCTATCGCCCCGGTGAGGACATCACCATCGCGCTCGACTGCGCCGCGACCGAATTTTACAAGGACGGCAAATACCACCTGGCAGGGGAGGGAAAGACCCTCGACGCCGGCGGCATGGTCGCCTACCTGGAAGACCTCGCGAAGCGCTACCCGATCGCTTCCATCGAAGACGGTATGTCCGAGGATGACTGGGAAGGCTGGGCCCTGCTGACCGCCACGCTCGGCAAGACTGTCCAGCTCGTCGGCGACGATCTGTTCGTCACCAACCCGCAGCGCCTGCGGCGCGGCATTGAGGACGGCATCGCCAACTCCCTGCTCGTCAAGGTGAACCAGATCGGCACCCTGACGGAGACGCTGGCCGCCATGGAAATGGCCCATCGCGCTGGCTACACCTGCATCGCCAGCCATCGCTCGGGCGAGACGGAAGACGCCACCATCGCCGATCTCGCCGTCGCCACGAACTGCGGCCAGATCAAAACCGGCTCACTCTGCCGCTCGGACCGCACCGCGAAATATAACCAGCTCATCCGTATCGAGCAGGAACTCGCCACGGCCGGCGCCTATGCCGGCCGGACGATCCTCAAAAAAGCCTGAAACCAGAGTAGCAGGCGGACCGGGGCTTTGCCCCGGACCCCGCAGAGGGACACAGTCCCTTTGATCCTGGTTTGTTTTTAATAATGAAGGGGGCAGTGTCCCCTTCCGGGTCCTGGGGGCAGAGCTCCATCCACATCACAATCAGAGCCGCCAGGAATCAGCGACCCTTAACCAGATCGGGTGCATTCCGCACGCTGGCTATCTTCGTACAGCGCAGACTGTCTGTTGCCGAAAAACCACATGATCTGAAAAAAGATTCAAAGGTTTCTCTCTGTTCACCTTTGACCCTCCATAACCTTGTGACCCGTTTTTGGGACAGGCAAAGTCACGATCTGCCCGACTCCTGCCAGAATCGTGGCTTATTTTATACTCAGTCCCCGCTTCCCGGAGGACGTTATCGGAGGTCGCAGACTCGCATGCAGCTTGGTCGTCTGTTCCGACGCGCGATGAACGCGGTTCTCCCTCCCGCCGTCTTCCTCTCTCTCACAGGCTATTTCGGCTGGCAGGCCACCCAGGGCGATCACGGTCTCACCTCTTATCATCATCAGCTTCAGCTGCTGGATGAGGCCCACGAGTCCCGGACAAACGCCGTCGCCGAACAGACCGCTTGGCGCCGCCGCGTCTCAGGTCTCAGCGAGGGCGCCCTGAACGGTGACATGCTCGACGAACGCGCCCGGGCCATGCTCAATCTCGCCAACCCGAACGACATCGTCGTCCCCTACGACAAACACGATCAGCTTTACTGAGCTTTCGCCGGAGACCGGCTCCTGGTCCCGGTCGTTTGTAATATGACCAGCCGCGCTTAAGCCTGATAAACCGGGATCAAAGGAACTGTCCCCTTTTGTGAGGCCCGGGACAAAGCCCTGAAAGCCGCCCCGCCTGTATCTGCAAAATATCCGGACACTATAAAAAAAGCGCTGCCTCCCGAAGGAGCAGCGCTTTTTACATAAGCCTTTCCCGAAGGAAAAATTTATTTGATTTTCGCCTCGCGGAAGACGACGTGCTTGCGGGCAACCGGATCGTACTTCTTCAGTTCCATCTTGCCGGTCTGGGCGCGGGCGTTCTTCTTCGTAACGTAAAAATATCCGGTGTCTGCCGTCGAGACGAGCCGGATCTGAATGACATTGCTCTTGGCCATAAGATCCTCGGGGTGGTAGCCAGGCCGCCGGTCCGGATATGCAGCCCGATCGCGACCCTGTTCAGGTTTGGCGCAAATTGCGCATCCGGGCCTGTCAGGTCAAGCTCTCATGCGCCCCGGAGCCCTCCGGAACCCGAAAAAAGTCGAAAGTCGCCATGATCGACCCCTCCGAAGCCCGCACCCGAATCGTCTCAGGCCTCCCGCTTATGGGAACCGAAACCGTTTCGCTGACCGAAGCGGCCGGCCGAATCACCGCCACAGCCGTTCTCGCACGCCTTTCCAATCCCCCCGCCGACGTGTCCGCGATGGACGGTTACGCCGTCCGCGCCGCCGATATCACGGAGGGCGCGGAACTCCGCGTCACCGGAGAAGCCCCGGCCGGTCATCCCCCGGACCAGACCGTCACCCCCGGAACCTGTGTGCGGCTCTTCACCGGCAGCGTCATGCCTGCCGGAGCCGACGCCGTCCTCATCCAGGAAAATACCCTCCGTAACGGCGACTGCATTACCGTCACACAGCCAATTTCACCCGGCCGTTTCATTCGCCCTTGCGGTCAGGATTTCACTGCAGGCCTCCCCGTCATTCCGGCCGGAAAGCGCCTCTCCGCCCGCGATATCGGCCTGGCCGCCGCCGCAAACTGCCCCTGGATCACCGCCCGTCGCCGCCCCCGCGTTGCCATTCTGAGCACCGGCGACGAAATCGTCATGCCAGGCGACAACGTCCCTCCGGGCTCTATTATCGGCTCCGCCGCTTTCATGCTCTCAGCCCTTCTGAAAGAAGCCGGCGCCGATCCCGTCATCCTGCCCGTCGCCAGAGACAGTACCGGCGATATCCGTCAGGCGACCAGCGGCCTTGCCACTGTCGATATGCTGCTGACCATCGGCGGCGCCAGCGTTGGTGATTACGATCTCGTCAAGGCCGCGCTGGGCGAGGCCGGACTGGTCACGGATTTCTGGAAAATCGCCATGCGGCCCGGCAAACCGCTGATGTTCGGCCACCTTGATGCAACGCCCGTCATTGGCCTGCCCGGCAACCCCGTCGCCGTCTTCGTCTGCGCGATCGTTTTCGTCCTGCCCGCGCTTCGTAAGATGACCGGTGAGACCACACCCGATAACGGCTCGGAAAAAGCCCGCCTCACCTGTGACCTTCCCGCCAACGATCTCCGCTTCGATCACCTCCGCGCTACCCTGAAACGCGATGAAGCCGGTACCCTCATAGCCACCCCTTTCTCAAAGCAGGATTCCGGCATGATGAATCCCCTTGCTGCCTGCGACGCTCTTATTCTGCGCGCTGCCCACGCCCCTGCGGCCAGAGCCGGGGATGTCTGTGACATTATCCGTTTCGGTCGGCGCGACGACTGATTCCGGTCGTTGGAACCGCCCGGTTTCCAGGCGGTCCGAAAGGCTCAGCACGGAGATCTTCCTTCAGATATCATTGACCCCGAATGAGAACTAATGTAGAACAAACTTTTCTGATTCCATCTCGAAAAACAGAACAAAGGGTCCGGTGAATGCTCACACGCAAACAACATGAGTTGTTGCTGTTCATCGACACCCATCTGCGGCAGACAGGCTTTTCCCCGTCTTTCGATGAGATGAAGGAGGCTCTCGGCCTCAGGTCGAAATCCGGCATCCACCGTCTCATCTCCGGTCTGGAGGAGCGTGGCTTCGTCCAGCGCCGGCATAACCGCGCCCGCGCACTGGAAGTCCTGCGCCTCCCGGATTCCGGTGACCGCCCGGAGAACGCCCCGGCCCGCCAGCCGCGTACCCTGAACGTCATCAAAGGCGATTTCTCGCAGCGCCTGCCCGGCGTCCGCACCGGCGACGCCACCAGCTCCGTCAATCTTCCGCTCTACGGAAAAATCGCCGCCGGTCTGCCGATCGAAGCGCTCAGAGATAGCGGCTCCCAGGTGGAAGTCCCGGTCGCCATGCTCGGTAACGGCGAACATTACGCTCTCGAAGTCTCCGGCGATTCCATGATCGAAGCCGGAATCCTCGACGGCGACACCGTCATCATCCGCCGCACCGAAACCGCCGACAGCGGCAAAATCGTCGTTGCCCTGCTCGACGATAACGAAGTCACCCTCAAACGCCTCCGCAAACGCGGCAACACCATTGCCCTCGAAGCCGCCAACCCGGCTTACGAAACCCGGATCGTCCCTGCCGAACGCCTCCGCATCCAGGGTCAGCTCGTCGGCCTTCTGCGCCGTTACCATTAAGAGTGCCGAGGCACTTCCGTTTCCGGTCTGCTCATGCCGGGAGCGGCATTTTCTGCCAGTCGGACAGAGGCCTGTAACCGGTTGATCAGACTTCATGCAGGCATTGCCTCCGGAGCAGAAAAAACAGAATGTTCCGGTTTCATAATAAAATGACAGGACTCAGAAAGCGTGCCATCTGCAAACAGAGCACCTGATATCGCATACCCGCTGCTGTTCGGGACCGCGGTGTTCCTGTCCGTGCTGACAGCCCACGCATTCAATTTCTTTTTCCACGAATATGCCCATTCATTTATGGCATGGGGCCTCGGCTGGAAGGCCGATCCGTTCGCTCTCGATTACGGAACACCAACGATCGACAACATTCTGCTCCAGCAGCAGATCAGTGAAAACGTCGATTACACCCCGATTTTCGCCAGTGGACATGGCTGGCAGGCCGCCCTGATCGCCGCCGCCGGCCCTTTATTTGCGAATGGCGGCACCGCGATTGCATGCAACAGTCTGCTTGCCCGGACACACCGTCCCGGCTGGTTGTGGTGTCTCGTCTGGACCGACGCCTTCGCCACCTTCAATGTCTGGAGTTATGCGCCTCTCCGTACTCTGACAACGCATGGTGATATGGCCCTGCTCGCTGCCGGCCTCGGAATTTCCACCTGGCTTCTGTTTCCTTTCGTCACGGCCTTCGCTCTCTGGCTGGTCATCCGCTTTTCCTGCCACGCTCTGCCCGTCGCGCAGGACCGTATGTTTCCCAGGACCGCGCAGCGCACACTCAGCACTACCGTCATCGCCGTCAGTCTGGGATTTTTCTCCATTGCCGGTCTCGCGCCACAATACGGACTGGCATCCGTGCTTCTGAGCGTGGCAAGCCTTCTCTTCCTGATGCCGGTTCTCATCGCAGCACAGGATAACGCGCCGCAATAATCATCAGCCGCTCACTCTGATGTCATTTCGGGGCGCCCCATTTTCCAGCAACAGATAAGACCAGGAAAAACAGAACAGGGCATCCGGACCTGTTCACAAAAGAAAACAGCCCGCCCCATGCCCCCATCCCGTTACCTTGAAGACACCCCCGAATACGGCCAGGCCCTCACCGAAGCGCCCGGTCTCCGCCGCATCGTCGCCCGTAACCCCGGTCCGATGACGTATCACGGCACCAACACCTGGCTGATCGAGACCGGACCCGGCTGGCTCGTCGTCGATCCCGGACCCGATGATCCCGATCACCACAAAGCCGTGCTGGACGCCTGCGCTGGCAAAATCCATACTATCCTCGTCACCCACAGCCATCACGATCACGAAGCCGGCGCGCAGACCCTCGCCCGTCTCGCCGACGCCCCGCTCTGGGGCGGAACCCACGGCCAGAACCCGGATACCCTGACCATCCCCGGCCTCCGTCTTGTCAGAACCCCCGGGCACACCATGGACCATGTCTGCGTCGATATCGGCGAAGGTCGTCTCCTCACCGGTGATCACATCATGGGCTGGTCAACCTCCGTCATCCTCCGCGCCCCGCATGGCAGCATGAGCGCATATCTCACCAGCCTGAAAGACGTGCGCGCCCGCAGCGACGCCACCCTCTTCAGCGCCCACGGCCCGGCCATCACCGAACCGGAATCCTTCCTCTCCGGGCTGCTCCACACCCGCCTGCGCAAAATCGCCCAGACCCGGGACGCCCTCACAGCCAGCCCGCAGACCGAAAGCGAACTCCTCACCACTCTCTATAAAAACCTGCCGCAAAATCTCACCCGCGCCGCCTCGGAAATGCTCGGCTCCATGCTCGAATATCTCGAAGCGCAGGAAGAAGCTGTCCATGACGGCAAAAGGGGGTGGCGGAAGAACTGAGCATCTGTGACAGCCCTGCCACTCAGGGAGGCGGGGCCAGCAGCACCCGGTTAAGGCCTTCCAGCGTCACAAAAATCTCTTTCCACACTGCCGGAAACCGCTTCGCCGACAGGCCCCGGCTCTCCATCGCTTCCGCCAGATCCCGCACCGTCCGCACTCCGTCAATCAGTGGCAGCAGCCCGCGCGCCTGACCGGGCAGCGGAACCAGAACCTCCAGCGTCCCGAACGCAAAGCGCAGCCGGTTGTCCGGTGTCATCCGCTTCACCAGCTCCGCACCGGGAATCTCCCGCATCACCGGCACACTTTCCGGCGCCATCGGGTCCGCCCGCACCGGCTCCCTTCCACGACGCACCACATACACCACATGCGTCGCCATGTTCCCCGCCAGTTCTTCCGCCAGCGCAGCCCGCGCCCGCCGGTCCAGCCCCTCAATCCGCGCCCGCAGCCGTGGATCGGGCAGCAGCAGCGCCGGATCGTACCGTGACGGTTCCATCAGGCACGTCGCCGTCAGCCCGGTCCGGTCCAGCAGACCGAACAGCGCCGGCACGTCATAAGCCCGGTCACGCGGATTCAGCAGCAGGTCGTAAAGCCCCGCATCCCCGCCACTCAGATGATCGCCAAAATTCCCGTTCGCCCGCAGCCACGCCGTCGCCGGCAGATGACGCATAACCCGCCGCGCCACATCCAGCCGTTCCTTCGGCGGTTCAGACGCCGGAGCCAGACGCGCCAGCGCATCCTGCAGCATGTAAACCCCGGTCCGCCCATACGGCGCATAAACCATCAGCCCCATGCCGCCGCCCGGCGCCAGCACCTGTTCCAGCCCCGCCAGCGCCGCATCCGGGTCCGGCAGATGATGCAGAACCCCACAGCAGTCGATGTAGTCGAACAGCCCGTCGCCCGTCGCCTCCGGCTCCAGCAGAGACCCCTGTACGAAACGGATATTCTCCAGCCCCCGCATCTCAGCCCGCGCCCGCGCAACCGACAGCGCCTTCTCTGACCGGTCCAGCGCCACGATCTCACCCGCCCGTCCGGCCCGCGCCATATGCGTGCCCAGCATGATCGCCGCGTCCCCGGTCCCGCAGCCAGCAATCAGAACCCGCAACGGCACACTCCGTGGCCGCGTCGCCCCGAACACCCAGTAATCAATCTCCCGCAGATGACTCGGACTCCCGATCAGCAGCCGCTTCGTCTCATCCCGCGGATCACGCTCAGGGTAAGGATAAGCCTCATACTGAGACACCAGCGCCTCATCCCGTGCATCCTGTTCCCCGGCCATCGCAGCGTCCTCTCCTCAGTCACGCCGTCCTTGCAGCACCCGTCATCCGGTGTCGCAACCCGCAGGGCCATGCAGAGAGCGGGAAGACATCATGCGTGAGAGACAGGGTGCGGAGAGTGACGCTGGGCCGCATCCTGAGCGTATCCCCACAGGATGACACGCTCCCGCCATCCGGTCTAAGCCCACCGGAAGACAGCGGAGGCACCATGAAGATCATCATCGATACCGATCCCGGCCAGGACGACGCCCTCACCATCCTGCTGGCCATCATTAGCCCGGAAATCGAGCTCCTCGGTGTCACAACCGTCGCCGGCAATGTCAGCGTCGATCAGGCCACCATCAACGCCCTGAAAACCATGGATCTCGCCGGCCGCACCGATATCCCCGTCCATGCCGGCGCTGACCGCCCCCTCCTGCGCGCGCCCATCGACGCCACCCATGTCCACGGCCGTACCGGCTTCGAGGGCGCCGATCTGCCCGATCCCACGCAGAAAGCCGCCCCCGGACACGCCGTCGATTTCATCATTCGGACAGTCATGGACAATCCGCCCGGCAGCATCACGCTCTGCGCCATCGGTCCCATGACCAATATCGCCCTCGCCCTCGCCCGCGAGCCTCAGCTCCGCACCCGTATTGGCCAGATCGTCACAATGTCCGGCGCCTTCGCGGAGGTCGGCAACATTACCCCGACCGCCGAATTCAACGTCTATGCCGACCCGCACGCTGCCGCCATCGTCCTGGAATCCGGCATCAAAATCACCATGGCGCCCCTCGACATCACCCACAGCCTGCACACCAGCGCCGCCCGCCTCGCCCGCATCGAGGCCATCGGCAACCGCATCGGCAGGGTCGTCGCCGACTGGCTCCGTTTCGAAAAGGCCTTCGAGGCTGGCAAATACGGCACCGATGGCGGCCCGCTCCACGACCCCAATACCGTGCTCTGGCTCCTGCGCCCTGACCTCTACAAAGGCCGTCAGGTCAATGTCCGCGTCGAAACCGGCAGTGAACTGACCATGGGTCTCACCGCCGTCGACTGGTGGGGCATCACGAAGCTCCCCGGAAACGTCTTCTTCCTGAAAGAATGCGACACGGACGCGCTCTACGACGTCATCACCGAACGCCTCGCCCGGTTCTGACAGATCACCCGGCAGAGCCGCAACGGCAGACCGTCAGCGCTTCGCCAGCTGCGCCGGAGACACGCCATAGGCCTCCCGGAAATATCGGGTGAAACGCCCTGTATTCGTAAACCCCCAGCGCAGGGCGATGTCCTGAACGGACGTTCCCGGCTCGCGCAGAATGTCCTCCCGGGCCCGCTCCAGCCGGACACGCCGCTGATAGGTCGTGATCGATGTCCCGGCAAACTGGCGAAACCCAGCCTGAAGCGACCGCAGACTCACTCCCGACAGCACCGCCAGCTCGGCGCCGCTCGAGATATGCTGCGGATTGTCCCGGATGAGATCGATGGCGCATTTCACATGCCGCGGCGCAACCATCGGCGGCGGCCGGTTCAGCGCCTCGGAGTAGCTGTTCGGCCAGCGCTCCAGCACGAAATCGATCAGCAGTTCATGGATATGCGTCGCCGTCAGCCTCGCCCCGTTCAGCTCACCGGCAAAATCCGGAGCTGTGAGAAAATGAAGCAGCGACCGGAGCGCCGGAACAGGCTCGCTTCCGGCTGCCATCAGCGGCTCAAAGGCCAGACTGCTGACAACCGCCCGGCCGAGCAGCACCGACAGCCGCTCAACCAGCAGGGCCCGGCTGATGATCAGCGCGCAATGCGCATGGCCCGCCGGGATTTCCAGGGACTGAGCCGCGATCGTATCGACCGCCAGAGCCGTCTCAGGCGTGGCGGAAAGGCTTTCAGCCTCCGTCCGGACCGTCAGAACACCTTGAGCGGGAAGGCAGAAGAACACCGCCTGCAGCGGCGTCTGCGGAATGAGGCTGAACCCGCCGGGAAAATGCACCCGGCTGAAATCGACACCTCCGATGGCGCCAAACACTCCCCGCATCGCCGGGATCTCTCCGGGTCGCAGCGGTTCAGCCCGTGCCGGCGCAAAACGACGGGTGAAGACCCCGGTCAGACTTTCCGCACCCTGAAAATCGAAATGCGCGACTCCCTGGGAGGCGTATGTATTTTTTCTTTTGGGCATGACGAAACAGCAGTCAGAGCGCGAACGAAACAACAGGGGAATCGTTACAGGCATGGCTGTCGGCATGTGTGGTCATAGCAGAATCCCATCGCAACCATGGTTTATGCTATTCGCCGGGTGTCGCCGCTGTCTCGCGCGACCTGCAGGGCCGGTTCATGCCGGTCCGCTGTCATTACGGTTGCGATATCGTAATGGACAGCGTGTGCGCCGGCAGCTTCTGCGACGACCTTATCGCAGAACAGAAAGGTGCGACCATAGGACAGTTTGCGCAGAAGCAGAACAAAATGCGCGAAATTGTTTCCGGATAAACCGGCAACGTTCCTAGTATTAAGTAATCCATAAGAACCGGATGCCCAGATATAGCGGCAGCCTGGACACTAAAACAATTCCTTCCTGAGTGATTCAGTCTGTAACGGAGGCCGGCAATATCAGCGATACCTCCTTCTGTACAATGCTGATTACCGTCTCCACGCAGTAAGAATCGTAACCAGGATCCGGAACCCCATCAGGTGAACAATCCATCGTCGAAGCCGCACCACACAGAAGCAGAGACACACGGCCACGCTGACGAAAGCAGGGTGGTGCGGGAGCGCCTGCGCTTCATGCAGATGACGCCGCCGGACTGCGCCGCGATCCGGTCGCTGAAACCGCTGGTGGAACGGGAACTGCCCGTCGCCCTGGACAAATTCTACGCCCAGGTACGCAAAACCCCGGAAACCATGAAATTCTTCTCCTCGGAGAAGGACATCAGCCGGGCCGCCGCCGCGCAGGCCGGACACTGGGGCAATATTTCCAACGGCGATTTCAGCCAGGATTATGCGACCCGCGCACAGACCGTCGGCAGGGTGCACGCCCGGATCGGGCTGGAACCGCGCTGGTATATGGGCGGATACGCCATCATCCTCGATCATCTGATCAGAGCCGCCGTCGATGAGGTCTTTCCCAAAGGCGGCCTGTTCAGCAGGCCGTCGATGACAGCCGCCGATTTCGGCAAGGCCCTGGGCAGCCTGGCAAAGGCTGTCCTGCTCGACATGGATCTCTCCATCTCCGTCTACATCGACGAAGCGGAGAAAGCCCGGCAGCTCGGTGAAGCCAACGCCATCGCGGAAGAGCAGAGACTCGTCTCCGATACGTTCGGTGACGCCATGGCCGGCGTCGCCCGCAAGGATCTCACCTGCGAAATCAACGGCGAACTCCCGGAGGCCTACCACCCTCTGCGGGAAGATTTTAACAATTCGGTCGAAATTCTGCGCCAGTCGCTTCTGTCCGTCGCACAGGTCGCCACCTCGATCGAAAGCGCAACAGGAGAAATCAGCCGTGCCGCCGATGACCTCTCCGCCCGGACCGTGCAGCAGGCCGCATCCGTCGAGAAAACTGCCGCTTCGCTCGACCAGATCACGGTCATGGTGCGTTCCACCGCAAAACGCGCCGAGGATGTCGGCAACCTGGTCGAACGCTCCCGGACAGGCGCCGAACAGTCGGAAGGCGTCGTTCAGAAAGCCATGGAGACTATGAGCGCCATCGAACGCTCTTCCGGTGCGATCGGAAGCATCACGGATATGATGGATGAAATCGCTTTCCAGACAAATCTCCTGGCGCTCAATGCCGGCGTGGAAGCTGCCCGCGCGGGGGAGGCTGGTCGGGGGTTTGCCGTCATCGCATCCGAGGTCCGGGTGCTCGCTCAGCGTTCTGCCAGCGCGGCGAAGGAGATCAAGGCGCTGATCACACAGTCGCGGGAGGAGGTCCGTTCTGGCGTCGCTCTCGTGGGTGAGACCGGCTCCGCCCTGAAAGCCATTGTTGGAGACGTCGCGGAAATTAATCAGCATATCTCTGCTATCGTCGAAGCCGCGCGTGGTCAGGCCAGCGGCCTGCAGGACGTCAACGCTGCGGTCGCTACAATTGATCATAACACCCAGCAGAACGCCGCAATGGTTGAACAGACTTCCGCAGCCAGCCGGAATCTCGCCGCTGAGGTCAGGGAACTCAGCACCATGCTCGGCACGTTCCGCCTCGAGAACCGCGGACTACCAGAAAAAATCAAAAATCTGACCAGTACGCACGCTTTGCCTGCCAGAAGATTGCACAGTCCGGGAAGCCCATTGCGCCCGGCAGAAGCGGACCCAACAGCCGAAATAGCATGATGCGAACGACGCGAAGCGGGGAATTTCCAAATTACATATGGACCACGCGTGCTCACGTGGTCCTTCTACGGTATTGCTGATTGTTGTCAGGGTGGTCTCTGAAACTGAATGATTCCGGGTAGAAGACGCAAATCTGACGAACATCCATTATGATGAAATCCGGACTTGAGCATGTCAGACCTGAAAATCGTCCTGCTGGCTGTCTGAGAACCGGATGATGACGCTCGCTGAACTTCATGGTCTCATCAGGTGGCATTCAGTCGGCAATGCTATCGCTTACAATGTTAAAATCAGGCACTGGCATTTGAGAAATGCTATCTCGCGCGACATCATCGGATAACCGGTCCTGATATTGCGATTCTTCCCGAAATGCTTGTCATTACGAAAAATATCGACCGTCATACTATATAGTTTTTGTATTTCTATAGGGACAAAATAACTGAGGATAAATCGTGATAACCGACAGATTGAAACCTGTTTCTCCTGCTTCCGGTTGTTGTCACGTTCATTGAACGTACTAACTGCCAGGGACTGACCTGCCTTCAATGAAGGATGTCGAGTCCGATATCGAGCGCCTGGACACTGTGAGTAAGCCATCCCAGAGATAACACGTCCACGCCCGTCTCCGCGACAGAACGGGCTGTTTCCGGGGTGATGCCGCCGGACGCTTCTGCAATGGCACGATTGTCAATGAGGTTCACGGCCTGTCGCAGTGCTGGCAGGCCCATATTATCGAGAAGATAGCAATCGGCGATGTTACAGGAGAGAGCTTTTTCAAGTTGCTCGATAGTGTCAACTTCGAGCTCGATTTTGACGAGGTGACCGGCGCGGCTGCGTGCGGTCTGAAGAGCGGAGACGACATCTCCGCCACAGAGAGCAAGATGGTTATCCTTGATCAGGATAGCGTCATCAAGGCGGTATCGATGATTGTGTCCCCCTCCGGCTCTGACAGCATATTTTTGTAAAGACCGCAGTCCTGGAAGGGTTTTTCTTGTGCAGACAATGCGGGCCTTTGTCCCGGAAACCGCGTCGGATATCTGGCGGGTAATGGTGGCTATCCCGCTGAGATGGGAAAGCAGATTAAGCGCAGTACGCTCTCCACCAAGTATACTTTCGGCCCTGCCCTCGACAGTGGCGATAACGACGCCAGGACAAAGAATGTCGCCATCCGTAAGGCTGGCATTGAAGCGGGTCTCGGGGTCAAGGAGCGTGAAAGCCAGTTTTGCTCCCTGCAATCCCGCAATAACCCCGGGTTTGCGAGCCCGAAAAACGGCTTTCAGTATCTGACCAGGTTCAACCAGAGTCTGCGTGGTGATATCTCCGCCAATGCCGAGATCCTCAAGAAGTGCATTGCGGATGACAGGTTCCCACAGGATGTTGGGCAGCGATATTACAGACATTGTTCAAAAACCTTTTCAGGAATGACGTCTCTTGCAGAAATTATCTGCCGCGTGAAAACCTGTGCAGATATGTTCAGGTTGCTTTGCTGGCTTTTAAAGGTTTCCGTCCCGGACCGCATCTCATGGGTCTCTGCGGAAACATCGTCTGTCCGAAAATGACTGCCCCGGCTTCTGTGGCGGTTTAATGCCGCTCGTGCAACGAGGGCTGCCACCAGGGCGTTCTGGTCATAATTAATATATGGACCAGTTTTTTTAAGAAGACTTTTCAGACCGGTTGCATTCCGAAGAATGCCTGCATGCTCCATGAGAGCATTTCCAGTATTCAATGTAGCAGAAAAGCGACCGGCCGGCCGTGGATGCACAATGCGAACAGTCTCAGACAACCTGTTGTCAAGATCGCGGGCAGCCCACTGACCGGTGACAAATGCTTCAGGCAGGGAGTTGCTGGCAAGACGGTTGGCACCATGGAGTCCGTTACAGGCGGCCTCGCCCACTGCCCACAGGCCGGTAACAGAGGTGCGGGCATTTATATCGGTAGCGATGCCGCCCATGTGATAGTGCATCGCTGGTCGCACAGGTATGAGTTGCTGATCAGGATTAATCCCTGCAGCGCGACACGCAGCTGTGATTCCTGGAAACAACATTGAGAAACGCCCGCCAGACAGGGAACGGGCGTCTAGGAAAACCCTGTGACCTTCTCGCTGACAGGCGGCAATCGCACGTGCGACGATATCCCTGGGAGCCAGCTCATCGGTAAAGTTTCGCCCGGTTTCGTCAATGAGGCGTCCACCCGCACCACGGACGGCTTCACTGATCAGGGGGCGACGGCCAGAGCAGGTCCCGGTATCAAGGGCCGTCGGATGAAACTGGGTGAATTCCATATCGATGAGATCTGCACCGGCACGGGCTGCGATGGCCAGTCCGGTGCCGGTGCAGCTTATGGCGCTGGTGGCTCCGGCATAGAGTGCGCCTATACCGCCGCTCGCGATCACACACCCCCTGGTGGGAATGAATCCATGATTTGTCCAGACACCATGAAGTTCATTATCTTCGGTGTGCAGACCGGTGAGAATCGTGTTTTCAAGTATTGCGATGCGAGGTGTGTTTCTCACGCGCGCAGCGAGAGCTTTCATGATCGCGGCTCCGCTGGCATCACCGTTAGCATAGACGATGCGATGGCGGGAATGGGCTGCCTCAAGATGAAGCGCGAGATCTCCACTGGCAGTCCGTGCGAAAGGAACGTCCCAGTTCAGAAGAGTTTCGACAGTCTGAGGACCGGCGGCAGTTATCTCGCGGACAACCTTCGGATCGCAGAGACCGACCCCGGCGGCGAGTGTGTCGGCTGCGTGCAGTTCAGGCGTGTCATCGGAGCCGATTGCCGCTGCCAGCCCGCCCTGAGCGAGGCTGCTGGCAGCGTTTTCTCCGAGCGGTCCGCTGGAAAGAAGAATACAGGGATGTTTCAGATGCAGAGCGGTAGAAAGTCCGGCCAGGCCGGATCCGGCTATGACGGGCCAGCCCGCGTATCGGGAGAGGGTAGTCACTTTTATACCTCCCTGACCGTCAATCCGTTCTCAGGCGGCCAGCATTCGCTCAACTGCCTGGCGCGCGCGCGGCTGGAGATGTTCCGGAACAGACACGGGTGTTTCCATCGTTTCCAGTGAGCGGCGAATACCGGCGAGCGTGATGCGCTTCATGTGGGGACAAAGATTACAGGGACGCACGAAGCTGGTGGCCGGAAACAGAACCGAAAGATTATCACTCATGGAACATTCTGTCACCAGCAGGACTTTTTCTGGTTGCTTCCTGGCGATGTAATCCTGCATCTGAGCTGTCGAACCTGAATAGTCGGCTTCGGCGACGACTTCCGGCGGACACTCCGGGTGAGCAATGACGGTGACATCTTTATGGATACGGCGATATTGCCGGATTTCCTGTGGTGTGAAGCGTTCATGAACTTCACAGTGGGCCGGCCAGGTGACCATTTCGATGCCGGTCTCGGCCTCGATGTTCCGGGCAAGAAATTCATCCGGGATCATGATAACTTTCGGAACACCCAGGCTTTCGACGAGACGTCTCGCATTCCCAGAGGTGCAGCAGATGTCTGATTCCGCTTTTACGGCAGCAGTAGAGTTTACGTAGGTCACAACCGGGACGCCCGGATGCGCCGCTTTCAGGGCACGGACATCCCCCGCAGTAATACCTTCGGCAAGGGAGCATCCGGCATGCGTGTCCGGGATAAGGACCGTTTTCTCCGGGTTCAGCAGTTTGGCGGTTTCAGCCATAAAATGAACACCGGCAAGCACAATCACGCTCTGGCTGAGCGTCTGAGCGGCGCGGGCCAGGGCTAGGCTGTCTCCGCGGATATCGGCCACGCAATGGAAGATTTCAGGTGTCTGGTAATTATGTGCAAGAATTACGGCGTCTCGTTGTTGTTTAAGGCGCAGAACAGCCTCGATATCGTCAGCATAGAGTCGTTCCCAGTCGTCGCGATGCATGAGATGTGAGACCGGTTCGTAAAGAGACGCACGACGATCGATGAGGGTCTCTGACATGGTCGCGCTCCTGCGCTGATTATACTCAATATGAGCATATATAGGCCGAGGTTCTGTTGATGCAAGAGAATGCACGTACACGTTTTCATGAGGACGGCGGCACACGACTCAGCGGAAGTTTGGCGCCGGCCAGATAGCAGTTTTCAGATCCCGCAGGATCAAAACGGTAAAGACGCGCGGGCCTGCCCTGGCCTGCCTGTTCATAGCTATCGGTTTCACTGACGAGATGCTGGCTGAGCACCAGTCGGCGAAAATTTTGCTTATGCATAAAGCGGCCAGCAAGAGCTTCCATGGTCTGCTGAAGCTGAAACAGCGTGAAATGCGTCGGCAAAAGATCAAATACGGCCGGAGTGTAGCGAATACGCGCGCGAATACGGGACATTGCTGTTGCCAGCACGCGTCGGTAATCGTCGCTCATGGCTCGGCTGTGGAGAATGAACTCGCCCTTGATGTGAGATTCGGCGACCAGCCCCGCCTCCCAGAGAAGTTCATAGCGCTGAAGGACGAGTTCATCGTTCCAGGGGTGATTATCAAGCCCGAATGCAATCGCGCAACGTCGGTGGCGATCAGAGCGACCATCAGACCATTTGCGAATATGCTCAACGATTTGCGTCAGGATAACATCCGTATCACCTCGTCGTCGATCTTCCCATGGGAAATAGTCATAGACCGACCTCCAGTCACCTTCATCGGTCGATGTGCTGGTAAGAGCCATATAAGAGATCCGGACCAGTCGCATACCATCCTCGCACTGGGTATCACCGAACGTATACAACTGCTCGATATGACCGAGATGGAAGCCGGTTTGCTGCTCAACCCATGCCCGAAGACCTTTCTGCAGCGAACGATGGGCTGATTTCAGCGGGCCGGCAGGGAGGGAAGAGCCGTTTCTCAGCGTCAGTATATGAGGGGTTTCGTCTCTGACTGTCATGAGCACCGCAACGAGATCGGTTCTGCACAGATTTGCTTCAGTCATAAGGAAGGTAATTTTTACTCGAAGATCGCAGGAGACTTATAACCATACAGATTCACAGGATGTATATAACTGCGAAATTCCACCAAAAAATGAGAATTTTTCTTCCTTTTCCATGAGGTCTGCGTAAACTTTTTGCCTGTTTTCCAGGAGGCACAGAATGGAAAGATATCTGTCAGGCAGATATCCGCCTGCTCTTTCCTGAACAGGAAGTGGCTTTCTCCGGTTTCTTCCTGACACTGTCATGAAAAACAAACAGGATTTCAGGATGGCGTATTTTTCCAGGCATGAAAACGCCATTATAACGTGTAAGAGCCAGGCTGCCTGTACTGACCTCTGCAGGCATCGTACAAGACGGATACCTGTAATAGTTTCCGAAGGCAGTTTGCCGCATCAGAGTTGTGTTTTTATTGTTGTGGCTGAGCGTTCATCTCCTGCATCAGAGCCTGAACCCCTTCCGGGCTGGAATTAATGAGGGCGACATTGGCCGGATTGAGTTTTGGTGCCTGTGGAGAGTTCTGAGCCTGTGGATTATGAGTCAGCGCCACTGTCATTCCAAAGCAGGTAAGGCCGATCACGAAATCACGGGCTGTAAACCCATGAGCTTTCAGGAGCGGGGCCAGGCCGGGTACGCCGTTAACGCGCTGAATGGTAGCGTCGAGGGAAAGCTGTCCGGCGGGCGGTGGTGGCTGGAGACCCGAACTCCGGAGCGCCTGCAGCGTACTGGTCATGCGGGGAATGAAGTCAGGTGGCAGGCGCCAGGCTGCGGCAGTCTGAACATCCTTGCGCATCTGCGTCATTTCTGCTGCGGAAGGCTGAGGAGGGGGCTCTGCCGTAGATTGCTGACCCTGCTGCGCGGGCATATCCATCTGTCCGCTCTGTGCCAGGGCAGCGGCCGGAGAAAGCAGCATGCCCGCAAGCACGAAACCGGTGATCTGACGAGAGATAAGACTATATGCGATCATGATAAAAATTTGCTCCTTGCCGGAAAGTTGTCGTTTCTGTCAGTGTCTGAGTGAATTTTTCGGTGGAACTGCCGGGCTTCGCCTGCTCTGAGAACCGGTGGCTCACTGCCGGGAATTGTTTTCAGACAGCGGTGACCCACTCTCCGGCGCGCATCAGCGGCACAGTTCCTCCCGCGGCGTCCAGACCTGTAACGTTGATTTCCCCTGAGCCGATCATCCAGTCGATATGAATGAGGCTGCTGTTGGCTCCTCGGGCAGCGAGAGCCTCGGTGGTTTTTCCACCTTCTTCTGTCATACATTCGGAATACGCCTGTCCGAGAGCGATATGACTTGCAGCGTTTTCATCAAAAAGAGTGTTCTGGAAGAGAAGGCCACTCTGAGAGATCGGAGAGGAATGCGGCACAAGCGCGACCTCACCAAGTCGACGGGAGCCTTCATCGGTATCAAGCACGCGCATAAGTACGCTTTCACCTTTTGTAGAATGAGCCTCGACAATCCGGCCATCGGCAAAGCGCACTTCAATATCCTCAATGAGCGTGCCCTGATATGAAAGCGGTTTCGTGCTGCGAACGTAGCCTTCTACCTGAAGCCGGTGAGGTGTAGTGAAAACCTCCTCCGTGGGAATATTGGGATTACAAAGGATTCCGTTTTTCGCTTTGCTGGAGCCACCAGCCCATAAGTGACCTTCGGCCAGTCCTACTGTGAGATCGGTTCCGGGACCGGCGAAGTGGAGTGCTGCAAAGCGGCGCTTATTCAGATAGTCCGCGCGGCGATGAAGCTGATCGTTATGGACGGCCCAGTCTGCGACCGGATCTTCGCCGTTGATGCGTGAGGCAGAAAAAATAGCGTCCCATAGCCGCGAAACAGCGATAGTTTCCGGCACACCGGGAAAAACGAGTGAAGCCCATGCCGGTGTGGCTGCTGCGACAATATTCCAGTTCACGGCAAAACTGGTGATGAGTTCCAGAGCGGGCCGATTGGCCACCGATGCTGCCCGGCTGGCACGTGACACAAGATCAGAGTTCTGACCGCTGAGCAGGGCAGGGTTTCCTCCGGTGATGGCAAGGCGGGCAGCGCCTTCACGGAAGCCGGCTGCCATGCCGTCAGCGAACCATGTGGCGGCGGTGTCAAAGGTGTCTTCGGCGGCATTGCTGAAGCGGGCAAGGGTTGCTTCATCGTCAGCATAGAATGTTGTGACGAGCGAGGCACCGGCCTTGTAAGCATGTTTCGTGATTTTCCGGACCAGAGGCACAGCCTCCAGAGGAGCCGTGATGATGACCTGCTGTCCGTGTCTGACATTCAGGCCGACACGTACGGCTGCCTCGGCAAGCCGGTCTGTTCCGGCTTCAATCTTATTTTCGACAGGGCAGGGTATGACCATGAATATGCAGCTTTCCTCATTACGTTCTGGCGGGCCGCCAGCCAGAGCGGATCAGAAGTGAAACTGAGCATCCGTCGCGAAAAAGAGCAACCCGGATGGGTAGGGTCTGGTTTGCGGGCCGCATGAGAAATGTAATTCCACATGGGGCGAGTTTGTTAAGGAATTTAACGCACTGATTTCTTTGAAAATATCCGGAAGTCATAAGATAAATACCCTGTAAAAACAGGTGGCCGGAATAGTTCCGGCGGACGCGGGCAAAACGGGAAATCAGTCAATTTCCAGCAACTGGCAGTTCCCCGAATACGCGGCAAAGCTAAAGCTGCCCTCACACGTGCAGACCCGGCGCCTCCCGCCCGGTCCTGGCCACATATTCGGTATATCCACCGTCATAGCGATGAATTCCGTCCGGCGTCAGCTCAAGAACCCGGTTGGACAGTGCTGCCAGAAAATGCCGGTCATGCGAGACAAACAGCATCGTCCCCTCATAATCGGCCAGCGCCGCGATCAGCATTTCTTTCGTCGCAATATCGAGATGGTTCGTCGGTTCATCAAGTACCAGAAAATTCGGCGGATCGTACAGCATCAGCGCCATGACCAGACGTGCCTTCTCGCCACCCGACAGCACCCGGCAGCTCTTCTCCACATCGTCACCTGAAAACCCGAAACCGCCCGCCAGCGCGCGCAGTGAGCCCTGCGCCGCCAGCGGAAACGCATCATTCAGTGTCTCGAATATCGTACGATCACCGTTCAGGACATCCATTGCATGCTGAGCAAAATATCCCATCCTGACGCTGCTCCCGAGCGTTACCGTCCCGGCATCCGGCTCCGTTGTTCCCGTCACCAGTTTCAGCAGCGTCGATTTGCCCGCACCGTTGACGCCCAGCACGCAACACCGCTCCTGCCGGCGAATGAGCAGATCCAGGTCTTTATAAATTATCCGACTGCCATAGCACTTATCTACACCTCTCAGACTGACAACCGCATCCCCCGAACGCGGCGCTGGGGGAAACGTGAAAGACAGCGCCTGACGCCGCTTCGGTGGTTCAACCCGGTCGATCTTATCCAGTTTTTTCACCCGGCTCTGCACCTGTGCCGCATGAGAAGCCCGCGCCTTAAAACGTTCGATAAAAGCTACTTCTTTCGCCAGCATCGCCTGCTGCCTGTCGAACTGTGCCTGCTGCTGCTTCTCATTCAGTGCCTGCTGCTGTTCGTAAAATTCATAATCACCTGAAAAGCTCGTCAGCGTGCCGCCGTCAATCTCAATCACCTTGTTGATGACCCGATTCATGAAGGCCCGGTCATGGGATGTCATCAGCAACGCGCCGTCATATCCCGCCAGGAACTGCTCCAGCCAGATCAGACTTTCCAGATCGAGATGGTTGCTGGGCTCATCGAGCAGCATCACATCCGGCTTCATCAGCAAAATGCGCCCCAGCGCCACCCGCATCTTCCACCCGCCGGAGAGACGCCCCACATCGCCGTCCATCATCTCCTGACTGAAACCCAGGCCGTGCAGAACCTCGCGCGCACGGCCCTCCAGCGCATACCCACCCAGTTCCTCAAACCGCGCCTGCACCTCGCCAAACCGTTCAAGGATGACGTCCAGTTCGTCAGACCGCTCCGGGTCAGCCATCGCAGCTTCAAGCTCCGCCAGCTCTGCTCCGATCTGCGCCACTGGACCGGCCCCGTCCATCACCTCGGCAACGGCACTCCGTCCGGCCATTTCGCCCACATCCTGGCTGAAAAACCCGACCGTCACGCCGCGATCCGTCAGTACCTGTCCTTCATCCGGCTCATCCTGACCCGTAATCAGCCGGAACAGTGTTGTTTTGCCTGCCCCGTTCGGCCCCACCAGCCCGACTTTTTCTCCTTTCTGAAGCGCTGCCGATGCCTCGATGAAGATCACCCGATGACCATTATGCCTGCTTATGTTGTCGAGACGGATCATGCGTCCTCAGAGCGGTGGAAAAGAAGTGAAATAAGAGATTGTGTCCTTATTACGCAGCCCGCTCAGCCCGTAAACAGCCCGTTGTCCATCTTGTCAGCGCGCCTTTAAACCGCTTGAAAGGCTGCCATTCTCAATCACGGCTTCCGCGGAGACGTCCATGTCCCGGACAGCCCAGAGCCCCGGCCGTAAATACCTCTGATGCTGACACGCCTTTTCCCCGTCTGGGCGATCCTGATCTCCGCCTGTGCCATCGCCTTTCCGGCACCGTTCGTCAGGCTGCTCCCTGCAGTGACACCACTCCTCGCTTTCATCATGTTTACCATGGGGGTTACGCTCACTCCCGGTGACTTCATCCGCATCATGCGTCGCCCTTTCCCCGTCCTGGCGGGCGTCGGTTTGCATTACCTTGTCATGCCTCTCGCTGCATGGGTTATCGCGCACGCACTCGCCATGCCACCTGCTCTCGCCTCTGGCATGATCCTCGTCGGCTGTGTGTCCAGCGGTACTGCGTCCAACGTGATGGTTTATCTTTCACGCGGAGATGTTGCTCTCTCCATCAGCATCAGCGCGCTGTCCACTCTGGTCGGAATTGTCGCCACGCCCATACTGATCCGACTTTACGTCTGCGCCGGCGTCACCGCAGACAGCTGGGGGTTGTTCCGCAGCATTGTCAGCATGGTCGCGCTTCCTGTTCTCGGCGGCGTCATCATCAACATCTTTTGTCATCGTACTATCCGGAGGATCGAATTTGTCCTTCCGCCGGTCGCTATGTTCTCTGTCCTGACAATAATCGGATGTGTTGTCGCCGGTGCCGGGCCGTCCGTTGTCACGGCCGGTCCCCTTATCCTGCTCGGCGTTATTCTTCACAACGCTGTCGGTCTCCTCGGCGGCTACTGGGGTGGGCGTCTTTTGGGCTTCAATGAGAGCATATGCCGTACCCTTGCTCTGGAAGTCGGCATGCAGAACTCCGGTCTCGCCGCTACCCTCGGAAGGATTTATTTTTCGCCTCTCGCAGCTCTTCCGGGCGCAATTTTTTCAGTCTGGCACAATATTTCCGGCTCGATACTCGCCGCGATCTGGAGATACCGCCCGGTAAAACGATAGTATTTATAGTGAGGAGTTACTGTAAAGATCCGTCTGATGCTGTGGTTGCCGGGTGCGACACCGATGAGCGGGTGTTGCCGTAGCCTGAGTGAGGCAGCCGGAGGCGGACTGGCTGAGGATATTGCTGATCGGGACCCTGCTTTGTATGAATTTCGTGATGAGATTCAGTATTTATGGACAGGGGACTTTTGAGGCGACCATCCGACGAACACACAGCTTGCAGAGAACGCTGTTGTCTCTGCTATAGAGTTGTTAGCAGCCAGCCGGGGAACCTGACGACTATGATGTTACGATCTTTGCTATGAACAGCGACATCACTGATTCGCCATGGGCAGGATCTGCCCCTCCCCAAAATCTCGCCTTCGTTGCAACAAATACTCCTAAAGCCGAAGAAGGCCTTGCAAGGCTCAGTCAGCGATATGGGAACTGCCCGGTCGGAACAGCGGATGTGATTGTCTGTCTGGGCGGAGATGGTTTTATGCTCGAAACGCTCCGTCATGTGATGGACCGGCCTGTTCCGGTCTATGGCATGAACTGTGGGTCGGTTGGATTTCTGATGAATCCGTTTGACGAGGACAACCTGCCGGAAAGGCTGGTAGCGACGCAGAGCGCTGTCTTGCATCCTCTTCATATGCGGGCCACATGCGTCGATGGGAGTGTTCACGAAGCGGATGCGCTGAACGACGTTTTTCTGTTCCGTGAGACACGACAGGCGGCAAAGATCCGCGTAGATGTCGACGGGCGCGAGCGGATGCCTGAACTGATTTGTGACGGGGTTCTGGTCGCAACGCCTGCCGGTTCGACAGCCTATAATCTCTCTGCGCATGGACCAATCGTGCCCCTGTCGGGCAACCTGTTGCCTCTGACGCCCATCAGCGCTTTCCGGCCGCGCCGCTGGCGTGGCGCACTTCTGCCATCGACAGCGACGGTTACGTTTACAATTCTGGAGACAGAAAAACGGCCGGTCGCTGCCGTTGCCGACTTTACCGAAGTCCGGGACGTTGTATCCGTCGTAGTCCGGGAAAACCGGACGCGGTCAGTCATGGTCCTGTTCGATCCAGGACAGACGCTGTCTGAACGTATTATTGCCGAGCAGTTTTCAGCTTAAATGCCAGTTCGGAGACTTGTGCGCTGAAGCCGGATCAGCCGGCTTCCGAAAGCCATAACCGTCAGCAGGAATCTGTTGCCCGGCTCACCTGTTTCATCGCGCTCACGGCACTGCAGGCCATGACGCAAACGGTCCGGCCGGCATTTGCCGTCTTAGCTTATAGCCTCCACAGAAGCTGTCGAAATTAATCCGAATATGAAAAAACACAAGGTATGAAAGAAAAAATCCTTATCAGTTCCTGCCTTGTCGGTCAGCCGGTCCGCTATAACGGCACCGCTAAGCAGGCACATCACCCGGCCCTGACCAGATGGCAGAACGAAGGCCGTCTGATTCCCGTCTGTCCCGAGCTTGCTGCTGGTTTCAGTGTACCGCGCCCCCCGTCCGAAATCGCAGATAACCTGTCCGGAGAGGAAGTTCTGAATGGGACAGCCCGCATCGTCACAGATACAGGGCAGGACGTTACTTCCCTTTTTCTCTCAGGTGCACGGATCGCACTTGCTCTCGCGCAGCAGCATAAGTGCCGTTACGCCATCCTGACAGATAACAGCCCGTCCTGCGGCAGCACCACGATTTACGACGGTACATTCTCAGGGAAAACCCATCCCGGAACCGGTGCGACCGCTGCGCTTCTGCGCCAGTACGGAGTCGAAGTCTTCAGTCACACTGATATCGGTAGCCTGCAAAAACGGATAGACGGGTTCTGACGTCAGAGCGTTACCCGAACCTTGCTGTGCCCGGTTTCACTCCTCTGAGAATCAGTCTGCATAGCCTCTGGTATCAGTTCAGGTTGTCACGGGGCACCTCCAGCAATACCAGCCCCTGCGCCGGAACTGCCACATCAATCCCCGCAGCCGGAATCACAATATCCTGTCCGCTATCCGCTGCAGCGGCCTGCAGCAGCAATTTCTGCTGCGCCGGCGTCGGCACAGCGGGTTCACCAAGCCGTTTCCAGGCCGGCATGACATTTCCATGCGCCTGATCTACCCGCCACATCCGCGCTTTCACCCGAATGGAGGATGAGCGCATCCGCACATGAAAAATCTTCTTCTTTCCATCCGTAACTGAAGCCGTCTGTGAAACATCAGGGGGCGTATAGTTCCACAGCGCCACATCCATCCGGCCATCCGCATTCCGTGTGACCAGCGCCTCATCGTTGCGTTCCGGCAGGCGCCTCTCTCCGAGCCTGTGCAGAAGACTGAAAGCATGAAAGGCCGGTTTCGGAATCCCCTGTTCAGACACGATCCCGAACACGCCCGGCAGTTCTGCGCTCGGAATGCCCTGTTCCTCGAAATTATCCGAAAATGTCCAGTAACTCATCATCTCCGTCAGGCCGTCGCAATCATGTGCCGTCTGTGCCAGCCACGGGCCGATATAGGTACTGGCCGCAAGTCCGTCATCAGAGTTCCAGTCCGCTCCGAATTCGGAAATAATCAAAGGGAGCCGTGCCTGCTTTGCTTCCCGTTTCAGATCGGCGACATGCGCCGTTGCCGCGCATACCATATGTGCCGGCGTCTTCTGCGCATCCGGTACCGGAACCCGCTCTGGCGGATCGTTGGCATAAACATGCGTGGACAGAAAATCGATCGGACTGTGTGCCGTCGTTACATGTGCCAGGAACTCCGGTACCCAGCTTGTCGTCGCCGTCGCCGGCCCTCCAACCCTCAGCCGCTCATCAACAGCTTTGACCGCCCGTGCTGTATGGTCATACAGCGTAAAATATGTGTCCATTTGCGGGTTTCCAGCCCAGGACGCCTGATTCGGTTCATTCCACACTTCAAAATACCAGTGCCGGACCTCATCCTTCCCATACCGGTCCTCAACATGTCGCGTAAACGCCCGGATCAGATCATCCCACTGTGCGTAATTCTCCGGTGGTGACACATTCGCCCGGTACCAGAACGTCCCGCTGCTGTAATCTGTCACCCGATGCAGCTTCTGAGCATCCGCCTGCAGCGGCTCCAGACCGCCACGTCTGCGAAAAGCATCCGATCCAAGCGGGCTCGGCATGTAACCGATTTCCACAAATGGCCGCACGCCGCGCGCAAGCAACTCGTCATATACCTGATCGACATACCGGAAGTTATAGACAGGCCGTCCATCATCGCCGAACGAGACAATGCCCATCTCATCCCCGAAAACCCCATGAAACCGCACGTAGCTGAACTGCGTCACGCCTTTCACCAGCGCCATGTTCTTCAGATAGTTCTGACGCAGACCGAGAACCGCCCGCCCCGATCCGAACATCTCTTCCCAGAAATGCGGAAACGGTTTTCCGGACTGCTGCGGGTCAATCACGATTTCCTCTGTCTGCGCCCGCGCGGAAGGCGTCAGCATCACAGCGGAAGAGAGCAGTATCAGAAGTGAGAGATATTTTCCGGTCATGATGGTCGGCAGATCCCTTGCAGTGGAAACCGGCACTCATCGTCGGGTGCAACCGGAAAGCAGACCCCCGACTTTGTCATTTCTGTAACGGTTCGTAAAAATTAAGACACAGCAACAATCCTGTTCAAACCATAAATCACGCCGTCTGGCAAAAATGAGTCTTCCCACGGCCCGTTGCATAAGGTGCGCTCGCTACGGACCATGTCATCTGAGCTGACGCAACCGGACAATGTGCAGAATGACGACTACGGTAAGATCTCACCTTACCGGGATCAGAACGGAGGGCTGCATTGCAAAGGTGCTCCGCACCGGAAAGTCCTGTTTGCGTCCCGTGTGACACTCTTTTGGCAGATACATGCCAGTAATGTCTCCTGCCGGAACACATCGCTGATCAGCTTTCTGAGCCCGTCTGTTATCGGTCCACGTGTCCCAGATCCAGCTCCGGTTCGATCACATCACGAACACGCTGCTTCAGTTCCTTCGGTCCCGGAAACCCGCCATCCCGTTTCCGCTCCCAGACAAGAACCTCTCCGACCCGGATCTCGAACACTCCGCCTGTATCCGGGATCAGCGCCACTTCGCCCAGGGTCTGTCCGAATGTCGACAGCAACTCCTGAGCCATCCAGCCCGAACGCAGTAGCCAGTTGCACTGCGTGCAATACCGGATCGATACCCTTGGCCCGTTCCTGTCGTCCGGACTGTTCGTCATGACTCGGTTACCTCCGCACACCACCGGCGCCTTAGCGTGTTCGCGATCAGCATCATCGCCGGCCCCACTGCCATTACACTCGCCATCGGAACCACGGAATCTATTGGCATGAATCCCATCAGAATGCCGCTGACCGCTCCGATAGTGAACTGCATTGTCCCCAGCATCGCCGACGCGCTGCCTGCATGAGCGCCATGATGATGGAACGCCAGGACCGTCGCGTTGGCTCCCACAAACCCAAGCGCCGCATTCACGCCCATGATCAGCGCTCCGATCAGAGCCGGATGCGCCGGAGTCGCCACGCCCGTCGCAGTCAGCAGCAGGAACAGGCCGGCCGTCAGCGCCGTGCCAAAAATGCCGGACTGCATGAGCGTCTCCAGTCTCACCCGGTGCACCAGTCGCCCGCTTATCTGATTGGACGCAATGAATACCGCCGCGTTCGCCCCGAAAAACAACGCGTATTGTTGCGGCGTAAAGCCGATCAGATGCTCGAATACGACCGGTGAGCCACCGAGATAGGCGAAGGTCACAAACGTGCCCGCGCTTGCGATCAGCGCATTCAGAACGAAATGCGGCTCGCGCAGGATCACCATATACCGCGCCAGAATCGCCGCGGGCGGCAGATGAAGCCGCTTTGCCAGTGGCAGCGTGTCCGGAAGCAAAAACCAGATCGCTGTAATCGCCAGAACGCCATAAAGCGCGGCGATCCAGAAAATCCATCGCCAGGATCCGACCGCCAGAACCAGGCCTCCCAGCGATGGCGCCAGAATCGGCGCCACACCAAAAATAAGCGTCAGCTGTGTCATGATCCGTGCACCCTCGCGTCCTGTAGCGACATCGCGGATAAGCGCACGTGGCACCACACTGCCCGCCGAACCGCCAAGCGCCGCCAGAAAACGAAACAGGCAGAATGCCCGGTAATCCCCGGTCACAGCGCAGCCCACCGAAGCCAGGGTGTAAATTCCCATTCCGAAAAGCAAAGGCACTCGCCGCCCGAACCGGTCCGATAGTGGCCCGCAGGAAAACTGTCCCACCGCCAGTCCCGCAAACCACGTTGCCAGTGTGAACTGCGCCGAACCCGGTCCGTCTCCGAGATCACGGTCCAGCTGAGGAAACGCCGGCAGATACATGTCGGTCGAAATCGGGCCGATTGCCGTAATCAGACCAAGCAGAGCAATCAGATAAAACGGCAGACGACCAGTGGCCTGAATCGTCTGAAGCGCAAGCGCGGGCGACATATTTCGACCTGTCATAAAAGGCGAAAGGGGATGGCGGTCATTCGACCGTTTTGAACGCTCTGTCCACGGGTGCCATACGCGCAGCCGGCCCCGATCAGCGCATGGCAGATCAGAAAATGGTGAACAGAACAGTGCGCAGCCGGTCTCATCCGGTTGTGGGTCGACATAAAAGTTTAAAAAATGTATCGCCTCGTATCGCCTGAAAGCGCTGTGAGGCCGTTGCAGAGGCGGCTTCACTGTTTTAGGTGCATGGTCTCTCTCAGGCGCAGTCGACAGCCCGTCCGGTCCGGTGCGTCTCCTGGCGTCACCAAAGGAAGCAGACCGATTGCCACACTCACTTTACGATGGCGGTACATGGGGTCTGAAATCCGGGCGTTCGAAATCCGGTCAGACCTCAGGGACAGCGTTCCGGCCAGTGTCTGATAACTCCCGGACGCTGGTGTCGCCACATTTTCTTCGTATCGCCATGACAGCCCTGACGGCTGTGTTGTTCATCGTATCCGTAATGCCGGCCCGCGCCGGTGAGAAAGCTGCCGGGACCGAAACAATCCCGGATGTGGAACACCGTCCGAACGGAGTGCTTGTCGTCGAGCCAGGTTCACCGGTCGATAAACGCCTCGTCGTCAGCACTGTGAATGTCAGCAAATGGAATCGCGGCACGACTTCACCCGGAACTATCGTTGCCGAACCCGCGCGGAACGTCACCGTCCTGCCACCTGCCGCAGGCCGTATCATCGATATGACGGTCAAGATCGGTGACCATGTCCAGGTCGGAGATGAACTCGCTCATATCCTCTCCGCCGACGTCGCCCAGGCCACTGCCGACGAGATCAAGGCCCGCGCCGACCTTGATCTCGCCCGTCGCACTCTTAAGCGCACCCAGGGTGTTCTCTCCGCAGGCGGAGGTACGACCCGGGATCTCGAATCAGCGAACACGGCCCTTACCGAAGCCGAAGCCGAGGAAGATCGCGCCCAGACCAGACTGGACGCCCTTTCTGCAAGCACCACCGACAGCGGCGTCATGACACTGAAATCGCCCATCGAGGGCGATGTCAGCGTCGTCAACGCTACCGCCGGCATGAACATTACCGACATCACCCAGACGCTCGTTGTCGTAACCAGTATTGATGAGGTCTGGGCAGTCGCTGATGTCCCTGAGCGCGACATCGCAGGTCTCGCCCTCGGCCAGCCGGTCAATCTCACCATGCCCGCCTTCCCGGACAAAATCTTTCACTCCACCGTGTCCGGCATCACGCCCATCATGCAGCCCGACTCACAGGTTCTGCACGTGCGCGCCATTCTTCCCAATCTGGATGGCAAGCTCCATCCGAATATGTACGCAAACATGACCGTGATGGAGCCGGAACCCGCAACCCTGTCCGTGCCCCAGTCGGCATTGCTGATGAACAATGATGCGGTCACCGTCTTTGTGGAAATAAAACCCCACACCTTCGAACGGCGCGCCGTCAGAATAATCTACGATGAAGGTGATAACTGCCGGGTCCTCTCCGGTCTGAACCCTGGTGAGCGGATCGTGACATCAGGCGCTATCCTGCTGAACGATGATTAACAAAATCATCGCAGGCTGCCTGCGTCAGCGCCGGCTGGTCTTCCTCGGCGCCCTCATGCTCGCCATCTGGGGCGTTATCTCCTGGCGCAACATCGCCATCGAAGCGTACCCGGACCTGTCCGCCGTCACCGTCATGGTGACGACACAGGTTCCCGGCCTCGCCGCCGAAGAAATCGAACAGCAGATCACTATCCCGCTCGAACGTCAGCTCGCCAGCACACCAGGTCTCGTCGATACCCGCTCTTCCAGCACCTTCGGCCTGTCCCTCATCACGCTGATCTTCAAAGATGGTACAGATGTCTATTTTGCCCGTCAGCGTGTCACCGAGCAGCTTGCCCAGGTCACGGTGCCATATGGCGCAACTCCGGGACTGGGCCCTGTCACGAGCCCGTCCGGCGAAATCTACCGCTACACGCTGGAATCTGACCGCACGAATCTCATGCAGCTTTCGGAGATCCAGCGCTGGGTCGTGATGCCTGCGCTGCTGCAGATCCCCGGCGTTGCCTCCGTCAACAATTTCGGCGGATTTACCAGAGAATATCAGCTCGTTCTCAAACCGGGCGCTCTCCAGCGATACAATGTCGGCCTCAACGACGTCCTTACAGCCATTCAGAACAACAACGCCAATGCTGGCGGTGGTCGTGTCACGCGCGGCGACCAGTCCTATATCGTCCGTGGCAACGGTCTCGTGCGCAATCTTGGTGACATGGCCGATATTGCCGTCACTCAGCGGCATGGCGTCCCGGTCCAGCTTCGCGATCTCGGTCAGCTCCAGCTTGGTCATCAGGTCCGCGAAGGTATCCTGGGCAAGGACAGCAATCCTGACACCATTGAGGGCATCGTCCAGATGCTCACCGGTCAGAACGCCTCTCTGGTGCTGAAAAACATCCATCAGCAGGTCGCCTCACTGCAAAAGCAGCTTGACCCGCTGGGTGTGAAAATCGTGCCCTATATCGACCGCGATACGCTCGTGAACGCCACCACCGACAAGGTGATGGACACCGTGTTCAAAGGTGTCGGGCTGGTTATCATCGTCCTGCTGCTTTTCCTGGGCAGTCCACGCAGCGCCCTGGTGGCTGCCATTACCATTCCGCTGGCCCTCGCCTTCGTGTTCGTCGTCATGAACGCGCTTGGTATGCCGGCAAACCTCTTCTCTCTCGGTGCCATCGATTTTGGCGTGGTCGTGGATGGCGCCATAGTCATTACCGAAGCCATTCTGCGCCTCCGCGAGGAGCGTCCGAAAGACGTGATCGAACTGAAAGACGTGTTGACGCTGACCAATCAGATCGGTCGCTCGATCCTTTTTTCCACTCTCATCATTATCGTGGCTTACAGCCCGCTTTTCGCGTTCGAGGGTTCGGAAGGCAAACTCTTCCGTCCGATGGCCTACACCGTCAGCTTCGCCCTGTTCGGCGCCCTGCTGAGCGCGACCATGCTGACCCCGTCACTCGCCTGGCTCGCCATGCGCAGGCCGCATCGCCTGTTTCGAAACAAACCGCTCGAATGGCTTCATCACCAGTACAAACACTGGCTTGGTCATTTCGTCGATCGCCCTCTGCTTGCCTATGCCGGCGGTGGCATCGCTTTCGCTGTCGTCCTTGTCCTCGGCATGACCGTTGGACGCGAATTTCTTCCCGAACTCGACGAAGGCGCTCTCTGGCTTCAGGTCAGCCTGCCGTCAGGAATCTCGCTGGACAAGGCCAGCGAGATGGCCAGCGAGATTCGCCGGACCATCCACTCCTTTCCTGAAACCTCCTACGCTATCACTCAGCTCGGCCGGAACGATTCCGGCACTGATCCCTGGACGCCGTCTCATATTGAAATGCCAGTCGGTCTGAAACCGTACAACACCTGGCCGAAGGGCGAGACGAAAGCGCAGTTCGAGCAGAAACTGCGACAACGCCTTCACCAGATTCCCGGTATCAGTTTCGACATCAGCCAGCCGATTGAAGACGGCATGAACGATCTCGTCGGGGGCGCCCATTCGCCACTTGTGCTGCGTGTCTATGGCGATGATTTCCGCGAAATGCGCCGGATCGGCGATGATATCACCCGTCTGCTCAAAACCGTGCCCGGCACAACCGATGCGTCTATTTTTCAGGGGCCGGAAATACCGGAACTGTCCATCGCCGCCAATCGCCCCGCCATGGCCCGCTACGGCGTCAGCGTCTCTGACGTCATGAATGTTGTCCAGAACGGCATTGGCGACGCGCCCGTCTCGCAACTTTATATCGGTGACCGCACCTATAATATGACGGTGCGCTTTCAGGACGATCAGACGCGGAATCTTCAGCTTCTTGCCCATCTGCCGCTCACAGGGTCATCGGGAGCTCAGATACCGCTTGAAGCTCTGGCAAAAATCGGACTGGAAACCGGACAGTCCAACATCTCGCATGAATACAACCACCGGCAGATAACGATCCGCGTGAACAACGGCAGCCGTCCTCTGTCGCAATACCTGCCGGACGCCCAGGCCCATATCGACCGCTTCGTCCATTTCGACACGACGAAATACCGCCTTGAATGGGCCGGAACCTTCCAGCAGGAACAGCGCGCCCAGGCCCGCCTCACCATCGCGCTGGCCCTCATGTTCGCGGTTATGCTCATCCTGCTCTTCGGCGAGTTTCGCCTTTTTCGTCAGGCGCTTCTGGTTCTCGCCGTCGTGCCGCTTGCCACTCTCGGTGGCCTCATTGCTCTGCATGTCCGCGGCGAGACCCTCAATGTAGCCACTACTGTTGGATTCATTGCCCTGTTTGGCGTTGCTATACAGAACGGCATTATCATGGTCTCGAATATCAACCATCTCCGTTCCGGCGGCATGGGCCTGCGTGATGCCGTGCTCGAGGGGGCCGGCGAACGCTTCCGCCCCGTCCTCATGACCGCCACGGTCGCCTCCGTCGGCATGCTGCCCGCCGCAATCGCCACCGGCATCGGAACCGACGTCCAGCGTGGCCTCGCCACTGTTGTTGTTGGTGGTCTCGGCATCGCTACAATTCTGACGCTCTTTATCCTGCCTACCTATTATGCCGAGCTCGAAGCCTGGGTCGAAAAACGAGACAGCCGCAAACAGAGTCGGGATTCCACGGGAGACAGTCGTGATGACTGAGCAGGGCAGGGGGAAACACATCGGCTCAGAGGCTCACGCCGAACGGCACGGCAAACCGGTTCGGGGCAACGCCTCCCTGCTCCTCGCCGCCACTGCTCTGCTCTCCGCCTGCGCCGTCGGCCCCGACTTCCATCGACCTGGTGCTCCTCAGACCCGATATATTCAGGGAGGTGTCAGACCGGCAATCAGTGCAGTTTCGGAACGTCTGCAGGGGAATATTCAGACCTTCACCCCCGGTGCAGATATCCCCGCCGACTGGTGGACTCTGTTTCACTACCCGGAACTCGATCAGCTCGTACGTCGTATCCTGGAACGCAGCCCGACCCTGGAAGCTGCCAACAAGGCTCTGCTGGCATCGCAGCAGGATAAAAAAGCCAGTGAGAGTGCGCTCTATCCTTCAGTCAGCGGCATGTATAATCCGGCCCGTTTCAAGACCTCACGCGCCTATTCTAACGTATCGATGGCGGATAACTGGAATTACACAATCCATACCGCCCAGCTGAACATCTCCTATTCCCCGGATCTCTGGGGCGGCGTACGGCGTCAGATCGAGTCCGCAAGAGCTCAGCGGAACGCCCAGCGCTATCAGCTGGAGGCTACCTGGCTCACGCTTACCAGTTCCGCCGTCAACGCTGCCATCTCCTATGCCATGGTGCGCCAGCAGATACGCACCACACAGGAAATGGTCGCTGACCAGGAGCGCATACTGAAATCGACCGTCGCCCAGCAGGCTCTTGGCAACATGTCCGGTAACGATGTCGCCATGCAGCGCACGCTCCTTGCTCAGACAAAAGCTACTTTACCCCCCCTGCAGCAGACCCTGGCTGCCCTGCACGACGAACTTGCCGCCCTGGCCAACGACATGCCGGATGCTCCGACGCCGGAATTCGAGCTCGACCGCTTCCATTTGCCGGACAGTCTTCCGGTCAGTCTGCCCGCGCAACTCATCGACCAGCGTCCCGACATCCGCACGGCCCAGGAATATTTCCATGCCGCCTGCGCTCAGGTTGGCGTCGCCATCGCCAATCGCCTGCCTAATGTCCAGCTCGGCTTCTCACCCGGCTTCGCTGCCGCCACCATCGCCCAGATGGCCGTTCCCGGCTACGGTCAGTGGACCCTGGGCGCCATGATCACCCAGCCGCTTTTCGATGGTTTCCAGCTTCAGCATCAGGAAAAGGGCGCGCGCCTGCGCTACGATCAGGCCGCAGCGCAGTACCGCGCCACTATTGCCAGCGCCGTGCAGGATGTTGCTGACAGCCTGAACGCCGTCCACAACGACGCTGACGCTCTTACCCAGGCCAGTGAAGCCGCCTCTCAGGCCACTCGGACCGCCACCATTTCACAGGCTGAAACACATCTCGGTGCTCTCAGCCAGATCGCTCTTCTCAATGTCCAGACATCCTCGCTCCAGACCCGTCTCGCCCTTGTCGAAGCTCGCGCTGCCCGCCTTTCCGATACTGTCGGCCTCTTTCAGTCCCTCGGCGGTGGCTGGTGGAACCGCACAGACGACGTGGCTGACAGCAAAGCAGCCGGCGGTTCTGGCAAACAATCGCAGTCTGTCACGTCATCTCACGTTCTGGCGACAAAGGGCTGACCGGGGCTTTTCTTTGTCCGAAGATCGCGGTCGCCGGGATCTCACTGGAAATGGCTGACAATACCGGCGCATGAGCTCTGGTGATGTTGGCAGGATCGCGGTCACAATTACGGAGCCATAAGGGCTGCCAGCGCTTCCTGAGATATGACCGCTCAGTTTGTCAGTACGCTGTCCGGCCTGAGACCCTAAGGCGTGTCGTCAGTTAGCGCGGTGCCATGAGGCTTGTACTTCCATCTGATCTGTGATGTTTTCTCCCCGTTTTTGGGACGGGGAAAGATGGGAATGCGACGGTATGGCCTGAGTGACAGCCAGTGGGAGCGGATAAAGGATTTCCTGCCTGGCCGTGAAGGTCATGTTGGGGGAACGGCATCAGATAACTGTCTGTTTGTGGAAGCCGTGCTGTATCGCTATCGCGCAGGTATTCCCTGACGTGATCAGCCGCCAGATGCAGGAAAATCTGCTCGATAACACCGCTTTCGCACCAGCGGCGCAGACGTCTATAAACATTTTTCCAGTAGCCGAACCGCTCATTGAAAAGCTCGAAGAGCGGCAGATTACAGTAGTCATTCCTTCAAGGAAAACCGTCGTAATCCACGGAAAATACTGTTCCAGCTTTATAAAAAAAGAACGGTTCTTCGTCAGACTGAAGCAGTTCAGAGACATTGCAACACGCTGTGACAGACTGGAATCAATCCTCCTCGCAGCAGCGCAACTCGTCTCCGCCATTATCGGAATTAACTGACGACACGCCCTGGTCGGGTTGCACATGAATTAAGACGTGGAAGGCATCAAACATAGCTTCGGTGATAGCGGCCTCCGAGATCGGTGAGCAGTTCGTAGCCAATGGTGCCAGCGGCGTCGGCGGCCTCTTCGAGCGTATTGTGGGGACCGATGAGGTCAAGGGGGGTACCGGGGGGAACCGGAATGTCACCGAGATCGGTGATGTCGATGGCCAGAGAGTCCATCGAAACCCGACCGATAATAGGCAGGCGGATGTCCGGATGAGATGGAAGGACGGCGCAGCCCCGGTTGGAGGTGGAGCGGTGGAAACCGTCGCCGTAGCCTATGCCGAGCAGGGCGACGCGGGTCGGACGCCGGGCGACGAAGAGGGCGCCGTAGCCAACGGACTGGCCTTCCGGAATGATCCGGGTCTGGATGACGCGGGCCTGGAGGCGTACGACCGGGGTCATGGGGTTTGGCTGACCTGGTGTCGGGTTGATGCCGTAGAGAGCGGCACCAGGTCTCGCCAGATCGAAGTGCCAGTCGGGGCCGAGAAAGATGCCTGACGACGCCGAGAGGCTGCGGGGGGCTGCGGGCAACAGGGCGCTGAGATGACGGAAGGCGTCGAGCTGAGCAGTGTTAGCGGGGTGCTCGGGGGTGTCGGCGCAGGCGAGGTGGCTCATGACGAGCACGGGGTCGATCCCTGTATAGCTGTCCGGAGTTTCCGCGAGCGTCGCAATGGTGTCGGCAGTGAGGCCGAAGCGGGCCATACCGGAATCGAGCTGGATCGCCGCCGGGAGGGCTTTTCCGCGCTTTCTGGCGAGAACCCGCCATTCCTCAAGCTGTTCGGGGCTGTTGAGGACAGGAGTGAGGCCGGCTTCAAGCAGGTCTTCGGAGGTTCCGGGCGGGGGGCCATGCAATACGAAGATGGGAATAGCACGGGAGATGGCGTTACGGAGGGCGGCACCTTCGGAGAGGTGGGCGACAAAGAAATGAGGACATCCTGCCTCTTCGAGGACGGGAGCGACGCGGGCGGCTCCGAGACCGTAGGCGTCGGCCTTGATGGCGGCCCCGCAGACAGTTTTAGCGCCCCCGCGTGTAACGATTTCAGTGAGGTATCGGTAATTGGCCGCGATGGCGCTGAGGTCGATGGTCAGGGCGCCCCCGGCCCACTGTGCTGCAACATCCATCTCTGCGTCCTGCCTCCGACTGCTTTCGCTCCGCAAGCGCCACAGTATAGCGCCCCCGGCAGGAGGCGCCACCCGGTCATTTCGTGTCTGGAACGCCCTTGCTGGTGGAGTATTCGAAATGGAGAGCCTGGTCCGGATTGATGATCGGGTAGATGGCGTGGGCAGCCATGGCGGCCTCGCTGAAGCCCTGAAGAATGAGTTTCAGTTTGCCAGGATAGGTGGCGACGTCGCCAATGGCGAAGACACCGGGAAGGCTTGTCTCGCAGGTCGAGGGGGTAACGGGGATTGTGGAGCGGATCTGGTCCATGCCCCACTGGGCAACCGGACCGAGATCGGTGGCGAGGCCGAAGAATGCCAGAAGGTGATCGGCATCGAGAAGACGGGTGTCACCATCAAGGGTAGCGAGTTCGACGCCCGAGAGCGTTCCCTCCTTTCCTTTCAGGGATTTCAGCTGATAAGGGGTAATTTTCTCAATCTCGCCTTTGGTGACAGCTTCATCGAGCTGACGGAGGCTCTCCGGCGCGGCGCGGAATTTGTCGCGACGATGGACAAGATAAATTTTGCGGGCGACTTCGCGGAGTGAAAGCGCCCAGTCAAGAGCGGAGTCACCGCCGCCGGCGATGACGAGGGTTTTATCAGTGAAATCCGCACGGCGGCGGACATAATACTGGACGCCGCCGGTGGTTTCGAAAGCTTCGAGGTTTTCGAGCGGCGGCCGGTTGGGACCGAAGGCTCCGGCCCCGGCGGCGATGATAACCGCTCTGGCATGGATGATGTCGCCTTTGCTGGTGCCAAGCGTGAAGGCGCCGCGGTGACCGGTGAGTGTTTCGACGCGTCGGCCGAGGAGGCGCGGAACATCGAAGGGTTCGATCTGTTCGGCGAGGTTTTCGATCAGGCGCGCACCTTCGACGGCGGGAAGCGCCGGAATGTCGTAGATGGGTTTCTCGGGGTAGAGCGCGGTGCACTGGCCCCCGATGTCGGTGAGGGCGTCGATGAGGATGCTGTTCAGTTTGAGCATTCCGCATTCGAAAGCAGCGAACAGGCCGGTCGGACCGGCTCCGATGATGGCGACGTCTGTTGTGATCGTTTCGCCTGCCATGGTCGCGCTGCTCCTGTCTGCTATGGGGCCGGTAGTCCGGGCCGAATGGGTTCGGAGGATATGTGCGACAGACGGGGGCAGGACGCAATGTCGGAACATTCCTGGACCGATGAGCAACTGTTGTTCGGGTTTGTGCCAGGCGAAAATTAAGTCCTGTCCCGCGCAATGTGACCACCGTTCGGCCTTATCCATATTTCCTAAGCGCCTTCGTGAATGACTTCGCTGCAGACTTTCTTCATCTCCTGAACTGACTTCTGGTCTGGTGCCCAGGGAGTATATTTCGGCAACGATGACGTCGTCCCGCCGTTGGTGGCATTATACTGACCTGCCTGGACTCAACGGAAAGAACTGCCATTATGAAAAGTCACGTTTTTGCGCTTGTTGCCGTCACAATACTGATGCTGGCCGGCGGACAGGCCGCTCGCGCCGCACTCCCTGTAGGACAGACGGCACCCTCTTTCACACTACAGGCCAGTATGGGTGGCAGAGACTTTACATATTCGCTGGCAGGCGCACTGAAAAAGGGGCCGGTCGTGCTGTATTTTTATCCGGCCGCATTTACGCCGGGCTGCACGATCGAGGCACATGATTTCGCTGACGCGATGGATCAGTTCCATGCGCTTGGCGCGAGCGTCATTGGCGTTTCGATGGACGAGATCGATAAACTGCGCCGCTTCTCCGTCAGTGAGTGCCGTAGCAAGTTCCCGGTGGCAGCGGATCCAAAGGGTGAAGTGACCGGTGAATACGATGCTAAGATGGCGAGCGGCACACATGCGAACCGCACTTCGTATGTGATTGCACCAGATGGCCGGATTCTGATGAGTTACTCCGACCGCTCACCCGACGAGCATGTGACCCGGACGCTCGCTGCGCTGCAAACATGGAAGAACGGACATACGCATTAAACGGAAATGTTCTTTTTCGATCGTGTGATCCGCACGGCTCACCAAAGCAACTTTCCCGTGGCATGCTTCGTTAATGCGCGGGCTCTTCCAGGCCGTTGCTGCCGGCCGGGTAAACGGGCTCTTTCGCATATCACGAGCGACAAACTGTCGTATGACGCCGGCGGAGCTTTTCAGAACTGTTTTCTCCTGAGACGCCGATGGTGATCGCCTCTCATTGTCATAGGACATAATAGTTCCCTGACCACGCTTTCCTGGACTTTATCCTCCATAGTGCCGGCTTGGCCACCTGATGAAGTGATCCCATGAAAAGCAGGCTGCCTGCGCATCTCAGTAAGGTCCGGCGCAGTTCTGCGCCTCGGCGTTGTTGCCACAGTGCCGGCTCTCGCCGGTGTGGCATTTCTGTGGGCCGGGGAGGTTTTCTCCTCATCAGCTGATGCAGGACGCGCTGATGAACGCATTTCGCGCCGTGGATGATCCGTAGTCTCCCGTTGCAGATCATGCTTCCGCGGAGCGCTAAATGGCGCGTGGGTATCAACAACATTCCGGTCTTTCCGGTGCGAACCGTACGAAATTTCGATGAACTGACACTGGTTTCGCAGCCGGTTTGCATTGTCCGATACTACACGGGTGTGGCTGGCCTGATTTCAGAAGCTTTCTGCACAAGTTCCGCGCGTGTTCCGAGATGATCGGCGGAGCGGAGGGACCAGGTGGCTTCCAGCTGTTCTTTCTGCTGGCCGATGATGTCTTTCGGCTCGACGTTCCGGTAGGTGCCGATCTGGCCGGTGAGGACGCCGATGGTGGTCTCGAAGACGGGTTCGGGGTCGTACTGTTCGTGGGGGAAGGCGATCTTTGCGTAATCGAACAGGCGTTTCGCGGGGTCATCCAGCCAGCTTTTCCAGGTTTCGAACATCCGGTCGTTAAAGCCGGTCAGGAACGGGCCGGGATTGATGGTGGCGACCTCGACGCTGAATTCGCGGAGTTCCTGCTGCAGGGCGGAGGCGATGGCTTCGATGGCGTGTTTGGAGGCGGAATAGGCACCGGCGAACGGGTCTGTGGTCAGGCCGGCGACGGAGGACATGAAGACGATTTTGCCTTTTCTCTTCGCGGCCATTTTTCTGGCGATGTCGCGGGTGAGCAGGGCGGGGCCGATGACGTTGACCTCGAACTGATGCCGCAGATTTCTGGCGGGGATGTCGACCATCGAGCCGCCTTCCGAGATGCCGGCGTTGTTCAGCAGGGCGCCGACATCCCAGCCGGATGCCTTGTGGCGGTCGCCGGGGCAGGTGACATCGAGCTTCTCGATGCGCAGCCGGGTGTTGCGGGCGGCGGCTTCATCCTGGAGGGATTTGACCTGTGCGGCGATTTCGACGCCGGCGATGACGCTGTGGCCCTGTTCGGCCAGACGCAGGGCGACTTCTTTGCCGAAGCCGGTTCCGGCTCCGGTGATGAGGATGGTGCCTGCTGACATGCTGTGACTCCGCGATGAGGGGCGGACGCCGTTTTGTTGTTTTTGGGACGGCGTCGTGATTTTAACATGCGGGAGGCGCCATGGTTCAGGCGTGATGGTGTGGGTAAAGCCCGGTTTGAGGCAGATTGTGTCGTGGATATGTCTGTTTCTGGGGCCCGGCGGCGGAAACGGCCAGGTTGGAGTTATGGCGGTATCGAAGACCGGGGCTGCGTATGGGAGGCTGAGGTGCGGACGGGCTGTGACGGAGGCGGGAGTTTCTGCTTTCTGGCCGGTGATCATGGCCGGGTATTTCCAGCCGGGGTTGTTTACAGAGTCTTCTGGGGGCCGGTCTCAGCGGTTCAGCAGGCTGTGGCGGCGGCTGTAGCCGAAATAGATGATTGCGCCGAGGGCGAGCCAGACGACGAGGCGGAGCCAGGTGAGGCTGTCCAGGGAGATCATGACGGTCAGGCAGGAGGCGATGCCGAGGATGGGAATGACCGGGCCGCCGGGGACGCGGAATTTGCGTTCCATGTCCGGCGTGGTGCGGCGGAGGATGAGAACGCCGGCGCAGACGATGGTGAAGGCGAGCAGGGTTCCGATGGAGGTCATATGACCGAGTTCGGCGATGGGCAGGAAGGCGGCGAGGGCGCCGGTGATGACCATGAAGAACAGGTTAGACAGCCAGGGCGTATGAAAGCGTTTGTGGGTTTTGCTGAACAGTGGCGGGAGCAGGCCGTCTTTTGACATAGCGAAGAAGACGCGGCTCTGGCCGAGGAGGAGGACGAGCAGAACGGAGGTGAAGCCGGCGAGGATACCGAATTTCACGGCGAGTCTGAGCCAGGTGGCGTGGGTGCGGTCGATGGCGGTGGCGACCGGGGCGGGGTCTCCGATCATGTCCTTATAGTTCACGATGCCGGTCAGGACGAAAGAAAAGCTGGCATAGGCGAGGACGCAGACGAGCAGGCTTCCGATGATGCCGATGGGCATGTCGCGCTTCGGGTTCTTTGTTTCCTGGGCGGCGGTGGAGAGGGCGTCGAAGCCGATATAGGCGAAGAAGATGGTGCCGGCGGCGCGCATGACGCCGGAGAAGCCGTAATGGCCGAAGGTACCTTCGTTGGGCGGGATGAAGGGGTGATAGTTGGCAGTGTCGATCCAGGGCAGTCCGAAGCCGATGAAGGCGGCGATGACGGACAGTTTGATGGTGACGATGACGGCGTTGACCCTGGCGGACTCTGACGTGCCGCGAATGAGCATCAGCGAGACGAGGGCGATGATGAAGGCGGCGGGGACGTTGGCGATGCCGGTTGTGGTGGTGCCGTCGGGGAGAGGGACGGTTTCGAAGGGGGAGGCGGTGAGACGGGCGGGGAGATGGATGCCCCATTCGGCGAGCAGGGAAGTGATGTAGCCTGACCAGCTGACCGAGACGGTGGCGGCGCCGACGGCGTATTCGAGTACGAGGTCCCAGCCGATGATCCAGGCGACGAGTTCGCCCATGGCGACATAGGCGTAGGAATAGGCGCTGCCGGAGACGGGGATCATGCTGGCGAGCTCGCTGTAGCAGAGTCCGGCGAAGCCGCAGGCGATGGCAGCGATGAGGTAGGACAGGGTGACGGCGGGTCCGGCATTGTCGCCGGCGGCGATGCCGGTGAGCGAGAACAGGCCGGCGCCGATGGTGGCGCCGACGCCCAGCGCAACGAGGCTGGCGGGGCCGAGGACGCGCTTCAGGCCGCTGTCATCCTCTGTGGTGACGGGTTTGAGCCGGAAGAGGGTGCTCAGGGCTGACGGGCTCGTCGGTCGGGGCATGAACGGATGGTCTCCGGCTCTTGTTCGTCTGGATGTTTGTTACGGGTGTGTGAATAGCGGCTGCCGCGGAGTTTGTCGCGGGTTTGTCGTGACTGCGCGGGTGGCGGGCCGGGGTCTGCGGTGGTTCCGGCTGTGGCTCTGACTGTGGTTTTGGCGGTGGTTTTCCGGCGCCGGACGGGCTACAAGCGCGCGGATAGCAGGGCGCCTCCCGGCTGGCATGGGGAGGCTTTTCTGCGTGGCTGAAGCTCGTGGACAGGGATTTTGCAAATGAGCGACACGGATCTGCATCGTTTTTTTGGGTCTTCTCTGGGTGAGGTGGATGCGGACGTCGCCTCTGCGATCGGGGACGAGCTGGTTCGGCAGCGGGATGGCATTGAGCTGATTGCCAGCGAGAACATGGTCTCCCGTGCTGTTCTTGAGGCTCAGGGCAGCATTCTGACCAACAAATATGCCGAGGGGTATCCGGGCCGGCGCTATTATGGCGGCTGCGTGGATGTCGATAAGGTCGAGGTCCTTGCGATTGAGCGCGTGAAGCAGATCTTTGGTGCGGGGTTTGCCAATGTGCAGCCGCACTCCGGCGCGAACGCCAATCAGGCGGCGTTCATGGCGGTTGTGGCGCCGGGTGACACGGTTCTGGGCATGAGCCTGGCGGCGGGCGGGCATCTGACGCATGGCGCGGCGCCGAACTATTCCGGTAAGTGGTTCAACGCGGTTCAGTATGGCGTGCGGCGTCAGGACGGGCTGCTGGACTATGACGAGATGGAGGCTCTGGCGCGCGAGCATAAGCCGAAGCTGATCGTGGCCGGCAGCTCGGCCTATCCGCGGGTGATCGATTTTGCCCGGTTCCGGAAGGTGGCCGACGAGGTTGGCGCGAAGCTGATGGTGGATATGGCGCATTTCGCCGGTCTGGTGGCGGCGGGACTGTATCCGAACCCGCTGCCGTATGCGGATGTTGTGACGAGCACGACGCACAAGACGCTGCGTGGTCCGCGTGGTGGTCTGATCCTGACGAATGACGAGGCGCTGGCGAAGAAGATCAACTCGGCGGTGTTCCCTGGTCTGCAGGGTGGTCCTCTGATGCATGTGATTGCGGCGAAGGCTGTGGCGTTCGGTGAGGCGCTGCGTCCGGAGTTTGCGGACTATCAGAAGGCGGTCGCGGCGAATGCGAAGGTGCTGGGCGAGGTTCTGCTGGAGCGCGGGTTCGATCTGGTGACGGGGGGCACGGACAGCCATCTGCTGCTGGTGGATCTGCGTCCGAAGAAGGTGACCGGCAAGGCGGCCGAGAAGGCGCTGGAGCGGGCGGGCATTACGGCGAACAAGAATGCGGTGCCGTTTGATCCGGAGAAGCCTGCGGTGACGTCCGGTATTCGTCTGGGCAGTCCGGCGGCGACGGCGCGGGGATTCCGTGAGGTGGAATTCCAGGCTGTTGGCGAGATGATTGACGAGGTGCTGACGGCGCTGGCGGCTTCAGGCGGCGAGGGTGACGCGGCGGTGGAGAATGCGGTGCATGAGCGCGTGAAGGCGCTGTGCACAAGGTTCCCGATCTATAAGTGAGGGGGAGGCTCCGTCTGCTCTAGGGCGGGGCTTTTTTTTGTGGTTAGTCTTTCGCAACAGGAGACAGAGCGGGGTTCTTATTTTTATCTGATTTAAGTTTAACACACCGGGATCAGAGGGATTGCGTCCCTTTATGGGGTTTGGGTCAGATCTTCTGTTATTCGCAAAGTATACAAACGCCTTTTTATGGTTTTCGGTCGGAGATATGAGCTGATCCGGTCAGCGGCCGACTGAGCGCTTTTCAGATATTGGATGATTTAGCAAAGCAGGATCTGAAAAATATTTCGGACGTGGAATTCTGATGAGGTGGCTGATGTGAATGTGGCTCAGGCACGGCAGATTTTTGCTGTATCAGGGTGTGCTCAGCAGGGAGACTTGCAGTGTGTTCTGATGCTTATAAAGAAAAAAGCCGGTACATTGAAAATACAGGCCTTGGCATGAGAGGATGACAATGTCTTATTTTGTTGGGTTGTCCGCAAGGAGTAATTCCTTCGTCAGAACAGCTCCTGGCTCCTGAAAATCATTTGTAAAATAAATGAAGATTCAGAGTTGTTCTGGCCTGCTCACAGGCCGGGGGTTTTAGTATTGTCGGCGTCTGCGGTGAACTGTTTTACGGGCGTGATGATTTGAAAAACCGGTTTCCAGATAATGGTTTTCAACAGTGCCGGCTGTGGGGGTTGCTTCTGCGTACTGCGCGGCGGCCTGCTGGGCGGAGGAGCTATCGGCAGTCATGACCTGAGAGCCGTATTCAGGTCTTGGATAGATAAAGCCGTATGTTGGATAGATGGAGCCGAAAGTGCCTGTTTTGCCATTCAGTTCGACGCGGACGGCGGACCAGTCATTGTCCGGGGAAACGTCGACGACACGCACATTGCGCGAGATGCTGTTCTGACCCCAGTGGGACTGATCGATGGTGATGACGCGACTGTTCAGTGTGCCGGTGACAATTGCGACGTGTCCCAGTGGCATGCGCCGGATTGGGCGAAAGTTAAGGACGCTTCCGGATTCAGGTGCCTGACCTCTCGCATAGCGACCGGCAGCGTTGCTCCACCAGTCACGGGCGTTTCCAGGCAGAGCGATATCTGATTCAGCTTTGGCGAATGCTACACACTGAATGACATGTCCTGACGAAGGACGATAGCTGTGCCAGTTACTGTGTGCAGCAGCAAAACGAATGCTTCTGACACCAGAGCGGTGATGGAGGTGGGTTCTTGTGTGAGCAGAAGCAGTTGATGGTTTGGCGGCACTGAAGAGGGAAGCGATTGCGACGGCAGTTAAACTTAACTGTTTAAACCCAAGTCCGCCCAGCCGCATGTCGCAGTGCCTCATCTCTTTGAATTTCCTGATCTGCGTAGCAAGCGCAATGCTGATCTGACAAGGCCCTGGGGCTGAGCTTTCTGAAGGTTTTGCAGATAGTCGCTGGCAAAAAGTATCGCCAGTAATTTTAGGAAATAAATCCTATCATAGAGAAGCTATTATGGACGTGATTTTACGTGGCGATCTGCCGCCTGGCGTATGGGGCATTGCTGCCTAGAATAGGGGATTCGGTCTGGATGGAGAGGATATAAATGAGTATTTGCCGGACGCCACTGATCCTGTTCAGGCTGTAAGCATCGCGGTTCTGTCTGAAGTGTTTGCCTCCCAGACTGGCTATTCTGGCACGGTCCGAAGTGCGGAAGCACTGTCCGGATTCGTAACGATCAGAGAAGCCGGTACCGGCAATCAGGAGTGTATGACGAGTCTGAGTATCGTCGCGACTGCTGCGAGACTTGCTACGCCGGCGAGCCAGAGGCCCGCGAACCAGGCAAGTTTGACCGGGAGAGATTTTTCGATTGCCTGGTTCACAGTTTTTCTTTGCATGATGATGGTTCTCGTGGTGGTTCTTTAGTCAGTGATAGCTTTCACTGTGCTCGTTCACCGTGCCGCGGAACACATGATAGGCGAAGGCAGTGTAGCTGAGGATCAGAGGCAGGAGGACGGCGGCGCCGACCAGCAGGAAAGTCTGGCTGGCGGGGGGAGCCGAAGCCTGCCAGATCGTCATCGAAGGTGGCACGATATAGGGCCAGATATTGATGCCGAGGCCGCTGAAGGCGAGGAAGAACCAGCCGAGCGCGCAGAAGAACGGAATACGACGTGAGGTTTTCCCGCGCAGGGCCTGGAACATGACGAGAGCCAGCGCGATGACGGCGACGGGGACCGGGGCGACGTAGAGGATGCGGGGCCAGGTGGTCCAGTTCTGCATGTAGGTGGCGTGCAGGGCCGGGGTCCAGACGGAGACGGCGGCGATCATGCCGAGCATGGCGAGGGACAGGAAGCCGGCCCATCTGCGCATGGTGGCCTGAAGATCGCTTTCGGTGCGCCAGATCAGCCAGGTTGCGCCGAGCAGGGCATAGCCGCAGGCGACGGCAAGGCCGCAGAAGAGCGGGAAGGGAGAGAGCCAGTCGAAACTGCTGCCGGCGAAAGCGTTGTTTTCGATTTTGATGCCTGAGATGAGGGTTCCGAGAATGATCCCCTGCATGAAGGTGGCGACGAAGGAACCGAGGCAGAAGCCGATATCCCAGAGGTTTCTGGTCTGTTCGGTGTGCATCCGGGAGCGGAATTCAAAGCCGACGCCGCGCAGGATGAGCGCGAACAGCATGATGAGCACCGGCAGGTAGAGCGCGGGCAGGATGGTGGCGTAGGCGTTGGGGAAGACGCCATAGAGCGCGGCGCCGCCGAAGATCATCCAGGTTTCGTTGCCGTCCCAGACCGGGGCGACGGTCTGGATCATGATGTTGCGATGTTTCTTGTCAGGCTCGGCCAGGAAGAGCATGCCGAGACCGAGGTCGAACCCGTCGAGGACGATATAGATAAAGATGGCGGCGGCGGCGAGGACGGCCCAGACGATGGGGAGCCAGTAAGCCGCGCCGGTAAGGCCGGTTGTCGCGAGATCCATCGGTTATTCTCCTGAACCGGTGTGACCGGCGGCTGCGGTGTCTGAAACGGCGGACGCCATGGAGGCGGCGCGTTGCGGGTGATGGGCGTCGGGGCCGGTTTCGCCCTGATGCGGTTCCTCGGCAAAGCCGCGCAGGAGGATGCCGATGCCGGAGGCGAAGACGATGAAGTAGACGGCGACGAACGCTGCGAGGGTGAAGCCGATGCTGCCGCCGGGAACGGGAGAGACGCTGTCGGCGGTGCGGAGCAGCCCATAGACAGTAAAGGGCTGCCGGCCGACTTCGGTGGTGACCCAGCCGCAGAGCAGGGCGATGAAGCCTGCCGGGGTCAGGAACAGGGCCGCGCGCAGAAGCAGCGGGTTTGTCCAGAGGGCGCCTTTCCGGCGCAGCCAGAGTGAGAAGAGGCCGGTTGCCGCCATGAGAACGCCGAGCAGGATCATGATGCGGAAGCTGAAGAACACGACGTAGGACGGTGCGCGCTGGTCTTTCGGGTAGTCTTTCAGGCCCGGAACCTTGCCGCTGAGACTGTGGGTGAGGATCAGCGATCCCGCGTAGGGAATGGCGATTTTGTAGTTCGTGACCTCATTTTCCATGTCCGGGATGCCGAAGAGCAGTTCCGGGGCATAGCCTTCTGACTTCCAGTCGCCTTCCATCGCAGCGATTTTGGCAGGCTGATATTTCAGCGTGTTCAGACCGTGCGCGTCACCGGCGAGGATCTGCAGCGGGCCAACGATGGCGGCCATCCACATGGCCATGGAAAACATGACTTTGACTGCTTCTGTCGGCTGGTTTCCGCTGCGTTTCGCGCGGAGCAGATGCCATGCGCCGACGCCGCCGACGACGAAGGCGACGGAGAGAAAGGCGGCGAGCGCCATATGGGTAAGACGGAAGGGGAAGGAGGGATTGAAGACGATGGCCCACCAGTTCTCCGGGATGAAGCGCCCGGTTCCGGGTTCGATGGCGTAGCCGCGCGGGGTCTGCATCCAGGAGTTGGAGGACAGAATCCAGCTCATGGAGATGAGGGTGCCGAGGGAGACGACGCAGGTAGCGAAGAAATGCAGTTTCTTCCCGACCTTGTTCATGCCGAACAGCATGATTCCGAGGAAGCCGGCTTCCAGAAAGAAGGCGGTCATGACCTCATAGCCGAGGAGGGGTCCGAGAATGGGGCCGGCTTTTTGGGAGAACTGCGCCCAGTTGGTGCCGAACTCGTAGGACATGACGAGACCGGAGACGACGCCCATGCCGAAGACGATGGAGAAGGCGCGGAGCCAGTATTGAAACAGGTCGAGATAGACCTGTTTGCCTGTCTTCAGCCACAGGCCTTCGAGGACGGCGAGGAAGGCGGCCAGCCCGATGGAGAAGGCGGGAAAGACGATGTGGAATCCGACTGTAAAGGCGAATTGCAGTCGTGCCAGGAAGAGGGCGTCGGCTCCGGTCACAGGATTACTCCGGTTAGAGAAAACGGGGATATGTGTGGTTTTTTTTTGGTCTTATCGTGTATATATTCAGCGAATATTTATTATTCAGAACGTTATTTCTTATGGTGTGTAAGAAGTAATGCGGAATGAACTCGGGATTCATTTGTAATCTTCGAAAGAAACTAGGCTTCCGTCGGAATTATGACAAACTGTTTCTTTTTATCGCATCATAAGTCTGATTTATGATGCGCGCATACACATGGCTGAACACAACTGTGTACAGAGGGATTCTTACGGGTTATTAGTAAAGGCAACGCCGCGGGTTGGACGGGGGATGCATCACGAAGTGTTTCAGGGACATGAAGTGATCTTTTTAATTAATTAAATTCATTAATTATGAAATTATTATAATACGTACTATTTAAATGTGAAGACGTAAAGGCGTCTCCATAGGAAATCCCATTTGTTCTGTTTGCGTTTTGAAAAAAGAGGCCAGAGCGCTTTGTATCGGAATGATACATTTGCTGATTTGCTTCGATAAACTTTTTTCTTTTCTGTGATGCCAAAGTCACAGTTCGGGGCGTAAAATGCTGGATATGCGCGGATGGGGGGCGAGGTCGGATCTGGCGTCTGTGCCGTATCGGGGTTTTTCGTCGGCGGTCTGCCTGATGGTGCCGCTTCTTCTGGCTGGTGGTCCTGCGGCGCGCGGAGAGGAGGGCGGCTATTTCATGCCGCCGTCGCAGTCGGATGGGCGAAAGAGCGGCGGGATCGATGCCGGGACGAAGAGGGGCCAGACGACAGTCGGTGTGAAGCCTGACGGGGCAGCGCAGGCGGCGAACAGGGTGAATGCGCAGATTGCAGCGGATCAGTATTATGTCACTGCGCCACGGCTGGATCTGAGTGCGAAATTTGATTCGCACGATTTCTCTCATGTGGGGCCGTTCGCTGTGGAGCACTCGGATGCGAGTCCGTCGCTGCTGGAGCATGGCAGGACGGTGACGCTGGCTTATCCGGTGAAGGGCGTGAAAGGTATGGATCTGACGATCAATACGTTTGCCGGACATCGCGAAACGAATACCGGCAGCAATGTAGGATCGACGGCGGTGACGGCGGGTGTGCGGTTTAAGTGGTAGGGTGTTCTTCCTGAGATGCTGCCAGAGAGGCGGGATCAGGGAACAGTGAGACCGAGATTGTCGCGCAGGGTTGTGCCGGTAAAGCTGCTGCGGATCAGTCCCCGCTCTCTGAGGAGGGGCAGCACTTCATTGATGAGACGCCGGAACTGAGAGGGATGTTCGAGATAGATATTCAGGGCATCGAATGCGCCTTCTTCGAACCAGTGCGTGATTTCGTCGGCGACGGTGAGGGCCGAGCCGATGAAGGGGGTGCCTTTGCCAACGGCGGCCTTGTTGCCTTTCTGTGTACGTTCGATCACCTGCCGGAGTGTGAGGTTCTCCGCGAGGGCCTGTTCGGTGATCCTTTTTGCGCCGGTGTACCAGCTTCGCTCCGCAAATTTCAGAACGCCGGTCGGGAAAGGCGCGTCGGGATCATAGCGTGTGAAATCGTGCCAGCCGAACAGACGGCCGAACTCCCCGAGCGCCTGTTCGAAGCTGTGGTCGGTTTCGTCGTAATGACCTGCGATGTCGCGCGCTTCAGCGTCTGTATCGCCAATGACGAATTTGATGCCGGGAGCGATCAGCAGACTGTCGGGATCGCGGCCTGCACGTGCAGCGCGAGAGCGTAAATCCTGTCGAAATTCTCTGGTATTTTCGAGTGTCGTGGCATGGGTGAAGATAGCGTCGGCATATTGTGCTCCCAGATTCCGGCCTGGTTCTGAATCGCCGGCCTGGAAAATGACGGGTTCGCCTTGCGGCGACCGTTCGATGTTCAGGGGGCCGGTAACGCTGAAATATTTTCCTTTATGACCAAGCGTGCGCAACTTTGAAGCATCAAGAAATTTCTTCCGGACGCGGTCACGCGGAAGAGCGCCCTCTTCGTAGGAACGCCAGAGACCGCGAATGACCTCGATGCTTTCGGCGGCGCGGGCGTGACGTGTTTCGTAATCGTAATGCTCTTCGAGGCTGAAATTGCCTGCGGTTCCGGCGTCCCCGGTGGTGACGACATTCCATCCGGCCCGTCCATGACTGATGAGATCGAGAGAGGCGAGACGACGGGCGATATTGAACGGGTCATTATATGAAGTGCTGAGCGTGCCGGCGAGACCGATATGATGGGTGACGACGGCGAGAGCGGAGAGCAGGGTGAGTGGTTCCAGGCGGCTGAGATAGTGAGGCGGAGACTGCGGGGTGATGAACTGGCTGTCGACGATGAAGATCCAGTCGAACTTTGCCGCTTCGGCCCGTTTCGCGATATCAATGTACCAGTCGATGTTCACGCTGGCGTCTGGTGGAATCTCCGGATCGAGCCAGCGGTTATAGGCGCCTGGACCGCCGACACCGGTGGGTATGACACCAAGTCTGATCTGTTTCTTTGTCATGATCTGTTCTTTCTCTGGGATGCTCGGGCTTTCGGATATCGTTATCCGATAAGCGGGATCGTGCTCATGTCGCTGCCAGGGGCGAGGATACCGGCGGCAGTGTATCGGGTTGCTATGGCTTCAAGTGCGGCGATATCGGACTGACTGGCGGCTCTGACAGAAAAATTCCTGTTCCTGAGAACCTGAGAGACGATATCGTCTGGCATATTCTGCCACTGTCGGGAGAGGATCTTCGCAGCCTCTTCCCTGTTGCCTGTGATCCAGGTGGCGGCGTCCCGCAGGCCGGCGCGGATGAGCGGGATGGTTTGCGGATTGTCCCGGACGAAGTTGCGGTCGGCCATGTAATAGCGGTTGTAGTGCATGCCGGCGGCGGCGCCATCTGTCAGAACGGAGGCTTCGGGCAGGGCGCGCCCGAAGGTGAGGAACGGATCGAATGTCGCCCAGGCATCGACGGAACCGTTTCGGAACGCCTGGAGGCATCCGGGTTCCGGAAGAAAGACCGTGTGAATATCAGAAAGTTTCAGTCCCGTTTGCTGCAGGGAGAGGATGAGGAGATCAAGGGCGCTCCCGGACTTCGCGACGGCGACGGAGTGGCCGGCCAGGGCCGCGAGAGAGGTTATGTTCCTGTCTTTGCGGGTCAGGATGCCCAGGGCATGGGGGCTGGGGCCTTCCGCGGCGTAGAGCGCCAGATCGGGAAAGAACCGGTGGATGAAGGTGGGAACGGCCTCGGCTACGTCGCTGAGGAAGTCCACCTGTCCCATTTCGGCGGGAGAATGTCCAAGTGTGCTCCAGACGATTTCAAAACCGGAATCGTGCAGAGAAGGAACGAGAAGATTCCGTGACCGGGCGATCTGGAACAAAATAGATGATTCCTGCGCGCTGATGCGCAGCGTGTGCGACGGCGCGGCGCGAAGAGGAGATGTGACCGTTGCCAGGAGGGTTGCGACACCTCCTGCCAGAATCTGCCGCCTGCCGCGAGTGATTGCTTTTCCGGACGCCGTCATGAGATTTCGTCCCTTGTTCTAAAAGGAAAATCCGACCCGGGTGTAGTAATAAGACCCGGAGATAGGGATACCGGACGAGGAGGTGTCATAGATTGAATTGCCTTCATAACGGAGGATGAGCGGGATTTTGCGGGGGCGAACATTGAAAAGATTGTTGATGCCGAGAGTGACGTGCAGGCGGTGAGACAGAAAGTGGCGCGTGATTTCCAGGTCAGTCATCCAGCGTGGTTTGTTTTCAAACTGCGCGAACTGTTCAATGGAATAACGGATGTCCGCTGGGGCGGCGATCTGGTAGGTCATATTCCCGGTGGTCTGGCCGTAACGGGTCTGGCGGACGTTCACATCCCATTCGCCGATGGTCCAGCGGGCATTGAGGATGATCTTGCTGCGGGGCATGGAGGTTGTCAGCCAGCCGATGGCCTGGGCGTTCAGGAGGGGCTGTCCGTTTGTATCATTCGAGAGGTGATGCAGGCGGGTTCGGTTAAGATCGATTCCGGCGGACCAGTCGACCCGCCCGAAACGGCCGAAACGAGTGGTGTAGTCGATGTTGATGTCGACGCCCTGTGTCCGGGTGCTGGCACCGTTTGAAAAGTAATTGGCGGTGACATCGGCCGGATCGAGACCGGAAGGCAGGGCGATCCCGGTCAGCCCGATGGCCTGTTCGGCTATGGCGCCGCTGTAGTTGCCACCGCCCACGATGCGGTCACGGATATTGATCTGATAGACGTCCGCGGTGACATGCAGGAGCGGGAATGGTTCGAAGACAACACCGGCACTGACATTTGTTGAACGCTCCGGTTTGAGTGCGCTGGCGCCAAGGAGGCGGGCGGCTTGTGAATCGACGGCGAGGCTTCCGGCCGCCCCGGTAGGGGTGACACTGAGGCTGCTGAAATGCTGTTCAGCAAGAGTAGGAGCGCGGAAACCATTACTGATGGTGGCGCGGAAGGCGAGACGCCTCGAAACTTCGTAACGGGCAGATATCTTGCCACTCTCGGAATTTCCGAAATCTGTATAATGTTCGAAGCGACCAGCAAAATCGAGATCAAGCTTTCTGACCGGTGAGATATCGACGTCGATATAGCCGGCCCAGACGTCGCGGCTCCAGTTTCCGGCAGACTGGGGAGTAAGACCCGGCGCACCCTGCAGGCCACCAAGCTGCCAGGTGGGGGCGTTCCCCGATGTGATCGTATAGGTTTCCAGGCGGTGTTCGGCACCAAAGGCGAGTTTGAGGGGGCATGTCAGGACGCTGAAGGAGCGGGTAACGTCGAAATTATTGGTCCATTGTGCGTTTCTGTAGGCTTCCGTGAAACCTTTTGTTGGTGTGTATCCGTACGTGGCGTAATAACTGAGATTTGCTGAGTTAATCGTTGAAAGTCTGCTTTCGTCGGCACCATAGGTCGTACTCAGATCCCAGTGGAAACCCCCGAAGAGATTATCGCCGGTGAGGCCGAGGGTTGCGGCATAATCGTTTTCCTCGTTCACGACGGATGGGTTGAATCCGTAGGGATAGACTTCCGGCAGGACGGAGGCGATGCGGTTTGTCATGTAATTCTGAATGTGCCGGTGCATGTAAGTAATATTAAGATATGATCTGATATTTTCTGTGATGTCGCGCCCTGCTTCGATAGCAAGAGATTCCCGTGTTTCTTCGGGGAGGCTGAAATTGTAGTCCTGCGGACGGTAATCCCGTGAGCCGGTTACGTAATGATCAGTGTGATACATCTGGCCGCTGAGATGGAGATAACCGTTGCCTGAAAAACCAATGCCTCCATCGGCGTTAAGCTGATAATCCCAGCCAGGTGATCCGTAGAGATCGCTGAAGGGATGCGCGCCGGTCTGAAAGGATGTGTTCAGACCATGAGGTGTTTTTTTCAGGATGATGTTGACGACGCCGGCGATGGCGTCCGAGCCGTACATGGCGGCTGCGCCGTCACGCAGAACCTCGATATGATCGATGGCCGAGATCGGGATGGCGTTGAGATCGACAGGAGTGGCGCCATGTTCGGGTCCGGAATAGGTAGCGACAACACCAGTGGCGTGCCGCCTTTTTCCATCGACCAGCACGAGAACTTCATTGGGGCTGAGCCCGCGCATTCTGAGGCCCGCGACGACGCCGGAACCGCCGGTGATGCTGCTGTTGATGGACGGGTCCGTTCGTGTGAGGGCGTCGCTGATGTTGAGAGCGCCGGTTCTGGCAAGCTCTGCGCTGGTGATGATGTCGATGGGACTGCTGCTGCTGCGTGCGGTGCGATGGGCGTCGCGGGTGCCGGTGACGATGAGCTGTTCTGTCTCAGTGGCCGGGAGAGCCGGGTGTCTGACGGTTTTTACCAGGCTGACATCTGTCTTCTGTGACATCGCGGCGGAACGGGAGACAGTGCGTGTCTGCACCGGGGTTTTTCTCTCCGTTTTTGTGCCGGTCGCAGCACTCTGGCTTTCCTGTGCGGCAGCGGGGGAAACCGGAGTGACTATGTTCTGAACAGTAAAAAGAGTCGCGGTTACGTATAACCTGTGGCGAAACGTCCGCATAAATTCAACAGTATTCCTGAAGTGATATAGTGGCGTCTGGATAGATATCCGGCTGATCAGGAGCAAACGAGATATTTTAATTGTTCGGGTAAGCGGTTTTTATCGGTACAGTCTCGTTGTGCTGGTGGTGGCTTTCTTACTGACGATTTTTCGCTGACTTGCGGATTCCTGATTTTCCCGCCTATGTCCGGATGTGATCGTGGCGCGGAGAAAAGATGTGGGAGCGCAGGACGGGCGACGGGTGACATCGGTGGATGTGGCGAAACGGGCCGGGGTTTCGCAGTCGGCGGTGTCGCGGGCATTTTCCAGAACCGCGAGTATTGCGCCGGCAACGCGGGAGAAGATTCTGCGTGCGGCGGCGGAGCTGGATTACCGGCCAAACCGCATTCCGGCGATCATGCTGTCGGGACGTTCCGGCATGGTCGGGGTTGTGGTCGGGGGGCTTTCCAATCCGTTCTATGCGTCGGCTCTGGAGCATCTGGTCTGTTCGCTGCGCGACCAGGGCCTGCAGGTGCTGCTGGTGCATGTGGATGACGCGCTGACGCTGGACAGTGCGCTGGAGCAGTTGCTGGGCTACCGGATCGACGCGGTGGTGACGGCGCTGGCGATCGGGTCGGAGGTGGTGGCGCAGGCGCTGGGAACGCTGCGTATTCCGGTGATCTGTTTCAATTCGCGACTGACGGGACCGTGGATTTCCACCGTGTCCTCGAACAACCGGGCGGCGGGGGTAACGGCGGCGCATCTGCTGCGGGAGAGGGGCGTGGCGTGTCCGGCCTGGCTGGCGGGGCCACTGCGGAATGCGGCGTCGGTGGCGCGGGGCGAGGGATTTCGGGAGGGGCTGGGCGCGCTGGCCGCCGGTCTGGTGTCTCTGCAGGGGGACGACACCTATGAGAGTGGGTATGAGGCGGTAAGCACGATGCTGGCGCGTGGCGTGCGGCCGGACGGGATGTTCTGCAGCAATGACATGATGGCCTGCGGGGCGATCGACGCGCTGCGGAATCGGGCGGGGCTGTGCTGTCCGCGCGATGTGGTGCTGCTGGGGTATGACAACATTCCGCAGGGCGCCTGGCGGGCGTACGATCTGACGACATTCGATCAGGGAGTGGAGCGGCTTGTCGGGGCAGCCTGCGCGCTTCTGGCGGAGGCGCTGGCGGACGGAGCGGAGCCGGTTTCGCAGAGTCTTGTGATCGGGGCGGAGCTGCTGGAGCGGGGCAGTACGGGGTTGGTGTGAGAGTTTTTACTTGCATGATCCGAGAAGCGGGCTTTTGATTGCATAGCTATGCAATCCAGCCTGACCGGAGCGACATGATGAGCAGCCAGAGTTTTCTCAGTATTCTGACAGGATCTTTTTCGACACCCTGCGCGGACAATCCGACGGTGGCGATGATCGAGGCGGGATACCGGGCGGCGGGGATCGACGCGCGGTATATCAACTGTGACGTGAAGCCGGAGGCACTGGGGGACGCGGTCTCCGGGGCCGTGGCGATGGAGTGGGCGGGGTTCAACTGCTCGCTGCCGCACAAGGTGGCGGTGATCGATCATCTGGATGAACTCGCGGAGTCCGCGAAAATTATCGGCGCGGTCAACTGTGTTTCGATCCGTGACGGAAAACTGATCGGGGACAACACGGATGGCAAGGGCTTTCTGGCGTCGCTGAAAGAGGTGGCGGACCCGTCCGGTAAACGGGTTCTGCTCCTGGGAGCCGGCGGCGCGGCGCGGGCGATTGCGGTGGAGCTGGGGCTTGCCGGGGCGGCGCATATCACGGTGGTCAATCGCGACCCGAAGAAGGCGGAAACGATTGCGGCGCTGGTGCGGGACAATACCGCCTGCGACGCGGCGGCGCAGGGCTGGGAGGGCGGTGTCCGGGTGCCGGACGACACGCAGATTGTGATCAATGCGACGTCGATCGGGCTGGGGGATGCGGAGGCGATGCCACCGCTGGCTCTGGAGACGCTGAGGAAAGAGTTTGTTGTCGCCGATGTCATTCCGAATCCGCCGAAGACGAAGCTGCTGCGGCAGGCGAAAGAGCGGGGCTGCACGACGCTGGATGGTCTGGGGATGCTGGTCAATCAGGGCGTGATCGGTGTGGAGCTGTGGCTGGGCCGGACTCTGGATGCCGGTGTGATGCAGAAAACGCTTCAGGAGATTTTCGGCGCGTCTGAGTGACGGTGTCGTCCTTGTGCCTCAGGGTTCTGCTCTGAAACCCGCAAAGGGGCGCGGTCCCTTTGATCTTGTTTTATTAAATCAGATCGAGGTGCAGGCGGTTGTGCCTCCTGCCGGGGAACGGGTCAGAGCCCCGTAAAAGCTGGTTATTTAAAAAGAGAACAGAGTGATGGCGACCGTTTTGCATGGTGAGGCCGGACCGGGACTTCGTGACAGGGCGATGTCCTGTGTTTCCGAATTTGAGATCCTGGGGGACCGGCGAAAGACGGCGGCGCGATATGTGCGGATGGCGGCCGCTGTTGCGGCGGCGGGCGGGCTTCTGTTCGGCTATGACACGGGGATTATCGCGGCGGCGCTGATTTTCGTGACACAGAGTTTTTCGCTGACGACGGTGGGGCAGGAGTGGGTTGCGGCGGCGCTGAATATCGGTGCGATTTTCGGAGCGGTGCTGAGCGGACCGCTTTCGGATCGTTTCGGACGCCGGCCGGCGGTCATGATGGCGGCGATGGTGTTTATTCTGGCGTCGTTCGGTTGCGGACTGGCGCCCGGGATCGGTATGATGATTGTCGCCCGGCTGGGGCTGGGTGTGGCGATCGGCGCGACGACGCAGATCGTGCCGGTTTACATGGCCGAGCTGGCGCCTCCCGAGCGACGGGGCGGCCTGGTTTCTCTGTTCCAGCTTGCATTTTCTCTTGGCTTGCTCGCAGCGTTTTTTGTCGGCTATGCGCTTTCGGGGCCGCCGGACTGCTGGCGTCCGATGTTCATGCTGGGTGCTGTGCCCGCGCTGTGCCTCGGCGTCGGGATGGTGTTTCTGCCGGAAAGCCCGCGCTGGCTGCTGCATAACGGGCAGGAGAAGCGGGCGGTGACCATTCTGTACCGGCTGCGGGGGCATTGCGATTGTGTCCGGCGGGAACTCGATGATGTGCTGGCGGTCGATAAAGCGGAAGCGGGTGGCGGCTGGCGGGAGCTGATGCAGGGATGGGTACGTCCGGCGCTGGTGGTGGCGCTCGGGATTGCGGCGCTGTCACAGCTTTCAGGGCCGAATGTGATTGTTTATTACGCGCCCATCATTCTTTCGCAGGCGGGGCTGGGTCATTCGGCGGCGCTGCTGACATCGGTTTCGGTCGGGGTGACGTCCACAGTGACGACGGCGATGGGGATTGCGTTGATCGACCGGGTGGGGCGGCGGCGGATGATGCTGGTGATGCTGCCGTTCGCGGCGCTGTCGCTGTTCGTGCTCGGAGCGATTTTTATCAGCCCTGCGCCGATTACGGGATTTCGCATGGCGCTGATGGTCGCTTCTCTGCTGGGCTACATTTTTTTCAATTTCGGCTCGCTGTCGGTCGCGGTCTGGCTGGTCGGGGCGGAGGTGTTTCCGCTGGCGGTGCGGAGCCGGGCGATGGGGCTGGCGAGTGCGACGGTCTGGCTGGCGGATACGATCGTCTCGCTGGTGACGCTTTCTCTTGTGAATGCGCTGGGAGCGACGGGGACGTTCTGGCTGTTTGGCGCGATCAATGTGCTGTCGTTTCTGTTCGTGTGGCGATACGTGCCGGAGACAGCGGGGCGCAGTCTGGAAGAGATTGAAACGTCGTTGCAGGAGGGAACGTTCCGGCCGGGATGATGAGGTTCATGACAAGGCTGAGGCGCTGTCCTGAGATACCGGGCTGCCTGCTGTTCTGGTGCTCCGTCTGAGTCCATGCATTATGGCTGCCCGTCCTCTGGTCACGGCGTTGCGCATAGGGCTTTTTTCGTGCGGATTGCCATAATGCAGTAATGCCGTTGCCCGGATGCGGTGTCTGTCGCATGGCTCGTTCGCGTGGATCGAGCGGTAACCCCAGAAAAAATAGATATTACCAGGGACCATTCTGATACGGGTGACAGGCAGTATGCCGGAAGTCACCATTTTTTTCAGAGCTCCCTGAACTATTTTCCTGTCCAGAAATACCTTGTCGATCAGGTTCGCACCGTAGGTTTTTCTGATCCTGCGTATGTTGGGGAGCATGACCAGATCACCTGTTCTCCCTTCTGATGGTATCAGCACGGGCAGAAGAATGGTCAGAATGTAAGAATCATAATGGAAATAAAAGGAATGTTTTTCACCGCTTCCACCCGAAAGACAGCGTAACAGCTGGTAGAGCGGCGAAGATGGTGGCTGTTTTCCGGTTCCTTTCCGGTAAAGTGCCTCGCAGGCCGCTCTGAATTCAGGGGAAGCAGGAAGTTTTTCAAGAAATGTACCGGTCAGCGGAGCGGAACCGACGACAGCAACATATTCGCCGGATGACGCCGCGACTTCTTTTTCAACGAACCGGGCCAGCGACGCCAGCCTGTCGGGGCTGACGCAGTGTGTGACGACACCAAAGCCGTATCTGTCCATATCCTCCGCGATCCGCGTCAGATTTTCGTCTGACAGGACAGGAAACACCGGAAGAGAATCCGTTTCGTCGCCGAACACAGGGTCGAGATCGTAAATATCTGATATATTATTGTTTTCAGACATGTTTTCGTGTCTCCACACCGTCCGGATGCCGGAGATGCGAGGGTATTCCGTGATGGAAGAGAGCTGTTCGCCGGACACATTATTCTTCATTGCTGATAAAACATATTAATTTTACGTTAGTAATTCCATGACCTCGCCTGTCTAGCCTGAATGCCTTTCTTGGTCGCATTCTTGGACAGAACGGAAGTCACTGCCTGTTCTGCAAAGGAACGGGCAGAGATGACGGGTTTCCTGAATTCAGCATGTCAAGGACCGTGTGTCTGATTTGTAATGCCGTTGTGACCTGATTTTCGTTGCAGGGCGGTTATCTGCTGTATCGCGTTACGGACGTCAGGGTGAGGACGGGTTTGCCAGACACTGTTATGTTGTCAGGTATTTGTTGTGTGGACGCGTTTCGTGTCTGACGTGTTGAGTGACGCCGGAGAGAAACGGATGACACGGACCAGAAACAGAACTCCTGAAAATGCGCATGTTTATCTGATCGGCAGCGGGATCGCGTCGCTTGCGAGCGCTGTGCTGCTGATCCGGGATGCGGGCGTGCCGGGCAGGAATATTCATATTCTGGAAAAGGACAGGATCGCGGGCGGGGCGCTGGATGGCTCCGGGGATGCGGAACATGGTTTTGTCGCGCGTGGCGGCCAGATGCATGAACGGCATTATGCCTGTTACTGGGACCTGCTTTCGGGGATCCCCTCTCTTGAGAACCCGGAGGTTTCGGTCACGGATGAGACATTCGAGTTCAATGAGCGACTGATTTCGCATGGTCAGGCGCGGCTTCTGAAAGACGGGAGGCGGCTGGATGTGTCGTCCTACGGACTGTCGCTGGCGCAGCAGGCGCGACTTCTGAAACTTCTTTATGAATCGGAAGCGTCTCTTGGGGACCGGAAGATCGAGGACTGGTTCGACGGGGCGTTTTTCGGGACGAATTTCTGGTTCATCTGGTCGACGATGTTTGCGTTTCAGCGCTGGAGCAGTCTGGCGGAGATGCGGCGCTATATGCGGCGCTTCATTCATATGGTGGAGGGGCTGCCGCATCTGGGTGGCGTGCTGAGGACGAAATACGAGCAGTATCACTCCGTGGTCGTGCCTTTGCAGCGCTGGCGGGAGAATAAAGGTGTTGAGGTCCGGTTTGGCGCAGAGGTGACCGATATCGGGTTTGAGACCACGAATGGCGAAAAGCGCGCGACGATTCTGCAGCTTGCCGATGGCGGGAGTATTCCGCTGGGCGCGAACGATTATGTGTTTACCACGCTGGGCTCGATCACGGAGAGTTCGGATAACGGGGCATGGGATCGCGCGCCGGTTCTGAAAGGTCTGGCGGAGTCCGGGTCCTGGAAGCTGTGGAAGACGCTGGCGGCGAAGGACGCGACATTCGGGAACCCGTCGCCGTTCTGCGATCACATTGAAGGGTCGAAGTGGTATTCGTTTACGGCGACGCTGAAAGATCCGGTTTTCCATGATTATATGGAGGAGTTTTCGGGCAATCTGTCCGGAACAGGCGGTCTGGTGACGCTGACAGATTCGAACTGGCTGATGTCGTTCGTCATTGCGCGGCAGCCGCATTTTCCGAATCAGCCGCGTGATGTGAAGATTTTCTGGGGATATGCGCTGTATCCGGACCGGAAGGGAAATTTCGTCAGTAAGACTATGGCGGAATGCACGGGGAAGGAAATTCTCGACGAGCTGTGGGGGCATCTGAAGATTCAGGATCTGATGAAGCCGTATGTCGATGAGGGGAAAGTGAACTGCATTCCTGTTGCGATGCCGTATGTCGATGCGCTGTTCATGCCGAGGAAGATCGGGGACCGGCCGGATGTAGTGCCGGCGGGTGCGGCGAATTTCGCTTTCCTCGGGCAGTTCGTGGAGGCGCCGCATGACTGTGTGTTTACGGTCGAGTATTCGGTGCGGACGGCGCAGATGGCGGTGTACGGACTGTTCGAGACCGGAAAGGAGCCGATCCCGGTTTATGATTCGATCCATAATCCGAAATATCTGATCGAGGCTGCGCGGGCGATCAGCCGGTAAGGTCTCGCTTTTCACCGTTTTCCGGCGTGGCGCCTTTTCGGGAGACGGCGCGTTGGAAATGCCGGGTCTGCGACAGAAAAAGGCGGTCCAGGCCGGGTCGTATGGAGGTGTCGATGTCTGAAGGTAAACCTCCGGCTCCGGTCGAGATCGAGCTGAAGCTGCTCTTTCCGCCGGATGCGCGCGTGCTGATCGAACGACATCCGGTGCTGAAGGCTGCTGTGTTACCGCCGCAGGCAAAGCATCTGGTGGCGACCTATTACGACACGCCGGATCTGGCGCTGAGCAGGACCGGGTTATCCCTGCGGGTGCGGCGGACAGGGAAGGACCGGGTTCAGACACTGAAGTCTCAGGGGGCGGAGGACGGGCTGGCGTCCGGGCGCGGAGAATGGGAGTGGCCGGTAAAGGCGGACACGCCTGATCTGCGGCTGCTGGCGGAGATCCCGGCTTCGGTCATGCGGTCCTTTCCGGCTGGCGACGTGAAGCCGGTCTGGGTGTCGGATATTCACCGGACGGCGTGGCTGCTGCGTTATGAAAGCGCGACGGTGGAGCTGGTGATTGACGAGGGCGTGGTCCGGGCGGACGGGGGCGAGGTTCCTGTCCGGGAGATGGAGCTTGAGCTGAAGGAAGGGCCGGTCGGGGCGCTGTATGGTCTGGCGCTGGAGATGCAGTACACGCTTCCGTTACGGCTGGGCGTGGAGACGAAGGCGGCGCGGGGATACCGGCTGCTGACCGGTGCTTTGCCGGAGGCGGTGCATGTGCAGAAACCGGCAGCCGGAAAAAAGACGACAGCCCAGGATGGATTCCGGTCTGTGGTCGGGGCCTGTCTGAGCGCGCTGGCCGGCAATCTGCCTGCGGCGGAGACGGGGGAGCCGGAGGGTATTCATCAGATGCGGGTGGCGAACCGGCGGCTGCGCGCGGTGCTGCGGTTGTTTGCGGATCATCTGGAGGCGTCCGTCGCCGGTGTTTTTGAGGATGAGCTGCGTCGGATCGGGCGGGAGCTGGGTGAGGCGCGGGACCGGGATGTGTTTTGTCTGGAGACGCTGGCGGCGACTTTTCCCGATGGGCAGTCAGAGGAATGGCGGCGTCTTCTGATGGATGCGGCGATGGAAAAGAGGACCGGTGCCCATGAGCAGTTGCGCGAGGAGCTTGAGGGGCCGGCTCTCACGGCGCTGGTGCTGTCGCTGGCTGCCTGGGCGGAGGGGCAGCCGTTTTCCGGTGCGGGCGCGTCGGTGACGGAGCCGCTCTCCGATGTGGCGCCGGTATTGCTTGATAAGATGGCGCGCAGGGTGCGGCGGCGGGGACGCCATATTGACCGGCTGTCGATGGAGGAGCTGCACTCCCTGCGGAAGGCTCTGAAGAGGCTTCGTTACAGTGCTGACTGCTGCACGGGGCTTTATCCGCATCGGACGGTGAAATCCTGGCTGAAGCACTGCAGGCATCTGCAGGCGCTGTTGGGTGAGATCAATGACGCGGTGGTGTCTCAGAACCTGGTGGTTGCGATGAGTGAGGAGCGGATCGAGCTTGCACCTGCTGCCGGCGCGCTCAGCCTGTGGAGTGAGAAACGGCGGCGAAAGGCGATCGGGAAGCTGTCAGGCGCCTGGGATGAGTTTCAGGACGCCACGCCGTTCTGGCGGTGACGGGACAACCTGACGAGGCAGGATTCTCAGAACTTCACAGCATTTTCAGACTGATTGAGAGTTCCTGCTCTAACCGTCGCCGGTCATTCTTCAGACGAAAACGAGTCTATCCTGAGACGGAGGACGCCAGACGGGCGAGGCGGACGGCGGTGTGACCACGGGCGGTCCGGAAATTGGGAATGACAAGCAGACAGTTATCGTAGGGAGTCCGGATTTCGTCGGGGCCATCCTGGGCGATGAGGGTGCCGCATTGCGGGATGATCTGGCCGCTGTGGATGCCGGGAACGAAAGTGAAGCGGGCGGTGTGAGCGACGACGCGGTCGGTGACATGAGCCTGCGCAGGGACCGGAAGCGGGGTCGCCGCGGCATTTGTGAGACCGGTGAGAGTGAGGAAGCGGGCAGTGGTTTCACGAGTCATGGATAGAGTGGCCTGGGTCCAGTGCTGGCCGGCTTCGAGCAGACAGGCCTGCGCCGAGCCGTCTGGTCGCGTAAAATGCGGTGAGTCGATCAGTCGGGGACCTGTGGCGTGGCCGTTATCGGTAACGACGAGCGGCGGGGTGGAGATTTCGGTGGCGAGAATAAGACCGCCCGGACCAGGGCCAGCGAGAAGCATGGGTGGAGCAGGCCAGAGCATGGAGTGCAGGTCGAGGAGAATGTCGACGGTTTCGATATAAGGCAGAAGGGTGGCAACGCGCGTACGTTCAGAAGACGGTTCGCTGGCGGACAGACGTTTCCGGCACCAGAGACGATTCATATCTTCATCGACGAAGCGTGAGGCGGTGGGAGTGTTGCGGGTGAAGCGACTGAAAGCGTCGAGATTGAGGAAGATGAGGGAAAGGGTACCTCGTTTCGGGGTGAAGGCGGTGCGAAGAAGTTCGTCAAGCACAATGGCACCGGCATATTCATTGCCGTGCATGAGGGCGGTGACGGCGATATGAGGGCCAGGGATGGTACCGGTCAGGCGGCAGACCCCGGGGAGACCGGTATTCCCGTTATACCAGGGGGTAAGGTCCGGCGGGCTGATTTCAACAGAGAAGCCAGGAAGCTGCGGAGGTGTCGGCGGAAGTTTGTCGGACAGGCGGGGTGCGGGAGTACGGACAGGCCCTGGCAGCGGCGCTGATGCCTGCGGTATACGGCCAGGTTCTTCGGACGGGGCGAAGACGCCTGACTTCATTTTGTATCTTCGGGTGTCGCGACATCGGCGGGAAGGCACACGCGGCGAACCATGTCCCGGAGGAAGGCGTCGCATCGGGTGAGCTGATCGCGCTCGATCCACTCGTCGGGGCGGTGGGCCTGTTCGATGCTGCCGGGACCGCAGACAATGCTGTTCATGCCGGCCTGCTGGTAAATCCCGGCTTCTGTTCCATAGGAGACAAAGCCTTCGCCGTTGCTTCCTGCGGCCTGACGGACGGTTGTGGCGAGCAGGTCGTTCGCGGAAAGGGCGAGGGGAGGCAGTTCGTTAAGGACCTCAAAGGTAAGACCGCAATCGGGGTCGGCCTGTTTCATCCACCGGCCGGTGGTTTCGTTCAGAGCGCTTTCCATGCGCGAGAGCAGAGCATGGGCGTCATCGCCGGGGACGGTGCGCCATTCGATTTCGGCTTCCGCATATTCAGGGATGATATTCAGGGCCGTACCGCCGCGGGCGGTACCGATCTGGATCGTGGTATGCGGCGGCTCGAAACCATCCACCTGACGGCCTTCAAGGGCGAAGCGGCGGGCTTCGGCGGCGACCCAGGCCATGGCTTCACCGAGGGCGTGCAGGGCGTTGACACCTTCGTCGGGGCGGGAGGAATGGCCGGGTTTACCCTGGACGGTGAGGCGGACCGCGAGGCGGCCTTTATGCGCGATGACAGGAACCATGAGCGTAGGCTCGCCGACGACGCACCATTCGGGAAGGAGGTTCTGCTCCGTGGCGTCTTTCATCGCGACGCGGGCACCGTCGCAGCTGATTTCCTCATCAAAGGTGAAAATCATGTGCAGTGGCTTCGCAAGCGGCATCCGGGCGATGTCGGGGACGGCCGCGAGCATACAGGCGACAAAGCCTTTCATGTCGGCGGCCCCGCGGGCGACAAGATGGGAGCCGTCGTCGCGGAGGACGAAGGGATCGGACGTCCAGTCCTGGCCCTCGACCGGAACGGTGTCGACGTGTCCGGCAAAAGCCAGGCCACCTTTGGTGCGGGGTCCGATGATGGCGTGCAGATTGGCTTTGGTACCGTCCTGATTGTGGCTGAGAGTCCAGGGAATACCATGAGCGTCCATCCACTGGCCTGTCCATGTAATCAGTGGCAGATCGGTGAGGTTGCTGGTTGTGTTGAAGGACACGAGATGCGCGAGCAGCGCGACGCTGTCCGTGGTGCCGGGGGCGGGCGTTTCCGAAGAAGGAGAGCGGAGCTGATCCGTGGCGGTATCCATAGGAATCGAGTATTCACGTCCGGGCGGCTGGCTGCAATCCCGTCTGCGGGTACTTTCACAAGATGCGGAGAGAGCCTATCGTCCGGGAAACGGAATTCGTAACGGGATGGAGACAGATGAGGTTGTGAGCAGGCCGTTTCATCCGTTACACAGCCTCTGGCGACTTCTTCCGGCAGAACGACGACGGCAGGGTTTTGCCGCCCTGACGGCCCGTCTGGCACCGAAAGCGACATTGCCCGGTCCGTTTTCTGACGGTCATGTGATTGTCGGAGGCGAGATTGGCCGGGAATCGGGGCTGGGCGAGGCGGCCCGGATCATGTTGCGGGCTTATGGAGCATACGGTATTCCGGCGACACCGCTTCGTGCCGGATTGCTTGAGGGAACGGATCGTCCGGGATCAGGCTTTGATTCGGGTGAGGAACGGGCGGCTCTCGTACTGTTCGTCAATTCCCCGTTTCTGCCTGCGGTTCTGCTTCGTCTTGGAAGACGGTTTCTTCGCAACCGGCGTATCATTGGCTACTGGCACTGGGAACTGCCGACGGTACCACCTCTGTGGCGGGCCGGGGCGGCCTGTGTTCATGAGGTGTGGACGTCGTCACGGTTCAGTGCTCAGTCCCTGGAGGGACTGGCTCCCGGCCGGGTAAGGGTTGTGCCGCATGCGCTGGCGGCGAATCCGATACGACCGGCGATGATGGATCGGGCGGCGTTCGGACTTCCGGACGATGCAGTTGTGGTGCTGGTGTCGTTCAGTCTGGCTTCGAGTTTCGAGCGGAAAAATCCGCTGGCAGCGATCCGGGCGTTTCGGGCTGCTTTCGGTGACCGGCCGGATCGTCTGCTGCTGCTGAAAGTGGCGCATGGCGGAAAGTATCCGGAGGATATGGAACGGTTGCGCATGGCGGCTGGAGGAGTTGCTAATATTCGTCTGGAGGAGAGGCTTTTCCCGGTGGAGGAATCCTACGCTCTGATCCGGTGCGCGGACATCGTGCTTTCGCTGCATCGCAGTGAAGGCTTCGGGCTGGTACCGGCCGAGGCAATGCTGCTGGAGCGGACAGTGATTGCGACGGACTGGTCGGCGACGGCGGAGTTCCTGACCCCGGACTGTAGTCTTCCGGTTCCGTACCGGCTGATACCGGCGCGGGATCCCCGTGGTGTATTTGAGGCGGCAGGCGCAGTCTGGGCGGATGCGGATCTGCATGCGGCGGTCACCGCACTTCGCCGGGCGGCAGAGGATGTCACGTTACGGCAACGGCTGGGCGCGCGGGCGGCGGAGGTGGCGCGGGAACGGTTCTCGGGAGCCGAACTGATGGCGGCGACACGGGCGTTTTCCATGGCGCCGGGCTCTGTGCCGTGAGGAGGATTGTCAGAGCGACCGATATGGCTGAGGAGCCAGAATGAGCCGGATTCTTGTCTGGCAATGGGGCCGGCGGGGCGCCGGTCCACGTTTTGCATTGAAGCTTGCTGAGGCGATTCAGTCTCTGCCGGGACAGAGTGTGGTGCTGTCCCTGTCAGGACGGGCGGAGATTCTGGCGGAAGGCGTGCCGGTACCTGTTCGGGTCAGTCCTGAAGAGACATATGGTGGTTTCGCCGGGCTGGCCGTACGGATTCTGGGTGGCCCGGTTCTGGTCCGTAAGCTGATCAGAAAACTTTCTTTGTGGAAACCAGATTTTGCGATCTGTGCGATGACAAGTCCGCTGGATTTTCTGATGGAGATCGCATTGCGGCGCGCAGGTGTGCCATGTGTCGTGGTGGTGCATGATGCGGTGGCGCATCCAGGAGACGGGTTTCCGTTTCAGCTGACACTACAGCGGTATCTGCTGCGCCGGGTGGATGTCGTGGTGGCGCTGAGCGCGCACGTGGCGAAGCAACTGCGCGGGCAGGCGGCGCTGCGCGGACGGGATATCGTGATGTCATCGCTTCCCCCGTTTGACTACTCTGCGACATATGACGGGGATGTTCCCTGGGAGGGAGAGCGCAGGCCGGGACCCGTAAGACTGCTGATGTTCGGGCGGCTGCTGACCTATAAGGGACTGGATATTCTGCTTGAGGCATTGTCGATGTTGCCGCCAGGTGCTGAATATGAATGTCGTATTGTCGGGAGGGGACCGGACTCGGCGACGCTGCGGTCGCTGGGGGCGCTGCCGGGCGTTCGTGTTGAGAACCGCTGGGTGCCGGAGGGCGAGGTCGGAGCGCTGATCGCCTGGGCGGATGTGATGCTGCTGCCTTATCGCGAGGCGAGCCAGAGCGGTGTCGGAGCAATTGCGCAGGCTACCGGACGATGGATTCTGTCGACGAATGTTGGTGGTCTGGCCGAGCAGTTTCGGGACATGCCACAGACCTGTCTGTGCGAACCGACGGCGCAGGCGTTCTCGGCAATGCTGGCGCAACTGATCGCGGATCAGCCTTTGCCGCTGGTGGTGCCCCGGGACCGGGGACAGGAGGCGTGGCCAGCCGTGGCGGGGCGCCTGGTCGCCGATATCGGGGTGGCTCTGGGCCGGTCGGCCTGCCACAGGATATGAAAGAGACAGGCTGGTCTGATCGCATTGCTGTAAGACGACGTTGTCTGCCATTGAAGAGAAGGCTGACCGCGAGCAATGCAGACCGAACACGCATATGAATGGTCCCCGGATATATTGCTGACGATCTGAAAGTGCTTTGTGATGTTACGGTTTTGCAGCAATGTTAATAAGATTCAGCAGATCTGGTAATCGGTCGTCTGCATAAGCAAAATCACGACAACGGCAGATGTGCAGTCAGATGAAACGGACATGGCCGCGACCACAGAATTCATCTTCTACAGCAAGGGTTTTCAGGATTTTGGGCGCGACGTCGATACGATTCCCGGCGAAGGCGTCGAGCAGGGCTGTGCTGGCGGCGGCTGACGTCCGGAGGAATTGCAGAACGTCTGTCCCGTAGGTGCGAATGATGTCGTGGCAATATCCGGTGATGCCCGCGAAGACTGCTTCCAGCGGGATGAAGTCCTGCTTCGTGCGGGGATCCGGCGCGAAGACCGGAGCGGGGGGAATGGAGGTCATGTCGTAGCCAATGGTCTGACCGTGAGGGGCGGAAAGGATGGCCTCGATGAAAAGACCGTGCTGACGACGGAAGGTTTCGGCGGCAGGACCACTGGCAAGAAGACCGAAAGCCGTGCCGCCGGTGGCCTCGACGGCGGCGCAGGCAGGCTCGGTGGCCATGTAGAAACCGGCGAGAGGCAGACCGAGCGTGGTTTGCAGATGGCGCTGGATGGTGGCGCTGTAACCGACATCGACAAGGCCAGAAAGGGCAGAAGCATCCGCCGTGAGACCGCAGGAACGGGCATAGGCGATGAGACTGTCGCGGGAGATGCGGGCCTGAGCGAGGATGTCATCACGTAGGAGAAGAGTAAGGTTGCGGACGGTGTCGCGGTCTTCAGGGAGAGCAACATCGAGGTCATGGAGAGGACTGTCCGGAGCAACCGTAACACCGAGACGGGCGGAGAGAAGACGGGCCATGGTACCACGGAAACCATCGCCGCTGACAGCGAGGATATCGGGATCGAAATGACTGGCCTGAGCGGCGCTGATGGCAACGCGGCGGGAGCAGTGAAAGTGCATCGCATCCGGAACCGGAAGCGAATACGTCTCACGGAGATCTTTGTAGAGACGCGAGAGAAAATAACCCTCGCGTGACACGAACAGGAATTTTTCGATTCTCCGGGTCGCGGGGTGGGTAATGAGCTGTGCCATGAAGGCGAGGAGCAGCGGACCGAAGAGAATGCGGCCAGTCTGCTCCGGAGTGACAAGAATGCGGGGCGTGGTGAGACGGCGCTCCGGGGTGCTGGCGAAGGGTGAAGCGAACAGATCACTGACGAGCGGACCAAGGAGGATGTCGCCGGCAAGCCGGCGTTTTTCCAGGACCTGGCCGGATGGAAGCCGGGCTGGTGTGACGACGGCGGCGATGTCGGATCCGACCGGATTGAGACGGAGCATATTGAGGCCGGACATGACGTGGAAGTTGCGGATGCCGGCATCGGCGGTCCGCTGGATGTCAGCGTGTTCATTATCACCGACATGCAGAAAGGAGGTGGTGTCCTCGGCTGCACGGATGAGGTCCCACATATCGCCGCGGTCCTTGCGGGCGAGGTATTCGGAAGAGAGCCATATCCGGTCGATGAGGGGGGTGATGCCGGTGCGGTCGAGGACCGGGGCGAGATCTTCGCGGCTGAGATAGGTGTCGCTGATAATGAGGGTGCGGCGTCCCTGTTCACGGGCGTAACGCAGTGCAGCGATCATCTCCGGACGGGGACGGAGGACGGCCTGATCAGTTTCGACTTCGAGAATCCGTGCAAGGGTGAGGACGTCAGCAGGCCAGCTAGTCAGGGTGGTGAGCGCGGCATAGATGTCATCGAGTCCGACATCGTCGGTCCAGGCACGGGCTTCGCGGGCATTGTGTTCGGCCTGTTTGCGCAGGGTGACGAAGCCGGCGGGATCGGGTGTGAGACCGGGAAAGCGGCAGGCAAGGCGGCTGGCGACATCGTAATGGATGGTATCGGGGGTCAGGGCGATACGGGTCAGGAGGGTATCGAACAGATCGAAAGATACGGTGCGGACGTCACGGATGGCGGCATACAGATCGTCCGGTGAGCGGCGCTCGTACTGATCCAGATTCATTCGGGTGTGGCCAATGCGGATCAGGCCGGCTTCCGGATCGTATTCGTCGGCGCGACAGCCCTGGGCTTGGATAACAGGAGTCAGAATCCGGATTACCGCGTCTTCGGCGGTGCCGTTTTCGGGCATGTTATGGTGGATCGTGTCGACAGGGAAGTCGGCCACACTCCAGGGGATATCGAGCAGGGGGGCGATAGCGTGGGTACTGGCCCAGAACAGACCTTCGGGCGGATGGCTAAAATAGCCGGCCGGAGCGTGGAGGTTCATGCGGGCGAGCAGGGGATGAGCCAGGTGCTGGCTGGCGAGCCAGGTCCAGCGCCACCAGGGAGTATCGTGGTTCGGGGCGGGCTGGAGCAGGCCGAGTTCGGGATGTTCCGAGAAACGGGCGATGAGGGCGGCGATGGCATCCTCGCGGGAAGGGAGCACGCGGTCCAGGAGATCAGAACTGGTCTCCGTGTGCAGATGCAGCATCAGGGAATGGCTGCGCAGCGGCGTCGCGAAAGTGGTGAGGATAGTGCCGAAATGGCTGCCGCACGGGTTTGCTATACGGACGAGGGCCGGAGTGGCGTTGAGTCCGGTCCGGGTGAGACAGTTTTCGATGTGCCGGCGCTTGTCGAGGCTGTCTGTGGCGATGAGCAGAGTGAAGTTGCCGGGGAAATGCGTGAGCCGGTCGATAATGCGGTCGAGTGTATTCAGGCAGGTGGCATGAATGGCAACAACGGTTCTCGGAGCATCGGCCGGGAGCAGGCGGAGTTCAGTTGGAGCGACGGGACCAGTGTCGTGGTGGAGACTGGTATCGCAGATACCATCGATTTGCTGACCTTCGGCAAGGCCGTACCGAAGGTAATGGACGAGACCATTGAGGGCGCCGGGCTCCAGATTCCAGTAGCGATCGAAATAGCGACGCATGTCAAAGAGCGGGCCCGGGGAAAGACACCGTTCTGTGCCTCTGGTCAGGAAATGCGCAACGAGGTCAGGGGTGTCGCGCTCGGTTTCCGGCAGGCGGTCACGATACCATTCCGGATCGAACAGGCCGGAGGAGAGAATGATGTCGCGGTCGGGTGAAGCTGTTGAGGAAGCGGACATATGGGGAGTGCGGCGTCTGAAGAGCATAGGGCTTCCCTGGCAGCCTGATCTGTTCGGAAAGGGATAGCACAGCAGAGAATGTCCCGCGAATGACCGGGTTCGTACCGGGAGAGAGGATTGCGATGCTTATCGGTGATCCGGGCGTTTGCCTGCTCTGGTAAGTAATATGGAGCGGCGGGTCGGATTTCAAATGCACGGATCGGACTCCGCAACGGATGCAGCTTTTTTTTGATTTCAGTTAATTTTAAGAACAGAGTGACGGACTGTGCTTCTTTCCGGTGCAGGTCAGGGCGGCCGGAAACAGAAGAGCTGTCAGAACCCTGACGGGATTCAGGACAAACTCCCGAACTTTCGCTGTTTGTAAGAAAGCGGCTCACGCCAGCGTCGAAGCACCGTGCAGATGACAGCAGCGAACAGGGCTTCGACGCTGAACAGACCAGTCCATTCGATCAGCGCGAAGGCAGTGCTGTCGCTATTCCGGATCTGAAGCGTCAGCTGAAGGGCAAGGAGAAGGAACGCAATGCCACGCGGGATCAGGCGATGTTGCGAAGAGAGAGGGCGTAAGGTGAGAGTTGCAGCGTCGCGGTGCGTGGTAAGGGCCAGGAGGACGACGGCAAGGAGACCGGTGAGGAAGATCATGTCATATAATGCGATTTTTCAGGGATGACCGCCGGGCAGCGAAGGTGAAGGAAGCTGCGAGCAGAATAGCAATGATGGCGCCGGCAGCATCGACAGCGCGATGCCACGGTGCGCTGAAAAGGGCAACAGCGGCACATGCAGCAGCAGCGAGCGTAAGTATTTCAGGCCAGGCTTTGCGGGCGGGACGAAGAGCCGCAAAGACGAGCAGCGCGCCCCAGATGAGAAAGACACAGCGGATTTCCAGACCGGCACGATCAGCAAGACCGGCTGGCAGAACGCGGCTGACGAGGAAATAGCTGGCGAAAGCCACAGGTGTCCCTGCTATAAACCCTGCGTTCAGCCGCGCGACCAGAATCGTGCCGAAATGAGACGCCCTGCGGGCACGGCTGATGGTCCAGAGTCGCAGTCCGGTTCCGATAAGTGCCGTCAGCATCAGTCCGGAGACGAAATACAACCAGCGCGTGACACCCGGCGCAAAGCGGGCGACATGCAGGCCATAAAGGACATTATACGTCATGATGGCCGGGCGACGTTCGATATGCTCCGCGAGAATGGCACCGGTAGGACCGTCGAAACTGATGGTATGGCTGGTGATGCCGATACTGTCCTCGTTGCCTGCGGTCATGGTAATGACTGCGGCCCGATCGCCGGGATTGACGACGGCGATCTGCGCAATGCCGGTTTTTCCGAAATGCTGTTGCGCCGTGCGCAGAACGGGCGCGATCGGGGTCAGGGGCGCGGCTGTGCCGGAGCGGGGGCGTTCGATGGCGGCGGGATTGAGGTCGTGCGCTGCGCGGGTGAGATCGTTTTTGTAGAGGGCTGTGGCGCTCCAGGGAAAGAACAGGCTGGCGAGCGTCACGGCGCCGGTGAAGGCGATCATCAGATGAAAGGGAAGGGCGACAACACCGAGCAGATTATGAGCGTCCAGCCAGCTTCTCTGGCCTTTGCCGGGGCGAAAAGTGAAGAAATCGGCGAAGAAACGGCGGTGGGCGACGATGCCGGTGATGAGGGTGAGGAGCAGAGCCATTGCGGCGATGCCGGCGAGCAGCCGACCCCAGGGATAGGGAAGCTGGAGCTCGAAGTGAAAGCGGTAGAAGAACTCGCCGCCGCGCGTATCGCGCAGGGCGTCCGGGCTGCCGGTGACCGGATCGAGCGGACGCTGGGTGTAGCCGTTTTTGTCCGACCAGAAGGCGAGGGTGAAGGGCGCGCGGGGCGCGGCAGTATCGAGATACCAGCCCGGGGAGTCGGAGGCGTGGGCGCTCAGCCAGGCGATGGCGGCTTCGGTGGCCTGGTTGGAATCGACGGTCTGCCGGGTGAGTTCCGGCTGCATCCAGAGCGTGATCTCCGGCCGGAAGACGCTGAGGGTTCCGGAGAGCACGATGGCGAAAAGGAGCCATCCGGTGATGATGCCGGACCAGTCGTGCAGCCAGGTCATGGCGGGTCGGAAATGACGTTTCATACCGGCCAGAAGGAGAAAACAGCCAGCAGGGCGCCGGCCAGGGCGAAACCGGCGCAGAGACGGGGCAGGCTGTGGATGGCGAAGGCGGTCATCATGACCGGGGGCCAGGCGAGCAGGCCTGTCAGCATTCCGGCGGCGCTGGCTTCAATACGGGGAAGCGGGAGCCAGCGGGCGATGGCGACGGAGAGGAGAGCGGCGAGAAGATAGCCACCGGCGATACCGGTGAGAGCGCGGATGGCGATGTCGGAGCGGTATCGGGTGGTGGCCATGGGAAGGTCCTCGCACTCCGGGGTGTTTTCGTAAACAGGCGCGTTTGCAGGGGAGAGTGATGCGGACGGAAGAACCGGGCGGAATCCGGTTCTTCCCTGCCGCTACCAGCTGAATCCGAGGCTGGCCTGAGCCGTCCGGCGCTCGCCGTACCAGCACCACTCGTCATAGGGCGCGTAGCCGTAGCAGCTTGTGATGTGGCGGGTGTCGAAGAGGTTGCGGGCGCTGGCGTTCAGCTTCCAGCCGATGAGGGAGCGGCTGAGATTGGCGAGGTCATAGCTCATCGAGGCGTCGAAGAGCGTGTAGGCGGGAACGTGGACATCACCATAGGACGCGGTGCCGCCATAGGAGCCGGCGACGTGGCGGACGCCGCCGCCGATGCCGAAGCCTTTCATCGGGCCGGACTGCAGGGTGTAGAAGGCGAACAGCGTGGCGTTGCCCTTGCCGCCGCCGATGAGTGGTTTTCCGGTTGAGGTATCGCGGATTTTCTGGGTGCTGACGGAGGCGGCGACGGTCAGGCCTTTATAGACGTTGACATGCGCTTCGAACTCGAAGCCGTCTGAGTGAACCTTGCCGCTTTCGGTGCTGTAGTTTGTGTTGGGGACGGAGACAAGGACGTTGGTCTGTTCGATGTGGAAACCATCGGCGGAAAGCAGAACAGGCAGGTTGGGGATCTGATATTTGAAGCCACCTTCGAGCTGTTTACCGATTGTCGGGTCAGCCTGACGGGTGCTGGCTCCGCCATTGTTCGAGACGACGCCTGCCTGGGGCTGAAAGGATGTCGAATAGCTGATGTAGGGCGCGAGGCCGAATTTGAAATGATACAGACCCGAGGCGCGCCAGGTGATCTGTGACGGATTTTCCTTCGATTCAGAACCGGCGAAGGTTTCGCGCTGGGTGCTGTGGTACCAGTCATTCCGCAGGCTGCCGGTCAGGATGAGGCGGTCCACGGTGATTTCGTCCTGGCCATAGACGCCGAACTGCTGCTGCTGCGTGATGTAATTGAAGCCGGCGGTCGGTCTCGTGAACTGCTCATGGTAGTTTGGCGCGAAGATATTTGCGGCCGGGGCGGTTCCGTATCCGCCGAGCTCCGTGGCGTGGCTTTGCTGATAATCGAAACCGGCCATGAAGGAATGGTGCAGGATGGAGGTGTTGAAACGGCCTTTGAACTGACTGTCGAAGGCCAGGTTGTGCATGACCTCGTTGGCGAAGATCGAGCCGCGGCTGAAATTGCCGAGCGCTTCCTGGCTCATATCGCGTTCGTAGGTGGCAGGGTCGAGATACACGCCGTCCGTATAGACGCTTTCGTATTTTGTGCGGATGTTGTCGTAGCGGCCGCGCGAGGTGAAGGACCAGTCATTGTTGAACTGGTGCGAGAAAATATAAGTGACGGCGCCGTGTTTGCGGTTGAACTTCTCGTAGCCGAGATCGCCGTCATAGTAATCGCGCGGGATTCTGCCGAAGGCGGCGCGTCTTAAGGAGCCTTCGAGCGGCACGGAGCCGTAGGAGGCGTTTTCCGGGTCATACTGATAGTTGCCGAGAACGGTCATAGTGGTGTTCGTGCCGCCGCCGAACAGGAGGGACGGGCTGATGCCGAAGCGTTTGCTGCCGGTTCTGGTGAGCTGGCTGTGGGAGCCGTTGGCGGTGCCGTAGAGTCGGTAGCGCACGAAGCCGTCTTTCGTGACATATCCGCCGGTGTCGCCATCGACGCGGTAGAGGTCGTAGCTGCCGCCGGTCGCGGTGACACTGCCATAGGCCTCGCCTTCTCCGGGGAGTTTGGAGGACATGGCGACCAGGCCGCCGGGACTGGACTGGCCGTAGAGCGCGGAGGCCGGGCCCTTAAGCACCTCGATCCGTTCAAGCCGGGAGGTATCGACCTGTGCAGTGGCGTAGCCGCTCGGGCTGTCCTGCTGTTTCAGCCCGTCGAGGAAGATGGGGACGGTGAAGCCGCGCAGGGAGAACTGATCGTAACGTGTGGCGGTCGAGCCGCGCAGGTCAGGCTCGATACCGGCGGTGTAGCGCAGGGCCTGGTTGAGGCTCAGCACACCGCGGATGTCGAGCTCGTGCCGGTCGATCACGGTGACGGACTGCGCGGTTTCCACGAGCGGCGTGTCCGACTTGGTGGCCGAGGAGGCGACTGTGGACGGTTTCCGGTTGCCGTGGATGCGGATGACTTCGCTCTGGGCGGCGGGCGTGGATTTGCCGGTGGCGGCTGTTTTGTTCGCGGGTGACGTCTTCCCGGATTTCTGGGTTTTTGAAGCGTTTGTCTGGATGGTGGCGGGGTCTGCAGAGCTTTTTTCTGCTGCCTGCGCCGTGCTCAGGCTCAGAAAAAATCCGGCCGTGGCAGAGACCACGGCGACAAAAGTGTGCACGGCTTTCACGTTACGTCTCCCTGAAGGAGGGATGGCGTGCCACAAAATGCGAATGTGTCGCAACAGCAAATTGAAGAAATATTATGTCACAGGGAACCCGGAGCAGGAGATCGTTTCGGGATGATGCTCCGGAGTGCGAATTTTCTTGTGATTTCTGAGCCTTTTTGGATAACTGGATTCAAGAATAACAATCTTCGGTACCGGCGCAGGACTGCATTGCATGGCGGACGCCGGTGAACGGGAGCGGCGGGATGACCGGAATTTCCGAAACGGTTCTGAAAGAACTTGCGCCGACGGGTGTGGTGCGTACGGCGATCAATCTGGGCAATCCGGTGCTGGCGCAGAAGGCGCCTGATACGGGCGCGTTGCAGGGGGTGTCCGTGGCGCTGGCGCGGGAGGTCGGACGCCGGCTGGGCGTTGATGTGACGTTTCAGGCTTTCGATTCTGCCGGAAAGGTTTTTGCCGCAGTGCCGGAAAACGGGCTGGATCTGATGTTTCTGGCGATCGATCCGGTGCGGGCAACGGAGATTCTGTTTACGGCGCCATATGTCGTGATCGAAGGGACGTATCTGGTTCGTGATGAATCCCCGCTGCGGGACGTGGCGGCATTTGACCGGGAGGGCGTCCGGATCGCGGTGGGCAAGGGGGCGGCTTATGATCTGTATCTGAGCCGGGCTCTGAAGCATGCGACACTGGTGCGGGCGGCGACATCGGCCGCGGCGATCGGTCTGTTCGCCGATGAGGGGCTGGAGGCGGCGGCAGGTGTCCGTCAGCCGTTGCAGGCCTGGGCGGCGACGCATCCCGGTTTCCGTGTGATCGACGGACGGTTTACGGCGATTGAGCAGGCGGTGGGTGTGCCGAAAGGCCGTGAGGCGGCGCGGGCCTGGCTGCAGGATTTTGTGGAAGAGGTGAAGGCGGACGGGTTTGTGGCCCGGGCGCTGGCGGAAAGCGGCCAGACGGCGGCGACCGTGGCGCCGGCATCGTCGGGATGGCCGGAAGTTTAGGGGAGCGTTGCTGCCGCGTCAGCCACAGCCGGCCGCCAGGGCGGCGAGCGCGTTCACGGCTTCTCCGGTGGCGTAGGGTTTCGCCAGTATCGGAGCGGTAGGGAAGGTCTCTGTCACGGAGGCTCCTTTTCCGTATCCCGTTGCGAACAGGAACGGAACGGCGCGCTCTGTCAGCACTATGGCGACGGGCGTGGAGGTCGTGCCGCCGACATTCACATCGAGGATCGCGAGATCGACCGTTCGGGTTTCCAGGATATCCAGGGCTTCCTGGATGGTCGGGGCGACGAGGACGATGGCCTGTTTTTCCGACTGAAGCGTTTCCTCCAGATCTGTCGCGACGAGAAATTCGTCTTCCAGGACGAGGATCGTTTTGCCTCTGAGGATATTCGCCGGGAGATGGCCGGCGGGGCGCTGGTTCTTCTGGCGCTGATCCTTCTGACGCGGAGGGTTTCTGTCCGCGGCGCCAGGCGCGGCGATGATGGCGGCGGCAGGCAGGCAGATCTCCACTGCCACGCCCTCCGGGTGAAAATGGCGGGTGGCGGTGCCTCTGAGATCGTGGCTGATGGCGCGGTCGATCAGAAGGCTGCCGAAGCCGGAGCGCTTTGGCGTGCGGACGGGCGGTCCGTTTCGTTCCTGCCAGTGGATGGTGCATGTGCCGGAGACCGGATCATGTTCCCATCTGACGGCGAGCTGTCCGGCGGGGATGGAAAGAGCGCCGTATTTGACGGCATTTGTTGTCAGTTCGTGAAACAGCAGCGCGAGGAGCGTAAGTGCCCGTCCGGTCAGGCTGATCTCCGGGCCGGACAGGGTAATCTGGCCTTCGCCGGTACTGTAGGGCGCCAGATCCGTGGCCAGAAGATCATGCAGGGATGTGCCTTTTCCCGTGCCTTTCCCGGCGCTGATGGCGAGGTCGTGCGCGCTGGCAAGGGCGCGGATGCGGCCCTGGATGGTGCGGCGGTAGTCGGCGGCGCTGTCCTGCTCGGTGGGCAGTCTGGAGACAAGGGACTGGACCACGGCGAGGACATTCTTGACGCGGTGATTCAGCTCGTCATTCAGCATACGCTGTGTGGCTTCAGCCTGTGTGCGCTCCTGGAGTTTCTGATGGCTGGATCTGGCGACGACCTCCATCAGGGCCGACCGGAATAGGCCTGCGAGTTCGAGGTCGTCATCGGACCAGTAGGCTGAATGATGCCGGACCTCCTCGGTCCAGATCTCGAAGCTGCGCCGGGGCGTCAGACGGATGCCGTGCGGACCGGTGGTGTAGGTTTTAGCGGGATCACCGCCCCAGACGACGGTCTGGATGATCTCCCGGCGGAAGAGGATCAGGCAGTCATCCTGTTCGGGCCATACCGGAATGACCATCGCGCCGGAAATGTCGGAGGGGGGCAGTTCCGGGCAGTCCCGCGTCAGGCAGTCGCTGTGCCAGATATGGTTCCGGCCGGCGGTCTCCGTGAGGGCGAGCAGCGTCCTGACATCCTCTTCCGGCAGGGACAGGCCTGTTGATGACCAGTGCCGGTCCGTCCAGATGCCGCCGCCGTCGCAGGGGATCAGTTCGAGCAGTTCCGGCAGGTGGGACCGCGCACAGACGGTCAGGCCGTCGGTTCCGGAGGCGTCGCGCAGGATCCGGGACAGGAACCGGTGCGCTGCCTGTGTCAGGGTGAGGCGGCGCGAGCGGTTGAGGCCGACGATCTGCAGCGCGATGACCTCTCCGATCATTTTGGCGGTGATCCGTTCCGCCATAAACAGACGACGCGGGCTGTAATGATGGCAGGCGATGAGGCCCCAGAGTTTACCGTCGACGATCAGCGAGACGGACATGGAGGCGCGCACGCCCATATTGGTCAGATATTCGCAGTGGATGGGCGAGACAGCCCGCAGATGCATGAACGACATGTCCAGCGGCGCAGCGCCTGCCTCCTCGATCAGGGGAACGGGCTGATAGGTGACGTCGCTGATCACGCGGATCAGCGAGCGTCTGTACAGTTCTCTGGCCTGGGCCGGAATATCGCTGGCGGGGAAGTGCTGTCCAAAGAAGCTTTCCAGATCGTCCCGACGATTTTCGACGATGACCTGGCCGGACCAGTCGGGGGCGAAGCGATACACCATGACGCGGTCATAGCCGAAGGTCTGACGGATCGACGCGGCGGCGTCGCGCAGCAGGCTCAGAATGTCGGTCGGGTCGCGGAGGCGCTCCAGCGTGGCGCGCTGCATCCCGGCCAGGCCGGCGTGCAGCCGTGCCGGGGTCGCGGTCTCGAATTCCACGACGATGGTGTCGTCCGACCGGTGGACCGCGATGTCCTGCTTCTGATTTCCGCCACAGTCCACGTCGAAACTGATGGCCGGATGGGTGGTGTTATCACGATCGGCAAGGGCGAGGATCGTGGTGGCGGCCTCCTGACCGACACAGTCTTCGGGCGTCATTCCCATCTGCAGTGCGGGCCGGTCCATGAAGCTGGCGGCGTTTTCCGAGAATCTGGCGAGCCGGCCGCCGGTGAAAGCCATCACGCATCCCGCGGGCTGGATGCTGGCCGGGATATGGATTGGCTCGCGGTCACAGCTCGTCAGGTCAGCCTGTCCGAAAATGACCTGGTCGGTATCTGTTGCCGTCATGGAGTTTCTTTACGGTCGGGGGCCGATGGCTGCCTGCATTGCGAGAATGGCGGCATCAAAGGTCTGAATGGCGGCCAGTTCAGCCGCCGGGATGGCGTCGTCAGGCATCTGTCCGAGACAATGCAGAAAACTCTGCCATCCGGAAAGCCCGTCCGCCTGCACTGTCAGGTGTCGCGCGCCGAATGCTCCGGTGAAGCCCAGGCCGTTCGCCTGCCGGACGAGGACGCGCGCGCCGAGGGTCGAGCCCTCGAGCACATAAAGCAGGCCCATGGTGGCGGCCGTGCTGTCAGGCGGGGTCATGAGAACGGGCGGGGGCAGGGGAAGCGGCAGATCACTGAGATCCTGCAACAGCAGGGATGTAAGGGTCTGTGGTTGCCAGGAGCCGAGGATTTCCGGCCGGGGCGCTGCTTTCAGGGCCTGTTCCGCTCCGGTACGGAAGGCGGCGATTCCGGACAGATAGGTGTGATACGCTGCGGCGTTGTGTATCGGTCCGGCCAGGGTGTCGAGAACGGCGTGGCGCGGCTGCGTGGCAGTTCTGAGCCTGTGACGGACGGAAAGAGGGGGGGGCTGATCGGGCATTGTCTGTCGTCAGGCATAATGAATTGCCGGCGGCTGATCCCGTAAAAAAACTTTTATATCACGCTGTTTTGTCTGGTCAGGCTTCCTCAGCGACAGAGACCGAAGCCGGTGGCCTGAAGGTGCAGATGGGTGGCGTGCAGGCTGTTGTAGTCGGGGGACAGCACGATTCCGAAAAGCCGGCAGGCGTGGTCGCGCACAGTATGGAGGAATACGCCACGCTGGTCATGGGAATTCCACGAGGAAACAGAGATTTCCCGACCGTCGGCGAGAAGGAAGCCGGAGACATCAATGGCGTCAGCACTGGCGTGGCTGCTTCGGACGCCAGGATGGTCGCGGATGTCGCGGCAGGCGAAGCTGCCGGCCTGACGGATGCGACGGAGTTCGGTGCCGAAGGCATCGCGGACGATGGGTGCGATTTCTGTTTCGAAGAGCGACCAGCGCACCGCGAGCCGGCAGGAGGCAAGGAATGGCTCTGGCATGCCTGGAGCCGGACCACCGCTGACGGTCATGACGTCGGGAATCGGACATAAGACGCTGCCAGCAGCGGAATATGCGTGGATATGGAGTGGAGCAGTCCGGAGTGCAGCTTTGCAAAGCGCGGGCGATGAGGAGAGCAGACGGAGCTTGAGAGGGCGCAGAACGTTCGGCGGGGCTTGCAGATCAAGAGGTTCGACGGGATCCCAGACGGGAGGGAGCCATGCGCGATGAAGGACCGTCGCGGCACTGGTGGTGATGAGGAGGAGGAGAAAGATGAGGCGGCGCCAGTGAGGCAAGGACGGGTTCCTGCGACTGTGTGATGTCTGTGGAACGACCATGAAGGATAATTGTCCCGGCCCCGGAGAAAATTTTACAGGCAATGGCTTCCGGTATTTCGATATGTCACGGGATGGGTATGCCGAAAACGCACGGAACCTGGGCCAGACCGGAGAGTTTAGAGATTTCCCTCTGGCTGATGGTTCTTTCTATGTCCGGCTGGCCCTGCCGTCTTCTGCCTGTTGTTGCCATTCCTGTTCGTGATGAGGAGGACCGTATCGCAAAGTGCCTGCAGGCGCTCGCACGGCAGGAAGGGGCATCCGTCCATCATGTTGTTCTGCTGCTGAACAACTGCACGGACGCGACGCAGACTGTGACTGAAGGAATGGCTTCATCTCTGCCATTCGGGCTGACGGTTGCGGAGCGGACGTATCCGCCGGAACTGGCACATGCGGGAACGGCGCGGCGTGAGGGCATGGAGATCGCGGCGGCAATAGCCGGGCCGGATGGTTTGCTTTTCACAACGGATGCGGACGGTGTCGTGGCGCCGGACTGGCTGGCGCGCAATCTGGATGCATTCGGCACCGGGGTAACTGCAGTCTGCGGACGAGCAGTGATTGATCCGGTCGAAGCACAGGCGATTCCTGCCAGTCTTCATGCTGATGACATGGCTGAAATGGCTTACGGCACCGCTCTGGACCGGATTCATGCGCTGGTCGATCCTGATCCCGCAGACCCATGGCCACGTCACACGGAACATTCCGGAGCCAGTATTGCGGTGACGGTGGCTGCCTGGCAGAAGGCGGGAGGGATTCCGGCTTTGTCATCCGGAGAGGATCGGGGATTTATCGCGGCTTTGCGACGGGTGGATACGTTGGTCCGGCACGCGCCGGATGTCGTGGTAACGGTGTCCGGAAGAACCGAGGGGCGTGCGAAGGGCGGAATGGCGGAAACCATGGCCCGCAGAATGCGGCAGCAGGATGAGATGCTCGATGATGCGCTGGAGCCGGCCGTGCTGTGTCTGCGCCGGGCGCAGGCGCGGGCCTGGCTGAAATCGGTCTGGAAACCAGGTTCCTGGACGGATGAGGTGATCGACAGCATACGCGGGCTGGCGGCATTTCTGGCGCTTCCGTTTGTGGAGGTGCTGGCGCAGACGGAGACGGCTTATTTTGGACAGGCCTGGGAGACGCTTGAGCGGGTGAGCCCGTTGTTACGGCGGCAGATGGTTCGTCGTGGCGACCTGACACGGCATCACGCTGAGGCGGAGGCGATCGTGAGAGATCTGCTCATACGCGATATTATGCCGACGCCGTTGCGTTGCCGAAAGGCGTCCGTCGCCATCCCGGAAGATGAGGCAGTCAGATAAGACGGTCAAAACGGCAGGTTTCCTGGCGTTCAGTCGGGCACGCAGTCAGGCCATGGCTGCAGCAGGTTGCGATGAAGAGGTCAGCGGCGCTGTCTCCGGTGCAGGGGGTGTTGGTCTCGCCGGTCCAGTTCACGAGAATGATCGGGGTGCCACAAATGCGGACAGCGAGGCAGTGCTGAGCGAGGCGGGTGATGTCGGCCGGAGTAAGAAAATAGAGCAGTTCTGAAATCAGGATGAGATCGCAGCTTTCCGGTGGAAGCGCCGGGAACTCGTCCGGAAGTCTGGCGCGCAGGAAATTCACATTCGGGAGGCTGGTGCAGCGCTCGCGGGCGCGGGTGAGGGCGGCATCTGCGATATCGATGGCGAGCAGATGACCGCAGCGTTGTGCGAGGGTGGCAGTCAGGACGCCGATGGAACAGCCAAGTTCAAGTGCATTTCTGAACGGGCCGGGACCCGTATGAGAGAGGGTGGCGGCATATTTACCGTGTTCATAAGGGCTGGTCTCGAATCCCCACGGATCGGGGTTCTGTTCATAGAGCTGCTCGAAAACGGCGCGGGACCAGGAATTTTTGCTCATGGCTGGAGAAAGACCTCATAAGGTGCGTCGAAGACGGCAAGGAGTGGTTCCGGAAGACGGAAGGCCTCCCGGGCGTCGGTGATGAGGTTTCCGTACTGGCTTTCATGCAGATGGATGGCACGGGCCTTGAGGGCGCGGAACGGCGTGATGTCGAGACGGAATCCTTCGGGATATGTTGTATCGAGATCTGTATCGGCCGGAATCAGCCAGCCCCAGACCGGATAGGCGAGGAGAGGCAGACTGAGTTCGTCGCTCACGGCGACGGCCATTTTCCATGCGGATTCATGATCGCAATGCGGGTCGTGCCGCCATGGAGCGAGGATGGTGCGGCACTCTGTGGTACGGGCGAGTTTGGCGAGATGATGAACAGCGTGATCGAAATCCGGACCGTCATGCGGGGCAGCGGTGTCACGCAGGCGCAGAAAAACGAGATGATGATCGGGCAGGCCCAGACAGGCGGTAGCGTTGCGGGCTTCCTGTTCGCGCTGCGCCCGGAGGCGGTGCGCGGGCCAGGTTTTCGAGCCGGGATGTGAGCCGGTGCCATCGGTCATGATAACCACAACGGGCGGCCGCCCGGCGGCGCAGAGGGAGGCAATGAGACCGCCACATCCGAGGCTTTCATCATCGGCGTGGGGAGCGAGGATCAGAGCAGCACCAGGAGCGATATCGTTGAGAGTGCCGGTCGGCAGCACGCGAAAGGCGGCCTGAATATCCCCGGCTCTCATGGTTGCGGGAGATCGCGGCGAATGAAAGTGGTGGCGGCTTCGGCAAGGGTTTCGTCCGGAGCTGGCTGACGGAGATAGGTGGCGAGGTCGCGCATGATGCGTTCCACGACATTGGTTCTGATAAAGGCGGCGAGACCGAGGCCGCGCTGGGTGAGTTCGATGACGTCGAGCCCGGCGCGTTCGACAGCCATCCGGGCGAGGTTGACGGTCCCGGCGACGTCGGCAGGCGGAATGACATCGTCGTCAGAGACAAGGGCGGCTTTGCAGGTCCAGAGAGCGGCGGTTTCGCGGGCGATGAGAGCTTCCCCGATGCGGGCTCTCTGATACGGATTTGTATCCCGGCCGCGGGCGATGAGCTGAGCGCGCAGGAGAGTAACAAGCCGGTCAATTCCGCCGAGAGCCACAGCCATGCCGCGCCAGGCTCCGGCGGAAAATTCAGGCTGGCGGAGGTAATCGCCGGGTGCTCCGATAATGGCTTCGGGCGAGATCCCGATCCCGGTGAAATCGAAGCGGCCGGTGCCGGAGCCGCGCATGCCGCAAAGGCCACCGATGGACGCGGCGGCTTTACGGTTTTTGTCGACCGGGACGATAAGCATCCGGGTTTCACCGTCCGGGGTTTCGGCGGTGATGAGCGGATGAGTAACGTGCAGTGCACCGGAGGCGAAGGCTTTCTCACCTTCGAGGGTGAGTGTGGTGCCATTGCGGAGAATGCGGACGGGATTAGTGGTTTCGGTGACCCAGATCCCGCAGAGGGCGCCGTCGCGGATATGGGTGGCAAGTTGCCGGAGCTGGGAAGGAGTGCCATAGCGGGCGACGAGGCGGATGGCGTTGATATGACCTTCAAGAAGGCGACCGAGGGGAAGGCTGGCCTCGCCGGTGAGACGCAGAAGCTGCATGAGGGCGGTGGCGCCGCCGGGATCGGTGCCAAAGCCGCAGCCGTCGAGGGATTTGGGCAGAGCCGCGGACAGCGCGCCGAAACTGCGGATCAGAGCCAGACCGGCAACAGGGAAACTGCCGTCGCGGTCATTTTCGGAGGCCTCCGCTTCCAGTTCGGGAAGACAGGCTTTCAGGCTTTCGAACGGAAAATTCATTGCCCCGGCGTGCCTTTCCGACATGGGTGTGTGCCGGTGAGAAGCGTGCAAAGGGGGTGCGGGTTGCGCGAGACGCAAAAAATGCCGGCCGGAGCGCAGGTCCGGTGATTGTGGCAGCGATGTTTTCTGCTTCAGTGAAGAATCCGGTTAACGCCCCGGACGCAGGATCAGTCCATGCTGGTTTTCGCGATATCGATCCATTCGGCGCCGGTAAGTTCGGCGAGACGGGCAGGAGACAGTTTTACAGCGCTGTTGACAGATCCGGCAGCCGGCCAGACCTCATCCCATACTTTCAGAGAAGTGTCACAACAGACACGGATCGATGTGGGGAGACCGAAGGGGCAGACACCGCCGACAGGATGACTGGTGAGTGCGAGCACATCTTCCGGCGAGAGCATGCGGGGACGGCTGCCGAACGTGTCTCTGGTCTTGCGATTATCGAGGCGGCCCGTTCCGGCCATGACGACGAGAACACGTTCTTCGCCGATTTTCATGGCGAGAGTTTTGGCGATCTGGCCTTCTTCGACACCGAGAGTCTGTGCGGCCTCAGCGACCGTGGCAGTGCTTTCATCGCGGATAACGGGGATTATATCAGGGGCATGGACTTTGAAAAATTCGATTACGGATTCGAGAGACATCGGGCTTCCCTTGGAGATGCTGGCGGCATGAATGCTTAACCTTCCGGCATGGATATTTTGAAGCCGGATGTCGTCTGTTACGTTTGGCTTCTGCCAGGAAAACAGAGAGATGGCTTCACTGCTCCCCCGATTTCTTTGCTGTGTGGCGTAACGGCCCGACAAGACAGATCAGGAGAGGCCAGCCCCCTGAGTTTCGAGGATAAGGCGAAACAGATGGGGGCCGCAGCACATATAGAGTTCGTTGCGCTTGAGACCGCCAAAGGTAAGGTTCGAGCAGCCATAGGGAAGCCGGATGCGGCCAATGAGTGTCCCGGCGGGATTGTAGCAGAAAACGCCGGCCGCACCGAATGAACCCGACGCACCACACCAGAGGTTTCCGAACACGTCGGCGCGCATGCCGTCCGGTGTCAGATGGTGGCCCTCTAACGTCATGGCGGCGAACAGGCGGCGGTTTGCCGGACGTCCGTCGATCATGTCAAACGCATAGATGACGCTTTGTCCTTTGGTTCCTGTCTGTCCGGGGTCCGGCACGCAGGAGATGACATAGAGAGTTTTCAGATCCGGTGAAAAGCACAGACCATTCGGGCTGGGGACGGCGGTCTGCGAAAGAACGGCCTGGACGGAGCCGGTTCCGGCGTCGACGCGAAAAGTGTGGTCCTCCTGGCGCTCATGCGCGGCGAATTGCGGCGGGAGTTCAGAGCCGATACGCCAGCGAAGTTTCCCTGCGGAATTCGTGCCTTTGCCCGGAGCGTCGGGATGACCTTCGATGAGGGTATCGCCGTAGGAGGGATCGGTAAACCAGATGCTGCCATCCTCAGGATGGACGATGACGTCATTGGGAGAATTGAGCGGTTTTCCGTTATAGCTGTCGGCGACAATGTGGCAGCTGCCATCGTGCTCCCATCGGATGACGCGGCGCATATCGTGTTCGCAGGTGATGACGCGGCCTTCGGTATCGAGGGTATTGCCGTTGCTGTGGTAACTTTCGCGCCGGTAGACGGAGAGAGAGCCTTCACCAGCGCCGTCGGGCGGAATGAAGCGATATTGTTCGCTGCGGATGGTATCGCTGAGGAGCAGGATGCGGGCTTCGCTGAGCCAGGCAGGACCTTCGAGCCATCCGCCACCGGTGAGAACGCGCTGGATGCTGGTTCCTGAGAAGGTGAGATCCTTAAAAGAAGGATCGAGAGAGATGACGTCCGGGTCGGGAAGGTATCCCGTGGGAGCCACTCCGCTCCAGCTGCGTGGGGGCTGTGTTGTGACATCCGGAGGCTTACTTCCGGAGGCTGCGAATGCTGTAGTCCGGATCTGACTGGCGATGACAGTGCTGAGTGCGCCGGTAACAAAGGCGCGTCGTCCTGAAAACATGGTCCTGCGACTCTCCGGTCCGTGGCGGGCAAACTGATTTCTGTCACAATAATTCCGACCGTTATCTGATACGGCAGAATGACGGACAACAAAAATCTGTGACCCTGGCGTCCGGATCTGCTGCGCCGGTGTGTCTGATTATCGTTGCGATGTCATAGTGATTTCAGCCGGACAGGTAGCTGCTCGTTTCTGGTTGAGCAACGGATAGAGCAGCATGGCGCAGAGGCTGCCGACAAACCATGAGATGCCAGGGAAGTCCGCGAAAATGGGCAGGAAGACGGTAAGATTGGCGAACAGAGCCGAGAGCCCGAGACTGAGCAGGGCCGGTCGGTTGACGCCGTTTTTGTACCAGTAACGGCCTTTGGATGAAAAGGAATAGAGGTCGGGAACTGAAATTGAACGGTGGCTGATAAGAAAGTAATCGGCGATGATAATGCCGTAAAAGGGACCGATAAGGCTGGCGAGAAAATCCAGTGTGAGATGCATGGCGGCAGGACTGTTGTAAAGATTCCATGGCGTCATGAAGACCGAGAGAAAAGCCGCGGCCAGTCCGGCGGCGCGCCAGCTGATTTTGTCCGGTGCGAGATTGGAGAAATCGAAAGACGCCGAAACGAAATTAACGACAACGTTGATGCCTGCAGTAGCAATCATGAAGGCGAGAATAGCGATAACGATGACGGTGGTGTTGTCGGTTCTGGCCACGGTTTCGACGGGATCGGCGATACGAATGCCGAAAGCAGGAACTGTCAGGGCGATGGTCGTCAAAGTGAGAGCGGTAAAGGCGAGAAAGTTGACGGGCAGGCCCCAGAAATTGCCGTGACGGATAGCGTCCGGGCTTTTCCCGTAACGGGCAAAGTCGCCGAAATTGAGCATGGGTGCTGAAAAATAGGAGACTGTCAGTGTTACGGTCGGGAGGATGGCCATAATCGTGCTGTGCAGTGAAGAGCCTGCGGCGGTGAATGTCATACTGTCGATGACGGAATGCAGGCCGGTGGTGAAGCCGACGCGCTGGAGAAGGTAGAGATCCAGAGCGAGCATGACGACGTAAATGAGCGGCCCGGCCCATTCGGTAAAATGTCTGATGGCATCAATGCCGCGCCAGAAAACGGCTGCCTGTACGAGCCAGAGAGCAAGAAAAGCGGCCCAGCCGAGGGTGGAGAGACCGGCGAGACCATGCTGCGTGAGATCGGCCCACGGAGTGAAGGACGGCGCGGATTTGAGGATGAGGACGACGAGCGCGTTCGAGGCGAGCCAGGTCTGGATGCCGTACCAGCAGATGGCGATCACACCACGGACAAAGGCGGGAATGAGCGCGCCTTTTACGCCGAAAGACGCGCGGCAGACGACCGGAAACGGTGTTCCGGTCTGCTGGCTGGGGATGGCGACCAGATTGCAGAGCATCTGCACGATGATGATGCCGATAATGAGCCCTGCGGCGACAGCTATGCCGGGAAGATCGCCGGCGAAAAGATTGCCGAGCGTGACATAGGTGCCAACGCTGTGGACATCCGACATCCAGAAAGAGAGATAGTCGAACCATGACCAGTTGCGATCCTGTGTGGGCAGAAGAGCGCTGTTGGAAAGACGCGGATCGGCGGCAGCGGGCCGGATGTCGGAAAACGGAGCGGCCTCGGGCATCAGGCGGACTTTCCTGCCATGTGGCGATAATTGTTGCGGTTGAACCAGGCCATGTATTCAGCCGGCGTGAGCGGCGGATACTGTCCGATATCGATGACGGGAATGGCGTCTGACATGAACGGCTCCTTCCTGACCAGAACGGGCAGCCGGGTGCGTGATCTCCCGGCCTGCCCTGATTCAGAATCCGGTGCGGAATGTTACGATAGCGTAGAAATTGCTCAGTGTGTTGTAGGTGGGCGCCGTGCCGGCGATTTCCGTGCCGTAAATACCGCGTGTGGTATGGGCGTTGAGCTTCACGCTGTTGATGGCGGAATAGGCTTTGGTGTTCGCAAGGTTATTGATCCAGAGCATGATTTCCGGAGATTTCATGAAGGAGAGCCTGCGGCCGAGCCAGGTGTCGCGGTTGAGGCGGGCGCCGATCGTGAGATTTTCGGTCACGAGTTTTGGCAGATATTCGTCGTTCATGAAGGTGGAATACTGACGCGAGAAATAGGTCAGATCGAAATTCCAGAAGAACGTGCCGTTATCCCAGTCAATGCCGAGGGAGGTCGTCCATTTCGGGGCGTTGGTCGAGGTTTTGCCTTTCGTCGGCAGGTAGTCGTCACCGACGCGGATATTGTTGTTGATGACCGAGTGCAGATACTGGGCCGAGACATAGGGGCGGAAGTGGTAAAAGGGCCGGGTGCCGAGTTCGACATCGAAACCGTCACTGGTCTGGCCGCCGCCGTTGATGTTTTCCGCGATCTGCTGGTTACCGAGGTAACCGTAGGTGGAGATCTGACGGTTTGTGAAATTGTAATGAAAATACGTCAGCGATCCGACGAAAATTTTGTCGTTGTAGCGGACGCCGGCTTCTTCCGAGATGGAGTATTCTTCCTTGACCGAGTTGCTTCCTTTGGAAGCATAGGCGCCGGTGTTCGGGTTGAGGGTGGTGAGCAGGTAGCTGTCGGGCGGCGCCTTGGCGCCGGTGGCGACGCCGGCGAAGACCTGCCAGTTCTTATTGACCTGATAATGACCGCCCAGCTGTGGCAGGAGTTGCAGTTCGTTGAGGCCGATCTTGTAAGGCAGGCCGGGCAGGCGCTGCGTGGCGTTGCGGTTGATCATGGTGACACGCATACCGCCGTCGATGACGAGCTTGTCGTGAAACAGTTTCAGCGTATCGCCGGCGAAGAGAGCGTGCGTCGTGGTGATGTCGCTGTAATTGGCGGTATAATAGTTCTGGCCGTTGGGCATTTTCAGGCTTTTGCTTGACCAGCCCCAGGGGGTGGTGGGAGAACCGTCCTGATTGACTCCGGTATAGCCGGTGAGATCGGTGGAATTGTCATAATCGAACCAGTATCCGAAATAGGGATGGTTCGCGCCGAGGTCGATGGTCGCTTTGGTGACGACGCCACCACGCATTTCATTCAGGCTTGAATAGGACTCGGCATTTCCTGAATTCGTGCCGGGAAGCTGGCCCGGAATGACCATGGCGGTGATCTGCTGGTTGCCGTAATAAACGGTGTTCCCGAGATCAGTTCCTGCGCCGTAAACTTTATAATTGTAGGCTGTGTAAGGCGTGATTTCGAGGCGGACTTTGCCGAAGCGGAATTTCGAGGGCGCCAGGATGTTGTAGGTGCGCGAGTGGAGCCAGTTCTGCTTCCAGTAATCAGTGTTCTGTGTCTGTGAGTTGTAGTAACGGGCAAGCTGGTTCGACCATCCCAGCTTATGCCAGTTTTCCATGGTCGTGCTCCAGTAGGGCTCGTTGCCGGCCAGGCCGCGCATGAAGCCGCCGATGAGCGAAATTCTGTTATCCGGGTCCCATTCTTTCAGAATGTGAAAGTCGAGATGCTGGAAGCTTTCCTGACCAGGGCCGCGATAGAAGGAATCATGCTGGTTGGAAGCCGAGATAAAGGAACGGATGCCGGAATGGCCCCATTCGCCGGTATCGATGCGGACGAACTGGCGGGTGTAATCGCGCGAGCCGGCGCCGAAATCGACAAGGCCGCCGAATTTCTTTGAGGGGTCGCGGGTTGTGAGAGTGAACATGCCGCCGGAGCCGTTGATCGCGGCGGTGTCCAGATTGGACGAGCCGGGCTGGGCGGAGACGGTGCCGATATTTTCGCTGTCCACGATCCAGGCGAGGTCGAGATTGTAGCCGCCGACGCTGGACAGGGGCATGCCGTTATAGGTGTTGGCGATTTCGTCCTGAGTGAGGCCGCGCATGGAGAGGGCTGATTTTTCATGTCCGGCCGGATCGGTGTTGGCGACGACGACACCGGGCATCATTTTCGCGAAGTTATAGGCGTTCTGCGCCGGGGCCTGCTTGGCGATGTAATCCTGCGAGACGGTGCTGCGGGCCTTGGGTGCGTCCTGCAGCCGGATGAGGCCGCCGCCGGCCGCGTGGCGCGTGACGCCGGAGGGCGTGGTTTCCGCCTGGACATCAATGACTTCCGGCGAGGAGCTGACGGCGTGGCGGGGTTTTGCGGCGGCCGCGCGGCCCGGCGCTGTCTGGCGGGAGGGAGGCGTGCTGCTGCTGTGATGCGCGGCATGGCCGGTGGGGGTGGCGGCCCCGGCAGGGGTGGCGAACTGTTCCGTGGCGCCGGTGAGCATGACGCTGGTCAGAAGTGTCGCACGAAATGTCCAGGTTCGGGTTCTGAGACGACGCATCCGGGGATTCCTCATGGCGCTTGTGAAAGGGGCGCGGTTGGGGCGATGCGGGCGGCGGAGTTTGTTGCGGCACCCATATATTACGAAAGAAGAATGAAACCTGTGAGCGAATTATGTCAACAAGAAATGTTAACAATCTGAGTGAGTATTACGCCGGGCTGAGCAGGAGCGCGGTCAGATCCGGGCTGAGCCCTGTGGTGACAAGCGGGGATTGCCGGGTTTTTTCCGGCTGAAGGGGTGTCCGCATGAGGCAGGACAGGCTTTCCTCAAAGGAGCAGTGCACCGGAACGGGAAGCAGAGCAGCCAGTTCCGTGCTGAACCCGGCCATGCCCGCGCCGGCAATGAGAATATGGTCGGCGTGGTCCTCATCGATGAGGTCGCGGGCAGCACGGAGAAGTGCCTGCACTGTCGCATTTCGCTGCACCCCGGCGTGTTCGCCGCTGTCGGGCGTTGTCCGGATGCCGGCGATGGTATCGGTGAAGCCTTCCCTGATGACCAGCTCTTCGATCAGCGGCTTCCATGCCGCACCTCCTGTGACAATGCCGGTGCGGCCGCCTCTGTTCCGGCAGCCCAGGAGGGAGGCGCGCGCCATGCCGGTCACGGCGCAGCCGGTGATTTCCTGCAGGGCGGACAGGCCCGGATCGCCGAAACAGGCAAGAAGAACCGTCGTGTCCGGTGTGATCAGTGGCGGGTCTGAGCGGAATGCGTGCGCGAATGTGTCGAGTGTGGCATATGCCGCGATCACGAGTGAGGTGCGGCAGGTGATATACCGGGCGCCGAAGCGGGCCGTGACACCGCTGACAGCGCAGTGTTCTGGCAGAAAACCGCGCGCACGACTGATAAGTTTAGCCGTCAGGGTTGGATCGGTGTTCGGGTTGAGAATAAGAAGATGCCGCATAGGATCCGTTTCTGGCCTCGTGTTCACGGGTGCGTCTGCTCCGTTTTCCTGTGTTACGGACTGGACCTGTGTCGGATGACGGGTGCATTGTTAACAATCATCGTTTACAATGCAAACCAATGCCGGGGTGAAACGAGTGCCGTCTGTGCACACGGGGGGTAGCATGAATGTTATGCTGGCGGCGGGGGCGCTGCGGGATGACGGGCTGATTCAGGAAGAGAGTGCGATCGCGCAGGCGCTGCGCGACGCCATTCTCGAGCGCAGGCTGGGGCCGGGAAGCCGGCTGCCGGAAGAACAGCTGGCGGAGATTTTCGCCTCCTCGCGCGGCCGTATCCGGCGGGTTCTGCTGGCGCTGGCCCGTGAACATATTGTCGTGATTCAGCCGTCACGCGGCGCTTTCGTGGCGTCGCCAGACGCGGCCGAGGCGCGGGCCGTTCTCGCCGCGCGCCGCATGATCGAGGTCGCCGTGATGGAACGGCCGTGCCAGCCGCTGACGGAAGACGCGATTGCGGTTCTGCGGGCGGTCACGGAGGAGGAGCGGCGGGCGCATGCGGCGCATGACTCCGTGGCGATGATTCGCTGGTCGGGACGATTTCACCTGGAGCTGGCGCTGGCGCTCGGCAATGCCGTGATCGCGGGTATCGTCTCGGAGCTGAGCCTGCGGACGTCTCTGATCATTGCGATCTATGAGCGGCAGAATGCGATGTGCTGTCTGAAGGCGGATCATGATCTGCTGCTTGGCACGGTCTGCGAACAGGCCTGGGCGGAGGCCGGGCGGCTGATGTCGCGGCATCTGCTGGAGATCGAGCAGAATCTGGATTTCTCGTCTCCCGCGCCTCCGGCCTCCTCTCTGAGTCTGATTCTGAAGCGGTAGCGAGGGGGCGGAGCGGGCGGCTTTTCTTTGGGCAGTGGTTCGGGCAGCATGCGCCGCCATGAGCGATATGTCTGAAAAACTGATTTCTCCCCTGCTTCCCCTGGCGCGCACGCTGGACGCGGAACGGGCGCACCGGCTGGCGATCGACGCGCTGATGCTCGGGGTCGGGGTTCCGCCCGTCCCGGTGAAGGACGATCCGGCGCTGGCGACGCGGATGCTGGGCATGCGGTTTCCCAATCCGATCGGAATCGCCGCCGGGTTCGACAAGGATGCGCGGGTGCTGCGTCCGCTGGCCCGGCTGGGGTTCGGGTTTGTCGAGGCGGGTACCGTTACGCCGCGCCCGCAGGCAGGCAACCCGAAGCCGCGTCTGTTCCGGCTGACGGAAGACCGGGCGATCATCAACCGGATGGGCTTTAACAATCAGGGAATCGACAGGTTCGCGGTGCGTCTGGCGCGGCTGTTTCGCGGAAGGGCGCGGCATCCGATGGTGCCCGCAGGCGCGAATATCGGCATCAACAAGGACGGTGCGGACCCGGAGCGGGACTATCCGGAGCTGATCCGGCGTGTGAAGCCCTATGTGGACTATATTGTTCTTAATCTGTCATCCCCGAACACGCCGGGTCTGCGGGCGCTGCAGGATGCGGAACGGCTGTCCGGTCTGCTGACGGCGATTGCGGTGCAGCACAGCGAACGCCCGCCTGTGCTGATCAAGCTGGCGCCGGATCTGGCATCCGATGAGCTGGGGCCGATCGTGGAAGCGGCGGTTTCCGGTGGCGCGCAGGGGCTGATCATCAGCAACACGACGCTCGCCCGGCCGGCGGGGCTTCGCAGTCCGTATGCGTCCGAAGCCGGCGGTCTGTCGGGACGGCCACTGAAAGAAAAGGCGCTGGAGATGCTGCGCGAGGTGGCGAGGCTGGCGGACGGGCGGCTGGCGCTGGTCGGCTGTGGCGGTATCGAGACCGGGGCGGACATAGTGGCGCGTATCCGGGCCGGGGCTGATCTTGTGCAGGTCTATACGGCGTTCGCTTATGACGGCCCGGCTCTGCTGACGCGCCTGAAGCGTGAGGTGCTGGCGATCCTGCGGGAGCAGGGCATTGAGTCGCTGGGGGATCTGAAGGGAGCGGATCTGAAAGGGTCCGGAGCAGGAGTGCGGTCATGAGCGGTCGTCGGATGGAAGTGTTGTCGGGAGTTGCCGCGCTCGCGGATCGCTATGACGGATTTATTGTCGATCTCTGGGGCACTGTGCATGACGGTGTCGCTCCGTATCCCGGCGCGGTGGACTGTCTGAAGGCGCTGCGGGCGGCAGGGAAGCGGATCGTGCTGCTCTCCAACGCGCCGCGGCCGGCAGAGGTGGTGCGGGCGCAGCTTGGCGGAATGGGCGTCGATCCTGCTCTTTATGACGGGCTGATGACGTCAGGACAATTTACCTGGAATCTGCTTTCCTCGCGTGATGACAAAGGGCTTTATAAAGATTGGCCCTGGCTTGAGAAGATCGGATCACGGGTTCTGCACATTGGTGGCGAACATGACCTCGCCTTGTTCGAGGGCCTGGGTCTGAAGCTGGTCGATCATCCGGATGATGCGGATTTCGTGCTGAACACGGGACCGGATGAGCGGCGGGGCAAAACAGAGCTGGAGCCGTATCTGGAGCCGCTGGCGGCCTGTGTCGTGCGTGATCTGCCCATGGTGTGCGCAAACCCGGATATGGAGGTGATCCGTGGTGGCGTGCGACTGATCTGCGCCGGTCTGCTCGGCAGGGTTTACGAGCAGAAAGGCGGTATCGTGCACTGGATCGGCAAGCCTTATGCAGAGGTGTATCAGCCGGTCCTGGAGATGCTGGCGGTGCCGCCGGACCGGGTGATCGGCGTGGGCGACGCGCTGGCGACCGATATTCGCGGTGCGGCGGCGGCTGGCGTGGCCGGATTGTGGGTTCTGGGCGGGATACACCGGGAAAAACTCGGCGACGATCCGATCCTCGCGCAGGAGGAGGCGGACGGAGCGGGCCTGTCACCGGTTGCGACGGTGCCGCTGTTCAGATGGTAAATGGCTGACATCAGGGTTCTGATCTGAAAACCCGCTAAAGAAGCAGTCCTTTGCGAACTGTTATGTCTCCTCAAAAAGATAAAGGAACTATGGTCTCTGCCGGAGTGAGGTGAGCGCGCGAAGCCATCTGTTCCGGACATGCCGCTACAACGATTTTTGTAGCCCGCCGTTATCGGAAACTGGCAATCTGCTTTTCGCGGAGGGATGGTTCCATGATGGAAAGTGTATCGAAACCGTGGTTTGCACCAAAGCGGTTTGGCTACGGAGCGGGATGGCCTGTGGCATGGCAGGGCTGGGTCTCTGTGCTGGTCTATGTCGCTGCGCTCGTGGTGATCATCGCGCTGGTTCCCGGGCTGAAGCAGAGCCTGGCGATCTTTGGCGTGACGGTCGTCTTCGGCTGGATTGCGTCGCGCAGAACCGAAGGTGGCTGGCGGTGGCGCTGGGGCAGGTGACGGGTCGTCGTCCCTCACTGCGGCCATATGTGAGGCTGTAAGCTATGCCGCTGTCAGAAAATCGAAGATCGCTGAGAGCTGGCCTGTCAGCATGTGACGACCGGAATGGGTACGGCACCCGGCCCGTCCGGCGGCTTTCAGGAGGCCGGTCTGTTCGGGCATCATCACAACTTCGGCGACGAGCATAGGCGGCCGAAGATGCTCAGGAGCGATCGGAAGGGGATCGTTTTCGCGCAGACCCAGGGACGTGGCGTTGATTGCGATATCATGACCTTCCGAAAGGTCGTTTGCGGAGACGGATAGTCTGGGGAAAGAGTTTTTCAGTCGGGATATCAGAGCGTCCAGCCTGTCCTGTGAGCGGTTTGTGACGGTGATATGCGCCACGCCGGCTTCGGCCAGAGCGAAGGCGATGGCCAGCGCCGCACCCCCTGCGCCGGCGAGAAGAACGCGCCGGTCTTTCAGTGTTTCACCAGCATTTTGCAGGCCTGTGACGAAGCCGACGCCATCAAGAAGATCTCCGGTAATACTGCCGTCGGCTTCGCGTCGGATGACGTTGACAGCACCGGCGTTCGCGGCGCGCGGAGAAAGGTGGTCGCAGAGCGTCACAATGCCGGTTTTGTGCGGAACCGTGACGACCGCGCCCCCGAAGTTTCTCATGGCCCTGAAAGCTGCGACGACGCGGGCGAGGTCCTGACCGGGAGTGGCTGCGACAGCGACCATGACACCATCATAGTGACGTTCGGCAAAAAGCGCGTTCATTTTCTGCGGCGTCAGAACGTGGCCTACGGGATAGCCGAGTGTGGCGAAGAGCTTTGTTTTTCCGGTGATGCTGGTCATGAGGTCTCCGGCTGACAACGGGATGCGGCTCCAATGAAGCCGTATAATGAAGAATGATCCTGCGATCATGCGCCTTTTTACGTGGATCATACAAAGCGATGGTGGATTGCGCGGAGGCCCCGTGGTCTGGATCGACGTGCCTGTGGTCCTGATCAAGATGTCACAGATGGCCTTCGTCCGGGCATGAGAGCGATCAGATCCGAAGCGGCGGCGTGTGTCCCGCCGTGGCGTTGCGGCCGGTGTAGCGTATAAGCGCCGTCCGGCAGCCTTGTTCTTCCGTCGATCGATCAGGACGTTTACCCGGATTCAGGAGCCGACAGGGCTGTGCGTCGATAGTCGTTCATACAGATCGTTCTGAAACTGCATCTTTCAAACTGTTGCTGAATCAGCACAGCCATGAAGAACCTGACCGTTCAGACGGGTTTTGTGGCGGAATTCCGATTCCGGTCGTTGCTAAGTCCGAATGATGGGCATTACGTTTCGGTTACTGACCGTATGAAGACAGCAGAGAACGGGGATTCCGAACATGTCGCGTAAGTTGAGACTGGCTGCCGGTCGTGCGGTTCTGCTGAGCACAGCTCTTTCGGGGGTCGCTCATGCGGCGACACCGGTGACACACCGCTCTCACGCGCGACCTCATGCACAGCAGGCGACTGCGACCGGCAAGACAGCTGGTGCGAAACCGGCTTCTCCTGTCAGAGGAATCGAGGCACGTGGCGCCGCTGACGAAGTGTCTGTCAGCACCGGCCGTCTGCATGTCACGGTAGGCGGCGGTCTGCTACGCCGGGTCGAGGAAGCCCGGAACATTCAGTATGTCGGGCAGGATTACATCGCCAAGCAGGCGCCGACGCAGAACGTCGTCAATCTTCTGGCAATGATGCCCAGCGTGAATGCGATGCCCACGGATGCAGCGGGAATCAACAGTTCCGGTCTGCAGGTTCGTGGTCTGACCTCGAACGATATGGGCTGGCTGATGGACGGGGCGCCGGTTCTCTCGTCGGGTGCCGGCAACTATCAGGCGGAGGTGCTGGATACGGAGAACATGGAGCAGATCGCGATTGCTCCGGGGTCCAGCAGCACGGACGATCCGGTGACGAGTTCGCTGGCCGGCACGATCTACATGAAGATGCGCGATCCAACGGCGAAGGCGGGAGCGCAGGTCGATTTCAGCTACGGATCTTTCAATACATTCCGTGGATTTTTCCGGGGTGATACCGGAGAGATCGGTCATTCCGGAGTGCGTGCGTTCGCTTCTGTTTCCGATGCGTCCGAGGAAAACTGGTACGGACCCGGCATCCAGAAGAAGATTCACTCGGACGCTAAAATCATGAAGGAATGGTCGAATGGAAGTTCGATCGCGTTCGAGCAGGTCTTTAATCTTTCGGATTCGGGGTATTATTACTATCCGACCGCGCAGCAATGGCGGCAGACACGCTGGATCAGCCCGGATGCGACGTATAGCGGCGTAAACGATTCCAGCTATTACAAGCTGAACAATGCGGCGCCGTTTTACAGCGGTACGGTTCTGATGCCGATGAAATTTGTGCTCAATGATAATCTTACCCTGACCGATACGCCATATTTCTGGTATGGGTATGGCTGGTCGATGGGTGGCAATACTGTTCAGCAGGGCAGCACCTATCTCGGCAATCAGAATGTGGACGTCAATCTGGCGCAGGGAACCGGAGCAGGCAGTCTGCCCACCGGCACCAGTGTCCTGGTCGACAATGCGAGTTATGGCCTGACCTATATTGGTGGCAATAATCTGAAGCTGAACTGGCATACCCGGCATAACGATCTTTATGTCGGCTACTGGTATGAGAATTATAATCTGTCGGACAAGGATCCGGTCGGGATTGTCGATCAGGCAACCGGAGCGCCTTACGACATCACACAGCGCGCCAATCAGTACACGCTGCCCAACGGCCGGAAATATTATTCGGCCAATTATTTTCTTCAGTACCAGCTGAATGCTTTATATGTCGGCGACAGCCTGAAGCTTTTTCATGACAAGCTGAACATCAACGCTGGCTTCAAGGACGTGATGATCACCCGGTCGGCTGACAACTATCTGCCGGGTGCGACAGCTCACCAGGGTGTCAGTGAAAATGTTCCGCTGCCGACGCTGAGCGCTCGGTACAGCTTTGACCGGAATAATCAGATTTTCATTCTGGGTGAAGGCGATTATCGCCAGCCTTATATGGGCAGCAATCTTGACGCCTACGGGATCGGCACCGGGCAGCTGGTCAACGGCGCGTCCATGCCGAAATCGGAATATGCGATCAAGGAAGAGCTTGGATACCGCTATAATGGTGAAAAGATTATCGCCTCGGTGGTGTTCTACAACATGAACATCGTCAACCGTCTGCTGACTCTCAACACCTATCAGAACGGCGTTCAGGTCAGCCGCACGGAAAATGCCGGCGGTCAGACCAGCCGTGGTGTGGATGTTCAGTTTGCGACGGCTCCGATCTGGGGACGGTTCACGCCCTATGTGACGTTTGCCTATCTTGCGGCGCGGCAGGACAACAACACGGCGACGACCGCCTCTGACGGAACGGTTGATTACCTGCGGACGGCGGGCAAAACGCAGGTGATGAGTCCGCATTATCAGGCCGCGCTGGGTCTGACCTATGATGACGGGCATTTCTTCGGGAATCTGAACGTCAAATATATCAGCTCGCAGTATTCGACGCTGATGGACGACGAGAAAATGCCCGGCTATGTCACGAATTCTCTGACCCTGGGGTATCGTGCCCGCGACATCGGTTTTATGAAGGCGCCGAAAATTCAGGTCGCGCTGAACAACATCAGCGGCTCGACCCAGCGGATTGGCGTGTATGGATATTCTGACAACGCCCGGACCGTTCAGGGTGTTTTTGGCGGAACGATCAGTGGCAGTTCGCCCACCTATTATATCGATCCGGGATTTGCGGCCATTATGTCCGTCAGTGTCGGACTGTAATACGTCTGACCGGTACATTTCGGGCGCGTGATGACCGGAGCAGAGAGAAGTCCCGCCACCCGACGGGAGCGGGACCAGTCTGAAGGAGCAGCTATGCTCCCTCAGCAACAGAGATCTGAGTTTATGTGGAAAGACAGGCCAGCATGGCTTTAACGCGCGGGTCGGTCTGATCCGGGGTTACGTAATTTCCGTTATTGACCAGCCATTTGTCGTCGCACCAGACCGTTGTAGCCAGAACGCGGGAGTCGGCCGTCAGAGCGGTAAAGGTATTGGTCAGAGCCGCAACCGAGACAGCGTCTGCAGGACAGCCGATCTCACCGACGATGATGCCGGCGTAGCAATCCGGCAGAGCAGAGGCGAGCAGGCCGGAGAACCGGTCCACGCCGGCCGATGTGCTGGTGGAGGCATCTCCGGCTCCGGAGCCGTCCGGATCAAGATAGCAATGTACTTCAACGACGCAGGGGCCGACAGTGTCCACAACGGCGGGGACCGGGTTGCTGACGCTGAACTGTGCGGCGGCCTGATAAGCAGTCCATGGTACGGCGATGACCCCCTTGTATCCGGTCGCCCGCATCGCGGCGATGACGGTGTTCCAGAGCGGCTGATAGGTGGCGTTGTCGTGCTGGTATGGTTCGTTCATCAGGCCGATGGCGACACGCCATGGATCGGCATCGCCCATCCAGGTCTTAACTGCGGTGGCCAGCCGGGTCATGTAATCGAGATACTGTGCCTGACCGCTGGTGGTGATAATATCGACAGTGGTCCCGCTTGTCTGGATGCTGCCAAATCCATGCGGATCGAAAATGACGAAACCGTTTGCTTCCAGATAAGGTTGCGCTAGAGCGGTGGAATAACCCAGATAGGTTGCATCGAAGTCGGTGCCCTGACCGCCGGGCTGCATACGGTACAGATTGTGAGGAATGCGCGCTGCGAGGCATCCGAGAGCGATCCAGCTTTCGCCGAGGGATGCGGCGGGAACGTTGTAGTCAAAATAAGCCCTGGACGAAAAAGTGCTTCCATCCTCAAGGCCACCGAGATTAACGCCGATAAGCATGATGTTCTCCTTCTGAAAAACGATCGGCGACGTGTTTTTTGTGATTAGATGTTTTTTGTGATTAGAATTGTGTCTTTCCCGGGAAGGCGCCATTACCGAGCACGGTTCGTGCGTCAGGAACTGGCGGCATCAGACTGGCTGTCCCTCGCTCTTCGTAACGTAACGAAATTATACGATCTTGCTGGCGCGTGATCCGGCGCTGTTATCGCGGCACTGAAAGTGGCCGGTCTTATCTGTCCGGAATCACCACAGGAAAAGATTTTAAAAAGAAACGCCCCTGTCCGGATGGTTTTCCGGACAGGGGCGTCCTGAAGAAGAGGCCTGCTTCAGCGAGGAAACAGGGTTTAATTGTTATCGTCGTCGTCGCCGTTATCGGGAGCCGCATTGCTGTCGCTGTTATCGCCGTTCAGGGAGACGGCGACGAACAGTGACTGACCGTCGCGGAGAATACGAAGCAGAACCGCCTGTCGGGATTTCAGAGCAGCGGCGACAGCTGTGACGGTGGCTTTGGGATTGTCGACCTGCTGGTCGCCTACGGCCTGAATGACGTCGCCTGGGCGGATGCCGGCCTGATCGGCGGGAGAGCCGGGTTTGACGTCGCTGACGACAACGCCTTTGACGGACTGGTCGAGACCAAGTTGCTGACGGGCGTCACCGTTGAGCGGAGCGAGAGAAACACCGAGCTTCTGACCATTGCTGCCGAGACTGGCAGGCGTTCCCGGCGCGCCGCCGGCTGCGGACTGGCTGGCAATTTTCACGGTGATGTCGCGCGGAGCGTTGCCGCGGAGAATTGTGAACGTCGCATCCGTGCCGGGGACAAGGGCTGCGACTTTGACCGCGAGATGGTGCGGTGTGTCGATCGGCTTTCCGTTCAGCTTCGTGATGACGTCACCCTGTTTGATTCCAGCCTTTTCCGCCGGGCTGTCAGAAGATACGCTCGCAACGAGAGCGCCGGCAGCCGGGGTTCCTGGCACGGCGGGTTTCAGGCCGAGAGCGCTGGCTATGGAGGGCGAAACCATCTGCGCCTGAACGCCGAGATAGCCGCGCGTGACGTGTCCGGTCGTCCGAAGCTGAGTGACAACGGTCTGAACGATGTCCGAGGGGATGGCGAAGCCGATGCCGATGGAGCCACCGGAAGGCGAGAAGATGGCCGTGTTGACGCCGACCACCTTGCCGTCCTGAGTGATCAGCGGGCCACCGGAGTTGCCGCGATTGATAGGAGCGTCGACCTGGAAGAAGTTGTCGTATGGACCGTCACCGATGTCACGGCCGAGCGCGGAGACGATACCCGCCGTGACGGTGCCCCCAAGGCCATAGGGATTGCCGACGGCGATGACCCATTCGCCGGGCTGCACATCATCGGATTCGCCAAGCTGGACGAAAGGCAGTTTACCGGTCGGGGTGAGTTTCAGCAAAGCGATGTCGGTTTTGGGATCGCGGCCGACAATGCGTGCGGAAAGGGTGGTGCCATCGTCGAGCGTGGCGGTGACTTTGGTTGCGCCTTTGACGACATGGTTGTTGGTGACGACATAACCGTCAGCGGAAATGATGAAGCCGGACCCCCGGGCTTCGACAGTCTGCTGCTGTTGCTGTGGCATCATCTGGAAGGGAAAGGGAAAGCCGAATGGCATCTGCTGGCCTCCGCCCTGTCCCTCACCGGGATCGACGGAATCGGCACGGATCTTCGCCGTGATGGAGACGACGGCGGGCTTCACCTGTTTGACGAGGCTGACGAAGTCCGGAATGGTTTTTGCCGGCGCGGATGGCTGGATCAGGCTGGCTGTGTCGGCTTTCGCGGCCGGAACCATGAAGCCGGAGAGCGGTGAGGCGAAAGCTAGGCCACCGAGACCCGCGATTGTTGCGCACAGGAGGGCGCGGGACGTCCGGGTGGTGCGGGTCGGCGAATTCTGTACTGGCATATCTCTTCCGATAAATCCCATAAGACCGGGCCGCTCCGCGCGGCCCGTGCACACTGTCATGATGAGCGAGGGCGCCTTTGAGGGCAATCCACCCGCGCCCGAGAGTGTCCCAATACGCTGTCTCACCGAACAGGCATGATACACGGTGATGAAACATGCGTTAGACGAGGCAGTTCCCTGGGGTCTGAATAAGGAGCGTCCGGTCGCCCGGTGCGTGCAATCGGGATGCATATATGACAAAACATTGCCGGACATTGAAGAGGCGGAACATGATGGAAGGTTATCGGTGGGGATTTTTTACGGCGGGTGTCCTCGGGTTGCTGGCGGTTCTGCCGTCCTGTGAAAGCACGAGCGAGATGGTGGCGCAGAAGGAGGATCATCTGGCCGCGGCAGGCTTCGCCTTTAAGCCGGCGAACACCCGGGAGCGCCAGGGCATGCTGAACAGGCTGCCACCGCATCGCTTCGTGCAGCGGATAAAAGGAGACCAGGTATTCTACGTTTACGCTGATCCGACAGTATGCGACTGCCTCTATGTCGGCGATCAGGCGGCTTATGCAAAGTATCAGCAGTATCGTCAGGCACAGGCGCTGGCTGATGAACAGCAGATGACGGCAATGGATTACCAGGATGCGTCGTGGAACTGGGGAGCATGGGGTCCCTGGGGTGGCGGTCCCTGGGGCTGGGGAGGTCTTCCGGGCGGAGCTTACGGTGGCTGGAATCCGGCCTGGGGGAACTGGGATCCGGGAATGGGGCCGACAGGCTGGTGACGGGGACTGAGCAGACCAGACTGTTCATCCGGGTTTTCCGGGGCATCCCAAAGCCGGGATTTCCTGCCTTTCAGAAGCTGATTTCAGAGTTTCATGGCCTGTTTCGGGCTTGAAAAAGTCTGTTCTCTTAACCGGCGATCTCTATAAGGGCGGGTCGCCGTGTTTATGCAGCAGGACGTCTCTGTGATCAGCTTGTCAAAGAAAATAGTTATTCTGTCTCTTGTTTTTCTTAGCGGATGTTACCAGGTGGGGCCGCGGCGCCTGGATCAGGACGAAAGCGATTATTCACGGGCCCTGACCAGTTCCGGCAAACAGCAGACGCTGCTGAATGTGGTGCGGCTGCGCTACGCGGATACGCCGGGATTCCTCGATACGACGCAGCTGATTTCGGGCTATCAGCTGCAGCGTAATCTTTCTGTTGGTGTCGGTACGGATTCACCGGTTCGGCCAGTTGGGGGTGCGGCGATTCAGTTTCAGGAGAGCCCCACTTTTACCTTCCAGCCGGTGACCGGCGATTCTTATGCGCAGAGCTTTTTACGCCCGTTGCCGCCAGGCAGTCTGCTGCCTCTCGCAATGGGTGGCCTTCCAATCGATGTGCTGTTCCGGCTGTCCGTTCAGTCGGTCAATCTGATCAGCAACGCCGGGGCGATCGGTGGGAGTGTCGGCCGCGGATCACCGGAGTTTTTCGAGCTGATTCATGATCTGCGTCTGCTTCAGCTGACAGGGCTTCTGGGAATACAGCTGGAGCACAGCCCGGAGATTTCGGGAAAAACACCACCGGTTGACCGGGTCTTCCTGACGGTTGCCAGCACAAATGATCCTGTCCTGTCCGAGACGGTTTATGAAACGCGCCGTTTCTTTGGCATGTCCCGGACGGATGAGCGGGTGGAAGTGGTCTACGGAGGTGGCAAGGCTGCCCCGGGGCAGGTCAGGCTTCTGACACGCACCATGCTGGGTGTCATGGCGCAGATCGCGTACCAGATCGAGGTCCCGGCGGAGGACATCAGATCCGGACGCACACTTGCGGGAACGGCGCTGATCGGTCGTGAAACGAAACCGATCATCATCATTCATGTCGGTAAAGAGCGGCCTGACAACGTATTTGTATGGACGACCTACAACAACAAATATTACTGGATCGCCGATGATGATTTCGACAGCAAATTAGCGTTTACCATGCTTCAGATTTTGCTGGAGCTGTCGAAAACCAGCAAGAATCCAGGGGCGATCGTCACAATCCCGGTGAACGGATAGGTTTCCGCTTTCGCTTGGCGGAAGATGAGAATCAGTCTGTCTGTGTCAGGTCTTTGCAGCTTATCTGGCCGGTCTTCCGGTTGCCTGTGGTGATCTGATACAGGCTGGGCCAGAGTTTCCCCGTGACGAAGAGGCGCTTTTTCTGCGCATCCCAGGCGATGCCATTTAGAACGTTGTCGCTGTACCGGGTACGGGGCGGCCCGATGTGGCTGAGGTCAAGAAAGCTGGTGACGATACCTGTTTTTGGGTCGATGCGGGCAATAAGGTTTGTCAGCCAGACATTGGCGTAGATTTCGCCATTGACCCATTCCAGTTCGTTGAGGTTCGGGACAGGACAGCCATCGGCGGTGATAGAGAGCGTCGTGACCTGTTTCAGGGTTTGCGGGTCGATAAAGCGAAGTTTCGCACTGCCATCACTCATGATGAGCCACTGACTGTTGCGGGTGAAACTCCAGCCTTCGCCAGAATAGGTGAACTGGCCTTCGGGTTTCAGAGTTTTAAGATCGTAGATGAAGCCGACATGGTCGCGCCAGGTGAGCTGGAAAAGACGATCCTTCCAGGTGATGATGCCCTCGCCGAAATATGGCGTGTCAAGGCGTGTTTCCTGCAGAGGGGTGGCGGTTTCGGGTTTTTCTTTCCGAATCCACGAGTGACCGGCAAGCCCGGTACTCTCAAAGAGGAAACCATCCTGAAAAAAGAGACCCTCCGTAAAGGCGCGGGGGTCGTGCGGAAAAGTGGCCTGGACACTGACACCGTAAACCGGGGTTGCGGCAGCAGGCTGGCAGAGGAAAACGGACAGAATAGCAGGCAGAAGAACTGTTTTTCTGCCGTAATCGTTCATGAAATTCTTTCTCCTGCTGTCGTCTGTTCCGCCGATGATAACAGCACAGTGCTGTAACGGACAGGGAGGGAATATAGCGTGGTCAGGTCCGGCAGGAGGACACACCGGGTAGCTGTTCCTTTCCAGACTGGATGTCAGGGTCAGGAGTTACCGGGTGTCAGGACTATGTCTGACGACAATCGGGTCAGCCGGGACACGCATTGCTGCTGCTGAACAGCATTCCGGATGAAGGAAAACATCCTTGGGCAGAGCCATGGAAATGTACTGAGCGATGGTGCCGGCAGCGACCGGCTCTCCGTAATATATTCACCAGCTATGGCTGCAGCGCAGCCAGGAAGATGATGGAGAAGATCAGGTAGTGTCTCCGATCGGCACGGCCCTGGAAACCAGAGTGGCAGCTGAAGCTTTTCAGAGTCCTTCCAATCTGCAGTTCCTGATGGAGGTCTGAATATGGTTGTTGTCTGGAAAGCAGATGCCGCCGGTGGTTCCAATGTTCTGTACGGGGTGGAAGAGCCAGCGGTCCCGCCTGGGCTTGGCGAGGGCGAGGTACTGGTGCGCATTCCGGACGGGATCGACGATGTGACAGCGGCTGCAGTGTTCCTTAAGGGCTGACGGTCCGGTATCTTGTTACCGACAGTTATCTGGTAAGTTCGGGAGAGTTCGCTCTGGTTCACGCCGCCGCCGGCAGAGTCGGGCTGCTGCCCGGACAATGGCGCGCTTCTCTCGCTGCTGTCGCGATCGGCATGGCAGGCGGCCCGGAAAAGGCAGCATTGGCCGCGCACCATGGTTATGCGCATGTCAATTATAACAGTGAGGATATTGTCGCGAACGTGACCCGTCTGACCGGCGGAGCACTGTGCGCAGCGGCATATGATTCCGTCGGCCGCACGACGTGGCGAGTGCCCTCGCGTGTCTGAGAACGCGAGGGACGTTTGTCAGTTTCGGTCAGTCTTCGGGACCGGTCACGGATTTTCAGATTTCCGATCTGGCACGAGGGTCGTTTATGGCCACCCGGTCAAAGCTTTCCGATTTTATTCGCGAACCGCAGGAATTGCGGCGGAGATCAGCGGTATTGTTCGGGAAGATCCTGGATGGTGTTCTGAAGGCGGATGCCGTGACACAGCGTCCGCTCTCTGAGGTTGTGCAGGCTCATGCCGATCCGGAGGGACGCAGATCGACCGGGTCTGTGGTACTGATTCCCTGAGCAGATCAGGCTGCCTCAGGATTTCGGGGAAAATATCAATGCGTTTCCATCGCTCGTGGCGTTCTCTCTCCGCTGTCATGGCGTCCGGCCTGGTGTTTACGGCGATCACGGAGCGCGCTGCCGGGAGTCCGGTTTCTTCCGAGAAGTCAGAACAGCTTTACGAACTGATCAGAAATGCGCGCTTCGTCGATCTGACACATGCTTTCGGACCCGGCATTCCTCACTGGCGGGATATGGGAGACGAGACGGTCACGACCTTGTACGATTATCCGCAGTCCGGTTTCAGAATTCAGAAATTCTGTCATGTGGGGCAGTGGGGCACCCATTTCGATCCGCCGGTTCATTTCATTCCCGGCGCCAGAACGCTGGATAATATTCCGCCGAAGGATCTGTTTCTTCCTCTCGCAGTCATCGACGTTCATGCCAGGGTGGCTGCTGATCCGGACTATGCCGTCACGCGTCAGGACATTCTGGACTGGGAGGCGCGGAACGGACCTGTTCCGGCCAGGGCGTTTGTCGCGCTCAGGACAGACTGGTCGCATCGCTGGCCGGAACAGAAGGCGATGCAGAATGTCGACGCCAGCGGCGTCTCGCATTATCCGGGCTGGAGTATGGAAGCGATCCGCTATCTGTACGAGGTGCGTCATATTACGGCCAATGGCCATGAAACCACCGATACAGAGCCCGGAGTGGTGGTGACGAAGAACGATTATCCGATCGAACGTTATATTCTTGCTCACGACCATTATCAGATCGAGATCATGGCAAATCTTGATCAGGTCCCCGAAAAAGGGGCGCTGATCAGCGTTGGCGTGCCGAAAGTGAAAGATGGCACCGGTTTTCCCGTCAGGGTGATTGCGATCATTCCATAAGCCCGGCGGCTTCGTCATGCGTGGCTGTCAGGGGGTGACGCCGAAGCGCTCTGAAAAACTCTTTCAGGATCAGGGAGTTTTCCCGCTCTCTGACGCCTCCGATCGTTTCGGGACGGTGCAGGCAGGCGGGTTGTCCGAAGAGACGGGGACCATGATCAACGCCACCGCCCTTCGGGTCCCAGGCACCGAAGATGATGCGCCGGATACGGAAATGGACGGCAGCGGCAGCGCACATGGGACAGGGTTCGAGCGTGACGACCAGCGTGCAGTCCTCAAGACGTGTGGTGCCGCGGGCGCGTGCCGCGGCGCGCATGGCAAGAAGTTCGGCATGGGCGGACGCGTCGTGATCGGCCTCGACGCGGTTTGAGGCCCGGGCGATGGGTCTGTTATCAGCATCGAGAATAACCGCGCCTACGGGAACTTCGCCGTTCCGGGCCGCCTCGCGGGCTTCGCTGAGGGCAAGATTCATCGCGGCACAGGGACGGAGGCCGCCGGGATTGCGGACAATATCGGAAGGCGGTGGCATGGCGTTCCCCTGGGACGCTCCGGAGGGCGGGACATGCATAGGAGTCTCGCTGTAATTTGGGAAGATGGTGCCCGAGCTACACATCGGAACCAGCTCCGGGACCGGCGAAGAGAATATTTCGACCCCGAACATGTCAGAAATATTATTTTCGCCACAGTTTGGCCTTGATCCGGGAACCCGGGGAGATCACAATGCGTTACGGCGTCGTTACCTAAATTGTAATGTTTGCCAGTGTAAGAAAACATGGCGTCGGACTCGTTGCGATAACGCGGATCCGATGTCCGGAAGGTCCTTGAGGCGCAGGGAGGGAGACAGTCATGCATAGTCTGACACTTGTTCTGGCCGCTGCTGCGATCGGCCTTGGTTTCGCCGCTTCGGAGCATATCGGTCTTCATCAGGCAGCTTCTCATGCACACATGCGATCGCATGTTCATGCATCGAAAGATGCGGGCGTGGATTTGCCCTGAAAAGTGCTGCGGGATCGGTGTTTCGAAGCGCCGGTAGCTGAACGTCCTTATGTTTACTATCTCATTATAATACAATGTGTGTAATCGGTTTGTTTTCCGATTTTTGACGCAGGTCATTGTAAACCGGTTTGTCCTGGTATGGGGTGTGTCCTGCCTTTTTAAGGACAGACGATATGGGACGTGTATCAGGAAAAGTGGCTCTCGTGACGGGGGCAGCGCTTGGGATTGGCAAGGCGACGGCGCAACTGCTGGCGCGCGAGGGCGCGAAGGTCGTCATAACCGACATGAAGGTATCGGATGGTCAGGCCGTTGTTGCTGAGATTAAGGCGACAGGCGGTGAGGCCATGTTCGCCGAACTGAATGTCACACATGAGGACGACTGGAAAAAGGCCATTGCGGCGACTCTTCAGGCGTATGGTCAGCTTGATATAGTGGTTAATAATGCCGGAATTGCCTGGACAGGGACGGTTGAAAGTACCGGGCTCGATGACTGGCGGCGGGTTCAGTCAATCAATCTCGATGGCGTTTTCCTCGGTACGAAATATGCTGTCGAGGCGATGAAACCGCATAGACGCGGGTCGATCATCAATCTGTCATCGATTGAAGGACTTGTCGGTGATCCGACCCTGGCAGCGTATAATGCAAGCAAAGGCGGAGTAAGGCTGTTTACGAAATCCGCTGCCCTGCATTGTGCGAAATCAGGCTATAATATCAGGGTGAATTCAGTTCATCCAGGTTATATCTGGACGCCAATGGTGCAGGGACTGACAGGGGAGACGCCGGATCAGGAGGCAGCACGGCAGAAGCTCGTGGACCTGCATCCGATCGGTCATCTCGGTGAGCCGGACGATATTGCTTATGGAATTTTGTTCCTGGCGTCCGATGAGTCGAAGTTCATGACCGGCAGTGAACTGGTCATTGATGGCGGATATACCGCTCAGTAACGTCTGTTTCTGTCCGGATTCAGATTTATGCAGAGGCCTCCTGTGACCGGAAGTTTCGGTCACAGGCGGCTTTTTATCTATGAAGACCAGTATTTAGTCCCGGGAGAAGCTTCGGTTCATTTTCAGCAGTGTGAGCGGCCATATACCGGTGTCCGGCTTTGTTCTATGGGAAGCGGCATGAATGCTTCCCTTCCTCTTATCGGTGTCACACTGGATCAGGAGCCTGGCGGCCCGGCTCAGTATTCGGCCTTTCCGTGGTATGCGGTCCGGGCGAATTACATGGGCGCGGTGGTGAAGGCCGGGGGCTTGCCGGTTGCGCTGTCGCATACGCCCTGCCTGGCGGACGAGACTGTATCCCGGCTGGACGGGCTGATTGTGACCGGTGGAGCGTTCGATATTGATCCGGCGCTGTATGGCGAGGCGCGGGATGAACGGACGCCATTGCTGAAGCCGGGCCGGACACAGGCGGAACTGAAACTGATCGGGGCGGCCCGGACGCGCGGAATTCCGGTGTTTGGAATCTGTGGCGGAATGCAGTTGCTGGCGGCTGTTCTGGGTGGAACGCTGTATCAGGATATTGCGGCGGTGATACCGGATGCGCTGCCGCACGAGCAGCCGAATCCGCGGGATGAAGCAGGGCATATCGTGATGCTGGAGGCAGGAACACGCCTGGCAGAGATTGTCGGGCGACCGTCAATGGCGGTGAATTCCTCGCACCACCAGGCGGTGCGTGATCCCGGGCGAGCAGTGGTTGCTGCACGGGCGGAAGACGGAGTGATTGAGGCGATCGAGGATCCACATGCGGCGTTCTGCCTGGGAGTGCAGTGGCATCCCGAGTTTTCAATTGATCCCGGGGACCGTGCGCTGTTTGCGGCGTTTGTCGCCGCAGCCCGGAAATAATCTCACGGGCTCTGCTCCTTCCGCACCTCATTTTGCGGAACAAACCAGGATCAGGGAGGCTGCGTCTCTTTGCGAGGTTCAGGGCAAAATTTCAGAGAACTGCGTTTCCGGCCCGCCATATACCGTTAACGACGTTTGTTCTATGGAGACGGCATCAGCGTTGTACGGTCCAGAGCCCTGACGCGGAGTTTTGTCCGGGAGAGAACGGTGATGAGTGAAGAAACGCAGCAGGATGGCGCGCGGGGCGAGCGGATTGCGAAGTGGCTGGCGCGGAGCGGTGTGGCAAGCCGTCGTGATGTCGAGCGGATGATTGAGGAGCGACGGGTTTCGCTCAACGGACAGGTCGTGGAGCATCCGGCGACGTTCGTGACGCCTGTCGATGCCGTGGCCGTGGACGGAAAGCTGGTGAACGGACCGGACCGGACGCGTCTGTGGCGCTATCATAAGCCGGATGGTCTGGTGACGACGCATCGCGATCCGGAAGGACGGAAAACGGTGTTTGAGTCGCTTCCGGAAGGCATGCCGCGCGTGGTGAGCGTCGGGCGACTGGATCTCAACAGCGAAGGCCTGCTGCTGCTGACCAATGACGGCGCGCTGGCGCGGAGGCTGGAACTGCCGTCCAATGGCTGGCTGCGACGCTACCGGGTGCGCGTGTTCGGCGTGGTCGATGAAAAGCGGCTGGAGGAGCTGGCGAAAGGCTCTGTTTTTGAGGGCGTGAAATACGGTCCGATCGAGGCGGCGCTGGACTCCCGCAAGGGCGATAACGCCTGGCTGACGGTCTCGCTGCGCGAAGGCAAGAACCGGGAGGTCAGAAAGGTGATGATGGGCATGAACCTGCATGTCAGCCGTCTGATCCGCACGTCCTATGGTCCTTTTCAGCTCGGCGAACTGCAGCAGGGAGAACTGGAAGAGGTTCAGTCGCGGGTGATTAAGGCGCAGATTCCGCAGGGTGCGGAGGCTGGCGCCGGAGCAAAGCGTCGATAAGCTGCGCCGGTCGCCAGACTAATAATACGGGGCGCAGGGGCCTGCGGTCCCTGCCGGGTCCGGACAGAGCCCGGATGACTGTGACTGAAACGAGGTTTCTGGTTCTGATGCGGATTATTGCAGGCAGCAGAAAAGGACGGACGCTGGAAGCGCCTGCCGGAAGCGCAACGCGCCCGACGGCGGACCGCGTGCGTCAGGCGCTGTTCGACATGCTGCTGCACGCACCCTGGGGTGGGCGGAACTGCATCGAAGGCGTCCGGGTCCTGGACGGTTTCGCCGGAACCGGCGCGCTGGGGCTGGAGGCGCTCTCGCGCGGGGCTGCTTTCTGCACGTTCTTCGAAACCGACCGGGCGGCTCTTGGTGCATTACGGGCCAATCTCGCCGGATGCCGGATGCGCGACATGGCGCAGGTGTTCGCCGGAAGCGTGCTGAGACCGAAACAGGCCGCGCATCCCTGCGGTCTGGTGTTCCTCGATCCGCCTTACGGCCAGGATCTGCCGGCCCAGGCGCTGACGGCGCTCTCCCGCGCCGGATGGATCGCGCCGGGCGCTCTGATCGTCATCGAGACCGGACGCGATGAAGATACCACGGTGGAGAATGCTGAATTTCTGGCCGAACGCGCGCATGGCGCGGCGCGGCTTTCGATCTGGCGCGCCGGCGGCGGGACGGAGTAATCCGGAACGATGGCAGAAACGCTGACCGGACGGGCATTTTTCGAAAAAGAGATTAAGAAGAGCCGGTTTATCGCGCAGGCAGCTCCCGTGGGCTCCGAAGACGAGGCGACGGCCTTTATTCAAAAGGTCTCTGATCCGGAGGCGCGGCATAACTGCTGGGCGTGGAAGGCCGGCGCACAGTACCGCTTTCATGACGCGGACGAACCTTCCGGCACGGCCGGCCGACCGATCCTGCAGGTGATCGAGGCGCAGGGCCTCGACCGGGTCGCGGTGGTGGTGACGCGCTGGTTCGGCGGGATCAAGCTGGGCGCGGGCGGCCTGGTCCGGGCGTATGGCGGCACGGCGGCGGAATGTCTGCGGCTTGCGGAGCGGGAGGAAATCGTTGAGCGGACAAGGCTGTCCTTTCACTGTCCGTTTTCGGATCTGGCTTTGGTCGGGGCGCGGCTACCCGGTCTCGGGGCGCTGATCGAGTCCGAGACCTTCGATGCGGAGGGGGCTGCCTATGTCGTGGCGGTGCCCTGTGACGATGTGGCGGAGGTCATGACGCGCTTGGCGGATCTGACGAGCGGGCGCATTGTTGCGCGGATAATGGATGAAATTAACGGCAATTCATGACTTCCCGGTAAATAAAGATCGGGTTCCGGAACTGTCAAGACCGGAGCGCACGAGTATATTTTAATATGTATGAAACCTGAATTCTGTAGAGAAAGCGGACTGGAAAGCTGCCGACAGGCCGGGTTTGTGGATGGGCTGAAACTCAATATTATTGTTCAGTGTGCGCTGGTCATCGTCACGGCACTGGTCTTCCTTGCAACCGGAACGACACTGATCGCTGATCGCGGGTTTTCTGAATTCTTTCTTCTTTTATACGGCCTGCTTTTCATAGCAGGGTATATCGTGCGCAGTCGCGTGCTGACGCTGGCATGTCAGGGACTGATTTTCTATATCTCAGCTGGCTTTTGCGCGGGGTTTACAGCACTGGCGGCATTGCGGACAGAGGCGCCTCTGGCAGATACGCGGCTTGACGGATGGGATCATCATCTGGGGATCCATACCGAACGTATTTTTGCTTTTTTTGCGCCATTTGACGCGTTTAACAGCGTGCTGGGAGAGGCGTACCGGCTGACGGTCCCCTGTATGATGGTGACGATTATTGTTCTGGCGTTAAGGCAGGATGCAACCAGCCTCTACAGGATGTGTTTTATTTTTTCCGTCTCGGCACTCACCTGTGCTCTGTTCAACCTGTTCTTTCCGGCGTTTGATACGGTTCTGTATCACCATCTGTCTTCCGATCTCATGAAGCATTTTCCCGCCGGAGCCGGAGTGGATTACGGACCGCCATTCGAGGCCTGGCATTCGCGCCGGCTTTCAGCGGCTTCGCCATCGGCTCTGAGCGGCGTGGTCGCTTTCCCGTCTCTCCATGTGGTGATGGCACTGACGGAACTGGCCTTTCTGAAAATAAATGCCGTTTTTAACAGTGTCGTTTTTATCTGTGTTTTACTCGTTCTTCTTTCCACAATTCTGATTGGCGGACATTACGTGTCTGATATTATTGGCGGTGCTTTCCTGTTTTACGGTGTTTCGCTGCTTTCTGAGCGGATCGTGCGGTAACGCCGGGATACGGTCTGGTCTGCGCCGGCCGGCCTTGCCTGCAAGAGAGGATTAAGACCACATCCTGTGGAATCTGAAACAGTTGAGGACGAATGATGTCGCATAGCATTGCTGTCGTGACCGGGGCTGGCGCGGGTGTGGGGCGTGCGACGGCGCGGGCGCTGGGACGTGCGGGGTTTGACGTGGCTCTGCTCGGGCGCAGCGAGGTGCGCCTGCAGGCAGCGGCGAGAGCGCTTGAGCAGGCGGGCGCAAGGGCTCTGTGCGTGCCGGTCGATGTGAGCGACGCGTCTGCTGTGGAGTCTGCCGCGGATCATGTTGAAGCGGAACTGGGACCGATAGCACTCTGGGTGAACTGCGCTGGCGCAACAGTGATCGGACCGGTAGCCGAACTGGACGCGGCTGAACTGCGTCGGGCGACGGAGGTGACATATCTGGGCACTGTTCACGGAACAATGGCGGCGCTGCGGCGGATGCGCCGGCGTGGAAAAGGCGTGATCGTCAATCTGGACCTGGCGCCGCGCCTGCAGGGCCTCCCGATGCAGGCGGCCGAAGGCGGGGCACGGGCGGCTGTCCGGGGATTCTGCGAGAGTCTGCGGGCCGAACTCCTGCATGACGGTGACCGTATCCGGGTAGCGCTGGTGCATCTGCCCGGGCTCAACACGCCGCGTTATGGATGGACACGGAATCTGACGGGACGCCTGTTGCGGCCGGTGGCGCCGGTTTATGAACCCGAAGTCGCCGGTGAGGCCATCTGCCGGGCGGCGTTTTATGACTGTGACGAAGTCTGGATCGGTCTCGGCGGGCAGGTGACGCGGGCTCTGAACGCGTTTCTGCCGCGGGTGATGCGTCGGAGGCGGGCGCGTCTCGGATATTATGCCCAGATGGAGAATCTTCGGGCTGCGGCGGACGCGCCATCCGATCTGGAGGCCAGCGTTGCTGGCTCATTTTCCGTGCATGGCCATTTTGATCAGGAAACGCGGAAGGCAACGTCTCTGACGCCAGTATTTCTCTGTGCGCCGCTTCCGGAATTTGTAAAATGGATTGCCGGTGGTGTTGCCGGGCTGGGGCTGGCCGGGTTTATGTTACGCAAAGGCGTGGGAAAGCGGGAACGTCAGGACTCCTGAAGCGTTGACTGAAGGCGGAATCCGGAGCAGCGCCGGCTCCGGTGCTGCTTCCGGACCGCCTGGCGTTTCGGCGGACTGAACAGCAGTACGCGGCTGATGTGAAAGGGCCCGGAAACCATGACGAATCTTGGTATTCTCGGCTTTCTTTTCACATTATCGACACTGTTCGCCCTTTTGAATTACTGGACATTGCGACTGCCGATTACCATTGGCGTGATGGTCATGGCGTTGCTGTTCTCGCTTGTTCTCCTAGTGGCCGGGCCTTTTATTCCCGTTTATGACGTGCATGCGATCATGCGCTCGGTGCTCGGGACAGTCGATCTGCCAAAAAGTCTGCTTGATGGCGCGCTTTCAATGCTCCTCTTTGCCGGAGCGATGCAGGTTGATCTGAAAATGATGCTGGCGCGCGGGGTGCCGGTCGTGGTTCTGGCTCTGGCGGGAACGATCCTCGCGGTACTGATTCTTGCGGTGACGGCCTGGATGGCGCTGCCCTTCGTCGGTGTCCCGGTGCCGTTTTCCTGGTGTGTCATTCTCGGGGCCATTCTCGCGCCGACTGATCCGGTTTCCGTGGTGGGAATGCTGAGACGGGCGGGACTGCCTGCCCCGTTGCAGGCAGTATTCGCCGGAGAAAGCCTGTTCAATGACGGAATCGGGATTGTCGTGTTCGGTGCGACGATCGGACTGGCGACCGGTGATGCCTCTCATGTGACGACTCAGGAGGTGATCGAGCGGTTTCTGCTTGAGGCATGCGGCGGTGCGGCCCTGGGCGCGCTGACCGGGGTGGTAACACTCTCTCTCGTGCGCAGGGTGCATGACCATGACATTGATCTGCTGGCATCGCTGGCACTGGCGACCGGAACATACAGCCTGGCGCATGCACTGCACATGTCAGGACCGATCGCTGTTGTTGTGGCCGGGATGAGTATGGCCACGGAACTGGGGCAGCGATCGATACGTGATGCATCGCGGGCAGCGCTGCGCGGGTTCTGGTCCATGACGGACGAGGCACTGAACGTTCTGCTATTTCTGCTGATCGGGCTGGAAATCGTGGAAGTCTCGCCCGGTCTGGGAGTCGTTGCCGGAATGCTGACCGTGATTGTGCTGTCGCTGGTGGCGCGGGGGCTGAGTGTAATGCTGGCGGTATTGCCGCTGGATCTGCGGCGGGACCGGCGGGCCGTGGCTGTACTGATCTGGGGCGGATTGCGCGGCGGTATTTCGGTGGCACTGGCCCTCGGACTGCCTGCCGGAGCGCTGCGGGATACGCTGCTGCCGCTCTGCTACGGCGTGGTCGTGTTCACCATCGTGGTGCAGGGACTGACGATGGAACGGGTGGCAAAACGACTTTATTCATAAACCATCCGGAACTGAACGCTTCCGCCGGAGACACACGGCATTGCGTCTGTCCGTTCACCTGCCCCGGTGTGGCGCTCTTCCGGCAAAGCGTCCGGGTGTGCTGTCAGTTCGCCGGGCCAGACGTATTCCGGGTGTGTTCGTTGAGTTTGCGATGCAGTTCGAGGCCCTGAATCAGCCGGGTTGAATCGGCAGGGGTCAGCATGAGACCGACCGGTCCCCAGGCCGGATGCTGGAAAGCGAGGATGGAGCCCTGGGCGTCCCGGTCGAGCTGGAGGGCCCAGCTGGTACGGCGGACCGGCGAGACATTGACGCCTTCGATGGGCGGTGGGGGAGCGGATGCGACCATACCGGCCCGGACGGCGCCCAGAGCGCTGATGAGGCTTGTGATGTCGGAGAGAGACATCTCCAGCGAAATGTTTTTCCGCCCCGATGTCAGTGTGAGCGTCGCATGGCTTCTGTCTTCGGAGGGCTCAATGTGAACGTGAGGCTCTGTCGTTTTCTGGCTTTTGGCCATGAAAGTACCATTCTCATTTGAGGCACCGTTTATAACACGGCACCTCACGCATCGGGGAGCGCCATTCTCATGGCGTATGCCTCAGCATGCAGGAAATCAGCGAAATGTGCCAGTTTGCCGGATGTGCGCCGGGATTTTTGTTACAAAAGGATCGCAGTCAGAAGGAGAGAGAGCCAGCATGGATCCACCAGCTTTCGGCTGCGGGATTGCTGCCGAGCCTGTCCTTTGCAGCACGTGCGGCTTCAGCAGAGACGAACAGACCGAAGCAGGTCGCGCCGGAGCCGCTCATGCGGGAGAGCAGACATCCGGGCAGAGCTGCGATGATGGTGAGAACCGTTCTGATAGCAGGACAGATTTCGCAGGCCGGTGCCTCAAGATCATTCGTCAGGTGACCGAGGTCGGTGGCCATGGCCCGCGCGTCTGGCCAGGCAGCAGGAAAGGTGGCGGCGGACGAAAATGCGCTGGTGCGGGCTCTGAAAACTGCCGGAGTAGAAACGGGTTCCCCGCAGTTGATGAGGATCATTCCGCATTGTGGCAGAGTGGGGGCCGGAGCAAGCTGTTCGCCGATCCCGCTCATAAGAGCAGGCTTCTGGGCCAGGCAGACGGGAACATCCGCTCCGAGACGGGTAGCGATGCGGTGGAGGCGTTCAGTCGATGTATTAAGTTCCCAGGCGCGATCAAGCAGACGAAGCGTCGCCGCAGCGTCCGCTGACCCACCGCCAATGCCGGATGCGACAGGCAGGTTCTTCTCCAGAATGAGGCGTCCGGTCTGTTCGACGTCGCGTCCGTCGGCAAGGAGACGGGCGCCACGCATGACGAGGTTGTCGTCACTGGCCTCGCCGGCGAGTGTCTGACCGAAGCGACCGGTGAGTTCAAGTGAAAGAGGAGAGCCGGAGGGGACGTAGCTTAGCGTATCGGCGGCATCCGGAAATACAACGAGGCTGTCGAGGATGTGGTATCCGTCGGCGCGCCTGCCTGTTACATGCAGGGTGAGATTGATCTTGGCGTGTGCGGTTTCGCTGAGGCTCACGATGCGTTCCGATCTGCTGTTCTGCCCGGCCCGTTCTGGGGCAGCGGGGTCTTAGCGCAGAACAGGTGCCGGAACCAAGAAACGGAGCTGTGCCAGCCGGGGCAGAAGACTGGGTCCCTGCCGGACTGCATGGAGCGTGTGATGAGTCTGACGACGTGGTGGCTGTTCCTTTCGACCGTATTTGTGCTGTGTGCGGTTCCCGGACCGAACATGCTGCACATCATGGCCCGAAGTGTGGAACTCGGGGTAAAGCGGTCGGTGATCGCAATGCTGGGCTGTCTGTCGGCAATGGGGGTCGTCCTGCTGGCGTCAGCGATCGGGCTCACCGCGTTTTTGCTGGCGGTTCCTGCAGCGTTTGAGATCCTGCGTTATGGAGGCGCGGCGTATCTGATTTATCTTGGCGTGAAGGCATGGCGGGCAGAAGTCGCACCGGTGGATGTCGGAACGGATACGCTGGCGCCATCTTTCTCCGTTGCCACGCTGTATCGGGGCGGCTTCGCTGTGGGGATCAGTAATCCGAAACTGCTGCTGTTCGCGGCTGCCTTTCTGCCTCAGTTCGTGAATCCGGCCCGACCACATGGCCCGCAGTTTGCCATACTGATCGTGACGTTCATGCTGGCAGAGATGTTCTGGTATGGCGTGTACGCGTTCGGAGGACGGTCGCTGTCACGGTTTCTGGTGCGGCCGAAGATGAAACGGCTGTTCAACCGGGTGACAGGCGGGATTTTCGTCGGGTTCGGCATACTTCTGCTGAGGGTCCGGGTAGCGGGCGAATAAGACTGAAATCAGAGCGGTGCCTGCGACCGGCCGCTTTGCATGAAGACACCGGAAAATTATTGCTGACGGCTGGCAATATTGTTGCCGCGCATAAGGATGAAGGGCTCATTGCGGCTCTTCCGGCGCAGGCAGACAGACAATAAAAAATGAAGCGGTGCGGCCTGCCGTCACCGCTTCATTCCGGTCTGATATTCAGAGCATAGGCGCGTCTTTTCCGGTCAGTTCACGACGGATAATTTTCATCGGGACAAGACCCGCTCCGAGCAGGGCATCATGGAATTTCCCAAGTGAGAAGTTTTTTTCCTGTGTTTTCTGCATATCTCCACGCAGATGCAGGATCATGAGTTTGCCGAGCAGATAGGAATAGTAACCAGGATCGGCTGTGCCGCGCCGGGCTTCCTTGTAGGCCATAACAGAAGACTGGAAGCACTCCTGCTGCATCATCTTTGTGGCGTCTTCGAGAGTCATCCCCTGGGTATGCATACCGAAGGAAGCGAGGAAGCGGCAGTCGCGCAGCAGCGCATCCTGCAGCTGGGCGAGATGCAGACGGGCATCGCCGGCATGAAAACCCTGCTCGATCATCATCTGTTCAGTGTAATGCGCCCAGCCTTCGGTGGTGGCGTAGGATGCGCCGGCTTTACGGGTGAGGGACCATTCCGGGTTCGCGCGGAGATAAAGACCCTGGACGAAGTGGCCCGGCATGGCTTCATGCACGGTGATGTTGAGCATGGAAGCCGTATTGTCGTCTTCAAGCGATTCCTCAGCCTTTGCCGGGCTGAGTTTCGGGTCGATCGGAGTGACGTAATAGAATGAGGTCGTGGCCTTTGTCTCAAACGGCCCGGGCCAGTCGGTCGCCGCTGTGATCAGGGAACGTTCGAAGCCGGGTGTGTCAGTGACGTCCGGCAGGCTTGTGTCGGGCAGCGTGACGATGGCGTGAGACTGAACGAATGTCTGCGCGTCAGTGAGCTGGTTGCGGACGAGCTGATTCAGAGCATCGGCGGCGACATGGTCCTTACGGACCGTTTCCAGTGCCTGATCGGGATGGGTGGGATCGACGACGCGGGCGGTTTCGCTGAAGGCGGCCTGGTCCTGCCTGAGCTGTTTTCTTCCGGCTTCAATGATTGTCTCCAGAGGCTCATCGACAAGGTCGGCGGCGAGCATGGCGCGGATGGTATCCGGACCGAGGACGAACGTGCCAGAGGGTCTGATGGCGCCGAGAGCGGTCCGGAACGTTTCCAGCGCCCGCAATGTGGTTTGCGTGGTGGCTTTAAGCTGGTTCTGAAGCCGGCTGTCCTTCACCTCCGCAAAGGCCGCCGGGACATTGTCACGGACGAAACTGATGGCGCCGTCGAGATCTTCCTTCGAGATTTCAATGAAGATGGATGGAACCTGCTGCAGCTGTTTTTCGCCTGTCGCCAGCATGGCGGGAATCTGCTTCTCGCGGGCGATAACGTTTTTCATGCGGACCGGAAGCGGAGCAAAATCCCGGTCGATAAGGCTGTAGAGGGCATTGGTGGCGAGGCTGATATAGGTGTCCGGATTGTGCCGGAAAGACTGGACACGCTCGTTTTCGATGAGCTCCCTGTCAATGTCCGCGATGAGGATATCGCGGTCGTTCTGCCTGCGTGGCGGGAGAGACGAGACGTTCAGTGCTGTCAGGGCATCGCGTTCACGGTGCAGCCGGGAAGTCTGTGCGCTGACGGTCCTGGCTGACAGGTCATCAAGCCGGTCGTCGGCCATATGGAGGCCGAGCATTGTGGCGCTGACGGGGCTGGCGGCCCACTCAGCATCGAAATGGGATTTTTCAAGCGAGTCCAGTGAAGGAGCTGCGTGAGCGGCCGTCGTCGCAAGGGCTGTGGCGAAAACGAGGAGGAGATGTCGGGGACTGCGATATTTCATGTCGCCGACGATATGATGGACATGGAGGGGTGAAAAGAGGGCTTCTGTCAGGAGATGTTCTGCGTGATATCGTTGTAACCGGCCCAGGGAGCAGGTTGTGCTTTCACCCGTGCCGGCACGCTGCGCAGCGTCCACATCTGCGGATCGAGACCGGGGTTTACTTCCTCCCATGTCAGCGGTGTTGCGACCGTGGCACCGGGGCGGGCGCGGGGCGATCAGGTGGCGATCGCCGTTGCGCCGGGACCGTTGCGCAGCTAGTCGAGAAAGATATGGTCGCGCCGGGCTTCCCTGCGTGGTGTGGCGACGAAAAGCGCCGGATAAGATTGTGTCAGTGTGGTGGCGGTTTCATGTGCGAACTCCCGCACGCTGTCCCAGCCGGCACCGCCGGAAAGCGGAGCCACGACATGCAGTCCGTCTCCCCCTGTTGTCCGGCAGAAGGAGGTGAGACCATAACGGGTCAGATGATCGCGCACGAGATGCGCCGCTTCGGTGACTTTGAAAAAAGGCAGCCCATCGCCGGGATCGAGGTCGAGCACCAGACGATCGGGATGCTCGGGATCGTGTTCCGTGGCCTGCCACGCATGAAGTTCGATCGCCGCGATCTGGGCCATGGCCCGCAGACCCCGGGCGTCATCAATGGCGAGATAGGGCTGACCGAGCAGAGTGCCTGAGCGGACTGCCGCCGGCAGCGCAGCGTGAGCATGTTTCTGAAAGAATCGTGGTCCATTGATTCCGTTGGGACAGCGCAGAACCGCCAGCGGATGCGCGACGATGCCGGGCAGGGCGACCGGCGCCATCGTCTGCCAGTAAGCGGCAAGATCGGCTTTCGTGATGCCAGGCCAGAGGCGTTTGTCCGGATGTGTCAGGACGGGTTCCGGATCGGCTGCGCCCACGGGAGTTCTCCTGTGCTGTGCAGGCAGTATAACGTCAGAGACAGGGAACAGGACAAAGGGGAACGGATAATCCGGCACCGGTGGAAATCTGTGGTTCTCCGCGACACCTGCCTGAAACCGTCCTTTTCCGGTGTTATTATTTCCCAGGCGTGGCGGGCGTATCGTCCAGCGGTATCGTGCCGGCTTTCGGAGAGGCTTCCGCGAAGGCGAGAGCTTTCCGGAGACGGATGAGATCATCGGGTTCGGGTTTGAGGCCGAGTGCGACGTTCCACTGGTCGATGGCTTCGGATTTACGGCCGAGATCCCAGTAAGCGACACCGAGATGGTAATTGACTTCAGGATCGAGCGGGGTCTGCTCGGCAGCCTGTTCGAGGAGTTCGGAACCCTTTTTCAGATTGCCGGTGCGGATGAGGGCCCAGCCGAGACTGTCCCGGATGGCGCCGTCATCCGGGTCCAGAGAGAGGGCGCGTTCGAGAAGCGTGATGGCGTCCTTTTCATGCATGCCACGCTGAATCCAGCCATAACCAAGGAAATTCAGAAGCAGAGGTTCGTCCGGAACCATTTTCCGGGCCTCCTGAAGATCGGCTTCGGCTTTTGCCCAGTCACCCGTCCGTTCCCAGGCCGCCGCGCGTTCGAAGAGAAGCGTCCATTCCAGAGTATGGGCGGCGCGGGCTGCCTCAATAGCATGACTGAATGCCGTGATCGCACCGGGCCAGTCTTTCTGTTCGAAGAGCAGGGTGCCGAGGGCGCGGGACGGCAGAACCTGTCCGGGCTCATCATGCGCGAGAGCTTCGAGAGTTTTCCGGGCTGCGGCGGTATTGCCGAGCGCATCGTCGAGCAGAGCCCGCCGGTACCGGGCGACGCGGATCAGCGGGTCGGCGGGAGAGATACCGCTGAGAACCGTCGCCGCGACGTCCTTATGCCCCAGATCCTGTTCGATTTCAGCCAGCATCAGGCGACTGATGGCCATCTGCGGATCAAGGGTAAGGGCCATACGGAGCATCATGGCCGAAGCGACATTGATCTGCTGTGCGCCTTCACCTTCCGGAGCGTGCTGGGCCTGCTGATGCATGAGAAAAGCGACAAGCAGATAGGCATGCGCCAGGCCCTGGACAGCGCTCGTGACCGGCGGCGTTGTAAGAGCAGCCTGCAGTTCCGGAGCAGCGATGGAGAGGGCAGTGTCGGAACTGGTCATCTGCCGCATCAGATCGCGGGCTTCGGTCTGACGACCAGACTGCCACAGCCAGTTTCCTCGCGCGCGGGTGAGAAGCAGATCGCGGCCCGGCATCTGATGCCAGGCATCGTCATAAAGGCGTCCGGCAAGCACGGTATCACCACTCAGCGAGGCGATAAGCCCGGCATGGACGAGGTAAAACGGCATGGCGGGTGAGGCACTGACCGCAGGCTCCGTAAGCAGCCGGACGGCATCCGTGCCTTTATGCTCTCCGGCAAGGCACCATGCCTGGAGCAGTGGCGCCAGGATGCGTGTAAGGGCGTCATTCGGCATCACCCTGTAAGCGCTGGCGGCTTCTTCCCAGCGTCCATGCAGGGCGGCATCATTGCCAATGACGAAAGCGGTGAGAACCGTGCGTCCGCCAGGATGCTTCACACTTTCACGGGCGAGGACGACGGCATTCGGATCACCGGCCAGAGCACTCTGGGTAAATGCCTGGCGGGCGATTTCCGGATCATGCGGGTTTCTGGTCAGGGCGGAACTGAAGGCCCGTGCGGCAGTGGCGTAATCGTCCGAGCGGGCGGCAATAAGACCGACGAGAAAATCCGGAGCGTCGACCGGGTCCGGGCTTACCGGAAGCTTTGGTGCGGTCGTAGCGGCGCTTGCCGGCGTGACGGAGGTACCGCCGCCCGCCGTCGTTTTGCCAGTGACTGCTGCAAGACGGAAAACGGCACCGGCTGAGGCCTGTCCGGAAGGGATAAGGGGGCCGCACAAAAGAGAGGTCAGCAGCAGGACGGGCAGGACCGGACGGGATGACATATATCCTGATTACCCCTGAGAAAGTGCTTGAGCCGGGTGACGGATGGCGACTCCCCGCTGTGGTCGGCGGGATGCTGCCGTGAATCGAACAATGTGTGAACGTGTAACCCGCGCGGCGTGATGAGCCAAACGATCGCGGTCGCCACGTATGGAACACACGGGCACCGTATCAGCGGGTGATGACGATATGGTGTATGGGAGACGGCAGGCGGATCGGTTCGCGCCGGTGACCGGCTGATGCTGGCTGCCCGGGGGTGATGGTGAACCCGGTCTGAAGCCGGTTCTGGTCCGCAGATGTGATGGATGGCGTAATGGATATCGGAACAGGACGGGAGATTCTGCGACTCCAGCTTGAATGGGGAATCGACGTCGATCTTGATGACGTGCCGCATGACCGGTTCGCGGAATCGGCGGCGGAGCTTGCGCATCGGATGTCAGTTCGTCAGGAGACGGGCCAGCCGGGCATACAGAGCCACGACACGGAAGAAGAGGCCGCGATGCGGGGTGTGTGGCAGGCCACGACGGACGATGTCCGGACAGCGGATCCGAAGCGCTCTCCCGCCACTGGTTATCCGGGTTCATCACGCCCGACCTCTCAGCGTCCGTCTCCGGTTCCGTCCGGTCCGCTGGCTGCGGCTGATCTTGCCGACGTGGACTCCATTGAAGCACTCGCACGGGTCATTGACGGTTTTGACGGATGCGTGCTGCGCGGCACGGCGACCCATTCCGTGCTGCCTCATGGCCCGGTTGGAGCACGGCTCATGGTGATCGGTGATGCGCCGGATGAGGACGAGGACCGGAGCGGCCTGCCGTTCTCCGGGCTTGCAGGATCGCTGCTGGACAGAATGCTGGCGAGTATCGGACTGAAACGGGAGCAACTGGTGCTTGCATCGGCTGTTCCGTGGCGTCCCCCGGGTGGGCGCGCACCGTCACCCGCAGAGGTTGCGGCCTGTCTGCCCCTGCTTCTCAGGAGTATCGCAGTATACCGGCCGGAACGTCTGCTGCTGTGCGGCGGCCTGGCGACGCGGATGGTTCTCGGAGCTGCGTCATCGGACGCAACGGCCGGAATGTCGGTGAATCCGGCGCGACTGCGCGGCGCATGGCGGACAACCACATGGGACCCGGAATGGGGTGCACAGCGTGCCGCACTGGCGATCAGACACCCGCTCCAGTTGCGGGCAAGTGCCGCGGCACGCCGGGAGATATGGGGTGATCTTTTGTTGCTGGCAGTAACACTGGATGGGGCGAGGAATGCCGGTAACGTAATCATGGAATAATACTGCAAGTTAAGTTACAGGAATGCTTTGACATCATTTTCTATTGATGTGTGGTAATTGCGGAATTTCAATGCTTTGACCGGAGCCGGCACTGCTCTTTCCTGCCGATTGAATTGCGGTAATTTTAAGAACGCTTGCTTTTTCACGCGGGAACTCCTAGACCCCCCGCCACCATGCGAGCCATTGGACAAATATCCCAATCCATAGCCACCAGAGTTTTGCTTGCCGGGGCGGCGCTTCTGACGGGTGCTTCCGTCGCGAGCGCGCGACCTGCTGCTCAGGGCTTCAGTCCGTCGGATGACGGTAATCAGCGGACCGGGGGTGGTTCGAGTGAGCGGTCACTGAATGGCGCCGCTGCCGGTCATGGGCGGCCAGGCGAGGAATTTGCCATGGCCATACCGCGGCTGCCAATGCAGGCTCCTGGCGGGATACCGGGCGATGATGGCGTTGTAGCCCTCCCGCGGCCGCTGTCGCCGGAAATGGCGACTCTGGTCCGGTCGATTTTTCGTCTTCAGCGGCAGGGAGCGTTCGGCGAAGCGCTGAGCAGCACGACACGGCTGACTGACACGACCCTGCTGGCTGACATCATGGCTGAACGATTCATCAGCCCCGCTTATCGCCCGACGGCAGGCGAACTGCGGCGCTGGCTTAATACCTGTTCGGATATGGCGGATGCTCCGGCGATTTTCTCGAGGTTGTCCGCCATGTCTGACCGGGGCACCCTGCCGGCGGCGCCCTCCACGGCGATGCTGGGCGGAACCGGAGCCGTAGCTGCTGTAAACGAGCTGACCGGGCATCCGTTCACCCGTAATGCGCTTCTGGACCGAACGGTTCAGGAGCGGGCTGCGACAGGTGCGCGCGGCGCGCAGAGCGCCATGCATCTGATCGCCATCACGCCGGGTATGACAGCGCCTTATGCAGCGCAGCTCGGCGGCGAGGTGGCGCAGACGCTGCTGAGCCTCGGAAACGCGGAAGACGCACTGAATATCGCCCGGGACGCCTTTGCTCGCGGTGAGCGCCGTGTCGGCTTTCCGGCTTATATCGGTGGCCTGGCGGCCTGGGATCTGGCCCGGCGGACCGAAGCGGTCGAGCTGTTTGAGACGGCGTCACGGGCGCCTGTTGTGACACCTGAACTGATTTCGGCAGCAGCCTTCTGGGCGGCACGCGGTCATCAGGAGCTGGGCGAGCTGAGTGCGTTCCGGCCCTGGTTGCAGCGGGCTCTGGTATCCCGGACGAGTTTTTACGGTCTCCTGGCGCAGCGGATGCTGGACCGGGTGCCGCGTCACGCAGCACAGGACAGTGGCGTTCAGAATGCGGATCTTGAGATGGTGGCGGACACGGCGCCTTCGATGCCGGTTCTGACGGAGATCGACATTGAGGCGGTCGCCGCGACGCCTGTCGGCAACCGGGTGTTTGCCCTGCTGCAGGTAGGTGAGCAGGGACGGGCGGAGATGGCGTTGCGCCGGTACTGGCCCAGAGTCATGCATGACGCGCCTCTTGCCCGCTCGATGCAGCTTGTTGCCGCAGCGGCAGGTCTGAATGATCTGGCGCTTGAGATGGCGGATTCGATCCAGACGATGGATCAGGCATCGGGGCGGCATGGCGAGCAGCTTCCATTGCCGGCGCTGCACCCGCGTCACGGTTTCACGGTCGACCCGGCGCTGGTTTACGCGCTGACACGGCTGGAATCGAATTTCGATCCGCAGGCGGTTTCGGGCGCGGGAGCCCACGGACTGATGCAGATTCAGCCGGTGACCGCCGGGTTTGTGACAGGGCAGGCAGATCGCTTCACAGGGTCCCCTCAGGTCCTGCATGATCCGGGACTGAACCTTGAAATCGGGCAGCGTTATGTCCGGTATCTGGCCCATCTGACCTCCGGTTCGACAGCACAGGATGATCCTGTCCGGACGACGCCTGAGGGTGGTGATCTGATCCGTCTGCTGGCGAGCTATAATGCCGGACCAGGAGCGATTTCACGCTGGGAGGCGGGCAGCGGCGCGTCCTCCGATCCGCTGCTTTATATGGAGCGGCTGCCTAATCCGCAGACCCGGGCATATGTGGCTCAGGCCTTTTCCTATCTGTGGACATATGCGGACCGGCTGAACCTGCCGACGCCGTCTCTGGAGGCGCTGACTCAGGGGCGCTGGCCAGGCTTCCGGGCGGAACTGCAGCTGGCAGCCGCGCGATGGCCTTCGCAGGCGATTCACTGACTAGGATCAGAATCGGTTTGCGACCGACAGAGGATGTTCGCCCTGGCGTAATACTGAATGTCTCTTGGGCTGCGTCTTCTGAAGCTTTGTCCATAACCATGGATTTGACGCCTCCTGATGTACCTGCGCGGTCAGGGGGCAGTTCGCCTTCTGCACGTTTCCCACAGGGATCGCGTTCACTCCTGTCCGGACGGCTGAGGTCAGCGGCATAAACCTGAAGCCAGTCTCAGACGGCGTCCGGAACCCTGTCTCATTTCAGAGCACGAGGGAGCTCTTGCTGAGCGAGACCTTCTCTTCGGATATTTATGACATCGGTGGTTATCCGCTTGAGGTGTCTGTTCCGCCGTCAACGGTAATGGTGGTGGCCCCCGTCACGTAACTTGCGGCGCTGCTGGCGAGAAAGACGATGACGTAAGCGACCTCATCAGGTTCGCCCTGACGGCGAAATGCGGTGCGGTCCGTAAAACGGCGGCCTTTTCCGTCATCGGTTGTCTGGCTTCAGAACAGACGGGCGATCATCATGACTAAATGCCCGGAATGATCTGTCCCTGGTGCGGCAAGTGATAAAAGCCTTAGCCGTACAGGGTTTTTAGCGAAGTGCGCCGCCACGACGGTTATGACCATATGTTCAGCAATGCTGAATTTCCGGATAGTGTCTGTCCGGAAAGCCAGCCCGATGAAGAGAAGGGGAACCGCGTGGGGAAACCGCCAAGACTGATTCAGTCGATTGAGCGATCGGCCGCCATTCTGGAGATCATCGCGCAGGAAGGCGGCCGGGCACGGCTGCAGCAGATTGCAGGCATTTCCGGGCTCGGAAAAACGACGGTTCATAATATTCTGCAGACACTGGATCAGCTTGGCTATGTGCAGCGTCGTCCGGGAGATGTGCGGTATTATCTTGGCGGCCGCATTCTCAATCTCGCGCGCATTGCAGGAGACGATAATGCACTGCGGGAACGGATGCGCCCCGCGCTGGAGGCGATTGCCCGTGACAGTGGCTGCATAGTCTGGCTGGCGGTTCCCGGCGGTGATGAGGCGACATATCTCGATATTCTTGACCCCGTTGCCCCGGATGGTCAGATGCCGCGGGTCCATCCCCGCGAAAAACTGGAAGGCTCAGCCGTGGGGCTGGTGTTTCTGGCTTTCGTGCCAGGGCTGGGTAAGCGCGTGCTGAGCACACGGGCCAATGCGCTGGATACCGGTATTCTGGCGCGTATCGAAGCGGTACGTCTGCGGGGCTATGCACTGGATATTGAGGCGTATCGTCCGGGGTTCAGTGCCGTGGCGGTTCCGTGGCGGGAAAACGGAGAGGTACGTGCGAGTGTCTGCGTGGGCGGTCCGGCGGCAGATCTGCCGCGGCACCGGCTTATCCGCCTGAGCTGGATGATGATGCGTCATGTGGAGCGTGTGACAGTTCCGTTGATGTGAATGAATGGTGGTTCAGCAATGCTGAACAAATGAAGTTTCTGTTCAGCGGCTTATTCCCTGATCCGGCCGGATGATTAATTTGCCACTTTTCCTCGAATGGACGCAGGTATCATGAAGTTATCGACTGCCACTTCCATGCTGGTGGCCGCCCGGGCTGAAGCGGAGAGGCTGGGCGTGAATGTGTGCATATCCATTATGGATGCCGCCGCCTGGCCTGTGGCCTCAATCCGGATGGATGGCGCTCTGCTCGGTGCGATCGACGTCAGTGCGCGGAAAGCGAGGACGTCGGTACTCTTCCAGATGGACAGTGCTGATTTCGGAGCGGTGGGGTGCCCCGGAGGCGAGGCCTACACGCTTGAGAACACCAATGGCGGCCTGACGAGTTTTGGCGGCGGCATTGTTCTGAAATCGGATGACGGAACGGTCCTTGGCGCCGTCGGGGTCTCCGGCGCCAGTGTGGACGGTGACATTGCCGTTGGCCGGGCCGCCGCGCGCGCTCTTGCGGTCTGACTTCATCTTTTGCGGATGTTTTCTTTATGACGACAGAAACTGTGCTGCCTGAGGGCGGCGTTTCCCTTCCTCAGGGAAGAACGGCCGCTCTTCTGGTCCTGACATTCGGCACATTCGTTGTCGGAACAGGCGAATTTGCCATTATGGGAATGCTGCCTGAATTTGCTTCTTCGCTCGGGCTTTCAGCGGCAGATGCGGGCTATGCCATTACGGCCTATGCGCTCGGGGTCGTGATCGGAGCCCCGCTCATTACCATTCTGGGGGCACGACTGTCGCGCCGCGAGCTTCTGCTGACTCTTCTGTTGCTGTTTTGCTTTGGAAATATCCTGAGCATTGTCATGCCGACGCCGGGACTGGTTGAGGTGGCGCGTTTCATTACCGGGCTGCCGCACGGGGCGCTTTTCGGAATTTCGGCCCTTGTCGCTGCGTCGATGGTGGAACGGTCCCGGCGTGGCTGGGCTGTGGGACGGGTCCTTTCCGGAATTGCAATTTCCACTCTGATCGGCGCGCCCTTTTCAACATTTGCCGCTGATCATTTCGGCTGGCGTATTGCTTACCTGATTATTGCCGTCTTCGGTTTCGTGACCTTTCTTGGGGTATGGCGCTATATTCCGGCTGATCAGCCAAACCGTTCCATCTCGCCACTCAGGGAGGTGACGGCGCTCGGGAACGCGCAGGTTCTGCTGACGCTTCTGACCGCGGCAATCGGCTTTGGCGGCATGTTCGCGATTTATACTTATCTCACCAGCGTTCTTGTGAACGTGACGCAGGTTTCAGAGTGGCAGGTCATGATATGCATGATGATCTGGGGGCTGGGTATGCTTGCCGGTGCGAATGGGGGCGCATGGCTGGTGGACCGCAATCTCGATGTTGCGGCAATCCTTGCTCTCGCCGGAAGCGCTGTGGCGATGGTGGCTTTTCCGATCGTTATGCACAGTTATGTCGGTCTGGCACTGGATGTTTTCCTGATTCCAGCCTTTGTGAACGGACTTGGACCTGCGCTGCAGACACGGCTGATGGATTTCGCGGGCGATGCGCAGACACTGGCAGCATCACTCAATCATTCGGCATTCAATATCGCCAATGCGCTCGGGGCTTCATTGGGAAGCGTTCTGCTGGCACACCAGTACGGGTATGGATCGCTGGGAATGGGTGGCGTACTTCTCTCCGGCGCGGGACTTGTGGTCTATCTTGTGGCCCTGGTGCTCCTGAAAAGAAGCGGATTCACGGAAGTCCGGGAACCAATTGTCTGAACAGTAAAGCAACAGTGTCTGCCTGCTTCACAAACCCTGACAGGTCACGGGTGGCCTGTCAGGGTTTGTTCCGAACCAGATAAGGGCAGGGAGCCCTGCTGATCCCGACCCGCTTAAACAAAATGGGGGATGAAGAGCGGCACGCCCGACCGGATTTCCTCGCAAAATATGTTTCAGCGAACACCCGTTGTATCAGGAAGACCGCTTCAGACCGCAGGATTCCCGATAGCGGTGCAGCGCTGACGCCCGATCTGTCGCTCGCAGTTGACGTCTCATAAGAGCAATTACGCGTCCATCGCATGCGAATGATGAATCGAGAACGAGACCGTTGATTTCAGCGACAACGAGTGTCAGGCGCGGCTTGCGATTCAGCGTCGTAGCCTGCGGTGGTAAGTCGGCCGGGATGAGTCTGGCGCACCCTCACCCTCGCTTCGTTTCAGCGGGCTCTTCGATCCTGAGCCGACCGGTCGTCGAAAATTTACGATGTTGTTTACGGTCAGAATGATGCTGCTCAGGGCCAGAGCCGGCCTTTCCGGCCCCGGCTTACCGGAGAGCGGTGCGTGTGCTAGAAGTTCAGGCCTTAGCACTGGCTGTGCCCCGCGGTCCCGCTCCGGGCTGCGCGGCCATGACATGACGGAAAAGCCTTGACCGAGAATCCCGATCTGCCCGCCCCGCCTTCTGACCTCGTTCCGGTAGCGATCGAGGAGGAAATGCGGTCCTCCTACCTTGCCTATGCGATGTCCGTCATCGTCGCCCGCGCGCTGCCGGATGTGCGCGACGGGCTGAAACCGGTGCATCGCCGTATTCTGTATGCAATGCGTGAGAGCGGGTTTACGTCGGACAAACCCTATCGCAAATCGGCCCGCGCGGTCGGTGACGTGATGGGTAAATATCACCCGCACGGTGATTCCTCGATTTATGACGCCATGGTCCGCATGGCCCAGAGCTGGTCGATGCGGGTTAAGCTGATCGACGGGCAGGGGAATTTCGGATCGGTCGACGGGGACAGCCCGGCGGCGATGCGTTACACCGAGGCCCGTCTGGCGAAGGCATCCTCTTTCCTGCTGGATGACATTGATCGCGATACGGTCGATTTTCAGCCGAACTACGACGAGAGCGAGGAAGAACCGCAGGTCCTCCCGGCGGCATTCCCAAACCTGCTGGTCAATGGCGCGACAGGCATCGCCGTCGGCATGGCGACCAATATCCCGACGCACAATCCGGGTGAGGTGATCGACGCCGCGCTGGCGATGATCCGCAACCCGGACATCACCCTTGAAGAGCTGATGACGATCACGCCGGGACCGGATTTCCCGACAGGCGGCATCATTCTGGGCCGGACAGGGATACGCAACGCGTTCGCCACCGGACGCGGTTCGGTGATCATCCGGGCGCGGGCCGAGATCGAGGAGATCCGCAAGGATCGCAAGGCGATCATCATCACCGAAATTCCGTATCAGGTAAACAAGGCGACGCTTCAGGAGAAGATCGCCGAACTGGTCCGGGACAAGAACAGCGACCGGCATATCGAGGGCATATCGGACATCCGCGACGAGTCCGATCGTTCCGGTATGCGGGTCGTGATCGAGCTGAAACGTGAGGCGACTCCGGAAGTGGTGCTGAACCAGCTCTACCGCTTCACGCAGCTTCAGACCTCCTTCGGTGTGAACATGCTGGCGCTGAATGGCGGCCAGCCGAAGCTGATGGGCCTGATGGAGGTTCTTTCGGCGTTTGTCGCTTTCCGCGAGGAAGTGATCATGCGGCGGGCGCGCTTCGATCTGTCGAAGGCGCGGGATCGTGGACACATTCTGGTTGGTCTGGTGATCGCGGTCGCCAATATCGACGCGGTGATCGCACTGATCCGTGCCGCGCCGGATGCGGCGACGGCGCGTGAATCGCTGATGGCGGCGCAGTGGGATGCCGCTGAGGTCGAACCGCTGCTGGCGCTGATCCATGACGAGGGCAATGTCGTCGTGGATGGCAAAGTGCGTCTGACCGAAGCGCAGGCGCGTGGCATTCTGGAACTGCGTCTGCAGCGTCTGACCGGTCTGGAGCGGGAGAAGATCCAGAGCGAGTTGTCCGAAGTCGCGGCGAAGATCAATGAACTGCTGGAAATCATCCGCAGTCGCCCGAGACGTCTGGAAGTGATGTGTGAGGAATTGCTGGCGGCGCGGGCTGAGATCGCGACGCCGCGCATGACGGAAATCGCCGATTACGCCGGGGATCAGGACGATGAGAGCCTGATTGAGCCGGGGCTGATGGTGGTGACTATCACGCGTGACGGCTTCATTAAGCGGACTCCGCTGGAAGTCTTCCGGGCGCAGAATCGTGGCGGCCGCGGACGTACGGCGGCAGGACGGCGCGGGGACGATATCGTCGTCCGGTCGTTCAACGCGCATACGCATCAGTGGGTGCTGTTCTTCTCGTCCGGCGGCAAGGCCTACCGCGAGAAGGTCTGGCGTCTGCCGGAGGCGAGTCCGACGGCGAAGGGGCGCGCCCTGGTCAATCTGCTGCCGGATCTGGGCAGTGATTCGATCACGGCGGTTCTGCCACTGCCGCAGGACGAGGATCTCTGGGAAGCGCTGCACCTCGTCTTTGCGACGGCCAGCGGCGGCGTCCGCCGGAATCGTCTGAGCGACTTCCGCAATATCCGGTCGTCCGGCCTGATCGCGATGAAGCTGGACGAAAAAGACAGTCTGATCGGCGTGGCGACCTGCCGCGAGGGGCAGGACGTATTCCTCGCGACGCGGGGTGCGCGCTGCATCCGCTTCCAGATTACGGACGAAATTCTGCGTGTGTTCGCCGGTCGTGATTCGTCGGGCGTGCGCGGTATTCGCCTTGCGGAGGGCGATGAGGTCATCAGCCTGTGCGTCCTGAATCACGTCGATGCGACAGTTGAGGAACGGGCGCTGTATCTCCGCGCGGCAAACGCGAAACGCCGGGCCGGGAACGCGTCTGAGGAAGGCGCGGAAGAAAGCTCCGAAGCGGAAGAGATCGTTCTGCCGGAAGGTTCGGATCTGACTCAGGAACGGTTTGAGGAGCTTGAGGCGGCGGAAGAGATTCTGCTGACGGTAAGTGATGCAGGCTACGGACGCCGGTCTTCAGCCTATGATTACCGTGTGTCGGGCCGTGGCGGTCAGGGCATTACGAATATGAATTTCTCAGCCAGCAAGAAGGGTTCGGCGGTCGTGGCGACGCTGCCTGTGCTGGCGGGAACGGATGTGATGCTGGTGACGGATGCCGGACGTTTGATTCGCGTTCCTGTCGATCAGGTGCGAGTCATGTCCCGCCAGGCGAGCGGCGTGACGCTGCTGCGTCTGGACGGGAAAGAGTCGGTGACCAGTGTCTTCCCGGTGCTGGAGGATGATTCGGCCGATGAGGACGATTCTGCCCCGGCGGAGAATACCGGAGAAGACGGTGGGAGTGACGATGCCTGAAGCAGCACGCCGTGTCGGGTTTTACCCGGGGACGTTCGATCCGGTGACCTTTGGTCATATGGACATTATCGAACGGGCGGCGCGGCTGGTGGACCGGCTGGTGATCGGGGTGGCGAAGAACGCGGGGAAAAACCCGCTTCTTTCTGTCGATGAACGGGTGGCGGCGCTCCGGGATGAAGTTCCGGGACTTATCGCCCGCACGGGCGCCGAGATCGAGGTGGTCGCATTTGATGAACTGCTGGTGGAAGCGGTGCGCCGGCAGAAAGCGACCCTGATTTTCCGCGGACTGCGGCTTCTGGTGGATTTCGACTATGAAGCGCAGATGCAGGGCGCGAACCGTAAGCTCGCCCCTGAGATTGAGACCGTCTTTCTGATGGCGACCGAACGGACGCAGTTTATCTCCTCGCATATGGTGCGTGAGATTGCGGCCTATGGCGGGAATATCAGTGAGTTCGCACCGGACGGAGCATGCCGGCGCGTCGTGGCGCGGTTTGCCCGCTGATCTTTCTGACTTTGTAATTCGGTCTGTGGTGACGTAAGCCTCCTTTCCGGGTCTGCCCGTTCTGTCCTGCGCGGTCTCCGCGCTGGTGACGGGTGGAATGGCCGGTGCCGTTCTCCTGATGCGAGTCCGGGTACCGGATTGCATGAAGTGATTGGATAACGACATGGCTGATACTGACAAAAACGATCTGCTGAATATGGATCTGGCGTCGGGACGCGTGGTGATTCGCCTGCGTCCGGACCTGGCGCCTCTGGCGGCTGAGCGTCTGCGGACGCTGGCTGCAGAAGGGTTCTACGACAACACGCCATTCCACCGGGTTATCTCCGGCTTCATGGCGCAGGGCGGCGATCCTACGGGAACAGGCACGGGTGGCAGCAAGCTTCCGGATCTGAAGGCGGAATTCACGCGTGCTGCGAAGTTCGAGCGTGGCACAATCGGCATGGCCCGGACAATGAATCCGGACAGCGCGAACAGCCAGTTCTTCATCATGTTCGAACCGTCGCCACACCTTGATGGTCAGTACACCATTGCCGGTGAAGTCATCGAAGGCATGGATCTCGTTGACAAAATCAAGCGCGGCTCCGGCAGCGGCGGAATGGTGCAGGATCCGGACCGGATCGTGAAAATGCGCCCGGCTTCCGCTGAAGCCTGATTAATTTTTGCAATGGTGACGGTTGACAGGATCGACCGTCACCTTTACCCGATGGCTCGCGGTGAGCCGGTAGCTCAGCTGGTAGAGCATTCGACTTTTAATCGAATGGTCGAGGGTTCGAGTCCCTCCCGGCTCACCAAAAAAATCCATGATACGGCAGATACTCACCGTTACGGTGAGCTTATAAAGCCAGACTGGGATTTCATCTTCTTCCGATCAATGTGGTCGTTCTGTTATCGTGAAAATATGAGTGATTTGCGCCCTGATGGAATCGTCAGTTTCCTTCGGTGTCTCATATCCGATGAAGGCTGCAATCTGATGTATTGCGTAGATGACCCAGGACGGGACGTCGGGCGACTGTTTCTTCGGTCTCCGCTGTAACAATCGCAGAGTCTGACTCACATGCCGCAGATGTCCGGCATGTATTTCTGGCTTTTTGTCTGACTTAAGGGTTTCCGTAAGGCCCATAAGCTTCAATGGACGTCTTATACGACGTTCTTCGGCGCTTTCTCTCCTGACACCTCGCAGAAGCCGTAGCCTGTGGGTCGTAATACACAGGCACATCCCTCCCCGGTTATTTATCCCGTCGCCAGGCCAGAGCGCATCATCTGCGCGCAGCCTGTCATCACGAACGGAAGGGGCCGTGAACGCGGCGGAATATAGCGCCGGATGGCCGACGACAGACATGTGACGATGCTGTCGATGGAACATCCGCTTATCAGACAATGACCGTGAGTATTAACGAATTAATTTTCATGAATTCGTTCAGCAATGTTAACTTATTATAAATAAATAAGAAGTTATAGTTTTTGTGGAAGACACTCCACAATTACCGAAAGAAATTGTCTTCTCTGTATTTCGGTTTTCAGAGTGCATGCACATGAATAAAATCATTATTCTGCTTCAGCAATTATTCAGAACATCCGGAAGCATGGACAGGCCGGAAGATTACAGGCTTGGTCGTCTGTGGGACGCGGGGTGGACCGCATGTAACGAGGGACATAAGCAATCCTCTGCTTCGTTTCTCATTGGAGATGAAAAAAGCGCCTGGCTCGCAGGCTGGCGAGCATCCGAAAACATGTTCATGATCTGCTGGTAGGGTTCACGCGTGTAAGCTTCCTGGCGACTTTGCTCGCCAGGGAAAGCGGAGCGGGCGGAAGTCATATGCGATCCGATCTCTGCCAGACGGCAGGCATCTGCTCCGGCTGATCCGTCCTGTTCAAACGATGAGTCATTCTTTTTTGCAGAAATCCGGAGAATATAGATATCAGTGCCGGAAGCCGGCCACCGGCGAAATGATAGTTGATTTGTCCGGATTCTGAATGATGTAAACTTACCCTGCGCATCCTGATGTTTTAGTGTAACGAGCTGATTTCATCGATATTCTTACTATAGATTAAAAATAATAAGGCAGTCCGCACGAATAATGGTGGTGCGATTCTGTCTGATGCATTGCATGATTGCCGTTGCAATGGTTTTCTACAAGCAGGTCAGGCAAGATGTGAGTGCAGTGGGTATTAAATCTCGAACGAATATCAGTCAGTATTGCCACGCGATTTGCTATCCAGGCAACGTTCAGATCGGACTTATCGCGCCAAATAGTTTTTGTTTTCTCCATTCGACGTACTGAACGCGATCAATGACCGGAATATCGGGAGTTGGTAATGATGGTACGAGATAAGATGCCAATGGCATAGCACATGAATGCTCCGGAACACGTCTGAACAGATTGCGCAAACATTACTCCAGATGATTCGACGGAATCGTCACTTCCGTTGCGGTCTTCAGGGTGATTATTTTGTCGAAGGCCATTGTCTCTGTGCTGCCCATATAGAGCCATGATCTTCAGTCCGGATTTAACCAGTAATGCGCCTTATTTTAACGGATATTCCCCCCCCCGGCGACTTTCTCTAAAAAGGTCAGAATCTTAATTATTATATAACGAGTTATCCGCGACGTTATCTTCACCTGTACTTGCAGCGACAGATATCTGGATAAGAATGGCAATCGTATCAGTCACATCGCCATTTTACCTGAAATACCTGCTGTTCCTTTGTTTGCTGATGTTCCATTGCGTAATGCAGGCGTGGAGTGGGCTGAGCGACGAGCCGGTCTGGCTATGGCAGGCACTCACGCACAGTCGTTACTCTCCAGCCTTCCTGCTTTCTCGTCGTGCGCCACAACGTCTGCATTCATTCCGATGATACCGGGCGTATCCTGACACAACCGTTTCCTGTCAGGATTTTGCTCTCGGATTTATCTGATTATTAACCTGCTCATTTTAACATCCTGAAGATGCTGCAGAGGTGATTTTTCCGCAAATTTACGCGGAAACGTGCCGGTTCTGGAGCCTGAATACCGATTCCCGGTTTGTGGTCCGGTGAATGATGCTGCGCAGTTCGGAGTGTGGATGGCGGAAGAAGCTGAATCGGACGGCGCGCCTGCGCCGTCTGCCGGGAAGAAAAAAAAGCTCGTACCTCTCGTGGGCGCTGTCATTGGCGTGCTGGCGCTTGGCGGCGGCGGCTGGTTCTATAAGCAGCATAAACCAAAGGTTGTGAAGCCGAAGACGGAACAGGTGCAGCAGGAGCCGTTCCTCGTTGACATCCCGACTGTTATTTCAAATCTTGACAGCTCTTCCGGCCGCCCTGTGTTTGTAAAAATTACCGCCAGGCTTCAGGTCGCCGGTGCCCAGCCGTCTCAGGTTCAGGCACAGATTCCTGAAATCCAGAATATTTTTCAGACCTATCTTCATGAAAGTACGCAGACCGATCTAAGTGGTAACGGTATTTACCGGCTGCGGGAGGCAATGCTGGACCGGATTGCAGTTCAGCTCGCTCCGATTGAGGTGAGGGATCTCCTGTTCACGGAGTTTCTGATCCAATGAGTGAGGCTCAGGGCGGTCTGAATGGCGCTATTCCGCGGCCAGGACCAACGGCGTCCCTTCGTGATCTGGAGAATGCTGATTTTGACGGGCGCAGTCCAGGCGCAGTTGCGGGCGATATGGATACGACAGAGGACGAGCATGTCCTCGATCAGGCTGAGATCGACAGTATTCTCGGCAACGCGTTTATGTCCGGCGATCTTGAGGAGAGTACGAGCGGGCTTGAAAGGATTATCGGCTCGGGGCTGGTAACGTATGAGCGCCTGCCCATGCTGGAGGTGGTGTTTGACCGCCTGATGCGAATTGTCTCGACAACTCTTCGTAATTTTACAAACGATAATGTTGACGTGTCGATAGACGGCATCAGTTCGATGCGGTTTGGTGACTATCTCAATTCAGCACCGGCGTCCTGCATTTTTGCGGTCTTTAAAGCTGAAGAATGGGAAAATTACGGGCTGATGGTCGTTGACTCGGCTCTGACCTACTCAATGGTCGATGTCCTTCTCGGTGGTGCGCGTAATCCGCGCCCTCTGAATGTCGAAGGCCGGCTGCACACCACAATTGAACGGTCCCTGATTGAAAAGATGGTGCGTCTGGTTCTGGCCGATCTGAGTATCGGTTTTGATCCCATCTGCGCAGTGAATTTCAGATTTGAGCGCCTGGAAATCAGCTCCCGGTTTGCTGCGATCTGCCGCGCCTCGAATGCGGTATTTCTGGCCCGGATGCGTGTCGAAATGGATGATCGGGGCGGCAACATTGATGTTCTGCTCCCGTACGCGACGCTTGAACCCGTGAGGGATCTGCTCCTGCAGCAGTTCATGGGCGAGAAATTCGGCAGGGATTCGATCTGGGAGACGCATCTTGCTGAAAAACTGCGCGACACCGACGTGCAGCTGGAAGCTGTTCTTGGAGAACAGACAATGAAGCTTTCCGAGATTGTGGATCTGAAACCAGGCTCGGTCATTGTTCTCGAACACCAGCTTGAGCAGCCTGTCAGCCTGCGCTGCGGTCAGATTGAAATGTTTACCGGCAAGGTCGGGCGAAAGAAAGAAAATATGGCCATCCGGATCGAGGAAGACCTGATGGCTGTGCGTCAGCTTATTGGGACGTCTGAGGGATTGTACTCGTAGGGTGGAGATATTTCATGACGACGTTTGAATATTGTATGGAATTTATTCTCTGTATTCTCCTTATCGCAGGAATTTTTTATAGTATTTACCTTGGCCGTGCGCTAGCTGTCCTGCGCCGTGATCGACGCGAACTGGCTGATCTGGTGGCGAAACTGGATGAGAGCGGGCGCCGGGCTGAAGACGGAGTGGAGAAACTGCAGACGGCTGGAGATGTCAGCGGTCGCGCGCTCGGACGGATGATCGATCAGTCCCGCATGCTGCACAGCGAACTTGAGGCGCTGTCCGAACGGGCAGATTCGATTGCAGGACGGTTGGATGGGCTGGTTCGTCAGAGCAACCGGCAGATGCCGAAAGAAAGAACGGCGTCTGCAGAGAATGTTCAGATGCTGGCTGATCAGCAGGCCGTGCCGCCATTCGAGAGCATAACCTCTTCCTGGAGTGGTAACGCAGATGCTCCGAAGCTGCCAGTCAGTCCAGAAAAAACGGCCAGCCCAAAGTTCACCGGCGTCCAGTCGCCCGGTACGCAGGAATCCGTTCCTTCTCTTCGGCCTTATGAACAGCGCTCCCGGCAACGCACGGCGGCGGAACAGGACCTGATCCGGGCGTTACGGATGGGATGATATGATGCGGAAAATTTCGTTTCCACGCATTTTTCAGTTGTCCGCATTTCTGATGGGCGGTGTGTTCTGTCTTAAGGCGTATCTGCTGACGAGTTCTCTCCTGCTTGCGAATACGCCGGAAGGGGCTGCAGTGCAGGCAGCAGAAACAGACCCCGCGACCGGTAAGGGCGGAAGTGCTGGAAACGATAGCACTTCACAGCCTGCTCTGTCTGGTCAGAGTAAAGCTAAAATGCCTGACAAGGCGACTGCAGAGAAGGGTGCGAATCCATGTGCTGACGGGACGACATGTGTGGGGCAGGTCAGTAAACCTGAACTGGATGTCGATCACAGGGCCGACGCGGCACGACAGGCGATTCTGGCGGATCTGGCAGGACGGACGCATGAACTCGATCAGGAGTCCCGCAGACTGGAAGACATGAAGCGGACGATTGAGGCATCACAAGCCGTTCTGGATGGACGGTTGCAGAAATATTCGCAGGAACAGTCGAATATCATGGCGGCCTCAAGGCAGCAGAAGCAGCTCAGCGACGCGGATATCGATCGTCTGGTAAAAATATACGAGTCCATGGCGCCCCGGGATGCAGCTTCTATTTTCAATGTACTGGATTTCCAGGTTGTGGTGCCGGTCATGACGAAAATGAATCCGCGCAAGGCATCAGCGATTCTGGCGGGCATGACGCCTGAGCGTGCAATGATGGCGACGCAGCTTCTGGCTGGAGTTCCCCGGAAAGGAGGGGTGGTGCGGGCAGGCACAAACGGTTAAATTTATTCACTTTTCGTAAGATATTATTTTCAGAACCGCCGCACTGCATCTGTGCGGGAGGCAGAATTAAGGACTGGGTGTGCGGACGAGACTTCCTTTGACAGTGTGTGTCGCGACAGGTCTTGGCGGTTTACCCTTTTTTTTCGCCAGTGCTTTTGGTCAGGTTACTGATGTCGGTACTGGTATTCCGCCTGCAGCTGAAAATGTGCCTGCAGTCGTTTCCGCTCCCGCCACTCCGCACCATTCCCGTCAGCATTTCCGGACTGCGAAAAGGAAAACAGCAGCGGCGAAAGTTCACCCCGGATCTGCGACGGACTCTGGCATTACGGCAGATGAACAGAATGTCACGCAGGGCTCTGGCGCGCTGCCATCCGGCTGGCAGCAGGAGCGCATCGGCGTGCAGGCTGACGGCGACGCGGAAGGGCAGCCGGGCAAACCGCCATTACGGAATGCGTCTTCTTCCACGCCTCAGTCGAAAGGAGCGTCGTCCGGTGGAAATACAGAGACGCCACCTCCTTCCGCAACGCAGGCGACCGCGAATGAAGGGCATGTCAGCACGCCGGTGACGGCTCAGGTCAGCAAAATCTTTCTTCCAACAGGTGACGATGCCGGAATTGCTGCGTTCTGGTCACGAAATGACATGATCATTTTATCCGATCATGCAACGCACATGGATGCGAGTGCGCTTCGGGATACGGGACCATTTGCGTCTGTAGCGGTGCGGACCGTGGGCGACACGACTGTCGTCACCTTTCATTTCGAAAACCGGCATGAACTGACACTCAGCAAGCAGCCTGGGGGGTGGATACTGGCATTGTCGCCGGACGATGCCGGGAAAGTCCGGGCCCGCATCACATCGCAGGAGAAAGATGGCGGCATTCTTTATCCGATGTCCCGGCCGGGTCGGATTGTGCCGTTTACGGATCCGTCCTCGGGCGCGCGCCTCCTCGTTGCAACGTCGTCAGTCGGATTTCCAGGTCCGCGCCTGCCGCGACGGCATGTAGGCTATGAACTCTGGCCGTCTGTGCAGGGACTGGTTTTCGCGGTGGAATCCGATCAGATCGAACTCCGCGACGGGGATGGCGGACCATTTCTCGACGTAGTCGGCGAAGGAGCAGTTCCGCTTGCCAGTGCCGCCTCCGGGCAGGCCACGGATGACAGAGTTGACTGGTCCTGGCTGGGCCTGAGATCACTTCCTCCGGAAACCCTGCGCGAGGATTATCGCCGGCACTGGACGCAGGCTGCCATGTTGCCGCCTGACAGCCGGACAGATGCACGTCTCGCCGCGGCACGATCCGCCTTTGCGCTGGGTGACGCGCATAATGCGAGGGCCATTCTTGCAGCGGCGATTCAGGATAATCCCGAACTCGCAATGCTTCCGAATGTCGCATTTCTGCAAGCTGCATCTGAACTTCTTGCAGGCAACACAGCGGGGGCGTCAGCGCTTGAAAGCGCCGATACCGGAGCGGACGGGGCGCTCTGGCGCGGCCTTTATATGGAGCGGGCCGGCAAGGACCCCGCAGGCGCGGCGGCTCTTCTGGCGCAGGGTTACTCCCGGCTGACAGATTATCCCGCAACACTGCGGAACAGGCTGCAACCGGAAGCGGCTACTTTCATTGCGCAATACGGGTCAGATCAGGATCTGTCTGTCCTGTCGCCTGTGCCGGATGCGCCGGCTTTTGCGGCAGTGCGGGCATTCATGCAACTCAGGACCGGTGATCAGGCGAAAGCTCTTACAGCCTTTCAGGCGATGGCGAAACAGAAAGATCCGGTCATAGCCGAGGCTGGTGGCGAGCAGTCGGTTGTATTGCGACAGGCGGCCGGGCAGATTTCTCCGGTCGAAGCGGCGCAGGCGTACGAACGTCTGCTTCCTGCCTCCCGCCTGGCCGGAAGAGAAGAGAATGTCCGGCGTGCTCTCGTCTCCTCCTGGATGAAGGCGGGAGAATGGGAAAAGGCACTTTCGGCGGCGGATGAGGAAATGCGGGTCTTCCCGGAAGGGCGTGAGGCAATGATGCCACAGGTCCAGGATATTCTTCTGCATCTGGCGGAGACGCCGGATAGCTCAGGCTCTCATCCGGCGGATGCTATCGACGCGGTCGCGCTGATCGAGAGCCATATCGATCAGATTCCGGACAGCCCTGTAAAGGGACGCATTCTTGGCGGCCTTGGTGAGAAACTGCGGGGACTCGGACTGCCTGGTCGCGCCGCTCTGGCATTCGAGCGTGCCCTGCCGCTGGCGGACGATAATGCCCGCAGAGCGACCTGGGGTGGTGAACTTGCCCAGGTCGATATAGAGGCACAGCGTCTGGGTCAGGCACGCAGAGCGCTCGACGAAACGGCGGATACCGGGGTCGGAGGAGATGTGGCGTCACGTCGCCGGGTAATCGCTGCGAGCCTGATGGTCCGGGAGGGAAACAGAGATCAGGCGTTGCAGATGCTTGCGCAGGATGAAACAGATCCGTCGCTCGATCTGCGTGGTCGTATTCTTGAAGAGCAGAAAAAATGGCCCGATGCAGTGCTCGTGGTCGGGCGGATGGCGACAAAGGATATTCCTGAGCAAGGCAGTCTGAACGACACGCAGCAGGATCTGACGGTCCGTCTGGCCACCGACGCGGCGCGGGCCAGTGACTGGGAAACGCTGGACCGGCTGCGTGACTGGATCGGGCGACGCCATCTGTCGCCGGAACGGCAGAGAATTTTTGAGCTTCTCGTCACGTCTCCTGAGGAGGACATCAGGAAACGTCTCAACGGAGGGTGAGGCGCAATGCTCCGGATTGCAGTAACCGGAGTGTAAATTACCGTTTTCAGAGCTGCATTATGGCCCCGACCCGATAATCCGCTCATCTGCCTGAAGTCAGAAAGGCATGGAAAGAGCCGGATTTTATGAAGATATTGAGGCAGGGCAGATGAAATCGGGCGCAGTGCGCGACCGGGGTAAGAAAACCCTTGCACAGCAGGGTATGAGGCCCTATCAAGCGCTCTCCTGGCCCAAGGGGGCGTTTTCGCCCAACAGGCCGTCTGCTGGTTTGGGGGTACGTCATGAACGCACTTGCTCAACTGGGGATGGTCTCGGAACTCCCGAGCAATAACCAGATTTCTCCCGTTGCGTCTTACTGTGAGGACGAACGGAAAGATTACTTTGTCGAACGGGACGGCGAAAAATTCGCTGGCACGCATCTGCTCATCGATCTGTGGGAGGCATCCAATCTGGATGATCCTGAAAAGATCGATGCGACGCTCTGCGAAGCGGCAATTGCTGCCGGTGCTACGATTCTTCACAGCCATTTCCATCATTTTACCCCAAATGGTGGCGTGTCGGGCGTTGTGGTTCTCGCTGAGAGCCATATCTCGATTCACACGTGGCCAGAGCGGTCTTTCGCAGCTGTGGACATCTTTATGTGCGGCGCCTGCGACCCGAATCTGTCGATCCCGGTGATGCAGCGCCTGTTTCAGGCAGGACGTATCCTGGTTGACGAGCAGCGTCGCGGAAAAGTGTCGCTCTGAGTAAAATATTCTGAAAGCGCTCGAACTGTATCCGGCCGGGTGATTACTTCACCCGGCCGGATACTTTTGTGTGTCGATGGTATCTGCCAGCCAGGCATGTCCGGCCGTACTGTTTTCCTGATATCTTCACATGACCGGAAAAGCACTTCCCGTCATGATGCGCTCTGTCACTTCCTGTCGGGATGATGCTGCGCCATTGTTTTCCGGAGAGATACTTCATGTCTGATACCTGGCTGAACGAAGGGCTGTATGACAGCTGGGGACAGCAGTTCCGCGTTCGCAAAGAGCTTGCGCATGTAAAAAGCCCCTTTCAGGACATCATTGTTTTTGAAAGCGATTCACATGGCCGCGTGCTTATGCTGGATGGCGTGGTACAGATCACGGAAGCGGATGAGTTCGTCTATCAGGAGATGCTGACGCACGTTCCGCTGTTTACGCATGCCGCGCCGAAAAACGTTCTTATCATCGGCGCAGGTGACGGCGGCGTCCTGCGCCGTGTGCTGGAACATAAGAGCGTTGAGCGCGCCGTGATGGTGGAAATCGATGGCGACGTCATCGAACTGTCAAAAAAGCATCTCCCCGGTATTGCCGGCGACGCCTGGAACGATCCGCGGGCTGATGTCATCGTTGGTGACGGAATCGAGTATGTTGCGAACGCGCCTGACGGTTCGTTCGATGTGATCATTGTCGACAGCACGGACCCGATCGGTGTTGGCGAGGTACTGTTCACGGACTCCTTCTATCAACATTGCGCGCGCATCCTCGGACCGGACGGCCTGATTGTGAATCAGTGCGGCGTGCCGTTCATGCAGGCCGATGAGCTGCGCGAGACAAGTCTGCGGCGGGCGAAATTCTTCCCGCATGTGTCCGCCTATGTCGCGGCGGTGCCGACTTATGTCGGCGGCTTCATGACACTCGGCATTGCCTGCAAAGGCGGCGACCCGACGATGCAGGATGTCGCAGCGGTTCGCGCGCGGGCAGAGCAGACGGGTATCCTCGGGGCGACGCAATACTGGACGCCGGAAATCCATGTCGGGTCGTTCTGCCTGCCGCCCTATATCGCGAAGCATCTTCCGACGAAAAAGTGACGGAACTGTCCGTCATCAGCCTCCGGTTCTGACCTTGGGCAAACAGACGTCCCTCTCGGTCCCTGTCTGCCAGGCGGAACACAGGGTCCCTGAGCCTGTCGCTTCCGCCGGGACAGAGCCGGAATCCGCGAAAGATTCGTTTGACAGCGGAATGACGGAATGCAAGATCAGAGCGTCGCAGAGGGAGAGTCCGGCTGAGAAAGCCGGCGCCGAAGGAGCAACCGCCCCGGAATCTCTCAGGCTAACGGACCCTGTGACACTGGTTTCTGGAGAGTGGCGCATCAGGCGTCCGCCGACGGGATAGCGATCTCAGGCAAACGGACAGAAGGGGCACGAAACTGATTCTGGCGACGGCCAGGTCGGGGAGTGTGCCGATGTCTGTCTGTTCGCTGATTTTTCCTGCCGGAGCGCTGTCATGAGCGACGATCTTCTCCGTACCCCACTTTTTTCTCTCCATGAAGAACTCGGTGCCCGGATAGTGCCGTTCGCGGGCTACGCGATGCCGTTGCAGTATCCCGCCGGCATCATGGCCGAGCATCTGCACACCCGCGAGCACGCTGGTCTGTTCGATGTGTCGCATATGGGACAGGTCCGGGTGCGGTCAGTGGACGGAGATATGCACCGGGCGGCTCTGGCACTGGAGCGGTTGGTGCCCGTGGACGTGGCCGGTCTGAAACCGGGCCGGCAGCGCTACGCGTTCTTTACGAACGATCAGGGCGGTATTCTGGACGATCTGATGATCGCCAATATGGGCGACTGGTTTCTTGTCGTCGTGAACGCGGCCTGCAAGGCGCAGGATATTGCGCTGATGGAAGCCGGGCTGCAGCCGGACTGTATCGTGGAACCGCTGACGAACCGGGCGTTGCTGGCGTTGCAGGGACCAGAAGCAGAGACGGTCCTCGCGCGGTTTATGCCGGATGTGGCCTCTATGAAATTCATGGATGCACGGCAGGGCACGTTCGATGGTGTGCCGGTCTTTGTATCCCGCTCCGGCTATACCGGTGAGGACGGATTCGAAATCAGCATCCCGTCGGCGGAGACAGAGCGCGTGGCACGGGCGCTGGTGGACCAGCCGGAAGTGATGCCGGTCGGCCTCGGAGCGCGTGACAGTCTGCGGCTTGAGGGCGGAATGTGCCTGTATGGCTCGGACCTTGACGATACGACCACGCCGGTTGAGGGCACGCTGGAATGGGCCGTGCAGAAAGTGCGCCGCAAAGGCGGTGCACGGGAAGGCGGATTCCCCGGAAGTGCAGTTGTGCTGGCGCAGTTTGAGAACGGGGCTTCCCGTCGCCGTGTCGGTCTTCTCCCGGAAGGCCGGGCACCCGTTCGCCACGGAGCGCCGCTCTTCGCACAGGCGGAAGGCGGGGCGCAGATCGGGGTTGTCACGTCAGGCGCGTTTGGTCCGCAGGCGAAAGCGCCGGTAGCGATGGGCTATGTCGAAACGGCGTATGCGCCGGAAGGCACGAAGATTTTTGCAGAACTGCGCGGAAAGCGTGTGCCGGTGATAGTGGCGGCGATGCCGTTTGTGCCGGCGCGTTTTAAACGCTGAGCGAAGGAAACAGACCTCATCCGGTCACGATGCGGGGCTGTACTGTTTTTCAGAGTGAATGACCTGTCGGGCAGGTCCGGAACGGGAAGAAAACGATGACGCTTTATTTCACAAAAGAGCATGAGTGGCTGCGCGTCGATGGCGATGTGGCGGTCGTCGGGATCACGAAGCATGCAGCGGAAGAGCTGGGTGAGATCGTGTTCTTCGAACTGAACACATCGGCTTCAGAAGTGAAGGCAGGAGACTCGATCGCTGTTGTTGAGTCAGTAAAAGCCGCCTCCGATGTTTACGCCCCGGTGGATGGCGTGGTGACGGAAGGCAACCCGAATCTCGCAGGTAATCCTGAACTGATCAGCAACGATCCGGAAGGCGAAGGCTGGATGCTGAAGTTGAAGCTGACGAATACGGCACAGCTTTCCGATCTGATGGATGACGCGGCGTATCACGCGCTGATCTCCTGATCCGCAGGCATCTCCGCATACCCGCCCGGTAATGCCCGCCTCTTCGGCTCTGAAACTTCTTTGTCTCTACGGGGAAAGATCGTGACTGCGCAGACACACTGGTCCGGCCTGCAGACTCCTGCCCAGGCTTTTGCTTCCCGCCATATCGGCCCGCGTGAGGCGGAAATCGTGGCGATGCTGGGCGCCCTTGGTCTGGAGAGCGAGGCCGAACTGCTGGATCAGACGGTGCCGGCTTCGATCCGTTCGGAAACACCCGTCGGGATCGGTCCGGGCTGGTCCGAAATTGAGGTGCTGAAGCGGCTGAAGGCCATGGCGGACCGGAACCGCGTCATGGCATCGCTGATCGGGCAAGGATATTACGGAACGATTCTGCCGGGCGTGATCCAGCGGAACATTCTGGAAAACCCTGCGTGGTACACCGCCTATACGCCCTACCAGCCGGAGATCAGCCAGGGACGCCTCGAAGCGCTGCTGAATTTTCAGACTCTGGTGACGGAACTGACCGGGCTGGATATCGCCAACGCATCCCTGCTGGATGAAGCGACCGCGGCGGCTGAGGCGATGGCGCTGGCGAAGCGGGTATCGAAGAGCCGGTCGGACGTATTTTTTGTCGATGCGGACACACATCCTCAGACACTCGCGGTCCTGAGGACACGGGCCGAGCCGGTCGGAATTGAGATTGTCACCGGTGATCCGTTGAAGGATCTCGATGCCGCGTCCGTTTTCGGCGCACTGTTCTCTTATCCGGGCAGTTCCGGAGAAATCCGCGATCCGCGATCCGCGATTGAAGCCCTGCATGCGGCCGGCGCCATCGCGGTCATGGCAGCCGACCCGCTGGCGCTGGTGGTGCTGAAATCACCGGGAGCGCTGGGTGCGGATATCGCCATCGGCTCCATGCAGCGTTTCGGCGTGCCGATGGGTTTTGGCGGCCCGCACGCTGCTTATATGGCCGTTCGGGATGCGTATAAGCGCAACATGCCGGGCCGTCTGGTTGGCGTGTCCGTCGACAGCGATGGCCAGCTGGCGTACCGGCTGGCGTTGCAGACGCGCGAACAGCATATCCGGCGCGAGAAAGCGACATCGAATATCTGCACGGCGCAGGTTCTGCTGGCTGTGATCGCCAGCATGTATGCCGTGTATCACGGCCCGGAAGGGCTGACGGCGATTGCCGCACGCGTGGCCGGGCTGACGGCGGTACTGGCGGCCGGACTGCGGAAACTGGGCGTGACGGTGGCCTCGGACTGCGTGTTCGATACGGTGACAGTAAAAGTTTCCGCTGATGTGGCCGCGCATGTTCACGCGCGGGCCGTCGCGGCAGGAATGAATTTCCGCCATGCCGACGACGGGCTGATCGGGATCAGCCTCGATGAGACAACCACGCCGGCCGTGGTCGAAGCTGTGTGGCGGTGTTTCGATCCGGCCTGTTCATCCGAAGAGCTGGCGGCGTTGGTGAAGGGCCGCGCCGGTCTGGCGGATGCCGTGCCGGCCGGGCTGCGCCGTGAGGGTGCGTTCCTGAAACAGGACGTGTTCAGCGCGCACCGTTCGGAGACGGACATGCTGCGCTACCTGCGGCGACTGGCGGATAAGGATCTGGCGCTGGACCGCTCGATGATCCCGCTCGGCTCCTGCACGATGAAACTGAACGCGACGGTCGAGATGGTGCCGATCACCTGGCCGGGTTTCTGCGACATGCATCCGTTTGCTCCGGCGGATCAGACGGAAGGCTATGCCGAACTGTTCCAGGATCTGGAATCCTGGCTGTGCGCGATCAGCGGCTATGACGCCGTGTCGCTGCAGCCGAATTCGGGAGCGCAGGGCGAATATGCCGGGCTCCTGGCCATTCGTGGCTATCATCGGTCGCACGGACAGGAACAGCGGGATGTCTGCCTGATCCCCGCTTCGGCACACGGAACCAATCCGGCCTCGGCGCAGATGGCAGGAATGAAAGTCGTCGTCGTGCGCTGTGACGCGAGCGGCAACGTGGACATGGACGATCTGAAAGTGAAGATCGCAGCGCATGCGAATACGCTGGCGGCGATCATGATCACCTATCCCTCAACACATGGCGTGTTTGAGGAGTCGGTGCGCGAGATCTGCGCGCTGGTGCATGATGCGGGCGGCCAGGTCTATCTGGACGGCGCGAACATGAACGCGCAGGTAGGCATTGCGCGGCCCGGCAAATATGGCGCGGATGTCAGCCACTTCAATCTGCATAAAACCTTCTGCATTCCGCATGGCGGCGGCGGACCTGGCATGGGACCGATCGGGGTCCGGTCGCATCTGGCGCCATTCCTGCCCGGGCGTCCTGAACAGGGCGGTGCGGCCGCCGTATCTGCCGCCGCCTTCGGTTCGGCATCAATTCTGCCGATTTCCTGGGCCTATATCCGTCTGATGGGGGATGAAGGCCTGGTGCGGGCGACCACCATGGCGATCCTCAACTCCAATTACATTGTATCCCGTCTGGAGGGAGCCTATCCGATCCTCTATCGCGGCGGAAAAGGACGGGTGGCGCATGAGTGCATCGTCGATCTGCGACCGATAAAGGACGCGACCGGCGTGACGGTGGATGATATCGCCAAACGTCTGGTGGATTTTGGCTTCCATGCGCCAACAGTCAGCTTCCCGGTCGCGGGGACGTTTATGATCGAGCCGACCGAATCCGAAGGAAAGCGGGAACTGGACCGGTTCTGCGATGCGATGCTGGCGATCCGGACAGAAATTCAGCAGATCGAGGACGGGAAAGTAACAGCAGAGGCCTCCGCGCTGCGTCATGCGCCGCATACCGCGCGGGATCTGGCGGCAGCGGTATGGGAACGGACCTACTCACGCACTGAAGGCTGCTTCCCGCCGGGTGTCGCGCCTGATGTGAAATACTGGCCGCCGGTCGGGCGTATCGATAACGCATACGGGGACCGGAATCTTGTTTGCTCCTGTCCGGAAACGACATCGTACGAATAGCGTTACAGGCTTGCGGGGCGAACAGCGTTTTGGCACTCCCGTGTCTGTCGCTGACGGATTTTGCAGGATATGTAAATCATGACGAAAGCGCCATCAGCGCTCGAAAGCCGGCTCGGAAGTCATGAAACACTGGGGCAGCGTATCCGGGCGCTGCGCCAGTATTCCGGGATGACGCAGGCGGAACTGGCGCAGGCAGTAGGTCTCTCGCGCAGCGCGATCGCGCACTGGGAAACGGACCGGGACGGGCGGGTGCGGGAATATCTGCCCCGCCTCTCGGAACTGTTCGGTGTTCCCGTCGAGGTGTTTCTCAACGGAATGGCGTCTCAGGACGCGACAGTGGAACTGACAATCGACGAGGTCGATCTTCTGAAACTGTATCGCAGCCTGGACGTGGGTGAGCGGCTTGCGGTGCAGCGGTCAGTCGTTCGGCTTCTGGGACGGCGCAGGAAGGCATAGGGCCGGCGACAGAGGTGTCATCCGTGCCGGTCAGAAACCGATATTTTCCCGGAAAATGACCTCTGCTGTTTTCTCGCAGCACGCGGCAGGTTCCCCAGCCGGGGAAGGAATCACACGCGCTGCTGAGCCTCCCGGTGCAGATCAAGCCATGGATGCCTTTCTGTAACGAAAGCGACTACGCGGGCTCTGTGTTCACTGCGTTCGGTGACGCTGTTGGTCATGGACTGCTCATGCACCCTGTATTCCGCGACGATTTCCGGCAGATGCGTGGATCGCAGGCCCATTTCGGCAAGGGTGCACCACAGGTCGTAATCTTCCCAGCCCATGATGTCGCGGCCGACATAATAACCGCCCGCGGCTGACCATGCCCATCTGGCGACCAGAGCCATGGCGTCAATATAATTGCCGCTGACGAGCTGCAGAGGCCGGGCCGGCAGGGTGCCGACGACATCGCGCGCGCTGCTTCCGCCGAACTCACGCAGGCAGGGGTAAACATAGGCGGTCAGAGGGTCCGCTGTGGCAAGGAGAGCCTCGCAGGCGTCGGGAAGCAGGCGGTTATCCGCATCGAGAGAAAGGAACCATGGGGTTTCACTCGCTGAGACGGCAATATTACGGGCGCCCCCGAGACCGGCATTTTCGCAGGAAGCAAGGACAAGCAGCCGGTTGAACCGTCCGGCGTGTCGGCTGGCCCAGTCGAGGATGGTGGTCACGGACTGATCCGTTGACACATCGTCCACGACGATCAGGTCGAGATTCGCAATAGTCTGGCTCCGGACGGATTCAAGCGCCTCGACGATGAGGGTTTCGTAATTATGGGAGGTGATGATGACCGTCACCTCCGACTGTCTGCAGGTATCGTGTTCGAACAGAACTCTGTTGTCAGGAATTTCAGGCAGGCCTCGGCTCTGGTAAGTCCCGCGTCCCAGCCATGTTTCCGTTGCCCGTGCCGTGGCGCTCTCGCTGCCGAGCGAGGCAAGGGCGGTCTCCATCATCATCGCCTGGCGTTCAGGGCTGAAATTCCAGAGAACGGTATTGAGAGCATCGCGAGCCATGCGGGCGCGCAGGGGCGGGCTGTCGATCAGTGCCGCGAGATGACGCTCCCAGTCTTCCTGCGTGGCGGCGAGAAAGCCGGTAACACCATCAACAATACAATTGCGATAGGGCTCCGTAGGGGAAACCACCGACGGAACGCCGGCGAGGGCAGCCTCAAGAAATTTTATCTCGCTTTTGGCTTCGCAATAAGCGTTGTCCGGCTGCAATGGGGCGATAGAGATATCGAACCGGACCAGTGCCTCGTACAGATCCTCAGGCGGAACCGTGTCTATCCATTCGATCTGCGTCATGACAGGAACGAGGCATGGGAATTCATCAGTAAGAAGGAGCGGGTGCTGGCTGTCTGCCGTCCGGAACAGGCACAGACGCAGTTCCGGTCGTGCGGCAAGCAGTTTTGCGAGAACATCCGCCACAACCGCGAAATCCTGCTGATGGGTCCGGGTGCCGGCGGCATAGCCGATCCTGATGAGACCGTCAGGCTCTCCGGCATGCCTGATACGGACTGCGAGACGACTGCAGCGAAGCGTCGCGGCATCAAAGATGTTAGGAAGAGTAAAGGTCAGCGAGCGGAACCGGCGCATCTGCCTCGCAAGAAACTCCGTCGTCGCGATGCAGCCATCGCAACGATCCATCGTTTCGCGCATCGCGGTGTAAAGGGTGGCGACGCTTTCCTCTGTCGTCCCGGTTGTCCGGATGCCGTCAATGACCCGGGTTACCGCGAGGGACGGAATGAACATCAGATCGTCCAGGTCGAACAGAAGGACGGCTCCGCCTTCCTTCGCGAGGCGTATCAGAATGGAGACGTGGCCGCTAAAAGCAACGCGCCAGAGAATGACAATGTCGGCCCATGTCAGGTCATCCGGTGTGACGTGGGCACATTCGACGATGCGGGTGTGATGACCGGCGGCGGAACAGGCGGCGGCATTGCGAACGCACCGGTAAATCGCGCCCGGAGTTCCGGGTTCCCCGCTGATGAACAGCACGTTCCTGCGGAGCGGGCTGCATGGAAGGGGAACGGGCAGAAGCGGCTGTTCCGGGATCGTATCCGGGCCGGCTGGCGGAAGCTGAGGGGGAAGGGGACGTGGCATGATTGCCAGCAGAGAAGGAGCATCGGGTGTTTGCGGGACAGACGGTACAAAATACGGATGCCGCAGAGCGCCGGACAGGCGTTTGAAGAGACCTTTCCTGTCCTCAGGCAGAGTGCGGAGAGCATCAAGAGCTTCTGCCTGGCTGGCGAGATGATCCCGGAGCTGAGAAGTTTCAGCATTTTTATGGCTGACCTGCTCTGTCAGCCGATCCGCCCAGTCTGTCATATCGGCAATATAGGTCTGCGTAGCCGCAATATAGCTCCTCATGTCCAGGATACAGCTCTGGGCGTCAGCGAGTCGTTGTCGTGCCGTATTGAGTTCGTCTGAGATTTCCTGTTGCCGCTGTTTAGCATCCTGTTTTTGTCGGGAGAGGCAGGCAGTGGCGCGTTCCTGCTGTGCGGCAAGAGCGAATCTTGTTTCGGAGAGAGTGAGCCGGGTCTCCCGGTCCGCGGCCTTCTGTTCTTCATGACGGATGTCATCGCTGCGGAGACGGGCAAGATTGCTCCAGTGACTGCCGAGAAGAGAAAGGCGGGAGCGCAGCCGGGCCTGCGCTTCAGGGCAGAGCTTCTGTTCGTCCGTTCCCAGAAGAGGCGCCAGGGAACGCGGGATTTTGCCGGGGATGATCAGACCAAGCCCCGCGCCCTGAGGAAACAGACAGTGCGGAGTCCCTGCGCTGAGAGTTTGCCACAGGGCACCTCCCATCTCCGTTTCCGTTCCGTGAATGACGAGCACGGCGTCAGAAGTCAGCTGCAGTCCATGGTTATTCAGGATTTCGGTTCTGGCCTCCGGACCGGCACTGGCGAGGTCGCAGTGAACGAATCCAATGGCGCCGCTGCTCGGAGATAGCCGGAGTTGCTCACCCGGTCTGATTTTCTGGATTCGGGTGCCGAGATCGGATGAAGCAATAATCTGTTCAGCATAGGTAATAACGGAAGGAGAAGAGTCGATGAATACCGCGTCTCCCGGCCGGAGTGCCGTGAGAAGTATGCCGAGTAGTGGCAGATGGTTATACTGACACAGATCGGTATCAATACCTGGAGGCGGACTGAACGGCACGGTGAGTCTGGCGTCGGCCAGAAGAGAAAAGACGCAATTTTCAGCACTTTCTGCAGGCATCAGGGCATCCGGACCGCTTGTTCGTTAAATCGATTTTAACGTGATGAGATGAATCTTTATGCCCAGATGGAGGTATGGTTGGAAAGGGCGGAGCGAAAGCGCGGGATGCGGATATGAATTAAGAACGCGGCCCCGAAGTCATGAGGCTGTAACGTTTTTTTTTTGTTTCACGACACCGGTTTTTGGTTGCCTGACTGCTTTCCTTTATCTACAACGATCATGAACTGAGTGCTGCCTGCGTGGATTGTTTCGTCTTATTTGCATGTGGGCGCAAAGAAGGAACTGAGGAATGGCATTAATTACCGTTCAGGGAGCGTCTGCAGGAGCGACTGTTAATGTAACAGTCGACGGTGCAGCGACCGGCAATCTGGGGTCGCTGCTGCAGCAGTTCAGTACTAGTCTTACATCAGGAATCGCAGCGGGCACGATCGATGGAGAAGATCTCTCCACCGGCAAAACAAGCTTTGGTTCCAATACCTCGGGCTATGGTGTGATCACCGCCGGCGGCTCATACAGCGTGTCGGGGAATGTCGGTGCGATCGTCTTTGGCGGTCCTGCTGCTGCAGGTGTCGTGCCGAGTTCTCACGTGATTATCAATGCGAGCGGCGTGACCTCATCCTTCGTGAGTGTTGAAGGCGGCACGACCGGCGGCGTTCAGTTCCAGGCAGGCTCAGGCGCGGGTGCGTTCGTCGCGGCCACAGGCGACAATGCCTATACAGGTGATCAGCTTTCCGGCGCAGGCAACTGGACGGTCACGACCGGTGACGGTGACGATACGATTGTTGCGGGAACCGGGCAGAACACGATCAACGCCGGAACCGGTGACAATCTGATCGAGATCTCCAACGGCACCAACTATGTGAAGTCGTACGGCAACGATACGATCTTCGGCGGTGACTGCAGCTTCGGTCAGCATGTGACCCTGTATGGCGGCAGCTCGTTCGTGACGCTGGGTGAGCAGTCCTATGTCAATGACGTGGCTGGTAACGACCAGATCACCGTTGGCGGCAGCTCGACGGTTATCGGTGGTGACAGCGACAGCATCTCGCTTAACGGTGGTGTCTCGTCGGTGATCGGCGGAACGTCGGATACCATTTCTGCCAGTGGTGACGCAGTCGTTTCCAGCTCCGACAATGCAACTGTCAGTGTTGACGGATCGCTGACCTTCATTGGCGGCACAGGCAACTCGACCATTACAGCGGCTCAGAGCACGATCTTCGGTGCCGGTGGTCTGAACGCCGTGATTGCCGGAAGCGGTGACACCCTGTTTGTTGCCGGATCGGGCAGCGAGACGCTGAACGGCGCAAGCTCCGGCAGCCCGCTGCATGCATTCGGCAACAATGCTGGCACGACCGGTTCGCAGGTGTTCATCGGTGGCACAGCTGCTGATACGCTGGTTGCCGGTGTGGGCGATGCGACCATGACGGGTGGTTCGGGCGCAGCGAACGTCTTCGCTCTGCGTGACGGAATTGCCGGTGCGAACTACACCATTACCGACTTCAGTTCTGCTGCTGGTAACTTCGTTGCTCTGCTGGGTTACTCTCAGTCCGATCTGACGAATGCGCTGTCCACCCAGACGACAACTGATGGCAATACGACGGTCAAGCTGGCTGATAACAGCACAATTACCTTCGATAATGTCAGCAGCCTGAATTCTTCCGACTTCCACCTCTGGTAAGATCGGAACTTTTCTGAGAAAGAAAACCGGGCGATATCGCCCGGTTTTTTTTTGCCTTCCGCCGAAATGCGATCTGTATGACGTGGTGTGTGCATTAAGAATACTGTCGGTGACATTGTGTTCCCATCAGCAGACGACGGGAACACGGTGCTATGTGCTGCTCTCGCACATAACAGGGGATCAGAGGCCGGATTGTGACCGACAAGATTTCACGTGATGAACTGGAAACTCGTCTTCAGGATGCGGAAGCTCTGCTGGCAGTTTATCGCTCCAGTGCGGTCATCCACAGCATGCGTGCTGATGCCTATGCCGGAGAGGCGGCGCATAATCGCAATCTTCTGACTGCCTGGAACGGTTCCCGGACAGGACGTCTGGGGCGTATTCTCAGAATCGGATGGCTCCTGTGTCGTGGCATGACGCCGTCTGGCCTGTCGGTTAAGAGTCTCTGTCGGCGTGCAGTCCAGATCGCGGAGACAGATGGAGTCGGATCCTTATATCGACGTACGGCGTCCCGACTACGGGCGCGTTACAAAAGACGGCGTACAATACGAAAAGCGACAGTTGCCGCTGTTTCGACGAATCACACGGCCTCAGAAAATTCGGGCCAGCCTTATACTGCACAGGTGCCGACAGAACGGCTGCGGGATCTTGCACCGCGTGTGCTGATTATTGCCGAACTGACACTACCCCAATGTGCGAAATATCGGGTCTGGCAACGGAAAGAAGAACTCGAACTGCTGAACTGGCAGGTCGAGGTAACGGACTGGCGGGACGTTGAAGCGTCTCTGACAGCATTACAGACCTGTACTGAAGTAATTTTCTACAGAGTGCCTGCTTTTCCATCTGTTAAAGGTCTTTTTCGCGAAGCCCGACGTCTGGGACTTTCTCCGTTCTGGGAGGTCGATGACCTTATCTTTGACGCCGCCGAGTATCGGCAGAATGGAAATCTCGCCAGTCTTTCCGGTGAGGAGCAGCGTGAGCTTCTGTTCGGTGTCGGCCTCTTTCTCGACGCCCTGAAAAGCTGTGGTCGCGGCATTGCGTCGACCCGGGCGCTGGGCGACGCGATGAGGCGTGCCGGCGTCGGAGATGTGCACGTTATTGAGAATGCCCTCGACGGCCAGACCATCGCGCTGGCCGATACGTTGCGCGTCAGGCGCCCCGCCGACGATAATCCGGAATCATTTCTTCTTGTCTACGGATCGGGGACGCGAACCCATGATGCGGACTTCCGTTGCTGCGCGGCGGGTCTGGCTGCGGCAATGGACGCCGAACCCAGGCTGCGCCTGCAGATTATCGGTGAACTGACTCTGCCGGAAACGTTCAGGCGTTTCGGGGACCGTGTGCAGCAACTGCCGGGGCGCGACTATCCGGCCTATATGGCGCTTCTCGCTCAGGCCGACCTGACGATTGCGCCACTTGAGGCCACGCTGTTCAACGATGCCAAAAGTAATATCAAATTTCTTGAGGCAGCGATCCTTGATGTGCCGGCGGTATGTTCGCCACGCGATGCGTTCACGCAGATCCTGAAAGACGGACATAACGGATTGCTGGCGGAGGGCGCTGACGCATGGCGGGATGCCGTGCTTACCCTGTGTCGCGACGCAACTCTGCGGCTACGTCTCGGGCAGCAGGCCCGCGAGGATGTGCTGCGGCGCTATCGTCCGGAAGCGGTGGCGCGGGATCAGGTGGCAGTCTGCTTTCCGGAGCCGGTGACGACGTTTCCGAAGGGGCGGCCGCTGCGGGTGATGAGCGCGAATATTTATTTCGCGCCACGATCTTTTGGTGGAGCGACGCTCGTCGCCGAAGAAATGGTGCGCCGGCTTTCCGGCCAGGGCGTGGATGTGGCGGTCTTCACATCAGGCCCGTATCTGGACGGGCGATATGCCGCCTCCCTGCGATATGAAGTCGATGGAGTGCCGGTGGTCGCGACGCCGCTGCCGATCGATATTGACCGGGTCGCAGGTCTCGATAACCCACGATGCACCGCGCAGTTTGCGGCCTGGCTCGACGCGTTTCGGCCGGATGTGGTTCACCTCCATTCGGTGCAGGGACTGGGACTTGGGATGATCCAGGCCTGTCTGGAGCGTGACATCCCTTATGTGATCACACTTCATGATGCGTGGTGGCTCTGTGAGCGGCAGTTCATGGTGCGGGAGGATGGCCGCTACTGTTTCCAGCGTCACATCGATCTCAGAGTGTGCGCACGATGTGTGGACGGAGCACGTCATCTCGCTCTGAGGGCTGAGATGATGGCCGCCGCACTGAAATCGTCTGCACTGATGCTGGCCCCAAGTCAGTCGCATCGGGCGCTGTACATGGAAAATGGTGTGGAAGCCGACAGGATCAGGGTCAACCGTAACGGATTTACCTGGCCGCAGACGGCACGACCGCATCGCCAGTCCGGAACGCCGCTGCGTTTCGGGTATGTTGGTGGTGCGGAAGCGGTCAAAGGCTATCCGCTGATTCGCAAGGCATTCGAGGCGATCCGTATGGAGGACTGGGAGCTTGTGCTGATCGACAACAAGCTGAATCTCGGTTTCGCGTCGATCCATGCTGACGACTGGAAGGTAAAAGGAAAGATCAGGGTTCTTCCCGCGTATAATCAGGAGAGCATGGACAGGTTTTATGCACAGATCGATGTGCTCCTGTTTCCGTCACAATGGATGGAGAGTTACGGGCTGACTGTGCGGGAGGCGCTGGCGCGGGATATCTGGGTGATCGCGACATCGCCAGGAGGACAGGCTGAAGATATTGTCGACGGAATCAACGGAACGCTGATTCCTCTGGACGGGAAAGCGGAAACATTGAGATCGGCAGTCGAGGGCGTGCTGACGCAGAAAGAGCGGTTCGATGACTACAGCAATCCGTTGAAAGCCGGTCTGCCGACTTTTGAACGGCAGTCGGAGGAACTGCTGCAGTTCCTGAAGTCGGTTTCCCGTGACGTCCCGGATCGTTATTCCGGATCTCATCGCTGACATCGGATTTCGTGTTGATATAGCGTATATTGGTTCTGATCGTCTGGCCGGATATTTACTGTTTACGCGCGATTAGAACTTCAGCCGGTAAAATCGGATATGCTCGATTTTACTGATATTTCCGAGAATCCGCTTCTTGGCCGCCGGATCCTTGAGCGTCGTCTGCAGGAAACAGCCGATCCGGCAGACCAGGCCGCGCAGCACTATCAGTTGTGGGAAGTATGCCAGGTCTGTGGCGACGAAACCACAGCTCTGCAGCATCTTGGTGCGGCCATGAAACTGGACCCTGTGCAGCGTCCACTGAACAAAGCGCCGGTCAGCGCGCGGCGGCTGGTCGTTCTGAACGCGCCGGGATCGTTTCAGGCGAATGCACCTGTTGCGATTCTCCTTGATGACACCACGGAAATTGATACTGTCTGGGTGTCCGGAGACCCGGCGGAACAGGAGATGCTGGTCCGGATCGTGAAGAACCTGCGCCCTGACGCAGTGCTGATCGCGATCGCCGAAGACGAGCGCCAGGCAAAAGTCATCACGCAGGCGGAGGCGATCGCCGCAGCGAGCGGTGCGCCTGTGCTCAATGGTGGCGGCCGTATCGGTCGCGTCGCGCGTTCACTTGTCCCGATACTGCTGTCCGGAATACCGCACGTTCTGGTGCCCGAGTGTGTTGTCGCACGCAAGCCGTTCGAAGTAATTCCGCCTTTTCCCGTGCTGATCCGGCCAGTTTCGTCCCACGCCGGAAATCAGCTGAAGTGTGTAGCAGATCGTGCGGCACTCGATGCCTATGTAAGAATAGCAGGCGCGGACACAGCGTATTACGTAACCCGGTTTGTGGATTATGCCAGCCTCGACGGGCTGTACAGAAAATACAGAATTGTTTTTGTCGACGGTGTTGCATATCCGGTTCATCTGGCGATTCATACCGACTGGGCCGTCTGGTATTACAACGCGAAAATGGAAGACCATCCCGACCGGCGTGCCGAGGAAGCACGGTTTATGCTGGATATGACCGGGTATTTTCCCAGGTCCGTAAGCGCGGCGCTATCCGGAATAGGGGAGGCTGTCGGCCTCGATTATTTCGGACTCGACTTTGGCGTTCTGAATGACGGAACCCTCGTTGTATTCGAGATAGAAACCGGAATGATCGTGCATGATCGGGATCCGGCTGATATTTATCCTTACAAATCCGCCTGTATCACAAGGATCAGAAAGGCTTTTGAGGCAATGATTGACCGGCGTGCGTCGGCAGGAAATTGTCACGGAGCCTGAAGCGCTGATTCTGTTTTTTATCTTACGGAAACAGAATCTTTCCTGTCCCGTCTGTCGGCAATATGGTCGTGTGTCCGACGTAATGAGCTCGGTCCGGCGTCAGGACGAAGTCCTGACGTTTATTCCCGTAAACCGGTCGACGAGATTATAGAGCAGACGGCCTTTTATACTGGATGGAGTCATTCTCATTCTCGGCGGAGTGGATCTGAGGTAATCCTCGATCCATTCCGGTCTGAACGCACTGGATGGAGAGATGATTTTCTTCCATCTGGCGGCTGTGGTCAGGCGGAACGGGTTGTCGCGAAGAAGTTCGGTTTTAATAAAAGGAACAGTTCCGCTTGTGGCGAACTGACGCCAGTGCGAGTGCATCGGATTGGTCGCGAAAAATGTGCCGATCCGGACATGGCTGTCACTCCAGCACGCCCCCATGGTGAGTTCTGCGGCACGACACGCGACGCTGAGACCGAGTTCTCCATGCCAGATGAGTTCTTCACGGCTCATATCAGCAAAGTTTTGCCGAAAGGTTCTCTGTACTGCCGGGGCGAGAAAGCTGCCGTGCTCAAAGCAGACGAACCAGGATTGCAGATGCGGTGTGATCGCACGGGTCTCCACCGTGCCCCAGACATCGACGCCTGAGGACTGCATCTTCCGGAAAACAGGACCAGGATCTGACAGCGGACCAAAAACGCTGTCATTGGCAAGGAGGATACGGGAAGCATTGTCCGCACATCCGTTGTGGAGAAGGTATTGCCACGCACCGAAATCATGCCCGATATTGGGTCGTTCCCACGGAATAATACCATTGTCCCGACAGACTTGTCCGGTCTCGTTGCTGATCTGTTCCGCTCCGGACAGGGCGACATGCACCAGGAAGCCGCACGAGGTCAGTTCGGATAAATAATAAATGGTCCAGGGCGGCAGGCGGCCGTCGGGCGTGTGGGCGGCAAAGAGGCAGACCTGTTCAGGCATGAATGTGTCACGGGGCTCGCTGAAGTGGGTTTCGGAGGACGTTGCAGGACAGAAGCGTGTCTGTTTTACCTCATTTTGACTCTTTTCCGCAGATATTCATCAGAAGCGAGTTTCCTGCGTAACTTTTTTCTGGTTTCATTTAGTGTGTCACGTTAAAAGCCGCGCGATTGGCCAGGTTGCTTTGACAGAATGAAGGTTTCGGAGAGGCTGGCCGGTATGTGTGTTCAGACAGAGTGGGTGGTTCATGAGTAAAGCTTTTATTGCCGCAGTAATCCAGGATTCGATCAATTGCACGGGGGTCGCTGCGAATAAGGCTGCGGCTGACCTGATGGACGCAATTGTCAGGGAGATGAAGAAGGAAGGCGGTTTCACCCTGCCGTCTTTCGGTACTTTTACTGTTAAGAAGACGAAGGCCCGCAAGGCTCTGAATCCCCGGACGGGCGAGCCGGTGAAGGTAAAAGCAGGCAAGACGGTTCGCTTCAAGGCGAGTCCGAATCTGAAGAAAGCTGTCTGAAACAGTTCATTTCCGCCGGAACTGGCGGGGCGGGAACATCAGTTCCCGCTGCGCTGGCTGGGGTGGGAGGGATCGAACCTCCGCATGGCGGAATCAAAATCCGCTGCCTTACCGCTTGGCTACACCCCAAAACGCATTCAGCTGCGACGTTGTAATGCGACCCGAATGGCCCGTAAAGATGCGTCGTTTACTTACTCTGTAAAACTTGCGTCGGCTCCGTCGCTCTCTGGCTGAGTGTCTGCCATGGCGTCTGCTTCAGACAGTTCCGGCTGGCCTGCCACAGGGAACAGTCCCATACGTTCGGCGCGATCAAGGCCGTGCTCCAGGGCGGCCATCGTGGTGCCCAGATCTTCGCTGCCGTCTTTCTCCCAGGCGCGCAAAGCATGTGTCCAGAGCGCAGTAACACCCTGAATACGAAGAGCCCCCTGGATGCCGCTTGTCCCGATGCCAGCGGCTGCAGCAATCCAGCTCATGCTGTCCATTGTCGCGGCACCCAGGACGACGGCCAGCACAGGATCGAAGGGCAGACCGCGCAGCACGGCGAGAACGCCGTCGCGATATTGCTGAAAAACGTCGAAACGCCGCATTAGCAGATCAAACAGGGCCTCGCGCGGGGTAGAAAGGCTGCCGTCATCAACCAGAGCCGCCCGGTCGGCAAGACGCCCGAGCAGCAGCAGGACCGACGTCTTGAACGGGTAGCGCGTGCGCACCTCGCCGATATCGAGGCCCGCGTTACGCGCAATCTCCGGCATGGAGAGCTGTCTCCATCCTTTGGTTGCGGCCAGCGACATCGCTGAAGCCAGCAGGGCTGTGTCGAACTGGTCGTCGTCTTCCATGTGCAGCAGGCTCGTTCTGGAGAAAAGGGGCCGGAACCGGATGCCGGTCAGGCAGCAAGTTCCCGGGCGCGCCGGATAGCTGCGGCAACGGCTTCCGGCACGGAAGCAGGCCAGTTATCCGGGGCGTTCAGGATGCTGATGGCTTCGGCGGTCGTGCCTCCGGGGCTGGTTACGTTCCGGCGCAGCTGTGCGGCGTCTTCCGGCATCCGGTCAAGAAGCTCACCCGCGCCGGTGACAGTCTTCCGCGCCAGAAGACGGGCGACATCACGCGAAAGACCCTGCCCGACGGCCGCCTGTTCCAGAAGTTCGGCAAGCAGAAAGACATAGGCCGGTCCGCTGCCGGAAATGGCTGTGAGGATGTTGATCTGGTCTTCCTCATCCATCCACACCGTTGCGCCGACAGCTCCCAGAAGAGTGTCGCACAGTGCCTTCTGCTCCGCGCTGACATTCGTTCCGGCGAACAGGCCTGTCATACCGCGACCTACAGCGGATGGCGTGTTCGGCATTGCACGAACGATGGCAGGGGATGAGCCGGCGGGTGTATCCGCGAAAGCGCCGGCGAGAGAACGCGTGGTGCAGCCGGCCATGACAGATATGATGACCGGACCATTGGCGAGCAGATCCGGTCGCTTTGTCGCAAGCTCCGTAATCGTCGCAGCTGCGTTCTGGGGTTTGACAGCCAGAATAACGGCATCGGGCGAAAATCTTTTTGGAATGTCATCAATCGACCGGACGAGAGAGTGTGCCCCGGGCACGGCCTCCCTGTGCCGGTCGATCACAACAGACGGTGCAAGACCATTCTGTTCCCAGGCGCTGAAGAGAGCGCCACCCATCTGGCCGCAGCCGACCAGAAGGAGGGGGGGCAGATGAGGCGCCATCAGGCCTCGCCGACACAGTCGAGCATGGCGGCGTCAATTGCCTCCTGGGGATTTTTGCCGCCCCACAGAACAAACTGGAAGGCCGGATAGAAGCGCTCACACTCGCTGATGGCGATATCGACCATGTCTTCGAGGCTCTCCATGGAGGCACCGGGCGCGCCGCGCAGCAGGATAGCGTGCCGGAACATGGGCATGCCACACTCCAGATCGATCGAGAAATGGCCGATCCAGAGACGTTCGTTAGCGAGAGCAATAAGTTCAAAGAGGGTTTTGCGCTGCTGCTCGGGAACTTTGAGATCGAAGGCGCAGGTAAAATGCATGGCGGAGAGTTCAGCCGACCACGAGAAAAACAGGCCGTAATCACACCATTTGCCTGGGGCCTCAGCGGCCATTTCTGCGGAATTGCGACGTTCGAACGCCCATTCATAGCTGCAGACGATCTGTTCCATCAGATCGAGCGGGTTGGAGTGGGAACCGGAGGTGGTCATCGTCAGAGCAGGCATGCTGGCCTCCCAAGCCATAAAACCGGTCCGCTGCTGCAGGCGGCTGGTTTTGTCTGCGAATCAGATGACGGGCCGGAAAGTCCGACTCGTCACACGGTTGAGCCTATGAACACTCGCCGCGACCGGCAAGAAGGGTGCCCTCTTTTTTGAAACACGCTCCTGTCAGGTCGCTTCGCCAGTTCATTCAGTTCGGATTTGCGCTGTTGTCGCCGCTCCAGCCGTAGGATTGCTCGCCGAAAAACGGTTCGCTGGGACTGGAACCGGTCGTATTGTGCTGCGGACGGCTTTCGAGATCAGCAACGCGCTTTTCCAGCGCGGCAATACGCTGCTCCGCGTCTTCGCCCGCCATGCGGGCATTGGCGGCGAGTTCCCGGACGACTTCGAATTCTTCCCGACGAACGACCTGAAGCTGGCCCAGGGCCTCGTCCACACGGGAACGCACAATGGCGTTGATCTCTTCTTTCATCCCGGTCAGAGCGGAAATGGCACCGCCGGCAACGCCGGCGAGATCGTCAAAGAGACGCGGTCGGTCTGTCATCCGGTCCTCCTGGGTCTCATGAGCCGCTAAGACGGCGGCTCTTCTCAGTCATTCTGGTTTATAAGCATTGAGGGCGGATTAATCCAACCCGCTCCGGTCCTCTTTGGCTGTCCCGACGCCGGATGCATGCGAAATGCGCACGACAGCCCGTTTCTGTGTCCTGTTCGTGACAGTGGTTTTCCGGCACGCGTCCGGTCTGGTAAGCTGTGACGACCTGATTATAAGGCTCGTCTCATGATTATTGTCACCGGCGGCGCCGGATTCATCGGATCGTGTCTCGTGGCCGCGCTGTGCGATCGCGGACTGGACGTGGTTGTGGTCGACTGGCTGGGCGACACCGGTAAATGGCGGAATCTCCGCAATCACCCCCTGGTCCGGATTGTGCCGCCGGACGATCTGGAAGCTCTGCTCGGGAGTGCTTCGGACGTCGAGGCTGTGTTCCATATGGGGGCGATCAGCTCGACGACGGCATGTGACGGCGATCTGGTCTGGGCGACAAATGTCGCGCTGTCGGAGACACTCTGGGACTGGTGCTCCCGGCAGGGCGTGCGGTTCATTTATGCCTCGTCCGCCGCGACATATGGCGCCGCTGATCGGCCGGAGCTGTTTTCTGACGATCCGAAACGGCTCGGCACGCTGAAGCCGCTGAATTTGTACGGCTGGTCGAAGCATGTCTTCGATCTGCACGTACAGGCACGGCTGGATCGCGGCGGTATGAGGCCACCGCAATGGACCGGGCTGAAATTTTTCAACGTCTATGGCCCGAACGAGTATCACAAGGGAGGCATGGTCTCCGTCGTGAAGGTCAAATATGACGAGGTCCATGCCGGAGGAGCTGCGCGGCTTTTCCGCTCCGACCAGGCGGAGATCGCCGACGGTGAACAGGTGCGCGACTTCATCTGGGTCGGAGACGTAGTCAAAGTCCTGCTCTGGTTCCTGGATAACCCCGGCGTGGACGGTCTGTTCAACTGCGGCACCGGAGCGGCGCGGAGTTACCGGCATCTGGCGCAGGCGGTCTGCCAGGCGGCCGGAGTACCGGAACGGATCGAGTTCATTGACATGCCGGAAAGTCTGCGCGGGCAGTATCAGTCCTTTACACGGGCGGACATGTCGCGTCTGCGGGCCGCAGGATATACCGAGCCGTTCGTCAGCCTTGAGGAAGGGATCGGACTTTATGTCCGGGAGTATCTCAGTAAAAGCGACCCTTATCTCTGATATGCCGCCCGGATTTCAGCCGGAAAGCTGACCGGAGTGAGCACGGTTTTCCTTCTGCTAACGCTCCCTGATTTCCACATGTTTCCATAACGCCCATGACGGCGTTTTTTCCGAATTACGGCCCTGTCTCAGGATTACACCCTCATGTTGCCTGTTCTCATGTTTCCGCAGTTCGACCCGGTGCTGATTCATCTCGGTCCGCTGGCGATCCGCTGGTATGCACTGGCCTATATCGCCGGGATCATTCTCGGCGTGCAGCTGCTCAAGCGGATCGTGACATGGGCGCCCCGCGCCGCGACAGTGCGGCAGGCCGATGATTTTCTGACATGGGTGACACTGGGCGTCGTGCTCGGAGGCCGTCTCGGTTACGTGCTGTTTTACCAGCCTTCGTTCTTTCTGACTCATCCGCTGGCGATTCCCGAGGTCTGGAAAGGCGGAATGTCGTTCCACGGCGGCGCGGCCGGGGTGATCATCGCGCTACTGCTGTTTGCGCGCCGTTATGGACTCAGCTTTCTGGCATTTTCCGACCGGGTGACCGTCTGTGTGCCGATCGGGCTGTGCTTTGGCCGGATTGCGAATTTCATCAATGGCGAGCTCTGGGGCCGGCCGGCCGGGCCGGATGTGCCCTGGGCAATGATTTTCCCGGGCTCTGACGGCGTGCCGCGTCACCCCTCCGAAATCTATGAAGCCCTGACAGAAGGCGTGCTGCTGTTTCTGGTGCTGCTGTTCGCGGCACGAAAAGAAAATCTGCGGGCACGACCAGGTTTTCTGGCCGGACTGTTCCTCGCCGGGTATGGTTGTGCGCGTATTTTCTGTGAGTGTTTTCGTGAACCGGACGCATTCCTTGGTTATTTCTCTTTCGGTGTGACAATGGGGCAGGTGCTGAGCATCCCGATGATCCTCGCCGGGATCGGACTGATGGTGCATGCGTTCCGGGCGCCGGAATATGCCGGTGCTCCGGATGACGAGGTGGCGCCGGCAGGAGATGCTTCCTGACCGGGGAGATGCCCTTGCCGGAAACGCAATCCGGTGGCGACGGGGCCGAGCGGCTTGACGTCTTCATGGCACGGGCCAATGCGGCCTATTACGCCCGCCGTGATCCGTTCGCGGATTTCATAACAGCCCCCGAAATCTCACAGATTTTTGGAGAATTACTGGGCGCCTGGTGTGCCGTGACCGGACGGGGGCTTCTGAAGGAGAATGCCGGTGGCGATCTGCTGCTGGCTGAGGCCGGTCCCGGCCGTGGAACGCTGATGGCCGATATGCTGCGGGTACTCTCGCGGGTCGCGCCTGATCTCTTCGCTCGCCTTTCCGTGCATCTCATTGAAAATTCGCCACGTCTGCGAGCAGTCCAGAAAGCCTCGCTGGAGCGCTTCGGTGTGCCGGTGACCTGGCATGAGACGCTTGCGAGCATACCGCGCGGACCGATGGTGCTGGTCGCGAATGAATTTCTTGACGCCCTGCCGATCCGGCAGTTTGTCGGCGCAGAAACAGGTGCGGGCTGGCGGGAACATTTCGTTCGGAACGGAGCATTTGTTCTGTCGGATGCCATCGTCTCTCCGCCGGAACTGGCTGGCCGTATGCCGGAGCCTGGCGAAATAGCGGAAATCTGTCCTGCGGCCAGCGGATTTGTGCAGGATGTATCCGGACGTCTGTGTGACGCGCCCGGTGCGGCGCTGTTCGTGGATTACGGGACAGCGACGACAGCTTCCGGCGATACATTGCAGGCATTGCGGGATGGCCAGCCTGTCTCGCCGCTGGTGGAACCGGGGACCGCGGATCTGACGGCCCATGTGGATTTTGAAGTGGCGGCAAGGGCGGCGATGGCCACCGGCGTCAGGTGCTTCGGACCGGTGGAGCAGGGAGCGCTGCTCATAGCACTCGGTGCGGTGGAACGGGCGCAGGCGCTTTGTGCAGCGGCGCCGGATCAGGCTAACACGATACGAACGGCTCTGGACCGGCTGATCGGGCCGGAGCGGATGGGGCGACTGTTCAGGGCGCTGGCGCTGCTGTCGCCGGCCCGCCTCGCACCGGATCTTGTGGCGCCGCCTGGATTTCCGGACGGGACGCCGTATGGAGAGAAGCCATGATGATGACTGAGGGACCCGGCCGGGACATGGTCGTGCAAAGTCCGGACCTTTCTTTTGTCAGGCACGGATTTTTCACGCGGCTCGGCGGAGTTTCGGAAGGACCCTATGCCAGCCTGAACTGCTCGATGCGGTCGGGTGATGATCCGGCGGCGCTGGCGGAGAACCGGCGACGTGTGGCCGCGACGTTCGGGCTGGACGCCGGCCGGCTGCTGGGCGTCACGCAGGTCCATGGAGCCCATGTCGTAACGGTGACAGCGCCCTGGCAGGCTGGCAGGGGAGCTTCTGCTGACGCGATGGTGACGATGCGTGACGACGTGGCGCTCGGCGTGATCACGGCCGATTGCGCCCCGGTGTTATTCGCCTCGCGGGACGGGCGGATCGTCGGAGCGGCGCATGCGGGCTGGCGCGGCGCCGTCGGCGGTGTGCTGGAGGCGACTCTGGAGGCGATGGAGGCGCTTGAGGTGCTTCCGGGCGATGTCGTTGCCGTCGTCGGTCCGTGCATCGCGCAGACAGGTTATGAAGTCGGCACCGACATGCGGGATGCGGCATTGTGCGCCGATGCGGAAGCGGCCGCATGGTTTTCTCCCGGTGTGCGGGAAGGACATTATCAGTTCGATCTGGCAGGATACTGCATGTCCCGGCTGCGTCGTGCCGGGGCCGGTCAGGTCACATCCGTCAGTCTGGATACCCTGACGGATGAGAAGCGGTTTTTCAGTCACCGGCGACGGACGCTCGCAGGAGGCGGCCCGATCGGCCACCAGATCTCGGTGATAGCAGCAGGATGCGGGGCGGAACTTCATTTATGAGGCGGGCACTTTCTTCAGTTCTCTCTGTTTCTTCCCTCCTGTTTCTGTCCGGTTGCCTGGATGTGCCACACCCCTTTCGTGATCCGGGCAGGGCCGCGAAGACACTGGCCGGCAATCCCCCGCCTTCACGTCTGGATGTTCCGGTTCCGGATGAAAAACCTCTCGGGCCAGGCGGTTCGGTGCTGTGGGCGAACGATATTGTCGAGGCAATGCTGCAGCAGTCCGTCCCGGCGATCAGACAGCCGGTGCGTCCCGGTGACTGGTGGCTGAAGCTGCATACGGAACGCCGGGGAGAGGTGATTGTCCCGCTCTATACAGTGATGACGCCGCAGGGAACGGTACGGGCAACCCAGGAAGGACCGGGAATTCCGGCGGACACATGGAATGCACTGAATTCAGACGGGATTCGTGACGCTGCCGCCAACGGTGCGACGCAGGTCATCTCCGTTCTGAACGGCATTCAGGCTGAGCAGATGGAGGAAGACCCGCACAGCCTGAAGCATCGGGGAGCAAGGATCAGGTTCATGGGCGTAACGGGCGCGCCCGGAGACGGTAACGTCTCTCTGGCGCAGGCCTTCGTGGTGTCGTTTCGTGGCATGAAAGATTCGATCCAGACGTCTCAGGAGGACGCGGATTTCACGGTTGCGGCCGTCGTGAAACTGACGGAAGGTCCGGCAGGATCGCGAAACAACCCGCAGCAGAATATCGAAATCAACTGGCGCGTGACAGACAAGGCAAACAGGGAAGTCGGTATCGCGACACAGCTTCATGACATCCCGTCCCACTCGCTCGACGGTATGTGGGGCGACGTGGCGACAGCCGCGGCGGAGGAAGCAGCCGGCGCAGTCGAGGAAATGATTACCCGATACACCATCCGCGACGTGAAACCGCTGCCCGATACAAAAGGCGCCTCCCGTCCCGGTACGCCGAACGCCGATGTAAAGCAGAAGCAGGGGTAACAGTTGCGGGTGACGGTCTGAGGCAGGCGCGTCTCCGGCCGTGGGCCTCTCTGAAATCTTTCTGATCCGGTGCCGATGAGCGGAATGTTTGCCCTGTGCCGGTCAGGAAACGGGGCTGGAATTTCATTCCGCCGCCTCTTGCAATTGCTTGCAGCAGGGTATCTATAGTCATGTGAATATAGATAATGTGAGCGGATGGTGAAAGACTGGTTCGGTCGTCAGATGCTTTCCGGGCGTCGTCTGTTTTTCTTATCCTGCCTGAGTATCTGCGTGGCCGGAACGGTTGCGGCGCGGGCGGACGAGAAGCGGGTTGTGCGGGATATGACCGGCGCTGAGGCAACGGTTCCGGCGCATCCTGAGCGGATTGCCGATCTCTGGTTTGCCCATAATGAAGTTCTCGCAATGCTCGGTGCGGCGGACCGGATCGTGGTGACTGCCGACCGGCCTTCCGGCCAGCCCTGGCTCTTCCGGCTGAACCCGGCGCTCTCAAAAGCGCGGTTCGTCATGCCCGGATCGGCCAGCCCCGAGGCGCTGCTGGCTGACGGCGTCGATCTCGTGTTTGTCTCCGCCGGGCTGACCCAGGCCGGCCCGCTGCGTGCGGCAGGGCTTTCCGTCCTCGATATGACATTCCAGGATGTCCAGGGACTTCTGAAATCTGTTGCGCTGACAGCGGACGTTCTCAATGACCCGGTTGCGCGGGAGCGTGCGGCTGAATACAGGTCCGAACTTGAGGCGGAACTGGATTATTTCCGGAAAACGCTTTCATCATTAAAGGAGGATCAGAAACCGCGTGTCCTGCACGTCATGAGTCTTTCACCTCTGATGATCGACGGCGCGGACACGATCATCGATCAGTGGATTCGTTATGCCGGCGGCCGGAACGCGGCGGCGAGTGTGAGTGGCGGCAAAAAACCCGTTACAATGGAGCAGATTCAGGCCTGGGACCCGGACGTGATCATCGTTCAGGGCGGTCTGCCCCTTCCCCGTCCGGAGACCGCACCTGCGGGATGGGGTGGCCTGCGCGCCGTGCGTCAGGGGCGTGTACTCGTAAATCCTGCCGGCGCATTTCCATGGGACCGATATGGTTCCGAGTTTTTGCTGCAGCTACGCTGGGCCGGGATGCAGCTGCATCCTGATCTTTTCGGACATTACGATCTGAAAGGCGAAATGAAGGCGTTTTACCGGACTTATTTCGGCAGCGACGTTTCGGACGAGGATATCAGCCGGATTCTGGCCGGACAGCCGCCGGCATAAATAGTCAGGCTGAACCGCAGGCCGGCCACCTGACGACGGGCCTGACCGGCTGAACCGCCCGGCCCGATCGCAGATGCGACAAAGAGAAATCTTCAGGAGAAGACGTCAGCGGACTGAACGCGGTCCCGACTATGCCTTACGCAGCCAGGCAGTTTGATAATCTTCCGGTTCTGAGTGGCAACGCTGGCACACTGTCCGGACGGTGGAATCCCACCATTACGTTTGCATACGTCCCGAAACGACCAACGGATCAGCAGGCTGATGATCAGTGTGGATTCGATCGCGGTTCGCTTACGGGGAATGCTGGTCTCCCTGGCTACACGAAATCCCGTAAGCGGCAATTTCAGTTTCAGGCGGTACCCTGCTGACTCCTGGAATATGCCGCGGAAAGCGTGAAAATCAGGGCAAGAAGAGCCGGAACGAGCAGCGCGGCCGTCGGGATGCCGATGAGCGCGGAGGCCGCGCAGAGAAGAGCGAGACTGCTCCAGAGACGCGACGCTGAATGTCTGCCAGGATCTGTCAGCGACAACAGAAATCCCATGGCCACCAGAGCTGCCGGAATATAGCAGTGAAGCACGGCCTGCCCGTGTCCCGCCCGTCCGGAAGCATGCCCGACACTTTCCACCGCTGAGCTGATCGACTGACCGGTCGTCATCCAGACAGCAAGATCAAAGAGCAGGCGGAAGGGCAGGAACAGAGCCTCCAGCGTGCTTCTCAGCAGACTGAGAAAACCAGCAATGAGATCAGGCACGAACAGGGCAGCAATAGTGCAGGCGCAGGACACCGCCACGACGGCCCGCGATGCACCGGCATGTCGCGGCGACAGCGCTTCAGATTCCCGACGGAAGAGAGTCAGTCTTTCCACCATTTAACGGGCTGAGGCTCATCGTTCGCACTGACCTCGGCACGGTCTTCTTTCGGGCTTGTGGTTTTAAGCTGCTGGCGAAGCGATTTTATATCCTGCTGCGCCGCCCTGCCGGCAGCACGTTCTGCGGCCAGTTCATGATTGCGGTCGGCAAGTTCCATATCACGGGTTGCAAGCGTTTGCTTCAGTTCGGTGAGGAGCATTTCGGCGTGGCCCAGACGTGTCTCCAGCGAGCGCTGCGCCACTTCGAGGTCGTGAATCTGGCGTTCCGCATCGGCCCGGGCGCGTCTTTCGGCTTCCAGTGCTCTGTTATTCTGCGGCGCTGCGGCTTCCGTGCTCACCGCCGGCGTAGCGCGTGCCTGGGAGCGCGACAGGGAATGATGCTCGACAGGGATATCTCCGTCGCGAACAAAGCGGCGCTTGCGAACCTGATTTGTATCCTGCGGGCTGCGCAGTGTGAGACGTGAGGAATCGTCGGAGGAACGTCCGGACTGCACCGGGCGGCTGGCGGGCTTACCTGCCTTGTGGGAACCCATACGGTTCAGTGCGCGAAGAGCGGCCTCTTCGGCGCCTGGCTCCAGGAGATCTTCCTGGGTATCTGTTGAGAGAGGATGTCGGGTTTTCAGAAATCCGGTATTCACTACATTTCTTTCATAAATATTTATTTATTATCATCCGGTCTTTCTGGAATGAAAGCAGCCGGATGAAGTGTGAGTCCGACGGAGTCAACATTTCAGGTGGCAGAATCGCCAATCCTGCACCCCGGATTTCCGGAAAAGGCCCCGGACCCTGTCGGGAGATCACGCTGTCATTCGGATGATGTCAGGATAAATAGCACGGAGGTTACCACAGTTCAAGAACGGTCGTGAAAATAGATGACAGACATGATGCAGTATTTATGGAAGAAGAAATATCTTTATTCTGTCTGGAGATTTCTTAACTCATTTCAGGAGAAAAGCGGCTTTCCCGGCTCCCAGACGATATCCAGCCGTCCGTCTTCATTGAGATGACGGCTCAGTACGAAGAAATAATCTGACAATCTGTTAAGTATTGGCGTCAGAGCAGGATTGATGGACGTCTCTTCTGCGAGCGCCACAACGCTGCGTTCCGTTCTGCGAATAGTTGTGCGGGCAAGATGTGCCCAGCCCGCGGCGATACTGCCACCGGGAAGAACAAAGCTGGTCAGCGGAAGCTGTGCGGCACGCAGACGTTCGACTTCTTTCTCGATAACATTCGTCAGACTGTCATCGAGACGTTTGGCATGCCTGCTGCCTTCCGGCTGGCAAAGATCACTGCCTATATCGAAGATAAGATTCTGAATACCGGCGAGACGCCCGGCCAGATCCATATCGCTGACGGCGACATGCGCACGCAGCAGACCGACCACGGCGTTCGCCTCATCAAGCATACCGATGGCTTCAATATGACGGGAGGATTTGCTGACCCGGCTGCCATCACCGAGCGAGGTTTGTCCTCTGTCGCCACCACGCGTCACAACGCGATCTATTCTGACAACCATTTCGGCAGTCTCCGTTTTCTGATTTCGGATGGCGGAGCCAGCCTGATGGCCCGGCTTCATGGCTATGACATTCGCCGGACCCTGTTTCGCAGGCCGCCGATAATCCACATGCCGCAATGCGGTCAACCATTTCGCATGTATTCTGATGTTTGTTTTATTTGCTGATAACCACCGGATCAGAGGGCCAGGTCCCGGCGACGCTTCTGTCCGCGAAGTATCTGATCGTCTTTGTCCCTGACGGGCGCGTCCTGTGCCAGAAATACCCGGCCGGTCAGAAAGGAGATCCGACCGGCCGGGGAAGGCATCAGACTATAATTAAGAACATCGAAATGTAGTTTTATTCACTGATACTTTGCGATCAGACGTCCTCATAGAATGAGCCGGTCTGATTCCGATGATGTCAGTGATGATGTCCATGCATATGGCCATGATGCCCGGGCTTCTGCAGAGCCTCGGCGGCGCTGAGATGCTTCTGCACGGATGTGGCTGTATCATCCGCATAGGATTTGAGATCAGAATCCGTCGTCGCGGACGATTCGTCGGTCATGACACCCAGGGCAGCCTTATGGCCCTCGATCATCTTGCTGATATAGGCATGGTCGAACCGGCCGCCCTTCAGCGCTGCCATCGTGGTGATGGCCTTCTGATCATCAGCATCCGGCTCGGTCGGCAATGTTACACCATGACTGGTCGCAATGTCGGACAGGCGGTTCTGAGCCGTTGTGTGATCGGTGACCAGCGTGCTCGCATAGGATTTCACATCCGCGCTTTTCGCATTTGTCGCGGCGGTCTTGCCGAGAGCGATCTCGACGAGGTTAATTTCGGATGCTTTCTGCACGAATGTGGCGTCAGAGGCCGCAAATGCCGCCGGCGGCGGTGGCGGTGCGGGAGGCGTCGGGGTGGCGCAGGCGGCCAGTGTGGCCAGCGCCGCGAGTGTGGCAATCTTATTGACTGTTTTCATGACCTTACTCCGGTTCCGGACTGTTCCGAAGGGAACGATCGGCAGAAGCCCTGCGCATATGTACCGGTTCCCGCTGAAGCGGTAACATGGCGGTGATTACCTGCACAGGCGGAAGATCATCACTTTAAAGATGGCCACACCACCGGAATTCGCGGCATGTATATTGGTGTGGCTTTTGGGAGTGTTAATAAAACGCTGCCCTGACGATTTTCGCCAGCCTGACCGAACCGGCCTGACCAGCCCGGAAAGGTCATCAGGGCCTGTGCCCTGATGACCATACCTTTCAGCGTCTGCGCGTGTGGCGATGACTTTTGTCGCTATGACCGGAACCGGTCAGGGCTTCGGCGGCGCTGAGATGCTTCTGTATATTCGCGCTGTTGTCTTCCGCATAAGACTTCAGATCGATATCCGTCGATGCGGTGTGTTCCGCGGTCATGACAGGCAGAGCCGCTTTATGATCGGTGACGACCTGGCTGAGAAACGCCTGATCGAAAGCGCTGCCTTTCAGGGCCGAAATCGTGGTGACTGTCTTTTTATCATCCACGGACGGATCGGTCGCGAGGGTCACCCCGTGACCCGTTGCGATAGCGGACAGGCGGTTCTGCTGAGCCGTATGGTCGGTAACGAGTGTTGCCGCGAAGGATTTGACTCCGCTGGCGGACGCATTTGTCGCCGCCGCACTGCCGAGAGCGATCTCCATGAGATTCATTTCGGATGCCTTCTGAACGAAGCTGCTGTCCGTGGCGTTCAGAGCGGATGGCGGGGGAGGAGCCGGCGGCGCTCCCGGGCCGGTGATGCTGGAACAGGCGGCAAGCACGGAAAGCGCCGCGAGCGTGGTGATCTTGCTGGTAACATTCATGAATCTCACTCCGGTTCTGGAATGTTCTGACGGAACGCTGTCTGGCGGAAGCGGAGCGCTTGTTTGCCGGTTCCCTGTGATGCGGTTAACACGACGATTATTGCCTGCACAATCGCGGGGCTCATCGGGACGTCCGCATCACCGGCACAGGCGGCAGATCGCGCGATGTATCCATGAGCCTGTGAAGGAGGCGGTGACTGATAATCGGATCCGGAGCTGGACGTGATGACGGGCGGAATAACGCGGTGGTGGCGAAGTGCCGGGGCATTCGCCGGCGCCGTCGCAGTGGCGATGGGAGCGGTCGCGGCGCATCTGCCGGACGACCGGTTCGGACTGCCCGAAGGGCGGACGATCCTGCAGAGCGCGGTACAGATGCAGATGTGGCATGCGCTGGCGCTTCTGGCGCTCGGTCTGGGGCTGCCCCGGCCATCGCGGCTTGCTGCCCTGGCCGGATGCGGCTTCATGGCGGGGATGCTGCTGTTTTGCGGCGCGCTGTACATCACGGCGTTTTCGGGACATCATCTGGGATCAGTCGCCCCGACCGGAGGATCGATCCTGATCGCATCCTGGTGTCTGCTCGGTTTTTCGTTTCTGCGCCATGAGTGAAGCGGCGATCGGCAGTGTATATGTGGCCCCGCCAGGGTTCGAGGCTGTGTTGCAGGCTGAACTGGAACGGCTCGGATCACCGCCGGACGAATGGCTGGGGCGTCTGGCGCTGTGCAGCGGGCCTCCGGTGGCGAGCGTCTGGGCACTGGATATCTGGACGGCGCCCGAAATGCACAGCATCGCGTCGATCGGCGAGGCGGCGAAGCTGCTGAAGAGCCGGCAGCGGAACTGGTCTCTCGTGCCGACAGGCCATTTCCGGCGGGCGGCGCTGATTGAGGAGCGCCTGCCACCGGTGAAGGCCGCGCCACTGGTCTTCCCGCAGGCCGCGCCATCAAGCCCGCTGGGCGCCTGGACCCTGCCTGCCCCCGACCGGCTGCTGTTCTCGCAGACGAAGACCAGTCCGTTTCCGGCCGGAGAGCCTCGATTTGTCGAGGACCGGCAAGGACCACCATCCCGCGCCTATCTGAAACTCTGGGAAGCATGCACCTGGCTCGGGCTCTGGCCGGTCCCCGGAGAAACATGCCTTGATCTGGGAGCGACACCGGGCGGATGGACCTGGGCTATTGCAAAACTCGGCGCCCGGGTGACAGCGGCAGACCGGGCTCCACTGGCGCCGTCGGTCGCGGCGATGCCGGGTGTAACATTCCGGCAGGAGAGCGCGTTCGGACTGGAGCCACGTCACGAAGCACGGGTGGACTGGCTGTTTTCCGACGTGATCGCCTATCCGGAGCGGCTGCTGACACTGGCAAAGCGATGGATCGAAGCGGAGCGCGCCGGCCGGATCGTGATGAGCGTGAAATTTCAGGGCGCGACGGATTTCGACATCATGGACGCTTTCGCGGCCATCCCGGGCGGACGGTTGGCACATCTGTTTCATAACAAGCATGAGGTGACGTTTTTCTGGTCGCCACCCTGAAACCTGCCGGTTCCCGGATTTTCGTATCCGGGAGTTGTGCTGCCCGGTTCCACGACACACATTCGAAACTGCGATATGAAGGAGACTGTCATGCGCCGTCGCGCTGCTGCATTGTTTGCCTTGCCTCTTCTGGGTGTTCTGTCGATGTCCGGTCCGCATGAAGCCTCCGCCCGTGCCGTTACGGAGACGCCGCAGGTCGGAGACGCCACGGTCACGCCCGTTGCAGCCCCCTATGGACCGCCCGAAGCGGCTCCGGCGGCTGTCGCCGCAGCGTTTGAGAAGGCGAAGACCGAACACAAGCCTGTTCTGCTCGACTTCGGTGGTAACTGGTGCCCGGACTGCAGGATTCTCGCCGGAATCTTCGCCTTGCCGGTCATGGATGCCTGGCTGAAGCAGAATTTCGAGGTCGTGAACGTAAATGTCATGCGCTTCAAAACCAACATGGATATTGCTCAGAAATACGGCGTGACGGTGACGTCGGTCCCGACAGTGCTGATCGTGACACCGGAAGGTAAAGCGCTGAATACTGACGGATCGAAAGATCTGGGCTCGGCCCGACAGATGTCGTCGCAGGCCGTGGTGAATCTGATTGCAGGCTGGGCAGCAAGGGACTGATGTTCCGGCTGAGCGGAGATTCGAGAAGGCTGGAGAAAATATTTGGAATATCCTTGTTCTGTAAGAGACTGTTTCGAAAACCTCAAAGAGACAAAAAGCTCATAGCAAACTGATGATGTTATGATTTTTTGAGTCTTGGCCACCTGTCCGTCAGTCGGGATCAAAAAGAACTTAGTGATAAGCTATTGAAAAATAATAAAATTTTCCGGGTGCCGCCTTTCCCCAAAAGACGGCTGTCTTCTGAAGCTTTTTGAAAAAAGCATCACCAAAAACTTCCTGATAATTAAAGGAGACTTCGCGGGAAGGATTTCAAAACAGATTCGAATGAATATTTTTAATTTTTCAGGAATGAAAAGTCTGTTTACTAAAAAGTATTTTTTCTTAATTCCAGTTTCGGGCATCTGTTTTCTGACCCGTCATGGTCATCATCTCTGGCAGAGATGAAGAAAGAGAAAAAAAGAAACTTCCTTCAGAGAGCTGACGATAGCCGGTTCATTCTGCCCCGGAAGATATCTCCGATCACGAAGTAAACCGGCCTCCTGCCATTTTAACAGTTACAGTTGCTATGAACAGAGAGAACACTTTCCTTTGCTCCGTTTTTCACAATTCAACGGTTCCGGAAAACCATGCTCCTTTGCACGGCGACAGAAAAACTCTCTCACTGTGTCCCGTTCCTGACAGGCGTTTCCGGAACAGAGTCGTAGCCTGTCTGCATTCTGGTGCTGCCCTGAAGGAGAGGACGGGTGAACCGATGCAGAGCCAGGGCGTTCAGTTTTATAACGCGGAACATCGCGTGATGTGACCTGAAGGCGGCAAACCCACGCGCTCCGTCCCGGATGTGCCGTGAGCATATCGGAGCATCCTCTGTTGCCTTCTGATCCCGGCCTGACGGTACGCTTTCCCGGTTGTCCTCTGCATTCAGGAATCCGGAAAGGCGGCGTTGCTCCTCATCGGAGCATAAGAAAGCGAGACCATGAAATCTGAGCCAGACACCAGAGAGGCTCACGCCGAAGCTGAGCGATCCTGCGAATATCCGGAGAAGGGGGATAATCGCCTGGCACTGCGATCATGACAGTGACGACCCTGAAAACCCGCCCGGCCGGAAGCAGAACCGACGACGGACCAGCCCCGGATACCGCAGGACCGGAGTTTCGCGACACAGTCGCGCTGGATGGTCTCAGTTTCCTGCTCGCTGACGTGCAGGATAATCTCGGCGCATTCCTGACAGCTCTGCTCGCAGCATACGGGTGGACGGCTTCCGATATTGGCATGACGATTGCGTCCGGAGGCGTCGGAGCGGTAACAGCACGGCTCGCAGGCGGCTGGGCCCTGGACCGGTTGTCCTCCCGCCGGGCATTGCTGGCGGCCTGCTGCGCCGTCACGGCAGTGTCGATCGCGACAGCAGCCGCGTTTCCCGGCTTCTGGCAGATTGTCTGCGTACATTTTCTTGCCGGAGGCGCCGGGGCGCTGTTCTCACCGCTGCTGGCCGCCATCAGCCGGAAGACGGCTGGCGATGACGGGTACATGGCGCGGATGGGGCGCAACGAGGCCTTCAATCATTCCGGGAATGCGATCGTCGCCTGTGTGATGAGCGCCGCAGGCAGTGCGGTAGGACCGACCGCACCGCTCTGGGCCATCAGCGGACTGGCCGGGATCAGTCTGCTGCTCGTCGGACTGATGACGCGGTGCGCGGATGCGCCGGAAGTGATGTCCGGAGCATCCGGACACGGCGCCACGGAGAGCGTGCCGGTCAGGCATCCGCTGACAGACCCCCGACTGCTGGTTTTCCTGTCCTGTTATCTCCTGTTCAATGTTGCGAATGGTGCGACAGTCCCGCTGATGATTGAGCGGCATGCGGTGTTCCATTTCGGAAGTCCGTCGTCGATGACGGCGCTCTGCATCATCGTGGCGCAGGCGACCATGGTGCCTGTGGCCTGGATCGTGGGGAGAGCGGCAAAACACTGGCCGCGCCGTCTGCCGCTCCTTCTCGCACTGGCATTACAGCCGGTCCGTGACCTTCTGATCATGTGGAGCGCCCGCTGGCCGGCGATGTGCGTGGCGGAAATTCTCGACGGACTGTCTTCCGGCGTTATCCTGGTTCTGTTTTACGCGGTATTATCCGATCTGGCGTCAGCCGGCGGCCGGCGTAACCTGCTGATCGGCACCGGCCTGGCGGTCGGAACAATCGGGGCGCTGCTCTCGAATTTCGGCAGCGGACTGGTAGCGACGCATTACGGATTCAATGCGGCATTCCTGATGCTCGCCGGCAGCGGACTTCTGGCGTTCACACTGTTTCTGGTCGCGATGCCTGAAACCCGTAATACCAGAAATGCATGATAAATCGGCCCTGACTGCACGTGCAGTTCAGGCTCCCGGCTTCACGGCAATAAACAGGGATCAAAGGGACCGCGTCCCCTTGTGGGGCTTGGGGCAGAGCCCCGAAAACCGTCTCCGAATGCGTCTGCAAAGGATACAAACGCAAAAAGGCCCGGTCCCCTGATGAGGAACCGGGCCTTTTCGCCGGAAAGCCTGGATCAGGCGGCTTTCAGCTGCGCTTCGGCGAACTCGTAGTTGGCGAGCTTGTCGAGATAGTTGGTGATGTAGTCCGGGCGACGATTGCGGAAATCGAGGTAGTAGGAGTGCTCCCACACATCGAGACCTAGCAGCGCCTTGCCCTGACCTTCGGCCAGCGGGTTGGAGCCGTTGGCGGTCTTGGTGACGGCGAGCTTGCCCGTCGGCGCAAGAACGAGCCACGCCCAGCCGGAACCAAACTGTGTGGTCGCGGCCTTCTTGAACTCTTCCTTGAACTTCTCGACGCTGCCGAAATCTTCTTTGATTTTCGTCTCGAGCGAGGTCGGGATCGTGCCACCGGTCGGCGACAGATTGTTCCAGAACAGGATGTGGTTCCAGTGCTGGCCCGCATTGTTGAAGACAGGGGCCTGCGCGGCATCGCCTTTGACCGCGAGAATGATCTCGTCGAGCGACTTGCCCTGCAGTTCAGGCTTCGCCTCGACGAAACCGTTAAGAGCCGTCACGTAGGCCTGGTGATGCTTGTCGTGATGAAGCTCAAGGGTCTCCTGGCACATGTTCTTGTTCGCAAGTGCGTTGTAGGAGAAGGGGAGGGCTGGCAGTTCGAAAGCCATGACGTGCTCCTTTGTTGGCGGTCACGATAAGAGGGCGGATAAACGCCGCCCGCAAGAGCTATGTGCCGCCTCGTGGACCGTCAAGGGAAGAGACGGTGACGAGGAGGACATGTGCTTCATAAAGAGGTCAACGCCGTGAGCACGGAAGAGGATGCATCCGCGGTCGTGCGCACCGCCTGCGCGGAGATCGCGCGACAGCGCGATCCGGATCGTCATTTATGCGCGATGTTTCTGCCACCGGAGGTGCGGGCCGCCGCCTTCGTGCTGATCGCCTTCAATTACGAGTTATCGCGCGCCACGGTGCTGCCCGTCTCGGCCCCGGTGACAGGACCGATGGCCGGTCTGATCCGGTTGCAGTGGTGGCGGGATATCATTGCCGCTCCGGACCGCGCGACGCAGGCGCGTCACGATGTTGCGACGGCAGTGGCAGCCCTGCTCCGGGACGGACGAGTCGCGGCGGAATCGCTGCTGACGGTGGTCGATGCACGGGAGACGGAACTGTGCCGCGTGCCGGACTGGGCAGCGTGGCGGCAGATGATGCTGGACGGCCCGGGCATGATGCAGCGAATGGTGGCACAGATGCTCGGCGAGGACGATGGGCCGGCCCTGGACGCCGTGGCGCAGGCCGGAGCGGCGTTTGCCGCCGGCGGTCTCCTGCGTCATTTGCCGGAAGTGCTCCGGAGCGGGCGGATGCCACTGCCGCAGGAGATGCTGACCGCTGTCGGTCTGGACCCGGATGCGGAACCGTCCGCTCTGTCTGAAGGGGACCGTCCGGAGCACGTGACGACACGGCTGAGGCAGGAAGGACAGTCGCTCCTGCCGGTCCGGGGTGCCGTGCGGTCGCGAAGCGCGCGGCTGGCGATGTTACCCGGCGTCCTGGCCGCGCGCGATCTGCGGCGCGGTCCCGTGCTGCCAGGGGCAGTGCGGGGAATCGGTGACCGTCTGGCCGTTGCGGCGGCCGGACTGATGAACGGACGGGCATAAGGCGATCACTGCGCCGGTGTCGTCAGTCCAGCCCGAACACACCTTCGACAGGCCAGTTCCAGTGATACAAAGTAAGGTCGTCCATGCGCTGGCCGGAAACAACGCGTACCTGACCATGCGCGTCCCGGATCGGGCCGATGAAGGGCGACCATCCCGTCAGAATGCGGGAGCGGACGGCATCGGCCTGGCGACGGACATTGTCAGGCACGCGGGCGCCCCACGCATCACGGTCGACTCCGGCGCCAGGCGGAAGGAATGCCGGCAACGGGGTCCAGCGTCCTGCGAGCCGCGCCCGCACCTGGCTGACATAATACTGACGAAAATCGAAGACGACGGAGGTCAGATAGGCGTCCGGACCAGCGGCGCGCTCGTCGTTGTTTGACATGATGGCCCAGATGCCGCGGGCCTGAGCAAGCCGGAGATAACCTGGCTCATCCATGATTCCCGCGAGCACATCACAGCCCGTATCCGCCAGAGCCGTGGCGGCACCGAGCGCGCCCTGCGGGTCGAACCAGGCATTGATGGAAACGACACGCACAGTGGCGTCCGGTCTGACGGAACGGGCGCCGAGCAGCAGCGCATTGGCGCTGGCATAGACGGCCGGCAGAGGAAAGGACGCAATAAACCCGATCTGACCGCTCCGGGTCAGCAGTCCAGCCGCGACGCCGATGACATAAGAGACATACCAGTGCGCGAGATAATACCAGCTGACATTGCGGGCCAGCAGGGTGCTGTCGCATTGCACGAAGGCGACCTCGGGCGCATGGCGGGCGACATCCATCAGGAAATCCCCGTAATCCGCGCCGGCAAGAATCATATTCGCACCTTCAGCCACGAACTGGCGGAAAATGCGTGTCGCGTCGGCGGAGAAAGGAACATTTTCCACCCAGACCACGCGGAGACGGGGAAACGCCGCGCGCACGGCCTGGACGGCTTCATTGTGGACCGTACTCCATCCGCCGTCGCTGACCGGACTGACATGGGCAATGGCCAGAAGAGCATCCTCTTCCCGGATGGCCGGCAACAGTGGCGGTGTTGTCCAGGGAGCGGCCAGTTTCGCCAGTGCCCCGTCTGTCGTGGAAGAAGAGGATCCGGTCTCAGCGGCTCCGGCGTCCGGCACGGGGAGTGCCGAAGGCAGCAGGCCAGCAGCGGCTAGACGCAGCAGGTTCCGGCGTGCTACGCCGTTGCCGGTGCGCCGGCGGTGATCCGCCATCAGCCCGCGTCGAGGAAAGGCAGAATCGCGTCGAGCAGAACTTCCGGAGCGACGATATGCGGGGCATGGCCCGTGTCGACGGACCGGATGACAGCACCCGGAAGCAACTCGCACGTGAGTTTCTGAAGCGGCAATGTCACGGACCGGTCCTGCGTCGCCTGGACATAGAGACGCGGGATACGACCGAATCTCTCCGGAGTCAGTCGTGCGGTAAGGGCACGGCCCTGCTCGCCCTGAGGTGTAAACCGACGCGAAGCCGGAACGGCGAGGGCGGCCGGATAATCCTGCAGGAAAAAAGCGACCGCAACCTCGGGTGGCACCACGGAAATCTCGCCCTTCGCCGGCCAGTCCAGCCACGGTGTGATTCCGGCGGCCGCAGGATCGGCGGGAAGAAGGCGTCCCACGATTTCGGCGAATCCCGTCTCCGATGGAAGCATCATGCCCGCCACATAAACGAGGCGTCTCACAAGATCAGGGTGCCGTTCGGCCAGCGCCGAAGCAACCACGCCGCCCCCGGAATGAGCAACAATGCTGAACGGACGGCCGAGATCGGCGATAACCCTGTCGAGGTGGTCAAGATAGGCCGTCAGGGAGGCGGACCCCGGCGGTGTGCCGTCAGCGCCATTGCCGGGAAGATCGACGGCGATCGCTTCCCGCCTGCCTCCGTCGCGTCGTGACAGAGCATCCAGAAAGGCGTCCCAGACCCATGCGCCCTGCCACGCACCGTGAATCAGGAGGAGGGGATCGGGTGAACTCATCGGCCGTAGGTCCGCTGGTACATTTCGCGCAGATGTTCCTGTACAGTAACAACGGGATAGCGGGGGCTCTCACCGGGAGCAAGACAACCGGGAAGGCAGGAAATGACATAGTCCGGATTCCCGCTATGGAAAAACGGCACGGAATAGCGATCTTTTCCGGAGATGTTCACGACACGGTGCAGAGTCGACCGGTAACGGTCATTGGTCCAGCGGGCGATCATGTCGCCGAGATTGACAACAAAACTGCCGGGAACAGGCGTCGCATGAATCCAGGCGTCATCCGGGCCACGTACCTGCAGGCCACCGTTTTCGTCCTGCAGCAGCAATGTGAGGCCACCGAAATCGGTGTGTGCCCCGCAGCCTTTTTCACCCGGCTGCGGGTCCGGAGGCTGAGGCGGATAATGCAGAAGACGCAGCGTAGCCTGAGGATCACGACAGAAAAGATCGAAGAACGATTCTTCCAGACCGAGAGACAGGGCGATACCGCGCATCAGCCGTTCGGCGACGATCGTGAGCGCGGAGAAATACGCCATCATGGCAGGGCGAAAACCGGTCATGTCCCGGGGCCACTGGTTGGGACCCTGATTGAAATGCACGGCGTCTTCTTCTCGCTGTTCCGCTCCGATATAAAATCCTTCCTTGAGGTCGGGCGGCGCTCCGGCTTCCAGGGTCTGATTGCGCAGCGGTTCATAGCCGCGATTGCAGGGTGAGCGGGCCTTGTCCAGTGCGGCTTTGGCGTCGGCGGGAAGCGCAAAGAAGGCGCGGCTTTCAGCAAGAACGGCCTCGATCAGGCCCTGGGGTACCCCATGATCGACGCAGTAGAAAAAGCCCGTTTCCGAGCAGGCAGCGCGTAACGCATTCCCGACAGCCTGTCGTTCCGCCGGATTCGACGAGCAGAGGCCACCAACCGGAATGACTGGTAATGTGTCTCTGCTGACCTCACGCGCCTCAGAATACATGGTGCTGTCCGTCTGTTATGCAGTTGCCGCTCCGGCGCGCCTTCTGCCCGCTTCCTTACGGACCATAGGCGGCAGCCGGAAGATTTTGAAGTGATCCTGTAACGCCGCTTCCGCCCCTCTGTGATTATCTGCGGGAACACGCCCGCGATACCCGCAGCGGTCCCGCCGACACGGGATACGGCGGACAATCGGGCCGCTCAGAGCGGCAGTTCGCGATTATCGGCAATAGCTTCCATGACGATGTGGGACGTCACCGTATCGAGATCGATTTTTTCAATCAGACGACGATACACAGAATCAAAATCTTTCATGTCATGAGCAACTACTTTCAGAAGGTAATCATACTCTCCGGCAATGCGGTGGAAGTCGGTGATATTCGGAATTGCAAGGACGAGCTTGCGGAAGCGGGTGAGCCAGTCGTGATCGTGATGACGGGTACGGACCATGACGAAAGCGGTAAAACCAAGCCCGAGAGCCGCCGGATCAAGACGAAGCGTGTGCTGGCCGAGAAGGCCATTTTTCTTCAGCGCGCTGAGGCGTTTCCAGCAGGCATTCTGCGACAGGCCCACGGCTTCCGCCAGGGCGCGCTGCGAGAGAGAAGCATCGCGCTGCAGGGTCCGGAGTATTGCGCGATCAATATAATCGATAGCCTTCATAAGAAGCGATCATATGACACAAAAACTGGCAAATGAAGGAAAAAACAGAGGAAGTTTTTCGCTGTTCACAGGAGGATGATCGTCTCCTCGTCAGCATCGGGGGCAGCAGGATATGGGTTCGGACCAGGCATCTTTCGCGGAATTCGCAGCGTCCCTGCGGGGCGACGACCGGATGATGCGGCTCGCAGCCGGGGTCATCGGTGAAGGAGCGCCGGTGCCGGGACCTTTCGGACCGAAGGCCCTCATCTACGCGGATTACGTGGCGTCCGGGCGGGCTGTGCGGCAGGTCGAGGATTTCGTGCAGACGCATGTGCTGCCGTACTATGCCAACACCCATACCGAGGCCTCTTTCTGCGGGCGGTATTCAGGGCGGACGCGGGAAGCCGGGCGACGGATCATCTCGCAACTCTGCGGCGTGACCGACGCTTATGCGACGATCTTCGCCGGATCAGGCGCGACGGCAGGACTGAACCGGCTCGTCGGTCTTCTCGGCGTCGATGAGACGGCGCGGCGCGCTGCGGCCGGCCTTTGCGCACGACCGGTCGTGTTTATCGGGCCTTATGAGCATCACTCGAATATTCTGCCATGGCGCGAAAGCGGAGCGGAAGTCGTGGAGATACCGGAGGCGCCTGAGGGTGGTCCGGATCTGGCAGCTCTGGAACAGGCGTTGCTGGACGCCGGCCCTGACCGGATGAAAACCGGCGCTTTCTCGGCGGCATCAAATGTCACCGGAATTGTGACGGAGCCTGATCCCGTCAGCGCTTTACTGCGACGATACGGGGCCGCCGTGGTGTGGGATTATGCCGGAGGCGGACCGTACCTGCCGATCGACATGCGGGCCGGAACGCCCTTCCAGAAAGATGCCGTGGTGATTTCGCCACATAAATTTATCGGCGGTCCGGGGGCTTCCGGCGTACTGATCGTACGGAAAGACGCGGTCAGCCTGTCCCGTCCGGTCTTTCCGGGAGGCGGGACGGTGCGGTTCGTGTCGCCCTGGGATCATGAATACAGCGACGACCTAGTGTCGCGGGAGGAGGCCGGAACCCCAAATGTGACCGGAGATATCCGTTCGGCGCTGGTTTTTCTGATAAAGGACGCAATCGGACAGGAACTGATGGACCGTCGTCATGAGGCATTGCGGTTGCAGGCCCTGGAACGCTGGTCGGAAAATCCGAATATCAGCATTCTCGGAAATCCCGACGCCAGGCGCGCTTTGCCGGTGTTTTCATTCCGGGTCCGGGACCCTGTGAAAGGAGGCTGGATTCATCAGCAGCTTTTCACGCGGATGTTGTCCGACTGTTACGGGATTCAGGCGCGGGGCGGCTGTGCATGCGCAGGCCCCTACGCGCATCGTCTGCTCGGGATTGGCGAGGAGGACTCGACCCTGTTGCGGGATGCGATTCTGGCGGGAGAGGAAATTCTCAAACCGGGCTGGGTACGGCTCAGTCTGAGCGTGCTGCTGAGTGACGAAAAAGCCGCAAAGATCATCGGCGCGGTGGACGATCTGGCTCGTAATCTATACCCGATGGTGACGCGCTATCTGTGCGACGAAACGACCGCACGCTTCCGAATGCAGGAAACGGAAGCCGCCTGAATTTAAAATACGATTACAAAATCAGAGATGGGGCGTCGGACCTGATCGTGAAACCTCCCGTAAATCATAAAGAAGTTTTTGGTGAAGCTTTTTTCAAAAAGCTTCAGAGAAGCCGCCTTTTTGAAAAAAGGCGCCACCCAAAAACTTTTATTATTTTTTGTAAAAATTCATCGTGAAGTGCTCTTTGAACATGGCTGAGGCAAACAGATGATCAGAACTCAAAAACATAACATCATCCGTTCGTTATGAAAGCTTTTGTCCTGTTGAAGCTTTGAAACAGTCTCTTAACAAACCGGGATCAAAGGGACTGCGTCACTTTGTGGGGTGCGGGGCAAAGCCCCGTCAGCAGTCGAAAAGCAGTTCCGTCATAATGGCTGACAGCTCATCACCCCAACTCTCACACGGAAATTTTGTGGTTACGCGTCGTTCGCGACGATTTTCTCCATGACCCCGATCAGGGCCGAATAATCCTCATCCGGATGCCTGCGACGTCCGAGAGAAAGCATCTGTGTCGTCGCAGCCAGCGTCGGCACCGGCACGGCCTCACGGGCAGCTGCATCCAGCAGAAGACGCATGTCTTTCTGCATCAGACGCCCCGGAAATTGCGGCGCAAAATTGCCCTCTTTCGCAGCTTTCAGCTTGCGTTTGTGGTGCGGGGAAATAACGGCGACCTGATCGAGCGCGTCGAACAGCATGGTACGGTCGAGACCTGCGGCGAGACCGTAACCGACCGCTTCCGCCAGAGCGCTCAGACCGGCCCCCATAATGCCATTGATCACCAGCTTCAGCCTGGTCCCGCTGCCCGACGGCCCGGCATGAACGGTCACCTTGCCTATTGCATCGAAAATCGGCTGCGCTTTTGCAACGTCCGGCCCGGAACCACCGACGAGAACAACCAGATTGCCGGAATCGGCCTCCGGAGTGCTTCCGGATACAGGAGCGTCCAGCACAGTGATGCCGGCCTTATGTCCTGCTTCAGCCAGCTGCGAAGTCGCTTCAGGCGAAACGGACGAAGTGTTGATGAGCATCGCGCCGGATTTCAGGCCTGCCAGAGTCCCGTTTTCCCCATACATGGAGGCTGCGAGAGCTTCGTCATCCGGAACACAGACAATGACCGTATCGGCATGTCCCGCAAGCTCACGCGGAGAGGGAAACATTCTGACAGAGGGATCCGGGCTTTTCCCGGACGGCGTGTAGGCCGTCACCGTAAAACCGGCTTTCTGCAGGTGAGCACCCATCCGGCTGGCCATGGCGCCATAGCCGATAAAACCGATATTCGGGGCGTTTTCCGGTAGAAGCTGGGACATATCTGTTCTCCGTTACGGCCCGCCCCTTCCGCATGTCCAGGGGACGGACTCATGAAAGCTGTCGGAACGTAATCCCTGAAATGGAATACACGGTCACCTGCTGTATTGTAGTCTAACGCATGGAAATGAGATTTTGTTCTGAGAAACCGGTGAGGCGGCTTTGCGACAGAGGGACACTGCCTTTCCGTCATGCGGAGCGTCAGGGGAGTGTGTGATGACTATCTGCATAACGCAGAATCTGAAAAACAGATGTCTCACATCGCGGAAAGAAGCATGAATATGCCGGAACGCCCGCCACCGCTGCGTCCGCGCCCCGTCCGGGCGGCCTCACCGCTGGCACGTGAGGTTTTGCTCTACTGCTTTCTGCTGGTGCCGCTGGCATCAGAGTTATGGATGCTGCCGAACGGCACGCCGGGTGATAATCCGGTTAAACAGGTGGAAGCGGATCTTGGGCTCTGGGCTTTTCGCTTCCTGCTGATGACACTCGCCATTACCCCCCTGCGTCGTTACGGCCGGATCAATCTGGTAAGGTGGCGTCGCGTCCTCGGACTTCTGGCTTTTACCTACGCGTTTTTCCACGTGTTTGTTTTTATCGTGATCGACAAAAAGCTCGCGATGAACGTCGTTCTTCACGCCGTTCTGACGAAATATTTTCTTCCTTTCGGAATTATGGCGTTTTTTATTCTCGCGGCTCTCGCGGCGACATCATCGCGAGCCTCCATGCGGGTGCTCGGACGAAAATGGCGTGTTCTGCACAGAGGTATTTATATTGCGGCATGTCTTGCCGCGGTTCATTATTTATTGTTCTTCGACAGCATCCGGACGGAACCGGTGCTTTACGCGGCTCTGACACTTGCGCTGCTTGCAGCGCGGCTCGGCGGAAAACACAGGCAGGCCTGAGAAAAGTTCGTCAGCTGTCCGCTTTATCGGATTTCTTCGCTGATTTTGCTGACCAGGTGCCGAAATGTTTTCCTGGTGACGATGCCGCTTTCGATGTTGTGCCGTGACAGATGGTGGCTGTCAGCAATGCGCAGTCCGTCGGGCAGGCTGGTAATCTCACCGGGATGAAATCCGGTCCGCGAGAAAGGAATCCCGCAGGCAGCAACGGTGGCGTTATGCGCCAGTACCCCAAGAGCCAGAACAACACACAGATTCGGCATTGTCTGAAGTTCGGATTTCAGAAACTGATTGCAGGCGACAATTTCTGATGGCTGGGGCAGATTCTCAGGCGACCTGCATCGCGTGGTGCAGACAATGCGGTAGAGAGTCTGTTCCGGAAAATCATGTACCGCCGGAGGAGCCGGGGTTTCGGCGAGACCTGCTGCATGCAGGGTCTCATAGAGCAGTGATGCTGCATAATCATCGGCGAATGGTCGGAAGGCGTCCCGGGCAGCCTGCCGGCCCGGTGCGAGACTGACGATCAGCAATGGCGCATTGCGCGACCCGACAGACGGTACAGGACCATCTCGTCCGGCGGAGTCCGGCGTGCAGCCAGCTTCCCGATGAGCGACGAGACGCGGACAGAGCGCACAGTCCGCTGCAGGTTCACGGGCGTGGGCCGCTTCGATGATCGGTGCGTAGCCAGCGCTCACTGGCCCGGTTTCCGGAACAGGCAGATGACGTTCTTCTTCATGGGCTCCGGAACGTGACGCAAATGAGATTCGTTAGAGCAGCCGCCGGTCAGCATAATCAGGTAAAAGTTTCATCAGGTTCGCTGAACTGATCCGCCGGATGACGGACCGGGGCGGCCGGACGGGGACGGGGCTCGGCCTGACGGCGGGTGAATTCTTCGGCAATATCCGCCAGTTCCACGAACTGATCGGCCTGCCGGCGGAGGTCATCACCGATCAGCGGCGGAGAAGAGCGCATCGACGAGACGACGGAGACGCGCACCCCCTGTCTCTGTACGGCTTCGACAACACGCCGGAAATCGGAATCGCCGGTGAACAGAATAGCATGATCGATGCGCGGCGCGGCCTCCATCATGTCCACCGCGATCTCGATGTCCATGTTGCCTTTCACACGCCGGCGACCATTCTGATCGGTGTATTCCCGGGCGGTTTTTGTAACAAGAAAGTATCCGTTATAGGACAGCCAGTCCGTCAGCGGCTTGATCGGAGAATATTCTTCGGTATCGAGAATGGCAGCGTAATAATAAGCCCGCAGGAGATGGCAGCGCTTCGAAAAAAAATCGAGCATCTTGCGGTAGTCAACATCGAAGTTCAGGCCCCGGGACGCCGAATAAAGACTTGATCCATCAATAAAAAGACAGGTCCGTTCTGTGTTGTGAATAATCATATATGTGGTTCTTCCTTGAATATCGCGGAGCTTATCTGGGGACGAGTTAAGGTTCGGTTATTGTGATCTGTGAATTGCAGGGTAGAGAGGGCGTTCGTCTCAGGAATGAGTATGGAAGGGAAAGTGGTGTCTGTTCTGATCGCTGTTGGTGCCAATCTCGTCTGTGCTGATCCTGTATCGGGAGAGGCGGCATCTCCCGCCGCGACCTGTGAGGCGGCGGTGGATGCGCTGCGGGGTGTGCCCGGCCTGGCCGTTGAGGCGGTCTCTCCGTGGTACGAAAGCGAGGCGATTCCTCCTTCCGGTCAGCCTCCCTACATAAATGGGGTCGTGCTCGGCAAGAGCCAACTCGGTCCGGAGGCGCTTCTGTCAGCATTGCATGACATCGAAGCACGCTTCGGGCGCGTCCGCAGCGTGCCGAACGCGGCCCGGACGCTCGATCTCGACCTGATCGACGCCGACGGTCTGGTGCAAACGGAAGGCGCCCCCCTGCTGCCGCATCCGCGGGCGCATGAGCGGGCGTTCGTTCTGCTGCCGCTGCGTGACGTGTGCGCGGACTGGGTCCATCCGGTTCTGAAGCAGCCGGTCGACGCGCTGATCGGAGCGCTGGGTCCACAGATCATTCGTCGCCTTACGCCATGATCGCAAAAGCCATACGCTGACTGACAGGTCAGTGCAGGCGGGCGGCCCTCACCGCAGCTGCCACGCAGCGTCCGCGGCGCCCGGTCAGAGGAGGGAAACTCTCTCTTCCCCTGAACCGCCTGCGATGCTAGAGAGTTATCTTTAACAAAATTTCCGGAGGCATGCCCTATGGCGCGCGTCACAGTCGAGGATTGCGTCGACAAGGTATCCAACCGATTCGAACTGGTTCTGCTCGCCGCACAGCGGGCGCGCAACCTGTCGCGCGGTGAAGAAATGACGATCGACCGCGACAACGACAAGAATCCGGTTGTGGCGCTTCGCGAGATTGCCGAGCAGACCGTGCCTCTGGAGTCGCTTCGTCATGATCTGGTGCGCTCGCTGGCCCGCGCGCCGGAGCCGGAACCGGCCGATGAAGAAGTTCTCGACCTCATCCCGACCGAGCAGAACATCTTCGGTCTGCAGGAGAGTTCGGCTGAGGAAGAGGTCACAGACCTCTCTCCCGAAGAGATGAAGGCCGCGTTCGAAGCTGAGATGAGCGGTCGCAAGCGCTGATCTGCCGGCTGCTGGTCCTGCGCGGAAGCAGGGCCGGACTCTGTTTATACCGCTGTCCGGAGAGCTGACAGAATCCGTGAGACTGCCACTGACCGACCTGCCGATCCTTTTTGTCCTGTCCCCGAGGCAGGCATGAGCGGCGGGCAGGACAGTGAACTCCCGGTTCAGGCTGACCTGGTGACATCCCGCGCGGAGCATCCTTCCGTGCCGGGGCCTGCTCCGGTAATATCTCCCGATAAGCTGATTCACCGTATTCTCCAGTATAATCCGGATGCCGATGTCGCGCTGATCAGACGCGCCTTCGACGTTGCGCGGAATGCCCATGAAGGTCAGTTGCGGGATGCCGGTGATCCCTACATCACCCACCCGCTGGCCGTGGCGATGATTCTTGCCGGATTCCATCTGGACGTTCCGTCAATCGCCACGGCCCTGCTTCATGACACAATCGAGGATACCGGTGTCACGGCGGAGACGCTGCGACAGGAATTCGGGCCGACAGTCGCGGAGCTGGTGGACGGCGTCACCAAGCTGACCCGGCTGGAACTGCAGTCGGACCGGACGAAGCAGGCGGAGAATTTCCGGAAGCTGGTTCTGGCGATGTCCCGCGACATCCGCGTCCTGATCGTCAAACTCGCGGATCGCCTGCACAATATGCGAACGCTGCATTTCGTGCAGCGGGAAGATCGCAGACGCCGGATCGCACGGGAGACGATGGATATCTATGCGCCCCTGGCCGGGCGCATCGGTATGGACCGGGTCAAGACCGAGCTGCAGAATCTTGCCTTCGCGCAGCTTGAACCGGAAGCGGACACCACGATCCGGGCACGCCTGAACTATCTGCGCGGGCAGGGCGCGGACGTCATCGACGAGGTCAAGGCTGAACTGGCGCGGTTATGCCATGAGGCCGGGATCGTCCATGTCGAGGTTTCGGGACGTGAGAAGTCCCCCTATTCGATCTGGGAGAAGATGCAGCGCCGGAACGTGGCGTTCGAGCAGCTCTCGGATATCATGGCGTTCCGGATCATCGTGGATACCCGCGAGGAATGTTATGCCGCGCTGGGTGCGATCCACGCGGCATTTCCGATGATCGCCGGCCGGTTCAAGGATTATATCTCGACCCCGAAAGCCAACGGCTATCAGAGCCTGCATACCGGTGTGACGCTGCGCCATCCGCGTAACCAGAAAATCGAAGTTCAGATCCGTACAGAGGAGATGCACGACATCGCCGAAAACGGCGTGGCGGCACACTGGGCGTACAAGCAGCTCCCGCAGGCCAGCGGAGAGAATGCAGCGCGGACAATGAAACGGCCGCGCTGGGTGCAGGATCTTCTTGAAATCCTTGAAGATTCCGCTGCGCCGGACGAATTTCTCGAAAACACCAAACTGGAACTCTACCAGGATCAGGTCTTCTGCTTCACGCCGAAAGGCCAGCTGATCCCGCTGCCACGCGGCGCGACGCCGGTGGATTTCGCCTACGCGGTTCACAGCCAGGTCGGCGATGCGTGTGTCGGCGCGAAGGTCAACGGGCGGCTGGTACCATTACGGTACGAACTCCAGAACGGAGACCAGGTCGAGATCATGACGGCACGCGGCGGAACGCCGTCGCCGTCATGGGAGCGGTTCGTCGTCACGGGCAAAGCGCGGGCGCGGATACGGCGTTATGTGGCGGCGCAGCAGAGACAGGCTTCGCTGGATTCCGGCAAGGCTGCGCTGGCGAAAGCATTCCGTCAGGAGGGCGTCGACGGGTCCGAGAAGGTTCTGGAGAGTCTTCTTAAAGATCTGAAGCAGGCATCCGTCGAGGATTTGTATGTCGCGGTCGCGACCGGCAATATCGGCCCGCGGGATGTTGTTCACGCCGCCTATCCCGAACTGAGGCGCGCGCCGCGCGGCCCCCGGATGATTCCGGGCTTTGCGGCGCGGCCTCCGGCGACACGCCCGAAAGCCGGCAACAGCACCACGCCGCTGGTCGGGCTCGGTGCCGGAATCGCGGTACATTTCGCCGGTTGCTGCCATCCGCTGCCAGGCGACCGGATCGTGGGCGTCGTCGCCAACGGCAAGGGTGTTACCGTGCATACGGCGAATTGTCAGACACTGGAGGCCTTCGCCGCGACGCCGGAACGCTTCCTCGACGTGGACTGGGATTACAGCGCAATCGGCAAAGCCGGTCCGGGCGGCGAGCCTTTCGTCGGCCGGGTGACGGTGATCGCGGCGAACGATCCCGGAACGCTGGCCACCGTGACGAATGCCGTGTCGCGGCAGGACGGAGCGATCGTGAATCTGAAGATTATCAACCGTCAGCTTGATTTCATGGAAATCCTCGTCGATGTCGAGGTGCGCGATCTGCGGCATCTGTCGGGTGTGATCGGCGGATTGCGCTCCTGTGAGGGCATTTCCCAGGTCGAGCGCGCACGGTCATGACGCGTGGTTATGACAAAGAGCCGGATCTGACGGGATATTCTGCATGATCATCGGTGTCGGTATGGATCTGACGGACACGCGGCGGATCGGACGGGCGATCGAACGCTTCGGAGACCGGTTCCTGCAGCGCGTGTTCACGGATGCCGAGCGGGCGCGGGCGGAACGACGCAGCGGCGAAGCGCGCATCGGCACCTATGCGAAGCGCTGGGCAGCGAAAGAAGCCTGCGCGAAGGCGCTGGGCACCGGATTTGCCGCGGGCGTATTTCACAGCACGATCGGGGTCGGGAATCTCCCGTCCGGACAGCCGGTTCTCATGCTCACGGGTGGCTCGGCGGCACGACTCGCAGAGCTGACGCCGGCAGGAACGGTCGTGCGGATGCATCTGACCATGACCGACGACGCGCCCTATGCGCTGGCTCAGGTGATGATCGAAGCGCTTCCCGCAGACACAGCGGATCGTTCGGGCTGAAAATCATAATCCGGCGCCGCGCTGTAACGTCCGCCTGTATCCCGCTCCGTCATTCCGAGCCTGCCAGACCATATCGGTTCCGATGAAAGTCCGAACCGAAAGAGCCATAATCCCCGCCCGTTTCATGACGGAGGATGATCGCTCCGTACTTATGCAGTGATATGGCGCAGGGTTTCCGAGCTTGACACAGGGCGGAGCGGTCGGCTTGATCCGCCGGCGTTCCGGGCAGGCCGGGGCGGGAGTGCGCTGGCGGTGAAACCGGGGTTTCGCGGAGCCTTCTGCCTCAGCAGCGAGAGATGGTCGGAATGGAGCAGACGGACGAGATGGCGTCGACACCGCAGGACAGGAAACAGTCGGGCAAAGAGAGCCTGATTGAGACGATCCGCACTCTTGCCGGCGTGATCCTGGTCGTCGTGGGAGTGCGCACATTTCTGTGGGAACCGTTCAACATTCCGTCCGGCTCGATGATTCCGACACTTCAGGTCGGGGATTACCTCTGGGTTTCGAAATACAGCTACGGATATTCCCGCTACTCATTTCCCTTTTCACTGAATCTCTTCGAAGGCCGGATTCCCGATCGCATGCCGCATCGGGGGGATGTGGCGGTGTTCCGCTTCACGAAAGACACATCGATTGATTACGTGAAGCGCATTATCGGGCTTCCGGGCGATCATGTGCAGGTAAGAGCCGGCCAGCTTTATCTCAATGGAACGGCGGTGCCCTGCGCGCCTCGCGGCGAATATGCGGCAGTGGACGAACGCCGGACCCGGATGGAAGGTGAACTGTGTCATGAGACACTGCCGGGCAGCGCGGGCGCAGATCCGGTGAGCCACGATGTTCTGCGGCTCACCAACGAGGGAATGCAGAACGATACGCCGGATTATGTCGTGCCGCCGGGATATTTTTTCGCGATGGGCGATAATCGCGACGACAGCGCGGACAGTCGCTTTATGGGAGACGGTAAAGAGGATCTCGGCTTCGTTCCGGTGGAGAACCTCGTGGGTCATGCCGGCATGGTGTTCTTTTCCGTGGATGCCGCTTATCCGGTCTGGCAATTCTGGGAATGGCCGATGGAAGTCCGGTGGTCGCGACTCTTCACGATGATTCACTGATCTGAAGGCGTCACTGACAGATGCGGGATTCGCCACGGAACATAGATCTGTGGTGGGCGTCCCGCGTCTCATGACGGAAGGAAAGGAGCAGCGTGGTGGACGGGAATGTGCTGGACCGGCTTCAGGACCGGATCGGGTACCGCTTTGCGGATGCCGCGCTGCTTCGGAAAGCGCTGACCCACCGGTCTGCCGCCCACCAGCGCTCGGTCGGGCGGAGCGGGCGGCGTGTGGTGAAGGGAGCTGGGTCGAACGAGCGGCTGGAATTCATCGGCGATCGTGTCCTTGGCCTGCTGATGGCGGAATGGCTGCTGGAACGGTATCCGGGCGAGCAGGAAGGGGCGCTGGGTTCGCGGCATGCACATCTCGTCTCGCGCACGGCGCTGGCCGAGGTCGCGCACGCGCTGGATCTGCCGGAGGCGCTCGATGTCGCGCTGCATGAGGAACGGATCGGGATTCGCGAGACGGCAAACGTGCTGGCGGACGCGCTGGAGGCGATTCTCGGAGCGCTTTATCTTGATGGCGGACTGGAGGCGGCGAGGGGGCTTGTGCGGCGTTACTGGTCCGGCGCGATAACGGCGCAGGCGCAGCCGCCGAAGGACCCGAAAACGGCGCTTCAGGAATGGGTGCTGGCGCGCGGGCTTTCGCTTCCGGTTTATGAGATTGTCAGTGCTGACGGCCCGTCACATGCCCCGCGATTCGTCATCGCGGTGCACGCGGCCGGTGCCTCCGGCGAGGGTGAGGCAGGAAATAAGCGGGCGGCCGAAAGTGCTGCGGCCGCCAGTCTGCTGGCGCAGTTTGGAGCGGGACCTGGAACAGTGTCCGGATCGGGGATGAAATGAAGCAGGAAACACGGTGCGGTTTTGCGGCGCTGGTCGGGGCGCCGAACGCAGGGAAATCAACCCTGCTGAACCGCATGGCGGGTGCGAAACTGTCGATCGTCAGTCCGAAGGCGCAGACCACGCGCTTCCGCGTGCTCGGTATTCTGATGCGCGGCGAGACACAGATTCTTCTGGTCGATACGCCGGGTATTTTCCAGCCACGGCGTAAACTGGACCGGGCCATGGTCGCGGCCGCCTGGGCCGGATCGGAAGACGCGGATGTCACACTCCTGCTGATCGATTCAAAAGCAGGCCTTGATGACAGTGCGCGGGCGATTATCGAACGGCTGGCTGCGGCCAGAAGGCGGGTCTGGCTGGTTCTGAACAAGACCGATCTGGTCACACCACAGGCGCTGCTGCCGCTGACAGCGCAGATCTCAGACCTGATCCAGGTTGAGCATGTCTTCATGATCAGCGCCCGGTCGGGAAGCGGTGTGGACGATCTGCTGGACCGGCTGGCGGAAAGCCTGCCGCCCGGACCTTACCTTTATCCCGAAGACGATCTGACGGATCTGCCGGATCGCCTGCTGGCGGCGGAACTGGTTCGCGAGCAGATCTTTCTGCAGACGCATGAGGAAGTGCCCTACGGCGCGACGGTCGAGACGGAAAGCTTCGCGGACCGGCCGGACGGATCGGTCCGGATCGACGTGACGATCTACGTCGCGAGGGCGAGTCACAAGGCGATCCTGATCGGAGAGCGCGGGCGCCGCATCCGCGAAATCGGACAGCGTGCCCGGCTGCAGCTTGCGAATCTGCTCGAACGGCCCTGCCATCTTTTCCTGAATGTGAAGGAACGGTCAGGATGGGACGAGGAACGGGCACGGCTGCGCGCCATCGGTCTGGATGACAGTGTCTGAAAAATCCGGGCAGGATGGCCCGGCTCCGGTCATGCTTCAGCGAGCAGTACGAAAAGGCCACCATCGAGCCTTGTGGCACAGGGCGGCGGGCGATATGACGTGCATGGACCCCGCGTGCAGGATCTGAACGGGTTTGTATCGCGGGCACGTCCCGGTTGTCCGCGCATTGAGGTCCAATGAATACCATCAACGACAGTTTTGTCGCTCCGCGCCGTGCGCTTCTCAAAATCTCCGGTGAAGCACTGATGGGCTCCGGCCAGTTCGGTGTTGACGCCCACACCGTCGACCGGATCGCCGCCGATGTCGCAACCGTTTCCCGCAGCGGTATCGAGGTCTGCCTTGTGGTCGGTGGCGGCAACATCTTTCGCGGTCTGACCGCGGCAGCCCGCGGCATGGATCGTGCGCAGGGTGATTACGCCGGCATGCTGGCAACCGTGATCAACGCGCTCATGGTCCAGAACGCCCTGGAGCGCGAAGGGGTTGCAACGCGGGTCATGTCGGCGATCCATATGTCTTCGATCGCCGAGCCCTATATCCGCAGGCGGGCCGTCCGTCACATGGAGAAAGGGCGTGTGGTGATTTTCGCCGCAGGCACGGGAAATCCGTTCTTTACGACCGATACGGCTGCTGCCCTGCGGGCGGCGGAAATGGATTGCGACCTGTTGCTGAAGGGCACCCAGGTCGACGGCGTGTACAGCGCCGATCCACGCAAGGACGCAACGGCGACGCGTTATGAAACGCTGACCTATATGGACGTGCTGTCCCGTGATCTGAACGTCATGGACGCAGCCGCCATCAGTCTTGCACGCGAGAACCGGCTGCCCATCGTGGTGTTCAATATTCACGAGGCCGGTGCCTTTGAGCAGGCGGTTCGTGGTGAAGGCAAATTCACCCGGATCGAGGAAGCGAATTGATACAGCGCATGGACGTGCGCTGACGGATTTTGTTTTTGCCCGGGGACAGAGAACGACCCCGGTTTTGTTGGGAGAGCCGCCGTGGCTGAACTGAGCACGCTTACAGAGGATCTGACGCGCCGCATGGAAGGTGCGCTTGAAAGCCTGCGGCGCGATCTGGCCGGGCTCCGGTCGGGGCGGGCGAACGCGGCCCTGCTGGAGCCGGTCCGGGTCGAAGCCTATGGCGGTGAAGTGCCGCTGTCGCAGGTGGCGACGATCGCCGCGCCCGAAGCCCGGATGCTCACGGTTCAAGTCTGGGACCGTTCGCTGGCAGGGGTTGTCGAAAAGGCGATCCGTGATTCAGGTCTGGGGCTGAACCCCGCCGGCGAGGGGCAGACAATCCGTGTGCCGATTCCGCAGCTGACGGAAGAGCGTCGTAACGAACTGGCCAAAGCGGCCGGGCGATATGCCGAAGGCGCGAAAATCGCCGTTCGCGGTGTGCGTCGCGATGGCATGGACCAGACGAAAACGCTCGAGAAAAAGAATGAAATCGGTCAGGACGAAGTCAAGTCCTGGTCGGATGCGATCCAGAAACTGACTGACCAGTACGTGAAAAAAGTCGAAGAAATTCTCGCGGACAAGGAACGCGAAATTAAGCAGGTCTGAGACGCATCATGCCACCTCTTGTGGGAGTCGCCCCGGCGGGCGCGCTCCCGACCGGAGCATCTTCGGGTGGTTCGGTTCCCTCCCACGTTGCGATCATCATGGACGGAAACGGTCGCTGGGCGGCGTCACGCGGCTTGCCGCGCGCCGCCGGGCACAAGGCCGGAGCCGAAGCCGTCACGCGCTGCCTGCGGGCGGCACGGGCAAACGGGGTGGATTATCTTACGCTTTATGCATTCTCGTCGGAGAACTGGCGCCGGGAGCCAAGCGAGGTCGCGGACCTTACAGGTCTCCTGAAATTCTACCTCCGGCATAAGGTGGCTGAGCTTCATCGGGAGCAGGTAAAAATCCGGTTTGTCGGAGAAGTAGGGCGTTTCGGACCCGAACTCTGTTCGGAAATGGCGCGCGCGGAAGAACTGACCGCCGGAAACACCGGACTGACCCTGCTGCTTGCGCTTTCCTACGGCGGCAGGAGCGATATCGTTCAGGCGGCGCGGGCGCTGGCGCTGGCGGCTAAGTGTGGCGCGCTGGACCCGGCGGCAATCGATGAGGATATGGTGTCCGGGTATCTGCTGACCGCGGGCGTGCCGGACCCGGATGTCATCGTGCGGACAAGCGGCGAGCATCGTCTCTCCAACTTCCTGCTCTGGCAGAGCGCTTATGCCGAGCTGGTCTTCCTTGATACGCTGTGGCCGGATTTCGACGAGGCGTGCTTCACGCGCGTACTCGATATTTACGGTCGGCGGGAGCGTCGTTTCGGTGCTCGTCCGGCGTGAGCTCTTTGCCGGTCCCGGAAACACCGCGCCGCGGGAATGCAAACTGGAGCGACCTCCGGCCCCGTCTGATTTCCGCAGCCGTCCTCATCATTATCGCGGGAGCGGCCATCCAGGCGGGTGGGCTCTTTTACGGCGCACTGATTATCGCCGCCATGTGCGGAATGGCCTCCGAGCTGGCAACGCTGTTTGGAACCTCCGTGCGGAGCTGGCGCGGTGTGCTCTACATCGCGTGGATGGGATGCGCCGGGATAACCGCCTTATGCGGGCAATGGAATGCGGTTCCCGCTTTCGTCATGAGCGCGTTCATTTTCGGCCCTCCTCTCTGGGCGGGAAGCGCCGTCATCGCCGCGGCCGGAACGGCGCTGCTCTGGCTGAGACTGTGCACGCCACCTGGCGCCTGGTCGGTGCTGTTCGCCATCGGCGTGGTCGTATTCAGTGACTCCACGGCCTATATCACAGGCCGGCTCGTGGGCGGTCCAAAGCTGGCTCCCCGGATTTCTCCAGGAAAAACACGGTCCGGCGCAATAGGTGGTCTGGCCGGGGCGCTGGTGGCAGGGATTGTCGTCGCCGCTCTGTCCGGCCCGGCAGATGCCGATGTTCTGCTGCACAGCGCGGTCTGGGCCGTCGTGCTCGGAATCGTCGCGCAGGCGGGTGACCTCGCGGAAAGCGCGATGAAGCGGGCGCTGGGAGTGAAGGACTCCGGCAGACTGCTCCCCGGGCATGGTGGCCTGCTGGACCGGTTCGATGCGCTGCTGGCGGTAGCGCCCGTGGCGGCGGCACTGTCCCTCGCGGCACGTCCCGGGCAGGGATTCTGGTCTGTCGGACCAGAGGATATGTGGGCCGCCGTCCTGCGGCTTACGGGACAATAGGGTGTCGTCGGTTTCTGGCGGCGGGATGAGGGCTCGTTCCTGAGAACGAATCCGGTTAAGATGGAACTGCGATGAAAACGGTTACTGTTCTTGGCTGCACGGGCAGCATCGGGTGTTCGACGGTCGATCTTCTGCATCAGGCAGGTGAGGGCGTCTCGGTCAAGGCGCTGGTGGGCGGACGGAATGTCGCGCTCCTCGCCGAACAGGCGAAGGCGTTGCGGGCCGAAATGGCCGTGATCGCCGATGAGCAGGCCCTGCCGGAACTGAAGGCCCTGCTCGCCGGAACAGACATAGTAGTAAGCGCCGGGCGCAGCGCGGTGATCGAAGCAGCCGGCGTGCCGGCGGACTGGACCATGGCGGCGATTACCGGAGCAGCCGGTCTGGAGCCGACTCTGGCGGCGGTCCGGAACGGGCGGGCGATCGCACTGGCCAACAAGGAAGCACTGGTCTGCGCGGGCGATGTGATGTTGCGGGCTGTGAAAGAAGCAGGCGCTACATTGCTGCCAGTCGATTCAGAACATAACGCCGTGTTTCAGGCGATGGCGGACCGGCAGGAAAATCAGGTCGGGAAAATTATTCTGACAGCCTCCGGTGGCCCGTTCCGCACGGCAACGACCGCGGAGATGGAAGCGGCCACCCCGGCGCAGGCCCTGAAGCACCCGACCTGGTCCATGGGGGCCAAGATCAGTATCGATTCGGCTTCGATGTTCAACAAGGGGCTCGAAGTGATTGAGGCGGCGCGGATTTTCGGTCTGCCGGAAGACCGGATCGACGTACTGGTCCATCCGCAGTCGGTTGTGCACGGAATGGTGCAGTATACCGATGGCAGCCTGATCGCGCAGATGGGATCGGCCGATATGCGGATTCCGATCGCACATTGCCTGGCATGGCCCCAACGAATGGCAACGACTTCGCCGCAGCTCGACCTGGCGACATTCGGAACGCTGGTGTTCGAGGCCCCGGACCCGGTGCGTTTCCCGGCTTTGCGTCTGGCTCGTCAGGCGCTGCGTGAAGGCGGGGCGGCATCGACGGTTCTCTCGGCGGCAAACGAAATCGCCGTCGAGGCTTTTCTCGGCGGTCAGATCGGATTTCTGGATATTCCCCGTCTGGTCGAGGCCGTCATGGACCGGCTCGGCGCCCCGCCGATCGACACGCTCGAAGCCGTTCTGCACTGGGACAATGAGGCCCGCATCGCGGCGCAGGGCTATATCGCGAAGCAGGCAGCCTGAGGTGCGATGCACAATATCGCTGTTTGCGGGAGCGACCGGCCGGGGCGGCGCTGGCCATAGACCGGACACGTGGCCGATGAGCGTTCCGCCGGCAATGCGCGGTCGGCACGAAGGAGTATGAGTTATGCATGACCTGATCCGGACACTCCTCGCCTTCGTCGTTGTGCTGGGTGTCCTCGTCTTTATCCATGAACTGGGACATTATCTCGCGGCACGCTGGCGCGGCGTGAAGGTCGAGACATTCTCTATCGGCTTCGGACCGCCGCTGCTGAAATGGCAGGACCGGGCCGGCACGGAATGGCGCGTAGGGCCGATTCCGCTGGGCGGATTCGTGAAGCCGCACGGCTTCGAGGGACCAGACGAGGCGACACCCGAGCAGCAGGCCGCCTGGGAGCCTGGCCGGACATTCCATGACAAGCCGGTTCTCTCACGGGCCATCATCATTCTGGCCGGTCCTGTATTCAATTTCCTGCTGGCTTTCGTGCTGTTCACCATTCTTTTCGCAACCTGCGGACAGCCACAGGTGAAGAACGAGATCGGCTCGGTGATGGCGGGCAGCGCCGCCGCGACGGCGGGGCTGAAGCCCGGTGACACGATCACGGCAGTCGGCACGCAGGCGACCCCCAGCGCCACGTCGGTGCAACAGGCGATCGCAGGTGACCCGAACCTCGCGACTGTGCTGCATGTGAAACGGAACGGACAGGATGTCACGCTGCCTGTGACGATCGGCACAGCGCCGGATTCCGGAGCCGCGAAGCCATCGGGTCAGCTCGGTGTGACCTTCGTAACCGAAGCCGGTCAGCCGGTTTCGCTGCCGGTGGCGGTTGTGGATGGCGCAAATGCGACATGGTCCACGACAGTGCAGACGCTGGACGGTCTGTGGCAGATCATCTGTGGCCGTCATACAGCACGGGATCTCGGCGGCCCGCTCCGGATCGCGCAGCTTTCGGGACAGGTGGCGCAGTACGGCTTTGTCAGCCTGCTTTCCTTCATGGCGCTGCTCTCGGTCAATCTCGGACTGATCAACCTGTTTCCGGTACCGATTCTCGATGGCGGACGGCTGGTTTTCTATCTGGCGGAAGCGATCCGCGGCCGCCCCGTGCCGAAGAAAATCCAGGAAGTGGGCTTCCAGGCCGGATTTGCCCTGATCGCCGGCCTCTTTCTGTTCTCTACCTTCAACGACCTGTCGAGTTTCGGACTGTTCAGATGGGTCGCCTCTCTGGCGGGGTAGGGACGAAAAATTCGTTACCTGTCAGGGAAAAAAGGGACGGTGACTCCTTGCGGGGGTATGTCGATTTCGGATAGTTCCCGAAGGGTCCGGGTGCTGCTGCCTGCACGGCGTTGTGGATGTGGCCGCTCTGCGCCTGTCGCGCAGATGCGGTTCGTCCGGATAAGGCGGCGTGTCGTTCCGGGCTGAAGCGAATCCGGGACGGAAAAATGCATAATGGTTTTGGGAGCAATGCTCCCGGTCGGAAAGGGTGCTGGGGTTGAAGAGTAAACGTACGGCTCTGCTTGCATCGGTCTGCATGCTGCCGGTTCTGCTTGCCAGCAAGGTGTCAGCCCAGTTCGACCCGAAGCGGCATAATTCCGCCGGAATCGCGCGACAGGTCGCCGCCGAGGACTGGGGACCAAAAGGACAGCGGATCAGCACGATCGAGGTCCATGGCAATGACCGTATCGAAACCAGCACCGTTCTGTCGTACATGGTGGTGCGCACCGGCGATCCGTTCAATCAGGACGATCTCGACCGTTCTCTGAAGACCCTGTACGCCACCGGTCTCTTCAAGGATGTCACGCTTCACCGGTCCGGCGATATTCTCCAGGTTAAGGTCGTGGAGAACCCGATCGTCAACCGCATCGTCTTCGAAGGCAATCATGCGGCGAAGGACGAAGATCTGCGCAAGGTCATCTCCCTGCGTCCGCGAGCAGTGTTCTCTTCTGAGACCACCATGGCGGACAGGCAGAAAATCCTTGAGGTCTACGCGCAGAAAGCCCGGTATGGTGCGGATGTAACGCCGCAGATCGTCCGGCTGGCGCATAACCGCGTCGATGTGGTCTTCCAGATTACCGAAGGGCCGCAGACGCTGATCAAGAAGATTTCGTTCGTCGGAAACAGGTTCTTCAGCGAATCCCGTCTGGCCAGCGTGATCTCGTCAAAAGAAACGGCATGGTACCGGTTCTTCTCCTCGTCGGACGAATACAACCCTGAGCGTCTGCGCTATGACGCCGAACTCCTTCGTCGCTTCTATCTGGCCAATGGTTTCGTTGACTTCGAGATGATCAACGCGACAGGTGAGATGTCACCGGATCGCAAATCCTTCTACGTGACCTTCACGCTCAAGGAAGGGCCACGCTACCGCATCGGCAAACTCGATATCCGCTCCAGCCTCCGCCACGTCACGGCGGCGTCCCTGCGTAAATATATCGAGCTGTTCCCGAACCAGTGGTACGACGGTAACGCCATCCAGCATAACGCGACCGATATGGAGGAAACGCTGCAGGGAGAGGGGCATCCCTTCGCGGTTGTCCGCCCCTCCATCGCGCGTAATCCGGAAAAGCGGATCGTCAACCTCCTGTTCGATGTCAGCGAGGGGCCGCGCATGTATGTCGAGCGGCTGGATATCAACGGAAATACGATCACGCAGGACGGCGTGATCCGTCGTCAGCTTCCGATGACGGAAGGCGACCCGTACACGCCGATGTACAAGAAATACGCCAAGCAGGCCCTGCAGGATCTGGGCTATTTCAAAACCGTCTCTGTCGACCAGAGTCAGGGATCGGCGCCGGATAAGGTCAACGTCTCGGCCAATGTCGTCGAAAAGCCCACGGGTGAATTCTCACTGGGTGGCGGTTATTCGACGGACGTCGGTATCATCGGTAATATGGGCCTGAAGCAGCACAACCTGCTCGGAACCGGTATCGATGCCGGCCTGTCCGGCACGATGGCCTATTATGAGCGTCAGGCCGATCTGTCGGTGACGGACCCGTTCTTCCTGAACAGAAACCTGGTCGCCGGTGTGGATCTCTTCTACATCGAAAACCGGTATCAGACGTATCAGAACTACTCCGAAGGCCGTTACGGCATCACGCTGCGGATGGGTTACTCCTACACCAATCACCTGTCGCAGTCCTGGAATTACACTCTGACACACCGGCACATCGGCGGATCGTGGAGTGAGACTTCCTGGTACATTCTCGATCAGGCCGGCTCGTCCACGCTGTCGCAGCTCGGCACGACACTGATGTACGACACCCGCGACCGTCGCATGATGCCGCATAAAGGCTACGTGATCCGGGCCGGCGGCGATTTCGCCGGCATCGGCGGCGATGAGAAATATGTGCGCGGCAAGTTCGACGCCGCCTATTATCTGCCGCTCGACGACCTGATGGGCAACCATGACTGGACCGTCGAATTCAAGGCCGGCACCGGCTATCTGGCGGACTGGGGCGGCGGGCGTCACGACGTCATCGATAACTTCTATCTCGGTGGCTCCAACCTGCGTGGCTTCCTCGACGGTGGCGCGGGTCCGCGAAGCGTCGGTCAGACATCGGCGGATTACTTCCCCGGCCAGGCGATCCACTCGCAGGAAGATCTGCTCGGAGGCCGGTTCATCTATACCGGCTCTGCGACGGTCAACTTTCCGATGCCGTTTGCCTCAGGAATGGGCATCCGGGGACGTGGCTTCGTCGATACGGGCAGTCTCGCCGGCGTGCGTGTGAAGCATCTTTATACGAACCCGGCGACAGACGGTTACAAATACACGGCCATTTCAGGCGATACGCTGACCCCGCGTGTCAGCGCCGGTGCCGGTTTCTCATGGCAGAGTCCGTTTGGACTGCTGAATATCGACTGTGGTATTCCGATCATTCGCAGCCGCAATGACCGGACGCAGCTTCTGCGGTTTGGCTTCGGCCAGCAATTCTGAGGTGATAATGTTTCGCTTTTCCCGGAGCGCGGTGCTGACCGCCTCCCTCCTGTTCGCGGGAAGTGGTCTCGCGTCTTCCGTCGCCTGCGCTCAGACCTCAGGCGGAGGGGCCGGATGGTTCGTTCCGAAGACGGCGCAGCCCCCCGTACACGCGGCTCCCCATACCGCCCGCCCCGCGCCCGCGCCGGAGCAGATGTCCGATGGCGGTGACGACAACGGCGAGAACTCGTCCCGTCCGCCGCCGGTCCTGCCCCAGCCAGCGATTCCGCCCGCCCCCGAACTGCCGAAAGCAGCCCCGCCTCCGGCTGTCGTCATGGGGATCATCAGCGTTGCCGACGTCATGCGGCAGTCCCTCGCCGGACAGCAGGTCGAGCGTGAACTCGGTGGTCGCCGTGATGCCCTGGCGCGTGACGCACAGCGCGCCCAGGCCGGCTGGCGTGACGAGCAGCAGAAACTCCAGGCCTCCGCAAAGAGCATGACCGCGGAGCAGATCCAGTCCCAGGAGCGCAGCCTGCAGTCGAAAGTCATGACGGCACAGCGTCAGTTCCGTGACCGGAACCGCATCATCCAGGAAGCGGCGCAGGTGGCGCTCGGACAGATCGAACGCGAACTGGTGCAGGTGATTCAGCACGTGGCGTCCAGCCATGGCATGAACCTGGTTCTGCACAGTGAGCAGGTCGCGCTGCATGTGGACGGCCAGGACATCACCAACGAGGTGGCCAAGCAGCTGAACGTGATCCTGCCCAAAGTCTACATTCCAGCGGCGAATGAGGACCCTGAAGTGCTGGCGAAATCAGGAAAGATGCCGACAACAGCCTCTCCGGGTGACGCATCGGCCAGCCCGGTTGCCTCGGCTCCCGCTCACTGACGGGGCAGGCAGGTTATGGCACGCGGACAGGGGCCGGCCGCTCAGGCCGGGCGGGCGGACACCGTAGCGGATACGCGGTTCTTTACCCGCCATGGACCGTTTTCCGGCGAGCAGCTGGCGGAAGCCGCAGGCGGAGAATTTGTCCCGGCGCGTGAAGGACACGCGGATGGGAGAACCTATTCCGGTATCGGCCCGCTGCAATCCGCGGCTCCGTCCGAGGTGAGCTTCCTCGATAACCGGCGCTACGCCGCCCTGCTGGACGCGACAAAAGCCGGTCTGGTGATTGTCGCGCCCGCCTTTGCGAAGCGGGTACCCCCCGGGTCCGCAGCGATCGTTTCCCCGACGCCCTATCTCGCCTGGTCGCGCGTCGCCCGGATGTTCCATCCCGCACGCAGCGCACGGCCGGGAATCCATACGATGGCGGTGATCGGCGCGGACAGCGCGATCGATCCGTCCTGTGAAATCGGACCGTTCGCGGTCATTGGCGACGGTGTGGAAATCGGAGCCGGCACGATCATCGGCTCTCACGCCGTGATCGGCGACGGGGTAAGGATCGGCCAGGACTGCCGGATCGGCGCGCAGGTCGTTGTTTCTCATGCGACGCTGGGAGACCGGGTGATCCTGTTTCCCGGAGCGAAAATCGGCCAGGACGGCTTCGGTTTCGCGGTCGGGCCAGCCGGGTTCGAAAGCGTGCCCCAGCTCGGGCACGTGGTCCTCGAACACGATGTCGAGATTGGCGCCAATTCGACGATTGATCGCGGTTCGGTGCAGGACACGGTGATCGGCGCCGGATCACGTCTCGACAATCTCGTCCAGATTGGCCACAACACCCGGCTCGGGAAATGTTGTATCGTCGTGTCCCAGGCGGGTATCTCGGGGTCAACGGAACTGGGAGACTATGTGACGGTCGCCGCCCAGGCGGGACTGATCGGGCATATTAAGATCGGTACGAAAGCGCGTATTGGCGCGCAGTGCGGCGTGATGTCGGACGTGGAGGCAGGAGCTGACGTGATCGGCAGCCCGGCCATGCCATTCCGTGAATTCTTCCGTAATGTCGCCACGCTTCGCCGGCTGTCGAAGAAGCCGGAAAGCGGAAATGCCGGGGAAGCCGGCGCGGAAGAGAAATAATGGAGCGTCGCGCGCCGCGCGCAGCTGGGATGGTTTGAGAACAGTGGATCAGGAACGTGACACGCAGAGTCCGGTAGCTGAACGGACACATATCGATGCCGTAGACATCATGCGGATCATGGAGGCGATCCCTCATCGCTATCCGTTTCTGCTGATCGACCGCATGGTCGATGTCGAACTCGGCGAGTCTGCGGTCGGGGTCAAGAATGTCTCCGTCAATGAGCCATTTTTTCAGGGGCATTTCCCCGCCCGTCCGGTCATGCCCGGCGTGCTGATCATCGAAGCGATGGCCCAGACAGCGGCAACGCTCGTGGTGCTAACGCTCGGCGCGGCTTTCGAGGGCAAGCTGGTCTATTTTATGACGATCGAAAACGCGAAATTCCGCCGGCCGGTCGGGCCTGGTGATCAGCTCCGGATTCACGTCGTGAAGGAACGCCAGCGCGCGAATGTCTGGAAGTTCCGCGGTGTGGCCCGTATCGACGATGTATCGGTCGCGGAGGCCACATTCAGCGCGATGATCATGGACTGATATCTGCGACTGATATCTGCCGCGATCGGGTATTTGCGCCGTGGGGCCAGCGCGATGACGCCGCACGGTGACCGGGCACACCGTCACGGGCAGGACAGGATATCCCGGTTGCGGAGCGTCATGAATTGCTGCAAGGCAGATGGTGAACTGGGTTTGAGGCGGTAATGGAGGCTGTTCTGGGTGAGGCGATAAAGGCGGCAGGGCGCGGTGTTACCCGGGATCGGCAACCGGCTTCTGCCGATGTGCATCCGACGGCGATTGTCTCCCCGGGAGCCAGGCTCGGAGCCGGTGTGAAGATCGGCCCGTGGTGCAGCATCGGGCCGGATGTAGTGGTCGGCGACGGCGTGGAGATGATCGCCAGCGTAATCGTGGACGGCCACACCACGCTGGGTGAAGGATCGCGGTATTTCCCCTTCACAACAGTCGGACTGGCACCCCAGGACCTCAAATATCGGGGTGAACCGACCCGGTGTGAAATTGGCGCGCGGACAGTGGTGCGCGAGCATGTCACGATTCACCGGGGAACGGCGACCGGAACCGGCCTGACAAAGGTCGGAGCGGATTGTCTGATTATGGCGAACGCACATGTCGCGCATGACTGCACGCTCGGTGACCGTGTGATCATCGTGAACAACGTCGTCATGGGTGGCCACGTCTTTATCGCCGACGATGCGCGGGTCATGGGCGCTGCGGCGATCCATCAGTTCGTCCGCATCGGACGGGCGGCGCTCGTCGGCGGCGTCGCAGGCGTGGAAGCGGACGTCATTCCTTACGGCAGCGTGCTCGGAAACCGGGCACGGCTGGTCGGGCTGCACTGGATCTGGCTGCGCCGGAACGGCGTCTCCTCGGCGGAGATGCACCGGATGCGTCAGGCGTTCCGGACGCTCTATCCGCGCAATGGTGAGGGCGGCGTCTTCGCGCAGCGGATCGATCTTGTGCGCAGGGAATTCGGTGACGACCCGAAGATCGCCGAAATTCTCGCCTTTATCGAAGCACCGAGTCGCCGTGGTCTCGTCCGGGTCGCTTCGGGTGATTTCTCCGCAAGCGAGACAGAGGCAGGCTGAGATGGCTGCCGCGCGGGGGTGGACCGGCGCATGAGCGGACCGACCTCTGGTGGTCACGGCTGCGTCGGGATTCTGGCGGGTGGCGGTCCTCTGCCGGGGCAGGTCGCGCAGGCCGTCGCCGGGCAGGGGCGCGATGTTTTCATCCTGGCGTTTCAGGATTTTGCCGAGCCCGCCGTGGTGGAGCCCTGGCCGCACACCTGGGTAAGGCTTGCAGCAGCAGGGAAAATTCTTTCGGAACTGCGGGCGCATGGCTGTCTCGATATCGTCCTCATCGGTCCCGTCCGCCGTCCTTCTCTGCGCGATCTGAGGCCGGACGCGGAAGGCGCGCGAATTCTGGCCCGGCTTGGACGCGCGCTGTTCGCAGGCGATGACGGTCTGCTTGGCGCCCTGGTCCGGGTTCTTGGCGAGGAAGGGTTCAGCGTCCGCGGCGCTCACGAGTTTCTGTCGCATGCAGTCGGAGGCATCGGACCGCTGGGACGTGTCGTGCCGGACGAGATGGCGAAAAGCGACATCGTGCGCGGCCTCACAGTCGTGCGGACTCTGGGACGGCTGGATATCGGTCAGGGCTGTGTCGTGCAGAACGGCGTTGTGCTCGCTGTCGAGGCAATGGAAGGCACCGACGCGATGCTGGCGCGTGCCGGAGCCTGTCGTCAGCCGGGACCGGGAGGCGTCCTCGTAAAGCTGTGCAAACCGGGACAGGAGCGTCGCGCGGACATGCCGACCATTGGTCCGCGCACGATCGGAAATGTTGTAAGCGCGGAACTGGCCGGGATCGCTTTCGAGGCAGGCGGCACGCTCTTCACGGACATGCCGTCCTGTATAGAGGCGGCGGACCGGGCGGGAATATTTCTGTGCGGGATCGAGGCCGCTGAACCCGGCTGAAATACAGACAGTAACGGAACCACGGGACAGACTGCTCCGTATTGTATGTAACCGCACAGCGCTAAATTAACGGACAGGGAGATCATTGATGCCCGCTTTTCTGCACACGATGCTGCGAACGAAGAATCTCGACGCGAGCATCGCGTTTTACCGGCTTCTGGGAATGCACGAACTGCGGCGCCGGGAAGTTCCGGAAGGAAAATACACGCTGGTTTTCATGGGCTTTGCCAGCAATGCCGAGGGACAGGCCGAACTTGAACTGACCTATAACTGGGGCGAGGATTCCGGCTACGATATCGGCACCGGTTTCGGACATCTGGCTGTGGGCGTACCCGACGTGGCCGCGACCGTTGAGAAGGTCCGGGCGGCCGGCGGCAAAGTGACGCGCGAGGCCGGCCCGGTGAAATTCGGCACGACGGTGATCGCGTTCGTCGAAGATCCGGACGGTTACAAAACCGAACTGATCGAGCGTCGCTGAGATCACCCGAATCGGGGCCTGAAGGTATCGGCTCCGCGATCCGGGTCTTCCGCGCCCGGATCAGCCGTTCGTCGCCTTCAGTCTGTCCGTCGCACGATCAAGCGCCTCAAGAATCTGTTCCGCCCGGTTCCGGACCAGTTCGTCCTGATGCATGGATAACTGATCCGCACAAAGCACCGCCGGAGAGATGATCCCGCGCAGATCATGGCGGAGCTTCGGGGAAATCTCAGTAGTGGCCGACTCCGCCGCAGGTTTCGCAGCCTCAGATGCTGCAGCGTGCGGTAAAATCTCCGGCCGGCGCAACACAAGAGCCGTAACGAAGGCGGAAATCGCGGCTCCCGCAAGATCAGTGCCTGTGCCGATCCACGCCGGAAGCGGGATCAGGCGGCTGATCAGGGCGCAGACAAGAAAAACGAAAAAGACGGCAACAGGTGGAAGAAGGCGGTGCAAGATCCGTGCTCCTGTCGAAATTGAGGTGTCCGTACAGGTGAAAACGGACTGCGGCGTTGACGTGTCAGGGACAGATGACTATAAGCCCGCGATCTGAGCAAGGCACCGGGAGGTGTCTGGTCTCTGCTGCCATATTAATCTGAGTTGTAACCGAGGAGTGCCGCCGTGAAGCGCACGTATCAACCCTCCAAGCTGGTCCGTAAGCATCGTCACGGTTTCCGTGCGCGCATGGCGACCGTTGGTGGCCGTAAAGTGATCGCAAACCGCCGCTCCAAGGGCCGCAAGCGTCTGTCCGCCTGAATCCCCTGTCCGGAGTCGTCTGTCCGGGCAGTCCAGTCTGAAAGAAGGGCAGGAGACAGGAGCACCCATGTTCCCACGCTCGGCCCGTCTGAAAAAGCGGTCACAGTTTCTGACTGTCGCCGCAGGCGCCCGTAAGGCGCCTATGCCCGGTCTTGTGCTCCAGGCGCTCCGTCGCGACGATGGAGATGCCGCGCGGGTCGGATTTACCGTTACAAAAAAAGTCGGAAATTCCGTCACGCGAAACCGGGCCAGGCGCCGGCTTCGCGAAGCATTGCGTGTGGTCGAACAGGATACCCCCCTCAGCGGCCTCGATCTTGTGCTGATCGGACGGGACGGGACTGGTCGGCGTGGTTTCACCGATCTCGTCGAGGATCTTCGTCGGGCTTTGCGGAAAACGGGAGCCGTATCATGAGCGGCAATTGCCCGGAAACGGGATCGGCTCCGGGACCGGCTGGCCGGATCGCATCGGGTCTGCTGATCGGCATCATGCGTTTCTGGCGGGTCGCTCTGAGTCCCATGACAGGTCCGAACTGCCGGTTCCATCCCACCTGCAGCTGCTACGGCATCGAAGCGGTGAGTCAGCATGGCAGCCTGCGTGGCGGATGGCTCACGATGAAGCGGATTCTGCGCTGCAATCCATGGTCGGCGGGCGGCTATGATCCGGTTCCGCCTCGCGTGGAAACCGGGAAAAGTCATGTCTCCGATGAAGGAACGGCTGGAAATCGGGCGTAACTTCGCTATGAGAGACCCCGATTGAAGATGAGCCGCGCGCAGTCGTCGCGGCGTTACTCCAGGTGAGAGAGGCCAGCCGGTCGGTATGGATATCAAACGCGTTATATTAGCGACCATCCTGTCGGCGCTGGTCCTGCTGGGTTTCGACTACTTCATGCCTCAGAGCAAGACGCCGGCCGCAATCCAGGGAAAGCCCGGTGCGCAGCAGACCGTCTCGCCGGTGACGCCGCCACAGCAGGCGCTGACGCCTCCCTCTGTTTCCGCGGCGGAGAACGATGACAGCACCGCACCGGCCCGTCTGCCGATTGAGGCAGTGGACGTCAGCGGGTCGGTCAATCTCCGGGGCGCGCGTCTCGATGATCTCGTTCTTCGCGAGTATCATGAGACAGTGAAGCCCGACAGCCCGCTGGTGCGTGTCCTGGAAGCGCGGGGCGGCAAGGAACCGAACTATATTGAGTTCGGCTGGTACGGCGCGCCTGGACAGACAACCCGTCTGCCGGACGCCCATTCTCTCTGGAAGACAAACGCCCCGAAGCTGGACTCGAATGCCCCGGTAACGCTGAGCTGGGACAATGGCGCCGGCCTGACTTTCGAACTCGTGCTGTCCGTCGACCGGGACTATATGTTCGCGGTCACGCAGCGGGTTCACAACGCGACGGGCGAGACGGTGTCGCTGGTGCCGTATTCGCGCGTGGTCCGCGGCTACACCCCGGTCGAGACCGGCGGCATGCTGGTGCACGAAGGACCGATCTCCGTGATCGGCGGCCGGCTGGCCGAGGAATCCTATAAATCTCTTCGTGAAGGCTCGACGGCACCGAATTACGTGTCGTGGACGAAATCCGACAAGGGCGGCTGGGCCGGTATCACCGATAAATACTGGCTGGCCGCGGTCATCCCGGATCAGGCAGCGGACGTCACCGGCACATACGGGTTTGATACGCCTGACGGAGCCTACCAGGTTGGCTTCACCCGGCAGCAGCCGCTTGTCGTAGCCCCGAACGGTACGGGCGAGACGGCGGGACATGTCTTTGCCGGAGCGAAGGAAGTCCGTCTGCTGGAACGTTATGAGCATGAACTGAATATCCCGGATTTCTGGAAAGCCGTGGATTTCGGCTGGTTCGCGTTCCTCACCCGTCCGGTCTTCTTCGTGCTCGACTGGCTCTATCAGCATCTCGGAAGTTTCGCCCTCGCCCTTCTGGCATTCACGCTGATCGTCAAAACGCTGTTCTTCCCGCTGGCCTCAAAAGGCTTCCGCGCAGCAGCGGCGATGCGTGAAGTGGCGCCGAAAATTCAGGCGATCCGCGAGCGCTATAAAGACAATCCGGTTGAGATGAACCAGAAAGTCATGGCGCTATACCGCGAAGAGGGTGTGAGCCCGGCAAGCGGATGCCTCCCGCTGCTGATCCAGGCTCCTGTGTTCTGGTGTCTGTACAAGGATCTCTACGTCACGATCGAGATGCGCCACGCTCCGTTCGTCGGCTGGATTCATGATCTGTCCGCGCCGGACCCGACCAATATCTTCAATCTCTTCGGTCTGATTCCCTTCGATCCGACCCACCTCTCGACCATGCTGTGGCTCGGCGCGTGGCCGATCGTCTACGGAGTGACCATCTGGCTGATGCAGCGGAGCAATCCTGCCGCAACCGATCCGGTGCAGAAGCAGGTCTTCATGATGATGCCTGTCATCTTCACGCTGTTCATGGCGCGGCAGCCGGTCGGGCTGGTGATTTACTATTGCTGGAACAATCTGCTGACAATCGGCCAGCAATTCGTGATCAAGCGTGTGCATGAGAACGGAAAAAAGAAACCGAAGACGACCATCCTGCCGCCGATCCGGCGGAAAGGCTGAGTCAGATGGCCGGAAGCGACACGGGACCGAAGGCGTTTGAAAACTCTCTGACCCTGTCTCCCGAGCAGATCGAGGCCGGCCGCCTGCTGTTCGCCGGCCCGTGTGACTTCTTTCACGGTGCACAGCAGCTGGATCAGCTGCCGCCCCCCGAAGAACCGGAAGTCGCGTTCGCAGGACGGTCAAATGTCGGAAAATCAAGTCTCATCAATGCCATAACAGGCCGGAAAAACCTGGCGCGAGCGTCCTCGGAGCCAGGGCGGACCAAGCAGCTCAACTTCTTCAACCTCGCGGGCCGGCTGATCCTCGTCGACATGCCAGGCTACGGCTTCGCCAAAGCAGCGAAGGCAGTGAAAGAAGACTGGCAGGAGATGATGTTCTCCTATCTCCGCGGCCGTCCCAGCCTGCGCCGGGTCATTCTCCTGCTCGACTCACGGATCGAAACCAAAGCCTCGGATCGCGAGGTCATGGACCTGTTCGACCGGGCAGCGATCAATTTCCAGGTTGTACTGACCAAATGCGACAGCGTGAAGCCGCGGGCCGAGGAGGCGCGGTATCGTGGCGTGCTTGAAGAGGTCGCCAGACATCCGGCCGCGCATCCTGTCGTGATCGCAACGAGCAGTGAGACCGGACGTGGTATTCCGGAACTGCGGGCTGAACTGGCCGGATTTGCGCAGCCATAACCGTGCTTCAGTGCTACATGCGTAACGACCGGATCAGGACCGGAAAGTATCCTGAACAGGACGAGGTGATATGACGGATAAGGGCCTTCCTCCGGTGGGTGACGCTATGCAGCAGGCCGCGACCCTTGCAGGGGCGCTGCCTTATCTGCGCCGTTATGCCGGCGATACGATCGTCGTGAAGTATGGCGGCCACGCAATGGGCAATGCGGAGCTGGCAAAAGGCTTTGGCAGCGATATCGGGCTGCTCAAACTGATCGGAATTAACCCGATCGTCGTTCACGGTGGCGGGCCGCAGATCAACAGTATGCTGGAACGGCTCCAGGTGCGCTCACATTTCGTGGACGGCCTGCGGGTGACGGATGAATCCGCCATCGACATCATCGAAATGGTGCTGTGCGGCTCCGTAAACAAGCAGGTCGCGGGTCTGATCAACCGGGCCGGCGCCCTGGCCGTGGGAATCTCGGGCAAGGATGGCGGCCTGATCAAGGCACGCAAGCTGGTCCGCAAGGTGAAAGATCCTGCCAGCGGCATCGAACAGACGCTGGATCTTGGTTTCGTCGGAGAACCCGACAGAGTCGATCCCCAGGTGCTTTATGCGCTGTCAGGCTCAGGACTGATCCCGGTTATCGCACCGATCGCAGCCGGTTATGCAGGCGAGACGTATAACGTCAATGCTGACACAATCGCCGGCGCGGTAGCCGGCGCTGTCCACGCCACCCGCCTGCTGATGCTGACAGACGTTCCTGGCGTTCTGGATGCGGACGGAAAGCTGATCCCGGAACTGACAGCCGCGCAGGCGCGAAAGGGAATTGAATCGGGGATGATCTCAGGCGGGATGATCCCCAAGGTCGAAACATGCCTGGAGGCGGTCCGCAAAGGCGCGAAAGCCGCTGTCATCGTTGACGGCCGGGTACCCCATGCCTGCCTCCTGGAGCTATTCACGGAGGCAGGATCAGGCACCATGATCCGGCGTGACGAAAACGAGGACTACAACCCCGCCTGATCCGGCCCGCCAAACCAGACGTAATAAAAAAGCCCGGAGCCATCATGGTTCCGGGCTTTTTGTTTATATGGCCTGCAAACAGGATTCTGAGCAGGGCTTTGCTCCGCATCCGGAAAGGATCGCGGACTTCTTCGCTCTTTTAAGTTTAACAGACCGGGATCAAAGGGACTGCGTCCCTTTGTGGGGCTCGGGGCAAAGCCCCGAAAGTCCACACCATTCTGGATCCGCAAATACACAAATGCCATAAAAAAAGCCACGGGCAAATAACCCGTGGCTTTTTTGTGTTCCACCCTCCCGAAGGAGGATGGAACCACGCTGAAGAAAACTTACTGAGCTGCGTCGACGCCCGTATGCGTGGCAGGCGCGAATGTCCAGCCAGAGCCGTAAGGCTGCGGAATGGAGAAGCCCCAGTTCGAAGTCGTGCTCGACCCGGACAGCCAGGCCTGAGCACTGGTGATGGGCGTGCCGCTTGTGCGGAGTTTCTCGATATCGCTTGCCGACACGTTCGAGGAAGCCTTGTTGCCCCAGGACGACCGGATGAAGTTCACCACATCCGCGATCTGCTGATCGTTCAGGATATGCTGATAGCCCGGCATGGCGACCGTGGAAGGCGCCCAGTTCGTAAGAGGCAGGATACCGCCTGCGGCCACGATATGAGCAACCGAGGTCGGATCGTCAGAAACGACAATCGGGTTACCGGCGACCGGCGGGAACATACGGGCAACGCCGCCGCCATCGTTACGGTGACAGATAGCGCACTGCTGCAGATAAATGTCTGCACCGGCCTTCCCGGCAGTATTCCCGGAATCAAGCATCTTCGTCGCTGTGTCGTCATACGTGTAATCGCCCTTCGCGGCCGGAACCGGCGGCAGGCTCTTCAGGTATTTCGCCATGGCGCGAAGATCGTCATCCGTGAAGTACTGGGTGCTCCATGCGACAACGTCGGCCATACCACCAAACACGGCGGAATGGTCGATACGTCCCGATTTCAGGAACTGGAAGAGATCCTCTTCCGACCAGCGACCGATACCGAGAACCGGATCATTACGCAGGCTCGGCGCGATCCAGTTGTCGATCGGCGCACCACCGGCAAGGAAGTCCGCTCCGCCAGCCGCGTCGTAGGCCTTTTCCTGCATCGTCAGACCGCGCGGCGTATGACATGCACCGCAGTGACCAGGTCCCGTCACGATGTATTCGCCGCGGGCGACAACCGGGTCGGTTCCGGGAGCCGGGGTAAAGCCCTTCGGAGCCGGAGCGAACATCTTCGCCCAGAAACCGAGCGGCCAGCGCATGGACAGCGGCCAGCTGATGTCAGTCGGCCTGTTCGCCTGCACCTGAGGCTTCACGCCATGCATGAAATACGCATACAGCGCCTTGATATCGTCATCCGTCATCCGGGCGAAGGACGGATAAGGCATAGCCGGATACAGGGGCGATCCGTCCTTGCGCACGCCGCGACGAACCGCGTCGTCGAACTCTTTCAGCGTATAGCCGCCGATACCATGCGTGGGGTCCGGCGTAATGTTGGTCGAGTAGATCTTGCCGATCGGCGTCTTGATCTCAAGTCCGCCGGCATAAACCTTCCCGTGCAGTGCCGTATGGCAGGCCACGCAATCACCAAGGCGCGCGATATACGCGCCTTTGGCAACCAGATCACCGTCTGCATCCTGAGCCAGACCTGGGGTCGCGCCAAGCGACGTCCCCGCGAGAAGTCCGACCACGGCTGCGCCGATCGCAGCCTTAAGTCCCTTGATCATTGTTTCACCACCACGTCGCTTTTGTTCAAATGAGGTCATCACCTGGGACAAGCCGCTCACTGAGTAATGCCGAGTGTCGGATTCTCCGGAATTCCGCTGGCGTTCTTCCGGGCCTCAACCTCGCGCTCATAGGTTTCGTTGGCGCGCTTGATGATGAACTGCCGGATGGATTCAATCTCATCAGGCTTCATGGAGGTGTCGAAGCGGTCCATGCCGTACGCCGTCAGGGCTCCGCGGCCTACGACATTGTAGAACGCATCCGGATGACGGATGGAACCGGACCAGCGAAGGTCAGGAAGAACACCGCCACCTTCTGCGCCGTCGCCGTGGCAGACCTGACAGTAGGTCTCATATTCGAAGTAACCCTTGTCGACGACGTTCTTGTCATACTGCGCAGGCGGTTTGACCGGCAGGAAGCCAAGATCGTTCATCGGCGGAAGCTTCGCTTTTCCGTCAAGCGAGAAAGCCGCGATGTAGGAGTGATTGACCGTCCAGCCGGATGCACGAGACATGCCACCGGCGGAGAACGGATAGATGCCACCCCAGCCTACTTCGACCGCAACAAACTGCTTGCCATTGACCGAGTAGGTCACCGGCGGCGCAATGATTCCGCTCTGAGCGTTGAAACGGAACAGGTCGTTGCCATTGGTGGCGTCATAGGCATGGAATTCGCCCGTCGCCAGTCCCTGGAACAGCAGATCACCGCCTGTGGCGAGGATACCGCCATTCCATGGGCCTTTATGGTCGATCTTCCAGACCGTCTTCATCTTCACCGGATCCCAGGCCGCGATCCAGCCCTTCAGATCCTTCAGGTAAGCGGTCCGGGCCTCGGGTGTGTCGGGCAGGCCGGTCTTGACCATGTCGAGACCGACATTCCACGAATCAGGATGCGCCTTGAAGCCGCCAGCCTGGTTTTTATACATGAACGGAATCTGGTGGACAGGGATGTAAACCAGTCCGGTCTTCGGGCTGTACGCCATGGACATGAAGTTATGCGCGCCCAGAGGACCCGGGATGGCATACCATTCCTTGCCGTTCAGCGTGTAGAGCGCTTCCGGATTGATGATCGGACGGCCGGTCTTCGGGTCCAGGCCATAAGCCCAGTTCTCGAAGGTGTAGTTCGTGCCCTGAATGAACTGACCGGTCTTCGCGTCGAGGACGTAGAAGAAGCCATTTTTCGGTGCATGAACAATGACGTGACGGGTTTCACCGTTGATCGGCAGGTCAAGCGTCATGATCTGCTGAACAGACGTGTAATCCCACTCGTCCATCGGCGTTGCCTGGAAATGCCAGACATACTCGCCCGTCTCCGGCTTTACAGCGACAATGCTGCCCAGGAACAGATCGTCCCCTTTGCCTTCTGAACGGTATTTGTAGTTCCAGGGGGAACCGTTACCGACCGCGATGTAGACGAGATCCGTCACCGGATCGTAAACCAGTGAATCCCAGACGGTGCCGCCGCCACCCTGCTGAACCCAGGCGCCATTCGAGCCCCAGGTCTTGTAGGCCTTGTTCATCAGAACGTTGTCGGATGCAGCGTGATCCGGCTCGTTCTTGTTGTTAGGCACCGTGTAGAAGCGCCAGTCGAGCTTGCCGGTCTCTGCGTCAAAGGCCGAAATGAAGCCACGGGCGCCGAATTCGGAGCCGCCGTTACCAATCAGCACGCGACCCTTGGCGATACGCGGAGCGCCATCCACCGTATAGGAACGCTGGTGACCAAGTGCGGCATCTTTCGGGATCGTGTTAACGCTCCACACCTGCCTGCCGGTCTTGGCGTCGAGCGCAATCAGACGGCCGTCAAAGGTGCCGATATAGATCTTGCCGTTCCAGTACGCGATGCCGCGGTTAACCGTGTCACAGCAGCCCTTGTCGGCGATATTGCCGGGAACTTTGGGATCGAACGCCCAGAGCAGCTCTCCGGTATCGGCCTTCAGCGCCTTGATCTTCGACCAGTTGGTGGAGGCATACATGACGCCATCAACGATCAGAGGCGTGCCTTCCTGACCACGGTTGGTGTCCAGATCGTAATACCAGGCGAGTTTCAGATTACCGACATTCTCGCGGTTGATCTGATCGAGCGGGCTGTAACGCTGCTCTGAATAGGTGCGGCCATACGTTAGCCAGTTTTCGGGATGATCGTCCGCGTGGATGATCGCTTCACCGGTAGACCCCTGGGGGTCCGCGGCGCGAGCCGGGCCGGAAGGCTGGCCCAGGGCTGCAGCAAGGAAAGTTCCTGCCGCGAGAATGCCAAGCAGGGAAGTCCTCTTGGCGGATGCGGGGCGGATCATGTCTTACGTCCTCGACAAATCACTGATTGCAGCTTCAATCGGCAAATCAATGCGGAATTACCGTTGTGCGTCAGTCAGCCCACATGAACTGATCATGTCAATCGTGTCATGTGGAAGAGGCCTATGCGTCAGCCGGGGGGGCTTTTCTTCCGGTCCCGCTGGTCGTCACCGTTTCCGGGCCGGCAGCAGACAGTAAGAAGGTGATGTCAGGCCGTAATAATTAAGGTGTCCGGTGAGCATGTTTCCGGCGTGTGTTTCGCCTTCGGCTGCGTGCGGACGCGAATACCTCCAGACAGTCGACGGGATATTCACCGGTCATGGCGTACAGTTTCTGAGAGAGCGGCAATGACTGCTGCCACAGCTGAATATGGGACGGTTCCCAGGCATCATCCCAGCCCATGCTCACAGAAAGGTGATCTCCCGCGACCAGCGACCACAGGCGGGGAATCCCCTTTCCGACGCCTCGCGGGAGTCGGGACAGCGGCCTGATGACTCACCTTTAACTATGTGCGGAGATGAAAACGGGTTAGAGAGGGATGACTTGAAATGCTTGTCTGCCATGCGCATATAGGTGAGCATGCCGGTTCTGCCGGAAAACAAGAGGAAGAATCATGTCATTCAGCGACTTCCGTTCGTCGCCTTCTGCCGCCGGCGTTCAGTCCGCCGATCTGGATGCAGGTCTTCGGACGTACATGCTCCGTGTCTATAACTGGATGGCGTCCGGCCTTCTGCTGACAGCACTGGTCGCCTACGTCATCGCCAACACCTCCGTCAGCGCACTGTTCTTTCAGATGACCGAACGTGGCGTGGCGCCGACCGGCCTCGGCTGGATCGCAATGGTCGCGCCGCTCGGGTTCGTCATGGTTATGTCATTCGGCGTGAACAGACTGTCGCGCTCGGCCGTGCAGGGACTGTTCTGGCTGTTCTGCGGCGTAATGGGCGCCAGCCTGGCAAGCATCCTGATGCTCTACACAGGCGTTTCGGTGGCGCGTGTATTTCTGGTGACAGCCATCACCTTCGGCGGAACATCTCTGTGGGCCTACACGACCGGCGCGAACCTCATGCGCTTCCAGTCATTCCTGACGATGGGGCTGATCGGGCTCGTTGTTGCCGGACTGGTCAACATATTCCTGCACAGCCCGGCCCTGTACTTTGTTTACAGTGTCGTTGGTGTGCTGCTGTTCACGGGACTGACAGCGTTCGATACGCAGCGCATCCGCGCAACGTATCCGCAGTTCGCCTATTATGAAGGTCCGGATCAGGCCGCGAAGCGCTCCGTCTATGACGCGCTGAGCCTGTATCTCAATTTCATTAACCTCTTCCAGTTTCTCCTGCAGTTCATGGGAGCTCGCAACGACAACAGATAAGTCTTCTGGATAGTCGTAAGGACAGGAGTCGGTTTCTTCCGACTCTGAGCCCGGTCCCGGAAACGGGGCTGGGCTTTTTTTATGACCGGAGGCGAAGAACGGCATATCACCGCGTCAGAATTACGCGTGCCGCCATCGCGTGCAACGCATGGCAATGCCAGAAAATAAGACTTATTCAATATCGGGATGGCGCAATATAACCTCCGCGTGATCTTCCAAAGGTCATAAAAACCCCACGATTACGTGCGCGAACGCATGGCGCGCCGTCAGTTTGAAATAATAAGAAATAATCCGTGAACACTTGTCCCGGACTTCGCGGCGGGCGGATAAGAAGAGATCGGGTGATCAAGCTTTGTTTCGCGGATTGTGATAACAAGCTTGTGGGATTATTGAATCGCCGTAATGCAGTGCGTTTGTCACGCCTGATGGATTTTGCCTGAACGGCAGCCCGGATGGCGGGACCGAGCGTATTGTGAGAGCGGGGCCTGTTTTAGCGAGGCTTTTGAGTATGTCAGAACCGAGGGACGTACGATGAGAAATAAGTACCTGAAGGGGGCGGCCAGACTGGCTGGTCTTGCTTCGGTGCTTCCACTGGCAGGGTGTGAACTTGACACCCTGGACCCGAAAGGGCCGGTGGGAGACCAACTCAAACATCTGATCGTTGAATCAACGATCGCCATGCTCATTGTGGTTGTTCCGACAATCATCCTGGTGTGTGCCTTTGCCTGGAAATACCGGGCCTCCAACACGGAAGCCGAATATCTTCCGAAATGGAGTCACTCAAATAAGATCGAGGTGGCGATCTGGGGTATTCCCACGATTATCATCGCGTTCCTGGCTGTCATCACTTATCAGACCTGCCATTCTCTGGATCCGTATCGTCCGCTCGATGAGGAAGCTCAGACAAAGCCGCTGAATGTCGAAGTGGTGGCGCTGGACTGGAAATGGCTGTTCATCTACCCGGATGAAGGCATCGCGACGGTCAATCAGCTCGCCATCCCGGTCAATCAGCCTGTTCACTTCGTGATCACGTCTGATTCCGTGATGAACTCATTCTTCATTCCGCGTCTTGGCTCGATGATCTACGCCATGGCCGGCATGCAGACGCAGCTTCACCTGATGGCCAGCCAGGCTGGTGATTATGCCGGTGAATCAGCGAATTACAGTGGTCGCGGTTTCTCGGACATGAAGTTCCGCACGCTTGCAATGCCCCGTGATCAGTACGATGCGTGGGTTGAGAAGGTCCGTGCCTCTTCTGATCAGCTTGATGGTCAGAACTACGCCAGGCTTGCTGCTCCGAGCGAGGCCGACCCCGTGAAATACTTCTCGCACGTTGAAGGCAACCTCTTCGACACCATTGTCGCGAAGTACAACAATGGCATGGTCATGGACACAGCGACGGGCCAGAAAAAGTCTGTTCAGGCTGCAATGTCCGACATGAACATGAAGGAGTAGGATCTAATGCTAGGGAGATTATCATTCGCAGATATTCCTGTGGATGTGCCGATCCTTGTCGGTACATTCCTCGGGGTAGCGATTGTTGGTATCACGGTCCTCGGCCTGATCACCTATTACGGCAAATGGGGCTATCTCTGGAAAGAGTGGTTCACGTCTGTCGATCATAAGCGTCTGGCGATCATGTACGTCGTCGTCGGTCTGCTTGCTCTCGTGCGCGGCTTCGCCGACGCGATCATGATGCGTACCCAGCTTGCGCTGGCCTACGCAGGCAACCCCGGTTATCTGCCACCTCACCATTACGATCAGATCTTCTCCGCTCACGGAACGATCATGATCTTCTTCATGGCGATGGTGATCATGACGGCGCTGTTCAACCTCATCGTGCCGCTTCAGATCGGTGCGCGTGACGTTGCCTTCCCGTTCCTGAACAACCTGAGCTTCTGGATGACCACGGTCGCGTTCGCGCTGATCAACGTCTCCCTGTTCATCGGTGAGTTCTCGCAGTGCGGCTGGCTGGCCTACCCGCCTCTGTCCGAAGCTCAGTTCAGTCCGGGCGTCGGTGTCGATTACTACATCATGGCAGTTCAGATTTCTGGTGTCGGAACGCTGCTGACAGGTGTGAACTTCTTCGTCACCATCGTTAAGATGCGCGCTCCTGGCATGACCTGGATGAAACTGCCGGTGTTCTGCTGGACCGCTCTCTGCGCCTGCGTGCTCATCATGGTGGCCTTCCCGGTTCTGACCGTCGCCGTCGCGCTTCTTGGTCTCGACCGTTATTTTGGGATGCACTTCTTCACCAATGATGGTGGCGGCAACCAGATGCTCTACCTCGACCTGATCTGGGCCTGGGGACATCCGGAAGTCTACATCCTCATCATTCCGGCGTTCGGCGTGTTCTCTGAGGTCGTTCCGACCTTCTCTGAAAAGCCGCTCTTCGGTTACGCCACGATGGTCTACGCAACCTGCGCGATCATGGTGCTGTCATTCCTTGTCTGGGTGCACCACTTCTTCACGATGGGTGCGGGTGCCGACGTCAATGCCTTCTTCGGCATCATGACGATGATCATCTCGATCCCGACTGGTGTGAAACTCTTCAACTGGATGTTCACCATGTACAAAGGGCGGGTCGAGTTCCACGCCACGATGTACTGGGCCATCGGCTTCATGATCACCTTCTCGATCGGCGGCATGACCGGCGTGATGATGGCGATCCCTGCGGCTGACTTTGTTCTCCACAACTCTCTCTTCCTGATCGCTCACTTCCACAACGTCATCATCGGCGGTGTTTACTTCGGTTATGTCTGCGGCCTGAACTTCTGGGCTCCGAAAGCTCTGGGCTTCAAATTCAACGAAGCATGGGGCAAGCGCGCTTTCTGGTTCTGGTTTGTCGGCTTCTACTTTGCCTTCATGCCGCTCTACGTGCTCGGCTTCGACGGTATGACCCGTCGTCTGAACCACTATGACAATCCGAACTGGTACCCATGGCTCCTGGTGGCTGAATTCGGTGCGGTTCTGATCCTGTTCGGTATCGTGTGTCAGGTTACCCAGATCTACGTTTCGATCCGTGACCGTAATCTGCCTGAGAACATCGATGTGACAGGTGATCCGTGGAACGCCCGTTCGCTCGAATGGTCGACCTCGTCACCGCCCCCGCCGTACAACTTCGCGATCATTCCGCACATTCATGAACTCGATGCGTTCATGCATGACAAAGAGAATGGTATCGACACGCGCCATGCGGGTGGCCCTTATGAGCCGATCCACATGCCGAAGAATACGGCTGCCGGGTTCTTTGTCGGTGCGTTCAGCTTCGTCTTCGGATTTGCCATGATCTGGTACATCTGGTGGCTGGCCGCGATCGGACTGGTGGGAGTTTTCGCAACCGTGATCGCACGCAGTGCGAACCACGACGTCGATTACTACATCCCCGCCGAGGAAGTTGCGCGCATCGAGAACGAGCACTCCCGCAAACTTATGGCACAGGCGGCTGAGTAATGGCGCACGATACAACAACTGCTGACGCGCACGCAGATCACGGACACCACGAATTACCCACGGTGTTCGGGTTCTGGGTGTATCTGATGACGGACTGCATCATCTTCGGATCGCTGTTCGCCGTCTTCGCGGTCCTTCACAACCAGTTTGACGGAGGACCGACCGGTAAGGAACTTTTTGAGATTTCGGGGCTCGCGCTGGAAACAGCGCTCCTCCTGATCTCGAGCATTACCTACGGTTTCGGTATGATCGCCGCCCATAAGGGCGAGATCAAATCGGTCATGATGTGGCTGGCCGTAACCTTCCTTCTCGGTCTCGGGTTCGTCTTCCTTGAAGTGAAGGAATTCGCCCACATGATCGCCGAGGGCGCGGGACCTGACCGCAGTGCCTTCCTCTCGGCCTTCTTCACGCTGGTGTCGACACACGGTCTGCATGTCAGCTGCGGTCTGATCTGGATCGTCACGCTGATCGTTCAGCTCGCCGGCACAACGGCGATCTCCGAGCGCATGATGAACAAGCTCACAATGCTGAGCCTGTTCTGGCACTTCCTCGACATCGTGTGGATCTGCGTGTTCACCTATGTCTATCTGGCGAGCATGATCTGATGAGTACTGACCATTCAGCCCATTCTGAGTCCGGACATGGCGGGGCAGGTGCCTATGCTATCGGGTTCGGCCTTGCCGTAGTCCTGACGATCGCGTCATTCATGGTCGTCATGGGGCACAGCCTGTCCCCCTCCGCGACACTTATGGCAATCTCCGTGCTGGCGGCAATTCAGGTGGTCGTTCATCTGATTTTCTTCCTGCACATGAACACGACGGCAGAGGCGAAGTGGAACAACAACGTGTTCCTCTTCACCCTCATGTTCGTTGCGATCTTCATCGTTGGCACGCTGTTCATCATGGACAACACGGCCGCGCACATGATGTCGCGCTGATCTGACAGTCCGCAGGACCGCTCCGGCGGTCCGTCTGACACAGAAAAACCCCGCTCCGGCGAAAGCCAGGGCGGGGTTTTTCTGTTCTGGCCGGAAAGATCGTCACCCGGATCTGCCGCAGACAGCTATTCGTCCGGATACCCGGTCTTCTTTGTGCAAAAGCAAGGCGTTGATGTATTTTGCAAATACACAGGCGGGATGGCTTCTCGGGACTTTCCCCCCGAACCCCACAAAGGCACGCAGTCCCTTTGATCCCGGTCTATGAAATTAAAAGGGTGAAGACGGCCAGAGCCCTTACGGGTGCAGGAACGCCCTGCTCTGTCTTTTGTTTGTAAAAACCACCAAAGAAAAAGCCCCTGTTCCCGCCACCAGAAGGCAGGAACAGAGGCTTTTCAGATTACGCCAGCGCTATGAGGCAGCCGGATCAGTCTTTCTGCGGTTCGCTGGAAAGCAGCTCTTTCTTGCCCGGCTTGTCTTTCCACTCTTCCGCATCAGCCGGTGGCGTTCCCTTGCGGGTAATGTTCGGCCAGGACGTCGAATATTTCGCGTTGATTTCCGCCCACGCAGTGGCACGGTCATCGCTGTCCGGAAAGATTGCCTCGGCAGGGCATTCCGGTTCGCAGACACCACAGTCGATGCACTCATCGGGATTAATGACGAGGAAGTTCTCGCCAGCGTAGAAGCAGTCCACCGGGCAGACTTCCACGCAATCCATGAACTTGCAGCGAATGCAGTTTTCAGTGACCACGTAGGTCATCGGCATCTCCGATCATCAGATGTTCGACAGGGCGTCGATATTGAAAATGCGCGGATCGACCGACCCTGTGCGCGTGTGCAGGCGCGCAGATATGCGGGCGTTTTCTTAATGAAGCAAGTCATCACAGCGGAAGTTCTGATAAACGTATCCGTCGTGCTTCACGCGCCACTGATGCTGGCGCCGAAAGACGCCGCAATGCAAGGGAATGCGCGCCGGATTGCCTGTTCTTCATGTCGGAAACAACAATCTGGACAGGCTGATTAAGCAGGACCACCAGGGAAAAGAGTCGCGAGTGCCGCGAACGCATTATCCGGGCTGTGTCTCGCCCGTCGGGACGCTCCCTGACTGTGGCGCGGCTTCCCCGGCCTCACACGCGCAAGCATCCATACAGGAGAAGGCCCGTAAACACCGGCTGGCAGAGGCGTCGCCGGCGTGAGCCGGAAGCCGAGGGCTTTCAGAATCGCAGGGAGCTCCTTTCGCGGAACGCCGAGCCAGGGAGCGAAATCGGCACGCAGGGCCGTATCGGCCTGCCTGCCACGCGCCGTCAGCTCCGCACAAAGCCGCTCCGCCATATCAATCCTCAGACGGACCGGCCCGCACGGCATCCAGCCAAGCCGGGAAAGCAGTGATGACGGGTACTGCTCAGCCGGGACGGAAACAGCTCCCGGCGGGGGAAGATCCGGTGGACGGATATCCTCTGCAACAGCAAGCAGAAGCGCCCGCATTCTGGCCGGTCGGGGCTTCAGCAAGGCCGGAAGAAAGAGCTGTCCAAGCGCGATCCGCACACCGAGCCGTGCGAGAAGGCGGCTCGGAGAAGTGACGCCCTGTGGAGTCTGCCCCGCCCCCTCCATGAGCTGGTGCACAGGCCCCCGGGCCGCACGGTCGACGGCCGCCCCGGCTTCGGCGCGAAAAAGCGGCGCCAGTTCACGTTCGACCAGATGCCGGAACGCGGAGGCCAGACGCGCTCTGACACGCTCCCGCTGCTTCGTGTCGAGCAGTTCGTCGCCGCGTGTCTCGATCGCCGGACGCAGAATGTCGCGACCCGGCCGGAGCCGTGCGATCATCGCCTCCTGCCAGTAAACCTCGCCTGTTCCGTAATCGAGCCGGAACGCAGTGTCGGGAGCATCACAGCACGCCGCGACACGAAACGGGATTTCCGTCCGCATGGCGCGGCGGGCCGCGCGGGCCAGAGTGACACGATCGGACTGCGGCAGAGTCGTATCCATATGCAGTGTAAAACCCTGCATCCGCCCGACAGGATGGCCTTCGACAATCACTTCGCCATTATGCTGTACCGCGGATAAGAGAGGGGTACCGTCCTCGTTTTCCAGCAGCCTGATGAGATGAGCCGATCTCCGGTCGACAAAACGGGCGGTCAGGCGTTCATGCAGCGCGTCGGAAACCTTGTCCTCGACGGCGCGCGTCCGTTCCTGCCAGAGCGGCGCGTTGCTGATCCAGTTTTCGCGATTGGCGATATAGGACCAGATGCGGATGCCAGCGAGACGCTGCATCAGCGTATCCACATCGCCGTCCGCCCGGTCGAGATGGCGGAGCTGTTCCTCCAGCCACTGTGCCGGCAAACGGCGCTGTTCGACCAGAAGTGTGAAAACGCGCGCACAGAGCTGTGCATGACTCCGCTCTCCGATCTTGCGGAAGTCCGGAATCTGACAGACATCCCAGAGCTGACGGGTGCGGGCACGACCGATGGCGAACATTCTGACCTGCGGCTCATCGATCAGCGCCGCCAGGGTCAGCGCGTCGCTGGCGGGATCGCTCGCCTGAAGACCACGCAGGGGAGGGGGCACCGAAAGACTGGCCAGCAGCGCGCGGGGAGAGGTAAAATCCAGAGCGTCATTGCGCCAGATGAGACGTTCGACAGGGTCGAACTGATGCGTCTCGACCGCTTCGATGATCTGCTCCGGAATCGGCGGGCAGCGGCCCGTCGTGCCAAACGTCCCGTCACGCGCGCCGCGCCCGGCGCGTCCGGCAATCTGGGCAATCTCAGCCGCGGTGAGGGAACGGCGCCGTATCCCGTCGAATTTGGAGAGCCCGGCGAACGCGACATGGGCAATGTCCATGTTCAGACCCATGCCAATGGCGTCGGTGGCGACGAGATAATCGACCTCCCGGTCCTGATAAAGCGCCACCTGAGCATTGCGCGTTCGCGGCGACATCTGCCCCATCACCACGGCGCAGCCACCCCGCCGGGTCCGGATCAGCTCGGCGATGGCATAGAGCTCAGCAGCGGAAAAGGCCACGATGGCGGATCGCGGCGGGAGCTTTTCCAGCCGGATGGCGCCCGTCGCGGTCAGCGCGGAGAGGCGGGGGCGCGTATCGATGGTGATGCCGGGAAGCAGACGTCGCAGCAGAGGCGCCATGGTCTCGGCCCCGAGAAACAGCGTCTCCTCCCGCCCTCTGGCATGCAGCAGACGGGACGTGAAAATATGCCCGCGCTCCGGATCGGCGCAGAGCTGGATCTCATCAACGGCGAGAAAAGCCACATCCCGGTCAGCCGGCATCGCCTCGACAGTGCAGGAAAACCACCGGGCGTCAGGCGGGACAATCTTTTCCTCACCGGTAATCAGTCCGACGCGGCCGGCGCCTTTCTGAGCCACCATGCGCTCGTAATTTTCGCGCGCGAGCAGCCGGAGCGGGAAACCGATGATACCGGACGGATGCGCGAGCATGCGCTCAATGGCGTAATGCGTCTTGCCGGTATTCGTCGGCCCCAGCACCGCGTGGAGATGATCGTCCGCATCCCGGCTGGCCGGGGCGTGGGCATTCCCTGTCCCCGCCGGCAGGCGGAACGGGTTCGCGCGGGCATGAGACCCTGTCATGACCGTATGGTCGGATGGCCTGCCGCTAAATGCAAGTCAGCTTCTGGCGCGGAGTGGTTACGGGACCGTTGCCTTGCGAACTGTTCAGGCGCAGCCTTGCATCTGAGACAGACAGAGGCAGCAGCGGAGAAGAGGACGATGGCCGTGAAAGGGCTGAAATGCATCGCGACGGGACGACGGAAAGGCGCTGTCAGTGTGATTCATGGCGTGCGGACCGCCGACGAGAAAGCGCTCTCGGGTCTGGTCGGCGCGGCGGGCGCCCGTTTCGCAGTAAAAACGGGCTTCACGGCGAAACCGGGGGAACACGCGATCGTGCCGGCCGCGGATGGCGGCATCGCAGCCCTGCTCGGCTTGCCTCCGGCCGGAACGGCCGACCCGTTCGTCTTCGGCGCCCTGGCGCGGGCGCTGCCGGAAGGAACATGGCGGTTTGCCCTGCCACCCGATGTAAACGCCGCACAGGCGACACTTGGTTTCGCGCTCGGCGCCTATCGTTTCACCCTCGGTAAGGAGGGAGCGGCATCAGCGACTCTTTACGACGAATCCCCCGATCCGCTGGCCGTGGAGACAGCGCGTTCGATCTGGCTCGGCCGCGATCTGATCAACCTGCCGGCGAATCTGCTCGGCCCCTCCGAACTGGCGGATCACGCCGTCGCGGCCGTGGAGCCGTTCGGCGCGAAGACGAAAGTGATCAAGGGAGCGGCGCTCGAAAAAGCCTATCCGTTACTGACCCATGTCGGAAACGGATCGGACCGCAAACCGCGCGTTGTGCTGGTCAGCTGGGCCGGATCGAAAGCCGCAAAGGACGCGCCGCTGCTCTCCCTCGTGGGAAAAGGAGTCTGTTTCGATTCCGGCGGATACGATCTCAAGCCCGCATCGGGCATGTTACGCATGAAAAAGGATATGGGCGGAGCGGCGACCGTGCTCGCCCTCGCGCGCCTGATCATGGCGCGGGATCTGCCCGTCAGACTGGAAATGAGACTGGGCTGCGTTGAGAATTCCGTATCAGGCCACGCCATGCGTCCGCTCGATGTCGTAACGGCACGAAATGGCCTGACAGTGGAGATCGGCAACACGGATGCGGAGGGGAGGCTGGTAATGGCCGATCTTCTGACCGAGGCAAGCGAGGCGGAACCCTCCCTGCTGCTGGATGTCGCGACCCTGACGGGCGCCGCCCGCGTGGCCCTGGGGCCGGACATTCCGGCCCTGATGTGCAATGATGATGATGTCGCCGCAGCAATGATCAGCGCCGGGACCGCCGTTTCCGATCCTTTATGGCGTCTGCCGCTGTGGGACGGATACCGTGAATGGATGCGGAGTTCTGTCGCGGATGTTAATAATATCTCATCCAGACCATTTGCAGGCGCAATAACAGCGGCTTTGTTTCTTGACCGGTTCGTCAGCTCTGGGGTGCGCTGGGCTCATATCGACAGCTATGCCTGGAACGATCAGACACGCCCCGGACGGCCGGAAGGCGGGGAAATCCTTGGCTTAAGAGCGATTTTTGCATCCCTGCCCCAGGCTCTCCGTCTGACTGATTTATTAAATTCGTGAGAATAACGATGTTGGAAGGCAACTATTCATTTGCTGCGGGTTTAAATCGCTCAGAGACGGTCTATATGACCTCCCAACGATCAACGCCGGCTTGATGACCGGCTCTTCACGGGACTCCCGGTTCCGTGCTCGGAACAAAGGATACTGAACCCATGGCACAGGCCAGAACAACATCGATCAGAACGGCAGCCGGAAAAGCTGCTTCCGCAAAAACCCAGTCCGGCACAGTTGCGGACGAACTGGTGACCGTCCTGCGCGACACGGTCGTTTCGCTCGTCCGTCGTGACGGTCCCGATCTGTCTTCCCGCCAGCTCGCTGTTTTCCTGACCTGCTATCTGCAGGAAGAAGGCCACACAGTCCGCGGTCTCGCCGCCGAGCTGAACGTGTCGAAACCCGCGATTACCCGTGCGCTGGATCGTCTCGGCGAACTGGACCTCGCGCGTCGTAAGGTCGATCCGCTGGATCGCCGCTCGGTGCTCGTTCAGCGTACGCTGAAAGGTGCAGCCTATCTCCGCGAGATTCGTTCCATCATGGGCGAAGCCAGCGCACCGAAAAAGGCTGAGAAAGAGACTCGCGCAGGTCGCCGCGCCGCCTGAACCTGACCGTCAGTCAGCGTTCGGAAAAGGGGTCGCATCGTTCCGGTGCGGCCCCTTTTTTCTTTGGTGTCTGTCTATGTTTCTCAAATACGAGTGGCGCGGATGTTTCGGGACTTTGCCCCGGACCCACAAAGGCACACGTCCTCTCTGATCCCTGTTTTGTTAAAATAAACGAAGTGGCGGAGAGCGTTGCCCAGCATGTCTTCGCGTGACGACCCTCTCCGGACCGCAGAACAGAGTCCTGCCCTGTCTTCATATGCTAAACAGATCAGCGCTTCCATTGTTCTGAAAATCGTAACGAATTTCAGAACAGATTCCGATTTCCATAACTGTCCGGATGCGGTCCCGTCGCTTCTGAATAAACAGCGGAATCGGACTGATCGCGCCGGACTCAACAGAATCCGGTACTACATCACACAATCAGGCAGAATATGAACCGTTCGAAAACCGACAGATATGACAGGCAATAAATCGGAACTCCGGTAGTCTCCCGACTGTTCCGATAGTAGCTGCCAAATTTCACCCGGGTATAATTGACCCGGTACCGAAAAGACGCCAGATTATCCAGATGAATCGGGGTTATTACGCATTCTCAGGTTCGGCCCTGATCGCGAAAGGCAGCGTGGATGTCATTCGCAAGGCCGTTCGCGCGTATCCGGACGGCTCCGTCGTCGTCATTGACGATCATACCGGCCAGGTCACCGATCTTCCTGTCACCGATCTCCCAGGCCATGAAAACACCGGATCAGCCGGCGACGACAGACCACGCCGCGGCCGCCCGAAACTGGGTGTCGTCGCGCGTGAGGTCACGCTGCTTCCCCGGCACTGGGAATGGCTGACGGCTCAGCCCGGCGGCGCATCGCAGACATTGCGGAGACTGACCGACGCGGCCCGCAAAGAGGATGCAGACCGGACCAGTCGCCGTCTCGGCATGGACGCCGCGTTTCGCGTCATGACGACACTTGCCGGTGACGCAACGCATTATGAGGATGCCGTCCGCGCGCTCTACGCCTCCGATATGCCACGGCTCGAACAGATCATCGCGGCATGGCCCGGAGACGTTCAGAACTGTGTCCGCATCTTCATCGCCCGCGCCCTGTCCCGGCAAAGCGCGAATCCGGACACCGTTTCCTGATGACCCTTCCGGCCGAACCCGGCCTCCGGCGACGATTCCTGACCATGCTGGGACCGATGATCCTCACCAACATTCTTCAGGCCGCGTCAGGCACGATCAATACCATCTGGGTCGGACAGATTCTCGGCGTTCAGGCCGTGGCAGTCGTGTCTTCGGTCTTTCCGCTGATCCTGCTGATGTTTCCTGTGGTGATCGGCATCGGAAGCGGCGCGAGCGTTCTGATCGGACAGGCCTGGGGAGCGCGGGACAGAGACAGGATGCGCGCCGTCGCGGCAAATGCGCTGATTCTGACAGCCTGTCTCGGAACCTTCGTCAGCGTGCTCGCCGTTCTGTCGACTCCGGTTCTGCTGCGCGTCCTGAAAGTCCCGGACGCACTCATGGGGAATGCCATTACTTACACGCGTATTCTGATGGCAGGGATGCCGGCGCTGTTCGTGCTCTGGTACGTCACAATGATTTCGCGGGCGGTGGGAGACGCGGTGTCGCCGCTGCGCACCCTCGCCGTCGCGGCCGGCATCTCTCTTTCGGTAACACCTCTGCTGCTCGAATCCTGGCGGCTCGGACTGCCGCATATCGGCGTCGGCGCCGCGGCTTTCGGCTCCGATCTTGCCTGTGTCGCAGCACCGCTCTGGCTTGTCTGGTTCTGGCGCAGGAAAGATCATGCCCTTGCCCCGTCTCACCCGCGTCACTTCAGGCTGGATTTTTCATTGTGGCGCTCCGTGCTCGCGATCGGTCTGCCGACAGCAGGACAGATGATCGCGATGGCGCTGGCGGAAATGGCGCTGTTGTCACTGGTCAACCAGCATGGCGCCAGCGCTCTCGCTGCTTACGGCGCCGTAAACCAGATCCTGTCGTGGATTCAGTTTCCCTCACTATCCATCGGTATCACGACAACGATTTTCGCATCCCACCTCATCGGCGCCGGACAGAAGGGCAGAGTCCGTGACGTAGTGCGAACCGGTCTGTTTCTGAATCTCCTGATTACAGGCAGCACGATCGCCTGCGCGTATCTGGCCGGCCCGGTCGTCCTGCGCGTATTCCTGACCGATCCGGCTGTAAGAGTCACGGCGACGCATCTGCTGTATATCGTGCTGTGGAGTCTGCTGCCTTTTGGTCTCGGTATGGTTTTCAGCGGCGCGCTCCGTGCGGACAAAGTCGTGCTTATCCCGACGGTTCTCGCAATTGCCGCCATTATCGGCGTCGAAGTGCCGGTGGCGTTCCGGCTGGAGCATCACCTCGGGCTGGAAGGCATCTGGTGGGGATATGCCGCCGGATACGCCGCCGCTCTGACGTTGCAGGGCGGATATTACCTTTATCGGCACAGAGGCGACACCGGCCGAATAGACCTGACGCCGGCAAGGCAGGCGCGACGCGCGCATCCGACATCTGACCGGCGGCCATGACGGGGCCGGTCCACGCGCTATAATTTCATGGTGATCAGACCGCTTTCAGTCGCGCTGAGAGGAGACAGGCCGGAATGAGTGACAGGCCAGAAAGTGACACGCCGATATGTGACGCGCTGATATCCGGCACGGCCGGCATTCCCGCGACCCTCTGGAGCAGACTGGCACGATCCTCGTTCCGTTCGAAATTTCATCTGAACGCGAAGGATCGCGCTTACCTCGAAACACGCGGCCTGCCGACAATCGCCACCCACGCCGCGGATTTCGTCGAAACCCGTCTCGCTCCCGCAAATCCCGCGCGGGACGGACGACAGACCCCCTGGCGCGGACACCCGGTTTTCGTGGCTCAGCATGCAACCGGCACCTGCTGTCGTTCCTGCCTCGATAAATGGCACGGTTTTCCGAAAGGCGTGACGATGACCGGAAAGCAGCAGAGCTACGTCGTGGCCGTTATCTGCGCCTGGCTGGAGCGCGAGGAAAAAGAAACGTCTTCGGCGGCGCAGGGAAGTCTGGCGCTTTAGAATTCCGGTATTTTAAACCACATTCCCGTCATGACGGCATAAAAGCGGGATAAGATTTTCAGAAATATACAGAACAGTAATAAAACACATAAGCACGTGAGTGAATTGTTTCTTTTTGATATTGTAATGAAGCGGAGCGAGATTCACCGAGACGTTCTGTAACGTTAAATTACAGCATGGCTTCCATGTTCCCATGCTCAATTGCAGTCATCGATTGTCAGGGTTTAGTTTTTTACTGAGTTTAGTTTGTGGAGTTCTGATTATGAAAAAAGTTTTTCTTATGCTCGCGGCGCTTTCCGTCTCCGCTCCTGTCATCGCACATGCTGACGACACGTCGGGCTCATCTTCTGATTCGTCTTCCGGACGCCATCACCGTCACGGTGAGCGCGGCCAGCAGGGCGGCGAGCGCGGAAACGGCGAACGGGGCGGTCAGGATCAGGGCGACAACGGGTCCCGTGGCGAGCGCGGCGGTGAAGATAACAGCCGTGGCGAGCATGGCGGACATCATCGTTCGCATGGTGAACAGAACGGTGAAAACGGCCAGAATTCAGGTAACTGATATTCAGGCAACTGAATTGACGCCGGCTCTGTAAAGTCGCGTCACAGAAACAGACGGCCGCCCGGAAATCCAGGCGGGCGTTGTCGTTTTGCACATCCGTTACAGATAAGGCCGAAGCCACAGCGCCACATCCCTGCGAACCCCTGCGCTCCCGAACGTCAGCGGAACGATGGTCCCGGCCGGACCGGCAGGCCGCAGCCGCAATGCAGCAAATGTGATGTCCAGGATACGCTCTTCCGGCCGGTAAAAGTCGTTTCTGCCGCAGTTCGTCAAAGTCCATCTTTGCTAAAGTCGATGCCTGCCAAAACCCGGTCCTGTCAGAGTGAAGCCGTTAAAGCGGGCCTCTCACAGGGCAGATCCGCCAGAACAGGTCATCTCTTCTCATCTTTTCCGGCAGAATATGCGTGCGCCATGCAATGCGCCTTTCCGGGAATGCATGGGAACTGTGACACAGAGCAGGGCGTTTCAGATACCGACGGTGCAGAAAGATCTCCGCCAGAGTCATGTTTCAGAGGCATGGTTTCTCAGAATCATGGTCTTTCTGCGCTTTGTGAGAGACAAGGAATTCTACTATGCGTTTCGTACCTTTCGCGGCGGCTGCCGCGTTCTCAATGGCCGCATTCGCCGCGCCTGTCATGGCGGCGGAGGCGACGATGGGGACGCCTTCGGGAACCCTGGTGATGACGGCAAAGTCAGCCGATCTGGGTGTCGGCTACACCTGGGGTGACGCGTCGCTGGTCTTCAATCACAAGACATACCACTTCTCGGTGAGCGGTGCGCAGATCGCCGCCGTCGGCTTCTCGGAAGTCACAAGCAAAGGCACGGTCTACAATCTGCACAGGGCCTCCGATTTCGCCGGCACCTTCGCCGCGGCGAATGGTGAAGCCACCCTTGGCAACGGTCTCGGTGGCGCCGTGCTGGAAAACAAGAACGGCGTCCGGATCAAAATCGAAAGTACCGCGAAAGGCGCCCGTCTTTCCGCCGGCGGTCAGGGTCTGACATTCACGCCGAAATAATTGTCTTCCATCTGACAGTGCCAGCGGGCCGGAAGCAGCGATGCTTCCGGCCCGCCTGTCTGTACGCCATCCGTCCGCACGCGGTCACCAGCGACCGACAGGATGCCGCTTCACCCGCCAGAGAACGAAAGCGGTCCACAGCAACTGAGGCAGCGCCACCAGAACGAGAGTAATCGCTACGCCTCCGCCCCCTTCGGACAAGCGAAAGCCGGGCATGGCCGTCATCGCAAACGCACAGCCGCCCCAGATGACGAATCCCCAGTGAACCAGGGAAACGGCTGTCTTCGGCACGCCGGAACGGTAAGCGACCTGGTAGAGATGGCCACGATGCGCCTCGAGAATTTTTTCGCCGGCAAGCGCGCGCCGGATCAGAGTGATCGTCACATCGTAAAGCAGGCCGCCGGTCAGGCACGGCACAAGCAGCGCGGCATGCAGATCGGGCGGAAGCGCCATCGGGCCATGAGTCGCAAGCGAAAGCGCCGCGGCGCCGATGAGCAGACCGCCGCTCTGACTGCCGACATCGCCGAGGAAAATCCGGGCATTCGGGAAATTGAAAGGCAGGAACGCCAGCAGCCCGAAAGCGGTCAGGGCGGACGCCACGCGCAGATCCTGACTGTCACCCGGCCAGAAAGGCAGGGCGAGAGCAAGAAAGGACAGGCAGAGCACTCCGGAGACAAGCCCGTTCAGCCCGTCCATGAAATTGACGGCATTGGCGACAAAAACGAGCCAGCCCACCGACACGACCGCCGCGACACACAGACCGGTAATGCCTGCGAAACCATCCACAGGCAGCGCGGTCAGGGTCACGATAACGGCCGCGAGAATCTGCGCCGCGAGTTTGATCAGCGGCGACCACTGATACACATCGTCGAGCCAGGAGACGATCGCCAGAAGCGTCACCGCGCTCCACAGACCGCCGACCTCCATCGTCAGAGGCGGCAGACCGCAAAGTCCGCGCAGAGGCACAAGAAACAGCAGGAACGCGACGACGACGCCCACACCGCCGCCCTTTGGCGTCGGACTGGCATGCGCACTGCGATGCCCGGGGATATCGATGACCGCGACAGCGATCATCCGCCGGATGAGCAGGGAGGACGTTCCATACGCGGCGAACAGAACAAGCAGAGGAAGATACAGGTGAAACATAACGGGCAGGCTGGCCGCAGCGGTAAGCGGGCGCCCGGCGGAAAGCCGGACATCCGGAGAATGAAAGACGGCTCGTCCCGAACGGGATGAAGAAACCGGTAATGGCTTCTTCTGGCCGGCGCATAGCTGGGCTATAGGACCAGCGTGATGGTCCCGCAACGCCCGGACGTCGCACCGGGAAGCTCCCGGCTGCGGCCCCTCAACCGCATTCTGGTCAACGTCCTGCTCGACGGCAGCGTCGCGGCCCTCGCGGCGCCGCTGGCACGCTGGCTCGCCGCCCCGCGCGACGGACTGCTCCATCCGCTCTGGTTTCTCGCCGGCGGCGCGATAACGCTGATCGTCAGCGGCGTGCCGTTCCGGATGCCGCAGCAATACTGGCGGTTCTCAGGCATCTCCGACCTCCTCGGCATCGCCGGCGCTTCCGTCGCCAGCGCCGCGCTCTTCACAGCCGGCCTGCTGATAACCGGCTTTCCTCTGCCAAGCCCGACCTTCCCGATCATTTACGCGGCGACACTCATTGTCATGCTCGGCGGCCTGCGCACCGCCTATCGCCTGACCAGCGGCCTCAGACGGCGCGGCCTGACGCAGCGCAGGGTCGTGCTGGTGGGCGCCGATCAGGTTGCGGATATTTTCCTGCGGGCCATCGACCGCAACCCGGCGTCCGGCGTACGGGTCACCGGCCTGATCGGACAGGGAACACACCAGGCAGGACGCCGGATTCACAACGTGCCGATCCTGGGTCACGTCACCGACATCGCGGCGCTGCTGGACGGCATGGCGCGACGGAATGCCCTGCCGGAAAGCCTCGTGATCACCGATCCGAATTTTCGCGGCGAGGGTCTCGCACGGGTGCTGTCCGCCGCCGAAGCCCATGGCATCGCGGTGATGCGCGCCCCGGTCCTGACCACGCTGACCCCGGCGGCGCGCGTTGAACTGCGCCCCGTGGCGATCGAGGATCTGCTGAACCGCCCCCAGGTGCCGCTGGACAAAGCCGGCATGGAACGCCTGATCCGCGACCAGGTGGTGCTCGTGACCGGCGCCGGCGGCACGATCGGCTCGGAACTGGCGCGGCAGATCGCCGGCTTCGCCCCGAAACATCTGGTCCTGCTCGATCACGGTGAATTTGCCCTGTGGCAGATCGATGTCGAACTCGGCGAACTGTCTCCGGACGTGCCCCGCAGTGTGGTAGTGGCCGATATCCGCGACGCGGAACGCATCGACGCCGTCTTTGCGCAGTATCGTCCCGCCCTCGTGTTCCATGCCGCTGCACTCAAACATGTGCCGATCGTCGAACAGAATCCCTGCGAGGGCCTCCTGACCAACGTCGTCGGCACGCGCATCGTCGCCGACGCGGCGCGTTTGCACGCCGCACGGGCAATGGTCGTGATCTCGACAGACAAGGCCGTCAATCCGTCGAGCCTGATGGGCGCGAGCAAACGCGCGGCGGAGATGTACTGTCAGGCCCTGGATATCGCCGCGCGGGCCTCAGGCCGCGCTGACGCCATGCGCTGCGTCACGGTGCGGTTCGGCAACGTGCTCGGCTCGACCGGCTCCGTCGTGCCGCTGTTCCGGCGCCAGCTTGAGCGCGGCGGCCCGCTGACCGTCACCCATCCGGACATGCGGCGCTATTTCATGACCGTGCCGGAAGCGGTGGGGCTGGTCCTGCAGGCCAGCGTGCGCGGCGCGGACGCGAACGGTTTCGCGCACGACATCGCCTCCGGCGCCGCGCAGGAACGGGAAGCCGGCCGCTCGGCCGGAACCGACGCGCTGTTGCGGGATGGCGGCATTTTCGTGCTGGACATGGGCAAACCGGTGAAAATCGTCGATCTGGCCCGCCAGATGATCCGCCTCGCCGGGCTGCGCCCGGATGAAGATGTCGCGATCCGGTTTACGGGACTGCGCCCCGGTGAGAAGCTGTTCGAGGAACTGTTCCACGGCCGCGAGGCACCGGTGCCGACGGACGCGCCCGGCCTGCTGATCGCAACGCCGCGCGTCGTGGATCAGGCCGAAGTCGGCGCGGCGGTGGACCGCATCGCCGTTCTGGCGCATGCCGGGGATGCGGCCGGCGCTATTGCGGCGCTGACGGCACTCGTGCCGGAATTCGATCACAATGCGACCGGGGAGGCACGAAGCGCCGTGGCCGACGCGGCGCAGGACAGGGAGAATCTTGTTTCATGACCATAACGTCCGGCGCACCTCCCATCGCTTTCCTCGATCTCCCGGCCCAGCAGCGCCGGCTCGGCGCGAAGCTGAAACAGCGGGTCGACACGGTGATGCAGCATTGCCGCTTCGTCCTCGGTCCTGAAGTCACGGAGCTGGAAGAAAAGCTCGCGACCTATGGCGGCGCGGCGCACTGCGTGGGCGTCTCCTCCGGCACGGACGCCATCCAGATCGTCATGATGGGCGAGAATATCGGTCCCGGTGATGCGGTCTTCCTGCCGGCCTTCACCTATACGGCTACGGCGGAAGTGCCGCTGCTTCTCGGTGCGACGCCGGTCTTCGTCGATGTCGACCCCGAAACATACCAGATCGATCCGGTGAACCTGCGGGAACGGATCGAAAAGGTTCGCAAGGACGGAAAGCTGAAGCCGCGCGCCATCGTAGGCGTGGACCTGTTCGGCCTGCCCGCGCCCTGGGAAGTGCTGCGTCAGATCGCGGCGGAATACGAACTGTTCCTGATGGATGACTGCGCGCAGGCTTTCGGCGCCTCCTATCAGGGCCACAAGCTCGGCCACGAGGCCGCCGCGACGACCCTGTCCTTTTTCCCTTCCAAACCGCTGGGCGGCTATGGCGACGGCGGCGCGATTCTCACCGATGACGCCGACAAGGCCGAACTCTACCGCTCGCTGCGCAGTCACGGTGAGGGCAAAACCCGTTACGAAGTCCTGCGCACCGGCATCAACGGCCGTCTCGACACGCTGCAGGCGGCCGTCTTGCTCGCAAAGCTGGAAGGTTTCGAGGAAGAACTGATCCGCCGCGATGACATCGCACAGGCCTACACGGCCGGGCTGGAAGACATCGTGGTGGCCCCGGCGGATGTAGAGGACTGCCAGAGCGCCTGGGCGATCTACTCGATCCTGCTGAAGGATGCAGACGAACGCGCCACGACCCAGGCCCGCCTGAAGGATGCCGGCGTGCCGTCAGCGATCTATTATCCGCTGCCTCTGCATAAACAGCCCGCCTATCGCAGCCATCATGACGGCGTGGCCCTGCCTGTTTCGGAATCGCTGTCACAGCGTATTCTGGCGCTCCCGATTCACCCCGAACTGACCGACGCGGAGGTCGCCCGCGTGATCGCCGCCGTCCGAGGCTGAAGGATCTGACGACTATGAGAAAGGAAACGGCGTTCATTCTCGCCTTCCTGACATTCACCCTTGGTACGGCGTTCGTCATCTGGATGTTCGCGCTGCCCAACTTTGTCGCCGTCTCGTTCCCTCACGTGACAGGCGGAAAGATCGCCGTCGGCCCGATGCGTCACGAACGGACGCTGACACAGCAGGAAATCGCGACCCTCAATGACTGGCTGCAGAATCATCAGAGCGGCTGGGGTCCGCTGAGCACGACGCCTCCTTCAAGCGGTGACGCCCGCATGGAGCTCACAGCGGAAAAGGATGGCAAACCCGACCCGATCGTGCTGACGCTCTGGACAGGCATCAGTGCCGCGGACTGGAACAAGACGGTGTTCGTGGAGACGCCGGACGGCTCGAAAGTCCGCACGGAGACCTTCCGTGGCAGGGAGTTCGACGTTCTGCAGCACATGGTGGACGGGAATAGTTATCAGCGCTCGGCCTTCCCATGATCGATATCCCGGCCGGCACCGAAGCCCTGATTTTCGACTGCGACGGCACGCTGGTCGATACGCTGCCGCTTTATCTGAAAGCATGGCAGGCGGCATTGCAGGAAGTCGCCGGCATCGATGCTGACGCGGACTGGTTCCGGGGACGCGGCGGCTATTCGGAACAGATGCTGCTGAGCGCGGTCGAAAAATCCTTCGGCGTGACGGTCGACCGGAAGGCCGTTATCGCCGGAACCCGCCGGCGTGTCCGCGAAACCCTCACGGATGTCCGCTGCAACGTTCCCGTCATCACCATCGTCCGGGAGTGGGCAGGCCGCCTGCCGCTCGCCGTGGCGTCCAGCGGATCGCGAGAGGTGGTCGAAGCCTCGCTCGCGGCAATCGGTCTCTCCGATGTGTTTTCCGCCGTCGTGACGATCGAGGATGTGGAACACCCCAAGCCGGCGCCCGATATTTATCTGCTCGCGGCCAGCAAGCTGGACGTCAGCGCCAGCCGGTGCGTGGTGTTCGAGGACAGTGACGAGGGACTGAAAGCCGCCCGCGCCGCAGGAATGACGACGATGGATGTCCGTCCCTGCTCCTCGTTTCACGTCAGCGCATGAACCCCGCGCAGGCGGAGACACGCTGCTCCTCCTGTAACGCGCCAATGCCATGTCTCGGCTCCGAAGCGTGCTGGTGCATGAAGCGCGACGCCGTATTGCCCGTGCCGGAAGAAGGCACGGAAACCGGGTGTCTGTGTCCGGTCTGTCTGGACAGGGCCATCGCCGGAAAAGAACAGCATCCGTCCCCGAAACCGTCCGGGAAACCCGGATAAACCGGTCCGGCAGAACGCCGCGATCCACACCCGGCATTACACATCACCCGGAATACACAACTGGCACTTGGCGTGATGGCTGACGCGGCACCATCCTGACATTTATATCTTCCGGAAACAGAACAGGGTTCTGCCACGTTTCCGAAAAGGACCGCAGAACTCCGCACCGGTTTTCAGATTAACAGACCACAATCAAAGGACCGGCATCCTTTGCAAAACGCATAATAAAACCCCGAAAGCTGCCCCGTAAATGTCGGCAAAGCATTTCCCGACATCAGTAATCAACGTCACTGCTGCATAAAGGACGAGCGCCATGACGCGCTATCCGGCTCTGCTTTCTCCTCTCAGTCTCGGTTTCACCTCGCTTAAAAACCGCATCATCATGGGATCGATGCATGTCGGCCTGGAAGATTCGCCGGACGGCTTCGGACGCCTCGCCGCGTTTTACGCCGAGCGCGCCGCAGGCGGCGTCGGGCTGATCGTCACCGGCGGCATCGCCCCCGACGATGCCGGACGGCCCGACCCGCACAGCGCGGCCCTGACCACGGAAGCGCAGGCGCTGCGCCATCGCGTCGTGACCGATGCCGTCCATGCCAGCGGCGGAAAGATCGCATTGCAGATCCTGCATTTCGGCCGTTACGCCGCCCACCCCGACCTGGTCGCTCCCGGCGCGATCCAGGCGCCGATCAGCCCCTTCATGCCGCACGCCCTGAGCACTGAAGAGACGGAACAGACAGTCGAAGCCTTCGTCCGCTGCGCGACGCTCGCCCGCCTCGCCGGATATGACGGCGTCGAAATCATGGGCTCCGAAGGGTATCTGATCAACGAGTTCATCGTCTCCCGCACCAGTAACCGGACCGATGAATGGGGCGGCTCCTGTGACAACAGAATGCGCTTTCCGGTCGAAATCGTCCGGCGCGTGCGCGAGGCGACCGGTCCGGACTTCATCCTGATCTATCGCCTCTCCATGCTCGACCTGGTACCCGGCGGCTCCACATTCGACGAGGTCGTGCGTCTGGGGCAGGCCGTCGAAGCGGCCGGAGCCAGCATCATCAATACCGGAATCGGCTGGCACGAGGCGCGTATCCCCACAATCGCCACCAGCGTGCCGCGCGCGGCATTCGCCTGGGTGACGAAACGGCTCCGGCAGCATGTCACGCTCCCGGTCGTGGCGACCAATCGCATCAACGCGCCGGACGTGGCCGAGAGCCTTCTCGCCGAAGATTATTGCGATCTCGTCTCGATGGCCCGCCCCCTCCTCGCCGACCCGCTCTTTGTACAGAAAACGCAGGATGACCGCGCCGACGAGATCAATACCTGCATCGCCTGCAATCAGGCCTGCCTCGACCATGTCTTCGCCGGAAAGATCGCGTCGTGCCTCGTCAATCCGCGCGCCTGTCACGAGACGGAACTGGTGATCGCTCCGGCCACGCGGCGCAGGCGGATCGCGGTGGTCGGCGCCGGTCCCGCCGGGCTGAGCTGCGCCGTCACAGCGGCGGTACGCGGTCATGACGTCACCCTCTATGAAGCCGGCCCGGATATCGGCGGCCAGTTCAATATCGCGAAGAAGATCCCCGGCAAGGAAGAATTCCACAGCACGCTGCGGTATTTCCACCGGCAGATCGGACTGACCGGCGTCGCCCTCAGATCCGGAACCCGCGCCGACGCGGAGATGCTGCTGCGCGAGGCATTCGACGAGATCGTTCTCGCAACCGGAGTAACCCCGCGTATTCCGGATATCGACGGCATCGGCCTGGAAAAGGTGCTGACCTATGTCGATGTCGTCCGCGATGAACGCCCGGTCGGAGAACGCGTCGCGGTGATCGGGGCGGGCGGAATCGGCTTCGACGTCTCGGAATATCTCTCCCGGACAGGAGAAAGCGCGACACTGAATCCGGCCCTGTTCAACGCGGAATGGGGCATCGATCCGGATTATCGCGCCCCGGGCGGCCTCGGCGAAGCCCGGATCGAACCGTCCGGACGCCATATCACGCTGCTCCAGCGGAAACCGGGCAAGCCGGGCGAGGGGCTCGGCAGAACGACAGGATGGATTCACCGGGCGGAGCTGAAGGCGCGCGGCGTAGCCGCCCTGTCCGGCGTCACATATCACCGGATCGATGAGGCCGGCCTCCATGTGACCCAGGACGGGGAGCCTCGCGTGATCCCGGCGGATACGATCGTGCTCTGCGCGGGACAGGAACCGCTGCGGGATCTCTGGAAACCTCTGACCGACGCCGGCTGCATCGTGCATCTGATCGGCGGCGCCGACGTAGCAGCCGAACTCGATGCAAAGCGCGCCATCGATCAGGGCACCCGCCTGGCAGCCCGCCTGTAACCGTCCGGAATGACCGCGTCCCGGAAGCGAGTCCGCCCGGCCACTTCCGGAATATTCCCGCATATCCCATGCCACATCGGCGCTCCGACAGTATCGGGACATTGCAAATTGTAAAAAAGACCGGTTCCGGCAGGAAACTCCTCTCTCCCGCCCGCCCGGTTCAGTCCTTCTTTACCCGGACATCCGATGACTGTGCCTGTTCAGCAGGAGGAGTGCCGGGACCGTGGCGCCATATCCATTTTCCGCGAGCGACAGGCCTTATCCCCGACAGCAATGGTACATCGCCGCCTGGAGCCGGGAACTTGGCCCCGCGCCGCTGATGCGGAAAATCCTCGGCCAGGACATGATCCTGTATCGCAGCGCGGCCGGGCGCGCGGTCGCCGTATCCGGACTGTGCCCGCACCGGCGGATGCCGCTGACCACTGCCCGGATCGTCGACGACGAAATCATCTGTCCGTATCACGGCGCCGCCTTTGATACGGCAGGACATTGTTCCCGGCTGCCGTTTCAGTCGCATGTTCCGCGCGGAATGGATCTCACGTCATTTGCCGTCGTCGAACAGGGACCTCTGATCTGGATCTGGGGCGGAGACGCAGCCGGTGCCGATCTCACCCGGCTGCCCGATACGGCTTCCCTCGGACTGTCAGGCGAGGGCAGGGAACTGTTCGGCTGCGGATTGCGCCACGTCCGGGCACGGTCGCAGATCGTGCTTGAGAACCTGTTCGATCATTCGCATATCAGCTTCACCCACCACGCCTCCCTGGGCACCCGTTCGGCGGCGGAAGGACCGCCCCGGAGCGTCGATATCACCGACCGTCCCGGTTACCTGGCCTTCCGTCATTCATCGCCGCTGCGCCCGTCGGACGAGGTCATACAGACGCTGTTTCCCGGCATCGGTCCTTTCATGCGCGTGGATTTCCGCGTCGAGCTGTTCGGCGTCGGGCTGGTCAATACCGTGGGAACCGAAAGCGTTTCCTGCGACGATCAGGGCCGGAGCCTGGCGGTGGCGGGGCGGATGAACTTCCTGCATGGCATCACGCCGGAGACCGACACCACAACCCACTATTTTCTCGGCGGCACCCGGGATTTCGGACTTGAAAACCAGCACTACACCAGAGAACTGGCGGACCGGAACGCCCGCGTCGTCGATGAGGACATCAGGCTTCTGGAAGCAATAGAAACCCATCTCGACGGTGTGGATGCACGGAATGAACCAAACTTCACGACGGACGCCGCCGCCATTCGCGTACGTCGCCGGATCGAAAAGCTGCTGGAAGACGAGACGGAGCGCGCGTCCGTAATCTCCGCGAAAGCCACGGAAACCGCGTGACCGCGAAGCGGAGCGGCTTCGTCGCCGGCTGAACACACCCGCCGCATCAGACCGATATCCCGTCGCCAGGCTTCTGCCGGTCAATACAGCAGATAAGCCCGGCGAACGGACCCCTCAGCTCGCCGGAACGAGCCGCCGCCAGGCCACGTCAGTGGCCACCACGACCACCGCCGCCGCCATGACCTCCGCCACCGCCGCCGTGGCCACCACCACCACCCGGCCCACCGCCGTGGCCGCCACCAGGACCCCCGCCGCCACCGGGGCCGCCATGACCACCACCGCCAGGCCCGCCGCCGTGACCGCCCATACCACCGGGACCACCCCGGCCACCCGGTCCGCCGCCACGGAAGCCACCACCTCCCCCCCGGAAGCCGCCACCACCACGGGGACCGCCGCGCCACGGACCAACGCCATAACCAGGTCCCCAGCCACCCCAGCCGCCGTTCCAGCCGCCGTCATAGCCATAATACCCGCCATAGCCACCATAGCCATCATCGTAGGCGCAGCCTGAAAGAAAGCATGTCACGCCGAGGGCCGCGGCAAGAAGCAGTTTTCGGGGATGAAAGACGTTCATCGTGCTTCTCCGGCAACGGCTGGCACATGCCATTCCATGATCCCGAACACCGCTCCGGCCGGATCGGCGACAATGGCGATCATACTGTCGTTCCGGTCCAGGTGCGGCTCGACAAGCACACGCCCGCCAAGCTGCGAAACCTTCTCCGCCACGGCGCCGACGCTGTCGACCTGGACAAAGTTCATCCATCGCGCCGGAGCGGATGCGGGAAGCCGGGGCGGCAGCGGATTGACAGTCGCACGATCATAATTCTGCGACTCCAGAACGTAACGGCTCTCGCCGGACTCGTCCTGGCCCCCTTCCACCTGATAGCTGAACAGCTTCTGATAGAAACCGGCCGCATTCGCCGGAATGCCGGTCAGCAGCGCGCTCCAGATCCATTCCCCCTGAACGGTGGGCGTATCCGTATCAGCCGGATCGCCGCTGGCGGAACGGATCGCGACAAAGATGCCGCCCTGCGGATCGGCAATGATCGCCTCCCGGCCAAGCCCCGGAATATCTTTGGGACTGAACAGGATTTTCCCGCCCCAGCCCTGCGCCGCCCGGGCAAGAGCATCGGTGTCGGCAGTCGAGATGAAGGGCAGCCAGACCGGCTCATGTCGCGGACGATCCCCGGACGGCAGCGGCTGTTCCACAAACCCCGCGACATTATGCCCGCCCGCCATCGCCTGAGCGTAATGCCCGCGCGAAACACGGACATCCCGGAAGGTCCAGCCAAGCAGCGAGCCATAGAATGTCTTCGCCTGCGCAAGATCCGGCGTCGTCAGCTGTGCGTAAACGATCTTGCCAGGCAGGACGGAACTGACCGGCGGCGAGACGATAGGAGGGAGCGTATCCGCCGCCCGCGCATGCGGAACCACAGCCCCGGACGTTCCGAAAAGAACGGCGAGAGCCAGGGCGCTTCCGGCCAGAGACGTTCCCGCTCCGGAAACTCCGCTCAGAGTCATTCCGGGAAAAACAGTGAGCCTAGGGAAAACAGTGAGCGCAGCGCGACGCAGGCTCCGGAGAAGCGGGGAGGCCCCGGATGACGGGAAAGGGGACGGCAAGGCAAGCTCTCCTCTGGAACAGGACGCCGGGGCAGTCACAGGCTCAGCATCACGCCATATGAGATCATTACGCACAAGTCATCGCGCGGTTGAGGGTCCGGATCGCAGCATTGCAATTTCCCGCAGGCAGGTTCTGCCAGCAGAAGCCGCGCTTCCTGACCGGCCACGCGCTCAGGACAACGGGAGGAACCGGAAGACAGGCGCATCACCGCCCCGAACCGAGACCGGCAGACGTCACAAGACGGAGAGCATTCCCGGACCAGGACATCAGTATCCGCGCCCCTCTGCAAAACGCAGAACAGATCCGGCCGCCGTCACGCCTTGCGAATCAGAAGGATCGCCGTGCCGTCCGCCATTTCATCCTGAGACAGAAGCGTGTGGCCCAGAGCCTCCGCTGAACGACGGACATTGCGCAGCGGCTCGGCGCCGCGCAGCGTCACCTGCAGGATATCGCCCGACGAAAGCCCGTCGAGCGCGAGGCGGGTCCGCACAAACGTCATCGGGCAGGTTTCGCCGGTAATGTCGAGCCGCCTGGCGGGCGCCGGCACACCGTCCGCCGCCGACACCGCACATTTCGAAGCTGCATATGTCATGGTCATCAAACCGATCTCTCAGTCACCCTTCGCACAGCCGCGCAGCCTCAGACGATGCATGAAACAGAAGCCACAATGCGCACTGATATTTCCTTTATGCCGTGAATGGGGCAGAATGGCGACGCTTTGCCTGTCAGGCAGCCGCGCCGTTGTCGATAGGCGTTGCTGAATGGCGGCCAAGTGGACAACATCTGGCCCAATCAGCTACGCGGAAGCGCATGTTCGTGAATACACAGGCAGCAGGACGCATGCCGTGACTCCGCCTCAGAATGCCTCCCTGATCCGTTCTGCCCGCCCCGCGAACGCGGCGGACACATCGGAATCCCGGATCGGTCGTCTTTGTGTGGAGCGCGGTCTCAAAATGACAGGACAGCGGCGCGTCATCGCCCGCGTGCTGTCGGATGCGGAAGACCACCCCGATGTGGAAGAGCTCTATCGCCGGGCGTCGGAGCTTGATCCGCGCATCTCGGTGGCGACGGTGTACCGCACGGTCCGTCTCCTCGAGGAAAAGGGAATCCTTGAGCGCCGGGATTTCGGCGGCGGCCGCGCCCGCTACGAAGCCAGCGAACACGGACGGCATTATCACCTGATCGACGTCGACAGCGGCAGAGTGACGGAATTCGAGGACGAAGAGCACGAGGCGCTCATGCGCCGGATCGCAGAACGCCTCGGATTCGAGCTCGTATCGATGCGCCTGGAGCTTTTCGGCCGCAAGCTGAAGGAAACGCCTCCCGCTTCCGCGCCTAAAAAGGCGAAACGGTCCAGAGGAAGCGCAAAATGAGTGCCGAAAAACCGCGAGGGGCAACGCTCTCCACGCTTGAGCTGCAGCGTGACGGCTTCCCGGAACTGCGCGGTGGCAATCTCGGCGTCCGGATCGCCTCGACGCCCGAGGAAATCGAGGCGGCGCAGGCGCTGCGTTATCGTGTGTTTTTCGAAGAGATGGGCGCCCATCCCGACGAACAGGCGCAGCGTCTGAAACGCGATGTCGATGAATTCGATGACTACGCCGACCATCTGCTGGTCATCGACCACGCCATTTCCTCCGGCCCGGAAGGAGTCGTCGGCACATACCGGCTTATGCAGGGCTCGGCCGCCGAAACGCTTGGCCGGTTCTACAGCGAAAGCGAATTCGATCTCTCGCCTCTGAAGGAATTCCCCGGAAAACTGCTTGAGGTCGGACGTTCCTGCGTGGATTCGCGCTATCGCGGCCGCGCCGCGATGCAGCTGCTCTGGCGCGGAATCGCCTCCTATATTTTCCTCTACCAGATCGACGTGCTGTTCGGCTGCGCAAGCCTGCCCGGAACAAATCCGGACGACGTCGCCGAGGAACTGACTTATCTTTATCACAACCATCTCGCGCCGCCGGCCCTGCGCGTCAGGGCGCTGCCGGAACGGCGTGTGGATATGCTGCGCTGTGATCCGCTCACCCTCGACCGCCGCCGCGTGCTGACGCGCCTGCCGCCGCTGATCAAAGGCTACCTCCGGCTCGGGGGCTATGTCGGGGACGGCGCCGTCGTCGATTACGGTTTCAACACGACCGACGTGGCCGTCCTCGTCAAAAGCGAACTGCTGGCCGATAAATATTATCGCCACTACGAGCGCCGTTTGCGCGACGCCCTCGACTGAGCGCGCCGCCATCTTTTCCGACTATGAGTGAGACCGCCACTCCGGTGCTCCGGCGGGAAGACGCCGGCGATGATGCTGCCCGCGAGGAAAGGCCCCGTCCTGTCTGGTGGCGGCGCGTCGCAGATGCGCTGAAACCGGCCGGATGGCCTCTCGCCGCAGGCGCGCTGGCGGCATGCGGCTTCCCGCCGCTGCATCTCATCCCCGTTCTGCCTGTCGCGTTCTTCCTCCTCATGCGGTCCGTCAGCCAGGCCCGCACAATGAAACAGGCAGCACTCGCCGGTTTCGCCTTCGGTCTCAGCCTGCATGCCGTCGGGCTGTACTGGCTGATCAACGCGGTCCTCATCCGGGCCAGCGACTTCTGGTGGTTCGTCCCGTTCCCTTCGCTGGGCTGCGCGCTGATTCTGGCCCCTTTCGCCGCTGTCCCCGCCGCATTGTGTCGCCTGGCGCCGGCCGGCTGGCGACGCGGCACCCTGTTCGCCGGCCTCTGGACGCTCTGCGACATGGGACGCCTCTTCCTGTTCAGTGGATTCACGTGGAACCCTCTCGGCAGCGACTGGGCCTTCCACGGTCTGGCGGGCGATATCCTGATCCAGCCCGCCGCCTGGATCGGCGTCGATGGCCTCACCCTGCTCACTGTGCTTCTTGCGGTCCTCCTGCCTCTGGGCCGCCGCTTCGCCATGCTTTGCGGCGTGGTGCTGCTCGTCTGGATCGCCGCCGGCACCATCCGTTTCCACGAAGTGGTCCGTAACGAAATCACAACCCGAAATCAGCCCGTGGTCGTGCTGGTCCAGGGAAACGTGGCCGAGAAGGACAAGATCAGCCGGAGCGACATTCAGGACGTGTTCGACCGCTATCTGCGCCTGACACAGCAGGGCGTCGCGACCGGCCTCGCCCTGGCGGCAAAAGCACCAGGCGCGGCACCCCCCGTGGTCTATGTCTGGCCCGAAACGGCCTATCCCGGTGTCCTGGAGGAAGACGGGCTGAGCCGGACCGTGATCGCGCGGACCGCCGCCGGAGCCAGCGAAGGCATAATCGGCAGCCTCGGCACCGGACCGGACGGACACTGGCGGAACTCCGTTGTGGCCATCGACGGCGCGGGCCGTTTTCTCGGCCGCTACGACAAGGCCCGGCTGGTACCCTTCGGCGAGTATCAGCCGCCATTCCTCCCGCTTCAGGTCGTGCCGGGCGGCGGAATGACACCCGGTCCGGGACCGGTAAGCTGGCATCTGCCGGGTCTGTCCGCCGCAGGCCCGCTGGTCTGTTATGAAGTGATTTTTTCCGGACATGTCGTGGACCGGAAAGACCGTCCGGACTGGCTGGTCAACGTGACCAACGATGCCTGGTATGGCAACAGCGCCGGCCCGCGCCAGCATCTCGCCGCCGTCCGCCTGCGCGCCGTCGAGGAAGGACTTCCTGTCGCGCGCGCGGCCAATACCGGCGTGACAATCGTCTATGACGCACGCGGACATGATATGGGCCGGCTGGGCTGGGGCACCGAAGGGACGCTGGTGCGGATAATGCCCCGCCCCTTGCCGCCGACTCTGTTCGCCCGCTTCGGACAGGCGATTCCGGCAGGACTTTGCCTGATTTCCATCGTTGTCGCCCTGACCCGACGCAGACAATTCTCATAAAGTCGATATTCGGTTAACAAACTCAGCTTCTGGTTGTATGTTAACCAATGATTACCTGTCTGGCGGTCTGACAGGGGCGACAGGAGTATCATATGGCTGGGGAAGAGAGCGCGACGCGCATCAGTGATCTCGACTCCCATGTCGGTGCCCGCATCCGTTTGCGCCGCACGATGCTCGGGATGTCGCAGGAGAAACTGGGTGAGGCGATCGGCCTGACATTCCAGCAGATCCAGAAATACGAGCGTGGCGCCAATCGCGTCAGCGCCTCGCGCCTGTTCGACATCGCGAAGGTGCTCGATGTCCCGATCGGCTTCTTTTACGACGACATGCCGCTCGACCCCGCCGCGATCCCGCCGGTGTCGCCAGCCGTCGTAACGGGATTCGCGGAGGCCCAGCAAAGCTTCGGCGGCCCGCCGATGACCGCCCCGCCGTCATCCGCCTCTCTGGATGCCGGCGTCCTGAACCGGCGCGAGACTCTCGATCTCGTGCGGGCCTATTACCGGATTCCGGACACCGGAGTCCGCAAACGCGTGCTGGACCTTATCCGGTCGATGGCGCCAGCCGAAGAGACCTGACAGATCGCTCTGTTAGTGGTTCTCTGAAGCCTTAAATGCCTGAAAATTTTATAAAAAACTGATAACGTTACGTTTTTTGCATCCCAATCATCTGCGCAGTTCAGCCGGACTCAAAAAGCACCCCACACCAAACCTTTGAAAAATAAAAGTTTTTGGGTGCCGCCCTTTTTCAAAAAGGCGGCGTCTTCTGAATCTTCCTGAACAATACTCCACAAATAACAGGAAATTTCACAATCAGGCTTTTGCAACAGTCTCTGAGATTCAAAAGCCCGTATAGTTTCCCGATCCGTCCGGCGCGACGCTTCCGGGATCGGGGATCGGCTACAGGCCCTCAGATCTTCGGTTTGTTAAGAGCATGATGGGTTTGAGTCTGCGGGCGGACCTGGTTTCGGGGCTTTGCCCCGAGCCCCACAAAGGGACGCGGTCCCTTTGATCCCGATTTATTAAAATAACCTGGATACGGTCAGAGTCTGTCTTTTCGGTCAGCAGAATTCGTAAATGCCTTAAACCGCCACATCATCAGCCGGGCGGGGGAGGCGGAACAGGCATCCAGTGCGTCGGCGTAGCACGCGGCGCGGTCCGCCACTGCCGGTCCTGAACATCCCATTTGTCCAGCCAGACATAATCGCCCCGACCCGTCATGCGGTGAAACAGCAGAACGGCACTCCCGTCCCGTGGCACGGATGTGATCGGACGCCAGAGATGGCCCACGAACGCATTCAGCGCGAGCTGCATCCGGGTGCGGTAATGCGTCTGCGCCTTGGGGTCGAGATCGTCCCAGGAAGCATCGCAGTAATCGTAATACGCCCGGGCCGCGCCTTCGAGCTGGTCCTGAGAAATAAGGTGACGGGTATCATGGCGCCGCGGCATGGCTGTCTGGCTCTCCTGGGGATGCGGTCCGCACCGGCGGACGATAAAAGTCCGCTTCTGGTCCTGGTTCCTGCGTCAGTGGCGAGAGCAGCCGGACCGCAATATCGCCACAGAGCACATTGCCTGACCGTGTATCGCCTCAATCATCAGACCGGATATGGCAGCGCCATACAGGACACGCAACGCGCGATGAGGAATTTCCGGCCGGCAGAGCGCTCTCCGGACCGGAACGGTGCCCCGGTCACAGTTCCGGTTCCGACAGAACAACGCACCGATCTGTCCCGCTCCCGACCGCGCAACCAGGATCAGGAAAAGATTTTCTGCCCGAAATATCCGCCCCCCACGGTGTTTCGCCGTGACCTGGTCGAGCGAACGGTTTAGAGCCGGACGGGTAAATATTACTGGAATCGGAATGGAGGCCATCAATGGCAGGCAGTGTCAATAAAGTCATTCTGGTCGGAAATTTAGGCAAGGACCCTGAAATCCGTTCGAGTCAGAACGGACAGAAAATCGCCTCCTTCTCCGTCGCGACCAGCGACACATGGAATGACCGCGCATCGGGCGAGCGCCGCGAGCGCACCGAATGGCATCGCGTCGTCGTGTTCAACGAGCGGCTGGCGGACGTCGTCGAGCGCTTCGTGAAAAAAGGCCGGAAAGTCTACCTCGAAGGCACGCTGCAGACCCGTAAATGGACGGACCAGTCCGGTCAGGAACGCTACACGACGGAAGTCGTGCTCGACCGGTTCCGTGGCGAACTGGTGCTTCTCGATGGTCGCGGCGGATCGGAAGGCGGCGAGGGCGGCGGATACAGCGGCGGCGGATCATATGGCGGAGGCGCACCATCCGGTGGTGGCTATGGCGGCGGATCTTCAGCGCCGCGCCAGATCGGCGCACCCCGCGGCGGAGCGCCCGCATCACCTGGCGGCTGGGACGCACCGGGTGGCAGCGACCTCGACGACGAAATTCCGTTCTGAGTTCCGGGTTTCTGAGCCAGACGCGGCTGACCCGGAGATTTCCCGGCCACAGATCTCCGGGCCAGAGTTTCCCGCGCCGGAAGTTTCAGACAACAGCCCGGCCCGGCGAAAAACCGGCCGGGCTCCGGAATCCCGAACCCCGGCCCACCATCCTCATGCGGGCTGGCGCGCCGGCGCCTTAACCCGCTTTCCGGATTTCGGAACCTCATCAGCCACGGTCCCGGAGGACGCCTGAACAGGCTCCTTCACAGGAAAGCCCGGAATCGTACGGATGACCCGCATGACATTCTCAACCGTGATGAGCCGGGTACATTCAAACTGACGCGGCGTGCCCGCATGGCGCGGACACCACAGAAAATCCTTGTGATCGAAGCGATGGGCCGGATCGTTCCAGCAGGAATTGCAGGAATGCCAGTTCACGACCCGCCATGGCGTATGGAATTCATTTGTCGGGTGAGTGAAGCCCGAGATCATGACAACCCTGCAGTCCGCCGCCCAGGCCAGCCATGACAGGCCACTGGAAAGCCCGATAAAAAACTCCGCGTGACGCAGCCAGCGGACGCGCTCCGCGAGCGGCCGGTCTCCCGTCTGGTCCTCGGCGCCATGCGGGATCTGATTCCATACGATCCCCGCGCCATGAACCGGTTTCTGATCGATACAGATAACCCGGTAGCCGCTGTCCCTGAGAAACCGGATGATCTGACGCCACCCGTCCGGATTGTTCCAGTATTTGCACTGGGAACTGCTCTGCGTCGCAATGCACACATACGGCTCTTCAATCGGCCGGGACGGATCGTCGTCCGCCGCCATCTCAGGACGCTCCTCGGCCGGATCGACGCCGAGAATATACCCCGCCGTCCGGTGCAGACCGACCAGCCGGAAATCACTCGGCTGCCACACCGCGGCGGCATCATCGAAAAACAGGCCGAGCGTATAGGTGGCGTAAAATGTCTTCAGCACCTCTTCTTTTTCGACCTCTTCCGGCGACATGAACCGGATATGCGGATAGGCGCTCTCGAAAAGCGGGCTGATCAGCTTCGACATCGCGCAGGTCAGCCGGCAGCCATGCACGTCAGCAAAGCGCGCGACATAGGGAAACCAGCCCATCGTATCGCCCAGAGTGCCGACAGGAACCTGGATCAGCACGTCCCGGTCCCGGCAGTCGAGCTCGTGAGAAAAGACCTTTCCGGCCGCGTCGTACACTTCAATACCAAAGCGGACATAGAATCGCTTGGCGCTGTTGACCGTCGCCTTGCCGGCCTTCGTTTCGAACAGAATATTGCCGGTATCGAGATCGCGCAGCCTGATCGTCCAGGCCCCTTCCGGCAACTGCACGCGGCACCCAAGGTTGAAATCAAACCGGATACCGGCGGGTCCGGACTGGGTCGGCACCGGTGCCGGCGGAACAAACGGACCCTTTTCAGCCTTCGCCTCGTCCGCCTGCGGTTCCGTCGTTCCGGCACCGCCAGAACTGTTTTCCCCGGACCCCGCGCCGGAAATGTCTGTGGCAGAAATGTCTGTGCCGGAGATGGAGGAAATCTCTCCGGTCGTCTGCGCCGTGTCCGGTCCCTGTATTTCTGGCATACCGCTCTGATTACCCGTTTATTTCATGCACTGGTCCTGCACGCCGAAACAGCAGGATGAATGGAAGTCGATTCAAATCTGTTGCAGGGCAGGAAATCAGAGCACCGGGCTTAAAGGTTTACGGCTCTCCCGCCGCACCCCACGCACCCGTCGCGTCACGTCCCTTTCCCGGTTGCCCACCATAAGTATCGTAGGTGAACGAACCGTTATACGGCGGCGTAACCGGTGTATCGACCCGCACAGGCACACCGAAAATATCGAACTGCCGGGCCGTTGAACTGGCCGATCTCGGCATCTGCTGCGCATCGACCATCGTGCGGCTGCTCGTGGGCCGGACCGCCAGAACGGCATCGGAATGCGCCGCGAGCGTAACATCGAAATCTTCCACCGGCTCATAGCCCGGCGGCGGAGGCGGCGCCGTTTCCTGTGACTCCAGTGACCGGGGCGCATCCGTCTGTGCCGCCGGTGCCGCAGCGGCTGTGCTGCGACCGTATCGACCGGAACGGCGCGTATGTCCGGATTTCTGTGTTCCGGAAAGATCCGAACTCTGCGACAGGGACGTGTCGGTCGGCCGGAGCGCCGGGTCCGCCGCCCGCGCGGCAGCCGGAAACGCCATACCGCCGGCAGTCGCGCCGACGCTCAGTGCGGCAATGACTGCAATGCCGGGTAGTGATTTTTTCATGGATCGACCCGCTGTACTCATCAGGGAGACAAAAGAACCCGGTTCCCGGAACACCCGCCGGAAGCTGGTGGAGCAACGCGCCGCAACCGGGAGCGCCGTAACAGATGATGCGTGAAACATGGCGACCCTCCTCAGCGTTCCATAACAGAGTCGAACGCGCAACGCTTGCGGTCAATGAGTGTTTCCGCGAACCTGTCATGGTCTGGCGCGCTATTCATCATAAGCGCCGGATAAGCGCCAGTGTGACACAGGACGACAAGCACAATGACACCAGTTACGGGAAGCCAGCTCGCTCCGCTGGCTCTGACAGACGGGCAGATCATGGAGCTCGAACGCGCTCTGAACCAGGTCGAGGCAGGGCGCGGAGTACTGGTCCGGCTGGCAGATCTGATGGGCGGCGCCGTCGGCCACGCAACCCGTCTCGGAATGCGCGGCCTCGGCATGACGCCGGCCGTTCAGGACAAACTGCGTGGAATCGCCGAAACCGCGATCACACGTGCTTTCGACGTGGCCGTCCTAGGACTCACAGGGCCATCCGACACACCCCGCCCGGTGGAAACCGGGGAAGACAACATTGTTACGGGAAAAATCCGCGACCGCGCATTGCAGGCCGCCGTTGCGGTCTCCGGAGCCGTCGGCGGCTTCGCCGGCGTCATCGGACTCGCTCCCGATGTCGGTTTCACCACGCTGACGATCATGCGCGAAATCGCCCGTATCGCACGCGAGGAAGGCGAGGATCTCTCAACCCCCGATGCGCGGCGGGCCTGTCTTGAAGTCTTCGCGCTGAAAGCATTCCCGAATATCGGCGAAGGACGCGAGAGCGAACTCGGTTACTTCTCGGCCCGCACCGTGCTGCGCGGCCGCCCGGTCGTCATGCTGATCTCCGAAGTCGCCTCCCATTACGGACTCGCACTCGGGCACAAGCTTTCACTGCAGCTCATGCCGGTCGCGGGAGCGCTGTGCGGCGCATCGCTGAATGCCGCCTTCCTCGCTCATTACCAGGCGCTTGCCCGGGCTCATTTCACCATCCGCCGCCTTGAGCGCCAGCATGGCCCGGTCGTCCGGGACACGGCCGTCGCGCTGCGGGACGAGGCCGTCGCCCGGGCACGACCCGACTGACATCAGAGCACAGTCCGCCGGAGCGAAATGTCCGGTCGCGTCCCGATACGATGATGTGACGCACGACAATGTGATACAGAATGACGCAGCCGCGGCATTGCCCGGCTCTGTGTTCAGTTGCGGCCCCGCCGAATGACCGGCTTATACGGCTGCCCGGCCATCCGTCACCCGGTTCGCTGCTATCAGGCCTCGCGCACCGCGATCCATGCGGAAAACAGCCCGAGTATCGTGTAGATCACCATCACCACGGATGCCGCCGGCGCATAATGCGGCGCCGCCAGACCGATGACCGCCGCCACGGCAATGCCGGTGAGCGATGTCGCAAGCATGTGCATCCGGACAAACTCCTTTCGGTAACGCGATTATGCGGCCTGTGCAGCCCTCACGCCGTGACAGGCGTAAGCAGCGGCCTGTTCTCAACTCTGGCCACGACATTGTCGAGCGCAAGCATCCCCATGGCGGTGCGCGTCTCGATCGTAGCGCTGCCGACATGCGGCGTCATGAACACATTCGGCTCAGCCAGCAGGCGCGGGTCCGGGTTCGGTTCATTGCGGCATACATCGAGCCCCGCACCGAAGAGATGGCCGCTGTCCAGCGCCGCGATCAGCGCGTCCTCATCGACCAGAACGCCCCGCGCGGCATTCACGAAAACCGCCCCCTTCGGAAGCAGCGCAAGCGTCTCCGCATTGATCAGCGAGGCCGATTCCGGATTGCCGGGAAGATGCAGCGACAGAATCTGGCAGTGCGGAAGCATGTCCCGAAGGTCCGCGAACCAGGTGGCGCCGTGTTCATCCCGCGGATCAAGGCGACGGCGGTTATGATACAGCACCTTCATGTCGAAGCCCTTCGCCCGCTTCGCCACGGCCTGACCGATCCGGCCCATTCCGATAATGCCCAGCGTCTTGCCACTCACCCGGACCCCGAGCAGCTCATCCATGGCGAGCGTATGGCCCCAGCCATTCCGCATGATCTCAGTATAGGCTTTCACCCGGCGAGCTGCCGCGATGATCAGCATCATCGCCAGATCCGCGTTGCAGTCGGTCAGCACATCCGGCGTGTTGGTCACGGCAATGCCACGATCCAGAATGGCCTTCACGTCCAGATGATCGAGGCCGACGCTCACAGTGGCCACGATGCGCACGCTGTCCGGTATCCGCGCCACATCCGCGCCCCTGATCGCCGCATGATGCGTCACCAGAAGTCCTTCCGCCTTCCGTTCCGCTGCCAGCCGGAAAACCTCGTCAGTGGAAAGCGGCGTCTCCGGCACCGGCGGCGCGTCGAACGCGCTGGCGATCCGATCTTCAACAGGCTGAGGCAGGCGTACGCTGCGAACGATACGGGGACGGTTTACGGACATGAACAGCTCCGGTCTGGCAAATACATCGGAAAACCTGCCGCCATCATAGGCAGCAGACAATCAGCGTCGCAAACGATCCCGAAGGCCAGTCGTTGCGAAAGTGACGAAAGACCCGGACCTGACGGCGATCTGCAAAAACGGACATCGTGAAGGAAGCAGATTCCAGGAAAAGCGGACACCGTGCAATCTGGTGTCGCAAAACGCACAACACGGCGTTACATTAAAACATACTCATGACGGGGACCCGATGGCTGCCGATATGGTGCTGACACCGGATGTGATGCTGCGGGCTTATTCCGTCGGGCTGTTCCCGATGGGCAGCAGCGATCATCCGGGCCGTCTCGACTGGTACGATCCCGACCCGCGCGGCGTCATCCCGCTTTACGGTTTCCGTCTGCACCGGCGTCTCGCCCGCACAGCGCTCGGCAACACGTTCGAAATCACGGTGGACACCGCATTCGAAGAGACGATGCGCGCCTGCGCCGCGCCCGCGCCGGGCCGTGAGACAACCTGGATCACCGAAGACATCATCTCCCTCTTCTGCGCCCTGCACGAGGACGGTTTCGCCCACAGCGTGGAAACGCGCCGCGACGGCAGACTGGTCGGCGGCCTGTACGGCGTCGCCCTGGGCAGCGCCTTCTTCGGAGAAAGCATGTTCAGCCGGCAGACGGACGCTTCCAAAGTGGCTCTCGTGCATCTCGTCGCCCGGCTGCGTCTGGGTCATTATCATCTGCTCGACACACAGTTCGGCACGTCCCATCTGGCAGGATTCGGCGGAATCGAGATATCGGCATCCGAATACAAAGCCGCCCTGACGCGCACGATCAGAATGACGGCGCAGTGGGGACCCTTTTCCCGTGACGAGATCACCGCCGAAATTCGCCGCATGCGCGAAGAGAGCCGGACATCCGAAGCCTGACGCGCCCGCCGGCAGCCCGGCCGCCGTCAGATCCTTGTTTTCGCAGTCGTTTTTATCCCGCCGGTCATTTCATCTCATCGGGAACTGCTCTAACGATAAAGCGATTAAAGGGAATACAGCCGGGACGGGAGCCTCGCCGATGTTCAGAAACATGCTGTCCGGGGCGCCCGCCGCCATCAGACGAAATGCCTTCGGTCTGCTTTCATGCGTGGTCATCACAGCCGCCGCGCCGGCCGCATACGCCGAAGGCGATCATCCCCCCCTGATGCCCACACGGGACGCGGTCGTCACCTACAGCGTGCAGCCGGACGGCGCGCCGCAGAGCGAACAGGTGAAAGTCTGGTTCGCTGCGGAAGGTGCGCGGATGCGGATTGACTCGCCCGATGGCGCAGCATCCACCATTCTGAACCGGACAGCCCAGAGCGTCACCATCGTCCTGCATAAACAGCGCGTCTTCACTCAACTCGCCGATCGCAGCGGCGTCCGTAATCCGTTCCTGCTCGATGTATCGATGCAGTATACGAAAAACGGCCACGAAATGGTCGCCGGGATCGACTGTACGCGCTGGACCGTCACCTCGGATAAAGGCCGGGCCAGTGCCTGCGTGACCGATAACGGACTGATTCTCAGCGAGGACGGCGTCGATTCGGACGGGCTCAAAGGCCGCCTGACAGCACTTTCCGTCAGCTATGAGACCATTCCGTCCTCGGAATTCGATCCGCCCGCCGGATATCAGGAAGTTCAGCATCATCGCGTCAGCCAGGGCCACGCACCGGCAGGACCGGTCCTGGGACCGGAAGGCGCGACGGCACCCGCTCCCGCCGCAACGCCGTCCACTCCCTGAGACCACCTGCGAAATGAGACACGGAAAATTCCGTCCGCGACAACTGCGTCTGGCGGGCACGGTTCTGCTGGCCTCGCTGGGATGTGCGACCGGTATCGCCCGCGCCACGGCAGCGACAGAGGAGACGCCTCCGGCAGCCGCCGCCACAGGCCCGCATGTCACGCCCTCCACAGATGTCGACGTGCGCTACGAAATGGCCTCGCCGGATGGCGGCCCTCCGGTGCATCAGGAAATGCACTGGCAGGTCAGTTCTCTGCGTCAGCGTATCGATCCTGAAAATTCGACTGTCTATATGGTGACGTCCTGGCGCGACCACACGCTGACAGTCGTGGACACGCTCAGACACCGGCGCAGTCAGATGCCCGCGCCCGGCTCCGCGCTGACCCTGCCGGGGCAGGTGCCGGAAGGGTCGTTCCAGCGCCTCGGAACAGATTTCGTCGCCGGCCAGTATTGCGTGAACTGGCGCACAACGGACCAGGACGGACGCCAGAGCGACGCCTGCTATACAGATGACGGCATCATGGTCCGCGTCACGCAGCAGGGCAGGGTGATGGTCCAGGCCATCTCGGTCACGCGAACCCCCCAGGACGATGCGCTTTTCACGATCCCCGCCAGCTACCCGGAGGTGGCTCCGGCTCATTAGGACCGGAGTCACAGAACAGGGCGCCGCGAGGCGCCCCCATTCTGACCGGTATCGGCCAGTATCAGACGTAAAGTAGGCCGCTCTCAGGGCCGTGCCAGCCAGCGCCTGCGGAGAACAATACGTCACGGCGTGACCAGACGCGTAACCCACCGCATCATGCGCGCATCCGGTCTGTTTTCCCTGCCGCGAACCGCTCTCTTTCCGGCGAAGTAACGCTGCGAAACTCTGAGAGAGTATTTCACGATAAGTATTTGAAAGAAAATAATAAAAGTTTTCGGGTGCCACCTTATCTTTAAAGACGGCGTCTTCCGAAGCTTTCTGAAAGGCGTCGGGACCCCTTCACCCCTTTTTAATTAACAAACCGGGATCAAAGGGACCCCGTCCCTTTGTGGGGTTCGGGGCAAAGCCCTGAAAGCCATCTCATCTGTATTCGCAAAGTATATAAACGCCTTCTGAAAAAGCTTCAGAAAGAAACGTCCCGATAATTTACAGGAGGTTTCTGAAACAGCCTTCCAGGCTCCGGACCTCCCGGATTCCACCGTCGTCCTCGTCACCCCGGACAAGGACGACGGCCATACATATTTACCGGTATACTTACCGGCCAGGCCCGCCTCCGGGTCCCCGCCCGCCGCGTTCCCCCGGTCCGCCACGATCACCGCCACGTCCGCCCTGCACCGGTCCGCCGCCCCATCTGTCACGGCTGGAGAACCAGGGCTCGCGCCGGTAATACCGGCCCCAGTACGAGTCGAAAGTAAACGGAATCAGCGGGAGGCCAAGCATCGCGCCATACTGCGCCGGCGATCCCATCATGCCGTTATAGGCGAACTGAAGCGCCGGCCCGGGCGCCCAGCCGCGCAGAGGACCGGCAGAGACATCGCACCAGCCCCAGCCGCTGAGGCAGCCCCAGGTCACGATCTGCATCCCCGGCGGCATCGTGCCGACAAGCGGATAGTTTACACCGGGGCCGGAATAGAGGTAACCGCCTCGCGGAATGAAACCCGGACGCTGCGCCGCGGCATCGCCCGGAAGAGCGGTCAGCGCCGTGACCGAAACGGCCGCAACCAGCGCCGGAACACGAAAAGCGCGCAGCCCGGAGCGCCGCTGCGCCGACGGGGTCTTGCTGAGGGATTCTGTCATGCGTGTGTCTCGTTATTCTGAAGAATCAGACCGGCTTCCGGCCCGACACCATCCTATCCTGCCACGAAATACGGCGGAACAATGAACAGTACTTTCGTTTTCCCCTGTGTGACCGCGTGCGCTTCCATGTTAGGACAATCCGAGACCGAAACGGGTGACGGCCCGTTCCGCCACACCAGAGCCAGGGACAGAGACGGCGCTTCAGTGACAGGCTGTTATGAGTGCATGACCGGGGAGAAATACGGGTGAATCTTTGTCGCCTGTTCATTCTCAGGCCGGTAGGAACAATTCTGCTCGCCGTCGCATTCGTGTTCGCGGGGATTTTGTCCTACCCGCTGATGCCGGTGGCGGATCTTCCGAATATCTCGGTGCCGGTCATCTACGTGATCGCCAATCAGCAGGGCAGTTCGCCCCAGCAGGTCGCCAGCTCGGTCACGACCCCCCTGGAGCGGCATCTCGGAACAATTGCCGGGCTGACGCAGATGACATCCGATTCCACGGATAAATCGGCCTTCATCCTGCTGTTCTTCGACGATGACCGTGACATCAACGGCGCCGCCCGCGACGTCCAGGCGGCGCTGCAGGCCGCGCGGCAGGACATGCCGACCACGCTGATCGACAACCCGCAATATTACAAGGCCAATCCCAGCGACAATCCCGTCATCGTCGCCGCGCTGACATCCGACACCCGCCCGCTGGTCAGTCTGCGTGACTTCGCCGAAACCCGCCTGCTGCCCCAGCTCGCGGGAATACGCGGCGTCGGCTGGGTCCAGCCCGAAGGGACCGCGAAACCCGCCGTGCGCGTCGAAATCAACCCCTTCGCGCTCTACAAATACGGCATCGGCTACGAGGATATCCGTTCGGCTCTCGCCTCCGCGAACGCCAACACACCCAAAGGCTTCATCGACAGCGGCGGCCAGAGGATGCAGCTCGAAACCAACGATCAGGCCCGGACCGCCGAACAGTATCGCGGCCTGATCGTGGGATATCGCAACAGCCGCCCCGTGCGCCTGACCGATGTCGCGGAGGTCAGGGACGGTCCGCAGAACGAACGCCAGGCCGCCTGGTATAACGGAAAACAGGCGGTCCTGGCGATCATCCGGCCGCAGCCGGGCGCGAACGTCATCAATGTCACGGACGAAATCAAGGCGCATCAGCCACGCCTGCAAAACGTCCTGCCAGGCGATGTAAAGCTCTCCCTCGTCGCCGACATGTCGCTCAGCATCCGCGCCGCCCTGGCCGACACCCAGCTCACGCTGGTCATCTCGCTGGTTCTCGTCGTGCTGGTCGTGCTGGCCTTCCTCAGATCTCTCCGCTCGACACTGATCCCCGCCATCACCGTCCCGGTCTCACTCGCCGGTTCCCTCGGCGTCATGTATCTGCTCGGCTTCTCGCTCGATACACTCTCGCTGATGGCGCTGACCATCGCGACTGGTTTCGTGGTCGATGACGCGATCGTCGTCGTCGAGAACGTCGCCCGCCACATGGAAGACGGAATGAGCCGCATGGAAGCGGCCATTCACGGATCACGCGAAATCTCGTTCACCATCCTGTCGATCACCATCTCGCTGATCGCCGTGTTCCTGCCGCTGCTCCTGCTGTCAGGCACAGCAGGAAAGATCTTCTTCGAATTCGCGATGACGCTCTCCACAGCCGTAACGATCTCGTTCCTGCTGTCGATGTCGCTGACCCCGATGATGTGCGCGTATCTGCTCGAGGTGCATCACGGCGGTCCGGTCAACGAGGGAAGCGGTCTCACCCGTCTCGCACACAGAGGATTCGACGCGATTGAAAGCGGGCTGAACGCCATGCTGCGTTTTTACATGCGTTCGCTCGACCACACATTGCGCCATCGCTGGCTGGTGCTGGCCACCCTGCCGCTCAGTGTCGTGGTAACGGTCGCGGTCATCTTCTTCATGCCCAAGACCATTCTTCCCGCCGAGGATATCGCGCTGCTGTCAGGATTCATCAGCGCGGATCAGACAAGTTCGTTCGACGGAGTTTCGGCCAAAACAAAGAAAGTCGTCGACGCGATGATGGAAGACCGGCAGGTCACATCCGTCGTGGCGTTCACAGGCGACGACGCCGCAAACGAGGCCGAGGCTTTCGGCGTGCTGACCGACAAGGCGACGAGGTCCGAAACACCCGAGGTCATCGCAGCGCGCGTTCAGAAGCGCGTCGCGAATATCGCCGGTCTCGACGCGCATTTTTCCAATTCAGGTGACGTCAACGGTGGCGGCGGCCGTCAGCATAAAGGAAACTATAACTACGTCTTCGAGAGCGATAACGCGGAAGATCTCTACACCTGGGTGCCACGCCTCGAAGAAGCCCTGCGACACAGCACGGTCCTGAGCGATGTCAGCACCAATGTCCATAACAGCGGCAATGCCGTGCAGGTGGATATCCGGCGCGATACGGAAGCACGGTATCTGATCACGCCGCAGCTGATCGGAAATGCCCTCAACGATGCCTATGGCGAGCGCGTCGCCTCCAGTATCTCCACGTCACAGACCACCTATTATGTCGTAATGGAAGCCGCGAAACGCTACCGGCAGAATCCCGAAGTCCTGAATTCGATGTGGATTTCGACAGCAGGCGGCTCGGCGGGCGGCGGCACGATCTCGAATTCGATCCGCGTCACCCTTCCGGAGACCACGGAATCAACGGCGGCGGCGCTGAGCCAGCAGTCTTTCCGCAACCAGATCGCCAACAGACTGGCCGGCGGAGCCGGAGCGTCGAACGGGTCCGCCGTGTCCTCGTCCGCGGAAACGATGGTGCCGCTTCCCGCCGTCGCGGATCTGGACCATCAGCCAACCCCGCTCAGCGTAGGTCACCAGAACGGGTTCGTCTCCGGATCAATCTCCTTCAACCTGCCGCCAGGCAAAGGTCTGAATGACGCCGAGGCCGAAATCAGACGCGTCATGTTCTCCATCCATGTGCCGGGAACTCTCCATGGCGGGTTCTCCGGCAAGGCGGCCGATTTCAACAAGGCGCTGATAAACGAGCTGCTGGTGTTTCTTGCCGCTCTCGCCACGATGTATGTGACGCTCGGAATTCTGTACGAAAGCTATATCCACCCGCTGACCATTCTCTCCACACTGCCCTCGGCCGCCGTCGGCGCGGTGCTGGCATTATGGATCTCCGGACAGTCCTTTTCACTGATCGCAATGATCGGCGTTATTCTTCTGGTCGGGATCGTCAAGAAAAACGCCATTCTGATGATCGACTTCGCTCTTCATGCCGAACGCGAGAGCGGAATGACACCGGAGGAAGCCATCCGCGAAGCGTGCCTCAAGCGGTTCCGCCCGATCCTGATGACCACGCTCGCAGCCGCCCTCGGCGCGGTGCCTCTGGTCATCGGTAACGGCTACGGCGCCGAACTGCGCCGGCCTCTCGGCATCGCCGTCGTCGGTGGTCTGGCGATGAGTCAGCTCCTGACCCTGTATTCGACCCCGGTCGTCTATCTGTTCATGGAAGCGGCCAGCCAGCGGATGGCGCGCCTCGCACGGTGGCTGGCAAGAAAAACCGGCATGCGACGGCAACCCGTAAACGAGGCCGGCACCTGACAGTATTGTCGCCGCCCGGCAATGCGCGGTTCGGTACATTTCCGCAAGGCGTAAGATATCTCTGAAATAATAATGGCGTTTATATATTCCGCAGGCAGGGGGCAGAGCAGAACTCTTTCCCCTGCGCCGGAAGAGACCGTCAAGCGAGGGCGTGCTGCGCATGAGGTCGCCTGCACTCCTTTATTTTATCAAACCGGGATCACAGGGACTGCGTCCCTTGCGGGGTTCGGAGCAAAGCCCTGAAAAACCACCATGCCTGTATTCTGAAAGTATACAGACACCAGAATAATACCGGCCGGTTACTGAACAGACAGGCTGGCGGACAATCAGGATGACAAACCCGGCCGCCGGTTTGTCTTGCGATCCGTTCCATGTTTCTATTGATGACCGCCCCGGACGGAGACTGTTCTCCGCGTCAGGGTGTGCCGAAAAAGATAAGGACGGATGTTATGAGCAAGGATTGCTGCAACACGGAAGGTGGCTGCGCCCCGAAAAAAGGCTGCTGCAGCCTGAAGAAAATCGCCGGTCTCGTCGTGTTCGCCGGGATCGCGGGTTTTCTGTGGAAGAAATTCAGAAAAGCCTGACCGGCAAAGTCAGTCTTTTCTGAAGCATGTCTCCTGCCCGCGCCGGTTCCCGACCCCGCAGGCAGGAACAGCACCGGATGCTTTCCGGCTCTTCTGATAAATCGGGCAACTTTCTGAAATAAATTTAATCGGATGTAACGGTTCCGCAATACAGCGCAGCCGCGAGCAGTCACGCGGAACACCTGACCACGCATTAATATAATGGTGACCATTTCTCTTCCTGTGTTTCCGCCCTGCGGATCAGAGCATGAAAATATCGAACCCACAGGACCGGAAAATCCGTCTGCGACCTTAAATAAACACACAATTTTGCCTGGCGCAGACCACGGCAGATCTCCGGAAATAGTCCCTGTTTTTCCGGAGACCGGTGAAGCGGACGAAAAGAAAACACCTGTTTTACCCGGAGCTGTTCAGCATTGTTTCCAGGAGAAGTGTTTTCATTTTCAGGCACGAATCTGTTCTTTGAACGTCTGAATATGACAGTCCGGAAAGGTTCGTAAATTCACGATTTTTCATGGATTTCTATATTTTTATCGCTATAGTTTCAGGCGCGGCATCTTATTTGTTAACGATAAACAGCTCTTTTTTTGAGCGCGATGTTATGAATTCTCAAATCTTTGAAGAAGTTTTATCAGAAAACAGCATCGTTAGGTATTGCGCAAAAAGCACCGAGTGATTATTTGTCCTCGCACAGCATTCTCGGCGCCCGGAAAGTTTAAGTGGCCAATTGATTGCGTTGTCTCGTTAAAATGTAACGGAGTTTATCATGAGTGAGAGCAAGCCCGTTTCGCCGCTTCTTGAGCTGACTGCGGAAATCGTTTCTGCACACGTGGCGAATAATTCTTTCGCGGCCGATGGTCTTCCGGCGCTGATCCGCGATGTCTACGCTGCTCTGGAATCTGCCGGTCAGGCCGCGCCGGAGCCGGAAAAGCTGCAGCCCGCCGTTCCCATCAAGCGCTCTGTGTTCCCGGACTATATTGTCTGTCTGGAAGACGGAAAAAAACTGAAGATGCTCAAGCGTCATCTTCAGAGCGCCTATGGCATGACGCCCGAGCAGTATCGTGAGCGCTGGGGTCTGCCCTCTGACTATCCGATGGTCGCTCCGAACTACGCCGAGCGCCGCTCCACACTGGCGCGTGAGATCGGGCTCGGCCGCAAGATCAGCGCGACCGCGGCGCCTGCCGGCGAAGAGGAAAGCACCGGTGGCCGTCGTCGTGGCCGTAAAGCTCAGGCGTAAGCGGAAACATCCGGTCAGGTTCCCCTGACCGGACTGCCGGAAGCCCGGCAGAATAACGATGCGTATATTTCTGTCTGACGCGCTATCTCCGTTCGGTCAGACAGAACAGAGTGCATTCGCCGGATGCAGAGACAGGTAATTCATCTATGAGTTCTGGCGTTGATGCCGTCGTCACCGAGGCGGAACTGAAGCGCAGGCTGCGCCGCTGGCGGGCCGGAGCCACAGCGGTCTTCGTTGTCGCAGTCATGACGGCAGGCGCGCTCGGCCACAGAACAACAGGCTGGAAACCAGCCGCCGTAACCGGTCCTCATCTGGCCCGGCTCAGGGTCAGCGGCGTTATCGGCGCCGATGTCTCCCGATGGACAAAGGCACTTTCAAAAGCAGAGAAGAACCCGGCCGTCAAAGGACTGATCCTCGACGTCGACAGCCCGGGCGGCTCGGTCACGGGTGGCGAGGAACTGCACGACGCCATCGAGCACTTTGCGAAAGTCAAACCCGTCGTCACCACCATGGGCGGCGTTGGCGCGTCCGCCGGGTACATGATCGCCCTTCCGTCAAAACGAATTTTCGCGGAACGCAGCACGCTGACCGGCTCCATCGGCGTCATCATGGAAAGCCCGGATGTCTCGGGTCTTCTCGGCAAGATCGGCGTGAACGTCGATGAACTCGTCTCCGGACCGCTCAAGGGACAGCCTTCGGTCGTAAAACCGCTCTCACCGGAAGGGCGCGCCATGCTCCAGGGCGTGGTCGGCAATCTGTTCGATCAGTTCGTCGCAATGGTCGTCACCGGACGTCATATGCCCGAAGACAAGGTCCGGTCCCTGGCCGACGGGCGTCCATACACAGGACAGCAGGCCGTCACGCTCGGTCTGATCGACGCTCTGGGAACCCGTGACGACGCCCGTAACTGGCTGGCGAAAACCTGCGGTCTGAGCGGCGAGCCGGAAGTCGTGACGATCGGAGAGGCCACGCGGCGATTCTCCCTGCGCCGTCGCCTGATCGGCCTGTTCGGCGGCGCCGTGATGTCATTAACCGGCCTTGATCCCGCCGAATTTCTGCCACAGGATTCCGAACGTCTTGACGGCGCTGTTTCGATCTGGAAACCTTAGTCCCAGGTGAGGGAGCGCAATGACCAGATCCGAACTTGTGGCTGAAATTGCGGCCGCCAATCCACATCTTCTCGTCAAAGATGTGGAACTCATTGTTCATACTATTTTTGAAGAACTCACCCAGGCGCTGGCCCGCGGTGACCGTATCGAACTGCGCGGCTTCGGCGCATTTACGGTCAAGAAACGGAACGCCCGCGCCGGCCGTAATCCCCGGACCGGCGAAACCGTCGCCGTGGACGAAAAAGTCGTCCCGTTTTTCAAGGCTGGCAAGGAACTGCGCGAGCGCGTCAATCATGCCGAACCAAAGGACGAATAACACCTCCGCCCGCTAAACACCGGTTTTTGTTGAAGCAGGTCGCCCGCCCGTCTAAAATGACACCGGTTTCTGAATGGTCTGACCATTTGCAGGAAGGCGTCCCGGGCAATTCAACACACAGTCCTGATTAGCGGTGGTCCGGAACAAAGCCGCCTCCTGCGTTTTTTGCGTGAGCACGCAGGCTGTAACGCATCTCCGTTCCGGCCAGCCGCCGGTCGCGCCGCCATTTTCGCCGTCGCAGCAGCGTGTCTCTGTCTTCAGAGCCAGACCGGTTTGTCCCGTACGGTACACCACAGCAAAACACCAGCGCATCATCATTACATGCTGCATGGCTGCCTGTCCGCCGGTCCGGTCATCGTCACGCACGGCCGTAAACTCCGCGCCATCGGGCGGCGGGGCAGGCTGCTCGCACCCGTCGGACGCGCCGTCTATTACACCGATGCGCGCCATTACTGCATGCCGGGGAAACATACACGTCGTCGCGGCTGATATTTTCCGCCTGGTTTTGTGTCATTTCCCCTGACCTGGTCCCTCGCGAAGGCCTGACTTTCTGCTAGACTGAATTGCCTGACGGGATTCAGCCTCAGCGGAATCGCAGGCGAATTCGGGAAGGCGGCATTTTACAGACCGTCATTGGGCAGCGGGTTGTTCCGTCACGCTGACGGCCCCGCGTGGAACAGGGACCGATATGGATACGATGACTGCTCAGGATCACGCGGAGAAAGCCCGCACTCCGGCGGAAAGAACAACTGCCACAATTGTGCCGGTCATCCTGTCGGGTGGTTCAGGAACGCGGTTATGGCCCATGTCCCGCGCCAGCTATCCGAAACAGCTCTGGCCATTACTGAGCGACAACTCCCTGCTGCAGGAAACGGCGCTCCGGGCGCGCAGATTCTCCACGGCCGCCCCCGTCATTGTCTGCAATGAAGAACATCGATTCCTGATCGCGGAACAGCTCCGCGAAGCCGGCGTCACCTCTCCACGCATCCTGCTGGAGCCCGTCGGCCGTAACTCCGCACCCGCCATCGCGGCGGCGGCTCTGCTCGTCGCCGAGACGGACCCCGGCGCAATTCTGTGGCTGATGGCGGCCGACGCCGCGATGCTGAAACCCGATGCCCTGTCCGCCGCATTGCAGAGCGCCGTCGGCGGGGCCGAACGCGGCATGGTCGTGACCTTTGGAATGAAGCCGACCCGGCCTGAAACAGGGTACGGCTATATCGAGGTCGGAGCGGCCCTGCCCGATGTCGAAGGCGCGTTTCGCGTCAAAGCCTTCCGTGAGAAACCGGACGCCGCACAGGCGGAAGAATTCCTGAAAGCCGGTGATTATCTCTGGAACTCCGGCATGTTCATGTTCCGCGCCGATACGCTGATTCGCGAGATGGAAGAGCATGCCCCGGACGTGATGACCGGCGTGCGCGAAGCCTATGCCGCCCGGCGCGGCGATCTGTTCTTCGAGCGCCTCGGTGCGGAAGAATTCCGCCAGGTGCCCGATATTTCAATCGACTACGCCGTAGCCGAGCGCAGCAGCAATGTCGCCGTGGTTCCTGCCGATCTCGGCTGGTCCGATGTCGGCAGCTGGGACGCCCTGTGGGACATCAGCCCCAAGGACGCAGACGGTAATGTCGCCATCGGGGATGTCCTGATCGAAGACACGAAAAACTGCTACGTGCGCTCGGAAAAATATCTGACGGCCGTCGCCGGCGTCGAGGATCTCGTCGTGGTGGCAACGGACGATGCCGTATTCGTCACGCATCGCGACCGGGCGCAGGACGTCAAAAAGATCGTTGAACGCCTGAAGAAGGAAAAACGACCCGAGGCCGCGACCCATAACCGCTGTTACCGCCCCTGGGGTTTTTACGAGAGCCTCATTCAGAATGACAGATTCCAGGTGAAACGGATCGTCGTTCAGCCAGGCGAGAAACTTTCCCTGCAGAAGCATTTTCACCGGGCGGAGCACTGGGTTGTCGTGGGGGGCGTCGCTCTCGTGACCCGCGACGACGATAAGGTGCTGGTGCGTGAAAACGAAAGTATCTATCTGCCGCTGGGATGCATCCACCGGATGGAAAATCCCGGCAAAATTCCTCTGACTCTCATCGAGGTGCAGACCGGATCGTATCTCGGTGAAGACGATATCGTCCGCATCGAGGATACGTATAACCGAAGCTGACCAGTGATCGCCCGGTTTTACCCGGGCGATTATACATTGTGCAAACAGGAGATACGGCAGAGCTCTGCCCTGCACCCATTATTTTAACAAACCGGGATCAAAGGGACCGCGTCCCTTTGTGGGGTTCGGGACAAAGCCCTGAAAAGTCACCGCACCTGACCCGGATTCCGGCAGTGTTTTCCCGGCGTAAAATGAAAAATGCCTGCTATATCCGGTCACGGACATAACAGGCATTCATTCGGAACTGTCATCAGAGCGGAAAAATCAGCCCCGCAGGCCAAGCTCGCTGGTCAGGAAATCACGGAAGACCGCAACACGCTTGGAACTGCGCAGCTCTTCCGGATAGACAAAGAACGCTTCCACAAGAGGCGGCTCAATCGCTGGCAGCACCTTTACCAGATCGGGATACTCGGACACCGCATAACCCGGAACCGACCCAATCCCCAGCCCGGCGGAAATGGCGTCCGCCATGGCAACCATGCTGTTGACCTCAAGCCGCGCGCCACGCCGGCTGCCTTCCGGCATCCCGGCCTCAAGAAGCCAGTTGATGTGCGGAACCGGCGGATGATAGCCGCCAAACGCCACCAGCTTATGAGCGGAAAGATCATCCAGAGTGGCCGGCTGGCCATACTGCTCGATATAACGCCGCGACGCGTAGACCGGCAGCGGGAAATCCGCGAGATGACGCTGAATCAGATCCGGCTGACGCGGCGCGTGCATCCGCACAGCCACATCCGCCTCACGCATACCGAGATCAAGATCGTTATCCTCAAGGATCAGCGTGATCGCGATCTCGGAATTCTGTTCCATGAACCGGTGCAGGCGCGGCATCAGCCAGCAGCTGCCAAACCCGGTCGTGGTGGTGACACGCAGACGGCCGGCAGCCTTTTCCTTGCTCTCGGTGAGCAGGGTCTGCGTCATTTCAAGTTTCGAGAAAACTTCACGAACGGTCTGATTCAAAGTCTCGCCCTGCTCGGTCAGGATCAGACCGCGGGCGTGCCGGTGAAACAATGGCACCTGAAGCACATCTTCAAGCGCAGAAATCTGACGCGATACAGCTGACTGGCTGAGGTTCAGAACATCACCGGCATGGGTGAAGGAACCAGCTTCCGCAACCGCGTGGAATATCCTGAGTTTGTCCCAGTCCACCCCAATCTCCCTGGTCATGCGAGCCACGCCATCCGGTATGGCGTCCCATGCGTGTGGTGCAGGAATTGTTGAGACAGGTCAAGTATTCTGACATCAGCCGGTAACAATTCCGCCAAGCCAGCGCTCCGCGTCCAGCGCCGCCATGCACCCCGTTCCGGCCGCCGTCACCGCCTGCCGGTATATTTTGTCCTGCACGTCACCGGCCGCAAAAACCCCCGGAACCGATGTCCGCGTCGTTCCGGCCTCCGTCATCACATAGCCCTCGGCGTCCAGCATCAGCTGGTCATGAAACAGACCGGTATTCGGCGAATGACCGATGGCAATAAACACCCCGTCAACCGCGAGCGTGCTCATCGTCTCGTTCAGCGTGTTGCACAGCTCAACCCCGGTCACGGTCGGAGGCACGCCCGCGCTGTGAATGTCCGCCACCACCGAATTCCAGATCACCGAGACCTTCGGGTTCGCGAGAAGCCGGTCCTGCAGAATTTTCTCGGCCCGCAGGGAATCACGACGATGAATCAGCGTCACATGCGCCGCGTGATGCGTCAGATAGAGAGCCTCTTCCACCGCCGTGTTGCCGCCACCCACAACAGCAACCTTCTTTCCCCGGAAGAAGAAACCGTCACAGGTCGCGCAGGCCGAGACCCCCGCGCCCTGCAGCCGCTTCTCGTTCGGCAGACCCAGCCACCGCGCCTGCGCGCCGGTCGCAATGATGACGGAACGGGCGTGATAAATATCGCCGCCATCCAGAGTCACCCGGAACGGCGCGCCATGCCGGAAGTCCACCTCCGTCACCAGATCATGCAGAATCGTGGTGCCGACATGCTCCGCCTGCGCCGCCATCTGCTCCATGAGCCAGGGCCCCTGGATCGCCTGAGCAAAGCCCGGATAGTTCTCGACATCGGTGGTGATCATCAGCTGACCGCCAGGCTGCATCCCGGCGACGAGAACAGGGCTGAGATTTGCGCGGGCCGCATAAATCGCCGCCGTATACCCGGCCGGTCCGGCGCCAATGATCAGAAGGTCTGTCGTCAACGTCTTGTTCCCAGAATCCATTACGGCACCCTGACTCCATTCGTGAATGCGGCCGGCGCGCCATAACGCCCGAAGTCGTAACGCCCGAATCGGACCGCCGATAATGGTCCGATATGGCGTCCCGGCCGGAGAGGAGCAACCCGCGCGCCGTTTCCCGCGCCTTTGCCGGCCCGGATCATGACCGCCGGAGCAGGCTTTGCACAGCCATCCCGCTTCGTCCTATATCGGTGCCGGACCGGGCAGGGAGAGGCGGGGTGGCCGCAGCGGAACTCGATATAACCGATCGGCGGATCATTTCCGAACTGCAGGCAGACGGGCGCATGACCAATGTCGAACTCGCCCGCCGCGTCGGGATCTCCGCGCCGCCCTGCCTGCGGCGTGTCCGCCGGCTCGAAGAAACCGGCATCATCACCGGCTACCGGGCCGAGACGGATCTGCACGCGCTGGGCTGGTCCATCATGCTGTTCGCGCTGATCGGCCTCGACAGCCAGAAGGAAACCGTCCTCACAGGATTCGAAACCATGGTCGCCGCCTGGCCGGAAGCGCTGGAATGCCACATGATCCGCGGCGGCGGCGACTTCCTGGTCCGGCTGGCCGCACGCGACACCGCCCATGAAAACCAGCTCACCCGCCGCCTGACCGAGGCGCCCCATGTCGCGCGCGTCCAGACGCTGCAGACGATCCGCACCAGCCTCTCGCGGCCGCCGTCTTCAGATCCGCACGCCGAGAACGATAAGATATCATTATGCCCATAACAGAATCCCGGGATTCAGTAATCGCCGCCCCGGTCCCGATCCCGGCCGCTCCCGACGCCCAGTGCGGCAAAGAGGACATCGTACCGGACACCGGCACGTCCTCGCCCCCCGGCAGCCAGACGGAAGCGCGCACGGGCAGCCCGGAAATCACCGTCGTCGTCCCCTGTTACAGGGAAGCCGCTAACGTCCGTCCCCTCGTCGACGCCCTGACGAAAGCCCTTGCCGGCCGGAGCTGGGAAGTCGTCTTCGTCGACGATAACTCTCCCGACGGCACCATCGACCAGGTCCGCGCCCTCGCCGAAATCAACTGGCGGGTGCGGGGCATCAGCCGGATCGGACGGCGCGGCCTTTCCTCCGCTGTGATCGAGGGGGCCCTCTCTTCCTCGGCCCGTTACATCGCGGTCATGGACGGCGATCTGCAGCACGACGAGACGCAGCTCGGCGCCCTGATCGACGCAGTGGCCGGCGGGCATTGCGATATCGCCATCGGCAGCCGCCATGTCGAGGGCGGCGATAACAGCGGTCTCGCCAACGCCTGGCGTCACGCCCTCTCGGATGGCGGTATCCGGCTCGCCCAGATGATGCTGCCGGTACGTGTCGGCGACCCGATGAGCGGCTTCTTCGCCCTGCGCCGGGATTTTTTCGCCCGCACGGCGCCACGGCTCTCCGGACAGGGCTTCAAGATTCTGATGGACCTCATCCTCTCCGCACCCGGACCGGTGCGCGTGGAGGAAATTCCCTGCACATTCCGCCCCCGCGTCGCCGGCGAAAGCAAGCTCGACGTGCTGGTCCTGCTCCAGTTCGCCGCGCTCATGCTCGACAAGCTGTTCCGGGGATGGCTGCCCATCCGCTTCCTTGCCTTCGCCGCCGTCGGCGCGGTCGGCGTGGCCGTGAACCTCGCGGTGATGAACGTCATGCGCCTCGCAGGCGCGGAATTCGAAACAGCCCAGGCAACCGGCACCCTGATCGCGATCCTGGTGAATTTCTGGCTCGATAACACACTCACCTACCGCGACCGCCGCCTGCGCGGATCCCGGCTCTATGGCGGGCTGATCGTCTTCCTCCTCGTCTCCTCCGTCGGAGCGTGGGCCAATATCGGCATCGCACAGCTTTTCCGGGCCGACGGACAGGGATGGGGCCAGGCGAGCGCTGCCGGAGCCGTCATCGGCGTGGTGTGGAATTACGCCGTCTCATCGACACTGATCTGGCGCCCGAGGTGAACGGCCGGCGCCACCGCACACACCAGGCCTCATGACCGGAAGCCGCTCAGCGCATCCCGCCTCTTCAGTGCGTCTCGCCGTGTCCGCCCTTACCGGCGTGACGCTCCTTCGCCTCCTTGCCGCCGCGTATCTGCCGGTGACCCCGGACGAAGCCTATTACTGGACCTGGTCCCGCCACCTCCAGGCCAGCTATCTCGATCATCCGCCGATGGTCGCCCTCTGGATACGCGCCGGTACGATCCTGTTCGGCAATACCGGCTTCGGAATACGGGTCACCGGACCCCTCGCCGCCGCGGCCGGAACACTCCTCATCGCCGCCGCAACCCGTGACTTCATGGCGGCCCGGTCCACCGCAGACAGATGCGCGACCGATGACGTGACGCCCCCTGTCATCGCCGGCCTGCTGCTCAACGCCACGCTCGCCCTCGGCCTGGGGGCGGTCATGATGACCCCCGATACGCCGCTGCTGTTCTTCATGGCCCTCTTTCTCGCGGCGCTCGGACGCCTTGCCGCGACAGGAAACGGGCGCTGGTGGCTGCTGCTCGGGATGGCCGCCGGACTCGGCTTCGACAGCAAATACACAGTGCTTTTGCCGGCCGCCGGCATCGGTGTCTGGTGCCTGCTCACCCGGCCAGGCCGCGCATGGCTGAAAACTCCCTGGCCGTGGGCGGCTCTGCTTCTTTCAGCAATACTGACCACACCGGTACTCTGGTGGAATGACACGCATGGCTGGGCAAGCTTTATCCGCCAGGGCGGCCGCGCCGGCGACTGGAAGCCTGCGCGCGCAGCACAGTTCCTGGGCGAACTGACCGGAGGCCAGATCGGCCTGCTGACACCCGGCATCTTCCTCCTCTGTGTCATCGCATTCCGGAAGGCCCTCCGCAGCCACGAGGCGACCGACCGGCTCCTGCTCACCGTGACCGGCATTCCGCTTCTCGTCTTTCTCCAGCATGCGCTGGGAGACCGTGTGCAGGCGAACTGGCCGGTCCTGATCTACCCGCCGCTGGTCGTGCTCACAGCACTCTCACGCCCGCGCTGGTGGCGCCCCGCCGCGATTCTCGGCTTCACGCTCGGCACCCTGGTCCTCTTCCAGGCCGTAACCGGCGTGCTGCCGCTCAGCCGTCACCTCGACATCACGCTCCGCCAGGGCGGTGGCTGGCCGGCCTTTGCGCGGGTGGTGCAGACGCGGACTCAGAATGCAGCATTCATCGCCTCGGATGATTACGGGCTGGCCTCCGAACTCGCATTCCGGCTGAAGGGCATCCCGGTCCTGGGCGCGGAGCCACGCTGGCAGCTGTTTGATCTGCCCGGTTTCCGCTGCGCCGCCGGGCAGGGGATTCTGATCCGCAACGCCCGCCGCGATTTTCCCGCCGGCAGTCTCTGGCCGAGTCTGGTGTCCCCGGTAACAGAGATTCCGCGCACACGGCATGGCCGCGAGGCTGAACGTTACGTCCTTTATACCGTCCGGTGTCCGCTCCCGCAGGAGATTCTGCAGGATCTGCGGCAACTTCCTGCCATTCGCTGAGCTTTCGTTAAGTCTGTTTTAAGCCGCTCCGGCCAGCATGGCCTCACAGGTCGGAGAGGCGGATGCCCAGAAAAGGGGACAATAAGGCAAGGATCGTCGTCATTCGGCGTGGCGGTGGCGGCGGTGGCGGCCATCACGGCGGCGCATGGAAGATCGCCTATGCGGATTTCGTGACCGCCATGATGGCGTTTTTCCTCGTGATGTGGCTGATCAACGCCACCACGGAACAGCGCCGTCGCGGCATCGCAAATTTCTTCAATCCAATGTCCTCGGAGGGATCGGCCTCGGCTCAGGCCCTCTCCGATCCGGGCACTTCGCCATCCGCCAGCACAGGAGAGGTCCAGGACGGAAAGAACGCGAGCAGCAGCGATTCGAAATCGGGCGCCAGCTCCCCGTCAAAGGAGCAGTCCGCCATGCCGCCCCGTGGCATCGCGCCCGGAAAAGGCGGAGTGCCGGCCCCCTCCGGCGGCTTCGGGCCGGATATCGGTGCCGTGACAGGAAGCAATACCGCAGGATCAGGGACCGACCACCGTCGGAACGGCACCATCCGCGCCCCGGACCCGTCCTTCCCGGACAGAAGCATCGGCATGGTGGCGCTGGCCCCTCCGGATTTCGCCAGAATTGTTCCCGTAGGCGGCACGAAAAACGGCGCCAGCACCTCTCTGGGCGACGGAGCCGACGCGGCGAAACAGGAACAGGAAGATCTGGAACGTGACGCGCAACAGCTGAAAGCAGCCCTGGCGAATGATCCTGCCGGTGCCCAGGCGGCGCAGCAGCTTTCCATTGACGTCGTGCCGCAGGGTCTGCGCATCCAGCTCTCCGAAACCGAGCAGAAGCCGATGTTCGACTCCGGCTCGGCCCGCCTGAACGCCCGCGCCACGCATCTCCTGAACATCATCGCGCCTTACCTGACGGCCATGCCGCAAAAACTGTCGATCTACGGTTACACCGACGGCGCGATCTTCAGAAATAACCGCCAGTCCAACTGGACATTGTCCGGAGCGCGCGCCGATTCCGCGCGGAGTGTCCTCACCCAGGACGGATTTCCGGAGAGCCGGCTGGTCGAGGTGTCCGGTCGCGCCGACCGGGACCTTGCACTGCCCGATGATCCTGGCGCCGCGGCAAATCGCCGTGTCGTGCTGATGCTGCACCGTGAGCACGACATCACTTTGCCGGACGCCACTCCCGCATTGGGCACCTCCACGCCGGACACATCCGCGCCAGATACATCCAAGTCAGGCTCTCCGGATCACGCCACCGACCCGTCATGACCATGAACTACCGCGGCACAACACCGCATCACTCCGGGATGAGGACAAACTGAATGTTGGTAATCGGCGGGCTGGTTTTCCTGCTGCTCTGCGTTTTTGGCTCGTTTGTGGCTTCCGGTGGCGCAATCGTGCCGCTCGTCGTCTCCATGCCCTTCGAGCTGATTACGATTCTCGGCGCCGGTATCGGTACCTTCCTCATGGCGAATTCCATGAGCGATCTGAAACACGTTCCCGGCGCCTTCAAAGCGGCGCTGAAAGGGCCGGCTTTCGGACGTCAGGATTATCTCGACCTGCTCGGCCTCCTGTTTTTCTTCACGAGGCTCGCGCAGAGTCACGGCGTGATGGCGCTCGAACCCCATATCGAAACGCCGACGGAGAGCACCGCTTTCGCAAACTATCCGAAAATCAGGGACAACAGCCGCGTACGGAATCTGATCTGCGACTATCTGCGCATGATCAGCATGAACATGGACGATCCGTTCCAGTTCGACGAGGTCATGACCCGCGAACTCTCCAAAAACCTTAAGGAAGACACGCATGTCGCACACGGCATGCAGTCGCTTGCCGATGCGCTCCCGGCTCTCGGAATCGTCGCCGCCGTCCTCGGTGTCATCAAGACCATGGGGTCCATCAGCAAACCTCCCGAAGTGCTCGGCGAAATGATCGCAGGCGCGCTGTCGGGAACCTTTCTGGGCGTGCTTCTCGCCTATGGCATGGTCGGCCCGTTCGCCGCGCGCATACAGAGTGTAGTCGAAGAGGACGCAGCCTATTATGATCTGATTCGGGTCGTGCTCGTCGCCTTCCTGCAGGGCAACGCGCCGCAGGTCAGCGTCGAGATCGGCCGTAAAGATATTCCGGTGCCCCTGATGCCCAGCTTCGAAGAGGTCGATACCGCGATCAGCGAGCTTGCCATCGGCTGAGGACCGGTGACAGGACTGGAGAAAGAGTGGCTGCGGACGGCGCAAACGGAGATCTGGCTCGTTACATCACCCCGGCCGGACTGCATCTCATGCGGCAGGAACTGTCCAGACTGCTCCGCGAGGACCGGCCGTCCGTCGTCGAGGTCGTGTCCTGGGCAGCGGGGAATGGCGACCGCTCCGAAAATGGCGATTATATTTACGGCAAAAAACGCCTTCGGGAGATCGACCGGCGCATCCGCTTCCTGACAAAGCGGGTCGAAAACGCCATTGAAGTCAATCCGGCCGCCCAGGCACGTCGGGACAAGGTGTTTTTCGGCGCCACGGTTGTGTACGCCGATGAGAGCGACAGAGAAATCACCGTCACCATCGTCGGGGCCGACGAGGCAGTGTCCACACGCGGTGAAATCACGCTTCTGGCCCCCGTCGCCCGCGCCCTGCTCGGTCATGGCGCCGGCGACGAGATCACGCTCCGCACGCCACGCGGCCCGGAACAGATCGAGATTCTGAGCATATCCTATCCTGCGGCGTCATAATTCCGGAGACCCCGGAGATCCGCCAGTTCCTGCGAGACAGGTCAGTTCCGGACGGACACCGCGACGGCGCATGGACAGCACGACAGACCGGCTTTCCTCCCGGACGGGATTTGCTCTAAGACGAATCAGCGAGAAATGGAGCAGATCATGACCACCGGGCTGGATGTCGCAGTTCAGATGGATCCTCTCGAAGGGATCGACATCAACGGAGATTCCTCCTTTGCGATGATGCTGGAGGCCCAGGCGCGCGGAAGCCGCCTGTTCGTGTACGGCGTGGAGACACTTGCCCTCAGCGAAGGAGGGCAGGAAGAAGGGAAGGGTTATACGAACCGGCTCACGGCTCTGGTCCGCCCCGTCACCGTCCGGCGCGAAAAAGGCAATCACGCCACCTTCGGCGAACCCGTCCGTCGCAATCTCAGCGAGATGGACGTGATCCTTATGCGTCAGGACCCGCCCTTCGACATGGCCTACATCACCGCGACACACATGCTCGAACACGTCCACGGTGTCGGACCGGGCAAAGCCCTCGTGGTCAACGATCCGCGCTTCGTGCGGGACTCGCCCGAAAAACTGCTGGTCACGCATTACCCGGAGCTGATGCCGCCAACCCTCGTCACCTGGGACGTGCATGAAATCCGCGCCTTCCGGAAGAAATGGAAAGACATCATCGTCAAACCGCTGTTCGGAAACGGTGGCAGCGGCGTATTCCGCATTCGTGAGGACGATCAGAACCTGAACGCCCTGCTTGAAATGCACTTCGCCCGGTCCCGCGAACCCCTGATGATCCAGCGTTACGAACCGGCCGTCCGGGCAGGCGACAAGCGCATCATCCTCGCGGACGGCACGCCCATCGGCGCGATCAACCGCGTGCCGGCGGAAGGAGAGGCCCGGTCGAACATGCATGTCGGCGGCGTGGCGAAAAAAGTCGATCTGACACCGCGCGACCGCGAAATCTGCGAAGCGATCGGACCCATGCTGAAAGAGCGCGGCCTGATTTTTGTGGGAATCGATGTCATCGGAGACTGGCTGACCGAGATCAATGTCACATCCCCGACCGGGCTTCAGGAACTCGCCCGCTTCGACGGGACAAACCCGGCCGGAATATTGTGGGACTGTATCGAAGCCCGCCTGCACGCCGCCGGGCAGGACTGAAAGGCCGCCCGCCGCATATCATCTGGCTCCGCTTCGTCCCCGGCGGAGCCACCGGCCCGTCATAAAACAACCGGAAGCCCCGCGGCATCAGGACGCGGTGCGGAAGGAAATGCGGACAGGAGCGTTCGAAAAAAAAGCACCCTGAATCAGGACCCGTCCTGCCGGGCCTTCTTTTTCTGCTCCGCCCGCTCCCGCCGCTGCTGCAATCTCTCGAAAATATCGAACCGGCAGTCGATCCAGTCGCGGATCTGCCAGCGCCAGTAAAAAACAAAAATACTGGCCCAGGAGACAATACTGAAAAAAACAAGAAACAGAATCACGCCATCGCTCCCGCCGGCCCGGCACCGGCTCCGTCCGTCGCTTCGGCATATCCGTTACCGCCATGCCTGTCCGCCATGCTTCCGTACCGGGCTGAACGCCCCGTCCGGAAAACGCCCCGACCCGCATCAGAATGCGCCGGCCCGCATGTCAGGAGCCTGCATGTCGGGAGTAAGTTCACGAGGTTAAATGCTCCCTGGTGCCATGAATTTTTGCATGCGCTTTCAGTGTAGGGGAACACCAGCCATGAAAAAAGACGGAACGGATCAGGAAAAACAGGATGAGGACTTTGTCCCCGGCATGCTGTATGGCAATGTCCGGTCCCGGCGTGGCGCGGAAAACCGTTTTGGTGACTTCCGGACTGTGTCTTGAGTTTTCAACCCCTTGTGGAACCTGGTTACGCCGGGCAGATAGGACGCATGAGCGAAGTCTTGCAAGGTGTCCGCGATGAGTCCGCGGAAGACGTGTCCCCCTCTCAGGAGTCGCACGGTCCGCGTGTCGCCCTTGATGCCGATGCCGTAAAGGCAGCCTACCGGCGCTGGGCCGGTGTCTACGACACCGTGTTCGGCGGAATATCCGCATTCGGACGCAGACGGGCGGTTTCAGCCGTCAACCGCCTGCCGGGAAGCCGGGTGCTGGAGGTCGGTGTCGGAACCGGGCTGGCCCTGCCGCATTACACGGCGAGCAAACGCATCACCGGAATCGATCTGTCCTCCGACATGCTCGAGCGCGCCCGGGAGCGCGTGCGCCGCGACAGGCTCACCAATGTCGACGCCCTGCTCGAAATGGACGCGGAAGAAACCCGCTTCGCCGACGCCTCCTTCGATATCGCGGTGGCGATGTTCGTCGCTTCGGTCGTCCCGCACCCGCGCCGCCTGCTGGCCGAGCTCAAGCGCGTGGTGAAACCGGGCGGCCATATCCTGTTCGTCAATCATTTTCTCGCACCGAACGGTGTGCGCGGCGCAATCGAGCGCGGCATGGCGCGCGCCTCGCACTCGCTGGGATGGCATCCGGATTTCGCCATGGAAGCCCTGCTGCCGCCCGCCGACATGGCCCGCGCCTGTGTCGAGCCGGTGCCGCCCGTGGGTCTGTTTACCCTCGTCACCCTGACACGGGAGCCCGATGCGGCCTCAGGCACGGTCAGCGCGGTGCCACAGGAAGAAGTCGCCTGAGATAAGAATAACCCTGAGATAAGAATAACGATGTCCGGGGCGCGTCATAAGCAATGCAGGGCTGTCGCCCCGCGCCCCCATCAGACTTTTGACTTTCGTGAAATTCCGGTAAGGCTTCGGTCAGGGATACTGTTCAGAACGGGCCGTGCCTTCATGGCCGTCCGTCCTGCCACCGACCGGTCCGGTGATCCGTCAAACGAAAGACGCATGCGACGATGCCTGGTAAGACGCAAGTTTCGGACAAACTGAACAGCACGGCAGGCGCCGCCGGGCCAGCCCCGGTCACAGCGCCTGTCCCGGCCGTTTCCGTCGCGTCTCTCACTCTCGCCGTGGCCGTGGGCAGCATCGCCGGCGTGACAGGTATCCTGCAGGAAGCCCGCCTTCTCCCCGACGCGCTGACATCGGAAGCCACCCGATTCCACCCGGTCGCCATGCTTCTTTTCGTCGCCGTGCCTGCCTTTCTGGGTGGCTTTGGACGACTTTTTCTGTCGCGAGATCTCGCTGATCCGACGCAGAGAAATGGCGGTCTGGCCCGTCTCCCGATCCTGGACGCGCTGTCCATCGGCATGATGACGGTCTCGCTGCTGGCCTTCATCGCGGGCGGAAGCGCCGGTCCGGCAGCGGCGGCCGGGCTGCTGCTCTGGAGCATCGGCGCAATTCTGCTTGCGACAACAACCGTCGCGACCATCCTCGACAGCCGCGCCGGCCCAGGCCGCGTCGCACCGCGCGGACAGATCGGAACAGTCCGCTCTGCTCCCCTTTCGCTCTTTGCCTGGACGCAGTTTTTCGCCGCCATCGGGCTTCTGTTCGCGGCCCCCGTGATGGCGGCCTCCGCGACACGGGCGGTCTTCGCCCACTCCGGCGATGCCGGCGCCATGCTCTCAGCTTTCTCCATGCCTGTCACGCTGGTCGTCCTCGTCTCGGCTTTCGGCCTCGCCGCCCGGATTTTCGACAGCGCGGCGCCGCTCACAGCCCGAAGCCGGCTGGCAACAGCGGCCCTCGCCGGCGTAACCGCCGATGGCGGCGCCGTGCTCTGGGCGCGCGGTATTCTGACCCATCAGACTCAGTCCACAATCACACTGGCCGGAACCTGCCTCGCCGCTGTGGCGTCGCTCGCTTTCGCCGGCCTCTGGATTCGCGCCCTGTGGCGCCAGACCGTCCCGATGCGGAACCGCGTCGGCGTGCCGGTGCTGTGGGTTTCGGGCTTCTTTGTATTTCTCGCCGCCGGCTGGGGCGTGCAGATGAGCAGCGGCCGCGGCCTGCATGCCGCCGTGCTGAGCGGCGCGGTCTTCGTGCTGTTCGGCGCGTTTTATAACTGGCTGGAAACCGTGTCCGAAGGACGCTACCCGGCCGGCGCCGCACGGCTGCAGTTCGGACTCCTCTTTGCGGGAGCGGTGCTCTCGGCCGCAGGCGGCCCCGTCATTCACGGTCCTGTCCAGATTGCAGGTGACATCGCCATGGCCGCTTCTCTGGCCGTGTTCATGATTGTGCTGGCCGGCGCCACAAGACAGTATGGCCATGACACCGCAGGGCAGGGCGCTGCTTTGTCAGATTCTGCCCTGTCCCATACGGCGGACGCACGATGAGCGGCGCGACGGCTGCAGAGCGGGCTCCCCGCCAGCGATTCGAAACGGCCCGCGTCGGCACCCGTGCCGGCGACTGGGTCCAGCTTCTCAAACCCCGCGTCATCTCGCTGGTGGTGTTCACCGGCGCCGCCGGCCTGATCGTGGCTCCCGGCCCGGTCAGCCCGGTCATCGCCGCGGTCAGCATCCTCTGCATCTGCCTCGCCTCCGGCGCCGCCGGCGCGATCAACATGTGGTACGACCGCGATATCGACATCGTCATGCAGCGCACCGCCACACGCCCGATTCCCGGCGGACGCATCCCGCCCGACGAGGCGCTGGCCTATGGCCTCGGTCTCTCGGTGCTGTCCGTCGCGCTGATGTGGCTGGCCACAAGCACACTGGCCGCCGGTATTCTGGCCTTCTCGATCTTCTTCTACGCCGTCATCTACACGATGTGGCTGAAGCGCTCGACGCCGCAGAACATCGTCATCGGCGGCGCGGCAGGAGCCTTCCCGCCAATGATCGGCTGGGCCGCCGCGACGGGCTCTCTCGCCGTGCTGCCGGTCGTGATGTTCGCGATCGTCTTCCTGTGGACCCCCCCGCATTTCTGGTCGCTGTCGCTCTACGCCTGTAAGGATTACGGCCGCGCCGGCATCCCAATGCTGCCCGTCGTGCGCGGCGCCCGGCACACGCGCTGGAACATCTTCGTCTACACATTGCTGCTTCTGGCCGTGTCGCTCGTGCCGTCCTTCCTGCATCTTTGCGGAACGCTCTACACCGTCACGGCCCTGGTGCTCGGACTCGGCTTCGTGGCCTGCGCCGTGCGGGTGCTGCTCGAAAAACAGGATGCCAGCGGCGTCAGCCTGAACGGCGACAAGGCCGCGCGCCTCTCATTCCGGTTCTCCCTGGCTTATCTGTTCCTGCTGTTCTGCGGTCTGCTCGCGGACCATGGACTGACCTGGTGGCTGTCATGATCGCAACGGAAAATCCGGCGGAGCGCCCGGCCGGGCTCGGGCTCTCAACATTCGAACAGACCGAACTGACCCGCCGCCAGCGCGGCCGTGTGCTCAGCCTGGTCGGCTTCACGCTGGCGATGGCCCTGGTGATTTACGCGGTCGCGCTGATCCGTCTCTGAGGCGAGGCTTTCCAGAGTTTTGCCTCCACGCTTCATAAAGGCCCCTCCGACCGGTTTCGCTCAGTAAACCGGTCGGAGGACAGCGCCCGTCAGCCGGCGCGCACCAGTTCGTACAGTCCGATCGCCGCCGCCACCGACACGTTCAGACTCTCCATCGTGCCCGGCATGAACAGCCCCGCAATCTCGTCGCAGCCCTCGCGCGTCAGACGCCGCAGACCGTCTCCCTCGGAGCCGAGCACCAGCGCCGCCCGTCGTCCCCCCAGAGAACCGCCATCCAGCCGGCCACCCCCGGCGTCCAGACCGATCGTCCAGATGTCATGCTGCTTCAGCGTGTCGAGGCATCGCGCCAGATTCACCACACGCACCATCGGAACGATCTCCAGCGCCCCGGAAGCCGCCTTCGCCAGCGCCGCGCTCTCCTCCGGCGCATGCCGGTCCTGCATCACCACACAGGCCGCTCCGAACGCCGCCGCCGAACGCAGAATGGCGCCGACATTGCGCGGGTCCGTCACCTGATCGAGCACCAGAACCGGACCGGGACGCTCCAGCGCATCCTCCAGATCAGTCGCTTCCAGCGGCTCCACCAGCACCGCAACCCCCTGATGTACGGTGTCCGCGCCAAGCAGGGCGGTAAACTGCGCCCGCTCCGCCCGCTCAGCCACTGCCGGCAACGGAACGGAGAGCCGCTTTACAAAATCCTCCTGCGCCTCGGCGGAAAGCAGAATCCGATGCACCGTCCGGTGCGGATTCTCCAGAACCGCCTGTGACGCATGGACCCCCGCTATCCAGTAAGGTCCGGCCCCACGCCCGGATGACCGCCCGTGCCGCCGTGGCGAACGATGCGCCTCGCGGGAGGCCGCACCCTCCGGAGCCGGACGATCGCCGCCTCCGTGCCGGTGACGCTGACCGTCCTGCGGCCGCCCCGACGAGGAATGGCCCGGGGGATGGCCGGGGGAATGACCAGAAGAATGATTTGGGGATGAGTGACGGGATTTCGGGGGACGGGATGTGCGCATGCGCCTGCTATACGACGGCACCGATGCCGCGTCATCACATCCGTTATGGACGCCCGCCCTTCAGGCCACCGTCACCATCCGGCGCCAGAAGACCGAAGAGGCGGAAAAGTATGACAGGAAGGGGAAAGGATAGTGTTGACACGACCGCCAGAGCCCCGTAATTCCTCCTCCCGTCGGACAGGTGCCCGAGTGGCTAAAGGGGGCGGACTGTAAATCCGCTGGCGTACGCCTACGTTGGTTCGAATCCAACCCTGTCCACCATCTTCTCCCGAAATTCAGAACAAGCAGAACTCTCACGCATCGTCTGATGTGTGGCTGGGTCTGATGTGTGGCCGGCGAGAGACATCCCCGGCAGGACTGCTCCCGGCTGATCCGGAAAGAAAAATCCCGGCACGAAGCCGGGACCAGATGGCGGAAAACCGCGCCTTAATCAGTATCCGCCACCACCACCGGGGCCACGTCCCATCCCCATACCGCCATTTCCGCCACCATTTCCGAATCCGGACTGACCGCCACCCATCGGACCACCGCGCTGACCGCCGCCCTGACCTCTGTCATATCTGTCACGGTCATGATGATGAGGCGGTCCCATACACGCCGACACCGACAAAGCCAGTCCGGCAGCGAGCGTTAAGGTGAGGATTTTCTTCATAGATATCTCCATTCTCCGCTATCACGATCCCGCCTGAACATGCGTACATCATGGCGCGTATGTGACAGAGTGAAACCTGTCTCCGCGATCCATGCCACGCCCGCTTCCCGCCGGATACACGCCATAACGCCGGATACGCTCCTTCGTCGCCAGATGGCACGACACGCTGCCAGCCAGCCCCTGACGCAAAACCCGACCCCGGCCCGGAGACAGGCTTCAGTCACGGCGCTTCCGGCGTTATGACGGATCATGTCCGCACAGCCCCCCGCACTCGTCTGGTTCCGCGAAGATTTCCGCCTCGCCGATAACGCCGCCCTCACGGATGCCGCCCAAAGCGGCGCGCCCCTGCTGTGCCTCGTCATTCTCGACGACGCCAGCCTGCCCGGAGCCGCCGCCCGCTGGTGGCTGGACGGCGCAATCCGCGCGCTCGACACGCAGCTGCAATCGCGGGGTGGCAGGCTCCACGTCTTTCACGGCCCGTCCCGCGAGGTCCTGCCCCGGATCGTCAGACAGACCGGTGCCCGCTCCGTCTTCTGGAACCGCCGCTACGACCCGAACGGCCGGGAAACAGACGCGGCCATCAAAACGGAGCTGAAAGAAGCCGGAATCACCGTCCGCAGCCATGCCGGCGCCCTCCTGCACGAACCATGGGCCGTCCGCACCCAGTCCGGAACGCCGTTCCAGGTCTTCACGGCGTTCTGGCGCAGCGCCCGCGACCTCGGCGATCCCCGGCCACCTCTGCCGGAGCCGTCCGCCCTGACCTTCGCGGACCTGCCTCCGGCCTGCGCCCACGCAGGCCTCACCCCCGATGATTACGCGCTCCGCCCCGCAAAACCCGACTGGGCACAGGGCCTGCGGGACGAATGGGAACCGGGAGAAGAAACGGCCCACGATCTGCTCGGAACATTCCTGACGGAGAATCTGGCAACCTACGCCGCCTCGCGGGATTTCCCGGCCCGGAACACCAGCTCACGTCTGTCGCCCTTTCTCCGCTTCGGCCACATCACCCCCGGTCAGATCTGGCACGCCACCGCTGAAAAAGCCGGAACCGCCAGCCAGACAGATACCGCTAAATTTCTCGCCGAGCTGGGCTGGCGCGAATTCGCCTGGTCGCTCCTGTTCACCCACGACGATCTCGCCACCCGTAACCTGCGCCCCGCTTTCGACGCCATGCCCTGGCGCAACGATCCAGAAGCCCTGAAAGCCTGGCAGCAGGGCCGCACCGGTTACCCGCTGGTCGACGCCGGAATGCGCCAGCTCTGGCACACCGGCTGGATGCACAACCGGGTCCGCATGGTGGTGGCGTCGTTTCTCGTGAAACATCTGCTGATCGACTGGCGCGAAGGAGAACGCTGGTTCGCGGACACGCTGGTCGATCACGACCCGGCAAGCAACGCCACGAACTGGCAGTGGAACGCCGGCACCGGCGTCGACGCCGCCCCGTTCTTCCGGGTGATGAACCCGATCCTGCAATCCCGAAAATTCGATCCCGACGGCAGCTACATCCGGCGCTGGGTGCCGGAACTGGCGCCCCTGCCGGACAGCGCAATCCATGCCCCGTGGGAGGCCGGCGAGGACACGCTCCGCCAGGCTGGCGTCATCCCGGGCGAAACCTGTCCCGCCCCGATCGTCGATCACCGCGAGGCGCGGGAACGGGCGCTCGCCGCCTGGCGCAGCCTGAAACCCTGATAACCGCCCCGCCGGCCTTACCCCGCAGCCAGAGCTCCCAGCCGCAGATGCATCCGCAGCCATAGCCGCACAAGAGCACTCCACGGAAACATACCGTTTCCACCATTTCGATTTAAACCGGCGCTCCGACGGCGCATCTCTGCATCAGAGCCGCTCACCGGAAAACAGGCCCCGAACGGGCCACCCGAACAGACCGCCACAACAGGCACTCCGGAAGCAGGCAGGGAGGAACCATCATGATCGAAGTGAGACCTTTCGCCGGTATCGGCGCCGCCCGCCACGGCTGGCTGGACGCGCATCACCACTTCTCGTTCGCGAATTACCATGATCCCGACCGCGTGCACTGGGGCGCGCTCCGGGTGTGGAACGATGACGCCATCGCAGCCGGCACAGGCTTCCCGCCCCACCCGCATCGCGACATGGAAATCATCACCTATGTGCGCAGCGGTGCGATCACCCATGAGGACAGTCTGGGAAACAAAGGCCGCACGGAAGCCGGCGATGTTCAGGTCATGTCCGCCGGCACCGGCATTACCCACGCGGAATATAACCGCGAAGCCGGCCCGACGACCCTGTTCCAGATCTGGATTATGCCGGACGCCCGCGGTCACGCCCCGCGCTGGGGAGCACGGCCTTTCCCGAAAGGTGACCGCGCGGGTCAGTTCGTGCCGCTCGCCTCGGGCCGGGAAGGGGACGGCGACGCATTATGGATCGGCGCCGACGCCCGTGTCCTCGGCGCCACCGTGAAGGCCGGAGAAAGCGTAACATACGAGACATCGAAGGATCGCTGGCTTTATCTCGTCTCCGCACAGGGGGCCATCCGGGTCAACGGCGTGAAAGCCGATGCGCGGGACGGCGTGGCTATCCATGACGAGGACCGCATCACCGTCACGGCGGATCAGGACGCCGAACTCGTCCTGGTCGACAGCGCCGCCTGACCCGACCCGGAAGCGGCCCTTCCGCCGATATGCCCTCTTGCGATGCAACGTGACGCGGGATACCGCAACCCGTTCAGTGTCGCAGGAGGGCGCCCCCGATGTTTCTTTTCCCCGGTCCGAAAAGCAGGGCCGCCACCCTCGCGCTCGTCCTGGCCTGCACGACGCCCGTCGACGCCCGCGCCGCGCCGCAGGTCGAATTCCAGCGCCTCACCTGGACGGAAATTCAGAACGCGATCCACGCCGGATACGACACCATCATCGTGCCGGTCGGCGGCACCGAACAGAGCGGCCCCTATATCGCGGTCGGCAAACATAACGTCCGCGCCCAGGCCCTCGCCGACCAGATCGCCCGCACCCTCGGCAACACCCTCGTCGCCCCGGTGATCGCCTACGTCCCGGAGGGCGGCACGTCCCCGCGCACCTCCCATATGCGCTTCCCCGGCACAATCTCGGTCACGCCGGCCGTGTTCTCCGGCCTGCTGCATTCCGTCGCCGAGAGCTTCCGCGTGCAGGGCTTCCGTCTCGTCGCCTTCATCGGCGATCACGGCGGATACCGCGCCGAAATGTGCAGGACCGCGGAAGACATCAACCGCTCCTGGGCACGGACAGGCGCCCGCGCCGCCTGTATCGACGATTACTACACCGTCATCAGCGGCGCCTACGATCAGGCCCTGCGCGCGCGGGGTCTCGCCGCCGATGTCGGCACCCACGCGGAACTGAGCGACACCTCCCTGATGCTGGCCGTCGATCCGTCAATGGTCCGCACCGAGGCCCTCCGGGCCGCCCCGAAACCCGGACCGGCGGACGGCGTCTACGGTGGCGACCCGCGCCCCTCCACAGCCGAACTCGGACAGATCGGCGTGACGATGCAGATCAAAGCGGCGGTCGCGGAAATCCGGAAACTGCAGAGCCAGGGTGACTAAGAGACTGTTTCAGAAGCGTCAAAGGGACAAAACCATTCATAACAAACTGATGATGTTATGTTTTTCGCGTCCCGCTCATCTGCTCGCCTCACCAGCCCCTTAAAAAATAAAAGTTTTTGGGTGCCGCCTTTTTTCAAAAAGGCGGCGTCTTCAGAAGCTTTCTGAAAAAGACTTCCCCAGAAACGTCCTGATAATCTGAACAGAATTTCACCGGAAAACTTCCGGGACAGTCTCCGGAGACAATCCGCCCGAAAGGTGCTGCCGCTCAGTCCCGAACCTTGAAACGCTGCGATGCATCGAGGAATTCGTGATTCGCATCCAGCTCATGTGAAATGACGATCAGATAGGCAATCGCCCGCGTCAGCTCGATCCGGGTCGAAATATTGGCCTCACGCGCCTCGATCCGGCGCAGCAGAGCCGTCGCCCGGCGCGCCGTGCTCGACGCCCGCCCGTACTGACCCGTGAACTGGCTCATCCTGGACATCGTGATCTCCAGCGCCTGACGGGCCTGATGCGGAATCTGGTTCCGCTTCAGCAGCGTCCGGATACGGATGATGTTCAGCCCGATCGTCATCGCGGCCAGCGTGCCCTGCAGATACCCCTCGATCGTCGGCGAGGGCGTCGGACCGGCATGACGGATGACCCGCGCGAAACGATCGATGTTGCGCCCCGTCCAGTCCTGCGTCAGCGGAATCGGCTCGGCCGACGCCAGCGTGCGGAGATCCTGAAGCATCGTCCGCCGCATCCGCCAGCGCTCGGAAGAAGCGTCGAACGGCAGAACCAGCCGGAAAATCGTCACGGCGAACGCAACGCCCAGAACGATGGCGCTCGTCGAGTTGAGCCATTCGACCTCGTTCCAGCGCCCCTGATTCCATGTATGCACGAAATTCGGCAAAAGCAGCGTATAGGCCGCAGCATGAAGCGCCGTCGCGGAATTGCGGGACGCCAGACCGCCGGCGATCATCGGCACCGCCAGCGCCGCGACGAGTTCCTCCCAGACCGTCAGTTGCGGCACCACGAGAAACACCATGAAGAACGAAATAAAGGCGGCCCAGAGACTGCCCTTGAGAAAGTTTGTCGTCGCCAGAACCGGATTTTCCCTGGTCGCGAACAGACCGCAGACAACGCCCACAAAGGTGATGAACCCGAGGCCGGCCGGCCACGCGGTCGTCTCCCATACCAGCCCCGCCGAGGTCATGGCGATCGTGGCGCGGATTCCGTTGTAGCCCGCCTCGCGCCAGTCCCGGTGCGCCTGCAGCCGGAAGCGGAAATGGTCGCCCTTGATCTCGTGATGACTCGCATCGAACTCGGTGAGAGCGCCGTCCAGCTCACCCAGCAGTTCGTCAAGCGCGTTGTGCAGAATGCGTTCATCCAGCAGCGCCGTGACGCGGTCATCCGTCGAGGGCAGACCCAGCGAAATCTCTTCCGTCAGGGCGTTGACGATCTGCTGCCGGCACTCCGCGCGGAGATGCGACAGATCATGGCGCACCGCGACAATCTCTTCATCGGTCCCAAGCCGCGTCGGCACCGTCAGCAGAAAGGTGCGGGTCATCCCCGCCGTGTTCTCGAACGCGGGCTGCGCGTGTTCGAGCGACTGCAGACGAACGGCCATGCCCAGCCCGCGCGACAGCAGCACAGACACGGCGGCCAGCGCGGCGCGCGCATGATCCCCCTCATGCCCGTGCGGCCCCATCTCGACCTCACTGAACTCGATCTGGTCGTTGATCGACAGCAGCGGACCGAACAGGGCGCGGGAACGGACAAGCGCCGCCTGCTTGCCTTCAAGCAGGGAGGCAATCGCCTCCGATACGCTCGACAGCGCCGTAGCGAGCTTGTGCCGGATGTTGAGCCGCGCCGTCTCCGCCAGATTATGCGCGAACAGCCCGGCAAGAAGCGCCTCGCAGGTGATGCCCAGCACGATATAGGTCGCGCGCGACATCGCGATCATGAACACGTTGTCGGGGTTGTTGACCGCGCCCAGCGCGATGATCGCGGAGGTGTACCCCGCCAGCACGAGCGCATAGGAGCGGAAATTGTGGACGAGCGTCGCGCACATGCAGCACAGCCCGAGCCACAGCCCGAGAGCCGGAAAGAACAGCCAGGGCTTCTGCGGAAACGCCGAAACCAGCGTGATCGACGAAATCACGCCCAGCACCGTGCCCACCAGACGCCAGCGCGACTTGGACATGCTCTCGCCGCGTGACCCCTGCGCCACGATCCAGACGGTCATCGCCGCCCATTGCGGATCGTCGAGTTCCATCCACATGGCGATAACCAGCGCCAGAAGAGCGGCCGCCGTCGTGCGGACGGCAAATCCAAGGGCCGCCGGCGTCGGCGCATAAAGCCATCGCAGCGCGTCGTTCCGCGATTCGCCCGGTCGTCCGATCGGTCTCAGATGACGCAGGAACGAGAGGCGCTTGATCAGAAAGAGGGGTATTCCGGGAAGCGCGGGCACGGTCTGCCAGAGTCATGGGGTGAAGAGGCGGTTTCATGAATAGCGGAGTTTTGAGCAGCATGCGCGTGGGGCCTGCCGCATAACAGCCATCCTCCGGCGCATTGCGCCTGGCTGGTTCCTGCTGATCACAGACGGAAAACACCCCGGAACCAGCCGATGTCCCGATCCGTGTCCAGCCCGTACTCTGCCCCATGCATCGTCTCCGCCGCACGGACCCATGCCCGGCCCGAGCATCGTCCCGCCCATCCACCCGCCGGTTCTCCGGCGGCCCGCTCATCGCCGCCCGCTCATCCCCATAGCTGATTGCCCGCCGGTAACTGCCGCCCGGCTCAGACAAACGCTCCGGTCGCAAACCGTCGGGAAATGTGCCATGATCCTGTCCGGATATCCCGCATCAGACATCCGGGGTGGCGGCAGCAACGGACCAGAGGAAACGGTCATGAGTCTAATAGGCAATCTGGTCGATAAGATCGGCAACACGCTCGGCATTGATCTGCATGCGAAACTGAACGAGCAGCTTCACACTATGCTTGATCCGTCAAACATCCAGCAGATCGTGGCGAAAGCCGATGAGGCCGGGCTCGGCGACAAGGTCCGCTCATGGATCGGCAAGGGGGACAATCTTCCCGTCTCTCCGGACGAAATCCGACAGATCCTCGGTAACTCCGAAGTGCAGACTCTCGTGGCCCGCACCGGCCTGCCGGCAGACACCCTGCTTCCCGCCCTCGCGCATTTCCTGCCGGACGCGGTGGACAAGAAAACACCGGAAGGAACGGCCTGAAAACCTTCGGAGCCGGCCGCCTTCCCGTCAGGGAAAGCGCGCCCGGCCGCCACATAACATAATGACACTGTCCGATATCATCACACGCTTCGATCTCTGGCTGCTCGACAGGGTGTTCCAGCCCGTCGCGGACCGTCTGCCCGAGCGCATCCCGGCCTACGAAGCCGGGATGAGCTTGCTGCTGGGTTCGCTGCTCCTGCTGGCGACATCCATCGCCGCCATGATCATTCTGCTGGGTGAAGACCCGGTCAACGCCATCTACGACATCCTGATCTGGGGCATGTGGGTGGCGTTCTATCTCGGCGTGAACCGCATGCGCATCCTCGTGCGCCCCGGTTTCATGAACCCGTTGCGCACGATGTTCCTCGGCTTTCGCCCGATCTCCTTTGCCTTCCTGCTCTACGCAATCTGGCAGAGCACCTCCATGCCGCCCCCGTTCAGCCTGGGCCTGTGGTTCAACGCCCTAGCCGATCTGGCCTTTGTTTGCGGCGTCTATATGATCTCCTGCGAGCAGACGCCGCCGAAAAAGAAACAGGTAAACTGGAAACGCGAATTCGGCGGCGTCCCCGATCAGGGCTGAGTATCGCGGCTTCCCGCATCAGGTCTCAGAAGACGCAGGACGGCGGCACACGGGCCATTCGGACCGGGTTTCGGGGCTTTGCCCCGCGCCCCACAAAGGGACGCAGTCCCTTTGATCCCAGTCGGTTAAATAAAATGACGAAAAGAGCGTCATGCGCCACACCACCATTTAACGGCAGATTTTCTGCGCAGCAGGCCCTCACAGGACGCCTCTCCCCGGGGAAGGAAAAACTCCGCTCCGTCCGGCGTCATCCCGCAAGCTGCCGCCCAGCCCCCGATATCAGACCACCCCGTCCAGAATCGCCCGCGCCTGCTCCGCATCCAGCGCAATCTGCGTCCTGAGCGCGTCCAGCCCGTCAAACCGCTTTTCCGCCCGCAACAGGGTATGCAGCGCCACCGACAGCGGCTGGCCGTACAGATCCCCGTCAAAGTCGAAGAGATTGACCTCGAGCCGGCTCTCCTGCCCGTCATTGATCGTCGGCCGGCGTCCGATATTGGCCACGCCACGAAAGACCCGCCCGCTTTCAAGCCGGACAGTCGCGGCATAAACACCGCGCGCCGGCTCCAGATGACGCCCCAGCGGCACATTCGCCGTCGGAAAGCCCAGCAGCCGGCCCCGCTTGTCGCCATGCTGCACAATGCCCCGGATCGACCACAGACGACCAAGCTCATGCGCCGCCCGCTCTGGGTAGCCATCCTGAAGCAGCCGTCTGATCCGGCTCGACGAATAAGGTCCGTTCGCGTCCGTCAGCGCCGGAACGAGCGTAAACCCCATATCCAGTTCAGCAGCCCGCTCCGCCAGAAAATTCGTGTCGCCGCCACGCCGGTGCCCGAACGCAAAATCATGCCCGCACGCAATATGCCGCAGACCGAGCGCGTCATGCAGCACACCCTGAACGAACTGTTCGGCGCTCATCTGCGAAAATGCCTCGTCGAAGCGGATCTGAAACACATGCCGCACACCAAGCGCCGCCAGCGCCGCAAACCGCTCCTCCGCCAGGGTCAGCCGGAACGGCGGGTCCTGCGGCCGGAACAGCTCACGCGGATGCGGCTCGAATGTCACAACCGCAAGAGCCTCGTCCGGACGCGCCTGATGCAGCGTCCGCAACAGATGCGCATGGCCGAGATGAACCCCGTCGAAATTGCCAAGCGCCGCAACCGCACCCCGCGCCTGCGCCGGGATGGCGCGCCAGTCCGTGTAAAGCTCAGCGCTCATGAGCGGTCAGCGGCAGGGGCCGGCAACGCGAACAGCGCCGTCACGTCCGTCATGTCATGCGCGACCGGATGCGCCGTCCCGGCAACGGTCCCGTCCTCCGCCCGCACCATCTGACAGGTCAGCAGCCCGGCCTCCGCCGCCGCGTCCAGTTCAGCGACGACATCCGAGACGAACAGAACCTCATCCGCCTTCCAGCCCTGCGTCGCAAGAATCGTCCGGTAGCTGGCCGCCTCTTTTTTTCCGCCCATCTCCAGATCGAGAAACGCCGAAAACAGCGGCGTCAGATCGCCGTCCGTGGTGTGTCCGTAGATCAGTTTCTGCGCCGCCGCCGATCCGGAGGAATAAACAGCGAGAGTCAGCCCCCGCCCATGCCAGGCCCGAAGGGCAGGGGGCACATCCGGAAACAGCGTCGCCTGCAGCGTGCCGTCGGCATACCCTTCCGCCCAGGCCAGCCCCTGCAACGCCTTCAGCGGCGCCACCTTGGCATCCGCGTCCATCCACGCCATCAGCTGCTCCACCGGAGCAACACCGGGCGCCATCCGCCGCGTTTCAGCCAGAGCTTCCTTCACCATGGGATCGGCCGCCCGACGTTCCGTCAGCGCCGGCAAAGCCGCCCGCGCGTAAGGAAACAGAACCTTGTGAACAAAGGAAACCGGGGTCGTCGTCCCTTCGATATCCAGCAGAATCACCTTCGGCGGCGTCGTCACGACAGGATTCACGGTGCGAGATATCATGCCGCGCGCGCCGGAAAGCGGAGCGCGATATCGTCTCCCGTATAATCGGCGATCCATCCGTCCCGGTTCGTGAAGATCCGCAACGCCACCACGTCCGGCGTCTCGCCGGCGTCGAACCAGTGCGGTATGCCCGCCGGAACCGAAATCAGATCGCCCTGCGTGCAGCCCACATCATAGACGTGCCCGTCGACATGCAGCACGAAATGCCCCGCGCCATGCACGAAAAACCGGACCTCATCTTCCGTGTGAACATGCTCCGACAGAAATTTCGCGCGCAACGCCTCACGATTGGGCGTGTTCACGTCAATGCGGATCACATCGGCCGACCCGGCGCCCGTTTCTCCCATCAGCCTGTCCAGCCACGGACGGTAACGTTCCAGAACAGCAGCCTCGTCCGCCTCGCGCGGCGGCGCTTCCGCCCCGTCCCAGCGCTCGAACCGGACCCCGATCGTCTTCAGCCGCGCCGCGATCGCCTCCGGATCATCCGTGCCGAACTCAGGCCGCTCCGGACGGGTATCATCGAAAACGACAAGACTGCTCACGTCACATCCCTCGAAGCAGTGGTGGAGACGAGCCTGCGCCGCTCAGCCTCGCAGGACAGCAGAAATTCCAGCCCCTCAAGCCGGGCAAGAGCCGTATCCATGTCAGGCCCCCAGACATAGACGCCATGTCCGCGAATGACGTAGCCGGCCTTCATCTCATCCAGATAAAGCGCAACACTGCGCGACAGACGCGGAATATTCTGATCGTTGGCGAAGATTGGCACGGCCAGGCGCGTCTTATGCGTCGTCTGGCCTTCAAACACCTTCAGCACTTCATAATCTTCAAGGTGGATGGCGGAATCGGTCGCAATCATCGACAGCACCGTCGAGGCCACCGAATGACCATGCAGAACAGCCCCGGCATCGGGAAAATGTTCGTAAATCTGACAATGCAGAAACGTCTCCGCGCTCGGACGCTGGCCCGGCACCACAGGACGCCCGTCCGCAGTCACCTCGATCACGCCATCCGGAGTCAGAAAACCCTTGTGACCACCCGAACGCGTAACCGCAATGCGCCCGTCCGCCAGCCGCACGCTGAGATTACCCGCCGTCGCGGGCACCCAGCCACGCTGATCCATCCGCCATCCGGCACGAATGATCGCCGCCACCGCGTCATCCCAGGCCGGATCAGCTGCCCGCTCATCCGCCGGCGAAATCTGCGCGAGATCCGCCGGCACCGTCACCGCGAGGACACTCCCGGTCATATCACCCCCGGCGCCATCGCTCCCGGTGCTGCCGCTCATCGTCCCGATATTCCGCCGGTCAGGATGAATGCGTGCTGCCGGAAGGCCGCGCCGCCGTCGTGCTGTCCGCCGTGAACGTCGTGCCCGGCTGAGGCGGCGGCGAAATGCGTCCGTCGGACTTCACGCTCTGCTCCATGGATTCGTCATCCTCAAGATTCTTCTTGAACGACTTAATCCCCTTGGCGAAATCGCCCATCAGTCCGCTGATCTTGCCGCCGCCACCGAAAACGACCACCACGACGGCCAGCACGATCAGCCAGTGCCAGATACTCAGGCTACCCATTGCTTCGACTCCTGGTTGTCTCCATCGTGCCCGCTGGTTCCGGCCAGACGCGCATCTGATGTTACTTGGTTAACTCTCACAGGACATGGCTGCCCCGAAGCCACGATGCAAGCGTCCCATACGCGCTATTACACCTCAACGCATCACAACGCCATCGGGCACAGACGCAGCCAGAACACGGAACAGGGAAACGCCCCCGACAGAAAAGGCCCGTCAGAAAGCCCCGCCAGAAAGTCTGCGCCAGAAATTCCGGGCCATAAAATCCGGATCAGGAAATCCAGCCCTCACGCCGCGCGGGGAGAATAAAGCCCCAGGTCGGATACACCGTGCGCCCCATGCTCCCCGTCGCGGACCACCATACCCGCACCCGCGTCCAGTCATTCGCCGGCGAGACATCCACCACCGGCACCGCATGATCGACGCGCCCCGGATTCCAGTTCGCCTGATCCACAAGAATGGCCCGCGGCCCGCGCACCGCCCTCACCACCGAGACATGCCCGTCCGGCAGCCGCGACGAGGAGCGGAACACCAGTACGGAACCGGATTGCGGCTGCGACGCGCGCGGATACAGCCCACGTGCCCCCGCCCACCAGGACGAAGCAGAACCCCTGAGCGCAATCGCCGAATGTTCCCGCGCCCAGGGCGCGCATTGCAGCCGGCCATGCCAGCTCCGGCCCGTCCCCCCACCGCCGGCACAGGCCGCGAGCAGAAACGGGAGAAGCAGAGCGGTCAGACGGACAGGAAGAATGCGCAGGACCTCAGAGAAAACGGATCGGCACATCCTCATCCCGGACCACCCTTCCTCCACATCATTCCGCCCCGCCGGACACGACAATACCCGCCTTCACAAAAAAACCCTCCGTCACCGTCGTCACGGAATATCTTTCACGAGGTATACCCCTCACCGCGCACATCCCTCACAGGGCATCCTTCATCGCGATAATCCGCTCCCCGGCCTCATCACGATCCATGGCCAGCGCCCGCATGGCAACGTCGCGGGTAAACCCGGCCCGCGCAAAAGCGGCCAGAATCCGGGCATCCTGTTTCTGTGCCGCCTGCCTCTCCGCCTCATCGGCAGATACGTCACTGTCAGACGCCCCGCCACCAAACGGCCCCACCCGTCGCTTGCGGGCAAAAACCAGCGCCGCCGCCAGTTCCGAATCGCGCGCCCGCTCGTCTTCGCCCAGCGTCTCGTCCAGCACCTCCGCTACGGTGGAAGTGGCGACGCCTTTCGCCGCAAGCCGCGCCTCAACCGACCGGCGGGACTGGCCCGAACGGGTAAGGCGAGCGGCCCGCGCCCGCGCGAACGACGAATCGTCGACAGCACCCAGCTCCGCCATTTTTCCCGCAACCACGGCGCAGAGCGGCATCAGCCGCGCGGTCACGCCGGCAATCTCGTCGGATGACACGCCATCCTCCGCCGCCCTGCGCGCCCAGCGGCCGATCCGACGTTCAAGAACCTGCGTCAGACCGCGTTCCGTGGTCGCGAAACGCGCCAGATGCGCCAGCGCGGCCTCACGCAGAGCCGCCTGATCGGGAGGAGGCCCCGCAGGGCGGGGCGTGCCGGAAGACCGTGTCGCCATAACCTGATCAGCCTATCATAACACGCAACCGGCTGTCACAGGCGCTCCCCGCGACCAGACCGGACACGGCTCCCTCATCCGGACCCGGCACGGTCCCGTCACCCTCCGGAGTCACATCCATACCCGGCGCTTGACTCCTCCGGAGATGCAGCGTAAGGCGCCCCCTCCTACGGAACGCGGGAGAATTGCTGACGCGCCTGATAAGCGTGACGGCGTCGCTCGAACCGCGGTCCGGGCATAACACTAAGGAGTCCCGGATATGGCCAAAAAGATCGTTGGCTACATCAAGCTGCAGATTCCCGCCGGCAAGGCCAATCCTTCGCCGCCGGTCGGTCCCGCTCTCGGTCAGCGCGGCCTGAACATCATGGAATTCTGCAAGGCGTTCAACGCCAAAACGCAGGGCATGGAGCCGGGAATGCCGGTTCCGGTCGTCATCACCGCCTATGCCGACCGTACCTTCAGCTTCATCACCAAGACGCCGCCGAACACCTACTTCCTGCTCAAGGCGGCCAAGATCTCCAAAGGCAGCCAGACAGTCGGTAAGGCCGCAACCGTCGGCAAGGTGACGATGTCGCAGCTTCGCGAGATAGCCGAAACGAAGACCCCGGACATGAACGCCAACGATATCGACGGCGCCGTCCGGATGCTGATCGGTTCAGCCCGCTCGATGGGCCTGCAGGTTGTGGAGGGCTGAGATCATGGCAAAGAACAAGCGTCTGACAGCGGCCCGCGCCGCAATCGACAGCACGAAGGCTTACGGCCTCGATGAGGCAATCGGCCTGGTCAAGAGCAACGCGAAGGCGAAGTTCGACGAGACCGTCGAAATCTCCATGAATCTCGGTATCGACCCGCGTCACGCCGACCAGATGGTTCGTGGTCTGCTCTCCCTGCCGAACGGCACGGGCAAGACTCTGCGCGTTGCCGTGTTCGCCCGCGGCCCGAAAGCCGAGGAAGCTCAGGCCGCCGGCGCCGACATCGTCGGTGCGGAAGACCTGATGGAGAAGGTGCAGGCCGGCGAAATCAATTTCGACCGCTGCATCGCGACCCCGGACATGATGGGCCTCGTCGGCCGCCTCGGTAAGGTGCTCGGCCCGCGCGGCCTGATGCCGAACCCGAAACTCGGCACCGTCACGATGGACGTCAAAGGCGCTGTCACGGCCGCCAAGTCCGGTCAGGTCGAGTATCGCGCCGAGAAGGCCGGTATCGTTCACGCCGGCATCGGCAAGGCGTCCTTCGACGCCGGCAAGCTCGCCGAGAACATTCGCGCATTTGTGGACGCCGTCCAGAAAGCCCGCCCGACCGGAGCGAAAGGCACGTATCTGAAAAAGATCGCGCTGTCCTCCACGATGGGTCCCGGCGTGCGCGTCGACGTGTCGGGCTTCGCGGCCTGACGCCATAAAGATGATCCCGGGAGACTTCGGTCGCCCGGTTTCCAGGATGGCCCGTTCGGGTCATCCGATCCTGTCCAAGACCGGGCGTGGCTGATGCCTTAATCCCTGCTTCGGGTGACCGGAGCGGAAACGACCGGAAGACGAGGATACTGGTTATGCGGGCGTCATCGCCTGCGTCTCCGTGTGTTCCGTAACAAGGACAGGCGAACCGGACCCGCAGCCATCCGGCTGCTGGTTCTCGGACAACCCGGCCGCTCCGCATTCCGCGGAGGGGTCAAAACGGAGACGGGAAGTGAACCGTACGGAGAAGCGCGAATTTGTCGCGTCCCTCGCCGCCGTATTCGCCGAGACGTCCATGGTCGTTGTCACCCGTAATGACGGGCTGACAGTCGCTCAGGTGACGGATCTGCGACGCCGGGTGCGCGCTGCGGGAGCGACATACAAAGTCGCGAAGAACCGGCTGGCCACTCTCGCCCTGGACGGGACCCGGTTCGACGGCATCGCCCCCCTGCTGAAGGGTCCGACCGCGCTTGCGTGGTCGCAGGACCCCGTGGCTGTGGCAAAGGCAGTCGTCGAGTTCGCCAAGACCAATGACAAGCTGGTTCTGCTCGGCGGAGCCCTCGGCACCCAGACGCTCAGTGTCGAAGGTGTCAAGGCTCTCGCAGAACTGCCGTCGCTGGAAACACTGCGCGCGCAGCTGGTGGGGCTTATCTCCACGCCGGCCACGCGTATCGCAGGCGTTCTTCAGGCGCCGGCAGGACAGCTTGCCCGGGTCTTCGGGGCCTATGCCAAAACGGGCGAGGCGGACGCAGCCTGACGCGTGTCCCCATCGCGGGGGCAATAAAATTCGCATAACCCGGGGAATCGGGTTGTGCATCGGTAACCAGTATCTATATTAGGAAGACCATATCATGGCCGATCTGAACAAGCTTGTTGACGAGCTGTCCGCTCTTACAGTCCTTGAGGCTGCTGAGCTGTCAAAGCTTCTTGAAGAGAAGTGGGGCGTGTCCGCCGCTGCTCCTGTCGCTGTTGCGGCCGGTCCGGCTGCTGCCGCTGCCGCGCCTGCTGAAGAGCAGACCGAATTCACGGTCATCCTCGCCAAGGCTGGCGACAAGAAGATTAACGTGATTAAGGAAATCCGCACCATCACCGGTCTGGGCCTGAAAGAGGCGAAGGATCTCGTCGAGGGTGCGCCGAAGACCGTCAAGGAAGGCGTCAACAAGGACGAGGCCGAGAAGATCAAGAAGACTCTCGAGGACAATGGTGCATCTGTCGAAATCAAATAACGACACTGTTCCCGCGGCGGAGCATCTTCTGCTCCGTTGTGTTTTTTGAAGTCGGTTTTCGGGCGGAGGCTGTTCTGGTCTCCGCCTGTTCGTCTGTGACGGATCGTTTTTCAGGTCTGTCATCTCGGGCGATTAAGGCATGGTGCGCGGGGCGGCCGGTAACGGCGGCATCCGCTGCGATATTTCAGCCGGACCGTCTGGCCCTCTGTTTTTCCGGGAAACCGGACACGGGAGGCCTGGTGGTCCGACGGCAGGGACGGGGCAATACAGTATGAACGCCATTACGAAATCGTTCACGGGACGCAAGCGGATCCGCAAGAGCTTCGGACGGATCCCCGAAGTTGCGCCGATGCCTAACCTTATCGATGTTCAGCGCGCCTCCTATGAGGCCTTCCTGCAGGCGAATGTCTCGCCTGACGCCCGCACGCAGACGGGTCTCCAGGAAGTTTTCCGCTCTGTGTTCCCGATCAACGACTTCGCGGGTCGTGGTCGGCTGGAATTCGTCCAGTACGAATTCGAAGAGCCGAAATATGACGTCGAGGAATGCATCCAGCGTGGTCTTACATACGCGGCGCCGCTGAAGGTGATCCTGCGTCTCATCGTGTGGGATGTGGACGAGGATACCGGTTCGCGCTCGATCCGCGACATCAAGGAGCAGCCCGTCTATATGGGCGACATGCCCCTGATGACGGATAACGGCACCTTCATCATCAACGGCACCGAGCGCGTGATCGTCAGCCAGATGCACCGCTCGCCGGGCGTCTTCTTCGATCACGACAAGGGCAAGACCCACTCTTCGGGCAAATATCTCTTCTCCGCGCGCGTCATCCCGTATCGCGGCTCCTGGCTCGACTTCGAGTTCGATGCCAAGGACCTGATCTATGTCCGCATCGACCGCAAGCGTAAGCTGCCGGTCACCACGCTGCTCTACGCGCTCGAAGGCGCCCATTCCGAAGCTGCCCGCCGCGCCAAGGCGGAAGAGGGCGGTGACGTCGATTCCCTCGAAATCCGTGGCATGGACCCGGACGAGATTCTCGGCTGCTTCTACGGCACCGTCACCTTCGCGAAGACTCCGAAGGGCTGGGCGCGTCCGTTCGACCCTGACGCATTCCGGGGGCAGAAGCTTCTGTCCGATCTCGTGGACGCGCAGACAGGTGAGGTCGTCGCTCCCGCCGACTCCAAGCTGACCGCCCGTACGGTCCGCAAGATCGCCGAGACCACAAAGGAAGTTCTGGTCGGCGAGGCCGATCTGCTCGGCCGTTTCATCGCCCATGACATCGTCAACATGCAGACCGGTGAAATCTATGGCGAGGCCGGCGAGGAACTGACCGAAGCCCGCCTCACGGCGCTGGAAGAAGCCGGCCTGACGGAGCTGCCGACCCTTGCCATCGATCCGGCGAACGGCCCGTGGATTCGCAACACGCTGACGGTCGACAAGAACAGCTCCCGTGACGAGGCGCTGATCGACATCTACCGCGTCATGCGTCCCGGCGAGCCGCCGACCGCCGAGACGGCGGAAGCGATGTTCCGCAGCCTGTTCTTCGATCCCGACCGCTACGACCTGTCATCCGTCGGCCGCGTGAAAATGAACATGCGCCTCGGCGTCGACTGCCCGGACACCGTCCGCGTCCTGCGCAAGGAAGACATCCTGCGCACCATCAAGGTCATGTGCGACCTGAAGGACGGCCGCGGCCAGATCGACGACATCGACAATCTCGGCAACCGTCGCGTCCGCTCCGTCGGCGAGCTGATGGAGAACCAGTACCGCGTCGGCCTGCTCCGCATGGAGCGCGCCATCCGCGAGCGCATGGGCTCTGTCGATATCGACACCGTGATGCCGCACGACCTGATCAATGCGAAGCCGGCAGCAGCTGCCGTGCGCGAATTCTTCGGCTCGTCGCAGCTGTCGCAGTTCATGGATCAGACCAACCCGCTCTCCGAAGTCACGCATAAGCGTCGTCTCTCGGCCCTCGGCCCGGGCGGTCTGACCCGCGAGCGCGCCGGCTTCGAGGTGCGTGACGTCCATCCGACGCATTACGGCCGGATCTGCCCGATCGAGACGCCGGAAGGCCCGAACATCGGTCTGATCAACTCGCTGGCGACCTACGCGAAGGTCAACAAATACGGCTTTATCGAGACCCCGTACCGTCTCGTGAAGGACGGCGTCTTCCAGGATGGCTGGAAATATCTCTCCGCCATGGAGGAAGAGCGTCTCGTCGTCGCCCAAGCTGACGCGAAGCAGAGTCCGGACGGCCGTCTGACCGGCGAGCTGGTCTCCGTCCGCCGGAACGGCGACTTCCGCCTCGTCCCGCCGACCGACGTTACCGCCTGCGACGTCTCGCCGAAACAGCTCGTCTCCGTCGCCGCGGCGCTGATTCCGTTCCTTGAGAACGATGACGCCAACCGCGCGCTGATGGGCTCGAACATGCAGCGTCAGGCCGTGCCGCTGGTGCGTTCCGACGCACCGCTGGTCGGCACCGGCATGGAAGCCGCCGTCGCCCACGATTCCGGCGCAACGATCGTCGCCCGCCGCCCCGGCGTGGTCGATCAGATCGACGGCGCCCGCATCGTGGTGCGCACGACTGACGACAAGGGCGCGACCCAGGGCGTCGACATCTATCGTCTGCGTAAATACTCCCGCTCCAACCAGTCCACCTGCATCAACCAGCGCCCGCTGGTTCGTGTTGGCGACCAGGTCGCGGCCGGAGACATCATCGCCGACGGTCCGTCGACGGAGCTCGGTGAACTGGCTCTGGGCCGGAACGTGCTCGTCGCGTTCATGCCGTGGAACGGTTACAACTTCGAGGATTCCATCCTCATCTCCGAGCGCATCGCCCGCGATGACGTCTTCACCTCGATCCATATCGAGGAATTCGAGGTCATGGCCCGCGACACGAAGCTGGGTCAGGAAGAAATCACCCGCGACATCCCGAATGTCGGTGAAGAAGCCCTGCGCTGCCTCGACGAGGCCGGCATCGTTTATGTCGGCGCCGAAGTGAACCCCGGCGATATCCTCGTCGGCAAGGTCACGCCGAAGGGCGAAAGCCCGATGACGCCGGAAGAAAAGCTCCTCCGCGCCATCTTCGGTGAAAAAGCCTCCGACGTGCGCGACACCTCGCTGCGCCTGCCGCCCGGCACCACCGGCACGATCGTCGATGTCCGCGTCTTCTCCCGTCGCGGCGTCGACAAGGACGAGCGCGCCATGGCGATCGAGCGCGCCGAAATCGAACGTCTGGCGAAAGACCGTGATGACGAGCAGGCCATCCAGGAACGTTCGTTCTACAATCGTCTGCGCGAGCGTCTGCTCGGCCAGACGGCGGGAACGGGCTTCAAGGGCCTCAAATCCGGCACGCCGATCACCGAGGAGGTGCTCACCGAGATCCCCCGCGGCGCATGGCGCAACATCACGGTCGCTTCCGATGCCGTGATGGCCGAACTCGAGACCCTGCGCGCCGAGTTCGATGTCGCGGTCGGCAAGATCAAGGGCCGCTTCGACAGCAAGGTCGAGAAGCTGCAGCGTGGCGACGAACTGCCGCCCGGCGTGATGAAAATGGTCAAGGTGTTCGTCGCGGTGAAGCGCAAGCTGCAGCCGGGTGACAAAATGGCCGGACGTCACGGCAACAAGGGTGTCGTCTCCCGCGTCGTCCCGGTCGAGGACATGCCGTTCCTGGAGGACGGAACCTCGGTCGATCTCGTGCTGAACCCGCTCGGCGTGCCATCGCGTATGAATGTCGGTCAGATCCTCGAAACCCATCTCGGCTGGGCGTGTGCCAATATCGGCAAACGCATCGGCACGATGGTCGATCAGTACCAGCGCGACGGCGAAAAGAAGCAGGCTCTGCTGGACGAGCTGAAAGACGTCTATGGCGAGGAGGTCTACAAAGCCGACATCGCCGACATGGAGCACGGTCAGCTGGTCGAGCTGGCGAACAATCTGCGCAAGGGCGTTCCCATCGCGACCCCGGTGTTCGATGGCGCGTCCATCCCGGACATCGAGAACATGCTCGAAAGGGCAGGGGTCGACCGCTCCGGACAGTCGCAGCTGATCGACGGCCGCACCGGCGAGCCGTTCGAGCGCAAAACGACGGTCGGCTACATCTATATGCTGAAGCTGCACCATCTCGTGGACGACAAGATCCACGCCCGCTCGATCGGTCCTTACTCGCTGGTCACGCAGCAGCCGCTGGGTGGTAAGGCGCAGTTCGGTGGTCAGCGCTTCGGTGAGATGGAGGTCTGGGCGCTCGAGGCTTACGGCGCCGCCTACACGCTGCAGGAAATGCTGACAGTGAAGTCCGATGACGTGTCGGGCCGCACCAAGGTCTATGAGTCGATCGTGCGTGAGCAGGACGATTTCGAGGCCGGCATCCCGGAGAGCTTCAACGTTCTTATCAAGGAACTGAAGTCGCTCGGCCTGAACGTCGATCTGGAAAACAGTGGTGACTGAGCAAGAGGCGAGACACGCTTTCGTTTCCGCCGGGAAGAACAGTCTTCCCGGCGCCGGCTTATTTTCGATGAATTCGGGTGCGGGACATAACGCCCCGCACGGCGCGGCAGCACACCGCGCCATTTCCGTTCTGGAGGTTTTCGGCGCATGAATGAACTCATGAAGATCCTTGGCCAGACAGGCCAGGCTGCCACCTTCGATCAGATCAGGATCCAGCTGGCGTCCAGCGAGCAGATCCGGTCATGGTCGTACGGCGAGATCAAAAAGCCCGAGACGATCAACTATCGTACGTTCAAGCCCGAGCGCGACGGCCTGTTCTGCGCGCGTATCTTCGGGCCGATCAAGGACTACGAGTGCCTCTGCGGCAAATACAAGCGGATGAAGTTCCGCGGCATCATCTGCGAGAAGTGCGGCGTCGAGGTCACTCTCGCGAAGGTGCGCCGCGAGCGCATGGGCCACATCCAGCTCGCCAGCCCGGTCGCCCATATCTGGTTCCTGAAGTCGCTTCCGAGCCGCATCGGCCTGATGGTCGACATGACGCTGAAAGATCTCGAAAAAGTCCTGTATTTCGAGAGCTACGTCGTCCTTGAGCCCGGCACCTCGCCGTTCAAGCAGTTCAGCCTGCTGTCGGAAGACCAGTATCTCGATGTCATGGACGAACATGCCGAGGACGGCATTGAAGTCGGCATCGGCGCTGAGGCCGTCAAAAAGATTCTCGAGCGCATCGACTGCGACGCCGAGAAGGTCAAGCTGCGCCAGGACCTCAAGGAGACGACCTCCGAGGCCAAGCGCAAGAAGCTCGTCAAGCGCCTGAAGCTGATCGAGGCTTTCGCCGAGAGCGGCTGCAAGCCGGAATGGATGATTCTCGACCTCGTGCCGGTCATCCCGCCCGAACTGCGCCCGCTCGTTCCGCTCGACGGCGGCCGCTTCGCCACGTCCGATCTGAACGATCTGTACCGTCGCGTCATCAACCGTAACAACCGCCTGAAGCGGCTGATGGAGCTGCGCGCGCCGGACATCATCGTCCGCAACGAAAAGCGCATGCTGCAGGAAGCCGTCGACGCCCTGTTCGACAACGGCCGCCGCGGCCGCGCCATCACCGGCGCCAACAAGCGTCCGCTGAAGTCGCTGTCCGACATGCTGAAAGGCAAGCAGGGCCGCTTCCGTCAGAACCTGCTCGGCAAGCGTGTCGACTATTCCGGTCGTTCGGTCATCGTCGTCGGTCCCGAGCTGAAGCTGCATCAGTGCGGCCTGCCGAAGAAGATGGCGCTCGAGCTGTTCAAGCCGTTCATCTACTCGAAGCTCGAGAAATACGGCCACGCCACCACCATCAAAGCCGCCAAGCGCATGGTGGAAAAAGAGCGTCCGGAAGTCTGGGATATCCTCGAAGAGGTGATCCGCGAACACCCGGTCATGCTCAACCGCGCGCCGACGCTGCATCGTCTGGGCATCCAAGCGTTCGAGCCGATCCTCGTCGAGGGCAAGGCCATCCAGCTTCACCCGCTGGTCTGCACCGCCTTTAACGCCGATTTCGACGGCGATCAGATGGCCGTCCACGTGCCGCTGTCGCTCGAAGCCCAGCTCGAAGCCCGCGTGCTGATGATGTCCACCAATAACATCCTCAGCCCGGCGAACGGCAAGCCGATCATCGTGCCGTCGCAGGATATCGTTCTCGGCCTGTATTATCTCAGCCTGGAGACGCCGGAATTCGCGGCGACCCCGGATAAGAGCGAATATAACGAGCAGACCGGCGCGCTGATCAGAGAAGGCGCCCCGGCCTACGGCTCGATCAACGACGTCGAATACGCCCTGAGCACCGGCGCGCTGAAGCTGCACGACAAGATCCGCGCCCGTCTCGAAATGGTCGACGCCGAAGGCAAAACCGTCCGCGAGACCGTCGTCACGACACCGGGCCGCGTGCTCATCGCGCAGATCCTGCCGAAGAGCGCCGCAATTCCGTTCTCGCTGATCAACCGGCAGCTGACGAAAAAGAACGTCTCGGACGTCATCGACGCCGTGTATCGTCACTGCGGTCAGAAAGAAGCGGTCATTTTCTGCGATCGGATGATGACCCTCGGTTTCCGTCACGCGGCGAAGGCCGGCATCTCCTTCGGCAAGGATGACATGATCATCCCGAAAGAGAAGAAAGCCCTGGTCGATCACACAGCGGCCGAAGTCAAGGAGTTCGAGCAGCAGTATCAGGACGGCCTGATCACCGCCGGCGAACGCTATAACAAAGTGGTCGACGCCTGGTCGCGCTGCACGGACGAAGTCCAGGCCGCGATGACCCGGGAACTGTCAACCGCCGAGATCGGCAAGCCTATCAACTCGGTGTGGATGATGAGCCACTCCGGTGCGCGTGGGTCGCCGGCTCAGATGAAGCAGCTCGCCGGTATGCGCGGTCTGATGGCCAAGCCGTCGGGCGAGATCATCGAGCAGCCGATTATCGCCAACTTCAAGGAAGGCCTGTCGGTTCTCGATTACTTCACCTCGACCCACGGCGCCCGTAAGGGGCTGGCCGATACCGCTCTGAAGACCGCGAACTCCGGTTACCTAACCCGTCGTCTCGTCGACGTGGCCCAGGACTGCATCATCGTCGAAGACGATTGCGGAACCGAGCGCGGCCTGACGGTTCGCGCCGTCATGGATGGCGGCGAGGTCGTCTCCTCTCTCTCTGAGCGCGTTCTCGGCCGGACCCTGGCCGCCGACGTCGTCAACCCGTCCACCGGAGAGGTTGTGTTCAGACGCAACCATCTGATCGACGAGGCCGACGCGGAGAAGCTGGAAAAGGCCGGCGTCGAGACGGTGCTCATCCGTTCCGTGCTGACCTGCGACAGCCGCGTCGGCGTCTGCGGCCACTGCTATGGCCGTGACCTCGCCCGCGGAACCCCGGTCAATATCGGCGAAGCGGTCGGCGTCATCGCCGCCCAGTCCATCGGTGAGCCCGGCACGCAGCTGACCATGCGTACCTTCCATATCGGCGGCGCCGCGCAGCGTGGCGCGGAGCAGTCGATGGTGGAGGCCTCGCGTGACGGCAAGGTGACCATCCGCAACCGCAACGTGGTGCAGAACAGTCAGAACGTTCCTGTCGTCATGTCGCGTAACTGCGAAATCGTGCTGACGGACGAGAACGGCACCGAACGCGCCCGCTACCGCGTGCCTTACGGCTCACGTCTGCTGGTCGATGACGGACAGGCCGTCGAGCGTAACCAGAAGATGGCCGAGTGGGACCCGTACACCCTGCCGATCATCACCGAGAAAGCCGGAACGGTCGAATATCTCGACCTGATCGACTCCATCACCCTCGTCGAGCGGATGGACGAAGTCACTGGCCTGACCTCGAAAGTGGTCGTGGATTACAAGCAGGCGTCCAAAGGCGTCGATCTCCGTCCGCGTCTGCAGCTCAAGGATGAGAAAGGCGAGGTCATCAAGCTGGATAACGGCAACGATGCCCGTTACTTCCTGTCGCCTGACTCGCTGCTGTCGGTCGAAAACGGCGCAACGGTCCATGCCGGTGACGTCCTCGCCCGTATCCCGCGTGAAGGTTCGAAAACCCGTGACATCACGGGTGGTCTGCCGCGCGTGGCCGAACTGTTCGAGGCCCGTCGTCCGAAAGACCACGCGATCATCGCCGAAAACGAAGGCCGCGTTGAATTCGGTAAGGATTACAAGTCGAAGCGCCGCATTATCGTCAAGAACGACGAGACCGGCGAAGAGACCGAGTATCTGGTGCCGAAGGGTAAGCACGTTTCCGTTCAGGAAGGCGACTTCGTCCAGAAGGGTGATCCGCTGGTCGACGGTCCGCGCGTTCCGCATGACATTCTGAAGGTCATGGGTGTCGAGGCACTCTCCGACTATCTCGTCAACGAGATCCAGGATGTGTACCGGCTGCAGGGCGTGAAGATCAACGACAAGCACATCGAGGTGATCGTTCGCCAGATGCTGCAGAAGGTCGAGGTTCTGGAGCCGGGCGACACGACCTATCTGATCGGCGAGACCATTGACCGCATCGAGTTCGAAACAGAGAACACGAAGCGCCTCAATGCAGGGGATCGTCCTGCCGTGGCCATGCCGGTGCTCCAGGGCATCACCAAGGCCTCGCTGCAGACACAGTCCTTCATCTCGGCCGCCTCCTTCCAGGAGACTACACGCGTGCTGACCGAAGCCGCCACAGCCGGCAAGATCGACTCGCTGAACGGTCTCAAGGAGAACGTGATCGTCGGACGCCTGATCCCGGCCGGAACCGGCAGCGTGATGAACAAGCTGCGTGCGGTCGCCGCGCGTCAGGATCGCCAGCGCCTCTCGCCAAAGACCGAAGCCGCCGAATAAGCGGCTCCGGACAGCGGAAGATCGGAAAAAGCCGGACCTCGCGTCCGGCTTTTTCTTTTCCGGCCGGCCGGAATCAGAATCCCGCGTCCCGAGCCGGCATGAAACAGGCCCTGTTGCCGGGTTTTCTCGCGAATCACCGACGAATCCTCTGGCCTTCCTGTGCATTACGGGTTAAGAGCGCGCCAGTTCGTTGCGTTACGAAGCCGCGTGTCCCGACCGGGACGCATGTCTGAGATACGCGGCGGGGAAAACGGGGACGAATCGCACGTCTTTTATTGACTGCGCGATCTTCCCCCCGTAGGTTCCGCGCCCTCAGCTGCCCCCAACGCCGGACGGCTATTCGGACGCGGTTGCTGTTAGCAGCAGGGTAAAGCATGTGGTGCCGTGTGTCTCTCTGAAGACACGCCAAGGCCAGATGTAAAGATAGGCTCCCGGGCGCTTCGCGTCCGAGGGGTTCGTTTTGGATGACAGTCGGCAACCGGAGTGAGGGTTCGCCGGCCGAACTGTGTAAGGATCGGGAAAGGCGCATGCCGACCATCAACCAGCTGATCGCAAAAGGGCGCGAGCCCGCGGCCAAGCGCAACAAGGTGCCGGCTCTTCAGGGCTGCCCGCAGAAGCGTGGCGTTTGCACTCGCGTGTATACAACCACACCGAAGAAGCCGAACTCCGCGCTGCGAAAGGTCGCCAAAGTGCGTCTGACGAACGGCTACGAGGTGGTGAGCTACATTCCGGGTGAGGGGCATAACCTCCAGGAACATAGCGTCGTCCTGATCCGCGGTGGCCGCGTGAAGGATCTTCCCGGTGTCCGCTACCACATCCTGCGCGGTGTGCTCGATACGCAGGGTATCGCAAAGCGCCGTCAGCGTCGTTCGCTCTATGGCGCCAAGCGTCCGAAGTAAGAGGAATATCGAGGCATGAGTCGCCGTCACCGCGCTGTAAAGCGTGAGATCCTTCCGGATCCGAAATTTGGAGACATCGTCATTACGCGTTTCATGAACGCGCTGATGTATGATGGCAAGAAATCCACAGCCGAGGGCATCGTCTACGGTGCGCTTGAGTCCCTTCAGCGCCGCGGCGGCGGAGCATCCGCGGACCCCGTGATGATGTTTCACACGGCGCTGGATAACGTGAAGCCGGCCGTCGAGGTCCGTTCGCGTCGCGTCGGCGGTGCCACCTATCAGGTGCCTGTCGAGGTTCGCGCCGACCGTCGTCAGGCTCTGGCGATCCGCTGGCTGATCGACGCCTCGCGCAAGCGCGGTGAGAACACCATGCAGGACCGTCTGTCGAACGAGCTGATGGATGCGATGAACAATCGTGGTTCGGCAGTAAAGAAGCGTGAGGACACGCATCGCATGGCTGAGGCCAACAAGGCATTCAGCCACTATCGCTGGTAAGCGGCAGAGGCGAACGGTCCGGGCGGCGAACAGGGTTTTCCGTCCGGTGTTCACAACAGGACTAACAACCGCATCCCGTTTCGCGGGATAACGGAGAGAAACGATGGCAAAGGCTAAATTTGAGCGGAACAAGCCGCACTGCAACATCGGCACCATCGGTCACGTTGACCATGGCAAGACGTCGCTGACGGCCGCAATCACGAAGACGCTGGCGAAATCCGGCGGCGCCGAGTTCAAGGCGTACGACATGATCGACGCGGCTCCGGAAGAGCGCGCCCGTGGCATCACCATCTCGACGGCCCACGTCGAGTACGAGACGGCGAAGCGCCACTACGCTCACGTCGACTGCCCGGGTCACGCCGACTACGTGAAGAACATGATCACCGGTGCGGCCCAGATGGATGGCGCCATCCTCGTGGTTTCCGCTGCGGATGGCCCGATGCCGCAGACCCGTGAGCACATCCTGCTCGCCCGTCAGGTCGGTGTGCCGGCGCTCGTCGTGTTCCTGAACAAGGTCGACCAGGTTGACGATCCCGAGCTGCTCGAGCTCGTCGAGATGGAAGTGCGCGAGCTTCTGTCCTCGTACCAATTCCCGGGCGACGATATCCCCATCGTCAAGGGTTCGGCTCTCGTGACCCTCGAGGATGGTGATCCGGAAATCGGCGAAAACCGCGTGAAAGACCTGATGGATGCAGTCGACGACTACATCCCGCAGCCTGAGCGTCCGGTTGACCGTCCGTTCCTGATGCCGATCGAGGACGTGTTCTCGATCTCCGGTCGCGGAACGGTCGTCACGGGCCGCGTCGAGCGCGGCGTTGTCAACACGGGTGACGAAGTCGAGATCGTCGGTCTGAAGCCGACCGTCAAGACGACCGTGACCGGCGTTGAGATGTTCCGCAAGCTGCTCGATCGCGGAGAGGCCGGCGACAACATCGGCGCTCTGCTGCGCGGCACGAAGCGTGAAGACGTTGAGCGTGGTCAGGTCCTGGCGAAGCCGGGCTCCATCACCCCGCACAAGAAGTTCAAGGCCGAGGCCTATATCCTCACGAAGGAAGAGGGTGGCCGTCACACGCCGTTCTTCACGAACTACCGTCCGCAGTTCTATTTCCGCACGACCGACGTCACCGGCGTCGTTCACCTGCCGGAAGGCACGGAAATGGTCATGCCGGGCGATAACGTCGCCATGGATGTCGAGCTGATCGCACCGATCGCCATGGATGAAGGCCTCCGCTTCGCGATCCGCGAAGGTGGCCGCACCGTTGGCGCCGGCGTGGTGGCTTCCATCACCGAGTAATACGGGGCAGGAGCCCCGACGGGCCCTGAACTGAGTGGCCCCGGCCGGAGCGATCCGGCCGGGGTCTTACCTGGTGGTGGGAATATCCCGGACAGAAGCTGACCCGGGTTAGAAAGTTGGACTGAACAAAACGATGGACAACCAGAACATCCGCATTCGCCTGAAGGCGTACGATCACCGCGTGCTCGACAACAGCACGAAGGAGATCGTCAACACGGCGAAGCGTACGGGTGCGCGGGTTCGGGGTCCTATCCCGCTGCCGACGCATATCGAACGGTTCACAGTGAACCGCTCACCCCACGTGGATAAGAAAAGCCGCGAGCAGTTCGAAATTCGGACTCATCGCCGGCTGCTCGACATTGTCGAGCCGACCCCGCAGACCGTGGACGCCCTCATGAAACTCGACCTCGCCGCCGGCGTGGATGTCGAGATCAAACTCTAAGGTCCAGACGATGCGCACCGGATTGATCGCAAGAAAGCTGGGTATGACCCGGCTGTTCAAGGAAGACGGCACACACGTGCCCGTCACTGTCCTGCACCTCGACGACGTGCAGGTGGTGGAGTCGAAGACGGAAGAACGTGACGGTTATACCGCCGTTCAGCTCGGCCTCGGCAAAGCCAAGGTAAAGAACGTCACAAAGCCGAACCGCGGCCATTTCGCCCGGGTCCAGGTCGAGCCGAAGAAGGTCGTGCGCGAATTCCGCGTCGCCGCCGACGCCGTGCTCGCGCCGGGAACCCGTATTCTCGCCTCTCACTTCGTTGTGGGGCAGAAGGTGGACGTGACCGGCACCAGCAAGGGTAAAGGGTTCGCGGGCGCGATGAAGCGCTGGAACTTTGCTGGCCTCGAAGCATCGCATGGTGTTTCGATCTCTCACCGTTCCCATGGTTCGACCGGTAACCGTCAGGATCCCGGCAAGACCTTCAAGAACAAGAAGATGGCTGGCCATCTTGGTGACGAGCGGGTGACAACGCTGAACCTTGAAGTGGCAGCGGTCGATCCGGACAAGAACCTGATCATGATTCGTGGTTCCATCCCGGGCGCGAAAAACGGACTGGTCATGGTCCGTGACGCTATCAAAAAGGCCCGTCATGCCGAGGCGCCGTATCCGGCAGCGCTCGCGACGGCGGAAGGCTGAGGATCATGGAACTCGATATCAAGACCCTCGATAACGGCAGCGCGGGAACCCAGACGCTTCCGGACGAGATTTTCGCGGTCGCGCCGCGCGCCGACATCATGGCCCGCGTCGTTCACTGGCAGCTCGCAAAACGCCGTGCCGGCACTCACAAGGTGAAGGGCATGGGCGAAGTCTCCGGAACGACGAAGAAGCCCTACAAGCAGAAGGGCACAGGCTCGGCCCGTCAGGGCTCGCTGCGCGCGCCGCAGTTCCGCACCGGTGGCGCCGTTCATGGCCCGGTCGTTCGCGATCACGGGTACGACCTGCCGAAGAAAGTCCGTCGTCTCGGCCTGATCTCGGCCCTTTCGCAGAAGGCGAAGGACGGCAAGCTGATCGTTCTCGATACCGCCTCCGGCGTGACGAAGACCTCCGAGCTGGCCACGAAGCTGAAGGCTCTCGGCTGGAAATCGGCGCTGATCGTTGACGGCGCGGTGGATGAAGGCTTCGTCCGCGCGGCGCGCAACCTGCCGAAGATCGACGTTCTGCCGACAGTCGGCGCGAATGTTTACGATATTCTGAACCACGACGTTCTCGCGATCACCCGCGAAGGCGTCGAGAAGCTGAAGGAGCGGCTGGCATGACAAACGTGCTCGCGATCCGCAAAAAGGCGGAGCGGCTGTCTCGTGAGGCGATGTTCGACATCGTTCGCGCGCCGCTGATCACGGAAAAGGCGACGGCCCTGTCCGAGAAGAACCAGATGGTCTTCAAGGTCGCGCTGTCCGCCACCAAGCCGGAGATCAAAGTTGCTGTCGAGACTCTGTTCGGCGTCAAGGTGCTTGGCGTCAACACGCTCGTGCAGAAAGGGAAGGCGAAGCGCTTCAAGGGCCGTCCTGGCCAGCGCTCCGACATCAAGAAAGCGTTCGTGCAGCTCGCGGAAGGTCAGTCCATCGACCTGACCGCGAAACTGGCGTGACGCGGGGTACCGACACATGGCACTGAAGCACTTTAATCCCGTCACGCCGAGCCTTCGCGGCACGGTGCTGGTGGACCGGTCGGAGCTCTGGAAGGGCAAGCCGGTCAAGCAGCTGACCGAGGGTAAGAACAAGAGCGGTGGCCGCAACAACCACGGACGCACGACATCGCGCTTCCGTGGCGGCGGGCACAAGCAGTCTTACCGTTACGTCGATTTCAAGCGTCGCAAGCTCGACGTCACCGGCACGATCGAGCGTCTGGAATATGACCCGAACCGCACGGCCTTCATCGCTCTGGTGAAGTACGAGGACGGTGAGCTGGCCTATATCCTGGCGCCGCAGCGCGTGAAGGCAGGCGATCAGGTCATCGCCGGCGCGCGCGTCGACATCAAGCCGGGCAATGCGATGCCGCTTTCCGCCATTCCGGTGGGAACGATCATCCATAACATTGAGCTGAAGCAGGGAGCCGGCGGCAAGCTGTCCCGCTCCGCAGGCACCTACGCCCAGCTCGTTGGCAAGGATTCCGGTTACGCGCAGATCAAGCTGCAGTCGGGCGAGCTTCGCATCGTTCGCGGCGAATGCTTCGCCACCGTCGGCGCGGTCTCGAACCCGGACAATATGAACCAGCATATGGGTAAGGCGGGTCGTTCCCGCTGGCTGGGTCGCCGCCCGCACAACCGCGGTGTGGTCATGAACCCGGTCGATCACCCGCATGGTGGTGGTGAAGGTCGTACCTCCGGTGGCCGTCATCCGGTCACGCCGTGGGGCAAGCCGACCAAAGGTTATAAGACGAGGGTCAACAAGCGTACGGACAGTCTGATTATCCGTCGCCGGAAGACCGGCAAGTAAGGGGCAAAAGAGATGGCACGTTCCGTCTGGAAAGGCCCGTTCGTGGACGGGTATCTGCTGAACAAAGCCGACGCATCGCGCGCTTCGGGTCGTAACGAGGTGATCAAGATCTGGTCACGTCGTTCCACGATCCTGCCGCAGTTCGTCGGGCTGACCTTCGGTGTTTATAATGGTCACAAGTTCCTGCCCGTGCAGGTGAGCGAGAACATGGTCGGACATAAGTTCGGCGAGTTCTCGCCAACCCGCACGTTCCATGGGCACGGCGCTGACAAGAAGTCGAAGCGGGGCTGAGATGAGCAAACCGAAGCATCCCCGCACACTGGCTGAGACCGAAGCGCAGGCGATCACGCGGAATATCCGCATCAGCCCGCGCAAGCTGGCTCTCGTGGCCGGTCTGATCCGCAACAAGCCCGCGTCACAGGCCGTGGCGACGCTGACGTTCTCGAAGCGTCGCATTGCCCAGCAGGTTAAGAAGACGCTGGAAAGCGCGATCGCAAACGCGGAAAACAACCACCAGCTCGATGTCGATCAGCTGGTGGTCAAGACCGCTGACGTTGGTAAGTCTATCGTTATGCGGCGTTTCCATGCACGTGGCCGCGGCCGTTCCGCTCGTGTCGAGAAGTTCTTCAGCCACCTGAAGATCGTCGTCGCCGAGCGGACACCGGAGCCTGAGGCAAAGACGGAAGAGAAGGCGGCCTGACGATGGGACATAAAGTCAATCCGATCGGGCTTCGGCTCGGCATCAACCGCACATGGGACAGTCGCTGGTACGCCGGCGCGGATTATTCCCGTCTGCTGCATGATGATCTGAAGCTGCGCGCGTTCCTGCGTCGCAAGCTGTCCGGCGCAGGCGTGTCCCGCGTTGTGATCGAGCGCCCGGCCAAGAAGCCGCGCATCACCATTTACGCGGCGCGTCCGGGTGTGGTGATCGGCAAGAAGGGCCAGGACATCGACGCGCTCCGCAAGGAGCTGACGAAGATGGCCGGCGTCGAGGTGTCGCTGAACATCGTCGAGATCCGCAAGCCGGAAATCGACGCGACCCTGGTTGCCGAGAACATCGCTCAGCAGCTTGAGCGTCGCGTGGCGTTCCGCCGTGCGATGAAGCGCGCGGTTCAGTCCGCAATGCGTCTCGGCGCACAGGGCATCCGGATCAACTGCTCCGGCCGTCTGGGCGGCGCTGAAATCGCCCGTATCGAATGGTATCGTGAAGGCCGTGTGCCGCTGCACACGCTCCGCGCCGATATCGATTATGGAACTGCAACGGCGAAGACGACCTACGGGACGTGCGGCGTGAAAGTCTGGATCTTCAAGGGTGAGATCCTGGCGCACGATCCGCTGGCTCAGGATCGCCGCGCTGCCGAGCAGGCGCCGCAGCGCTGAGGGATAGAGAACAATGCTTTCTCCGAAGCGGACTAAATTCCGCAAGGCTCATAAGGGCCGCATTCACGGTCTGGCAAAAAGCGCCACTCAGCTGAACTTCGGTACGTTCGGCCTGAAGGCGCTCCAGCCGGAGCGCATCACGGCGCGCCAGATCGAAGCCTCCCGTCGCGCCATCACACGTGCGATGAAACGTGCCGGTCGCGTGTGGATTCGTATCTTTCCGGATCTTCCGGTCTCGACAAAGCCCGCCGAAGTGCGTATGGGCTCCGGCAAGGGATCTCCGGAATACTGGGTGGCCCGTGTGAAACCGGGTCGTATCCTGTTCGAGATCGAAGGCGTTCCGCCGGAAGTCGCGCGTGAAGCGCTGGCTCTCGGCGCCGCGAAGCTTCCGATCAAGACGAAATTCGTGACCCGAATCGGAGAGGCGTAAGATGAGCAAGGCAACAAAGCCGGCTGATCTGCGTGCGAAATCCGTTGATGAGCTGCAGGCGCTTCTTCTCGATCTGAAGCGCGAGCAGTTCAATCTTCGGTTCCAGCAGGCGACCGGTCAGAATGAAGGTGTGTCGCGGGTTCGCGTTGTGCGTCGCGACATCGCCCGCATCAAGACGATCGTGGCTGAAGCCGCGAAGAAGAATGCAGCAGGGGCTGGCGCCTCTGCCGCGAAAGCCTGAGGGAGCCGTTAATGCCGAAGCGCATTCTGAGCGGACGCGTAACGAGCGACAAGATGGACAAGACGGTCACCGTCCTTGTCGATCGTCGTGTTATGCACCCGCTCTATAAGAAGTTCATTCGTCGCTCGAAGAAGTATGCGGCGCATGATGAACAGAATCAGTGCAGGATTGGAGACGCGGTGCGCATTGAGGAATGCACACCGATCTCTAAACGCAAGACCTGGACGGTCATTGCGCGCAACGGTGAGACCGTAGCCGCAGCTCCGTCCGGCGCTGTTGCGTAACAGGGGTATAAGGTAAATGATCCATCCCGAGACCAACCTTGAGGTCGCCGATAATTCCGGCGCCCGTCAGGTGCAGTGCATTAAGGTGCTGGGCGGCTCCAAGCGGAAGTCCGCCTCGGTCGGCGACGTGATCGTCGTTTCCGTTAAGGAAGCGATTCCCCGTGGAAAGGTGAAGAAGGGTGACGTCCATCAGGCCGTCATCGTTCGCACCTCTTACCCGGTGCGTCGTGCCGACGGCAGTGCGATCCGTTTCGACCGGAATGCTGCAGTTCTGATCAACAAGCAGCAGGAGCCGATCGGCACCCGTATCTTTGGCCCGGTGGTCCGCGAACTGCGCGCGCGCAAGTTCATGAAGATCATCTCGCTGGCGCCGGAGGTGCTGTAATGGCCGCGCGCATCAAAAAAGGCGACACCGTCGTCGTCACCACGGGTTCCTCAAAAGGAACGCGCGGTGAGGTTCTTTCCGTGAACCCGACTGCTAACAAAGCGGTCGTTCGCGGCGTGGCCATCGCAAAGCGGCACAAAAAGCCGACGCGTATGGGCGAGGAAGGCGGGATCATCGCGCGTGAGGCGCCGGTCCATCTGTCCAATCTCGCGCTCATCGATCCGAAGAGCGATAAGCCGACGAAGGTCGGTTTCCGCGTGCTCGATGATGGTCGCAAAGTCCGTGTGGCGAAAGCCACGGGCGAAGTGATTGAAGGCTGAGGGGCAGACAATGTCGGATAACACAAACGCAGGTGTTCTGCCTCGCCTCCAGCAGCGCTACCGGACGGAACTCACCGGACAGCTCCGCGAGCAGTTCGGTTATAAGAACGTCATGGAAATCCCTCGCCTTGAGAAGATCGTTCTCAACATGGGTGTGGGTGAAGCCGCCGGTGACCAGAAGAAACTGGACGCCGCGCTGAACGACATGATGCTCATCGCCGGTCAGCGTCCGGTCAAGACAGTCGCGAAAAAAGCCATCGCCGGCTTCAAGATCCGTGAAGGTCTGCCGATCGGCTGTAAGGTCACGTTGCGCAAGGCCCGTATGTTCGAGTTCCTCGATCGTCTGGTGACCATCGCGATGCCGCGTATTCGCGACTTCCGCGGTCTGCCGGCGAACAAGGGCTTCGACGGACGCGGCAACTTTGCCATGGGTCTCAAGGAGCAGATCATCTTCCCTGAGATCGAATATGACAAGGTCGACCAGGTTCGTGGTATGGACATCATCTTCGTGACGACCGCGAAGACAGATGCCGAAGCGAAGGCGCTGCTGAAGGCGTTCGATCTGCCCTTCGTCGGGTAATCGTTCCGCTGCTGTTCGTTCCCTGCGGCGACAAAGACGCTGCAGGGTATTGTTATGCTTCACGATCCTGGTGCAGAACCGGGTGCGAAGCTGAAGGTTTTGGAAAACCGCTGGAATGGTCCGGCAGGTTCCGGAGGGTAAATCAGGCATGGCCAAGATTTCCGCCGTCAATCGCAACGCTAAGCGCGCCCGGATGGCGCAGCGCGACAAAGCGAAGCGTATGGCGCTCAAAAACATCGTGATGGATCGCTCGCTGCCGATGGAAGATCGGTTTGACGCGTCCCTGAAGCTGGCGGAGCTGCCGCGTAACGGTTCGCGCGTTCGCGTGCGCCTGCGTTGCGAGCTCACCGGCCGTTCGCGCGGTAACTACCGTAAGTTCAGACTCTGTCGTATCGCGCTCCGCGATCTGGCCTCCAACGGCCATATCCCCGGTGTCGTGAAGGCAAGCTGGTAAGGGCGGGCGATGTCACTTTCTGATCCATTGGGTGATATGCTCACCCGTATCCGGAACGCTCAGCGCGCGCGTCATGCCGCCTGTGTTGCTCCGGCATCCAAGCTGCGTGCCAGCGTGCTCGAGGCACTGAAGCGGGAAGGCTACATCCGTGGCTTCGCGGTGGAAGAGATACGCAAGGGTATCTCCCAGATCCGTATCGAGCTGAAATACACGGATGGCGATCCGGTCATTAAGGAAATCCATCGTGTTTCCCGTCCGGGCCGTCGTGTCTATTCGAAGATCAAAGAACTGCCGCGGGTTTATGCCGGACTGGGTGTCTCCATCCTGTCCACGCCCCGTGGCGTTCTTTCCGACGCAGAAGCGCGCGCTGCCAATGTTGGCGGCGAAGTGCTCTGCCGCGTCTTCTGAGGAGGGATAAATGTCGCGCGTAGGCAAATATCCCGTTGAGGTTCCGTCCGGCGTTACGGTTTCGATCGTCGACGGTATCCTCACGGCGAAAGGAAAGCTCGGAGAGCTGAAGCTGCCGCTGTCCTCGCATGTCGAGACGACAATCGATGACGGTAAGGTCTCGGTTAAGCCGCTCGGTACCGTTGCCCAGGCCCGGATGATGTGGGGCACGACCCGCGCTCTGGTCGCCTCCATGGTGAAGGGTGTCTCCGAAGGTTATTCGAAGACGCTGGAAATCACCGGAACGGGTTACCGTGCAGCGGTTCAGGGCTCGAACCTGGTCATGAACCTCGGTTATTCGCATGACGTGGTCTATCCGATCCCGCAGGGAATCAAGATCACCACGCCGCGTCCGACCGCCGTCGTCGTCGAGGGGATCGACAAGCAGCGGGTTGGTCAGGTCGCCCTGGATATCCGGAGTTTCCGTAAGCCTGAGCCTTACAAAGGTAAGGGTGTCCGTTACGAGACCGAGACCATTCGTCGTAAGGAAGGCAAGAAGAAGTAATGAGCACGCAACAGGAATTGCGGGACCGGCGGAGCAAGCGCCTCCGGTTCCAGCTCCGCCGCAAGGCCGGCGGGCGTCCGCGCCTGTCGGTGTTCCGCTCAGGCAAGAACATCTATGCTCAGGTGATCGACGACGCCGGCGGCCGTACGCTGGCAGCCGCGTCCTCGCTCGAGCAGGGATTCCGGTCTCAGGGCACGAAGGGCACGAATCGCGACGCCGCATCCACCGTCGGAAAGCTGATCGCGGAACGCGCGGTCGCTGCCGGCGTGAAGCAGGTCGTCTTCGACCGCGGCGCTTATCTGTATCATGGGCGCGTCCGTGCGCTGGCGGAGGCTGCCCGCGAGGGCGGTCTCTCGTTCTGAGGGAGGTCACGTAATGGCACGTGAACCGAGAGAAGGCGGCAGAGGCCGTGAGCGTGATCGCGACCGCGAGGGCGACGATCTGATCGACAAACTCGTCACGATCAACCGCGTGGCGAAAGTGGTGAAGGGCGGACGTCGTTTCGCTTTCGCTGCTCTGGTCGTGGTCGGTGACCAGAAAGGTCGCGTCGGCTACGGAGCGGGTAAGGCCCGTGAAGTGCCGGAAGCGATCCGCAAGGCAACCGAGCGCGCCAAACGCGGTATGATCCGCGTCCCGATGAAGGAGGGTCGCACCCTTCACCACGACGTCGCCGGACATTTCGGCGCCGGTAAAGTGGTCCTGCGTTCGGCTGACGCCGGAACGGGCATCATCGCAGGCGGCCCGATGCGCGCGGTGTTCGAAAGCCTTGGCATCAACGATGTCGTTGCCAAGTCGCTCGGAACCCGTAACCCGCATAACATGGTGAAAGCCACGTTTGCTGCTCTTGAGCGTTGTGCAAGCCCCCGTTCCGTGGCCAGCCGCCGTGGTAAGAAGGTTGCCGACATTCTGGGTAAGCGCGAGCACGCAGCGGAGGGTGCTGATGTCTGAGGCAAAGACAACAGTCCGCGTCACCCAGATTGCGTCCGGTAACGGACGCAAGCCGGGCCAGCAGGCTACGCTGATCGGTCTCGGTCTGAACAAGATCGGCCGTACGCGTGAACTGCAGGACACGCCGTCCGTGCGCGGCATGCTGCGAAAAGTAGCCCACCTGATCAAGGTGGAGGATTGAAATGAACCTGAACGAACTGCGCGATAACGAGGGTTCCCGTTATCGCAAGAAGCGCCTCGGCCGCGGTATCGGCTCCGGCAAGGGCAAAACATCCGGTAAGGGTGTCAAGGGTCAGAAGGCACGTGAAGGCGTGTCCCTGAACGGCTTCGAAGGTGGTCAGCTGCCGCTCTACCGGCGTATGCCGAAGCGCGGCTTCAAGAACATCTTCCGCAAGGTCTACGCGCCGGTTAACCTCGGCGCCGTCGACAGGGCGATTGCCGACGGTAAGCTCGACGGCTCCGCTGTCGTGAACGAGGAGGCCCTTCGCAAGGCGGGTCTCGTCGGCACGGGCAAGGTGGCCGGTATCCGGCTCCTGGCGCGTGGCGAGATCTCCCGCGCGATCAATGTCGAGGTTGCAGGGGCCTCCGCCTCCGCGATCGCCGCTGTTGAAAAGGCCGGTGGCTCGGTGAAGACCACGGTCGCGCCGAAGCAGACAGCCGAAGCTGCGTCGTCGTGACATCCGGGAGCGGGCCGGGGTGGTAAGCACCGGTCCGGTTTCCCCTGTGGCTTTGCAGACCCCGGCGTCTGCCATAACAGCGTCCCGCTTTGCGGCGGCGCTGTTTTTCGTGAAAGGACAGGCGTATGGCCTCGGCGGCTGAACAGCTTGCAGCCAGTTTCAATCTCAGCTCGTTCAACAAGGCGACCGAGCTCAAAAAACGGATCTGGTTTACGCTTGGCGCCCTGATCGTCTACCGGCTGGGAACATACATCCCCGTGCCCGGCATCGACGCGACGGTGATGGGGCAGCTGCTCGCAAAGCACCAGGGCGGCATCCTCGGCATGTTCGACATGTTCTCGGGCGGCGCGCTCGGACGCATGACCGTTTTCGCCCTGAACATCATGCCCTACATTTCGGCATCGATCATCGTTCAGCTGATGTCGACAGCACTTCCCTCGCTTGAGGCGCTCAAGAAAGAAGGGGAGCAGGGACGGAAGCGCCTGAATCAGTACACCCGGTATCTGACCGTTGCGATCGCCTTCTTCCAGGCCTACGGAATCGCCGTCGGGCTGGAACGGATGAGTTCGGACGCCGGTTCGGCCGTCGTGAATCCCGGCATGTTCTTCCTCGTCTCCTGCGTGTTCACCCTCGTGGGCGGCACGATGTTCCTGATGTGGCTGGGTGAGCAGATCACCTCCCGCGGGGTCGGAAACGGCATCTCCCTGATCATCTTCGCCGGTATCGTCGCCAACCTGCCGCACGCGCTCGAAACCCTGTTCCAGCTCGGCTACACCGGCGCACTCTCGCCGATCTTCGTGCTGATCTTCCTCGTGCTGGCCGCAATCACGATCACCTTTATCGTGTTCATGGAACAGGCCCAGCGCCGGGTCGTCATCCAGTATCCGAAACGGCAGATGGGCAACCGCATGTTCGGCGGCGAGTCGACGCATATGCCGCTGAAAGTGAACACGGCGGGCGTCATCCCCCCGATCTTCGCCTCATCGGTGCTGCTGATCCCCGTCACGATCTCCGGCTTCATGGCCGGGAAGGGAATGCCCGGCTGGCTCTCCTTCCTGGGACAGCAGCTCGGTCAGGGACAGCCGCTCTACATGCTGATGTACGCGGCGATGATCATCTTCTTCTCGTATTTCTACGCCGCGGTAACCTTCAATCCGGACGAGACCGCCGACAACCTGCGCAAACAGAGCGGCTTTATTCCCGGTATCAAGCCGGGTGCTGCGACCTCCGCGTATTTTGACCGGATTCTGACGCGACTGACGACGATCGGTGCGTTGTATCTGGTAGTGGTCTGTCTGCTGCCGCAGATTCTGATCAGCCGGTATAATGTGCCGTTCTATTTTGGCGGCACGAGTCTGATCATCATCGTGTCGGTCACGATTGATACGGTCACGCAGATCCAGTCACACCTCGTCGCTCATCAGTATCAGGGTCTCATCCAGCGCAGCCGGCGCGGCGGAATGAATCGAAGGATCATTCGGAAATGAACATCATCTTTCTGGGCCCGCCGGGCGCGGGAAAGGGCACCCAGTCCAAACGTCTCGAAGCCCGGTACGGCATCGCCCAGATCTCTACGGGCGATATGCTTCGCGCCGAGGTGAAAGCCGGCTCGGAAATCGGGCAGGAGGCGAAAACGCTGATGGACGCCGGCAAGCTCGTGCCGGATTCCATGATCGTCAGTATGCTTGAAAAGCGTATTCAGCAGCCGGACTGCGCGAAAGGCTTCATTCTCGACGGCTTTCCACGCACGGTCGGTCAGGCCGAGGCGCTCGACGAAGTTCTGGCGCGGCTGAAAAGCCAGATCGACGTGGTGCTCGTCCTGCAGGTCGATGAAGACGCGCTGGCGGATCGAATCGCCGGACGCTTCTCCTGCGCGAAATGCGGCGCAAGTTATAATGATGTGTCAAAGCCCACGAAGGTGCCTGACACCTGTGACGTGTGCGGCTCGCATGACTTCGTGCGCCGCGCCGATGACAACCGGGAAACGGTGGCCTCGCGCCTCGCGTCCTACCGCAAGGAGACCATGCCGCTTCTGCCTTATTACGAGAAAAAGGTGAAAGTGGCGTTCATCGACGGAATGGCGCCGATCGAGGACGTGAGCTCTCAGATCGATACCATCATGCAGGAAGTCGAACAGATCACGCAAAAGTGATCAGTTTTCATTGACTCTCGGAGGCCGGTCGGTCTATTGCGCGCGCTCTGGACCGTGCGGCCGCTTCTGCGGCTCTGCAGAGGCAAAGATTCTTTATATGAACGCTCGGGCGCGCAGCCGGGCGGATACCAGGAGTGTGCAGCGTGGCGCGTATTGCCGGCGTTAATATCCCGACCAACAAGCGGGTCGTAATCGGACTTCAGTATATCTACGGAATCGGTGAGACGAAGGCGAAGCAGATCTGCAAAGCCCTCGACCTTCCCGACGCCAAGCGGGTGAACGAACTCAGCGACGACGAGATCGCGAAACTCCGCGAGACCATTGATAATGGTTATCGCGTCGAGGGCGATCTCCGTCGTGAGACCGCGATGAACATCAAGCGTCTGATGGATCTCGGCTGCTACCGCGGTCTCCGTCACCGTCGCGGCCTGCCGGTTCACGGTCAGCGCACGCATACGAACGCCCGCACCCGCAAGGGTAAGGCCGTGGCGATCGCGGGTAAGAAGAAAGTCACACGCTGAGCTGTTGCCCGCCTGGCGGGCAATTTTGGAATTCTTCACGTCCCGGACGGTATCCGCCGGGGCGTTCTGGCAGATATCATTCTGCCAGAGCAGTTAAAGAACAGGGCTATCAGATATGGGCAAGGCCGCCACTCCGCGTATCCGGAAGAAAGAGCGCAAGAACATTATTTCGGGCGTGGCGCATGTGCTGTCCACGTTCAACAACACCATGATCACTATCTCCGACGCACAGGGCAATGCCATCGCCTGGTCGTCGGCCGGTGCTCAGGGCTTCAAGGGCTCACGTAAATCGACCCCTTACGCAGCGCAGGTCGCTGCCGAGGATGCGGGCCGCAAGGCACGTGAGCATGGCATGGAAACGCTGGACATCGAAGTTTCCGGTCCGGGGTCGGGGCGTGAGAGCGCCCTGCGCGCCCTGCAGGCCGTCGGTTTCCAGATCGCCTCAATCCGCGACCTGACCCCGGTGCCGCACAACGGCTGCCGCCCCCGGAAGCGTCGCCGCGTCTGATCCCGGTTCGGGCGGCGGCGAATGAATGGTCAGCCGCCCGCATCGCTGATGAGACGTGACATAAACCTGCCCTGGTCATGCGCCGGGGCTGTCCGCCGTTTTTACGGCGTCCCTTTTTGAAAGGCCGACACCTTGGTGCTCCAGAAAAACTGGCAATCCCTGATCAAGCCGGAAAAGCTGGAAGTCGAGCCCGGAACCGTCCCGTCGCATGTCGCGACGGTGGTCGCGGAGCCGCTTGAGCGCGGCTTTGGCTTGACGCTCGGTAACGCGCTGCGTCGTATCCTGCTGTCTTCCCTGCAGGGCGCAGCCATCACCGCGATCCAGATCGACGGTGTGCTGCACGAATTCTCCTCCGTGCCGGGTGTGCGCGAGGACGTCACTGACATCGTGCTGAACATCAAGCAGCTTGCGCTGAACATGCACGGCGAAGGCCCGAAGCGCATGATGCTGACGGCCACCGGACCGGGCGAGGTCCGCGCGGGCCAGATCCAGACCGGACATGGCATCGAGATCATGAACCCGGACCTGGTGATCTGCACGCTCGATGACGGCGTGAAGCTCGGCATGGAATTCACGGTCAATATCGGTAAGGGCTACGTCCCCGCCGCCGCCAACCGTCCGGAAGACGCGCCGATCGGGCTTATCCCCATCGATGCGATCTACTCGCCGGTCAAGCGCGTGTCCTACAAGGTCGAGCCGACCCGCGTCGGACAGGTCACCGACTATGACCGCCTGCTGCTCACGGTCGAGACCAACGGTTCCGTCACGCCCGAAGACGCGGTCGCTCTGGCTGCCCGTATTCTTCAGGATCAGCTGCAGCTGTTCATCAACTTCGATGAGCCGCGTCCGGTCGTCCCGGCCGAGCCGGAAGACGATCTGCCGTTCAACCGCAATCTGCTGCGGAAAGTGGACGAGCTGGAGCTTTCGGTGCGTTCCGCGAACTGCCTGAAGAACGACAACATCATCTATATCGGTGATCTCGTTCAGAAGACCGAGCAGGAAATGCTCCGCACGCCGAATTTCGGCCGGAAGTCGCTGAACGAAATCAAGGAAGTCCTGACCACCATGGGGCTTTCGCTTGGCATGAATGTTCCGGCATGGCCGCCGGAGAATATCGAGGATCTGGCGAAGCGGCTCGACGAGCCCTTCTGATCCGCAACAAGGAGACTTAACAATGCGTCACGGTGTTGCCGGTCGGAAGCTCGGCGTAACCTCCACCCATCGCGCGGCGATGTTCCGCAACATGGCCGTCGCCCTGATCAAGCACGAGCAGATCACGACAACCCTGCCGAAGGCAAAAGAACTTCGTCCGGTCGTCGAGAAGCTGATCTCGCTTGGCAAGCGCGGCGATCTGCACGCCCGCCGTCAGGCTTATGCACAGCTGCGTGACGACACCGTCGTCAGCAAGCTGTTCTCTGTCGTCGCCGAGCGTTACAAGACACGCACCGGCGGTTACGCCCGTGTCCTGAAAGCCGGCGTCCGCTATGGCGATGCCGCTGACATGGCCGTCATCGAGCTGATCGACCGGGACGTGTCCGCAAAGGGCCAGGACAGCGGCCCGCGTCCGGTGCACGAGACCCAGGACGACCTCGCCGCCTGAGCCTAGCTCAGCGGAAGAGAAAAAGCCGGCCTTCATGGCCGGCTTTTTTTGTCTGGCGTTTGCAAATACATAAACACCTCATTGTCTGCAGAACGTAAAATTATCAAACTGACGGCCGATATTGTGTATCCCGACGGAACGGCTTATTATTACGCTCATGTTTCGTGATAATAAGCGCAGGACTCGTCGCTGATGAAGAAAAGACTTTTCCGCACGTCCGTTCTGCGCGTTATCGCCACAGCCTGTTTCGCCCTCCTGACCGGAGCAGGAGCCGCCCTCGCGGCAACCCCGGTACGGGTCGGCTATATCCCGGTTCTCGGATCGTCTGCCCTGTTCGTCATCGACGGCAAAGGCTGGGCGAAAGACGCCGGGCTTGACCTGGAACTCGTGCGCTTCACCTCCGGTCCTCAGGCTATCCAGGCCCTGGTGGCGGGACGCATCGACGCCTATGTCGCCGGCGTGCTGCCTCTCCTTCAGGCCCGTGGTCACGGTGTGGACGTGAAAGTCCTCGCGACCGGTGCCATCGAAGAACTTTCCGTGGTGGCCCGTGGCCCGCTCGCCGCAGGCCTGGACCCCGCAAAACCCGGCAATCTCACGCGGGACGCCCTGACAGAGCGCCTGTCGCATTTCGCCACAGCCACCGGTCGGAAGCCTAAAATCGCTGCACAGCCGCAGGGCTCGGTGCCCGACACGGTGCTGCGATACTGGCTGAAAGAAGAAGCCGGTGTGGCGCCGGACTCCATCGACATCGTCGGAATCGACATCGACGCCGCCCAGCAGGCTTTCCTCGCCGGCGCGGTCGATGCCGCCATCCTGCGGGAACCCGCCCTGACGATCATCCGCGCCCGCGTGCCCGAAGCGCGTATTCTGGCCACCGGCCACGATCTGATGCCCGACCAGCCCGGCTCCGTCTTCGCCGTCCTGCGCCCGGACGATCCCGACCGCACCGCGTGGAAAGGAAAACTGACTGCCCTGTTTGTCAAAGCCACGGCCCTCGTCTCCGCCCATCCCGATGAAGCCGCACCGTACGTCGCCACGGCTCTCGGCGGCGGACTGATGAAGCCCGCGCTGATCGAAAGCGCGCTCCGGGCCTCGGCGGCCGATTTCGTCGCCGATCCCGGCCGCATCACCGCGAGCGTCGGAACCCTCCAGGATTTCGAGGTGTCGCAGGGTCTCCTGCGCAAGGCGGTTCCGGTCGATACGCTGTTTGACCTCCAGACCTGGCATCAGGCTGCGCCATAAGCCGCCGGGAATTCCGATATCATGATCGTCCTGCGCCCGGGAACCGGGACGCGCGCGGCCCTGAGCATCGCCGGCCTCGTCGCTCTTCTCGCCGTCTGGCAGGCCTGCGTGCAGTATCACGTCGTACCGCCTGGCCTGCTTCCCGCACCTTCCGAACTCTGGCCCGCCTGGCAGAGCGAACTGAGCGGCGGCTACTGGCAGCAGGCCGTCCGCGACAGTCTCGGTCATTACTGCGCCGGTCTCGCCATTGGTTCGGTTCTCGGCGCCGCGCTCGGACTCGTCTGCGGCGCCGCGCCGCTGGCCGACGCGCTCACCGGTGGAATCGTCCGTCTTCTGCGCCCGATCCCCGGCCTCGCCTGGGTCCCCTTCGCAATCCTCTGGTTCGGTCTGAACAATGCCGGCGCCACCTTCGTGATCGCCATCTCGGTCTTCTGGATCAATTTCTACGCCGCCTGGGGCGCCGTGAAATCCGTCGACCCGGAACTTTACGAAGTCGCCGCCGCCTTCGGTCATGGCGGCGTCCTGGCCCGTATGCGCTACGTGATTCTGCCCGCATCCTGCCCCGGTCTGCTCTCGGGATTCCGCGCCGGACTCGGACAGGGCTGGATGTCCGTCGTGGCGGCGGAACTCTTCGGCGTCCCCGGCATTGGCGCCCGGATGATGCAGGCCTCCAGCCTGCTCGCGACCGATATCGTCGTGGTTTATATGATCACCATGGCAGCACTTTACGCACTGACCGATTTTCTCTTCGGCTTCCTGCGTGACCGTCTGTTGCGCTGGCAGGGCTGAATCCTATGACATCTCTGGTCAGGCTCGAAAACACGGGCCTCTCCCATGACGGAAAACACTTCATCTTCCGTCACGTCGATCTGACGATCCGAACCGGCGAATTCGTCGCGGTCCTCGGCCCGTCCGGCGTCGGGAAATCGACGCTCCTCCGCGTCGTTATGGGCCTGATCCCGCCCACCGAAGGTCAGGTCACACTGGCGCCCTCACCATCGGCGCAGCAGGCCGGATCACGCCGCACCGCGCTCGTGTTTCAGGACGCGCGACTCATGCCGTGGCGCAGCGTGCGGCGGAATGTCGAACTCGGCCTCGAAGGTCTCGGCCTGAGCCGCCATGACCGCCACGCCCGCGCCGAAGAAAGCCTCCGTCTCGTCGGACTCTCAGCCGAAGCAAGCCGCTGGCCACGTCAGCTTTCCGGCGGCCAGCGACAGCGCGTCGGCGTCGCCCGCGCCCTGACCGTCAATCCCGATCTCCTGCTCATGGACGAACCGTTCGGCGCGCTGGACGCCATCACCCGCGCCGGTCTGCAAGCCGAACTGCTGACGATCCGGGAGAAAACCCGCAAGACCGTGCTGTTCGTGACGCATGACATCGACGAGGCGATTCTTCTCGCCGACAGAATCGTCGTGCTGGCCGGCAAACCGGCATCGGTCCGCGGCGATCTCCCTGTCGGACCACGCCCGCGCGATCCGTCCTCAACAGCCATGCGGGCTCTCGCCGACCGACTCCGCGCCCTCATCGCCGGCGAACCCGATCCGGGCGGCGCCGCTTACTGGCAGTCGGCGGAAATCTGAGCGGCCTGCCAGCCATCCGCCAGCAACGCAGCGCCCGTCACACAGCCAGGCGTTGACCCGGCCACCGCGTTCGACACACAGTGCCGCCGGAAATCAGAACCAGAACTCAGCATCAGAAACCGAACCGGACATCACCAGAGGAGACCGTCATGGCAGACACCGCAGACGACAAAAAAGCTTACACCCTTGAGGAGGGCGTAGGCCGGCTGCAGGACGAGTCCGGTTACAGCGCTGCCTCATCCGGCCCTTCGTCCTGGGTGCGTTGCAGTGACTGCGTCGCCGACGGTCTCGACATCGTCCGGGACATCACTGCCGACATTCCGTTCGTCGCGCTCGGCGTCGCCGCCCTGGCCGGATTTGTCACCGGCGCGGCCTTCGCCCGACGCTGAACAGAGCCGTCGCGTATTTCGCTGTCGATCCGGTACAGGAAATAATCCGCCCGGACCCGGCGCGCGGTGCAACCCGCGCCCCGGCAATCTGTTTATAAAAGCGACGGCATTTCGCCATCTTAACGGGAGGATGCGATGCTCAAGCTCGCTTTGTTTTTCCTGGTGATCTCGATCATCGCAGGTCTGTTCGGCTTTGGCGGCATCTCCAGCGCGGCAGCGGGAATGGCGAAGATCCTGTTCTTCATCGCCATCGCCATCTGCGTCATTCTGTTCGTGTTCGTACTGATCGGCGTGGGCGCCGCATCAGGACGATGATGCTGGCGGGCCGGGCACGATGCCCGGCCCGCCAGCAAATACGAGACAGAAGATATGAGAAAACCAATACAAAAAAGGCTGCCGTCCCGCGGGACGGCAGCCTTTTTTGTGTAATAACCGGACTGCGTCGCACCGGTTCCTGATGGCGAAAAATTAATATCAGCAGTCAGACCGGTCATTCCACCGTGGTCCGCACGAACCGGACCAGATCCGCGCCGATATTGACGTAGCTGTAAGCCTGCGCGCTGCTGTAAATCGCGAAATCCCCGGCGGCAACCGTCAGCGTCTCCGTCCCCAGATCGATGCGAAGCGTCCCCTCGGTCACATAAGTCATCTCCTGCCATCCCGGCGGATCGGGTTCGGCATGATAGGAATCGCCCGGCCCCAGCGACCATAACCAGAGCTGCGCCTCACGACGGGCCGCTACGCTGCCCAGCAGCACCCCCTCGCTCCCCGCCACCCTGCCTCGCCAGGCCAGCGCCCTGATCCGGCGCGGTTCCGCCTGCGGATCGGAAACCATCTGCACGAAATTCGTGCCCAGCGCCTCCGCAAGCCGGTCCAGGCTGGCAAGGCTGATATTGGTGTCGCCTCCTTCGAGACTGACAATCGTACGGCGACTCAGCCCCGACGCTTTCGCGAGCGCGTCCTGACTCATGCCCGCATCTTTGCGAAGACGCCGCAGATTCCAGCCAAGATGAGAGAGAACACCCTCTCCCTGGGGTTGATTGTGCATTATAGTGCTCATATATACCGCGCATTATGTTGCACACATCCCCCGATCGCAAGCAGTACGGCTTCAGACCGACCCGCCAGGAAATGGCACTGGTGGGCATCACCATGCTGTGGGGAGCGTCGTTTCTCATCACGCAGACAGGGATGCAGTATAGCGGACCTCTCTTCTTTGTGGGCGTCCGTTTTCTCACGGCCGGCGCCATCACCCTCGCGCTGTTCCTGAAAACCATGCGCGACGTCACCCGGCGCGAACTGATCGCCGGCGCCGCGATCGGCCTGTCGATCTGCCTCGGCTGTGGCCTCCAGAGCTACGGGCTGCAGACCATCACCAGCAGCCAGTCAGCCTTCCTGACCGCGCTCTACGTGCCCATCGTCCCGCTGATGCAGTGGTTCGTGCTCCGCAAAGCCCCGCATGTCATGACCTGGGTCGGAATCGGCCTCGCCTTCACGGGACTCATGCTGCTCGCCGGACCCGGCGCCCATCACATAGGCCCGGGCCGGGGCGAGATCGCAACCCTGCTCGGCACGGTCGCAATGGCCGCCGAAATCATCCTGATCGGCCGTTTCGCAACCCAGGTCGACAGTCGCCGCGTCACCGTCGTGCAGCTGCTCTGCGCCGGCCTGTTCTCCCTGCTGTTCATGCCGCTCACCGGCGAGGCAGTGCCATCCTGCACCCCCGTCTGGGCAGCCTGCGCCATCGGTCTCGGCGTCGCGAGCGTCATCATCCAGCTCACCATGAACTGGGCACAGAAAGTCGTCTCCCCGACCCGGGCAACGATCATCTACGCCGGCGAACCGGTCTGGGGCGGCATCGTCGGCCGCCTCGCCGGCGACAGCCTGCCCTCGCTGGCCCTGCTCGGCGGCGCCTTCATCATCGCCGGCGTGGTCGCAAGCGAATGGCGTCCGAAATTCGCCTCCATGCCCGGAAGACGCTCCAAAGCACGGTCCGACGTCGCGATCTGACCAGCTCCGCCATCGCCATAACAGAACCACGCTGACCCCGTAACCAGACCGGAACACGTCAATCCGGTGCGGGGCCATTATGAGATACTGCGTTGTCGGGGGAGGGTTCAGCGGCGCCATCGTCGCACGCCATCTCGCTGAAAAAGGCCGCCAGGTCCTCCCGATCGACGAACGCGCCCATCCGGGCGGCAACTGTCACATCGAGCGCGATGCGTCCACCGGCGTCATGGTCCACCGCTACGGACTACATATTTTCCACACGGCCGATCACCGCGCCTGGGATTACGTCAGACGCTTCGGAACATTCCATCCCTATATCAATCGCGTGAAAGCGGTCTCACAGGGAAAAATCTACACGCTCCCGATCAGTCTTCTCACGATCAACCAGTTCTTCGGCACCACCATGGGACCCGCCGAAGCCCGCCGGTTCATCGCCGGAAAAGCCGACCGCACGATTACGGGACCCCGTAATTTCGAGGAACAGGCCCTGTCCATGATCGGTCCCGATCTCTACCGGGCTTTCTTTTACGGCTACACCCGCAAGCAATGGGGCATCGAGCCCGCCGAACTCCCGGCCCCGATCCTGAAAAGGCTCCCCGTCCGCTTCAGCTACGACGACAATTATTTCACCCACCCCTGGCAGGGCATCCCCGAGGCCGGCTACACGGCGATCATCCGGAATATCCTGTCCGTCCCCGGTCTTGAAATCCGCCTAGGAGCCCGTTTCGAGGATATCGAAGAACCTTTCACTCACGTCTTCTATACCGGCCCGCTCGACCGCTTCTTCGGGTTTCGCAACGGAAGACTCGGATACCGGACGCTGGATTTCGAACGATTCGAAGGGGAGGGCGATTACCAGGGAACAGCAGTCATGAATTACTGCGACGAGACAACGCCCTGGACACGCATCTCCGAGCACAGACACTTCGCGCCTGGGAAAACATAACATCCGGCAGAACCGTCTGTTTTAAAGAATTCAGCCGTCTTTCAGGCGGGAACGACATTCCGTACTATCCGATCCGGCTCGTCGACGAGAAGAAAATGCTCGGTGAGTACCTCTCCATGGCCCGCGCCACAGCCGGCGTCTCGTTTCTCGGCCGTCTCGGAACCTATCGTTATCTCGATATGGACGTGACGGTCTCCGAAGCCCTGACCGCCTGTGACCTGATCAACCAGACACTCGAAGCCGGCCAGCAACTGCCTGCTTTTTTTGCGGACCGGACTGCCTGACCACTCCTAATCGAATAACCCAGGCTCAGGAGCTGTTAATTCATTGAACTGAGCGGGGTGTTGCGTGATTCACAGGCTTATCGATGGAGGTGAGGCTGTGAGTGACGTGTTTTTGCTGTCTGAGCGCCATATGGAATGGATCAGGCCGTTTTTCCCGCTGACGCATGGGGTTCCACGTGTGGATGACCGTCGTGTTCTGAGCGGGATTGTTTACGTGATCCGCAACAGTATTCAGTGGAAAGAGGTGCCGAAAGCCTATGGCCCGCACAAGACCTTATACGACCGCTTTAGCCGGTGGAGTCGCTAGGGTATCTTTGACCGGATATTCGTCGCCCTGACGGAGCAGGCTGGCCGTTCGAAGCACCTGAATGATTGACGCGACACATCTGAAAGCAGACCGGACATCAGCCTCTTTGCTCAAAAAGGGCTTTCCCCGCCATATCGGACGGACAAAATGTGGTCCGAACTCAAAACTCCACGCCGCATGCGATGGTCAGGGCCGGCCTGTCCGGCTGCATCTGACGGCGGATCAGGTCAGTGATTCCAGGGGGAGCATACGTGCTGCTGGCAGATGTCCCCGATGAGACAGAAGAAGTCATCGGCGACAGAGATTATGACAGCAACTGGATCAGGTTATCGGACGATCCCTGATTGGGTTGACCACTAAAATCCATGTCATTGTCTATGTGTCAGGGAAAGGCCGTGGCTTTTTCCCTGACACCGGGTCAGAGAGCCGATATCACCGAGCCAGAAGCATTGCTCGATGAAGCTGATCCGTTTATCGAAATGCTTGAAGCGCGGCAGATGACACCAGTTATCCGTCAAAGAAAAACCCAGCCAATCTTCGGAAAAGTCGCTTCTCACTTGATAAATGCAAAAACATCATCGAATGATTTTTCGCAAAACTGAAACAGTTCAGGAGCATCGTACACGCTGTGACAAGCTGGAACTGACCTTCCTCGCAGCTGTGCAATTCATCTCCACAATCATCGGGATTAACTGATGATACGCCTTAGAAATCTTTATTTAAAATTTAACAATATCAATGCAATATAAACGAAGTTTATGAAGAAAAGGGGAGATGAATCTCTCAATGCACAGGAAGAAGCCGTATTTCAAACTCACACACCGATATGTCTGAAAATTCAATGCCGGAAATTTGTCGTTCGGTCTCGCATGAAACATGTCTTTGTCGATCAGAAACTATGCATGAGGTTCTATTATCAGAAACATCGGCATTAAACGTGCTGAGATAAGATTGGGCCAACCAATATTGGCTGCATCACTTTTTTAAGAGGATAAGCGTAGATGGATATTTAATAAAAATAATTTAATAACCTTTTCTGTGAAAAAAAATCAGAGGTTAATAACAAAAAAATATTTTAGTTAAGGGTAAAAAAAGAAATTATTTTTATTATACTGAAAGCAGGCATTTTCTATTAATTTACCTTTCTGCTTTAATGGGCTAATTCCATATGTTCACTATGTACACCTGTCATGGATATGTAATTTGTGTTTCTCAAAGTGGAGAGCTCGTGTGTAGCAGCATACCACAGAGCTTCAGAGTCTTATTAACAGACGGTCAGAAGCTTTTCCTCGACGGAGAAGAAGTTTTTATCTCATTTTTGAGAAATTCTATTAGAATATCTTCTGTAAAACCAGTTTTTCCCTCTGTTGTCGTTAATCGACTAGCGCCCAAAAAGGTTTGCTTGGCACAAAATGGAGTTTTTATCTCTTCAATTCCTGATGGAAAAGTTGGAACGCAAAGTTTTTGTGAAAACTGGGAAACGTTTACGCTGATTGACGCTGAGGTATTGAGAAAGCTGGCAATTTCAATAAAAAATGGTGCATACCTTTATGGAGCAGATCGCTTTCTAAAGTCGGGCGAAGTCGGCCAGCGTGTCGACGGAGGCTTCACAATTGGAAATTGGAAGTTCGATTTTAACGCTACATGTCCTCCTGAGGAATCAGAAGAAGGAGATTTGATAATATATGACGATACAATAAGTTTTTCTATGATGTCACCTTATAATCCTGCTGCTTATTACTGTGCATTTGGTAAATATAATGTAATAAGAAGTATGATACAGTCTGTATTTTCTCTTTTCGAGATAGGAAAATTTGAAGGAGAAGTGTTTGTTATAACAGACTGGGAGGATATACCTTGGCCAGATATGCTAATGCCATATCTGGATCGCATCAGGATAGTGCAAATTGGTGCATTCGACTTTTTTGACTACACAATCGCCCGATACCGACTTATGGCAATACACGATATCAAAAATTATAGCCCCGTGATGTATATTGATAGCGATATCATAGTGAATAATGATATTAGAGATGTTTTTCGTTCTGTAATGGGATTAGATAAATTCTGCGTTAGTAAGGAGTATGACTTAGAAGGGCCTTCCGAGTGGTACGGAGGAAGGCACTGGGAGGCTGCAACGACGAAGCCAGATCTACCTGCATTTGGAATCAATTCAGGAATATTTGTCTTTAAAAACAATGAAATTGCACGAGGGATTCTTTCTCTGACTGAAAAGTCTATGTTGAATACAAGAAGAATTATGAATACCCGACATATGCATGTCACAGAGACACTAGACCAGCCTAATCTGAACTGGGCGATTATGCTCCGATACGAAAAAGAAATAGATACGTCTCTATTGGACGCATCCGTAATGCACGCTGTTTCAGGGAACTTTGCCGACATACCTAATGTTGGATTCGCACATTTTAACGGAGGAATTGGAGACTTTGAAACAAGAGCTGACTTGCTGGAGAGCTATGTAAATTATCTGGTAAGTGTCGTCAGTTAAGTCCGATGATGGCTGAAACGATCTGGACGGAGGCGAGAAAGATCGATTTCAGCTTGCACAGCGTATTGCGATGCTCCTGAATGCTTCAGTTTTGCAAAGAAGCATTCAGTTTCGTTTCTTTCTGTAAAGCAGCGAAGTGGATGTCCTGTGGATTGTGGCGGTTTTTCCCTGAAGGGGCGACCGGCGTAATCCCCGTTCTTCGAGCTTTTCGATACATGGGTCAGCATCATAAGCCTTGTCGGCAATAGAGGCGTTAAGGGCGACTAAGCCCAAGGATTCTGCTTCAGTGATGTCAGCCCTCCGTCCAGATGACGAAAAATCCGCCCGATCAAGCCACTTTTGCACAGTGGCGTAACTACTGCGGGCTACATTTTCCAGTTCCCAAAACCGGGCAGGCAGATCACGCAAAGAAACATCGGCATGACCTTCATGGCCGGGAGAAGCTCCCTGATCTGTTCTCATTGGTCGTCGCTCAGACCATACCGCCACATCTGCATATCTTTCTGAAAACAGAGAGAAAGCATCACGGATCGGACAAAGGTACAAGTCCCATAGAGTGCCGGGTGCTAACTGACGACACACCACTCTCAACGTCCCCCGGTCCGTCTCAGCCCCCCTGCCGAACCGCCTTCGCCAGCCCCCGCAACTGCGCCAGCACCGCCGGCACCGTCTCCGCCGTCGCGTGCCCCTCCGCATCCAGCGTCCCGGCCAGCGTCGCCAGCAGCGCCGACGCCACCACAGCCCCGTCCGCAATCCGTGACGCCTCAGCCGCCTGCTCCGGTGTGCGAATGCCAAAGCCAATCGCAACCGGCAGTTCCGTCGCCGCCCGCAGCCGGGGCAGAGCCGCCTCAAGATCAGCGACGCTCGCCGAACGCGTGCCGGTAATCCCCGTGATACTCACATAATAAACAAACCCGGAGGCATGGCTCAGCACCAGCTTCAGTCGCTCGTCATCCGTCGTCGGCGCAACCAGACGGATAATGTCCAGCCCGTTCTCCGCCGCGCAGGCGCGCATCACGCTGCCTTCCTCCGGTGGCATATCGACAATAATCAGCCCGTCGATCCCGGCCCGCGACGCATCCTCGCAAAACCGCAGCATCCCGTAGACCTCGATGGGATTGAGATACCCCATCAGAATCACCGGCGTATCGGAATCATTCTTGCGAAACGCCCGCACCATCTCAAACAGACGCGGCAGCGTCGCCCCCGCCTTCAGTCCGCGACGCGCCGCCTGCTGAATGACCGGCCCGTCCGCCGAGGGGTCCGAAAACGGCATGCCGATCTCAATCAGATCCGCTCCCGCTTCCGGCATCGCCCGAAACAGCTCAAGCGAGGTCTCGAAATCCGGATCGCAGGCCTCAAGATATGGAATCAGCGCCCCGCGCCCGGCTTCCTTCAGTGCCGCAAAACGGCGTGCAATGCGGCTCACAACGTCACTCCCAGATGATCGGCAACCGTGTTGATGTCCTTGTCACCCCGACCGGAAATATTGATGACCAGCAGCGTCTCCGGACTCAGCGCCGGAGCGATCTTCGTCGCGTACGCAATGGCATGGGCGGATTCCAGCGCTGGAATAATGCCCTCCGTCCGCGTGCAGAGCTGAAACGCCCCCAGCGCCTCATCATCCGTCGCGCCGACATACTCCGCCCGGCCGATCTCATGCAGCCAGGAATGTTCCGGCCCAACCCCCGGATAATCCAGCCCCGCGCTGATCGAATGCGCCTCGTCGATCTGCCCGTTCTCATCCTGCAGCAGATAGGTCCGGTTGCCATGCAGCACACCCCGCGACCCGCGCTCGATCGAGGCCGCCGTTTTGCCGCTGTCCAGCCCATGCCCGGCCGCCTCGACACCGATCAGCCGAACCGAAGGATCATCGAGAAACGGATGGAAAATCCCCATCGCATTGGAGCCGCCGCCAATCGCCGCAACAATCACATCCGGCAGACGCCCCTCCTTCTCCCGCATCTGCGCTTTCGTCTCATCGCCGATCACGCTCTGAAAATCGCGCACCATCGCAGGATAGGGATGCGGCCCCGCCACCGTCCCGACCAGGAAATAGGTGTCGTGAACATTCGCCACCCAGTCCCGCATCGCCTCGTTCATCGCATCCTTCAGCGTGCCCGCGCCCGCCGTCACCGGAATCACCTCGGCGCCCAGCAGCTTCATCCGGAACACATTCGGCTGCTGCCGCACCACATCGGTCGCGCCCATGTAAATCACGCACTGCATCCCGAACAGCGCACACACCGTCGCCGTCGCCACGCCATGCTGCCCCGCGCCGGTCTCCGCCACAATCCGCTTCCGCCCCATCCGGCGCGCCAGCAGGATCTGCCCCATCACGTTGTTCAGCTTGTGTGAGCCGGTGTGATTCAGCTCCTCGCGCTTCATGTAGAGCTTCGCGCCGCCGCAATGCTCCGTCAGACGCCGCGCGAACCACAGCGGGGAAGGGCGCCCGACATAATCCTTCAGATAAAACGCCAGCTCTTTGTGAAACGCCGGGTCCGCTTTCGCCGCTTCGTAAGCCGCTTCCAGCTCCAGGATCAGCGGCATCAGCGTCTCGGCGACAAACCGCCCGCCAAGCCCGTCCCCGAAATGACCCGATGCGTCCGGTCCGTTTCGCAGACTGTTCGTTCTCGTGCTGTCCGTCATGCCTGTACCGATCTCTGCTGCCTGCGCCCGCGCCACGGGCGGGGGCCGTGTGGTCAGGCGGTATAACAGAGGCACAGGGAAAGCGTCCATGCGGCGTCGCTCCCGAACCGGCCACGCCCCGTTCCCGGCGCGACCCCGTCAGCCCTCTTCCGAAACCTGCCCCCGCCGCAGCCAGCCCGTCCCAGTCAGCCCGCCACAGCCGGCCCCTCACTGGCAGCCCGTCAGATCCGCTCCGGCTGTTCCATGCCGGACGATCGCAGCTCCGTCATGTAAAGAAGCAGACTCACAAGAACCAGTCCGGCTCCGGTCAGGCTCGTCAGCCCCCAGCCGCCGTGAAAATACGTCCAGGCGCCAAGAGTCGATCCCGCCGCGCCACCCATGAATATCACAGTCATATAGGCCGCGTTCAGCCGCCCGCGCGCATCGTCGCTCAGACTGCAGATAACCCGCTGGCTGACGATCTGATTCGCCTGCACCGCCGCGTCCAGCGTAATCGCGGCGATCACCAGAACGCCCATCGCCCCGGCGGAAGCCGCCCATCCCGACACCGCCCAGGACAGCATCGCAACGCACATCGCCATCCCCGTCACCAGACGCGTGTGCCCCCGATCCGCGAGCCGCCCCGCAAAAGGCGCCGACAATGCCCCGCCCGCGCCAGCCAGAGCAAAGGCCGCGATGGCCTGCTGACTCAGTCCGAACCGGTCGTGCAGCATCAGCGGAACACCCGTCCAGAACATGTTGAACACACCGAACAGCACACCCTGATATGTCATCCGCCGTCGCAGGGTGCGCGACACCACCAGAAGCCGCAACGTCGAGACAAGCAGCGGCCCGTAACCCATCCGCGGATGCGGATGCCGGGCCGGCAGAACCCGCCACAGCAGCGCGAATGTCGCGATCATCAGCCCGTCAGAAACCGCAAACACCGCCCGCCAGCCGAAATGCCCCGCCAGAAAGCTCGCAAGAGGACGCGCCAGCATGATCCCCGTAATCAGCCCGCCCATGATGTTGCCGATCACCCGCCCGCGCATCGCCGGCGGCGACAGCCAGGTCGCAAGCGGCACCAGCACCTGAGATCCGACGGAGCACACGCCAACGGCAAAGGAGGACAGCAGAAAAACGCCCGGCGATGTGCTCGTCAGCACACCGGCCAGACTCAGCACCAGCCCGGCCGTCAGCATCAGGGTCAGACGCCGGTTTTCAATAATGTCCCCGAGAGACACAAGAAAAAACAGACCCGCCCCATATCCGAGCTGCGTCAGCGTAACGATCGCGCCCGCCCATTGCGGCGGCACCCGAAGATCCCGCGCGATCGGCCCGGCAAGCGACTGCGCGTAATAGATATTAGCCACCGTCACGCCGCAGACCACGGCGAAAACCAGCGTCATCATCGGCGAAAGATGCCCAGGTCGCGGATCAGGACCGGTCATGCCACCCGCCCCGCGCCGGTCGCCCCGGCACCCTTCAGACCGGCATGGTAACAGAAATCCCCATATCCGGTCCGAATGGCAAAACGCTCCGCGCGGACCACGCCGCCACCGGCCACGGACCCTTTCATGACGAAAAGCCCTGACGCACCATAACTCTTTCTTTCATGCCGACTTTCATGCCGGTAATGATACTGAGCATGTAACGATATGAGCGGAATGCGTCACCCGCAACAGACATAAATCGCTGTTTCAAAAGCCTTAAATGCACAATAATTTCATAACAGACCGACGATGCTGTCTGTTCGCCTGAGCCAGATTCAAAGAAGACATCACGATAAGCCCCTGATAAAAAATAAAAGTTTTCGGGTGCCGCCTTTTTCAAAAAGCTTCCCCAGAAACTTCTTTATAATTTACCTGAAGTTTCACGAGCAGACTCTGAAACAGGCACCCCGCCATCGGAGGCCCGTCTCCCTGACGCCCCCTGGCAATCCCGCAGGTCAGAACACCAATGACCGGAAAAGTCTTTTCAGGACAAGGACGCCTCTGAACCCCATCACAGGGCCGACCCGGCGCAACAGGACTCCCGAAAACAGAAAATCCCGCCAGTCATTTAAAGATGTTTCAGAACGCCCGCACAGAACCGGCAGAAACGCTCCTCACGCCCGCCCGGTCAGTTCCGGAACACCCTGTCCTGCCCACGATCCGTCCCGAAACCCGACCAACTTCTCCCCCGCCTCAGCCCACGTCAGGCAGCATCTTGCCAGGATTCATGATCCCCTGCGGATCGATCGCAGCCTTAATCCGCCGCATGACATCCAGCTCAGCCCCGCCGCGCCATTCCGGCATCATATACGCCTTGAGCTGCCCGACCCCGTGCTCGGCCGAAAACGATCCGCCAAGATCACGGACAATCGCCGTCACCGCATCCATGATCTCATGATCGCGCGCGAGAAACGCCGCGCCGTCAGCCCCTTCAGGCTGCACCAGATTGAAGTGAATGTTGCCGTCACCGATATGCCCGAACGGCGCCACCCGAATGCCCGGAACCAGTTTCTCACACGCCGCCGTCGCCCGGTCGATAAACTCCGGAATCGCCGAAAGCGGCACCGACACATCGTTCTTCACCGATGTCCCGGCCCGTTTCTGCGCTTCCGAATGCTCCTCACGCAGCTTCCAGAACGCCAGCCGCTGCGCCTCGCTCTCTGCCAGCACCGCGTCGCTGACCAGACCGTCCTCCAGAGCCTTGCCCAGCACCTCCTCCATCAGCCCCCGCAGCGTGTCGCCACCACGCGGACTGGCCAGCTCCACCAGCACATAGGCCGGAGACGGCTCAGCCAGCGGCAGTGGCGCATCGGGAATCAGCGTGTTGACGAGCTTCATGCTCAGCCCGGACATGAACTCGAATGCCTGAATCGCACTCGGCTCGGCATTGCGGAACGCCGCGAACAGCGCCAGCGCCGCTTTCGGATCAGCCACGGCACACAGCGCCGTCTCAATGGATTTCGGCTTCGGCTGCAACTGCAGAATCGCACCCGTAATGATCGCCAGCGTGCCCTCGGAGCCAATGAAAAGCTGCCGCAACGCGTAGCCCGTATTGTCCTTGCGCAGCCGCCGCATCAGGTTCAGCACCCGCCCGTCCGGCAGCACCGCCTCAAGCCCGAGCACCAGCTCCCGCGCATTGCCATACCGCACCGTGTTGTTGCCACCCGCATTCGTCGCCAGCACGCCGCCAATCTCTGCCGACCCCTCCGAGGAAATCGACAGCGGCAGCATCAGCCCCGCATCGAAAGCCGCATCCTGCGCTGCTTTCAGCGTCACGCCGGCATCGATGCTCATCGTGTTGTCGATCCGGTCGATCTCACGCACCCGGTTCATCCGGCTCGTCAGAATCACCAGCTCCCGGCCGCTCGCATCCGGCGTCGCCCCGCCAACCATGCTCGTGTTGCCACCCTGCGGTACCACCGGAATCCCATGCGCCGCACACAGCCGCACCGTCTCCGCACAGGCCTCCGTGCTCGCCGGACGCGCCACGGCACACGCCCTGCCATGAAACATCCCGCGCCAGTCGGTCAGAAACCCCGCCATGTCCGACGCCTGCGTCAGCAGCCCGCCCGGCCCGAGAATCTTCTCAAGCGCGCTGATCAGAGTATCCGGAAGGGCGGCAGGGGAGGGGCTGGTCATGGCATCCGTCTCAGACATGAAAAAAACCGGAACACGCTGCCCCGCATGGACAGCGGAGCAAAACACACCCGATCCCCGCCGTTTGTCACGCAAACAGCGCGAACGCCACCCTCCACGCCTCCCGCGCCGATCAATTCCCGTTAATTCCCATCCCGGACGGCCTCAAAGACCACCTCAGACCAGGCCCCTGATAAAAACAGAAGTTTCCGGGTGCCGCCTTTTTTCAAAAAGGCGTCGTTTCCTGAAGCTTTCCAAAAAGCCCCGCCAGGAACGTCTTCATAACTGACGGGAAGATTTCGCGGGCAGCCGCTAATGCAGATAAACCGCGTTCGGCGTATGCACCGGCGCCGGCCGCAGCGAATGAAACAGCTCCGTCCCGGCAACACCCGCGATACAGCCGACAATCACCGCCAGCCCCACCAGCCCGAACCGCGTATGGCTGGTCGACTGAACCGCCACAAGCTGGCTCTGCGTCTCCGCCCGCGCCTGCTGGGTCAGAAACAGCTCAGCCTTTAACTGCGCATTGTTCGCCCGCGCCGTCCGAAGCTCCATATCCAGCCGCGTCACACTCTCCGTCAGCTCGCGAACCCGCGCCCGCTCCTGCTGCACATCCCCGGACGCCGCTTTCGATGCCCGGCTCCGCGTCGAGGACGCCGCCCGCTTCGGCGGATTGGGCGCGATCGCAGTGAACAGATTCTTCAGCGCGCCGCCCGTGATGTTGTTGCGCCGCGCCCGCGACCGGATCGCCTCCAGCGCAGTGGCCGACTGTCCGGGCTGATCTTCCAGCACCAGAGCAAGGATGTCTGAAAGAACCTTCAGCTCTTTCGGATCAAAAGTCTCGCTCATGCAACATTCCGCCGAAGATGGGACGAACCCCGCCGCCCGCCCGAAAAATCTGACCCGTCATCTGAACCGGAGCCACCCGAACCGGCCTCTTCCGAACCCCGCCGTGCGCCGGGACGCGGCGCCGCCGCGCGCGAAAGCCGGTCCCGGATGGCCGTCCCCAGCCCCCCGTCCGGCACCGGCTGCACCGCGATGCCCCGCAGCCCCCGCGCCGTCCCCTCACGATCCAGAACCCGAAGCCCGGCAAAAAGACGCGCCGCCGCCTCGTCCGTCCGCCCCGATTCACTGAGATTCCACACCAGCCCCGCACCCGGCAGGGCAGGGCCAAACGCCAGCAACGCCTCATCCGCCGCCACAGCCGTCGCATCCAGACGCACCGGCAGCCCCGGCGCATAATGCGAGGTCAGCATCCCCGGTCCGGCCGGCGCATCCGGCTCACCCTCCGCACTGTGACGGACGACAGACCCGATAACCGCCGCGATCTCCTCCGCCGTCACCCCGCCCGGACGCAGCAGCACCGCATCCGGACCCGACAGATCCAGCACCGTGCTCTCCACCCCGATCCGGCACGGACCGGTATCCAGAACCGCCGCGATCCGCCCGTCCAGACCGTCCAGCACATGATCCGCATCCGACGGACTCACCGCCCCGGACCGGTTCGCCGAAGGCGCCGCAACCGGCCGCCCCGTCGCCCGGAGCAGCGCCAGCGCCGCCTCCTGCGCCGGAACCCGCACCGCCGCCGTGGTCAGCCCCGCCGCCGCCAGATCGCAGATCCCCCCGTCCGCCCGACGCGGCAGAACCAGCGTCAGTGGCCCCGGCCAGAACCGCGCCGCCAGCGCCCGCGCCCGGCCATCCGCCACAACATGCTCAAAAGCGCTGTCCGCATCGGCAAAATGACTGATCAGCGGATTGAACCGCGGACGGTTCTTCGCCGCGAAAATCCGCGCCACCGCCAGCGGGTCGGTCGCATCGCCGCCAAGCCCGTAAACCGTCTCGGTGCCGAACGCCACCAGACCGCCCGAGCGAAGAATCTCGGCGGCACGGGACAGGCCGGCTGGGGCTGCATCAAGGCGTTCAGTCATTCTGATCCTGCTGGAAAGACCGCCCGCATAACACAGAAAAGCGCCGGCTCGCCAGTATTCCCAAAGCCCCCCGGAGGGCCATCCGCACAGGCGTCAGCGCCAGCCCGGAACCGCCGGTTTCCCCCATCCGGACGCCCCTGCGGCAACCTTCCTGAAAGAAGCCGCAAAATCCCTGAAACCCCGACCATCAGCCAGAAGCCGTCATACAGCCGCCATCATGCCGGAAGAGACAGAAGGCCGGTGCAGACAAAGGACGGATTTTTCCAGCCGGCCTTGCTGTAACGCAGCGGCGACCCGTCCAGCAGAGTCACGCTCCCGCCCGCCGCTTCGACAATCGCCTGAGGCGCCGCCGTGTCCCATTCCATCGTCGGCCCGAGCCGCGGATAGAAATCCGCCACCCCCTCCGCCACGCGCACGAACTTCACCGCCGAGCCGATATTGCCAATCGACGCGATGACCCGCCCGTCCAGAAACCGCTTCAGCTCCGGCGCATCGCCATGATGCCGGGACGCCAGAACCGCAATCCCTTCCTCCGGCGCCTCGCGGACATGAATGTCATGCTCGCCATCGCTGTCGAACCGCTTCGCGCCAAGCCCGACGCCTCCCGCGTAAAACTGCCCGTAAGCCGGCAGCGCCATCGCGCCCAGAACCGCCCTGTCTCCCCGGACCAGCCCGATATTCACGGTGAAGTCATCGCGCCCCGCCGCGAATTCCCGCGTCCCGTCCAGCGGATCGACCAGCCAGTACACATCCCCCGCCGCGACATGAATACCAGCGGCCACTTCTTCCTCCGCGATCACCGGAATATGCGGCGTCGCAGCCCGCAGACCCGCCAGAATGTGCGTCTCCGCCGCCTGATCCGCCTCCGTCACCGGAGACCGGTCGGACTTCGTCTTCGTCACAAAACCTTTCTCGCGAATGGCGTTGATGACAGTGCCGGCCTCCCGCGCCAGGCGAAGCGCAAGTGCAAGAAGATCGGCATCGGAGGGGAGGGGTTTATCGGACATCATGATGATGTCTTACTCCACATGAGTGAACGCGCAATTGATATTGCAGCCCTGCTGAACCGCTTTTCACACACGCCTGTCTTTTTTCACGCGTCCCTGGTTCTCACACGCTCCTGGCACGCACCCACCACCCAACCCGTCTGGCCCCCATCCCGGCGCGAACCCGCCCGCCACCACACCGCCCACCATCATCCCGCCCCGCCACACGAGCCCGCTTGCCATGCACGCGGCCCCTCAGCTACGCCTGTCACCGTCATTCCGGCGGAGGCAGGGACCGCGCTCCCGCGCCGCGACCGTCGCCATCACGCATAAGAACAAAGGCGCTCCCCTGTGAAAGACCTCCAGAAAGACAGTCAGAGAGATCCCGCGACGGAGATCAGCTTCTCCGGCCTGGCGCTCCCCGCCGGCGGCGCGCTCGCGCTCCCCGAATTCGCCGACTCGGACCGCTCCGGACTCTTCAGCGCCCTCAACGAAGCCACCGGCGGCGCCATCGCCCGCGCCGCGGAAGCCGCCTCCTTCAGCTTCCGGTCCGGCACAAGCTGCACCATTCTGGCACCTGGCGCAGGGCTCGACCGCGTCGTCCTCGTCGGCCTCGGCAATAAAGGCGATCTCACCGAAGCACTCGCCGAACGGGCCGGCGGCGTCGCCGCCCTCGCCATGGCCATGCACAGCGAAGCCGCCATCTCCACCGACGGCATCGACGCCGCCCTCGTCCCGCTCATCGCCCTCGGCGCGTCGCTCGGCCTCTACCGGTTCGACCGTTACCGCACGACCGACCGCGAGGACGGCCCGAAACTCGCCGCGCTCACCATCCTGAGCAGCAATCCCGAAACCGCCCGCACCGCCTGGACCAGCTGGGAAGCCGTCGCCCATGGCGTCACCCTGACCCGCAATCTGGTCACCGAACCCGCCAACATCCTCACCCCTGTCGCCTTCGCGAACCGCGCCGAAGAACTCCGCGACCTCGGCCTGACCGTCGAGGTGTTCGACCGCCCGGCCATGGAAAAACTCGGCTTCGGCGCCCTGCTCGGCGTCGCCCAGGGCAGCAGCAACGAACCCCGCATGGTCGTGCTGCGCTGGAACGGGGCAGGGGACGACTCCGCCCCGCTCGCCTTCGTCGGCAAAGGCGTCACTTTCGATTCCGGCGGAATCTCCATCAAACCCGCCGCCGGCATGGAAGACATGAAATGGGACATGGGCGGCGCCGGCGTCGTCACCGGCCTGCTCTCCGCTCTCGCCCGCCGCAAGGCGAAGGTGAATGTCGTCGGCCTCCTCGGCCTCGTCGAGAACATGGTCTCCGGCAACGCCCAGCGCCCCGGAGACGTCGTCCGCAGCGCCTCCGGCCAGACCATCGAGGTCCTCAACACGGACGCCGAAGGCCGCCTCGTCCTCGCCGACGTCTTCTGGTACGCCCGCGAAACCTTCAGACCCCGTTTCATGGTCGATCTCGCCACGCTGACCGGCGCCATCATCGTCGGCCTCGGTCACGAATATGCCGGCCTGTTCTCGAATGACGACACGCTCGCCGCAAACCTCACCGCCGCCGGACAGATCAGCGGCGAAAAACTGTGGCGCATGCCGCTGGCCGAGGAATACGACCAGCTCCTGAAATCCGACATCGCCGACATGAAAAACATCGGCGGCCGCCCGGCCGGCTCCATCACCGCCGCGCAGTTCCTCCAGCGCTTCGTCGGAGACACCCCCTGGGCGCATCTCGACATCGCCGGCGTCACCTGGGCCTCGAAAGCAAAACCGGGCAGCCCGAAAGGCGCCACCGCTTTCGGCGTCCGCCTGCTCGACCGCCTCGTCCGTCAGTACGAGGCAGGCTGACGGGAAAAGTTCTGGCGGAAACCAGGATCTGACAGGAAACGGGTCTGTCAGGAAACGGGACAGTCAGAAAAACAGGGCTCTGCTCTCCACCCATTTAATTTAACAAACCGGGATCAAAGGGACTGTGTCCCTTTGTGGGGTCCGGGGCAAAGCCCCGAAAAACCATCCCGTCTGTATCCGCAAAGTATACAAACGCCGAAACCAGAGCTGGCCAGACTGAAACCGGCTAAACAACACCCCCCAGGGAACAGCCCGGCAGGGCTTCCCGACCGGAACAGGCTGAGACCACGGAAAAAGTCGCAAACATGGCGGAAATCGGCTTCTATCATCTGACCCGCACCGGCGCTCACGAAGCCCTGCCGGTCCTGCTCGGGCGCACGCTCGACAGCGGAAAGCGCGCCGTCATCCGCTGCGCCACACCCGCCGATACCCGCGCCCTCGACGACGCCCTGTGGAAAGTGTCAGACCCTGTCTGGCTTCCTCACGCCGCCACCGGCGGCAAATACCCGGAGCGGCAGCCGATCTGGATCACCGCCGGAGAAGACGTGCCCAACAGCGCCACCTTCCTCTTTCTGCTCGGCGCCACCGAGCCTCCGCAGGCCGATCCGTTCGAGCGCGTCTTCGATCTCTTCGACGGCCGCGACGAAGCCGCCGTCGCCTCCGCGCGCCTCCGCTGGACCGCCCTCAAAGCCCAGGGACATACCCTGGCCTACTGGCGCCAGGAAGCAAAAGGCTGGACCCGCGCCCGCTGAGCCCGAATATCGACGGAGAATGAGGAAAATTTCCGACCGGACAATGCTGTTTCCTGAATCAACCCGGATGCCGTCCTCCCCGCGTCAAAGGGAAAACAGCCCGCTCCCGCTCCGCTTCCCCGCACACAGCCCCGCCGCCGCGATCCGTGTCCCGGAAACAGGGTCTTCCAGGACGGCAGCACCGCGCCCCGGCCCTGCGAAACAGCTGCCATGCGTCTCGTTAAAGGGAACGAATCCCGGCCCGGCGCGCTGTGCATGAAAAGGAGGCTGTATTATGTCCTGCACAGTAAAATTCAGAAACGGCGTCGCCGTACCGGCGCTCGGCATGGGCACCTGGAACATGGGCGACAACGCCGCCAGCCGCAGCGAGGAACTCGAAAGCCTGCGCGCCGGAATCGAGCTCGGCCTTCGCGTCATCGACACCGCCGAAATGTACGGAAACGGCCGCTCGGAACACGTCGTCGGCGAAGCGATCAGCGGTATTCGTGATAAAGTCTTTCTCGTCACCAAGGTTCTGCCATCCAACGCCTCCCGCAAAGGCGTCCTTCAGGCCTGCCGCAACTCCCTCGCGCGGCTGAAGACGGATTACGTCGATCTCTACCTGCTCCACTGGTGCGGCTCCGTCCCGCTGGCCGAAACCTTCGAAGCCTTCGAACACCTTCGCGAAGACGGACTCATCAGAAACTGGGGCGTCTCGAACTTCGATGTCGAGGACATGAAAGAACTCGACAGCACCCCGGGCGGCGATCAGTGCCTCGTCAACCAGATCCTCTACAGCCTCGAACATCGCGGCGTCGAATTCGACCTGCTCGGCGAGGACCGGAAACGCGACGTCGTGACAATGGCCTACTCCCCGATCGGCCAGGGCGGCGGCCTGCTGCGCAACGAAGCCCTCGCCGCTATCGCCAGACGTCACAAAACCTCGCTCGGAGGCGCAACCCCCGCCCAGATCGCGCTCGCCTGGGTCCTGCGCCAGCCGAACCTCATCGCCATCCCGAAAGCTTCATCGGTCAGACACCTGCGCGAAAACGTCGCCGCTCAGGAAATCAGACTTTCAGACGAAGACCTCGCCAGACTCGATCACGCCTTCGCCCCGCCAACCCGCGCCGTCCCGCTCGAAATGATCTGAAGCAGCCTCCGCCCACCAAAGCATTGGGCGGGAACATCCGCCGGGGATACCGGCCACGGAATCGCCATCGGAAAAACCCGCGTTACCGGGCAGAATATCGGGACGCCACTCCGCCCCCTTGCGACGATCGTCTGCTCACATGACGCCGGGTTTTCCGACACACAAAAACCACACAACCCGGCGTCCTCAGGCAGCCGGAAGAAATCCGCCGGACCGGACCCCGTGCCTGAAAACGAGAGCCACCGGCACATGAAACATCGTCACGCTCCGGAAGAAGGTTCTCTCCGGCATACCAGCGGCAGGAAGATGTCATCGACGATCTCGCGGATGGCGTCCTCCGGCAGAGGCCGGAACGTCATCAGCATCTCGTGCCGGGCCAGATCGAGCGGAAGCGATGCGATCCGGGGCGTGAGACGGGCCGGATCGATCTCGCCCCGTTCGATGGCCCGCCCAAGGACGGCATGAAACTGGCTCCCGTCCACAATGCGTGCCCGTATATCGGCGAAGCTCGACCGTTCGGCGACAAGATCCTTCTGCATGTCAAAGAACAGTTGCAGATCCCGTGACCCGGCGCGATCCGACATGCACCGGAGAAGCAGACAAAGCTCCTCCCGCAGACTGCCCAGATCCGGAATGACGATATTCGCCCGCGCGAACTGCCGTGCGAGCGCCGCCGTCGCGAGCGCCGTGCGACCAGGCCAGCGCCGGTGCAGCACAGGCCGGCTGGTTCCCGCACGGCGAGCGACGTTCTCCAGCGTCAGCTCCTCATAGCCGCGCTCCGTAATTTCGGCCCAGGCCGCCTCAAGGATCGCCTCTTCCAGCGCCGCCCCGCGCCGCCGCGTTCGTCCCGAAACGCTCATAACCCGACTTTAAGATGCATGACGAATCTTATTGCCTCCCGGCCTGCGTTCTGTAAGATGCGCGATGAATCTTATCTCCGGATGAATACCATGAGCAAAGCAGCGCTTCCAGCACGTCGCCGGTCCGTCCTCATCTCCGGCGCCAGCATCGCGGGTCCGGCGCTCGCCTTCTGGCTCGACCGTCACGGGTTCGACGTCACAGTGGTCGAGCGGGCGCCGACCATCCGGACCGGCGGATACCCGATCGACGTTCGCGGCACCGCCATCGACGTGGTCGAACGGATGGGTCTGCTGCCCCCGGTCCGCGCGGCCCATATCGCGTCCCGCGCGATGACCTTCGTGGACGGAGCAGGCGCGGTCATCGGCAGCATCCCGATCTACGAGGCGATCGGCAGTGAGACCGGCCGCGATGTCGAACTGCCACGCGGCACTCTGGCGACCCTGCTTTATGACGCGACACGAAACAGCGGCGTCGATTACCGTTTCAGCGACTCAATCGACACGCTCCATGATGACGGCGCGGGCGTCGATATCGGATTCGCCAGCGGCCGGCAGGAACGATACGACATCGTCATCGGCGCGGACGGGCTGCACTCGCGGACCCGCCACCTGGTCTTCGGTCCCGAAGAATCGTTCAGCCACTCCCTCGGTTTCTGCTTCAGTCTCTTTTCCATGCCAAACGACAGGGGCCTGTCACACGGCGGGATCGTTCACGCCGAAGCGGGACGCACCGCCGGCATCTGGGCGGTCCAGGACAGCCCAAAGGTCTTCGGCTTCCTCGCTTTCGCGACGGATGAAGCACCGGTTTCCGCGAGCCGCGACGCGGAGAAGCACATCCTGCGCACGCGGGAAGCCTTCGCCGGCATGGGCTGGGAGGTTCCGCGTCTCCTCGACGCGATGGCAACGGCCGACGATCTGTATTTCGATTCCGTCAGCCAGATCCGGATGCCGCGCTGGTCGAAAGGGCGCGTGGCTCTGGTCGGCGATGCCGCGTTCGCGCCGTCTTTCCGGTCAGGCCAGGGCACCAGCCTGGCGCTGGTGGGCGCGTATGTGCTGGCAGGCGAACTGGCCACCCATGACAACCCGGAAGATGCGTTTGCCGCCTATGAACGTCTCACGCGGCCCTTTGTCGAGGCGAACCAGGCGCTGGCGACCGATGGCAACGGGGCTTTCTTTCTGCCCCGAACGCAAAAGGATATCGAGATACGTGACCGTATCCTCGCCGAAATCGCGCGGAACGGAACGGCCGGCATGTTCGATGACACTAAGCAGGCGGTGCATGGGGCACTGTCTCTGCCGGATTACGCGTCTGTCTGACTGTGACTGGATCAGAAAATGACGGAGCGGCGGAAGCATGAAAACAGACTGGTTTCCACGTCCGCTGCCAGATGTTCCTGACCTGCCATCTCCGTCGGCCGGAATAAAGGCATAAGCCGCCAGCTCGCTCATTCCATACTGAAAGACTGTCTCAAAAGTCTTCAGGTTCGGTTCACTGTAGCAGGCTGAGAGAGCACTGAGCGACAAACCTTTGATAAAAACAAACAAAAGTTTTTGGGTGCCGCCTTTTTTCAAAAAGGCGGCGTCTTCCGAAGCTTTTTGAAAAAAGCTTCACCAAAAACTTCTTTATAACTGACCGGAGGAAACACTCTCCAGTTCCCCGTCAGCCCTCATCCCGAACCCGCCGCATCGCGCAGCGCCGCTCTGGCGGCAGCCCCAGCGTCACCTCATGATCCACACAGGCGCGCAGCCGTGGCGACATTCCCTCAGCCGTCAGCCGCTCAAAACCCAGCTTCCGGTAAAACCCCTCATTGAACGGCAGACTGGCAAACGTCGTGAGCGTCACTGAGCTTTTTCCAGCCTCCTCCGCCGCCGCGATCACCGCCCGGACAAGCCCGGCCCCCACCCCGCAGCGCTGCGCCTCATGCGCCACAGCCAGTTCCATCAGATGCAGTTCGTCCCCATGATCCTCCGCGAGAGCAAACCCCACGAGCACCCCGTCCCGCACAGCCACCCAGCTCCGCCCGGCCCAGATCGCCTCGCCATGGACGGCTTCGGACGTCACATCATGCGAAACAACCCATTCCAGACCGTCAATGTTCCGGAAAGCCAGCGCCGCAGACCGCTCCAGCGCCGGCAGAAGCGCCGCCTCGTCAAGCCGCGTCCGCCGGATCAGCACCGCCCGCCGCCCATCAGCAGCCTCCGTCACCCCGCCATCCTCGGCCGGCCCACCCCCAGCAGACGCGAGGCGCTGACCAGTGCCGCCGTGACAGCAAACAGAATCCCCCCGTCCACACACGTCATCGTGCCGTCCGTCTGAACAAGGCGCAGCGTCAGCGCAACCGCCATGGCGCCCAGCGTCTGGCCGCCCTGCCGCGCCACCTGCACCATGCCGCTCGCGCCGCCCTCCCGGCCGGCGGGAGCCGAGAGCATCATCGCCCGGTTGTTCGGCACCTGAAAAACGCCAAAACCAAATCCGGCCACGGCAATGCGCCACGCAATGTCGAACGCCCCCGGCGCCGCCGGAAGAAAACGAAACGCAACAAACCCCGCCGCCGTCATCAGCAACCCGGCGGACGACATCTTTCCCGCCGGAATCCGGTCCGCCAGCCGCTTCGTCACATTCGTCGACAGAATCAGCCCGGCCGCCCAGGACGTCATCAGCAGCCCCGTCGCCGTCGCGCTCCAGCCAAAGTGCTGATTCAGCGAAAACGGCAGTGAAATCAGAAAGAAATTCGACGCGATATAGCCAAGAAGCCCCGTCGCGAACGCCACCCGAAACCCGCCCCCCCGCAACAGATCGACCGGCAGAATCGGCTGCGCCAGACCCGTCTCATGCCGCACCAGCGTCACCGTCGCCGCCACACCACCCGCCAGCAGAGCGATATTGCTCAGAACACTGTTGCCATGCGCGAACCCGTCGCCCCCGAGCCCCAGCGCCCCCAGCCCGACAATACAGAGCAGAGCGCCCAGCGGATCGGGCATCTCCGAACGCGGCTGCGAGCGGGGCAGGGAGGTCTGCGCCAGAAACAGCGCCACAGCCCCGAAAGGAATGTTGATCCAGAACAGCCACGGCCAGGTCGTGAACGCCAGTACCACCCCAGCCACGGACGGCCCGAGCGCAAGCCCGAGCCCGACCATCAGCATGTTCAGCGAAATTCCCCGACCCAGCTCCTTCTTCGGATAGATGAAGCGGATCAGCGCCGTGTTCACACCCAGCATACACGCGGCGCCCAGCCCCTGCACCGCCCGCGCCAGCGCCAGCACCAGCAGCGTCGGCGCCATCGCACAGCCCACCGAAGACACCATGAACAGAATCACGCCAATAACGCAGAGCCGCGCATACCCGAGCCACGCCCCCACCGCCGCAAGCGGCAGCAGGGAAACAATGCTGGAAAGCTGATACGCATTCACCACCCAGATCGTCTCGGACGCCGTGGTGCGCAGATCCGCCGCAATGTCCGGCAGCGCCACATTGGCAATCGCATAATCAAGTAGCGCCAGCAGAATGGACAGACAGACCGCCGCCATCGCCCTGGCCCGCGCCGCGCCATACAGACCGTCAGGCACATCGCCGGCCGACACACCCGCAGAGGGCGCGCCGCCAGAAAGCGTATTGGCAGAAGACTTACCCGCAGACGATGCGCTGCCGGAAGATGCCCCGGCAGAAACCAGATCCGCGGTAGACGCCCCGGCCGGGACCGCATCTGCGGGAAGCGCGCCGGCAGAGGAAGAAACGCCGGCGGCGGAGACGGAAGGGGCGGGATCAGCGGATGTCATGGTCCGGCGGAGCATAATGCGCCTTCGCCATTTTGCAGAGTCGCGTAATACGAAACCCGCCGCCATCCCCGGATTGCGTCAGATCAGGAATGATCCGGCCTGAGAGCCGCTTCAAAAGCCTCATCATGAAGCCTCGGGTTCATTAAAAAAGTTTTTGGTGAAGCTTTTTTCAAAAAGCTTCGGAAGACACCGCCTTTTTGAAAAAAGGCGGCACCCAAAAACTTTTATTGTTTTTTATCAAAGACTTATCGCTAGTGCTTTCTGCCCCTGACTGAAGCGAGCAGATGGCATAAAAAATAATATGATCAATAACTTACGAAAGTTGTTGCCCGCGCACTGCTTCTGAAACAGTCTCTGAACACCTCAGATTATGACACCGGGCCATAAAATCAGACGAGCGACCGGGACACTCATCTCCCCGGTCACCCCCTCGTCCGAACAAACCGTAACAGCGCCGGACCACGAAGCCGCCAGGCGCGGGCCTCCTCCAATGCCCCTGAACAACAGCCCGTCTCCCACACCCCCCGATGCAGGCTCCGGACAGCTCCGCCTACACCGCCGGAGTGGATGCCCCCGGCAGCCAGCTGATATCGCTCCCCACCGTCACATCCTCGCCGGCCGCCGACTGACCAACCACAATGCCCGGCGGCCAGATGCCCGGAGAATTCAGCAGAAGATGACTGTCAGTTTCCGGAACGGCAAATGAATTGATCGTCCCGCCCAGTGTCCACCGCGAAAGCTGCCAGTGCAGAACCGGCAGATCGTCGCCGCTCGCCTGCAGGAACAGCGCCAGCCGGCAGGCCAGCGGCCACGCCGCCTCCGTGGAAATGATCGGCTGCGTCACCGGCCGGGTGTCTCTCGAACCGTTCAGCGCCGTGAACCGAACCGGAACCCGGCTGTATCCGGAAACCGTCAGCTCCAGCCTGTTTGCATCCAGCAGTCCCAGCCAGCCGTCAAAAAAATATTCACTCATATAGTCTCGCCTAACCTCTCTCTGATGAGCAGCACCGTTCCGGCCTGTCCCCGCCCGTGCCGGAACAGGACCCGCCCTCCCGCTTCAGAAAACGGTCGGCCCATCCTGAAGAAAACACCGGAGATCCATGCGGTGAGGAGCCGCGCCGCGAGGGCATCATGCCTGTCCCCGAACAGACGACACCATTTTCCGGAAACAGACGGCGTCCTCACCCGTCCACCCGCTGCCCATCCATCCCGAACCCATGCACCCCTCACCGGCGCGGAACACACCAGCAACGGCAAGAGCCGCCACAGTCTCACACCGCCTCAACCCCGGAGACAGCTACCCTCCCGGCATCACAGAACAGGACACCCCCATGCCGGAAGACAGGACACATTCCGGACTGATCTCCGTCAGCCAGGCCCTCGAAAAATTCAGCCTCTCCAGGGCCGCCTTATACCGGCTGATCAGCGACGGCCGCGTCTTCTTCGAAAAAACCGCGAACCGCACCTTCCTCTGCCCGGACGACCTCCGCAGATGCACCGAGGCCGACAGGCAGGACAACGCCATGCCACCCCGCGAACGCTACGAATGTCACCTGTTCGCTTCCTTTCTGCTCGCAGAACATACCGCCCACGCCACCGCCGGAATAAGCGCGGAAACAGATCCGTATCGTCGCCGCGTCAGACAGTTCTTCGCCGGAATCACAGCACGCGCGGCCCGGTCCGAACTGGCCCAGGCCAGGAAATGGCAGGGCAGGGCCATCGCCGATATGAGCCCCGCTGACGCGCAGGCCTGGCTGAACACCACCGAACAGGAACTGAAAAACCGCGCCACGCGGGACGCCCGGATCTGATCCTCTGGTCTGATCGTCCAGCTGCTCACCTTTCTGGCTGCCCGTCCTTTTATGTTCCGGTCAGAACCCGGCTTCTGCTACCCTGATCCCCATCACGGAGGCCGGCACTATGTACGAAAGCTCCATCAGCGTTGTCATCCACGCCCCGCAGGACGCCGTCTGGCGCGCCCTCACGGAACCGGACCTCATCACCCGCTATTTCTTCGGAACCCGGCTCGAAACCGACTGGAAACCCGGTTCCGACATGACCTTCAGCGGCGAATGGGAAGGCCAGACCTACCAGGATCGCGGCACCGTCCTGACGTTCAGCCCGCCCTCAGCCCTGTCCTACAGCTACTGGTCGGGCTTCTCCGGCACCGAAGACCATCCGGACCGGCGCATGATCATCCATTACGACCTGCAACCCGCCGGCGACGCGGTGCAGCTGACCGTCCGCACCTCCGGCTGCGACACGAAAGAGCGCGCCGAACACAGCAGCCAGAACTGGCAGCATGTCCTGACAGCCCTCAGACAGATGCTCGAAACATCCTGATCAGCCGCCCCGCCCGATCACGCGGAACGACCGGCCACACCGTCACCGGACCACACGATAAAGCCGCAGCTTCCCGTCCGGAGACAGCGGCCCCGCCTGCTCGTCATTGGTAATCCGGACCAGCAGAGCCTCCTGCCGTCGCATTTCGGCATCCCGACGGCCAGTACAATGCCGGGCGAAACAGGCCGGAAGAACGAAACCCGAAAGATCAGGACGCGCAAGCAGCGCTCTGAACGCAGCCTCGTCACCTCCCGTCGCGACGTATTCACTGTAGTTGAAGACGTCGATCAGATTGTCCTTCCCTGCCCAGTAACAGACCGAACTCATGAAACAGCCGACCTCACCCGGTTCGCGCCGCACCTCGTCAATAAAAACATTCCAGTCCCGGGCATTCCGGTTCAGATCCGCGACCTGCCGCACACCGCGCGGCAGTAAAGTCCACGAACCGATTAGAAACGGCACCAGAGCAATCCCAAGCAGACCCGCCGGCCCGATCCGGGACACCCATCGCGCGGACGGATCTCCCCGGCCGACACATCTCCGGCCCGCCGCCACCGAAAGCGCAACGCCGGTCAGAATCGACAGCACAATCAGCGGCTCGAACCACGCATTCAGCGTCACGCCCTCGCCGGTCCGCTGGATCAGGCTCCAGACAATGGAACAGAAGGCGGCCCAGGCCAGCAGACTGCCATTGCGTATCTGCGCCCCGCTTCCCGCCAGCGTCAGAGCCACCAGACCCAGAGACAGAATTTCAGACGTCCGACGCGCCCCGCCCAGAACCAGAGCAGGACTGATTACCCGCGGATGATGCAGCAGATCGGTCAGAAAAACCGGACCGAACGCCAGCACACACAGCCCCACGGCAAGAGCCGCAAAGCCGAACCCGCTGACCAGCCATACGCAAAGCCGCCGCCAGCTTTCCCCGTCCCGCCGCGTCAGAGCGCCCGCCCCAAGCCAGAACGTCACCGCCGCCGGCCATGACAGCACATTGTGCTTGACCATTCCCGCCAGCACCATCAGCGCCGCCGTGGCGACAAGCCGCGCCGCGCCGGGGACCGGACGACCCGCCGCATCCGACGGACCCGAGACAAAAACCAGAACCGCCGTCAGCATGATCGCAATGCCGGACCATTGCGGATCGTCCATCGCCACATAATCATGGCTGAACGCCCCGACATAAAGCAGCGGCAGCAGAACCGCCGCCAGCGCCCCCCATCCGCAGGCCCCGCAACGCCGCGCAATCGCCCCCGCAAGCCCGGCCGACGCCAGCAGCGACGCCAGAGCGATCACGCGTCCGGCAACGATCATGTCCCCGAGCAGCCAGCCCAGACAGCCCGTCACAAAGAAGGAGAGCGGCGGATAATTGTTGGCGATCAGCCCGCCCGGCGCGGGATAAAGCGGCCCGCCTCCCATCCCCAGAGCCCGCATGGCCGCATAGGCGTTCCAGCCTTCATTGTAATCCAGCGGAATCCGTGCCCGCAGACCCAGGACCGGCGCCGCCAGAAGGACCAGAACGGAGATCGCGACAAACGCCATCGCAATCCTGAACATCACCCCATATCCGCATGGCTTCCCGCCGGCCGCCATGCTCCCGTCACTCACCGGTTCGCAATTCATGGCCCGCTTATAAGCATCCGGAACGCGCTTGCCAGGAACAGGAAGACCGAAAAACCGATGCCATCCTGTGGCTTTTTATTTCAGAGTATGTCAGCGCCGGACCCGGATCGGAACGACCCGCAACGACATCCGTTACCCACGCCGCGAAACCGGCAAAAACCACGCCGCCCCGCCGCAAATCCCGCCATGAAACAGGCCGCGATCAGCGCGATCCGTCCCCCTGCGTCCCCACGGATGCCCCTGTGTGCATCCCCGCATCCGTCCCGGCCTGCGTCTCTCCCGGCACCCCGTCCCGCGACCGCCGGCTCCCCCGTCGCGGCCGCCCCGTCAGCGGATTGATGCGCGGCTCACGCTTCGTCCCGCTCTCCGTGTCCGGAACCACGTGACAGTCCACGCCTTCCGCCCGTCGCGCCGCCGCGAAGGCTTCCGCGTGAGAAAGCTGAGCTGCCCGCCAGAGCACGCGCCCGCCCAGCATAACCCTGTGCTGTTTCATGCTCCCATCATGCCACGCGAAAAGACACAGACACAAACAGGGATACGGATATATTGTGTAGCTAATGCAGGTGCAGTGGCATTCCGGGGCTTTGCCCCGAACCCCACAAAGGGACGCAGTCCCTTTGATCCCGATTTGTCAAATCAAAAGGGGTGAAAGGGCATCGTGCGCAGCGCGCCTTCGCATGACGACGCCTTCCGGAAGCGGGACAGAGCTCTGCTCTGTCTCCCGCCTGCAAAATCCATAAACGCCGACATAACCTTCGCGGTCCCGGCTCTGCCATCGATCTTAATCAGTAATCCTTACCGGCCCATCTCAGCCGGCGACTTTCCCCGGCTCGCCGTCCCATCCCGCTTTCAGCAGTCGCTTTTCCCAACCACCCGTCCTACAGTAACCCCATGAGCGACGAAGACTGGACAGCCGCAGACCCCGCGGCAATGGAAGCCGACGAAGAAGCAACCCGCATCGATGCCGCCGCCGGCATTCCCGAGCCGCGTCAGACTTCCAGCAGCTTCGCCTCCTCCATCCTGCTCCCCGTCATCATCGGCGGAATCGTTCTGCTCGGCGCATTCTGGTGGGCGGCTGGCCAGCTCGGCCTGTTCTGACCGGTAAAACCCGCCGCTCCCTCAGGCCACCGGCTCCAGAAACACCACCGTCGACCCGCCGCCCTCAACCAGCGTTTCAATCGCCGCATTGAACGCCCGCCCATGCGGCATCCCGATATGGGTCTCAAACGCCGCCTGATCCCGGTACGTCTCCTCGACATGGAAAAACGCCGGATCATCCGCCAGCCGGTACACCACAAACCGCACATTGCCCGGCTCGGAACGCACTTTCCCGGCCAGATCGCGCAGCAGCTCCGCCACCACTTCCTCCTGACCCGGCAGCGCCCGCATCGTCGCGTAAAGTGCCTTTTCCACCCTCATCCCTTCCTCAAAGCCGCCCGTACAGCGACACATCGACATTCCCGCCCGACAGGATCACCCCCACGCGCTTCCCACGCACATCGACAATCCCCTCAAGCGCCGCCGCCGCCGCCAGACACCCCGTCGGCTCCACGACCAGCTTCATCCGCTCCGCCAGCGCCCGCATCAGCCGTAGCAGCTGCGCATCCGTCGCCGTCACAATTCCCGCGACCCGCTCACGCAGAATCGCAAACGTCAGATCACCCAGCGCCGTCGTCTGCGCCCCGTCCGCCAGTGTCTGCGGCACCGGAATCGTCACGATCCGTCCCGCCGCCAGCGACTGCTGCCCGTCATTCCCCGCCTCAGGCTCCGCCCCGATCACCACGCAGCCCGGCGACAGCAGCGCCGCCGCCAGCGCCGTCCCGCCCAGCAGCCCACCACCGCCCAGCGGCGCCAGCAGAAGATCCAGCGGCCCCGTCTCCTCAAGCAGCTCCAGCGCCGCCGTGCCCTGACCCGCAATGACATCCGGATGATTGAACGGCGGAATCAGAGTCAGCCCCCGCTCATCCGCCAGCCGGTTCCCGATCGCCTGCCGGTCCTCCGTGTAACGGTCATAAGAGACGATCTCCGCCCCGTACCCCTCCGTCGCCGCCCGCTTGATCGCCGGCGCATCGGCCGGCATCACGATCACCGCCGGAACTTCCGCCAGCTTCGCCGCCAGCGCGATCGCCTGAGCATGGTTGCCCGACGAAAACGCCACCACGCCCCGCCGCCGCTGCGCCTCCGTCAGCCGCGCGATCGCATTCGCCGCCCCCCGGAACTTGAACGCCCCGGTCCGCTGAAACGTCTCCGCCTTGAAAAACAGCCGCGCTCCGGTCCGCTCGTCAAAAGTGCGGGACGTCAGAACCGGCGTCCGGTGCGCCAGCCCCGCCAGACGGTCCGCCGCCGCACGAACATCGTCAGGGCAGGGTATCGGAGAAGAGGGCAGGGAAGGGGAAACCGTGTCCGTCACCATCGTCAGATCCGTCTCAGGGACCGGATTTCGCTGATTTCAGACCATCCTGATAGCCAAGAGCCTCCAGCTGCTCCTGTTTCGTCAGATGCTTCTTCGATGACCCGTCACCGAACCACGAACACGCGGCAAGAACAGAGCAGCTGAGAGTAAGAAGAAAAGCCCGTTTCATTTCTGAGGTGATTCCCGTTTCTGACCGCCCGGAGCATGCACGAAAGCCCCGGCAAAGGCGAGACCCGCCCGGCGGCAGATCCCGTCCTCCGTCCCACCATCTCAGGGACGCGCCACCGGACGCGGCGCAAGCGGCGCCGGCAGCCAGTCCGCCGGCACGGCCTGAGCGCGATACACCATCGCACTGCTCACCCGCGCCCCGCCGAAACTCTCCTGCCCGCGATACGGATTCACATATTCCCAGACAATCTCCCCGCCGGGCGTGACCTGAAAAATCCGCCCGTTCATCCCCTCATCGATCAGCGTGTTGCCGTTCGGCAGACGCTGCGCGCTGCTCACAAAGGAACTGAAAAATGCCCAGGGCGGCAGACCGGACCGCACCGCCGTATAATCCCACACAATCTGACGGCTCACCGGATCGATCTCCAGAACCCGCGACCCCCCGTAAACCCCCAGCGCCACACGCGGAAATCCGGCCGGCCCCTGATCGTCGAACAGCAGCAGATTCCCCGCCCCCGGCAGCCCCTCCGGAATCAGATGCGCGTCATGCTGCCCCGAAAGCTGATCCACCGGGCGCGGCGTATCCAGCCGCGTCAGCCGCCGGTCCGCATCATGCGGCGTGCCCGGAAAATCAGGCCCCAGCCGCCAGACCACATGCCCCGTCCGCCGGTCGATGATCACAACGAAATTCCCCTTCCGGGAATCGATCATGATGTTGTCAGGCCGAAAACGCGCATCCCCGGCATCGAACCAGCGGTTCGGCCCCAGCGGCTGCATGTCGTTGATCTCAAGATAGCCCCAGGCGTCCGGACCACCCTTCTGACCCGTCTCCTCCTTCAGATACGCCAGCCCGGCAGCGGAAAGCCCGAACTCCCGCAGATGATCTCCCGCCACCCAGCGCCAGACCACCCGCCCGTCCGGGGCCACTTCCTCGATCGCCTGATCGTTCACAACATGCCCGTCCAGCGCCGCAACCGGATGCGTCACCGCCACCAGCAGCAGCGTGTCGCCTCCCGCCAGCCGCGCCCAGTCGTGATTCTGCCTGGCGCCCCCGCTTCCCGGAATCCCACTCCACCGCCAGACCTCATGCCCGTCCCAGTCCAGCTCCGACACGGTCCGGTTCCCCGTAACTCCCGCGTCCGCGCCGGGAACGGACCCCGTCTGCAGCAGCGTGTGCCCCTTCGCACCCCCCGTCACAGCCGGATTCATCATCGCCCCCGGCAGCCCCGGATGCGCCCAGCGATGCACCTCCCGTCCCGTCATGTCGACCAGATGCGTCGCCCCGTCCGGCCCGCTGAACATGACAAAAGAGTCGTACGTCTTTCCCGGTCTGTCCGTCGTCACCCCGGTCGGAAAAACACCCGGCATCGCCCGCGCACCGGAAAGACCGCAAAACAGCCCGGCGACAAGCAGAGGAAGAAAAGCGGCACGCTGAATGAACGTCATGATCGCAGAGCCCCGGAACAGATCGGTCAGAAACTGGTGGAGAGAGAAACAATGCCGGCAAAAACCCCGCCGACATAGTAAGTCGGCGTCCCCGCCGCAGCGATTTCCGTTCCGTAGACGCCCCGCGTCGCCCGTGAGGACGCCGTGATCCCGGCCACTCCGGAAAGATAGTGATTATTCGAAAGATTGGTCAGATTGACCCTGATCACCGGATGCGCCGGACCGAGCGCCGGCAGATGATACCCCAGCGCCAGATCGGCCGTCACATAGCCCGGCATCGCCTGATCGTTCATCAGCGTGGAAAACTGCCGCCCGACATACCGCGTCGTAACGGTCGCAAAAAACGGACCCCGGTCATAGTTCACCACCAGAGCCGCCTGAAATTCCGGGCTGCGCACAGCCAGTTTTCCCGCCGTCGGCAGCAGATCGTTCCCAACCCGGAAATTGTTGTCCGTCGTCGCATGCAGATATTCCGCCGAGGCATAAAACCGGAACCCGTAAACCGGACGCGTGCCCAGCTCGATATCCACCCCGCGAGACGTCTGACCGCCCGCATTCACATTCTGGGTGATCTGCGCGCCATTGACGATCACCTGGCTCGCAATCTGCCGGTTGGTGAAATTGTAATTGAAGAACGTAATACTTCCGGTCAGCAGATGACCATTATACCGGTATCCCGCCTCCTCGGAGATCGAATATTCGGATTTCTGCGACAGGTTCGCGCCCGTCACCACCTGTCCCGTCGAAGCGCTGTACGTGTCGTAAAGCGCATTCAGCGTCGGCACACGAAAGGCCGTCGCGGCATTGAAAAACACCGACTGACGCTCATCAATCCGGAATCTGGCCGCCAGGCTCGGCAGGGATTCCGCCGCGCTCAGACCACTGCGCGGCGTCGCTCCGGGCAGGTAATTATGCCCCACCCGCGTCACCATCGCCTCCTTGAACCCGGCGTCCAGACCCAGCCGGCCTCCCATCAGATCCAGATGATCGCTGATAAACAGCGCATTGGTGCGCGTCACCGTCAGATTGTCATAGGACGCAAGACGCGTCCCGTCCGACAGCCGGTAAGACGCCGAAAGCCCGCCCGGACTCACCGGCCCGCCATCCTCCTGCACCGGACTGTACGGCGTGATCTGACGCAGCGCCGACCAGTCGAACCAGTAGCCGGCTATGAAATGGCTCGACCCCGCCTCCCAGTTCAGCCGCGAGACAAAACCCGGCCTGTATTCATAAGGCGTCACCGTCGGCGTAAAGGCGACGAACGTCCCATCCGGCGCCCCCGGCACCGCCCCGCTGACCTGCTCCGTCCCGTGCCAGAGAGACGATCCGTTCAGCAGAGACGCACCGGCATACGTGCCGGAGGTGTAATAAAGGTAAGGCCGGAAATCGAGCGACACATTCCGGCTGAGAACGATATGCTGCGGCGCGCTCACCACGATCGTCCGGTAAGGATTGACGTGCAGACCGTAAAAATTCGTATTGCTGCCGGTATAAGCCCCGGCGAAATTCGCGTTCATCCCCTGCTGATGCCAGACGGACAGAGACGGATTGAGATACTGCGTCTTCCACGCATCGTCGTAAGTCAGCGTCACGCGGCTCGTCGAACCGTTATCCCATTCCTTCAGCAGCCTGAAATCGGCATGCTTCTTCCTGTCCCACCCCGGCCCGCGAAAATGGTTGTCATACACATGGGAAATCGAGGCATAGGCCCGCACGCCGCTCGTCCCGATCTCACCCGTCTCCAGCCGCAGAAACTCCCGGTTGAACGAAAAAGACCCCGTCGAGGCATCCGCATAGCCCCCGGCTTTGCGGGACGGGTCCGCCATCTCCATCCGCATCATCCCGCCGGACGCCCCCGTCACAGGCGCATCCACATCGGACGATCCCGGCCGCAGACCGATGCTCTGAAGATTCTCCGTGTCCACATACTGATTCGGAAACACCATGTATGTACCGGCATCGTTGAGCGGCACCCCGTCCAGCGTCACCCCGATCTGATCGCTGTTCATGCCCCGCACGGACAGATTGCCCTGCGCCATGCCGAACGGATCGGCATTCGCCACATTCGCTCCCGGCATCGTCGTCATGAACGACAGCGGATTCGGACTGGGCACCAGCCGCGAAATCGCCGCCTGTGTCACCGTGCTTTCCGTGTGGCTGCCGGTCTGAACCGTCATGAACCCGCCGCCCAGAGCCTCCCGCCGCGCATTGCCCACCACGCTGACCGCCTCCGCTTCCCGCGCCCGCAAAACTCTGCGCCGCTCTGCGGAAGACTTCCCGGACCGCCCCCCGGATGGCGACGTCCCGGAGACGGAAACAGGATGACGCGCACCCCTGTCCAGAGACGCCCTCTCCGGTGACACCCTATCCGGCGAGACCCCGGCATCCCCGGTCGTCCCGCTCCCCCGCGGCTGCGCAACCGCCTGCCGTTCCGCAGCCGCCAGCGCCACGAGCGAGACCATCGTCAGAAAAGCTGCCGGATACTTCATGATGATGTTCCCTGTATTCCGGACAAAGCCGGAATATATTCCGATATGCCGTCTGTTCTGTTTTCTGTATAAGTATTGGTGAGATATTACTGAGAAATATCTCATCCTGTTCTTCTGTTTGATACGGAACCGAAACCGCTCTAACAAGAAGTGATTTTTCTCAGGTCTGTGCGAAAAAACCGCACACTGGAGGCGCCATGCCACTGATCACAACCGCCGCCCGCTGCCTCATGGAAGTCGCGGAAGCCGGTTCCATCCGGCGCGCCGCGGAGCTGATGAACCTGTCCGCCTCAGCCGTGAACCGCCAGATCCTGAATCTCGAGGAGGAACTCGGCGCCCGCCTGCTCGAACGACTCCCCAGAGGCGTCGCACTCACCCCGGCCGGAACCCTCGTGCTCAGCCGCCTCACCGGTTTCCGTGACGAAATCGACCGCCTGCACCGCGACCTGAACCAGCTCGTCGCCCCTCAGCAGATCAGCGTGACAATCGGTATTATGGACTGCCTCGTCGGCGACGCCTTCACGCAGTTCCTCCGCCAGATCGCCGAACGCTTCCCCGAAGTCACGCTGCATATCGAGGTCGCCTTCCTCGCCTCCGACCTGCTGACCCGGCTGGAAGCCGGCGAGATCGATCTGGTCGTCGCCTTCGATCCGTCCGAACAATACGGGTTCTGGGTCATCGGCGCCGTGCAGGCCCCGGTCGGCGTCATCGTCCCGCCCGGCCATCCCTTCGCCGGCAGAACCGGCATCGACCTGAAAGACTGCTACGCCGAACGACTCTTCGTCCCGGACCGCAGCATGATCCTCGGCCGCCTCGTGCAGACCGCGCTGCCCGACCGGCTCCGGTTCGTCCCTTTCCGGACCAACTCCATGCGCCTGATCCGGGAGACCGTCAGACAGAACGCCGGCATCACCTTCATGAATATCATCGATGTGTGGAATGACATCCGGACGGGAACCCTCGCCTTCGTCCCGCTCAGGGACCCCGTCCTGAGCACCCGCCTGACCTTCTGCGTCCGCGACCGTCACGGAGTCCGCAAAGAGGTCCGCACGATCGCCCGCAGCATGCAGGCCATGGTCGAAGACGAAGTCACCCGTCTCCTCAGCTCCCGCGCCACCCCCGCATAACCTTCCCGTTCACCCCCGGCCGGAACCGGACGAGAAACCCCTACCGCCGCAACTCCATCGTGATCGGCCCCTCGCGCCGTCCGTGGGTGAACTGATCCACCAGCGGATTGCCGCTGTGCATCAGCGAAGAGGCCGGCCCCTGCCAGACCAGCTTCCCTTTGTAGAGCATCGCCGCCTCATCGCCGATCCGCTGCGCCGAAGCCATATCATGCGTAATCGCAATTGCCGTCGAACCCATCTGCTTCACACAGTCGACAATCAGCCCGTCAATCACCGCGCCCATGATCGGATCGAGCCCCGTCGTCGGCTCGTCGAAAAACAATATCGCCGGCTTGTCCGCAATCGCCCGCGCCAGACCAACGCGCTTCTGCATGCCCCCCGAAAGCTCGGACGGCGACAGATCGCCCACCGACGCATCCAGCCCGACCTGATTCAGAATCTCGCCGGCCCGCACCTTCGCCTGCACCCGCGTCAGCCGCGGATGCGCCGCCGAATGACGCCGCGCCTCGGGCGCCAGCAGCCCGAACGCCACATTCTCCCAGACCGTCAGACTGTCGAACAGCGCGCCGTTCTGAAACAGCATGCCGATCTCACCGATGATCGCCTCCCGCTCCCGCCAGGAGGCCGTCAGCACATCCTTGCCGTCAATCTCGATCGTCCCCGCATCCGGCGTGATCAGCCCGAGAATGCAGCGCAGCAGCACGGATTTTCCCGACCCCGACCCGCCAATGATGACAAAAGACGTGCCTTCCGCGACATCCAGATCGACGCCGCTGAGAACATGCTTGCTCCCGAAGGACTTATACAGACCCCGGATGCGGATTTTCGGCGGCTTCGAAGGGGAGGGGGCTTGTCCGGTCATTGTGCGAAAAACAGATCCGTCAGCAGATAGTCAAAGGCCAGAACAAGGATCGACGCCGACACCACGGCGGAGGTGGTCGCACTCCCCACACCCTCGGCGCCGCCCCGGCTGGTATAACCGTGGTAACACCCCATCAGGGCGATCAGAAACCCGAACACCGCCGCCTTCACCAGACCGACCGTCACATCCGATGTCTTCACCGCGTTCATCGTCGCCGTGATATACGCCGTCGGCGAGAAGGCCAGCTTCGCCGTGGCGACCGTAAATCCACCCGCCACACCAAGAATATCCGCCACCACCACAAGCAGCGGCAGCGCAATAATGCCCGCCAGCAGACGCGGCGTGACGAGATATTTCATCGGACTGGTCCGCAGCGTCGTCAGCGCATCGATCTGATCCGTCACCCGCATCGTGCCGATCTCCGCCGCCATCGCCGCGCCGACACGTCCCGCCACCATCAGACCGGCCAGAACCGGACCCAGTTCACGGGTCACGGACAGAACCACAATGCTCGCGATCGCACTCTGCGCATGATACTGCGCGAACCCGGTGTAAGACTGCAGCGCGATCACCCCGCCGGAGAACAGCGCCGTCAGCGCCACCACCGGCAGAGACAGAAACCCGGTATCCAGCAACGCCGTGCCGAAAACCCGCCAGTAAAACGGCGGCCGCACCGCATGAGACAGCCCCTCCAGCGCAAACAGCGCAATGGCTCCGGCGGACCGTATCAGAGCAAGGGCAGCGCGACCGATGGCGGCGATAAAATCAGCAACAGCATTCATCCGGCGCGATCAGCCCCCCGTTCGACCCGCTCCCGGCAGCTAACCGACATCCTGCCCCGGAGACCGCCGGAAGCCGGAGACATGCCAGGATCAGCCGCCCGCCCGCCAGGCCGGGAAAACGCCCGCCACACCGGGGCAGAACCCGAAAGCCATCCTGTCCGCCGACAAACCACACATCACTCCCCGACTGCCCGCCATTTCTGACTGTCCGTTCTCCCGGAACCGACACCCGGAAGAGACATGCCGTAGCCCGAGACCTGTCCCACGTCAAAGTCATGACCCGCCATCGAAAAAATGCGATCAGGATAAAAAATGTCTCCCCGGAAATCAGTCTTCCGAAAAATCCGCTTCCGGGACGCAACTATAGCAGGTCAGGCACGATCAGGCGCTTGACCGGGCACGCGCAGACAGGTTCAAGTCACCTTGTCCGGACTGCCTGCTCAGTCCGTGTGAGCGGCGGACGGCATCCCCGCGCATCCGGCCCGTATCAGGTCCGGGCGACATTACCGGGCAATGGCCGGCCCCGAGACTGTTTCACAGGAAGGCCACCAGCGGCCGGGAGGAATTATAGTGCGTATTGCGATGATTGGCGGCGGTTATGTCGGCCTCGTCTCCGCAGCGTGTTTCGCTGAATTCGGGCTCGAAGTCGCCGTCGTGGAAAACAGCCCGACCCGTCTGGCCGCCCTGCGGGAAGGGCGGATCCCCATTTACGAACCCGGCCTCGACCGGCTTGTCGAATCGAACATGCAGGCCGGGCGCCTGTCTTTCGGTGACGACATCGCCGCAGCCGTGAAAGACGCCGAGGCGGTCTTCATCGCCGTCGGCACCCCGCCGCGTAACGGCGACGGCGCCGCGGACATGCAGTACGTCCATGCCGCCGCGAAACAGATCGCCAACGCTCTGACCGGCTATGCGGTGATCGTCACCAAATCGACCGTTCCCGCCGGTACCAGCCGCCGCATCGCGGAACTCGTCCGCGAAGCCCGCCCGGACGCGGAATTCGACGTCGCCTCCAATCCGGAATTCCTCCGCGAAGGCAACGCCATCGGCGATTTCATGCGCCCGGACCGCGTCATCGTCGGCCTCGACCGCACCGCCCCCGATGGCGGCGCCCGTTCCGAAGAAGTGATGCGTCGTGTCTATCGCCCGCTCTCCCTGATCGAGGCTCCCGTCCTGTTCACCACGCTGGAAACGGCGGAACTGACAAAATACGCCTCCAATTCTTTCCTCGCGGTAAAAATTTCCTTCATCAACGAGATGGCCAACCTTTGCGAGAAACTCGGCGCGGATGTGCACGATCTCGCAAAAGGCATGGGCCTCGACGGCCGTATCGGCCGCAAATTCCTGCATCCGGGCCCGGGCTACGGCGGCTCCTGCTTCCCGAAAGACACGCTCGCCCTCTCGCGCATCGGTCAGGAAGCCGACAGCCCCTGCCGCCTCGTCGAAACCACCGTGCAGGTCAATGACGCCCGCAAGATCGGCATGGCCGGCCGCATCATCGCCGCCTGCGGCGGCTCGGTGCACGGCAAAACCGTCGCCGTGCTCGGCCTGACCTTCAAGCCCGAAACCGACGACATGCGCGAATCCCCGTCGATCCCCATCCTGCACCGCCTCGCCGAGGCCGGCGCCGTCATCCGCGCCTACGACCCGGTCGGCATGGAACCCGCGAAACCGGCCCTGCCGCCTTCGGTGATCTACTGTCAGGACGCGCTCGACGCCGCGAAGGACGCCGACGCTCTGGTCGTCCTCACCGAATGGACCATGTTCCGCTCGATCCCGCCGAAATCACTGGTAGAAACCATGAAAGGCAAGGTCATCGTCGACCTGCGGAACATCTTCGATCCCGCCGCCATGCGCGCAGCCGGACTGCAGTACCAGTCGCTCGGCCGCCCCTGACCCGGTTTTAACCGGAGCCCTTCTGCCGGACGCCCTTCACAGGGCTCTCCTTACGGCGCAAAAGGCACGACAGGCACACGCCCGTCGTGCCTTTTTCATTTCCCCGAAACCCGCACCGCCTTAAAATCCGTCGGACGCAACCTGTTTATAAAAATTATGTTATAGGAATGCCAGGAAGACACTCCGGGCTGGCTGTTTCCGGGCAAACAGCGCCCGCCCGCAACGACCCGGCCCACACCAGACAGGAGACAGAAGATGGAATGGCAGGCCCTCATCTCTCTTCTCGTCTTTCTCTTCCTGTCCTTTATCCTGCCCTTCATCCTCGCCGTTCTGATCGTCATGCACGACGCCAGAGACGACGGTCACGCCGAACGCGACGTCCTGTTCCGCCAGGTCATCCTGCGCCAGCACATCCCGTTCATGACGGAAACCATGTCAATGCCCACGGACGCGCCCGGCACGCCGGGATACCGTGAACGCCATCCCTCCGGCTCATAAAGCCGTCGTACTGAAAACCGGGCACGCTCAGGATGCTGTGGCCTCAGTCCGGCCACAAAGATTTCTGAAAACATCATCATCTTATACCCGCTCACGCATTTGTTATAATCAGCACAGCGCTTTTCCGGAGCGATCATGTTCCGGACTCCGTCGGAAAATCTCTTTTCTCTTCTCTATGCGTCCGTTCGTAACGAAAACATTCCGACAGATGCCAGTGAAATGACATAAAGGTGAAATCAGGCAGAGATGCAGCTCTGTACAGGTAAAATCAGACATCTGTGATGATACTGTACTCAGATGCCGCGCATAATCGCAGCGGAGGAGCACCTTTTCACAGAATGAAACCTTCTCTCATTCGTGGAACATTCCAGATGGTTCCATGTGCTTTCACAACGTTTTAGTCTGTTTCCGAATCAGAGGTTTTGCCAGGCCAGAAACCGTATTCAAGCGGTCGTCCTGAAGAGGAGAGGCAATGATGTGGGTATTAATGGCAGCAAAAAATGCTGACAAAATCGGCAGAATCCGCCGCCGTAAAATAGCGGCCGCGCTCTGGGGCAGCTCCGGCCAGAAAAGACATTTCAGAAGAAAACTGGTCGCTTTCAGGTCCAGTCCCACATGGCCGAAAAGCCATCATGGCGTAAGAAAACCCGGTATCGGCGCCCTGCCACATCCCGACAGACATGACCGCATCGATATGGCGCACGGTCAGACCGTTGTGACCGGCGCGCTCTGCATCGTCGATGACGACAACCGGTAAAGCAGCCCTGCTCCGAAAAGCTCTGGCCGGTTATCCCGTGTCAGAAAAATTGCCGTTTACAGATCGGGCAGACATGATTCGGAGCGGTTTTCCGGGGCTTTGCCCCGCGCCCCGCAAAGGGACACGGTCCCTTTGATCCCGGTCTGCTGAAATAGACGGGTTGCGGGCCCGGAGCTCAGGCTCCTGCCCGCGAAATACATAAACAGCGGCATCCGGAAACGCCGCCATTCCCGTTTATGGATCAGTCCCCGGTCGCCCGGTCAACCGCACGTCCCGCCTTCTCAACCGGCCCCTTCGGCGGATCGATCGTATCCCGGACCTTCTCACCAAATGTCCGCTTGTGCGGCTCACAGGCCGTCAGCCCCAGACAACACACGGAAACAGCAAGCACGGCCGCAATGGTCAGACGCATGAAAATCCTCCGGTTAAGGCGCTCGGAACGAACACCCCCTGTCAGCGTGCCAGCGCCGCAAAGGTTCCATTGCATACCCATCCCGCCACAACCGGACGCACCTGTCAGGCGCTCAGGCAGCTTCCGCCCGCCTGTCCCTCGCGGCTTTCCGGATGGCAATCGCGGAGGCATCGTACCCCAGAAGACTCATGACATCGACAACGCCGGGAATACTGATCCCCGCACTGATTTCTTCCGCCGTGATATGGTCCATCCAGCCATCATCATCGCGCTGCTTCGGAGAGGCCGGCCTGCCCAGCTTCACCACCATCTCCTGCGGATCGGCATATCTGCCCTCAGCCGCCTCCCGATGCAGAAACGCAGCAGCGTCAAAGCCGGCATAATGAACGTAAGCCCCCCAGTTCCCACCCAGCGAGTGGCACGGGTAACGGAAGAACTCCGCGTAATCGACACCTCCCGTCACGCCCATGAAATTCAGCATGCGCGAGAAATAGCCCTCCGTATTCGTGTAAATCTCCTCATGCCGGAGCGCCATAAAAGGAATCCCGCGATGAAGGATGGCCCGCAGACAGTGGTTGTAGATATTCCGCCAGATCTCGACCCCCTGCCAGACCGGCGCCCCCGTCGCCTTGAAATGACTCCGGGCGAAAGCAAAGGGATTTCGGGAAAGAACGATCGCGCCGCCAACAGGCAGCCCGGCCGCCCATAACATCGTCATCCAGTCCGCATTCTTCGAACTGTCCAGAACAACCGGTCTGCCGGCCCTCGCGACCATCTCCTCATACAATCTGACCTTCTCCGCAGGCGAGGAAGGCCGGGACGGAAAATCATGCCAGACCGGACACGAACCGCCCTGATGACCAAGGCCGCAAAGCGCGCAGCCATGCACCGTGAGATTTGCATTCTCTCCGGTGTACTGACCGAAGAGATCCAGCCGGTCCACTTCCCCGGCATGAAAGATCTGGCTGCTGGTGTTGAGGATATTGCCAACCGCCGTCGATCCGCAGAACGGCGAACCAACGATAAAAAAATACTTCATTACTTTCCCGCGAAGGGGCCTTCCGGACAGCAGCGCGGCACGCGGCCGCGGAGACAGCGAATAACAGAGAGCAAGATAAATGCCGCCCGAAGCCCGTGCTGTATACCCGTCAGATCACACGGGCAGAGACCCGTCCCGGCCTGACACAGCCCGATATCCGCCTCGCGGAGAAAGCCGGAACGCCGACATCAGAACATCGGATAAAAGAAAAAATGCCCTGTAAACACGGCAGGAAGGCCGCTCCCCATCTCCGAAAACCAGAGTTCCGGCAACGGAGTCCGGTAAACAGACCGAATGTCTTTTCCACAGATCGTTACATACCCGCCGCAGGGTCTGGCCCGCTTCCGTCCCAAATCCCGCAGTTCCATGACAGCACGAATCGTCAGCCCCGCCTCCTGATCCGGCGCGACCACACCACTCAGAGCCCGCCAGGCACTCCCATCGTGCCGATCCCGGACGATCCGATACCAGCGGTCCCGAGACCAGATGCTCCAATCCCGGCGCCGTATCCGTCAGGACTCACACCGGAGCCTGGATAACCATAGCCCCGCCCGGAACCAAAGCCGCTCTCCATCGAAACCGAGCCATGCACAGCCCCGTCTCTGACCGGCTGATCCACCACCGGCGCCGGATTTCCGGCACCGCGCACGGAACTGAACAGCGCCGAACGTGTGTCCTCCGGACGCGGATGCGAGCACGCGACAGGCGCACACCCCAGCAGCACGAGCACAAGCCATCTGTTCGTCATTCTCCACACTCCCTGCCGTCCGTCTTCCCGCTCCCGGCAAAATACGACAGATTCACCCGTCATCCGAACGACCCCGTTTGCCCCGGACCCCGTATCCCGGCAAATACGCCCGCATGCCTCTCCCGCTCCGTTTCCGCTGCCCGCTCTCCGTCATCCTTCTCCTTATCGCGCCAGTCTTCGCCCGAGCGGACTGCCCCGACCATTTTGCCGGACAGAAACCGCCCGCGACCTCCGCCCCGATCACACTTCTCTGCTCCACAGGCTTCGCCGCGGGCTATTCCGGTCCCGACCATGAATCCCTGTGGAGCGCCGAACATCTGACAAAAGAAAGCATCATCCGCGCCCAGACCCTGCAGGGACGGGCGCCCTTTCACGAAGACCTGCGGCTGCCACCAGCGGAGCGCTCCGAACTCTCCGATTACCGCCGCTCCGGATGGTCCCGGGGACATCTCACCCCCTCCGGTGACGCCCCGACCCGCGCCGCGCGTGAGGAAACATTCGCGCTCTCCAATATCGTCCCGCAGGCAGCGAAAATGAATTCAGGCGCCTGGAACCGTATCGAGGGGAACCTGCGCAAAATCGTGAGACGCAAAGGGGAAGCCTGGGTCGTCACCGGCCCCGCTTTCCGCGAACCCCTCGGATCGATCGGCCCGGATCACGTCCGCGTCCCGTCCTCGATCTGGAAAGCCGTCCTCGTCCCGTCCCTCAGCGCGGTGAGCGTCGTCGTCTGCAGGAATACAGCGCCATATCAGTGCAATACCGTGGCAATGGACTCTCTGCGCCGCGTCACAGGCGTAGACCCTTTCCCCGCCGTGCCACCAGCCCAGAAGACCAGAAACCGGAGCCTTGACGCCTTACTGCTGCGTTAGCGGCTGTTTCAGAACGCCTGCTCGTGAAACCTCCGGTCGATTACACAGAAGTTTTTTTCAGAATGCTTCAGAAGACGCCGCCTTTTTGAAAAAAGGCGGCACCCAGAAACTTTTGTTTGTTTTTTTCAAAGGTTTGGCGCGGGGTGCTTTCTGAGGTGAGCAGGGCGCTGCTCTTCATCCCGTTCAGTTTAACAAACCGGGATCAAAGGGACCGCCTCCCTTTGCGGGGTTCGGGGCAAAGCCCCGAAAAGCCGCCGAACCCGTATCGGCAAAGCATACAAAAATCCTGAAACCGGACAGGCTGCAGAAAGAATTCTCGCACAATACCGCGAAACGCTCCCCGTTTCCCATCTTGCAGGATAACGGATGACCGCGACATGATCAGCAAAGCTGTGAGAGAAGGTTACAAAAAATCACCCGCAGCCGCGCCCCCGCAAGGGCGCACAAGCACGGAGCGACGGACCGATGATCCTTCTCAGAGACCTCAGAACAACCCTGCCCGCCGCCGTCCTGTTCGTGTCCGGAACCTGCTGGTACCATTACCCCTGGACCGCCGGCATCGCCGCCTTCATCGCCGTGAGCCTGCTGCTCCTGGGCGAAGGCCTGAACGAGCACGACGAATATCTGCGCGGCCAGAAGGACGGCTCGATGAAAATCGTCATCGACGATCCGACGGAGTGAGCCGGACAACCCCGCCAGCCCGTTCCGCTTTCATCCCCGTCCGAAACTTCGCCCGTCCGCTTCAGACAGATCCGCCTTCACCGGACAGATAACGGTACACCTTCAGCCATGTCTCCGCTCCGGCGGAATCTCCGGCTTTATGAGCCCGCTCGCACCGCTCGCCGGCCTCCATTCTCGCACCCCGGCCATACCTGGCAACAAGTTCCGTGGCGAGCGTGATGACTGTGTCGTCACTCTTATTCCGCTCCATGATCTCTCAATCTCTCTGAAATCCGGCTTTCTGTGAAATCCGGCCGTCAGCCACATGACGACCTGAAAACGCTCCTTCGATGACACCGCGTCAGACGGATGCTTCTTCTGAAAACATGAATCCATATATCAGGAATGGACGACCGCCCGATGCGGCCCGCTCACCCTGAGACGCCCCGCCACATCAGTCAGCGCGTCCCGACCGGACTCACCGGCAGGGTCCGCCGCAGGCCGGACGATGGAGGCAATAGTTTTCATGATGCACCAGAGATGCCCCCTGACTCAGACGCTGTCAGATATTCGCTTATTATAAAGGGAAGGTTAATAACGACTCTGCCTACGAAGCGGATCGCGACACCGTGATTTCAAATCTCCCGACACCGCCATGTGACAGCCGGAACAGCCACTTCTCAGAGGTGAAAAGCAGACCCGTCCGCTGACTGCGGCGGCCGGTGGCCAGTTTCGTCACCAGCTTTACCGGCAGTCCTGCCGCCGATCACCTCGTCCTTCCGCCTGCGCGACCACAGCAAGCCCTGCAGATCCCCGATCTCAGTGCCCGTGTCCGGGTCCACAGCCCGCCGGATTCTCCCCAGCCGGAAACGACGCGGCCCGGATCTCAGTTCGCACCAGCCATCGAGGTATCTGATCGTCTCCGGCGCATTCACGTCATCCGACGGCACGATCGCGTTCACGAAAACCGTTCTGCGCTCCGTCTCGCCGTCACTGTCACGATAGTTGAGAATAAGCCGGACCGGTTCGATGTCGATGATATGAAGAGGAACCGCGCCGGACGCGGTCTCCTCAGTCTCGGCAAGATCGCGGACGCTCTCCTCGTCCTGAATATCCCGAGGCGATACAAGAAACGCTTTGCCAATACGCCACACGACGGCAAAGCCCATAATCGCCAGAAGATAATACCAGAAAGATGGCCAGGTCTGATCGTGCATGATGCGTTATCCCCTGACGGGAAAATACGCGACACGCAGAAGATTTTCCGCCATTCAGCCGCGCTGAGACTACGGGAAACCGCCTCGCGGCCGACCATGCGCCTCATGGCCGGGTCAATGCAAGGAATTACGAGTATTTAACGTATCGCGCCCCGTCCGGACCCGGTATCTTCCCTCCGCGCCGCAACCGCTCCGGATCTTCGCAGCAAAGGAAACGACGCCTTTGCCATCACGAAATATACGGCCTCAGCCAGTGCATCAGGTCGCGCGTGCTGCGAAGCCCCTGCTTTACCAGCCCGCGCGTCACAGTCGTCAGAGCCTCTTCCGACATTCCGTCAATCGCCACTGCGACGGCTTTCTTCTGCTCCTCCGGCGCATCGGATCTGTCGATCTGAAGCCGGAGAAGCGCTTTTATCATCCCGGCATCGAGCTTCACGGTAACGGCGCCGGAACCAGGAACAAGGCAGGTATTATCACGAAGACAGCTGATGCCATGAGCAGTGATACGGGAACCGCTCCAGGACCATTTCCCCCCGATGCCCCGGACAATCCCGGAATCGGACAGCCCATGTTCATCGAGATATTCCAGATTGGCGCAGAATTCTTCATCGCTGCACCCGGGGGGCGCCAGAACGCCCGCATCCGTCACAATATCATCAGGGCATTTTTCCATCGCCTTCAGCATGTGCATCCAGATTTCCGGACGGATGACGTCGTCGCTCATATCGGTCTCTCCTGACGTGCAGGTGGATCAGAGGCTCGCCGCTTTCCTGATCCCGCCACTTCAGCGCAGCCGACGATCAGACCCGGTTATTCTGTTCCTCGCAGACAGGCTTCGCAATCATCTTCTTCAGCCAGGCAGCGCAGACTCAAAACCCCACGCTTCTCCCGTTCGCCAGTCACTGTCGCAAAAGATCACCCGACGGAAGCCTGCTTGCCACTCCCTGGAACAGCATCATTGTCGGAAACCCTCGCGATACGCCGCCCAGGTTCCCCGCACGGCTTCCGCTCCGGAGAAAAACCCCGCGCCACGCCCGCAGGCAGGCTGCATCCCCACCATCGAACGCCTCCTCGCAACGAAGCCTGCACGGCCCCCGCCTGCCCAATCTGAACATGCCGGCCAGTACTTCTTGTCAGATGCCGGGTATCCGTCATCAGAGACCACGCTTTCTGTGCGAGCCCATTTGTTCCGGACCGAAGACTCTGTGTCACGAACTGGTCCGGAACCGGCACTTTCAGCGTCCCACGCCCCCTGAATCTGTTCATCGGATCTGTCCGCCGGTTCGCGACAGGACAATCCTTATTTTCGCCTGTCCCTCCGGAAGGTTTTTCTCTTCACGCCGTAAAGACAGAAGCTTCAGTGTCATGGCGGGCTGAGACATCAGATTCATCCTCCGACACAAGCAGGCGGAAAAAACGCGCGGGGAACTGCAACGCTCTCCCGCAGCCCGAACGCAACGTCCCGATAAATGTCCCGCTATCCGCTCATCGCAGCCGGTCACACATACTGCCCCGGACCACGGATACCGGTTACTGCTTCGGGGTCGCCTTCACCGCGCCATGCGCCGTGCCGGTGTTCGGCATATCATGATCCATGTCCGGCCCCGCATTGGCCGGCGTCGGACCGCCGGGACCACTGACAGGAGATCCGCAGGCAGACAGCGCAACAGTCGCGACGAACAGGAGAATGAATCTTCGCATGAGGATACCCCCGGCGCCGTTAATCGGCTCCGATACGAACGAAGCGCCGGCAGGGAAGTTGCTTTTCTTCTCGTGATGTCGGCTTCCGGAATTGACCGCGCTGTGCCTCGTCGGTTGTTATGCAACAATATTTATGATCGGGTAGCAAAGGTGTCAGCACGCCATGGCCTTGTGCAATGGGCTGATATCGTTTGCCGGCCCGGATTTCACGGTTCCTGCCTCGCGTTTACCGGTAATGTCCGGAGTGATCGGACAGTCACCGAAACAGATGCCTTTGCGGTTGTTGCGCAGACTAAGCGGGTCGCTGGCCATAGCTTCCTATCCGAACGGAAAAACGGTAACGGAATATGCTTCCCGCGCATTGATGCGCCGAAGGAAGAACCGAACACCAGGGTCGATTCATCTTGTCAATGGTTGGTATTTAATAGAAAATCTCTGTGAATAACAGAAGAACGAGCCATGTCAGACGCCATACGCAGGAAAGAGATCAGGTCTCTGACAGGAGTCCGCGGAATCGCTGCCTGTTGGGTTGTAGCCTATCACACGTGGATGACAGGCAATCATCGCATTCCCGGCCCGGCAGGTCAGATCATGCTGCACGGCTATCTGGGCGTCGATCTGTTTTTTGTGCTGAGCGGTATGGTCATGTCGATGTCTTACGGCAGACTGTTCGACCGGCCCTGGTCCGGAAGCGATTATGCCACCCTCATGATACGACGGGTAGCCAGGCTCTGGCCCCTGTATGTCGTTACTCTGCTAGTCACTGGAGTTCTGTCACTCCTGATGGAACATAAAACATTTTCTGCGTTCGAATGGTTTGTAAATATCCTGATGATTCAAAGCTGGAGTATTGCAGATTCAATTAACAGTGCTTCATGGTCAGTCAGCGTCGAATGTGCGGCATATCTTGTCTTCCCATTTCTCTGCGCTGTAATTCTCAGAAGAACATGGGCTTTATCAGTAATAACCGCCGCTATATCCATTTTCATTGTCTGGTGGCTTGCTAATGTTGCCGGAGTCAGCGGAGCAGTAAGGAAGGGGCCGCTCGATATATTCGATGCGCGCACCTTTCTTCCGGTCATTCGTTGTGTGTCCGGGTTTACTCTTGGAATGGTTTGCTACAGGCTGGCGATATCCGGTCAGCAGTTCATACGCTCCCAGACCGTATCAATACTATCGGGTATGTTGGTCCTCGTTCTTCTCTCCATAAGCGGGACAGATGTTCTGATTGTTGTCGCCTTTGCTTTACTTTTGATCACTCTTACAAATGAAGAAACACTGATTTCGCGTTTTATGGCCTGGACCCCGGTTTATTATCTTGGCGTCTGGTCTTATGCGATTTACCTGTGGCATCGCTCATTTCTTTTATTCATCGGCGATGTGTGGAGCGGGCATCACGTTACTGTCAGGCCCGCAGCGGTTCTTGCACTTCTGATTGTCGTATCATGGCTCTCTTACAATTATATTGAGATGCCATTTCAGAAAAAGATACGCGGAATTGAAAAACGCCTTTTCCCTGCTTCTGATCGCAAGGTTGTGAGATCGGAAGCAGAAGGTACATCGTCTGTCTGATTTTGTACGGAACAGATTTCAGAGAACCTGGAGCAGAAAAGAAATTATCTGGTCTGCCAGCTTGCTTCGATCTCCCTTGCCAGTTCCGGATTACATTTCCGTGCAAAGAAGCAGGGGTTGTCCAGAATCTTCGGCAGATCGGCTCTGTGCAGTTTTCTCAGGTCAATGGGCTCAAGAAGCTTCTGCTTCAGTGTGCGGCCTCCAGGAACGCGCCTTGTAATATAGTGCGTGCCCTGTTCGGCGGCGTCAGGGCTGGTCGGAGTGAATGTCTCGCCGCACTGGCGCAAATAGCGAACAAACAGCGTGTTGAAATAGATTTCATCAGGAGCCAGTGCCCAGCGTAACGTCCGGTCAAGTTCGCGGTGAGGTTCGATAAACCACTCCGCAACAGACCTGGACGCCGCGAAAAACTGCGACCCTTTCCAGAGGTCATCCAGGGAGACGTGACGTTCCAGAGGTATTTCTGAAGCGATCTTTTTGTAGAGATTCCATAAGCGAGCATGAAAAATGCTCTTTTTCGGATTCAGAAGCTCAATGTCACAAGGCTGGAATTTCGACACAATATAACGACCGAAGCCCTCAGATGAGAGATTTTTCGGATCAATCTGGCCCCAGATCGAAAAGAGATTCCCATTCCCTGTCAGCAAGGCATCGTTGATCGCGGATGGAGATCTGGTCGGGAAGCATGCGCCGCTGATGAGCACAAAACGCTCATTACTCTTATCTTCAAGCGCCGCCCTGATCACGTTTTTCATCGCACGCACAACTGAGAAACCACCCCAGTTTACGTGGACTCTGTTTTCAGTGATACGGACGCGCGAAATATCATCAAACCGGAACGCTCGTTCCACTTTTGTTTTAGCGTCAAGATGGATGTAAACACGGGAACGCGGGTCCGAGAGCAAAGCATTGACGAGGAGATCGAGCTGCTCGTTCTGGGAATGAGCAAGAATGAGATAAGCAACTGTCTGACGGGCCACTGATTTATCTTCCTGCTGCAGTCTTAATCCATTGTTTGATCGTCCCGGGAATGGCAACCCGGAAAAATACCCTGGCAAAGAGAGTCGGCCAGCGGCGCGGCGTCGCCAGCGTCAGAGCATCTTTCCATCGCCCGGACAAGAGCATTCGTACAGAGGCTGATATAATACTTTCCCGAAATTTTGCGTAATCCGGGCGATTAAAAATGTCTGTGTCAGAGTTTATAGAATTCAAAATGAACTGAACGTCTGTTTTATCCGGATCGTATGGTCTGTAATAGCATAATTCAAGAAATTTTGCCGAAACAGCAGATCTGAACCATAGAATTTCTGAGTCATTCAGGTTGAATGTCTGCTCCGCAGACCGGGCTATCAAATGCAGAACAGTCTGAATTTTAACTGTTTCCATCTGCTCCGGACTGAATTCGCAATCAGGCCGGCCTTCGCGGCGCCTCTGCTCAGAGAGTGCGGCAAGTTGTGACCATATCGCTGCCTGCCTTCCATGTATAATCGAAGCAGCAGACACAGAACCGGAGTGCATCCGGTAATCGCCAACGATATCAGGAAGGACATAGAGGCTGCCTGTATCACTCAGTCGCCAGTACAGATCAGAATCTTCTGACTGATAGACATAACGATAACCGCCCGCTCTTTTTATTGCATCTCTGCGTACCATGAGCATCGGGTGCAGGAGATAGGGTTCCGCTGCCGGAAGCGCGCAGGCATTCGCGTTTGCTGCTTCCTTGCGGGTCGATATCGTCCCGAGAAACTTTCCCTCTGAATCAATGTGTCGCGCCAGACCGCTCACCGCCACGTAGTCCGGATTAGCCTCCAGGCAGACCAGTTCTTTCTCAAACCGGTCAGGATAGGAAATATCGTCTCCGTCCATTCGGGCGATATATGGAGCGTTGCAAAGTTCGAGGCCGTTGTTCAGCGCCGCAACGATGCCTGCATTCTCCTGATGGTGATAAACAATCCGCGGATCGATGGCTTTCATCTCTTCGATGAGCGATCCTGTAGCATCGGTCGACCCATCATCAATAATGATGATCCGGATGTCTGAGACAGTTTGCTTCCGGATACTGTCAACCGCGCTTTTCAGATATTTCGCTGAATTATACGTCGGCAGAAGCACATCTATTTTCGCCACGCTGATGCTATCCCGTTTATTCAGACCGAAGTTACCCGCCGGAATCACCACCTGCAAGCTGCTCTCCGGAGCAGTTTTCTCTGTGGAAATCTCCCGAACACAACAAGCCCGTCATATCCGGGATCGCATCCTGACACACTGACGACACGGCTCCCGAAATCACCCCCAACAACACGCGGGGCGACAGCACCGGACTATGCCACCAGATGCCAGTTACAGTGACAAACCGCTCCGACGACACAACCCAACCAAACGCCTCTCGCCGCGCCGGCCGGCACGGATCAATGCCCCCGCGCCTGTCCGGCATCCGGATCAGCCGGATTCGGAACGCTCACCCGGAGCATCCTTCCCGCATCCATGAGATCGCTGACACGATAAAGAACATCTATGGTCTCAACAGCATGTTTCATATCTCCCGCTTTGAGAAACTGATCCGCGAGAGCAGCTAACTGACGAAGTATCATCCTGGCGGGGTCCTTTTGGAGTGCAGCAGCCCCACTCGTGCTGTGCCGTATTTACGACATAATTCAATACGTCGCGCAGCACTATGAAATATAAAACCAGGAGAAATTGATCTCGATCAATCTTATCGCTGATATAGATAAAAATATTACGTATTCTATTTTATAGAACAATCAATATTTGAACTATTGGTATTTTGTTATTGCATGTCCAGCAAATAACGTCCGGCATGCCCCGGCGGACAGCCATCGCCCGGGACAATTGCCAGTACAGGCCACCCCGTCCGAATCACATTATGGTGTCTCTGTCCTGCTCCGCTACCGCCACACCGCCACGGCAGCCGAAGCACAATCCGCACGGCATCCGGCGCAGAACTCAGGCGCGGAACTCACCGGAATAAGGGCAGGGCAGAATAAGCCCCGCCGCCCCGGAAAGACCCGAAACCCGGCAGCACGGATTCCATCGATCCGGATCGGACAGAGCCGGAACTGTTATCGCAACGATTTCTGAAAGATTACCCAGGGAAAACCGTGGTGGGTGCGACAGGGATTGAACCTGTGACCCCCGCCGTGTGAAGGCGATGCTCTACCGCTGAGCTACGCACCCCGGTCCCGGTGAGACCGCTCATACCCAACAGCACCGGCAGAAGCAAGCGCGAAGCCAGGTCTTTTTGCACAACCCGGCCCCACAGCCGCCAGCCTCACTTCAGCGGCGTCAGAATCGCCCCCAGAACATCCGGCGCGCCCGCCACCCGCTCCAGATGCGGATAGCGCAGCCCCAGATGATACGGAATCACAACTGTCCGGAACCGGTCCCGCGCCCGCACCAGCAGCGTGATCGGCTCCTTCGCCGGAACCTTCGCCTGCGTGATCACATCCGACAGATCGTCCGCGTCAAACGCCATGCCGTTCACCGCAACAATCGTCTCATCCGCCGCCAGCCCCGCATTCCAGGCCGGACCGCCCCATTCCACGTTCGTCAGCACACCCTTACTGTCCACCGTAAAGCCCAGCGAGAAATCGAAATTCCGGACTTTCCGCAGCGCCTCGAACGCCTTCAGATAAGGCGAGGGCGTCTCCGTATACACAAGCTTATACCCGCCCCGCGTCAGCCCATCGAGCGGCGCATGAGGGCTCGGCCGGTCCACCCGGTCATGCAGGAAACTCGCCCAGTCATACGCCACAACCCCGTTCAGCGCCGCCACCACATCGTCGAACGTATAGGTCCGTGTCACATAGCTGCCCGGATCGACCCCGAAAAACGCCTTCGCGAAATCGTTCAGCGACTTCTGACCGCCCGTCTTCTCCCGGATCAGCGTGTCCGCATCCAGCCAGACAAGCTGCCCTTCGGAATAATAATCCTCGCTCCGCTGCCAGCTCCGCCAGGACAGCGGCGCCCGCTGGGCAATGACCGGATCGTTCGTCGTGTCCACCAGCGGCCGCCACGTCCGCCCGGCACGACGGTCATAAACCGCCGCCACCATCGCAATCGCGTCCAGCGTCTGCTCCGGCGTCATCAGCCCGGACCGCGCCGCCAGAACATAGCCCCAGTACTGCGTCTGCCCCTCATAAACCCACAGCATCGACCCGCGCTGCGGCGTGTTGAAATCCGGCGCCCACAGATCCGCCGGCCGCCGGAACTTGCCGTTCCAGCTATGGGTGTATTCATGCGCCAGCAGATCCTTCGCCGGGAAGGTCTTATCCCATTTCGTGAAATATCCCGGAGGCCCGCTGTTCTCGCTCGACCGGTGATGCTCCAGCCCGATCCCGCCCAGCTCATCCGTCAGCGCCAGCAGAAAATCATAGTGATCGTAATGATGCGTCCCGAACAGCAGTCCCGCCTGCGTCACCAGCGCCTGATGCGGCCCGATCTGCGCCTCCGTCGCCGCCAGCCACTCCGGCCGGTCCGCCACCACGTTCAGCGCCACCGGCGTCTCGCCCGGCCGGTTCAGTCCGATCTTCCGGAAATACTGCCCCGCGAAAACCGGTGAATCCACCAGCGTATTGAACGGAACCGTCCCGAAGGTCACCGTGTCGCCCACAGCCGGTCCCGACGCCCGCAGCGCGGTTCCATACTGCCACCCGTGCGGCAGCGTCAGCTTCACGCTGTAGGGAATGTCCCGCGTGAAATAGCCCGCCGGATACAGCGCCACCATGTTCCACTGCACGTTCACCATCGCCGGCGTCATCACCACGCGCCCCTCGCGCGGCGTGATCGGCGTCAGAACCTGAAACGACACCTCCAGATCCTTCGCTCCGGCCGGCGCCGCGATGTGAAACGCATTCACATTCACCGTGTCCCGCACCCACGGCACCGTCTTTCCGCCGGCCTTCACGCCGATGCCGCCAACCTCGGAAATCGGCCCGCCCGGCGAATGATGCCCCGGCAGCCAGGACGGGTACAGCAGCACCACATCGCCACCTTTCTCCGTGACGGAAGAGGGCAGGGGAACCCGCTCCGACACCGACAGAACATGCCGGTCCAGATCCGTCGCCGTCACCGCCAGCGCAACCGTCCCCGGATAGGCCACATCCTTCGCCACCGGAATCGCCGGAGGCAGCGCCAGAGGCTGCGGTCCCCCGGAAGCCACCGCCCCGGAAGCGGACAAGATGGAAGCGGACAGAATGAAAACAGGCAGGGCGAAGGCCGCCGCCGGAGCCAGAGTTCCCAACAGTTTCTTACGCACGCACAAATCCCTGACACGGAATGAAAGCAAAGACGGTCATGCAACCACGCCCCTCCGCCCCGCGCAATCCGCGCCCATATTCATGCCCCGCAGTTACGCCGGTAACAGTCACGCCCCTGATCACACCGGTCAGTGACTTCCATTCGCCATCCTCGTAAGACAGTGCCGCCCGAGACCCGCGGAAACGAAGCACCGGAGGAGCCACCCCATGCGCAACGGCAACACCCAGAACAACGCCCTGCTGCAGAAGCTCATACAGATCAACGGCGGCCGCTCCATGCAGGTCAACACCTTCAGCTTCATCGGCGCCCTCGTCATGCTCGGCTTCGCCAATCTCCTCAGCCGCTACGTCCTGAAAGTGGAACTGTCCTACCTCATCCCCTGGCTCGTCGCCGCAGCCGCCATCTGGTGCTTCCTCCCGCCTCTCATCCTCTGGCTCCTCACCGGAAGCCCGACGGGAAAGAAATAACTCTCTCTGCGAAATCTCTTCCGCAAAGACCAGGCGGGGCTCCGCCCTTCACTCCTTTTAATTAACAAACCGGGATCAAAGGGACCGCGTCCCTTTGCGGGGTCCGGGGCAAAGCCCCGAAAAGCCCCGAAACTGCTCCCGCCGTCACCCGGCCGTTCCGGAAGGTCCCCGGCCTTCAGCCCCCGTCTTTCCCGACGGCTCCTGATCGAAATGCACCGTGAATCTGTGATCCCGCTCCCGGACAGGCATCCCGTTCAGCATCGCCGGATCATGATGCGCCTGCTGACAGTATTTCAGCGCCGCCTCATTGTAGCGGCTGTCCGTCGATGACACGACGCGACAGTTTTCCGTCGACCCCTGGTCGCTGATATCAGCCAGCATCACAACCGAACCCTGCGGCGTTCCGTGCGAAGCCTCAGCGACAGGCTCCGCCGCCCTCAGCTCCCGCACCGGCAGCCCGGCCAGAAGCAGACTCAGCATCAGCCCCGCCCGGACCGACATCCTCACAGACATGCTCCGCACCTTCCACGTAAGAAAAACCAGATCGGAGATGATAAACCGCACCGGCTGTCAAAAACGAAAACCCTCTGTACACCGCACCGCACCGACCAGAGCCGGAGCAGCGATCTGCCCTGCGCCCGCAACACCCTCCCTGAACACCATCACCCCGAAAACACCGGCCCCGGCCGTTTTTCTTTCCCCCGGCCGCCGTCACTTCTGTAATATCCGCCGACGCCCCTCAGCTCAGCCCCGGTTTACAGAAAGTTCAGCCCGCCACCGCACAGAGAACACCGCCGGACATACCCCTCCGGACACACACCCGCCACGCCCGCCCCACGATCAGAACCCCGCCGATCCCAGTCAGAACCATGGATGTATGACCTCTCCCGCCGAAGACACGCCCGCCGACACCCTGTTCCCCGAAAGCAGTCCTGAAAACACAGCTCACCCCGGACCCGCCACGAAAGCCGCCCCCGGCCAGCCCGACCGGCCGGAACCGGCAGCCCCGGCAAAAACCCGCACCGGCAAAAGCCCGTTCGTCGCAACGCTCACTTTCGCCGCCCGCCGCTGGCTGGACTGGCCGCGCGACCTCACCGTCACCCTGCTCGGCGTCACCATCGCCACGCTGTCGGACGTCCTGACCCCGCTCGTCGCCGGCCGCCTGATTTCCGATGTCACACAGCCCGCCGGACACGCCGCCCAGGCTCTGACCGACGCCGAATGGATGCTCGCCGCCATGGCTGCGCTCGGCCTCGTCAGCCTCGCCGGCCGCCGCGCGTCCTTCCTCGGCATCACCTGGCTGACACTCAACATGATGCGGGATGTCGCCCAGACCAGCTTCGCCAGACTCCAGCGCTTCTCCACCGACTGGCACGCCAACACATTCGCCGGATCGACCGTCCGCAAGCTCACACGCGGCATGTGGGCCATGGACGCGCTGAACGACAACCTCCTGCTGATGCTGCTGCCGGAAATGCTCGTCCTCACCGGCACCACCCTCGTCCTCGGCTGGCACTGGCCCATCATGGGTCTGCTGCTGGGCGCGATGTCAGTCTGTTTCGTCGCGCTCTCCTGCGCGCTCACCCTGCGCTACGTCGCCCCCGGCGCCCGCAAGGCGAACCGCTGGGACAGCCGCCTCGGAGCGGCGCTGGCCGACGCCATCACCTGCAACGCCGTGGTCAAGGCGTTCGGCGCCGAAACACGGGAAGAAAGCCGCCTCGGTCGGACCCTCGCCATCTGGCGCCTGCGGACAGGCAGAAGCTGGACCCGCGGCACCAACAGCGGCAACGTCCAGAACCTCGCCGTCACCGTCATGCGCCTCGTGCTCGCCTCGACCGTCGTCTGGCTGTGGTGGAACCACCGCGCCGGACCGGGCGACGTCGCCTATGTGCTGACCATGATCTTCCTGGTACAAGGCTATCTGCGGGACATCGGCCAGCAGGTCTCCGTCGTGCAGCGCTCCGTCAACGAAATGGAGGAACTGGTCGCCATCTGGAACCAGCCCCCCGCCGTCGCCGACGCTCCCGGTGCACCCCCGATCACGATCACCCGTGGCGAAATCCGCTTCGAACACGTCCTGTTCCATTACAAAGGACAGACAGCGCCCCTGTTCCGCGATCTGAACGTCGTCATCCCCGCCGGCAGCCGCGTCGGCCTGATCGGCCCGTCCGGCTCCGGGAAATCGACCTTCACCAAACTGCTGCAACGCCTCTACGACATCGACGGCGGCCACATTCTCATCGACGGCGTGGACATCGCCACCGTGCAGCAATCCTCCCTGCGCTCCCAGATCGCCATCGTACAGCAGGAGCCGATCCTGTTTCACCGCTCCCTGGCCGAAAACATCTCCTACGCCCGGCCAGGCGCCTCGCAGGAAGACATCGAACGGGCAGCCGAACTGGCGAACGCCTCCGGCTTCATCGCCCGCCTGCCGCAGGGCTACGACACCCTCGTCGGCGAACGCGGCGTGAAACTCTCCGGCGGCGAAAGACAGCGCGTCGCCATCGCGCGGGCCTTCCTGGCGGACGCCCCGATCCTGATCCTCGACGAGGCAACAGCCTCGCTGGACTCGGAATCGGAAGCCCTGGTCCAGGATGCGATGGAACGGCTGATGGCGCACCGCACCGTCATCGTCATCGCCCACCGCCTCGCAACCGTCACCGGCCTCGACCGCATCCTCGCCTTCGAACGCGGCGCCATCGTCGAGGACGGCTCCCACGCCGAACTGATCCGCCACGAAGGCGGCCTCTACCGACGCCTGTACGAGCTGCAGACGCTGTAAGCCCCGCCACCCCGGCCTGAACGCCGAAACCCTCAGGCCGGGACAATCAGACCTCTCACAGGCTCCGTCTTCGGACCGGGAAACACCGTCGCAACAGCGTGCAGCGGCAGACGCAGGTGATCGCACAGTATCCCCGCCGCAACCGCGCGCAGATCGGTCGTGGGCGCCAGGTCCCGGTTTTCAAAAAGCTGGCCGGAACGCAGACCCGGCCATGTGCCGTCCACCTTTCCGCCCGCAACGGCGCCACCGGCCAGGAACGTGACCGTCCCCGTGCCATGATCCGTCCCGCCCGTGCCATTCATGCGCACGGTTCTTCCGAACTCAGTCAGAGCCAGAACCACCGTGCGCTTCCAGTTTTCCCCCAGATTCTGACGCAGGGCGCCGATCCCGCGATCAAGCTGCGCAAGCGGACCCGCCAGACGCCCGGCCTGACCCGCATGCGTATCCCACCCCCCGATCTCCAGCGCAGCAACACGCGGACCACGGGGCTGCGCCAGCATCTGCCCCGCCGCTGCCGAAAGCCGGGTAAAAGCATCAGGCTTCCGGGATCTGTCAGCCGGAGACGGCATCCCCGTACCCGCCCCGGCCGCCTCCGAAAAACCCCTGGCTTTCAGACCGTTCCGGAACGCCGGTCCCGTGACAGGATCAGACGCGTTCAGAGCAGCGATCTGACTGTAAAGATCATCACCCGGATGCTGACTTCCCGCCGGAGCGTAACTCCCCACCCTGGCCGCCCCGCGAAGCAGAAGCGGAACCGTCAGCCCCATGGCCAGCCCATAGCCGTCCGGCCTGTTCGCCTTGCCCTGAAGCACCGAAACCGCCCGGTTCAGCCATCCGCTGTTCAGCCGGTCATCCGCGCCGCTTTCCAGATAATCCTGAGCCTCGAAATGGGACCGGCTGCGATAATGCCCCGCAACGGCATGAACAGGCAGCACCTGACCTTCGCCGTACAGAGCATGAAGAGTCCGCAGGGAAGGGTGCAGCCCGTAAAATCCCCCCAGATCAAGAAGCCCACCTTCCTGTCCCGGCTCAGGAAGAACCAGATCCCGGCGATATGTTCTGAGATCAGCATCTCCATAGGGTGTGACCGCCGCCAGACCATCCAGCGCCCCCCGGAGAATGATGACCACAAAACGCGGATCGTCCGGCCCGCCGGGTGCGCCGGCAAAAGCAAGAGAAGAACGCCCGAGAACCCAGCCCGCGGCCAGACCCAGAAGAGCAGTGCGGCGACGGATCATCATGTGTCAGCGCCTCTGAAATTCAGGAGAGGAAAAAAGCAGCGCCAGCGCATCCTGACGGGAACCGGCACGATGCATCGCAGTCCGGGTCTGCGGACGGAGCGCAGAGCCGAGAGCGATCCGGGCAATCTCCATCGGATCTCCGGTCCGGACATGCGCCGCCATTCTCCAGGCCCAGTCCGTACGCGCCAGCATATCCGCCGGCGCGCACCAGTCCGCCGTCCTGTCGCTCCAGCCATTGGGCAGAGGCGCCGTCCACAAAGGCTGCCCGAGAGACCCGAAAGCCGATGCAAGCAGATGCGCGGCAGAATGAGGATCGTCCGGCTGGCTGGCCTCTCCGCCCAGGGACAGAGCCCGCATGACCGCAGTGGCATAGTCCATGGGAGAGCGGAACTTGCCCCCGGCGCGGTCAGCGCCATGCAGATCCGCCAGCGCGAGCGACGCCTCCCGCAGATCACCCTCACTATCCCGCAGAACGGAGGCGATATGACTGACATCCTGCGGCGCAGGCGTGTCGGAAATGAAATGCCCGACCATCCGGACGGCAATATGCTGATATGTCGCAGGATGCGTGCCGAGAAAATGCAGCGCCTGCACGCCGCCTTCCTGACCCTCCGGAAATGCCTGGCCCATGACGGTCTTTACACCCGGCTCATGCGCCTTTTCCCGAAACACGAAGCCGGGCTGTGCCGCCTTCATATCGACGCCCCAGCCCGTCAGGATCGCCGCAAAGGACGTCACATCCGCCTGGCTGTAACCGGCAGCAGGGGAGACCGTGTGCAGCTCCAGACATTCACGGGCCAGATTCTCGTTCAGGCCATGATGACTTTTGCGCCCCGCCGGACTGGACGGCCCGATGGAGGACGCATTGTCCAGATACATCAGCATGGCCGGATGACGCATCACAGCCAGCAGCATGTCCGGAAAACGACCGGTCACATAAGGACGAATGGCCTCGCGCATATAAGCGCCAATGACCGCCCTCGTGCTGCCCTGACGCAGACTGACCGTAAAATGATTGAACCAGAACCAGGCCAGGCGTTCGCGAAAAGGCTGTTCCGTGACAATCAGATTGTCCAGCTGGGTCGCAACCTCCGCCTGAAAGACCGGCCTGACCAGAGGATCACCCTGCATCTTCGTGCGGCGCTGCTCTCGCAGAGCCATCAGACCATCCGAACACGGCCCCACATTCCTGAACACGGCCGTATCAGGCCCGGCCAGCTGACCCGAAAGCCAGTCACGCAGAGACGCATCAGGAACCACACTGTCCCGCTGGCCCCAGCCAAATCTGTTGATCGCACTGGCAAGTCGCATGGCATCCTCGGAAGACCCGGTGGACGGAAGCAGCTGAACTCTGCCGAAGATAACTCTGCCTGAGATAACTTTGCCGGAGACTGGCCGCCCTGTGTGGCGAAATCGGGACAGGTCTGTATGAAACTGTCACATTCAGGACATGCAGAAGAACAAAACAGCGACGCCCGCCGCCGGTCCCTGTGCCCGTCCGGCACGATCCCGACTCACAAAGCGAAAAACCTTACGCCCCTCGCAAAAGCAGAGCCGGTGACACCGTCAATAATCCATACGGAAAAATGAACAGCCCGCTGCCGGGCTGGTCAGTGACGCGGACCCTGATGGCGGGCGTCCTTCGCAACAGCTTTGCGCCTGTCGCGGAAATGTATTGAAGCAGACCTGCCGCCTGTTCGCTCTGACATCGCAGAGCAGACAGGCAGTCAGGGTTAGCGCAATGTCCCTGTCAGGACGGGCAGCATGTCAGAGAGGACTCCCTGACGGCCGCCAGACGATCAGACCCGCTGAGCGGACATCAGTACTGAACAGATTTAGCATCGAGCGGAGCCGCTTTCGGCGGAGCGAACCGGGTCAGCTCGATCCCCTCGACGGCAATTTTGTATTCCTCAGCGCTCGGCGTCCGGCCAAGGATCGCCGACAGCACCACGACCGGAGTCGAGGCCAGAAGCGACTCACCTTTCTTCTCGCCGGAATCCTCGACGACACGCCCCTGGAACAGACGGGTCGACGTCGCCAGAACGGTATCGCCTTTTTCCGCCTTCTCCTGGTTGCCCATGCACAGGTTACAGCCCGGACGTTCCAGATAGAGGATGTTTTCGTATTCAGTCCGCGCGCTGGCCTTCGGCAGCAGGTCATTGAACTCGAAGCCGGAATAACGCTCCAGAATCTCCCAGTCCCCCTCGGCCTTCAGCTCATCAATGATGTTGTAGGTCGGGGCGGCGACAACGAGCGGCGCCTTGAACTCCACCTTTCCCTGCGCCTTCTCAAGGTTCTTGAGCATCTGGGCCACGATCTTCATGTCGCCCTTATGCACCATGCAGGAGCCCACAAACCCAAGGTCCACCTTCTTGTTCCCACCGTAGTAGGAAACCGGGCGGATTGTGTCGTGGGTATAGCGCTTGGACACATCCGGGTTGTTCACATCCGGATCGGCGATCATCGGCTCGTCGATCTGGTCGAGATCAACCACAACCTCGGCGAAATATTTCGCATTGGCGTCGGGAGCCAGCGCAGGCTTCTCGCCCGAGCGGATCTCGGCAATACGCTTGTCGGCCTTGGCGATCAGACCCTTCAGTGTGCCTGCGGCATTCTCCATGCCCTTGTCGATCATGATCTGAATGCGCGACTTGGCGATTTCCAGCGACTCTATCAGCGTCTCATCCTGCGAGATGCAGATGGAGGCCTTCGCCTTCATCTCAGCCGTCCAGTCGGTAAACGTGAAGGCCTGGTCAGCCAGCAGCGTGCCGAGATGCACCTCGATCACCCGGCCCTGGAAGACGTTGTCACCGCACTGCCGGAGCATCTGCGCCTGCGTCGCATGGACCACATCACGGAAATCCATGTGCGGCTGCATCGTGCCTTTGAACGTGACCTTGACCGACTGCGGGATCGGCATCGTCGCCTCACCCGTGGCCAGCGCCAGCGCCACGGTGCCGGAGTCCGCGCCAAAAGCCACGCCCTTCGACATACGGGTATGACTGTCGCCGCCGATGATGATCGCCCAGTCATCCACGGTGATGTCGTTCAGCACCTTGTGGATCACGTCCGTCATCGCGTGATAGACGCCCTTCGGGTCGCGCGCGGTGATCAGACCGAAGTTGTTCATGAATTTCATGAGCTTCGGAATGTTCGCCTGGGCCTTCTTGTCCCACACGGACGCCGTATGGCACCCCGACTGGTACGCGCCGTCCACAAGAGGCGAAATGACGGTGGCCGCCATCGCCTCAAGCTCCTGCGCGGTCATCAGACCGGTCGTGTCCTGGGAACCGACGATGTTCACCTTCACGCGAACATCCGACCCCGCATGCAGGACCGTGCCCGGAGCGACGCCAACGGCGTTGCGGTTAAAGATCTTCTCGACCGCGGTCAGGCCCTGATTCTCGACCGTAATTTCCTTGTTCGGCGCAAAAACCGGCGGCGCCTTGATCCCCAGCGTCTGGGCAGCAAAAGTCTGGAGCTTCTTGCCGAAAACGATAGCGTAGGAGCTGCCCGCCTTCATGAACTCCATCTTCTGGGGCGTGAACGCGGCGGCAACATCGACCAGCTCCTCGCCGTTCTCACCACGGAGCCGCTTGTTCTTCACATCGATCTTCAGAACGGTGCCGGTCTCAACCGAATATTTCTGCTCCAGGACAGGATTGCCATCCTTATCCAGAACCGGCTTGCCGTCTGCACCGGTTTTCCGGACCCAGTTTTTCAGATTGATGCCGATACCGCCGGTCACGTCGACAGTGGTCGCAAAAATCGGCGAGATACCGTTGGTGCCCGCGGCGACAGGGGCGAAATTGACGAAAGGAACGTAAGGGCTGGCCTGCTTGCCGGTCCAGAGCGCCACGTTGTTCACGCCCGACATGCGCGACGAGCCTACGCCCATCGTGCCCTTTTCGGCGATCATCATCACCCGTGCGTCGGGATGCTGCTTCTGCAGCGCAACGATTTCCTTCTGCGCCTCGGGCGAGATCATGCACTGACCATGCAGTTCGCGGTCCGAGCGCGAATGCGCCTGATTGCCCGGCGACAGAAGATCGGTCGAGATATCGCCTTCCGCCGCGATGAAGGTCACGACTTTGATCTCGTCCTCAACATCCGGCAGCTTGGTGAAGAACTCGGCTTTTGCGTAGCTCTCAAGCACGTCCTTCGCGACTGCATTGCCCGCTTTACAGGCATCGCGCAGCCGGAACATATCGGCATCATAGAGGAAGACCTGGGTCTTCAGCACCTCGCCCGCCTGCCTGGCGACCGGGCCGTCATCACCGAGGGCAATGTCAAGCAGCACCCTGACCGACGGACCACCCTTCATATGCGACAGCAGTTCGAGGGCGAAGGCCGGTGAGATCTCAGGAACCACCGTTTCGCCCAGGACGATCTTCTTCAGGAAGGCCGCCTTGACATCCGCAGCGCTCGTGGTGCCCGGCAGCGTGTTGTAAATGAAGAATCTGAGAGCATCCGCCCGGTTCTCGTTCCCGGCATCCTCAATCAATGTAATGATGTCACGAACGAGTCCGCCGTCGTCGATCGGCCTGGGAGCAAGTCCCTGACTTTTTCTGTCCTTAATTTCGGCCAGGTAATCTGAGTAGGCGCTCATCGCAATTCCAACATAACTGAGGTGTGTGGACCTGAAATGCGGTCCCGGAAACCGGACAGGGTCAGGTCGGCTTAAGGTTCTGATGGATCCGGGTTACGGCACCCCCTGCCGGCTGACAAGACACGGCATTTCAGCAAAAACAGTCCTTCGAATTCAGCGTTAACCGCCAAAAACAGCAACCCGTATACCCACCAGGCCGCAACAGGCAGATCATCATCTCTGCCCCGTCGGGCCGCTCCGATCTGACTGATGACGAAACATTTGTCATGTCAATTTTCCGGCACTGGCAAACCGCCGGCAATCTGTCGGCACACCCCGCAAAACGGCTGAAAGCAGCCCGCCTGACATGCTGAAAAATGACCGGTTACACAATCGTCCCCGGTTGCCGTCCGGCCTCTCCGGAACGCTTCCTGGCCGACACATATTTCCCCATGGATCGCCCCTGAAAATTCAGGCAGTCTGCCTCTCCCGACATCATAAATCCCGGTGACGCCCATGCCCTCCGACAATCCCCTCGCAGGCCACGTCGCCCTCGTCACCGGAGCGGGCAGGGGGATCGGCCGCGCCACCGCCCTTCGCCTCGCCGGCCTCGGCGCTTCCGTCCTCTGCGTCGCCCGCTCCCGCGACCAGCTTGAGTCCTGCGTCGCCGAAGCCGGCCCGAAAGCCGCAGCCCTCCCGCTCGACATCACTGCCCCCGACGCCGCGCAGACCCTGATCGAAACCGCCCTGACCCGCTTCGGAAAACTCGACATCCTCGTGCTCTCGTCAGGCGCTTTTCACAGCGGCACACTTGAGAACCTCACTGACACCGACTTCGGAAAACTCTTCGACGTCAACGTCAGAGCCCCGCTCAGCATCATCCGCGCCACCCTCCCGGCACTCCGCGACAACAAAGGCCAGATCGCCGTCGTCAACTCCACCATCATCCGCGCCGCCAGCACCGCCGGACGCGGCCTCTACGCCGCCACCCAGGCCGCGCTCCGGTCCCTCACCGACACCCTGCGCAGCGAAATCAACCAGGACGGCATCCGCGTCCTCTCCGTCATGCCCGGAACCACCGCCACCCCACGCCAGGAAGCCATCCACGCCGCCGCCGGAAAATCCTGGCGCCCCGAACGCCTCCTGCAACCGGAAGACGTCGCCATCGCCCTCTGCGGTGCCCTGCTTCTCCCCGAAACCGCCGAGGCGACAGACATCTTCGTCCGCCCGATGATGAAATCCTGACCCAGCCGTCACAAACAGCACGTCTGCGGCGCCCTTCTTATCAAAATATGTAAACGTCCTTTTTTAAGTGGACGCCGCCCGCACGGGAAACGTAGCGTCCGCGAACCAATAGGAAATAATGACAGCCGCTCAATAATAATCCCGCCCGCGTCACAGACGCAGGGCAGCAAGGGAGAGCATCATGACCGTCATCCATCTCGACAGCACGATCTCCGACGATGAACGCCGCGAACGCCTCTTCGCCGGCGACATCTTCATTTACAGTCCGACCGCCGCCTCCACGGCGCTCGTCACCCACGCCCGCAGCCTGATCGGGGACGCCTTCGCCCCCCTCGACCCCGAGCACGCCCAGTTCGCCATGCCCGTCGCCGATTACGCGAACCTGCTCGGCCGGCTCAAACCCCACTTTATCCACCACCCGACATCGAAAGCCCTGGTCAGCGAAATCATCGCCGAACTCGGCGGCGACCTCGCCCGGTATTACTTCGATGTCCCGAAAATGCGCTCCTCAACCAGCGACAATTACCTGACCAGCGGCATCGCGCTCGCCTTTCCGCCCCATCGCGACACCTGGTATTCCGCGCCCTTCTGCCAGATCAACTGGTGGACCCCGATCTACGGCATTACCCGCGACAACGGCATGGCCTTCTTCCCGAAATATTTCGACACCCCCATCGCCAACAATTCCGAAGTCTACAACTACTACAAATGGAACAGCACCCGCGCCACCGCCCATCTCGACCTCACCGGCAGCAGCCAGCGCGTCGCCCCCTCCGCCCAGGCCCCGGTCAGTGACAGCCCCGACGCCCGCTACGTCGTTCCGCCCGGCGGCCTCATCCTCTTCTCCGCCGCCCAGCTCCACGCGAGCCTGCCCAACAGCTCCGGCAAAACCCGCTTCAGCATCGACTTCCGCACCATCCACGAAGACGACATCACCGATCAGAAAGGCGCAAAAAACATCGACAGCGCCTGCACCGGAACCGCCCTGCGCGACTTCATGCGCTGCACCGATCACATCCGTCTCCCGGAATCCATGATCGAACCCTATGACAGCGGAAGAGAAGACGCCGAAATCCTCATCTACCAGCCCCCGCCCGTCACGGCGTCACTGACCGCGACCGCAGAGTCCGCCACGCAATCCACCACACCTCACTGACTCACACCGGGAACCCGCCTCAAAAAGCACCCGCAACAGGTCGTTGATTAAAAAGTTTTCGGGTGCCGCCTTTTTTCAAAAAGGCGTCGTCTTCCGAAGCTTTTTGAAAAAATCTTCACCAAAAACTTCTTTATGATTTCAGAGCGAGTTTCACGGAGAAACAAATCCCCCGGCAATCAGCTAATAAATGAGACGTTCCGCGCGGATAACTGCCCTGCCTCGACAGAAACACAGCCAAATGCTGTAACAGAAGGAAGACGTACAGTAACATCCGGAAGACCAGAATGAATTCAGCTCCTCATGGCTCCGCGGATACTCCCGACACCAGCCATGAAGATCAGAAGACACCTCCGCCGGAACTTCACCTCAGCATCTCAATGCAGGACAGCATCAACGCCTCCCTCTGGGAAAACAGCGTCCCCGTCCTGCAAGCTCTCTCCCTCGACAACCAGACGGACCGCAGCTTCCCCCGTCTCGATGTCACCATCACCTCCGACCCGCCCCTGATCCGCTCCCACACCTGGCGCCTCCAGGACATCAGTCCGCACCAGTTCCGCGCCGTCGGCGGCCTCGAACTCAGACTGGATGGCCCCGCCCTCTGCAGACAGACCGAAGCCTCCCGCGCCGAAATCACCTTCACCGTCACCACACCGGCCACCGACAGCGAAGAACCCGAACAACTCCACCAGCAGACCACCACTGTCCGCGTCCTGGCCCGGAACGAATGGGGCGGCCTGTCCGGCATCCCCGATATCCTCGCCGCTTTCGTGCTCCCGAACGATCCCGCCGTTGCCCGCATCCTCCGCAGCGCCTCCTCCATCCTCAGAAACGCCGGAAAAACCCACTCGCTCGAAGGCTATCAGGGCAGCAAAACCCGCGTCTGGGAACAGGCGCAGGCCATCTGGTGCGCGATCTGCACCCTGGACATCACTTATGTGAATCCACCCGCCTCCTTCATCGAAAGCGGCCAGCGCGTCCGTCTTCCCACCCAGATCGCCGAGGAAAAACTCGCCACCTGCCTCGACAGCGCCCTCCTCTTCGCCTCCTGCCTGGAAGCCGCCGGCCTCCACCCCGTCATCGTCCTCACGAAAGGCCATGCCTTCACCGGCCTCTGGCTCGCCGATACCGATGCCGGCAGCTCCGTCATGCAGGACCTGCCCGCACTCAGAAACCGCCTGAAACTCGACGACCTGAAAGTCTTCGAAACCACCCTCGTCACCCACGCCCGCAAACCCTCTTTCACCGCCGCCTGCGACAAAGGCGAGGCGAACCTCCGTCACGCCGGCGAGGACGAAGACAACACCTTCCGCGAAATCATCGATATCCACCGCGCCCGCCTGCGGAAAATCCACCCGCTTTCCTCCGGCACCGGCAGGGAAAACCCCGACGCCGGCGAGGACGATCAGCCGGACGCCACCCATCAGCCCGTCTTCGAAGCCGCCCCCGGCCTGCGCGAAGACACAGCAGACCCGGCGGAAGACCTCCCGGACAATCCCGCCGACCGCATCAGCCGCTGGTGCAACCGCCTGCTCGATATGTCCGCCCGCAACCGCCTTCTGAATCTGCCGAAATCCGAAAAGCAGATCATCGAAATCGACTGCCCCGATCCCGCCGAACTCGAAAACCGCCTCGCCGAAATCCGCTCCGGCAGCAAAACAAAGCCGCTCCGCTTCTGCGCCTGGCCCGAAATGATGAAAAACGGCGACCCCCGTGACGCCGCCCTCCACCACGAACGCCACCACGACGAAGCCGCGCTCACCTACGCCAGAGACGCCCTGAAACGCGGCGAACTCCTCGTCGACCGCACCGAACAGGCCCTCCAGGCCGCGCTGACCGAAATCTACCGCCGCGCCCAGGCCGCCGAACAGGAAGGCGGTTCGAATATCCTCTTTCTCACCATCGGCGCCCTCGCCTGGACAAAAAAGGAAGGCGACAAACCCTGGCTCGCCCCCCTGATCCTCGTCCCCGTCACCCTCGAACGCCCGAGCGTGAAATCCGGCTTCTTCCTCCGTGCCCACAGCGATGACAGCCGCGTCAACATCACCCTGCTCGAAATGCTCCGCGAGGACTACGCCCTCCGCTTCCCCGAACTTGAAGGCGACACGCTCCCGGAAGACGAGGCCGGGCTCGACGTCAGCCGCATCGTCGACATCTTCCGTGCCCGTCTCAGACAGGTTCCCGGATGGGAAGTCCGCGATCACGTCACCCTGACGACACTCTCCTTCGCCAAATTCCTGATGTGGAAAGACCTCACGGAACGACGCGACAGCCTCCGCGCCAATGACGTCGCCCGCAAACTGCTCGACGGCGTCACGCAGGAAACAGCCGATACCCCGCCTGACACCTTCTTCACCGAAGCCGACGGCGAACTCGACGAAGCCCTCTCGAAAGCCGGCCTCGTCTGCCCCATGGAAGCAGATTCCTCCCAGCTTAAAGCCGTCGCCCGCGCCGCCTCCGGTGAAAACTTCGTCCTCATCGGCCCGCCCGGCACCGGAAAAAGCCAGACCATCACCAACATCATCGCCAACACCCTCGCCCAGGGCCGCACCGTCCTCTTCGTCGCCGAAAAACGCGCAGCCCTGGAAGTCGTCCGCAAACGCCTCAAAGACATAAGCCTCGCCGAATTCTGCCTCGACCTGTTCTCACCCAAAGCCAGCAAGACCGGCGTCCTCGAACAGTTCGGCAACGCCCAGGGCGTCGCGGACAGCTTCGATGAATCGTTCTGGCAATACAGCCACACCCAGATCGACCAGCTCCGTGCCGAACTCAACGCCTACGTCACCGAACTCCACAAACGCTGGCGCAACGGCTGGACGCCCTATCGCGGCATCGGCATTTCCCTGCGCGCATCCGACGCCCGCATCATGGATCTCGCCCTCTCCTGGCCAGATCCCGACACCCACAGCGAAGACGATTACAAAAATCTCAGAGACGCCGCCGAAGACCTCGCCCAGGTGCACGCCCGCATCGGCGACGTCGCCAGCTCCCCCGCGCTCGCCGGTCTCGCCCGCACCGAGTGGGGGCCGCAATGGGAGCGTGACTTCCTCGCCGCCATCCGCACGCTCCAGGCCTGCCTCGACCGCCTGATTCCAGCCGCCAAAGACGCCCGCAAACTGCTCGGCCTGAACCCGGACCTCCTCGCTCTCCCGGATCTTCTCCGGACCAGCGACCTCTGCGGCCAGATCCTGAACCCCGAAGCCTGCGCCTGGGCCTTTACGGAAGACGCCTCCGCAACCCGCGAAACCCTCTTCGCCGAACAGACCCCCATCGCCCGCCACCGCACCCTGACCGGCGAACTCGAAACCACCTGGAAACCGGAAGTCACCACGCTCCCCCTCGAAGACCTCCTGAAAACATGGCGTGCGGCAAAGGAGAAATCCGTCTTCCAGTTCCTCGCCCGCTCAAAGGCGCAGAAATCCGTTCGCGCCAGCCTCGCGGCTCACACCATAGGCCAGATCCCCGAAGACTGCGAAGCCGAACTCGAACGCCTCGCCGAACTCCAGGCCATCGAAAAACGCCTGAACGACGCGCCCCATGCCAGAACCGTCGGCCCGGATCTCTGGCGCGGCCTCAATACCGATTTCGATCAGATCGAAGCCCGGCATACCTGGGGCAAAATCACCCGCGGCACACTCGCCGCCGCCGCCCCCGACGTCACCGCCCTGCTCGCCGCCCGCACCCAGCTCACCACCCTCCTGCGCGACGGCCGCGATCTCCTGCAACCCGGCGGCGCCGCCCACACCACCCTGAAAAAATTCCAGACAGAGCTTCAGATCGTCACGGAAGCGCTCTCCGCCCTCAGCAACCTCAGCGGCACGGACAGCGAGCAGCTCGTCAGCGCCATCGCCCCCGACTGGCCCGCGCTCCTCCGCGCCAGGCTGGAAGGCTGGAACAATGCCGCCCGCGATCTCCGCGACTGGTGCAACTGGAAAATCACCTGCCAGAAAGCCGAACGCCTCGGTCTCGCCCCGCTCGTCGACGCCATCGGCAACGGCCTCATTCCCCCGGAACAGACCGTCAGCATCTTCGAGGCGAACTACGCCCGCTGGTGGATCGCCGCCGCCGTCGAGCAGTCGCCCCTCCTGCGCGGCTTCATCGCCGCCACGCACGAGAAAAGCATCGAACGTTTCCGCGACCTCGACCGCCAGCTCATGACCATGGCCTCCCGGATGATCCGCGCCCGCCTCGCCGGCAAAATCCCCGATGCCCGCACCCGTCAGACCGATCCGGAATACAAAGTCCTCACCCGCGAGATTCAGAAAAAGACCCGCCACCTCCCCATCCGCCAGCTCGCGGAGAAAATGCCCGGCGCGCTCAGAAACCTGACCCCGTGCCTGATGATGAGTCCGCTCTCCGTCGCGCAGTACCTCCCGCATAACGCGCGCCCCTTCGATCTCGTCATCTTCGACGAGGCCTCGCAGATCCCCACCTGGGACGCCGTCGGCGTCATCGGACGCGGCAGCCAGGTCATCGTCGTCGGCGACCCGAAACAGCTCCCGCCCACCAGCTTCTTCAGCAGCAACGCCGGCTCCGACGACGAAAATACGGATGTCGACATCTGCGATCTGGAATCCATCCTCGACGAATGTCTCGGCGCCGGCATCCCGCCCGTCTGGCTGAACTGGCATTACCGCAGCCGCCATGAAAGCCTCATCGCCTTCTCGAACCATGCCTATTATCACGGCCAGCTCGTCACCTTCCCGTCGCCCGCGACAAAGGATAACGCCGTCTCCTTCCGCTTCGTGCCGGACGGCGTCTACATGCGCGGCACAGGCAGAAACAATCCCGCCGAAGCCCGCGCCATCGTCACCGAAGCCGTGCGCCTCCTGCAGGACGGCAGCAACCGCACCCTTGGCATCGTCACCTTCAACGCCCAGCAGCAGACCCTGATCTCGGATCTGTTCGACAAAGCCCGCGGCGATCACCCCGACATCGAACGCTTCTTCAGCCCGGAGACGACCAGCGAGCCCGTCCTGATCCGCAATCTCGAAAACGTTCAGGGTGAGGAACGCGATATCATGCTGTTCTCCCTGACCTTCGGCCCCGATCAGGCCGGCCACATCACCATGAATTTCGGCGCCCTCAACCGCGACGGCGGCGAACGCCGCCTCAACGTCGCCATCACCCGCGCCCGCGAAAAACTGATCGTCTTCGGCTCTCTCCGCGCCGACCAGATCGACATCCGCCGCACCGCCGCCCAGGGCGTGCATGACCTCCGCGACTTCCTCGCTTTCGCCGAACACGGCCCCACAGCCCTCTCCGGCGCCCATCACGGCTCCGCCGGCGACTTCGACAGCCTGTTCGAGGAAGAAGTCGCCGCCCTCCTGCGCCGGAAAGGCTGGCAGGTCGTCCCGCAGGTCGGCGTCTCCGGCTTCCGCATCGATCTCGGCATCGTCGATCCCGACCGCCCCGCCATCTTCCTCGCCGGCGTCGAATGCGACGGCGCCACCTATCACCGCAGCGCCACCGCCCGCGACCGCGACCGCCTGCGCCAGGCCGTCCTCGAAAACCTCGGCTGGTCCATCTGCCGCATCTGGTCCACCGACTGGTGGACCAACGCCCCCCGCGAATGCGACCGCATCGACGCCACCCTCCGCGCCCTCCTCGAAACGAAACGCAAAGACCGCGCCGCACAGGAAGAAAAAGACCGCCAGACCGCCGAAACCGCCAGCCGCAACAAACAGAACTCCGAACGCGCCGCTGCCAAAGCCCCCGACACCACCCCGTCAGACCATCCCGCCACCACAGCAGGGCAGGGGACAGCCGCATCCCGGATCGCATCCCCGGTCACGTCTCCGGCCGCATCCGCCAGCACAGCTCCGGAGACAAATTCCGACACCATCCCGTCAGATCATCCCACCATCACAACAGAGCAGGGAACAGACCCATCCCCGACCGCGTCCCGGACCACATCCCCGGTTACGTCTCCGGTCACATCCTCAGTAACGCCTCCGGCCATATCTCCCGGCGCAGTCCCGGAAACAGAGACCAGAACAGAGTCCGCAACCGTTCCTGCAGCAGATTCCGCCCCGGCCCCCGGCACCCCGGCCCTGAAAACCGCCCCCGAACCCGTATCCTCCCCGAACCCGGAACCCCTTTTCGCAAAAACCACGTCTCCGGACGCACCCGTCACAACTGCACTCCCGACCCCCGATCAGAGCCGCTTCTTCGAAGCCGGCTACCAGTCCACCCTGAGCGCCCTCATCACGCATTATCTCGAACAGAACGGCCCCACCCGTCAGGACCTCCTCGTCCAGGCCATCTCCCGCCTCCACAATTTCGGCCGCGCCGGCCGCGAAATCCGTGAACATATCACCGGCAGCATCCCGCCAGACCTGCGCCGCACCGACGAAGACCCAGGCCCCTTCCTCTGGCCCGCCTCCATGTCCCCCGAAACCGGAATGGCCTTCCCCGCACCGGCAAAGGGAGAAACCCTCGACCCCGCCACAATCCCGCTCGCCGCCCTGACCTCCCGCGCCCGCACGCACCTCAGCGCCGGCCTGACACCCGAAGCCACAATCCTCGCCCTCCGCACCGATTGCGGCATGTCCCGCATGGGCAGCACCACCCGCGCCAGACTGGAACAGGCCGTCAGCCAATTACTGGAAGAGAATCCGGCTCCATAAAGCCATCAGAGCGGGGAGGGACGGCTACGGCCCCGGAATAACGCCCTGCCTGCTCCCCACACCACTCTATGCAAAACAACACCGCCGCTCACCCGGACACAACCAGACAAAAACATCCCCGTTCCCCGCCAGCCCGCGCAGAACAACAGCACACAGCCACCTCCCCCCACGGCCGCCGCAGACCAGAAAACAGAACCGTCCCCGAAACAAAAACGTCCATAATCTTCTGGAAACGCGTCCGTCCTCCATGCCGTCCCCGCAACGAAACAAGACCCCCGCCAGCCCGCACCGGAAATAATGTCCTGGCCCCGCCGCCCGGAGACACGTCCTTTTCGATCCCATTTCCCCGGCAATGCCCGGTCCGCACCATCCCGTCACCCACAGCCGGAAAGGCCAGACCCCGTTCGTGATCCGCACTCCCCTGAGCCACCCCGGCAGCCCGCCTCCGGCAAATTTTTTCTGCCTCGCCAGACCGGGCCGGACAGCCCCCCCACCCATCTGGAAAACCTGGCCCCCGATTCTCATGTCAGCACGTCATTTCCGGCCTTTGACGGCAGCCTGTCCGGAATGAGACAATCGAACGCCATGACCAGCACCACATCACGCCCCGGACCGAAATCCACACCGAAATCCACGCCGCCGTCACGCAAGGCTTCGCCGCCAGCCGCAAAAGCCGCGCCGGCCAGAACCCGCCCGGCCCCAAAACGCAAACCCAAAGCCGCCACCCACGCCCCGAACGGCACCGCCAACGCCCCGCGCAACATGACAAAAGCGGAGATCGCCGGCTTCCTCTCCGACCTCGCCCGCACCTGGCCCGACGCCGCAACCGAGCTGAAATTCGAAACCCCGTTCCAGCTCCTCATCGCCACGGCCCTCGCCGCCCAGGCCACCGACGCCTCCGTCAACCGCGTCACCCCGGCCCTCTTCGCCATCGCCCCCGGCCCGGCCGAAATGGCGAAACTCAGCGTCGAGGAGGTCGGCGAGCACATCCGCACCATCGGTCTCTGGCGGAACAAGGCAAAGAACGTCGTCGCCCTATCGCAGGCCCTGATGGACCGCTTCGGCGGCGAAGTCCCCGCCGACCGCGATTCCCTCGAATCCCTGCCCGGAGTCGGCCGCAAAACCGCCGCCGTCGTCCTCAATGTCGCCTTCGGCCAGGCCGCCGTCCCGGTCGATACGCACGCCTTCCGCCTCGCCAACCGCACCGGCCTGGCCCGCGGCAAAACCGTGCTGGACGTCGAACGCGGCCTCGAATCCCGCATCCCACCCGATCTTCTGCGGGAATCGCACCACTGGCTCATTCTGCAGGGCCGCTATGTCTGCAAGGCCCGACGCCCGGAATGCTGGCGCTGCGCCGCCACCCGCAACTGCCTCTATCCCGAAAAGGAACTGATCCCACCCCGCCGCGTGAAGGACTGACATTGACCGGAGCCGGCCCCGTCCCAATCTGAAAGAGAAAGCCCACCATCCCGGAAACAGCCGTTTCCCCGACGGCGGAACGGGTTTGTATTTGGAACGCCCTGCGCTAGACCGGAACCGGGCGGCCCGAAGCCGAACGGCAGGGTCCGGCATCAGGCAGGGCCGCAGCGAAGCAGGATGCGCAGACGATGGATTACATAATCGGCCAGAACCCACCGGCCCAGAATCCAGGAAGCAGGAATCCGGGAAGCCATACGCCGGGAGGCATGGGCGCGCCGGGTGCCGCTCCGTCCGCGCAGACCGCCGACGTCATCATGGACGGCACCGAAACCAATTTCATGCAGGCCGTGATCGAGGCCAGCAACACCGTCCCCGTCCTCGTCGATTTCTGGGCCGACTGGTGCGGCCCCTGTAAGCAGCTCACCCCGGTCATCGAAAAAGTCGTCCGCGCCGCCAAAGGCCGGGTCAGACTCGTCAAGGTCGATATCGAAGCCAACCGCGCGCTCGCCGCCCAGCTGACCCGCATCGGCCTGCCTCTTCAGTCGATTCCGATGGTCGCAGCCTTCTGGAAAGGGCAGATTCTCGACCTCTTCCAGGGCGCTCTGCCGGAAAGCCAGGTCAAAAAATTCGTCGAAACGGTCCTCAAATCGGCAGGCGGCGGCACCCTTCCGAGCGCCGACCTCCTCACCGAGGCCCGCACGGCAATGGAAACGAACCAGCCCGAACATGCCGCCGAGCTGTTCTCGGCCGTTCTCGGGGAAGAGCCCGAAAACCCCGCCGCATGGGGTGGTCTCATCCGCGCCCTGCTCGCTCTCGACAACGAGGAAGCCGCCACCGCCGCGCTCGAAGATGTGCCGCAGGCCATCGCGACCCACCCGGAGATCGAGGGCGCCCGCGCTGAACTCGAACTCAAAAGGGAAGGGCGCCGCGTCGCCGGCGAGGCCGACGAACTTCGGCGCCGCATCGAAGCGAACCCGGAAGACTTCGAGGCCCGCATGAACCTCGCCAACGCCCTGAACGTATCAGGCCACCGCGAGGAAGCCGCCGCCGAACTGCTGGCCATCATCCGCGCCGACCGCAACTGGAATGAAGGCGCCGCGAAGCAGCTTCTGTTCAAATTCTTCGAAGCCTGGGGACACGACGATCCCGCGACCCTCACCGCGCGGCGTCGCCTTTCCTCGCTTCTGTTTTCCTGAGGAGGCATGAGGCTGGACGCATCCCTTTTTGACGACGACATCCCGAGAACCGTCCCCCGTCTGCCGGATATCACGCTTGCGGACCTTCCGGCGGAAATCGGGCTGTTCCCCCTGTTCGGCTCCCTGCTGCTGCCCAGGGGCAAGCTGCCGCTCAACGTCTTCGAACCGCGTTACATCGCCCTCGTCGAAGACGCTCTGGCCGCACAGCGTCTGATCGGAATCATCCAGCCCTTCGACGAACTTCATGATGACTCCGATGAAGCCGGAGACCTCCCGCCGCTCTTCGATGTCGGCTGCATCGGCCGCATCACCTCTTTCGCGGAACGCCCTGACGGAACCTTCGCCGTCACCCTGACCGGCATCACCCGCTTTCGTTATCTTCGTGAAAGTGGCGGCCGTCGCGGTTACCGCACTGCCCGTATCGATGTCTCCGCCTATGCCGGAGATCTGAGCGAGATCCCATCCGCGCCATTCGACCGGGATCAGCTCCTCACTTCGCTTAAAAGCTATTTCAACGTCCGGGGCCTCGGCGTGCGCTGGGAGGTCATCGACCAGATGGGCGACGATGCCCTCCTCATCACGCTTCCGATGATCTGCCCGTTTCCTTCCGCGGAAAAGCAGGCCCTGCTTGAAGCCGGGTCCCTGACAGACCGCGCCCGTGTGCTACAATCGCTGCTCGATCTGTCCGGCCCTTTTCCGGATGGCGTGCGTCCGTCATAGATGTCCGTCACAGAGACTGTAAAACTGTTCCGATAAGCTTTCCGGAGAATGTCCATGTCATCGCCCCAGACCTCCGCTCCCCTTGATCCGCGCCTGCTGTCGGTGCTGGTGTGCCCGGTCACGAAGGGTCCGCTTATCTATGACCGGGAAGCCGGGGAACTGATCAGCAGACAGGCGGGCCTTGCTTTTCCGGTTCGTGACGGAATTCCGGTCATGCTTCCTGAGGAAGCACGTCAGATCAGCTGATCTGACGAGGCCACACCAATGGTTGTTCCGACCGCTCCTGCCGCATCCGGGCCGGAGTTGCCATGAGAAAACGGCGGCTTCTGCTGCTGATGTCCATGTCAGTGTTTCTTCTGTCCTGTCGCATGACAGCGCAGGATCCACGGGCCGGAGACAACATCGACGCACCTCCTGAACGCCCCGGCCGGGATTTCCCGGAAGCCGCAGAGGCGGAGCAGCGGCGTGAGCGCAATGCTGATTACAGCGATGCGTCCGTGCCCACGCGCGGCGGATATGAACCGGCCCCCTATGCGGGCACGTCCCTGCCCAAACCTGGAACGTCCAATGTCACACCGGATACGGAGGTAACATACGGGCGTCTGCAAGGAACAGAGCGCCGGAATTCAGGCAACTGACAGAGCGGCAAAGACGTTCAGTGTTCATGTCATGCAGTAACCGCAAACGTGCTGACCGCGGAAAAGTTCTGTAATCAACGCCACTTTTCCAGGTGATGATGATATGTCTGCACTCTGTATCGGATCAGGCAGTCCTGTTTACCTGTGTTCTGCTGACGGAGGTGGTTATGAAACTTCTTGCTGTTCACCCAAGCGCACTTATGTACACGAGGGTGTTTCTCAGGCTCGAACCTCTTGGTCTGGAACTCGTAGCTGGTGCAGCAAGAGACGCAGGCCATGACGTACGAATCATTGATCTGCAGGTGGAAACACATCGCGACTACTGGCGACTGGTAAAGGAATTCCAGCCTGATGCAGTCTGCTTCTCCGGTAACTATCTTGCCAATGTTCCTGAAATTATCGATCTCTGCAAGGAAACGCGAGAAAAGCTGCCAGGCGCACTGATCTTTGTTGGCGGTCATTCTGTTTCGTTTATCGCTCAGGATGTTCTGACACTTGGGGACGGCGCCATCGACTGTATTTTACGGGGTGAGGGCGAACCCGGCATCGGCCCGCTGCTGGAAGGCTGGCAGAAGGGTGATATTTCCGCTGTGCCGGGGGTCGTCGGAAAGACCTTCGCAGGACCGCCGCCAGCCTTCGTCAAAAGCCTTGATGACATCCGGCCGGCACGTGATCTGCTTCGTCATCGCAACAAGTATTTCATCGGTACGCTGGATCCTGCCGCGTCTATCGAGTTTGCCCGCGGTTGTCCCTGGGATTGTACCTTTTGCAGCGCATGGACATTCTATGGACGCTCCTACCGCACGGCGAGTCCGGAAGTCATTGCTGACGAACTGGAAAGTCTGAAAGAGCCCGGCGTCTTCATTGTCGATGATGTAGCTTTCGTACATGCCGAACACGGCCTCGCCATCGCCAGAGAAATCCGCAGGCGCGGGATCAAAAAAGAATATTATCTTGAAACCCGCGCCGATGTGCTGCTTCGCAATAAGGAAGTTTTCAAAGAATGGAGCGAGATTGGCTTGAGCTACATCTTCATCGGGCTCGAGGCTGTCGATGAAGAAGGCCTGAAACGTTTCCGCAAGCGGGTCTCTCTCGATCGCAATTTCGAGGCGCTGGAATACGCCCGATCACTGGGATTGATCGTCGCGATCAATCTGATTGCCGATCCGTCCTGGACGAAGGAGAGATTCGAGGCTGTGCGGCAATGGTGTCTCGAAATCCCTGATATTGTTAATATCTCCGTTACTACACCCTATCCCGGTACTGAAATCTGGCATAAGGAAGCCCGCCGTCTGACGACACGGGATTACCGGCTTTTCGATATCCAGCATGCTGTATTGCCGACCAGACTCTCACTCCCCGAATTTTACGAAGAACTGGTCAAAACCCAGCAGGTACTGAATACAAAGCACATGGGATGGGCCGCACTCCGGGATACTGTTGGTATCGCAGCCCGGCTTCTGGCTCATGGCCAGACAAATTTTGTGAAAATGCTCTGGAAATTTAATTCTGTGTTTAACCCAAAACTGCAACTAGCTGACCACATGCGTCGGCCACGCTACGAAATGCCTCTTCAGCCTGATGTCGTGCAAAAAATTGATCCGAAGACTCTTTATGTTCATGATCCAAAAGGGCGCAGGTCACGCTCTCTTGACGATGCAACTGAGAATTTCGTCGATGAAACCCGCATGGGTGCAGAAGCCTGATTGAGACAGTAATTTACTATTTATCGAAAGAGAGAGTTATCGAATAGTTGTTAGGCTCAGGCCCCATTGATCTGAGGAAGTAAGTTTGCTTCAGCCTCTGTAAGGATGCTGGAGATGAGCGACATGTACTGGCTGACGGACGAACAGATGGATCGCCTGCGGCCCTTTTTTCCACAGAGTCACGGCAAGCTGCGGATCGATGATCGCCGCGTGCTGAGTTGCATCATCTTTGTGAATCGGAACGGCCTGCGCTGGCGGGGACGCGCCGCGAGAATATGGTCCACACAAGACGCTCTGTAACCGTCGGAAACGCTGGGGTAAAATGGTACTTCCATGCGGATGATGGATGACCTTTCTTCCGCAACATCAGAGCCACAGACGATCATGATTGATGCAACCTATCTGAAAGCGCACTGCAGGCTTCGAGCCTGCGGGCAAAAAAGGGGATGCCGGCTGCCTGATCGGTCGCACCAAAAGTGGCATGAACACGAAGCAGCATGCGGTTACAAATAAGAATGGACGCCCATTTAGTTTTTTTATGACGGCAGTAAAGACTATGCCAGTGGGAAGCTGCGACTCCCCTCGTCGCCATGGGGAGGTGGACGATCGGGATCATGAGGCGATCGAATACGGCCAGGGGATTCGAGGTTCTGCCTCGTTGCCGAGTTGCTGAACCAACTTTCGCATGGCTCGGTCGTTACAGAGGTGTTTGCCAAGGATTGGGAACGACCGATCACCTCAATCCGCACGCTGACCCGCAGAACCGCAAGGTATTGTCATAACTGAAGAACTTTCGAATCAGGCTTTAAGCTTGTTGAATGTCTTTTGATCTGATTTACTCGGCAGGCCTTTTATGCGAAAGTCAGCTATCAGTTAATGGTATGAGAATGCGATGTAGCAACATCCTCATCATGTGAGGCCTGTATGTAGTATCTGCATTCTGCAATAGAATACAGATAGAAAGTGTCTCTATACAATGCGCTATCTGATTATATTGGCTGTTTTTATAATTTAAGTTGCTATTGACGCAGGATGGTAAATTTTGATCTCACTATCGAGGCTATTCATTAGATTATTTTAAAAGAACGAGATCCGAAAGCTTTTTATATTTTCGATGATAGTGAACCTGACGAGGTTGTCCTTCAATGGCTCCTTCGCTTCAAAGCCATTAGCGACGTATATTTCTTGAGACTTGGTTCTGAATGAGGTGCTGGCATTGTATGGTGTTGCTTGGAGGTAGCGGCTCTCTCGGTAGCTAATGGAGACAGTTTAAGTTTTGCAGTCTGAAAAATCTTGGTTTCCTCGTTAGGAGCTGCCTCGTGGTTCGGCCCGATGACAAAAATATGAAGCTGGAGGACGCGTGATAATGGGCGACCGTTTAGTGCTCGCGGACAACAATCCGGTTCTATCTAATGTCAGAAAAGATATGATTGAAGGGATAACGCAATCTGGGCGACAACTGCTACGTGAACCTTATCCATATTTTCATTTTATGCTTGCGGCAATAGTAACTTGGTTAGACAGATTGAGTCTGGTTGTCGGGTCTCTGATTGTCGATGTATTTAAATTGCAGCGTGTTCCATCTGATGCTGTCCCAGTAATAGTTGTTGGTAGCGCGGTAGCTGTTTTGGTATTCTGGCTTTTTCCAAAAAAAAGAAATCTTCTTAGTTTTCCGAAAATTCGAAGAATAAAAGCACAGTTTCGTTATTTATCGCTCTCTCTATTTTCGTCCGCTTTTGCCTGTTTTTTTATAGAATTGATTTTCTTTCGGTCTATGGAGTTTTCTTTTGAATTTTCTTTGACATGGTTGGTCGTTACCATAGGTGTTCTCTTTATTGAAAGATTGTTTGTTACGTTTATTCTGTACCAGCCTGCAATTGTATCTAGGTTACAGAGAAAAATTGCTATTGTGGGTTTTGGTGAAGAGGCTTCGCAACTTGCGGAACGTATTTCTTGTGACGCTGGCCATACTTACGGCTTGTATGGTGTGTATAATGACCCCAACGAAATGCATCTGAATAATAATTTTTCGGGAGGAATTGACGATCTGATAGCAAGAAGTCGACGAGACCCCCTACATGCTATTATCTTTGCTTTTCCACGAGTTGATGAAGGTGACGAGTTTTTAAAGTGTATTAGTTTGAAGCTTCGACAGGTTCTCTCTGATATATATATCATACCATCTTTAGTTGATGGTGTGGATGTTTCCATGCCGGTTGAATATCTGGGCGATAGCGCGCTCTTTGTTCTGCAGAGGAGGCCTCTTTCTGATTTTCAGATATTTCAGAAGTCATGTGTCGATTTTGTTCTGGCGTTATTTGGTATAGTTTTTCTTTTTCCTTTTTTTGTTTTGGTGGGTATAGCTATTAAAATTGATTCACGCGGCCCGATATTTTTTAAGCAACCTCGATTGGGTAAAAATGGCCGGGAATTTTTCGTATATAAATTTCGTTCAATGTACGCGCATATGTCTGATGCTATGGCCGATCGTCAGACCAGCCGCGGTGACCCCCGGGTGACCAGAATCGGAAAGTGGCTAAGAAAATTAAGCATTGATGAAATCCCGCAGTTGTTTAACGTTATCCAGGGAGATATGTCATTGGTGGGTCCGCGGCCTCATGCGCCGCACACTCGAGCTGGTGGAAAGCTGCTTGATGATGCGCTGGCAGAATATGTCCTCCGGTATCATGTAAAACCCGGCATCACAGGATGGGCGCAGGTGAATGGTGCTCGTGGAGAGCTCGTTACCCTGGAGGATCTGAAAAAGCGCGTTAGTTATGATCTCGATTATATTCGTCGCTGGTCGCTTATTCTTGATTTTAAAATTATGTTTTTGACAATTGTAAAAGAGGTCTTTAGTCGTCATGCGTTTTGATGAAGAGGTAGCCGATATTCACGAGGTATGTTTTTCGGGGAACAAATTCACCACTGTGACATTGATGGGTGTGAAGCTTTTCGATATCCCGAGAGAGGATTTGGAGCGTGGATTAATATCGGCTGTGCGGGCTGGTCAAAGACTACGTGTAATTAATGCTAACGCACACTGTATAACAATTGCTCAGCGTCTTCCGTGGTTGCGTGAACTTTTTCGGCAGTCGGAGGTTGCTTTTTGTGACGGGGCGGGGGTGCAGTTGGCGTCCTTATTTCTGACAGGAAGGCGTCTTCATCGCACAACGCCGCCGGAGTGGGTTGGGAACGTTCTGCGGGAATTGGGTTCCGAGGCTTCCGTGTTTTGGTTGGGCGGCGAGGAAAGCGTCGTGGCGGAAGCGGCGCGAGCCTTTGAAAATAAATATGGATGTCGTACGGCGGGATGGCGGAATGGTTTCTTTGATGCAAGTCCTGGATCGACAGCGTCAAAGGAGCTTCTTGAAGATATAAATCGAACGTGCCCATCGATATTGCTGCTAAATATGGGTATGCCCCGGCAAGAGCGGTGGTTGTGGGATAACTGGGACAAATTGCCGCCTGTTGTCGCGATCACAGCGGGGGCGCTTGTGGATCATGCGGCCGGCAAGGTGAGTAGACCGCCGCGATGGGTGGCTAATCTTGGTCTGGAGTGGCTGGTTAGACTCAGTCGTGAGCCCCGAAGGCTTTGGCGCAGATATATTATTGGTCTTCCTCTCTTTGGCTTTTATGTCTTACGATCAAAGCTAAGCATGATATTAGATAAGTCCAGATGACCGTCATCAATGTGGCTAGATGAAACAGCGCCCGAACCCGGTCGCCTTGAAGGCGTAACTCGATATGCTAGAACGCGCTTTAGATCATTCGTTCGATCAGCCGAAAATACATGTGCACCCGGATGGCGGAGCATACGCTATCGCTTCCCGGTATATTGGTGTGGGATGGCGCTACCGCAATCTCTTCCTGATGGTGTTTGTCGCCATCCTTGCAGTTGGGAGTGTCGCTGTTTTTTCACTTAAAAGATCTTATATGGCGAGCGCGACGGTTGTTGTCACAACACGTGTAGCTGATCCATTAAGTCAATCACCGGACGGTAGTAATAATTCGCTGGAGGATGATGAGCTTGCCACGCAGGCAGCTCTGATTGGGTCGCGAGATGTCGCCGCGGCCGTACTTAGAGAGTTGCCGGAACCACCATCTCCCGTTCGCCATACCTGGCGGCAAAATCTGTGTCTGTACGGCATACATTTCTTTTGTAATGTTTCGTCATCGTCTGTGAGTAACAGTGTAGCAGCTTTGGACCGTGCAATAGATGGCTTGCTTTCGACCGTTACTATTGAGCCGCAACCTCACTCTCGTGTGATCAGCATAAGTGTAAAGGCGAATACCGGTGAGCGAGCTGCTGCGATTGCGAATGCCTTTGTGACTGATTATCAAAAACTGGCGCTAACTCAGCGCCAGGGAGATCTCAGACATGAAGCGGATTGGCTTGATGAACGTACGGCTGCGTTGAGGGAGCGATGGCTTGAGGCTGAGCGGGTGGCAAGTAAGTACAATGAGCAGCATGGATTAGTTAATACGGATGCTGGATCTCCGCTTGTGGACAGACAAATCTCAGATATGGCATCCAGTTTAGGGCAGGCTGAAACCCGTTATGCAGCTGCCCAGGCCCGCGTAGAATCTTTAAATATTGCGCTCAGAAATGGTGATGCGCGCGCAATGATTTCTTTGGGGGATCAGCCTCTTCTCGTTGCGTCAGCCAGTGCTCTTCTGCAGGCTGAGATGACCCGAGCTCAGAAAGCGGGGTCTTTTGGTCCAAATCATCCTGATGTTCAGGCTCTTGATAAGCAAATTGCTGGCGCACGTGCTCAGCTTCGTTCGGAGATGCAGCAGGCTCTTACCTCAATCAATACCGAACTTGTTTCTGCAAAAGCCGATGTTGCTGCTTTGACTCGTTCAATGGGAAATCTTCAGGCGGAATCCGCCGGTCAAAGTGGTGCGCAGGCGGAATACAGGACGCTACGGCAGGAATCGGAGAGTGCACGAGGTGTGTATGAGGCATTTCTTGATCGCGCGAAAGAATTGACTGATAGAGTCGCACTTTTACAGCCCCCGGTCACGTTTGTATCACACGCAGCTGCGCCTGCTGCACCTACATTCCCTAATCGAAAAAAACTGCTGATGGGGGTTGGGCTTCTCGCTGTCGTCGCGGCGATAAGTGCTGTTGTGCTTCGGGCGTTTCTTTCGCCGAGTTTTATTGACGTTGATGAGTTGCATAATTTTGGAGGTGTGCCGCTTCTGACAATACTTCCTGTAATGAAAAGTGTTCGGAAAAAAAACCTCGATCGGTATGTGCTGGATCATCCTTTTTCACAAACGGCTGAAGCAATGCGAGGTTTGTCGGCTCAGCTTTCTCTTGCCGGAGCGGCTCGACTTGAAGGTGGCCAAACTCTTGCAATTGCGTCGGCATCGCCGGGTGACGGGAAGACGACAGTAGCGATCTGGCTGGCAAGCGTCCTAAAAGAAGCGGGGCAGTCAGTCTTACTCATTGACATTGATTGTCGTCGTTTTGCATCTTCAGAACAAACAGGTGGCGTGCTTCAGGCTGGGTTTACGAATGTTCTCGCGGGTCAGGTAGTTGTGCGTGACGTTATAGTAAAGGACGATGTAACGGGAGTTGATGTTCTTCCTGCCGGAAGTTCGCGAATCAGTTCATTTGACCCGGCTGAAGTATCTCAGATACGTGATCTGCTGGCGGATTTGTCTCGTAGTTATAAGGCAATTATTATTAATGTTCCTCCGTTAACTGTTGCTCTTGACGGGCTTATTATGGCTTCTATCGCCGACCAGACTATTTTTGTATGCCGGTGGGCACGTACTTCTCGTGGTGCTGTTGCCGCGTGCCTTGATCGGTTACGCGTCTATGGTGCCAGGCTGGCGGGGACGGTTTTGACGGGAGCTGAAGAACGATCAGCTAATTTGCTGTGTGGCGCTCCGGTTGCAAGAAACGAAGTCAGGCTGATCACTCATACTTATCAAGGCTGAAGGTTTTTTGTGAAAATTCTTCATGTTGTGAGGCAATTTAGCCCGTCAGTTGGTGGGTTGGAGGATGCTGTTCTGAGTATCGCACGGCAGCAGCGTAATGACGCTGGTCTGGATGCGCAGGTTATTACTCTGAATCGTGTTTTTAATAATGATGACTTTCTCGCGCCGCGAGATTCTGTGTCCGGCGTGCCTGTAATTCGGATTCCGTGGGGTGGCTCAACAAGGTATCCGATTGCACCGTCAGTGTTATGGCATCTTAGCGGAGCAGACATTGTACATGTTCATGCTATAGATTTCTTTTTCGATTATCTGGCTCTGACAAGATGTTTGCATAGGCACCCTCTCGTTGTATCGACACACGGAGGCTTTTTTCATAGTGGTGCTTATTCACGGCTTAAGAAGTTATGGTTTTCAAGTATTACGCGTACCAGTATCCGGGCTTATTCGCGGATTGTAGCTTGTAGTGAAAACGATGCGGAATTGTTTGCTCCTATTGCCGGGGTACGGCTAATTACAATTGAAAATGGTATTAATCAGGAAAAGTTTTCAAATGCTGCTTCTGTAGCGCCGTGTCGAACACTCATAAGCTTTGGCCGATTTTCACCGCATAAGCGTCTTGATCTTCTCTTTCCGTTGCTTTCATCGCTGAGAAAGCGCAATCGGGAATGGAAACTTATTATCGCTGGTCGTCCGGCTGAGCTGACAGTGGAAGATCTCCTTGCAATGGCTAGGCAGGCCGGTGTTCTGAGTGCAGTAACCTTTCTTCCCAATCCGTCGGATGCAGAATTGCGCCGCGCATTGGGAGAAGCGTCATGGTTTGGCTGTCTGTCAGAACATGAAGGTTTTGGGCTGGCTGCAGTTGAAGCGATGTCTGCGGGATTGATTCCTGTGTTGAGTGCAATCGCGCCATTTCGTCGATTAGTAGCGCGAACAGGTGTCGGTGTATTAGCTAAAGCTGGCGATCTTGATGAAACAGCGGGTATAATTGAATCTTTGCAAGCCGACGGTGCCCTGTCAGTAAACAGGTTTAGGAAGCAGGCAATTGCAGGGGCGCAATTGTATGATTGGAAAGATGTAGCGAAGCGTTATATCGAGGTTTATCAGGATGTTATTAGACGGCACCCTGATCCGCCACCAGGTGTCGTGAGTGCCGGGGTATCATGAGACGGAAATACTATTATGTTCCTTCTCTTTTTTGCATTTTGAATTGTAATATTATCAATGTAATTTTATGTATGCTGTTTGTTCCCTGTGGGAGTGTTTTTTTTTCATACGAAGCGCAAGCTCAGTTAATTGCGAAGTATTTTCCGAATGAATTGCCGGGTTATTCGGCTGATTCTACCGGTTCAGTTGCCATGCATCAGATTCTTCAGAATATTCATCCCGGTATTCCTGTTGGTGAATACTTTATTAAGCCAGCGGCGTCACAATCATTTGGATATAACACTAATATTCTTGGTGCCCCTGATACATCGGGAGCAACAATAAATACATCAGCATCATTGGGTGTGACATCTAACTGGAGGCGTCATGCGATCGGGGCTTCGGTAAGTGTTAATAACACTGCTTATCCCACATTGTCAGCTGCGAACCAGACAAACTGGACAGCCGCAATCGGAGGTTCCGTTAATGTGGGAAAGGACCAGATCAGTTCTGGTTATTCGCATTACGTAATGCATTTGTCTGCAACCGACTTGGGTAATTTTGGAATTTCTTATCCGATCCCATATTCCGCTGATGATTTTCGCGTTAGTTATAGGAAAAACTGGTCCCGGCTTGCATTAATCCCAAGCGCTTCTTATGACAAATTTTCCTTCGGCCAGGCGGGTGGTACATCTGCTTTTGCTGGTAGAGACACAGAAGCGCTTGGGCATCAACTTGAGACACAGACACTACAGGGGCGATTCGAAATCTCAAAAGGTAACGCTCTGGTCGCAATTTTACGTGGAACTGAGGCTCAGTTTTTAGCAGTGCAAGGTACTACACCGAGCGATTATGTTAGTGGAGGAGGCTTTTTGGGTCTCGATATGCGTGCCAGTTCTGTTCTGCAATATAGGGCATTGGTGGGTGGCGAAACCAGACACTTTGTTCGTAGCAGTACGCGTGCAATCACGACTCCGACGGCTGAGGTTGATGTTATCTGGATGCCGGATCGGATGAGCACGGTCACTTTGACGGGCCAACGAGGTCTGTTTGATCCGACTTCTCCTTTTTCGCGTAATCAGGTTATGTCGACTGTCCGTATACAGGTAGACCACGAATTGCGTCGTAATATATTTATTCGCGGTTTTACTTTTATGGGAATAACTGATTCTCGTCCGACTGGTAGTGAAGATGATTTAAAAACTCGTCGTCAGACACAGTTTAATTTTGGTGCCTCCGTGAACTGGAAAATAAATCGCGATTTTACCTTGTCACTTAGCTATAGTCATACTACCAGTTATACTAAAAATGGAGTTACTGCTGTATTGGATAATGGCATTGCTCATGCAACATTTACATCCAATACTTTTGCCGTGGGTGTCTCGTTTGCACGCTAGTTACTGAGTTAGAAATTCACGAATGGTCTCGACTGATGTCTTGTGATGAAAGAGAGTGAAAGGATGCAGAAAGCTAATTTTTTTGAGTGGGGGGGGTGGGTTAAGCCAATTACTATAATTGGAAATATTGTTGGCGGCTGCTTTCTGTTCAGCGCACTTGTCGCATGTTCTCCCACGCATGATCTCGCTCCTCTGCCTCAGGCGGCAGGTGCTTATCGCTTGGGGGCAGGTGACCAAGTACGTATTATTACATATAATGATCCTCAGTTGAGCAATACGTTTCTCGTGGGTGATTCTGGGAATATCGCATTCCCTTTAATTGGGATAGTGAAGGCGGCAGGTGACACACCACAAGGACTGGCTGATGAATTATCTGACATATTAAAAACACGGGGTTTGCTGTATAAGCCGAGTGTGTCTGTCGAAGTTGTTCAGTATAGGCCGGTATTTATTCTTGGAGAAGTTTCTCGTCCAGGGCAATATCAATATACCCCCGGAATGACGATGCAGTCTGCTGTCGCTCTTGCTGGCGGATATACATACAGAGCGGTAATGAGTACTGCTAGTGCAGTTCGTACTGAAGGTGTTAACGGTGGCAAGCCTGTAAATGGAAAGATAACTCCGGAAACGCTTCTTGCTCCGGGAGATGTTGTGACGATCTACGAGCGATATTTTTAAGAGAGTTGCCGCTGATTTCAATGCGGCGACCTAAGGTAATGGAGTGCCAGCCATATTGTTATTATCCACAGTGAAAAACATAGAAAACTGCTAATTACTAGTCCGCGAAAAGCATAATCACCGTGTTCGGCGGTGTGTTTAATCGGAGATGTAGTAATATTCTCTGTCTTCAGATCATGTGCATTCGACAACGGTATGGGGTGGGATGTCTGATATAAGCTCATCTGCGGTCCTGATTTTCAAATTTTGTCTCTTTTATGGTTCGTTGGTTAATTATGAGTTGAGTTTGTGTTGAGTGATTGGCGAGCAGCTTTTCGTGGGACAGTGATCGGATTTTCGTATGAGATATTTCAGCCGAGCCAGAAATGTTTTAGGACCGGTCATTATATTCGGCGTCCAAGTCTGCAGGAGAGCAAAACTCAATGGTGCCTCGCTATACAAGACCCGCAATGATGGCCATCTGGGCACCGGAGAACCGTTATCGTATCTGGTTCGAAATTGAGGCGCTGGCATGTGAGGCTATGGCTGAACTGGGAGAAGTTCCGTCTGAAGCGGCGAAGAATGTTCGTAAGCGAGGAAACGCTGCAATAGCCAGCTTTTCTCAGGCTGATCTGGACCGGATTGATGAAATTGAAGCTGAGACGCGTCATGATGTCATTGCGTTTCTCACATGGCTGGCAGAAAAAATTGGACCGGACAGCCGGTTCGTGCATCTTGGTCTGACGTCCTCCGACGTTCTTGATACTTGTCTTGCTGTGCAATTGACACAGGCAACCGATCTTCTTCTTACAGATATCAAATCTGTTCTTGAAGCGCTCAGGAAGCAGGCTTTTGAGCATAAGTATACTCTGACTATTGGGCGTTCTCATGGCATACATGCTGAGCCTACGTCTTTCGGGTTGAAAATGGCGGGGCATTACGCAGAATTTGAGCGTAACCACATGCGGCTTTTAACTGCACGAGCTGAGATTGCTACCTGTGCAATCTCAGGCGCGGTCGGCACGTTCGCGCATCTCGATCCACGAATTGAGTCATATGTTGCAGCGAAATTGGGATTGCGACCAGAGCCGGTTTCGACGCAGGTCATTCCCCGGGATCGTCACGCGGCGTATTTCTGTACACTGGCAGTAATAGCAAGTGGCATCGAGCGGCTTGCAACTGAGGTCCGCCATCTGCAGAGATCTGAAGTTCGGGAAGCGGAAGAGTTCTTTCACGCCGGGCAGAAAGGCTCCTCAGCGATGCCGCATAAGCGTAATCCGGTGTTGTCGGAGAATCTGACGGGGCTGGCCCGTCTCATCCGTTCTTGCGCCATTCCTGCTCTTGAGAATGTCGCTCTCTGGCATGAGCGGGATATCAGTCACTCATCTGTCGAACGTAATATTTGTCCCGATGCAACAACAGCTCTTGACTTCGCGCTTATGCGTCTCGCCGGGATGATGGATAAGCTGGTTGTATACCCAGGGCAAATGATTGCAAATATTGAGAGTCTGGGCGGCGTGGTGCATTCCGGTGAGGTGCTGCTCGCGCTTACACGTGCTGGTGTCCTGCGGGAGGATGCATACAGGATCGTTCAGCGATGTGCGATGGCAACCTGGACACAGCTCGGTAAACCGGAAGGGCGCACATTTCGCGAAAATCTGGACGCTGATCCTGAAATTGCAGGCAAAATTGGATCAGAAGTGCTTGATGCTGCAATGGACAGCCGTTTGCATCTGCGCGCTGTTGATGATCGTTATCGGATGATTTTCGGCGAAACAAATCTTACAGCCTGACGTTGTCAGTCATGCTCTGTCTGGCTGAGAAAGCTAAGCTGAGGGCTCATAGATTTGAGTACGGAACACTGATTCAGGCTCTGTGAGGAGACTGGAAATGAGCGACCTGTACTGGCTGACGGACGAACAG